>JMSU01000002.1_pt1 | contig 217715 bp, 188 predicted proteins | sample 179011 | NCBI WGS metagenome assembly JMSU01 (sample SAMN02769580, study PRJNA246767) | bioreactor metagenome | isolation source: Culture-1 Bioreactor ArsB derived from microbial biomass from the upper 2 cm... | place: Germany: Bremen | collected day 87 after inoculation
TTTTTTTATATCAGATACATAAATGTACCCTTAAAAATCCATCTTCAATTTCTTTGCTGTCAGCAGTTAGCTGCCAGTCCCTGTTTCACCTAGATTATTCCATTCTTTCAATATTTGCGCCTAATGATCTTAATTTATTTTCTATTTCGACATAACCTCTATCAATATGGTGTGTATCTCCAATTTCAGTCACACCATCGGCAACTAAGCCCGCCAAAATAAGAGCTGCACCGGCTCTAAGGTCAGTAGCCCTAACCTGAGCTCCTTCAAGGATATTGACACCTTGGACAACTGCAGTATGTCCTTCTATCTTTATATTAGCTCCCATTCTAGCTAATTCACTTACGTGCATAAATCTGTTTTCAAATACAGTTTCATTGATTACACTTGTACCATTTGCAACACTTAATAGAGTCATGAATTGTGATTGCATATCCGTAGGGAATCCAGGATAAGGTAAAGTTTTTAAATCCACTGCAGTAATTCCATTTGGAGCACTTATCCTTATCTGGTCTCCGTTTTCGTAGATATCTACTCCACATTCCTTAAGCTTTGCTATCATCGGCTTTAAGTGATCTGATAAAGCATTTTTTATAGTAACATCCCCACCTGTTATAGCAGCTGCTACCATATATGTTCCAGCTTCAATTCTATCAGGAATTACAGTATGTCTTGTTCCTCCTAATTCCTTAACGCCTTGTATCTTAATTGTATCAGTTCCTGCTCCTCTTACCTTTGCTCCCATACTATTTAGGAAGTTTGCTAAATCTACTATTTCAGGTTCTTCCGCTGCATTTTGTATTATTGTTTGTCCCTCAGCCATAGTAGCTGCCATCATTATATTTTCAGTAGCTCCTACACTTGGGAAGTCTAGGTATATTTTATCTCCTACTAGCTTATCAGCTTGGGCTTCAACATATCCGTGACCCAAATCAATTTTTGCTCCTAAAGCACTTAGGCCCTTAAGATGCAAATCAATAGGTCTAGCACCTATAGCACACCCGCCTGGAAGAGATACTCTCGCTCTTCCCATTCTTGCAAGTAATGGTCCTATTACTAAAAATGATGCTCTCATCTTTTTTATCAAATCATATGGTGCTTCTGAATTATCTATACCACTAGAATTTATCTCTAATATCCCATTTCCATGTTTCTTAACGTCAGCACCAAGCGACGTTAAAACTTCACTGATGACCTCAACATCCCTCAGGCCCGGTATATCTTCTAAGATAACCTTGTCTTGTGCCAATAAGGACGCCGCCATTATAGGTAATACAGAATTTTTTGCACCGCTTATCTTCACTGTTCCTTTTAGTGGGCCGCTTTTTCGTACAATAATCTTTGGCAATGCTGGTCCTCCTTTTATTAAATTGTTATGAATAATTTCATTAACATTAATTACAGTATAAATATAATAGTTTGGGCTTTTCAGGCCTAAAACACCTAAAAATACTCCACAATATAACTTCTACATTCTTTTGATTTTCCCTGCCAAAATTTTAAAATAAATTCATTTCCCTGAAATTTCCACAAAATAAAGATCCTACTTTTAGTATTCTACGACAATTAGTGGTGTTCCTATCCATATGTAGGTTCTATCCTCGTAACTGTTATATCTAGCAGCCATATTAATATTTACCTTTTTTCCACAATAGCTTATGCTTTCCTCTAGTCCTAGTGTATATCCTGTTATACTGATTAAATCGTCATTTTCTATACCTTCAACCTCATTAGCACCTATTTCTTTAAATGCTTTATCAATCGTCTTTTTAAGATTTCTATTGTCAATAACACCATCATAATAAGCTGCTAGATTAATATTTAAGTTAACCTTGCCATAACTCTTTAGTATCTCTCTGATTTTATCACATAACTCCGATAAATCATATTGTTCTCTGGTCTCAATTATGTCTACCACTATACTGCTTTCTTGAAAGTCTTGAAATTTGGAGCTTTGTAAGATAATAGTTCCCTTTACTCCTGAATCTATAGTCCCACTTAACCTAATCTCACAAAAATCCTCACTATTCTCTTTCGACATAATAGTATCTTTCATTTCAAGCTTTTCTGAAATATCATTACATATTTTGCTGACTTTGTCAATAGTTAAAAACTTATCATGAAATATCACATAACTATTAATATTTATGTGATCCAGCTTGGCTTCCGACTCCGCATATGTTGCATTTACAGCATCTTCTGGCTTCATGTTTTCTATTGGATTGCCAAATACAATGGATATGCTTATTATAAAAATAAAAATATATGTGAATAATTGCTTATTCATCTGCCCTCACCCCACTCGGCATCAAGCACTAGTGACTAGTACTTTAAATAATAAAAGGAAGAGATACAGCTACAAAATATGCAAAGGGGGACTTAAAATCATATTTTGTGCTACACTCTATCCTCTTTCATTAAAAGTATTGTCATATTAATTTATTAATATACATCTTTTCTTCAATTTATTTAAGCAAAATTTACGGGTAACGGATAATACAAAAGATTCCGAAACAATCGTTTCGGAATCTCTTTCATTTAACCCATTTTTCGGAGAAAAATCATATCAAAAAAACTCAGGGACTACGATGTCCCTGAGTTTTTATTCGCCTTTTGAAACTCTAAGTCTATTTAATGCTTTGTTAAGAGCAATTTGGCCCCTTAAAAAATCTATTTCAGCAGATTTTTCATTAAGTCGCTCTTCCGCTCTTTTCATTGCAGATTCTGCTCTCTCTACATCTATTTCCTCTGGCCATTCTGCTGCATCGGTAATAATAGTGGCTTTATCTTCGTCAATACTTACAAAGCCTCCAGCACAAGTAGCCTTAATAATTTTACCATCTTTTTTTATCTTAATTACCCCTATTGATAAAGGTGCTACCGTAGGCACATGATCTCTAAGGATACCGATGTCTCCTTCTACCGTCCTAACTGTAGCCATATTGACCTCATCATCATAAAATTTTCTGTCGGGAGTAACTATTTCCAGGTGGAAAGTCGATGCCATTTGTTCACCTCCAAAACAGTTACAAGTTCAAAGTTCAAAGTTCTAGGTTCTAAGTTTTCCAGTCACCATTTCGGGTCTTTAAGTCTTGGAACTTGCAACTCGAAGCTTAGAACTTGTCCCTAAGTTTTTACCCTTACGATTGTTTCGCCTTTTCCACTGCGTCATCAATTGTACCTACCATTAGGAATGCTGATTCTGGAAGATCGTCGTACTTACCTTCTAAAATTTCCTTAAATCCTCTTATGGTTTCCTTAACTGGTACATATTTTCCTGGAGTTCCAGTAAACTGCTCAGCTACGTGGAATGGTTGGGACATGAATCTCTGAATCTTTCTTCCCCTCGAAACAACTAATTTATCATTGTCAGAAAGTTCGTCCATACCAAGTATAGCAATTATATCCTGGAGTTCTTTATATCTTTGTAGTATCTCCTGAACTTGACGAGCTACCCGATAATGCTCTTCTCCAACTACATCTGGAGATAGAATTCTTGAGTTAGAATCTAGCGGATCAACGGCTGGATATATACCAAGGTTAGATATTTCCCTTGATAGAACCGTTTGTGCATCAAGATGAGTAAATGTTGTTGCTGGAGCAGGGTCAGTCAAGTCATCGGCAGGCACGTATACAGCTTGAACCGATGTGATAGAACCCTTCTTAGTTGAGGTAATCCTTTCCTGAAGAGCTCCCATATCAGTAGCAAGTGTAGGTTGATAACCAACGGCACTAGGCATACGTCCAAGTAGTGCTGAAACCTCTGAACCGGCTTGTGTAAATCTGAATATATTATCAACAAACAATAGTACGTCTTTACCCTCTGTATCTCTAAAGTACTCAGCCATAGTAAGTCCAGAAAGAGCAACACGCATTCTCGCTCCAGGAGGCTCATTCATCTGTCCAAATACCATTGCAGTTTTCTCAATAACTCCTGACTCTATCATTTCATGATAAAGGTCATTACCTTCTCTTGTTCTCTCACCAACACCAGCAAAGACTGAAAGTCCACCATGTTCCTTTGCGATGTTATTTATAAGCTCTTGAATAAGAACCGTCTTACCAACGCCGGCTCCACCAAATAAACCTATCTTACCACCCTTAGCATATGGTGCTATAAGATCAACTACCTTGATACCAGTCTCAAGAATTTCAGCAGATGTTTCTTGATCTTCAAAGGAAGGAGCAGGTCTATGAATAGGCCATTTTTCACAACCCTCAGGATCTGGTTTAGCATCTATAGCACTTCCAAGCACGTTAAATATACGTCCTAATGTTACCTTTCCTACTGGAACCGCAATAGGTGATCCACTATCAATAGCTTCTACTCCCCTTACTAAGCCATCAGTTGATGACATAGCAACACATCTTACAGTATTGTCACCTGTATGCTGAGCAACCTCAACTATAAGCTTTTTATCATTATAATTAATCTCTATGGCATTCAGAATTTCAGGCAGACTTTCATTTTCGAATCTAACGTCTATAACAGGTCCTATAATTTGTACTACCTTTCCAACGTTTTGGGCCATACTGATTTCACATCCTTTCATAAAAGTTCCAAGTCTTTTAGTCATTCTTTCAGGCCTTTTTCTTGGAACTTACCACTTAGAACTATAAACTACTTAAGCGCTTCTGCACCACCAACGATTTCTGAAATCTCTTGAGTGATAGCAGCCTGACGTGCTTGGTTAAATGATAATGTCAGTTTTTCAATCATTTCTTCAGCATTATCTGTTGCACTTTCCATAGCCATTCTTCTAGCTGCCTGTTCACTGGCAGCTGATTCAACTAATGCACCAAAAATAGTACTTTCAATATATTTAGGAATTAAATAATCTAACACTGCCCCCGGAGAGGGCTCATATGAAACATACTTAAATTCCTTTTCCTCAGTTTGTTCCTCGTTTGATTTAGTTACCGGTAAAAGCTTAAGTCTTTCTGGTACTTGAGATATAGTACTTGCGAACTGAGTATATACAAGCTTAATTTCATCTATTTTCCCATCTTTATATAATTGAAGGGCTGATCTTCCGATATCCTTAGCATGTCTATATTCTGGTTTTTCAGAGATGTGTAGATACTCACCTATTATCTCATAATCCCTCTTAGAAAAATAACCTTTAGCTTTTTGTCCAATCACTATGAAACTAGCCTTTTCTTTATCTTCTATATCCTCTAATGCCTTTTTTATAGCATTTATGTTGTATCCACCGCATAGACCTCTATCCGCTGTAATAACTATATATAGACTTTTTTTGATTTCACGCTCACTAATATATTGATGATCAATATTGTCAGCACTTTCTAATATTCCCTGTATCGTTTCATTAACAGTCTCAAAATATGGTTTTACTCTTTCAAAACGGTCTCTTGTTCTCTTTAATTTAGCAGTAGATACAAGCTTCATAGCATTAGTTATCTGTTTAGTACTATTTACACTTTTTATTCTACGCTTTATATCGCGCATTCCTATTCCTGCCATCTACCTTCACCTCCTGCGGCAAGGTCTTATACTATTTCTATCTTTCCTTTTCTCTTTCGATAAATAGCTTATTGAACTCTTCTATGGCTGTCTTAAGTTTATTTTCAGTGTCCTCTTCAAGCTTTCCAGTTTGCTTTATTGTAGCACCAATTTCTGGATGATTATTCTTCATAAACTCTATGAGCGCTACTTCATAACGACCTAAAGCATCTACTTCTATTTCCTTTAGGTATTTATTAACTGCAGCATAAATAACCATAACTTGGTCTTCTACTCTAACTGGACTATATTGAGACTGTTTTAATATCGCCATCAATCTTTGTCCTTGATCAAGTCTATCCTTTGTATCCTTATCAAGTTCAGAACCAAACTGAGAAAAGGCAGCTAGTTCTCTATATTGAGCAAGTTCCAGCTTGATTTTACCCGCAACCTTCTTCATAGCCTTTATCTGTGCATCTCCACCAACACGAGATACGGATATACCTGCATTAACCGCTGGTCTTTGTCCAGAGTTGAATAATTCCACCTCAAGATATATCTGACCATCTGTAATAGATATAACATTTGTAGGGATATATGCTGCAACGTCGCCAGCCTGAGTCTCGATAAGAGGCAGAGCAGTTATTGAACCTCCGCCAAGGTCATCGCTTAGCTTTGCAGCTCTCTCAAGCAATCTACTATGTAGGTAGAATACATCACCTGGATAAGCTTCACGTCCTGGTGGACGACGAAGCAATAATGACATAGCACGGTATGCAACGGCATGCTTAGATAAGTCATCATACATTATCAGTACATCTTTTCCTTTGTACATGAATTCTTCTCCCATGGCACAGCCAGCAAAGGGAGCAATATATTGAAGTGGAGCTGCTTCACTAGCAGAAGCTGAAACAATCATAGTATAGTCCATTGCACCATTTTCTTCTAATGTTTTAACAAGCTGCGCTACAGTAGATTTCTTTTGTCCTATAGCAACATATATACAAATTACATTTTCTTCTTTTTGATTTAGAATAGTATCTACACAGATAGCTGTCTTACCAGTCTGTCTGTCGCCAATAATAAGCTCTCTCTGTCCTCTACCTATAGGAATCATCGAGTCAATAGCCTTAATACCAGTTTGTAGCGGCTGATGAACTGATTTTCTTTCTATAACACCAGGAGCCTCAGCTTCTATTGGTCTAAATTTATCACTCTTTATTGGTCCCTTGCCATCAATAGGTTGTCCTAAAGCATTAACAACTCTTCCTACCATCGCTTCACCAACAGGAACCTCAACTATTCTTCCAGTACGTTTTACGGTATCTCCCTCTTTAACATTTTGATCGGAACCAAGTAATACGGCACCAACATTGTCTTCCTCTAGGTTAAGTACCATACCGTAAACATCACCAGGAAACTCCAGAAGCTCTCCAGCCATACATTTTTCAAGTCCATGTATTCTTGCAATACCGTCACCAACTTGAATTATTGTACCTACGTCCTTTGCTTCAAGTTTACTTTCATATCTTTTAATCTGTGCTTTAATCACAGAACTTATTTCTTCAGGTCTAAGATTCATGGTCTAATTCACCCCTATCACTTATAGATACGCAACACCATAACTTAAAATGTCGCTTACTCTTACACTATGATTTGTGATAGACTTTCCTTCATTTCTTCAAGTCTACCTTTTATCGTTCCATCTATGACCTTGTCGCCTATTTTTACTAAAATACCACCGATTACATTTTCGTCAATATCATTTGAAAGCTTAACATCTTTACCAGTTAATACAGATAGCTTATTTTGAAGTATTGCTTTGTCTTCATGACTTAAAGAAACAGCGGTTGTTGCCACAGCATTAATTACTCCCTTATGCTGATCTACTCTTTTTTCATATTCTGATTTTATTTGGTCTATAAAATGGCCTCTTCTTTTGTCGATTACTATTTTAAGGAAATTATTCATTTCTTCGCTTAGTTTGCTTCCAAATACCTCTTCAATTATCTTCTTCTTTTCATCAACTCTAACTAATGGAGTTTTAAAGATTTGAAAGAACTCAGGATGCAATTTAAAAGTATCTGATACAAAGCTAATTTCATCTAGAAACAAATCAACCTTGTTTTCCTCTAACGCCACTTCAAATAAGGCTTCTGAGTAAGTTCTCGATACTAATTTTGCCATCTTGTTTCCCCTACCTCATCTATAAACTTTCTTACTAGGGCGCTATGCTTATTTTCATTAAGTTCTTCATTGACTACCTTTGAAGCTGCTAACATCGCTAAAGAAGCAATGTCATTCTTAAGTAGATTGATCGCCTTTTCTTTTTCTCTTTGTATGTCAATATCTGCTCTTTGTTTGATTTCTATAGCTTCTTTCTCAGCTGCCTTAACAATCTCGTCAGCTCGGATTTCAGCTCTCTTAGCAGCATCTCTTATTATCTGTCTTCCTTCTTCCTCAGAAGCTTCAATCTTTGAAACATACTCACTCTTATACTTTTCAGCTTCTTCATTCTTTACTTCAGCCTGCTTGATAGAACCTTCAATTTCAGCCTTTCTCTTTTCCATGAATTCAGAAACTGGTTTGAATAGAAGCTTTTTAAGAATGAGGAACAGTATAATTGTATTAGCTATCTGAAAAGCAAAGTTCCAGTTAATTTCAACTAATCCAAGTTTCAAACCTTCCATTTAGACGCCTCCTTTACAAACCGAATATTATGGCTAACCAACATTAGAGTCTAAGATAAACCTTAAAGAAAGTAATGTTGGCTATTCTTAATCGGAGAATCTCAAAACAGGAGATGGTTCTCCATCTCCGTTCACTCATATGATATTTTAGAAAAATGGGTTAGCAAATAAAAGAATCAATGCTACGATTAACCCGTAGATACCAGTAGTCTCTGCAACTGCTGCACCAAGAAGCATAGTTCTTACTATATCCCCTTGAGCTTCCGGCTGTCTTCCAACACCTTCTGCACCTTTACCTGCTGCATAACCCTGACCAATACCAGGTCCAATACCTGCTATCATAGCTAAACCTGCGCCAATTGCTGAAGCCGCTTTAATTAAATCAGTACCTTCCATTCTACTTCCTCCTTTGAGTAATCATTCTTGAAATTCATTAATGTTGTTAAAATACAATATTATTTGATAAATGGATTTGCAAACATTAATACCAAAGCAATTATCAAAGCATAAATACCTGTAGTCTGAGCTACAGCTTGACCTAAGAACATAGTCCTTACTATTGATGAATATAGCTTAGGTCTTCTTCCTACTGCTTCAGTAGCCTTTCCTGCTGCATATCCCTGACCAATACCTGGTCCGATACCAGCTATCATGGAAAATCCTGCACCAATAGCTGAGGCAGCTAAAATAATTACTGCTCCATTAAGTTTAATTATTGGATTTCCATATAATAGTATAATAGCTACTACTAGAGCTAAAATACCTGATGTCTCCGCAACTGCGGCACCTAAGAGCATAATCATTGTAGATTGCTTTGCACCCTTAGGGTTGACGCCTACGGCCTCAGCGCCCTTTCCGGCTGCATAACCTTGTCCAATACCTGGTCCAATACCAGCTATCATAGCAAGGCCTGCGCCAATAGCCGAGGCAGCATAAATTAAAGTTTGCTTATCGAAGGTTAATAACCATTCAAAGAACTTTTCAATAAAGTTCACGCTGCACTCCTCCTTCATGGTTCAACACTGATTTGAGGAAAATCTAAAGCTATGTAGAATGTAAAAGATTTATTGCAATCTCTACAATACTTTAATCCATAGCCATAGATATAAATACCATTGTTAACATTGTGAAGATAAATGATTGTAGTAATCCTGCAAATAGGTCAAAATACATATGTAATACAGCAGGTATACCTACTTGGAATATAGGTATAGTCATACCTATTGCGCCACTTATAGATCCAAGTGCATTATATAGAAGCACCATGATAATCACTCCACCAACTACATTACCGAATAAACGGAAGGCTAGAGATACAGGATTAGCAAGCTCTCCTATAATGTTAAGTGGTAATAAAAATGGCATCGGCTCCAAAAATCCCTTCATATGGCCTTTAATACCCTTTGATTTGGCACCATTATACTGAACCATAATAAAGGTCATAATCGAAAGCGCAAATGTTGTATTAACATCAGCAGTAGGTGGCCTTAAACCAAACAAACCAGAAATATTTGATATTCCAATAAAGAGTAACAGAGTTCCCATATATGGTGCAAATCTAACCTTGTCATCTCCCATGGTTTGCTTCGTCAAGTTGTAGATGGACTCTACTAACATCTCTACAAAATTCTGGAACTTACCAGGAATCTTATCAAATTTCTTGGTAGCTACATATGCAAAAACAGCAAGTAGAAACATTATAAACCATGTAACGGTTACTGTTTGAGAAATTATAATTCCTCCTGGTAGTTCAATAACTTTATAAGGTCCAAAACCACTATTCATTAGTTGTCCTCCCTTCTCTTGAAAATTCTTTTAAAATACTCCTTACTACTAAAAACATGTATTGAAAATATAACAAATTTCACTAAAAGCAGGCCAATAATTACTGCTAACCCATTTAAATAATCAGCCTTTAGAGAAATTGCGATAACAACACCTGTGGTAAGATACCTGAGCATATACCTTGAGGATGTATATGCTTGAGCCTTTGCTGCGTTCATCGTAACTGCCATCTCGATAGTCTTTCCGAGATGAATAAAATTTAATATACCTATCAAACCTCCAAATATATATCCAAGAGCCCAAGCTTTAGGGTTATCTGAAGCAAAGAAAGCAATTACAATCAGACCAACCATTATTGCGAGAACTCTCTTAATAACCCTTATCTCTATCTCATAGGTTTCATTCAATCATGTCACTTCCTTTTATTTAATAACCTATTCATAATTTTATAAAGATTTAAAAACGAAGAAGCAACTCCAAGCCCTATGAATATCAAAAGAAAAATGCTTCCTGTGCCCAGCTTCTCATCTATATAGTTACCAATAATCACCGATAACACTATAGGTATAGCCATCATCAGTCCAATCTGAGTTACAAAAGCTAAATTTTCATACATCTTATATTTACCGTTTTTCATATTATTTATTATCTCCTAATCTATATAAATTACGAAAAATCTATTATTCCGAAGATTTGCCATCCTCAAAAGCATTGAATGTCACATCTCCACAGTGTAAAATGTTTATCGTATTATATATACATGAAAAAATTAGTTTTAGATGTTACATAGGAATTTTTCTCTATACTGAAATTTAACTCCATATCAAATTTTATAATACAATGAATATTTAGACAAGTATATTAAAAATTTTTTTCGGCACTTCGTTAATCTTTTTTCAAATCACGATTAAAATTTAACCATAATTCGTATACCAAAGTACCATGATGCTAATCTACGATTATACTATCAGTTTTATATTATTCGACATTTTTTTCTATTCTCCTGCTATTATTCTGAACAAATTATCATTATTTTATATTAATCTTGTGTATATTTTACGTAAATTAGTCAATAATAGAAATAATAGGAGAGAGAGAAGTTTTCAAGTATGATTTTGGTCCCCCTTTACGTATTTTGAATAAGTCTCTCTTTTCTTTATGTTCAAAATGTTCAAATTTCATCATTCAAGATTAAATTGTCATTATCTTCAGGCTCTTTTGAGCATATTTTACTATAAATTTAGTCTTTATTCCTCTAAACATTGTTAAAATATTCTCTTATAATCCTGACTATTCTCTCACTTGCTTTTCCATCGCCATATGGATTTACAGCATTTGCCATCTTATTATATTCATCTTTATTGTTTATCAGCTCGTCGACAAGCTTAAATATATCTTCCTTTTCTATTCCTGCAATCTTTACAGTTCCAGCCCATGAAGCCTCTGGTCTTTCCGTTTCTGTTCTTAAAACTAAAACTGGTTTTCCAAGTGCAGGCGCTTCTTCTTGAATGCCACCCGAATCAGTTAAAATTATATGTACTTTATTCATTAGATTAGCAAATGGCTCATACTCGAGGGGCTCTATAATGTGTACCCTATCAGTATCACCTAATATTTCAAATGCTATTTCCCTAACCTTTGGATTTAGATGAATAGGGAAGACTACTTCTACATCCTCATTCTTAACAACTATTTCTTTAACTGCTAAAAAAATATTCTCCATTGGTTTCCCTAGATTCTCTCTTCTATGGGAAGTCAGAAGAATAACCTTCTTGTTTACATAATCAATTTCATTTAAAATATCTATCTCAAATCTATAATTCTCGTTTATCACCTTAAACAATGCATCAATAACAGTATTGCCAGTTATTACAATTTTTTCCTTGTCTACTCCCTCTGCAAGTAAATTCGATTCATTACCCTTAGTTGGAGCGAAATGAAGATTTGTCAGTTTCCCCGTAAGACTCCTATTCATTTCTTCAGGATACGGTGAATACATATTTCCACTTCTAAGTCCTGCCTCAACATGTCCTACATTTACTTTTTCATAGAATGCAGCCAAGGCGCCAACAAAGGTAGTCGTCGTATCTCCATGAACTAATATCATATGGGGTTGTGTTTCCTTAATAACATCCTGAAGTCCTTTCAAAGCTCTACAGGTTATTTCATTTAAAGTCTGACCCGGTTTCATTATATTCAAATCGTAATCCGGCGAGATTTTAAATAATCTAAGAACCTGGTCAAGCATTTCTCTGTGCTGTGCCGTGACGCAAACGATCGATTGTATTCCTTCGCTCTCCTCTAGTTTTTTCACTACAGGAGCCATCTTAATAGCTTCAGGACGGGTTCCGAATATGGACAAGATTTTTAAATCCTTACTATTTTTCATGATATTTTTTTCCTCCTTAAAAAATAGTCATGTAAAAAAGCCAGGATAACCTGGCTTTTATTATTCTAAGTCAGTTCTTGAAGAATGTTCTGATTAACAACTAAGAACTATAAATAATTAATTTTCTACTCTTTATTATTTGAAGTTTTCTGCTTTTCAATCCATGTTTGATTAATAGGAACAGCTACTATAGCCGCAGTTATTACTAACATAATAACACTGTCAACATATTTTTGCTTTAGTAAAAATACCGCACTACTTCCCAATAAAAAACTTATTGCATACAGTACTAAAACCGCTCTCTTTTGCCCGAGTCCTATTGAAAGAAGTCTATGGTGCAAATGACCTTTATCGGCTTCCATAATAGGTCTTCCATTAAATGCTCTTCTTAAAATAGCAAAAGTAGTATCAAGTATAGGAAGTCCTAAGGCCAATACCGGTACAACCATTGCTAAAGCTGTAGCGCCCTTGATAAATCCATTTATAGATATGGCAGCTAACATAAATCCTAAAAATAGAGATCCTGTGTCTCCCATAAAAATCTTAGCTGGGTTAAAGTTGTATGGTAAAAATCCTATACAACTACCTGCCAATGCCAATGTTATCATAACCGTTTGTTCACTATTGTGAAGCTGTGGGTTGGCATATGCTACATAAGCAAGGGTCAAGGCTGCAATAGCTGATATCCCTGCCGCCAATCCATCTAAACCGTCGATTAAGTTAACAGTATTTGTGATTCCTACAACCCAGAATATTGTTATAGGTATACTTAAAATACCAAATGCAATTGTACCTTTACTAAGAAGTTTAATTCCGTCTATTTTGAAGAAGTTCGTAGCGTATTCAACCTTCATTCCAAATTTAATAAGTATTAGGGCCGCAATTATTTGTACTAATAACTTGACTTTAGCTGGTAAGGGTTTTATATCATCAACAACTCCCATTATGGCTATGAGTGATCCCCCTATTAGCATTCCCATTATGTCCTTATCTATATCTAAAAACATAAATACACTTATTACGAAACCCAAGAATATGGCTAGACCACCAAGTCTTGGAATTGGATTCTTATGTACTCTTCTATCATCCTTTGGAACATCTATCGCCCCTACTTTATAGGCCAACTTTTTAACTAAAGGAGTTGCTAAAAAGCTTATTACAGCCCCAAGGACTGCAGGTAAAACAAACTTAGTCATATTTCACACTCCCTAATGCCTCTTTAGGTCAATTCTATTATAGATGAACAACATTAACATTTGAAATTTATTAAACCTTACAGTTGCTTATCTTTAAGCTAAGATTAAGACTGAGATTGATAATTACAGCCATATCTTTCTATAAAGATACAAGCCATCCCACCAACTAATTTTATACCAAATTCCTTTTAATGTAAATGAAATTTTGCATTTGTAATATTTTTTTAACCCGAGTTACTCACTCTTTACGAGTTCAACGCCAGCTTCTTCAAGCATCTGTAATGAAAGCTTATCAGGATAGTCCCCTTTAAAATATATTCTCGTTATCCCTGCATTAATTGCCATTTTTGCACATAAAACGCATGGCTGAAGAGTTACATACATCATGGAGCCTTTTATACTAACTCCATGATAAGCAGCCTGAATCATGGCATTTTGTTCTGCATGGGTTCCTCTACATAGCTCAGCTCTTTCACCTGAAGGAATGTTCATTTCTTGTCTATAGCATCCTATATCTAGACAGTGAGGTGTGTTTGATGGCGCTCCGTTATATCCCGTAGCAAGAATTCTTTTATCCTTAACAATAATAGCACCTACCTTTCTTCTTAGACAAGTAGATCTGTTCTTTACTACATCGGCCATCTCCATAAAATATTCATCCCAATCTGGACGCATGTTATTTCCTCCAATCAGTTAATAATTATAAGTTTACGAATTATTCTCTTCGGTTTTAAAAACAAAAATTTCATTTCATAATCCTACTAACAAAATTCTTGAGATTTGTTTTTTGGTTTAATAATTAATGTTCTTTTATTATAATTCATTCTGTAATTCCCACAAAAAAAAGACATAATTTATAAATACTAATCATATTTAATCTACCTTCTACATTTTATTCATATCTCCTTCAAATTATTTCTAAATAGTACATGGGATTTTGTACCTTTTTTTTGGTAAACAAAAAGGGGCTGTCTCATAAAGGTTTCTCATGAGCTCAGCCCCGGGGTGTTTCAGAATGAGTGAAGTTCAAGGTTTTGAAATTCAGGCGGTTTGGCTAGTACTAACGTACGTGCCAAGTCGGTGAACATTTCAAATAACGCAGAAATTCACCATTATGAGACAGCCCCTTAGGTTTTTAAGAAGCTTTACTTAGTTCCAAATAATCTATCTCCAGCATCTCCTAGACCTGGAACTATATAAGCATGGTCATTTAAGCACTCATCAACTGCTGCTGCATACAAATCAACATCTGGATGTTCCTTATGCACAGATTCAATTCCCTCTGGTGCAGCTATTAAACATACTAGTTTAATGTTAGTAGCTCCTCTATCCTTAACGAATCTTATAGCAGCCTTTGCAGATCCGCCTGTCGCTAGCATAGGATCAACAATGATAAGCTCTCTTTCGTGTACATCTGTTGGCAATTTACAGTAGTACTCAACTGGCTCTAAAGTCTCAGGATCTCTATAAAGTCCGACATGACCAACTTTAGCAGCCGGTAATAAACTTAAGAATCCATCTACCATTCCAAGTCCTGCTCTTAAAATTGGAACAATCGCTAATTTTCTACCAGCAATAACCTTTGTCTTTGTTTTACAAACAGGAGTCTCGATTTCAACTTCTTCAAGGGGTAACTCTCTTGTTACCTCATAAGCCATTAGCATAGAAACCTCTTTAACTAATTCCTTAAACTCTTTAGTTCCTGTGTTTTTGTCTCTGATTAATGTCAATTTGTGCTGTAACAACGGATGATTCATAACAAATACTTTCTTCACACTAACATCCCCTTTCAAATTAAAATCATTATTTAGAATATTTAACTTCAATGTCACTAATCTTTCCAACTCTTCTTGCGTGTCTTCCACCTTCAAATTCTGTTTCAACCCATACATCAACAATCTTTAGTGCCAAGCCTTGTCCAATAACTCTTTCTCCTAAGGCTAAAACATTTGCATTATTGTGGGCTCTAGACATTTCTGCCGAAAAAGTGTCTGTCACAACAGCACATCTTATGCCCGGTACCTTATTAGCAGATATTGATATACCTATACCAGTACCACAGCACACTATTCCCCTGTCAAACTCATCAGATTTAACTGCTTCAGCAACCTTCATCCCAAACTCAGGGTAGTCTACGGATTCACTTCCATCAGTTCCAAAATCCTCATACGCAATACCTTTATCCTCAAGATGCTTTATTATAGCATCCTTAAGATTATACCCGCCATGATCACTGCCTATAGCTATTTTCAATCTAAGTACCTCCTCTATAAGTTATAAGTTCTAATATAGATATGCAACCTCAAAACTTAAAATAAATTTTTGTGAAGATAATGAATGCTTCTACATTTTTTCGCAGAAATTTATTAAACCTTAAAGTTGCTTATTTCAATAAATCCTTCATATTTTAGAAGGTTTGTTTTCTTAAAGCTTGCAATTTACGACCCGTGCCTATCTATTAAGCACAAACCTATTATTAATTCTACATACTTTTCAATAATCCTTTATTTTTCATGTTAATTTTTTTTCATATTTATTAATCAAACAAATTACATACTTACTATTCTCAAAATCTTACTACTATATATAATCTAAAAATCCCTAGAGTTATACCTCCAAAATATGCTCTATTTTGAATTATTAAATCAAGGATGATATTCGCATATGCAATTGCCTCAATCAAGAAACATTTCTGATATGACTTTTTTCAAAACCGCCTCTATCTCATCTGCACATGCTCTATATACCTCAATATTTTGTCCATATGGATCAGATATATTTATATTTTCAGCTTTTCCATTGGTAAATTCCTTTAAAGTATAGAGCTTCTCATTACTATGAGGTAATGCACTACGGATTTGCATTTTATGGTTTTCCGTCATAGTCAATATCAAATCAGCATCTTCCACCATCTCTTTAGTCAAAGGCTTAGACACGTGAAAACAGAGGTCAATACCTTTATCTTTCAAAGCTTCTATAGCGTTCCTTGAAGCTTTTTGCCCCTCAGTAGCCCAGGTTCCTGCCGATAGTATCTTTACCTTCTCAGATCCCTCTATACCCTTAATTAGTTCCCTAAATATAGCCTCAGCCATACTGCTTCTGCAGGTATTACCTGTACATACAAATAGAATATTCTCCATTCTGACCCTCCTTCTATCGTCTTTCCCTCGCACACTACTATACTCTAAGTATATTATATCCTGCCGCCTTAATTAACCTATTCATTATCGCTTGTCCAAGGCCTTTTTCTACAAAGGTCTCTGCCAATATAACATCTATATCCCTCTCGTCAAACTCTCTTAACACCTTAAAAAGATTAGAAGCAACGGTTTCAAGATTGTTTCTACTGCCAAGGGAAATTACTGTGCCGCCTTCATATTTATGCTTTGTTTCATCGGTAGCCATTATTCCAACCCTGTAACCATTCTCTTCCTTTTCTCTTCGTATTCTTTCTATATTCTTAACTATCTTGTCCAAATCTCCGCTTAATAAAATCACATCTGCATTGGGTGAATAATGCGTATACTTCATTCCAGGTGACTTTGGTATAAGACGTTTTTTTTGTGTCCCCTCTATGGCTGGGTCAACATCTACCATTCCAATAACCCTTTCAAGATCTTCCTTTGTCACACCACCGGGACGTAATATCATTGGGATATCCGAGGTGATATCTAATACCGTTGACTCAACCCCTACGGCTGCATCACCGCCGCAGATTATAGCATCCACCCTACCCATCAAGTCCTTCTTAACGTGTTTTTCCTTAGTGGGGCTCGGTTTACCTGACAGATTAGCGCTTGGTGCAGCAACAGGCACCTCAGCTAATTCTATAAGGAGCTTAGCAATAGGATGGGCAGGCATTCTAATAGCAACGGTCCCCAACCCACCAGTAATGATTTCAGGCACTATGGAGGACTTATTAAAGATAAGAGTCAATGGCCCAGGCCAAAACTCGTTAATTAACCTTTCAGCATTTTGAGGAATCTCTAAAACAAGATCCTTCAAATCCTCATACTTAGCTATATGTATTATAAGAGGATTATCAGAGGGTCTTCCCTTAGCCTTAAATATTTTCTTAACTGCATCTTCATCTAAAGCATTGGCTCCTAAACCATAAACCGTTTCAGTTGGAAAAGTAACAGTTCCGCCAGCTCTTAAAATTTCAGCAGCATGCTTTAACTTATCAATATCTATATTATCTCTCTCAATATCTATTAACATAGTTTTTGTCATCCGTTATCAATCCTTTACATTACCATGATTGTAATTATCCTATTTATTATACAAAAAAATACCCGTAAGGTTAAGGACTAATTACCATTCTAGTAAAACTTAATTTATATATGTACAAATACTCAGTGTTTCTGGGAGTTTTTGGATATGCATAAATCCATAGTTTTACTGGAATCTCTATATAGAACGCATTTATAAATCTCCTCTTATTTCGTCATCAACAATCCAATAATAAATCCCAAAACAAATCCGATACTAGACGTCCTCCCCTTATACAGCTTATTTGAATTTGGTATAAGCTCTCCACAGGTTATATAGAGCATTGTTCCTCCTGCAAAGGCTAGACAAAATGCAATAAAGCCCTGTGAAATTTCTCCTAAGAGGGCTCCTATAAGTGCTCCTATTCCCATTGGCAGACCTACTATTAGTGTATACAGAACCACCTTTAGCTTAGATATTCCTCCTACCCTCATTGGCGCAGCCATAGATATCCCCTCTGGTATATTATGTAGTGCAATAACAATAGATATTCCGATGCCAAGCTCTCTTGTCGCCATAAACCCAGAACCTATAGCAAGCCCTTCTGGAAAATTATGTAGCGCGACTCCAAGGCCAATCAAAAGTCCCATCTTCACAAAACTCTTGCCGTGAACAGCCTTATTATCTCCATGACTATGAATTACTTCATCAATAAGTATAATCATTAACACCCCCATAATTATACCTATCAATCCTATTAAAAAACTAGCCCGTTCAAAGGCCTCGGGCAAAAGATCGAAACAAACAATCGCAAGCATTATGCCCGCTGAAAAGCCTAAAACAAGACTCAAAATCCTTTTCCCAGGCTTTCCGAGACCCAAAGCCAATATACCACCTATTCCAGTACCAATAACGCCAACAAAAAAACCTATAAGTGTTATATACATTATATTACTCATTATTATCCCCATCCCTTGTTTTCAATACTATATAATTTATATGTGGGATAAGCATGATGTATGAGAAAAAACGTCTGATCGAACCCCTTCGGTTTGACCAGATTTTTCTTCGAGAAATGACCTCAAAAACAAGAAACGATAGTTTCACACTATCGTTTCTAATATATAAATATATGCTATTTTATTTAAGTATAGTTTGTAAGACCAAAAGTCCAAAGCTACCATCAAAATTCTTAGAATTTCAAGTCTAGAACTAGTAAAACATCTCTAAGCGCTTTGATCTTCTTCCCTCGCAAAAGACCACTTAAGCATCGATGGAGTAACTAGGGTAGTTATCAATACCATCATAATAACTGCGGCTAATTGTTGGTGGCTAATTGCATTTATAACTACACCTAAGTTCGCTATGATTATTGCTACCTCTGCTCTGGGAACCATGCCAATACCTATTTGCAACGCTTGTTTACCATTAAAACCAGATATTTTAGCACCAAATCCACAACCAATAACCTTTCCAAGGGAACCTAGTATAACAAGTATTATTCCGATACCAAAGGCACTTACGGCAGATTTCAAATCAACACCGAGTCCTATAGACACAAAGAAAATTGGAGTGAAAATAGTAGATGCAATCCTATTCACCTCATGGGACAACTTATGTCTATGGTTAGTCATTGAGAAAACAACACCTGCAAAGTATGCACCTGTTATAGCTGCTACACCTAGTTCTTCAGATATATATGCAAGTATAAAGCAAAATACAATGGCAAAGGTCACAATTTTATCTTCTATATTAACCTTAGTAGAAATTTTTGACATTATCTTAATAAGAATAAATCCAACAATAAAAGTTATAACAAAGAATATACCGATCTTACCTATAACGAGTAAAATATTGCTATTTTCTCCTGGCTTAACAACTCCAATAATTAATGTTAAAAGAATTATGCCTACAACATCATCTATGATGGCAGCTCCTAATATTCCTATACCCTGTTTACTTCTCATCTTGCCTATTTCTCGTAGAGTTTGTACAGATATACTAACACTTGTTGCAGTAGCTATTACTCCCATAAACATACTAGCCAAAAAATTATTCGTTACGAGGTATATACCTCCAGCAACAAAAACAAAGGGAGTTATTACGCCTCCTAAAGCTATCATTGACGAGGATTTACCCGAAGCCTTTAGCTCATTTACATCGGTTTCAAGCCCAGCAATAAACATTAGAAAAACTACTCCAATTTCTGCAAGGTGACTGATTGTTTCAGTCTTTTCCAAAATGCCCATACCTAAAATAAGTCCCGCTAATATTTGCCCTAAGACTGCAGGCTGTTTAAATTTTTTACTTATGATACCGCCTATGTTGGCCGCTAAAAGTATCACACCTATATCAAGTAAAAACGCTAATTTAGATTCCACCTAAAAAACTCCTTTCTAACTATATAGAATGCACTTATAAATCTATATTTTGATTTTGTGAATAGCCAACATTTCAAGGCGATTCAGAGAATCAAAATGTAAAAGATTTATTACAACTTCTATAATTTATTTGCAAGTCAATTAAAAAGGGTCAGTCACGTAGATTTAAAACTGCATAAAAGCATCTTTACACCTTCTTTTCATCCATAATCATGCTACGTTAAAACTCAAAATAAATTTTGCTGAAATAATGAACACTTATACATTCTTTCAGTGAAATTTATTAGTTCTTAAAGTAGCATTCCTCTAAAGTTCATTTTTTTAGTATACTCCTGTTAATTACATTTTGCAATGAATTTTTTACAAAATTTCAAATATTCTTTTTGCTTAATTTATAATAGTATACCAGTGTATTCTGACAATATTCCTCAAAAACTACAAAAGAACAGCGTATCGCTGTTCTTTGTGTATTAACTAGCTCAATTTTTTTAACTTTTCTGCTTGATCCGTAGTTATTAGTGCATCTACTACTTCATCAATGTCGCCCTCTAAAAACTGACTAAGCTTATATAATGTAAGACCAATTCTATGGTCAGTAATACGGCTTTGAGGGTAGTTATAGGTTCTAATTTTTTCACTTCTCTCTCCAGAACCAACTTGACTCTTTCTTTCCTCAGCTATCTCAGCATTTTGCTCAGCCATCAAAGTATCATAAAGTCTTGCCTTTAAAACCTTCATTGCCTTTTCCTTATTTTTAAGCTGAGATTTTTCATCCTGACATGTTACAACGGTATTAGTAGGAAGATGGGTAATCCTTACAGCAGAATCTGTAGTATTAACACTCTGTCCTCCGTTACCAGACGATCTAAAGACATCGATTCTTAAATCATTTTGATTAATCTCTATTTCTACATCATCTACTTCTGGTAAAACTGCAACAGTAGCAGTAGATGTATGGATTCTTCCACCTGATTCAGTAGATGGTATTCTTTGTACCCTGTGAACTCCACTTTCATACTTCAGCTTTGAGTAAGCACCCTTACCCTTTAGCATAAAGATTACTTCTTTGATTCCACCTACACCAGTCTCATTACTACTCATCATTTCAGTTTTCCAGTTATTTTTCTCAGCGTATCTTGTATATAACCTTAATAGCTCAGCAGCAAATAATCCCGCTTCGTCTCCTCCAGCTCCAGCTCTTATTTCCACAATAACATTCTTTTCATCATTTGGATCCTTTGGTATAAGAAGAATTTTCAGCTCCTGCTCCAATGGTTCTACTCTATCTTCTAGATCTTCAATCTCCATCTTTGCCATTTCCCTAAGTTCATCATCTTTACTTTCCTTTAAGATTTCCTTTGCTTCTTCGATTCCCGACTTAACTGTTTTATACTCAGTATACTTATCTACAATCGGTTTTATAGCAGCATGTTCCTTAATAAATCTTTGCCATGTAGGCTGATCACTAATTATCTCAGGATCCGATATCTTATGGCTAAGATCTTCAAATTTTTCTTCTATAAAATTTAACTTGTCAAACATCATATCACCCCATGATTCTAGTAAGAAGTTCCGAGTTTTTAGGTGATTCTATAAAATATAACGGATTTGACCCTATACTTTAGACCTATACTACGACCCTATACCTCGCACTTCTCATCTTTTATTTTTCCACTTACCACTCTTTCGATTCCAGCTAAATCCTTTGTTATTTGTATGTCTACATATCTATCTTTCTCCTTCATCAACCCAGCAACTATTCTTGCTTGATCATGGCCAACCTCTAAGGCTATTAATCCACCCCTGCGTAAATATTCAGGAGCCTTATCTATTATTTCTCTATAAAAGTCAAGTCCATCTTCGCCCCCATCAAGCGCAATTCTCGGTTCATATTTCGATACCTCTACTTGAAGTCCTTCAATTTCTTTAGAAGGAATATAAGGCGGATTAGAAACCAAGATATCTATCTTATCTTTAATACCTATGTCGTCCAAGGGACTAAATAGACTCCCATTTAAAAAACTAATCTTAGACCTAACGCCATTAGCCTCAGCATTTTTCATAGCTATCTCTAGAGCCTTTTCCGATATGTCTACTGAAAAGACGTGGGCCTTTTCAATATATTTTGCTAAACTAACAGTTATAGCTCCACTTCCTGTACCAATATCTACTATATTATAGTTATTGTTTTCTTCTATATTTCCAAGAATTTTTTCAATTAGAATCTCTGTATCCGGTCTTGGTATCAGCACACCTTCTTCAACATGAAACCTAAGTCCCATAAATTCTTGACTACCGATTATATATTGAACCGGAACCCCATCAAGTCTTTTTTCAATCAATTTATTATATTCATAAGCCTCTTCCGCAGTTAATACTCTTTCTTTATTTACTATAAGATATAATCTATCCACATCTAAAACATGACACAGTATAACCTGGGCATCCAACAATGGCGTACTAACCTTATCCTTCAATGTTCCTTCTACTTCCTTTAAAACCTTATGAATGGTTATCATACATCTGTATCCTCATCTTCTCCAAGTATATTCTTGAGAGCTACAATAGCAACCTCTAACTGCTTATCATCGGGTTCATTTGTAGTTAATTTCTGAAGCATAAGTCCTGGATAACTTATAGCACATACAATCTTTGATTTGCTCTTTCCTGCTAGTTTTATCAGTTCATAGGAGACACCAGCTATCAAAGGCAGCAGTATAAGCTTCATGGCCACTCTTTGTATCGGATTATCCCATCCTAAAAACGAGAATACTGATATACTTAAGACCATCACGATAAGAAGAAAACTTGTACCACATCTTGGGTGAAGAGTAGTAAATCCTCTTGCATTCTCAACGGTAAGAGGTTTGCCACTTTCATAACAATATATGACCTTATGCTCTGCACCATGATACTGAAAAACTCTCTTTATCTCCTTTATTCTGGATATAAGTATAATATATCCAATAAACATTAAAATTTTCAGAATTCCTTCAAATCCACTAAGTACCACTTGATTTGTAAATATATTTTTAAGGAAATTGATCAGAAAAGTAGGTATGAACATAAATATCACAATGGACATAGTAAGGGCAAATGCAACTGACAAATATGTTATTATATCGTCTGACTTGTCCCCGAATTTTTCCTCAAGCCATTTTTCAAATTTACTCTTTTCCTCATCAGAATCTATATCTTCAAAAACCTCAGCAGAATAAGTTATAGCTCTAACGCCTATTATCATCGAACCTATAAAGGCTATGATTCCTCTAAGAATAGGAATTTTATAGAAAGCAGATTTTTCCATTTTCCCCACTGGCTCTTTCTTCACCACTATCTCGCCATCGGATTTTCTTACTGCCATAGCAATCTCATCGGGCCCCTTCATCATTACGCCTTCAATCAAAGCTTGCCCACCGACACTTTTTGGTTTCATCATTTCACCAACTTTCAAGTCTCTAGCTATATAGAACGCACTTATAAATCCATATTTTGATTTTTTGAATAGCCAAGGTTTTAGAGATATTCAAGGAATCAAAATGTAAAATATTTATTGCGATTTCTATACTAGTTTATAATTACCAGATGCTAGATTTATTATTTAAACCCTAAAAAATCACTGTAAATCTTATTATATTATAGCATATCTACATGATTAATCCACGGGCACGTCATGATGAAGTCTACATCTCGCTTCGTAACTCTCAGTAGCTCCTACTAGCACTATTGGATCAGAGTACTTTGCCGGTTTTCCATTTATCAATCTTTGCGTCCTATGGGCAGGATGTCCGCACTCCATACATATTGCACTTAGCTTATCTACAAACTCTGCAACAGCCATAAGACTTGGCGCAGGACCAAAGGGCTCGGCGCGAAAGTCCATATCTAGCCCCGCAGCTATTACTCTCATTCCCTTATTTGCCAAATCCTTTATTATGTCAATAACCGAATCATCAAAAAATTGTACTTCATCTACTCCCACCACTTCAGTGTTTTCATCTATGTAGTCATAAATCATCTCTGCATTTGATATATGTATAGCGTTAATTTTAGAACCATTATGAGAAACAACATTTTGCTTACAATATCTATCGTCTATAGTATGCTTAAAAACCACTACATTCTGTTTTGCTATCTGCGCCCTTCTTAATCTCCTTATAAGTTCTTCACTCTTCCCACTATACATAGGCCCTACTACAACCTCTATCCATCCATGGTGATTTGGTCCATACATCTTCTTTCGTCCTCCCTTTTTTCATCAAGTAACGGATTATATATAAGTTACGAAAAATCTCTTACATTGCGATGATTTAACCTCCTCAAAATCGTTGGCTGTCAAATCTCCACAATGTAAGATGTTTATCGTATTATATATAGGTGTCAGATAATATCCGTTACCAGTTTTTCATAATATAAAACAAGGTTAGAGAAATTCATCTCTAACCTCGAAGCTCTTTTGGAAATTTTATTATTACATACCATATTTTTTCTTGAATTTTTCTGCTCTACCGCCACGTTCTATAGTTTTTTGGTTTCCTGTATAGAATGGATGGCACTCTGAACAAATTTCTAATCTAATTTCTTCCTTAACTGACTTAGTTTCAAATGTATTGCCACAAGCACATTTCACTGTACACTTGTCGTATTTTGGATGGATTCCAGTCTTCATGCGTTTCACCTCTTTCATTACATTTTCTCTATATATATTAATAATATTCTGTACGATTGTCAAGGTCAAAAATGCTTACGTCACTTTGCCTAGTCCCAAGTACAAGTTTATACAACACGTAGTTTATCTAATCTAAATTTATTACCTCTTCAACCTCTATATTTTATCATACTCAATTTTAATATTCAAGATATACTTCAATTTATTTTTTCAATGGGAAATTTTTCAGCACACGTGTCTTGGTTTATTATGCAATTTCCTTTATAGAATTTTTTTCCTCATCATTTCAACAAATTCCCTATTATTTTTTGTAGCTATAAGTTGCTTTATTATTGCTTCTGTAACTTCATAAGTAGAATTATTACCCATGGCTCTTCTTATATTCCATATAGTTTCCATCTCTTTTTGCTTAAGAAGCAATTCTTCCCTTCTAGTACCAGATTTCTTAATATCTACAGCTGGGAAAATTCTCTTTTCTGATAATTTTCTATCTAAATGAAGCTCCATATTACCGGTTCCTTTAAATTCTTCAAAAATAACATCATCCATCCTACTGCCAGTCTCAACTAACGCAGTGGCTAGGATTGTTAAGCTTCCACCCTCTTCAATATTTCTAGCAGCTCCAAAAAATCTTTTTGGCTTATGCAGTGCTGCGGGGTCAAGACCTCCAGATAATGTTCTTCCAGTGGCAGGTATTGTAAGGTTGTAAGCTCTAGCCAATCTTGTAATACTATCTAACAGGATAACAACATCCTTTTTCTGTTCTACAAGCCTTTGGGCTCTATTAAGTACCATCTCCGCCACCTTGATATGATGGTTTGGAAGCTCATCAAAGGTTGAGTATATTACATCCGCATCGATTGAGCGCTTCATATCTGTAACTTCCTCTGGTCTTTCATCGATTAGTAACACTATTATTTCTACCTCTGGGTAATTTAAAGATATGCTTTTAGCTATTTTCTGAAGTAGTATAGTCTTACCAGCCTTAGGCGGTGCAACAATAAGACCTCTTTGCCCTTTTCCTATAGGGGCAATAAAGTCTATTAACCTCATAGAAAGGTCTGATGAGTTAGCTTCTAAAGTTAATCTTTCATTGGGATAAATCGGAGTAAGATTCTCGAAATTAGGTCTTCTTGCAGCAGTTTCAGGGGAATCCCCATTTACTTTTTGAACATATAGAAGAGCTCTGAACTTTTCACCACTTTTAGCTGGTCTAGTGATACCGGATACCTTATCACCTGTTTTTAGGTTGAATTTCCTGATTTGAGAAGGGGAAACATAAACATCCAATTCACTTGATAAGAAGTTATGAAATCTTAAAAATCCAAATCCACCATCGGGCATTATTTCAAGAACGCCTTCCACAACCTCTGCTTCATTGTTTCTCTTAATCTCATCATTTATCTTTCCAGGCAGTTTTTCCCTTGAAATACTTCCGTTTACTCTGTTATTCCTATTTACTTCGCCACTTGTATTCTGAGGCGGCTTTTCCTTTGGCTTGCTGACCTTTGTAATCGTTTCTTGCGGCTTACTAGTCTTCGTAATCGTCTCTTGCGGCTTACTAGCCTTTGTAATCGTCTCTTGTGGTTTGCTAGTCTCTGTAATCGTCTCTTGTTTTTTTATGGTATCTTTTTTATCAGTGCTAGATTTCTCTAAGATTATATTAATCAGCTCGTTCTTCTTGTATTTCGAATACCCTTTAATATTTAGCTCTTTAGCCATTTCTCTAAGCTCTGATATTTTTTTATTTTGCAAATGTACTGAATCCAAGTTTGCACCTCCGTATAATAGGTTCTAGCTACTAGCTGATAACTTCTAGCTCTAAAAAGTCTTGCTTTGAGTCTTTGCAAGATTGTCTCAAAGGTTTTTTCTAGTCCCTAGGAGCCAGCAGCTAGCACCTTATTTAATTATTTTGCATATACCGGTTTCTTTTCCATATCATGAATAGCTTCAATGAATCTAATCGTTCCGGTTTTTGATCTCATTACAACAGAATGGGTCATAGTTTTATTGTGTGGTAGATATCTAACACCTCTTAATAGGTCTCCATCTGAAACACCAGTCGCGGCAAAGTATACCTCATCACCCTTAACTAAATCCTCTAAAAGAAAGACCTTGTCTATTTCACATCCCATACTTTTACATCTTTCTAGTTCTTCATCACTCATTGGCGTAAGCTTACCTTGCATTTCTCCACCTAAGCACTTTATTGCTGCTGCAGCTATAACACCTTCAGGCGCTCCGCCCTTACCAATTAAAACATCTATTCCTGTATGGTCAAAACAAGTAGCAATAGCAGCGGCAACATCACCATCGCTAAATAATTTTATTCTACATCCAAGTTCTCTACAAACCCTAATTATATCATCATGTCTTTCTCTATCAAGCATTGTAACAGTAAGATCTGTTAAATCCTTATTAAGAGACTTTGCAATATTTATCATATTTTCCTTAACAGAAGCATTTAAATCTATAGCACCCTTAGCCTTTGGACCAACTGCAAGTTTATACATATATGTATCAGGTGCTTCTAGAAGGCATCCCCTTGGTGCCATAGCTATAACGGATATTGCGTTTTCAATACCTTTAGCAACACAGTTAGTTCCATCTAAAGGGTCAACAGCTATGTCAACTTCAGGTGAGTCAGGTCTACATGCACCAATTTTTTCTCCTATGTAAAGCATAGGAGCTTCATCCAGTTCACCTTCACCTATAACAACTACTCCATTAATATCCATAGTATCAAACATTCTTCTCATGTTATCTACTGCACCTTGATCAGCTATATTCTTATCTCCTCGACCCATATACTTTGCACTTCCTAGTGCCGCAGCTTCCGTTACCCTAACGAGATTAATCGCAATATTTCTATCCATAATCAGCCCCCTCAATATAATTAGTATTCTTTTCTCAGCCTAGAAGTTTAAGGCGTTAATCCCTCGTTTTCAAATCATATTCCTCTCCAAGAAATAATCTCCAATAAAATTATAGATTAAATATATAGAGTGCATTTATAAATCTACATTTTCATTTTGTGAATAACCAACGTTTCAAGGTGATTCAGGGAATCAAAATGTAAAAATTTTATTGCAATTTCTATATTATGATTTCCCAAATATTAACAACTCAATAATTGTAATTACAAAGTTTTGTTACATAACTTTTATACTATTACATAATATCAAATTTTCAAAAAATATCTAGGGAAATTATAGCATTCATGTAGGTAAATAAATTTTGTTTTGAAATTAGAAAGGTTTATCCTGCTTATCATTAACCATTATAACACAATTCAAAAGCAATATCGACATAAGTCCCTTTTGATTAATTTTTCGTAACATTCTTTATATAAAGATTCAAGTATAGTCATGCTACATCAAAGCTTAAAATAGCATTACTACAAAACTATTAATTTATACATATACAAAAACTCCCATAAGCATCGAGTATTCGTATATATAAATTAAGTTTTGCTATAGAACTCTATATATTTAATTATTACAGTTTTATTACACCTATTATACATTTATTTTAAATATTTTTCCAAAAGGGTATATTATTAATTAGTTATGATATATTTAGTATAGGGTTAAAATAGGACAAAAATTTCTAAAAATTTAGTACATAATTACATCAATTGAGAAACTTGCATAATTAATATTTGTAGTAGCCAAATACAATATGTGGATATCTTTCTCGATTCACTCTACTGTATTATGCAATTTCTTCAACTACTAGAAGAGCAATTAAAAATACTTTCCATGGACAAAAATTAAGGAGGTGCTGTGATGAAAAAGAAACTATTGTTATTGATATCATTTTTTGTTTTCTTCAGTTTCGTCAATATAAATGTTTATGCCGATCCAACAGATGAAAATCCAAAGCCAATAACTGTTGAATTGAATGGTGAAGTCTTAAAATTTGATACAGAACCTATAATTGTAAATGGTAGGACTATGGTTCCTATGAGAGCAATCTTTGAACAGCTTGGCGCACCACCCAACTGGCATAATGAAACAAAAACAGTTACGGCATATAGAAGGTACAAGGATGTTTCAGACATATTCGTCAAGCTCACAATCGGAGAAGAATTTGCATACAGCAACGGAAAAAGCTGGCCCTTGGATTCCCCTGCAATTATAAGGGATAGTCGTACTCTAGCTCCCATAAGATTCATAGCAGAAAGCTTTGGAATTGAAGTCGATTGGGATGCTGAAAACAGGGTAGTTTTAATGAACTATGATGGTGATAAATTCCAAGGAGCAAAACTGATTGGTGATATGTCTTATAAACCTAGGTTTTTTGCAAATGATCTTGAGATCATGATACCAGAATTTTGGCTTAAAGCCGAAAATTCCAGCAAGTATGCTTATAAGGATGAAGAAAACAACATTCAGATGTCCGTTGATATCATATCCTTAGAAGAAGATAAAACACTGGATGAATTTACAGAAGAAAGCAAAGCTTCTATTTTAGATGATTATAAGGATAAGGTTGTATTCACTGGCAGTGACAAAATTAGCATTAACAGTATTGATGTAAATGTAGTTTATCTAAAAAATTCTTCTATAACACCCGAAATCAACCAGGTTATATACTACTTTACATCTTCAGGCTCCGGTTATAAGATAACATTCTCTTATTTCTCTGAGTCGAACGATAGTCAACTGTTAAATACAATATCAGATATAATTAATACCATAGAAATCAGCGGTGTAACCTTTAACCTTGACAAGGAACACTATATTGAATATGATACATTCTTTGATTATGCAATAAACCTAAGCTCAGAAATCTACTCAAACATGGAAGTTGAAAACAAGTTTGCTTTCACTGGTACGGTTGGTGATGATGTTGAGTTAGAATATGTAATAGCCTCAATTTTAAGAAAGGGTAAGGTTTCTGAATATAAGATACCCATTTCAAACAAAGAGTTTAATGCAACTATATATACTCCATTTGGATTAGGAAGGCATAATATAACTATAAAGACTCCTGAATTACAGGATAGTCCTTCACAAAAAATAATGCAATTTAGTACCATTAATAATAATAACCAAGATATAACATATCTTGTTCCAAGTATGCTTGTTGAAAAGGACGATCAAGATATTGTTGCTCTAGCTCAGGAAATCACAAAGGATATAGATAAAAAGTACCTTGCGGAAAATGAAAAGGCAGAAGCAATTTATAAATGGATTTTCGAAAACATCGAATACGATATAGAAACCACCGATACTCCATCGAGAAGCGCTAAGGGTGTGTTAGTAGACAAGAAAGGTAATAACGAAGAAATCTCCTATTTATTTGCCGCATTACTTAGATCATCGAATATACAATCTAAATTAGTTCAGGGTACTATCTCGGAAGAAACTCATACGTGGAATGAAATGTTAGTCAACGGAAAATGGTTTATTGTCGATATCACTTGGGGAAGTGGCTATATAGATAAAGACACTATAAAAAAAGAACTTGATATGAGCTACTTTAAAGCTAATAGAACTACCTATGAAAGTAAATTAGATAAGGATTCGATTACGGTTCTAGAATATTAAGGGGCTGCCTCATAACATAACTTCTTGAACTCAGCCCCCGGGGTGTTTCAGATTGAATGGAGTTCAAGGTTTTGAAAATTCATCGATTTGGCTAGTACTGACGTACGTGCCAAGTCGGTGAATTTTTAAATAACGCAGAAACTCGTCATTCTGAGGCATCCAATTACTTATTTAACTTTTCCCAGTCACTGTTGAACTTTTCTATCCCTATATCAGTAAGTGGGTGCTTTAACATTTGTTTAAAAACCTTATAAGGAACTGTAGCAATATGTGATCCCTGTAATGCTGACTCAGTTACATGCATTGGGTGTCTTATACTTGCTGAAATAATCTCAGTATCTATTCCATGAATATCAAAAACCTGTGCAACTTCATTAATAAGTGTTACCCCTGCATTCCCTATGTCATCCATTCTACCTACGAAAGGACTTACAAATGTTGCACCAGCTCTAGCCGCAAGTAATGCCTGGTTTGCTGAAAATATTAATGTACAATTTGTTTTTATCCCTTTCTTGCTAAGACCCTTTATAGCCTTTAGACCTTCTTCATTCATCGGGATTTTAATAACAACATTTTCATGCATTTTAGCTAAAACTTCTCCATCCCTAATCATATCCTCAGCATTTTCTGCCACAACCTCAGCACTTATAGGACCATCTACTATGCTTACGATCTCGTTTATTACTTCCTTTAGGTCTCTTCCTTCCTTCGCTATAAGTGATGGATTTGTTGTAGCTCCTGCTAAGATTCCCCATTCACTTATCTCTCTTATTTCTTCAATATTCGCAGTATCAATAAAAAGCTTCATGTAAAACCCTCCTTAAAAGTTATATCAAACATCAATAGAATAGACTCTGAAAGTCTTTCTTTTCCTCCCTTTAAAACCTATAGAATAGATTTCTAAGACTATAGGGATTTAAGTAAAAACTTTAATTTATACATGTCCAAAACTCCCATAAACATCGAGTATTTGTAGATGTATAAATTAAGTTTTACTATATAAACCCTATACAGTAAAGAAAACTTCAGAGTCAATTGTGTTCTTTTAAGCTTATATTATCAGACCTATAATCAAAAGTATAGCCCTAATATATAGAGTTCCTAGTGAAACTTAATTTATACATATCAAAATATCCGATGAATCCGGGGAGTTTTGATGTGTATAAGTTAAAGTTTTCGCTGGAATCTCTATAGTATATATATATTATTCATAACTACTACTTTTTTATACCTAATATTTCTCTTGCTTCATCAGGAGTAGCTACTTCTCTTTCTAGTTCCTTTGCAATTCTAACTATTCTTTCTACTAACTGGGCGTTTGACTCAGCCAATACTCCCTTTGAATAGTATATATTATCTTCAAATCCAACCCTTACATGCCCACCAAGCATTATTGACATAACTGCAAGAGGCGTCTCTGCTCTACCAATACCCGCAACTGTCCAGGTTGATTCCGCAGGTATACTTCTTATCATGTGCATTAAATCCTCAGGAGTTCCTGGGCAAGCTCCCGGTACACCAAGAACAAAGTCAAAATGAACAGGTGCGTCTATAAAACCCTTTTTAACTAATCTCAGAGCATTATTAATCATACCTCTTTCAAAAACTTCTACCTCCGGCTTAACTCCAAGCTCTTTCATTCTCTTGGAAAACTTTTCGATATATTCCTGCGAATTCATAAACACATCAGGTCCAAAGTTACATGTTCCGCAGCTTAAAGTAGCCATTTCTGGAGCTAATTCCACAGGCTGCAATCTTTCATCAGCACTATGCCATACAGCTCCACCGGTCGAAGGTTGAACAATGATATTGCACTTTGCTTCAATCTTTTCTTTTATTTCCTTATAAACTTCATAGTCTTGAGTAGGATTTCCATCCTTGTCTCTAGCATGTACGTGTACAATAGAAGCTCCTGCCTTATAGCATTCAAAAGCAGCCTCAGCAATCTCATCAGGAGTCACAGGTAAATTCGGCTGCTGTTCCTTCATAACTTCAGCGCCAGTAAGTGCAGCAGTAATGATCAATTTTTGCATTTTTAACACCCTTTCGCTTTTTGTGCTAGGTGCGATGTGCGTAGTGCGAAGTATTTTAAATACTACATTATACTCTCCTTACGCACTTCGCACCTTGTACTTCTAACTCTTTTTTTACCCTCTCTGCTTATCCTTTGGCACTACACAAGTTCCTTCTGCTTTACATACTACTATAGGCTCTTCTAATACATCACATGCAGAGTCATTGATATCCGGCCTTGGAACAATAACTTTTCTTGCTTCAAATACCATTTTTCTTGAAGAATTTCCTAACTTGATGATTTCTCCTACTGCTTCAATATAATCTCCCGCATATACAGGCGCAGTGAATTCTACACTTTCATAGCCTGCAAATAGTCCTTCGTCGCCATCCTGTCTTATTAATAGTTCAGTGGCAACATCACCGAATAATTGGAGCATTTTTGCACCGTCAACTAGATTTCCACCATAGTGTGCATCATGCATGCTCATCCTCATTCTTATCATTGCTTTGTTCATACTTCATACCCCCAAAAATAATTTTATATTATAAGAAACGGTTTTAAACTACAAACCGTTTCTTGTGAATAAAGTTAGTTACTCTTTAGTTTTCCTTTAGAATGATTATTTTATCTGCAACAAAGTCAAATATTTTATCATCTTTTTCACCATATATGAATACCTCGTCATCCTTGTCAAGATAATTAAAGTTTTTATCACTACCACTTGTAGAAATTATATCGGCATCTTCAGCCAATACAGATATATGCTCTGTCTTACTGCCACTTTTAACCTTTACTGTAATAGCTTCATAATCGTCATATATTTCTGTAATAACACCGGTAATAGAATCATTTGACTCCACTTCCTCAGCCTCAATATCAGTTACTTCACCATTTTCTATTTTTAACTCTACCCTATAGTCCACCTTTAAATCATTGATTGTACTATCATCATTATCAATTTCGATATCAACATCGGAGGCTACAACATATGTCTTTGTTCCTCCATCTTCCTTTTCTATTGTGATCTTATCTTCATTTCCTAGGATGATTTCAGTTATTACGCCTTCCTCTTCATCACTTTCAGTTTCAACGCTAGTTGCAATTATTTTTGTAACCTTATCATATTCAGTCGTCACAGTTACTATATCACCTTGGGTTAAATCAGTCAATTTCTTAGTTTTACCGTTCCTTTTCACTTCTACATCATCATCTACTTCCAATTCATGTACTTTTTGCGTATATGTCTTTATTTCTATTTTAGGGTATTGATCAAAAACCACATTACTTTGTAGTATTCCCTCATATTCTCTTTTCTTTGATTCAGCAATGATCTTTTCAATTACCTCACCATCTATCGTTAAAGAAACTTTATCGCCCTTTTCTAAATCTTTCATATCGGCATCTTTGTCATCAAGTAAAACAAATGTATTCTTATCTGTCTCATAGCTTCTCTTTTTATCATCATCATCTTTCACAGTTACAAGATAATAAGAACTCATGTTTGAAATATTGTAAATAACTCCTTCTAAAGATGAAATACTATCATCGGTTTCTATTTTTACCAATCTACCATATTCATCAATATAAAGTTCTATTTGCTGCCCTTCTTCAAGATATTTTATGCTTGAACTTTTACCATCTATTAGTATCTTAGTATCCTCTTCAATTTTATATAGAGCATTTTCCCCATCATCTTCCTTAACAAGTAGTTTATTATCATCCTTTAATACTACAGTTATTTCACCCTCTTTAGTTTTTAAATCCTTATCTGATATCTCTGGCTTCGTGTCTACCTTAGTATCAACTTTTATTCCTGATAGAATATCATAGCTTATAGAAAACATCTTTGCTACTGCTGATCTAACTATTGGCTTACCAGGATTAAAGTTTCCCTTCTCATCGCCCTTTATTATTTTCTTACGTACTAATAGATCAACATATTCATCAGCATTACTTGGTATAAACTCCGCATCATTAAAATCGAAGGTTATTATAGCGTTTTTCAAGTTCTCATTTAAATAAAGATTTAAAGCCTTTCCTAAAAACACCGACACCTCAGTTCTAGTAGCCTTCTTTACAGAACCATCTTTGTTGAAAAAATCCTTAACATCGTCCTTGTCAATAATGTCCTTATCAAGTCCTACAGCTACTGCTTCCTCTGCCCATGTAGGTATATTATATTGGTCTAAAGTTGAATTATATTTTTTAACTACGCTGTTTAAGTCGACTCCTGCTAATTTGTTAGTAGCCTTGAGTGTTCTAAATATCATCACCATAGTTGCTAGTTTATCAACATTTTCAGATGGCCTAAAGGTTGCATCTGGATATCCAGTTATAATCTTTTTCGCCGCCATCTTTTCTATATAATCCTTCGCCCAATGGTCACCGCTAACGTCAGTAAAACTTTGAAGTGCTAAGACCCCTACAGTATTGGTTATTAATAGTATTGTTAGAGTTACTGCTGCTATAAGTATTTTGCTGACTCTCTTCATTTGTTTTACCTCCCACTTGAACCCAGATTATTCATAGAAAATCTAGGTTTGAATTTTATACTATGTAGTACTTCTATAAAAAAAAAGAAATCCTTTAATATATAAGGAAATTATACAATTTATGTGATAATTATTCTTTTTTTCTACAAATTTTTTCGCTTAACCTTTTTCAGCCTAAAAAAGTCTTCTCGCTCCTTCTCTTCAAGAGCTTCAGAAATGAACTTCACTTGCTTTCTATATTTGGGTATCTGTATTTTTTCTAGGCCGTTAGCCCTTTTTTGAGTTTTCTTAATTTCCATAGCAAGTTTATATATTGAGTTTTCAATTTCAGCAAGCTCATAGATAAGATATTTTACCTCTTTAAACTTTGTTACCGCTATATCCAACGCTGGATTGGTTCTAAAAAACCCATAATAGGGCTGTAGGTCTTTTTTCTCATATTTAACCGTTGGTATTTCTACCCCCATGATGCTCTTAAGTAAAATATCGTACTCCTCTACCTTTGGAATAGATATGGCTACCTCCTCAACATTGTTAAGTCCCATAGTCACATTAACAACCTGAAGAGCTCTATATGCATCCTCAAATGTATTAGTTATTCTGCTCTGGACATCCTTAACTCTATCAATGAGTCCCATCATCTCCCTTATAAGAACACTTCTCTTCTTATCTAAAAGCTCATATCCTTTTTGAGAAAACTCTAGAAGACTCTTTGCCCTTATTAAATTAGCCTTAGTTGGAGTAGTGTTTAGCATATAAACCTCCTATCGGGGGTGTCTCAGAATGGCGAATTTCTGCGTTATTTGAAATGTTCACCGACTTGGCACGTACGTTAGTACTAGCCAAACCGCCTGAATTTCAAAACCTTAACTCCGGATTATTTATAGAAAATTTAAAAGGGTGCAAGTAGTTTTGATTCTAAGACTTTCATCAAGTTCGAAGGCATACCTACACCGTACGTCGAGAATTTGATGGATGTCTTAGAATTAAAAGGACGTAGCAGAGTTTTAAATTTTCTATGAATAACCCGGGGTTGACTTCACTCATTCTGAAACACCCCGGGGCTGAACTCATAAGAAACCTTTATGAGACAGCCCCTTTAAAATACTTTTCGATCATCTCCGGACTCAGTCTATCAAGCTCTTCTATCGGTAAGATTCCAAGTATATCCCAAGCAAGATCTAGACTTTCCTCGATATTTCTATTTTCATCAAAGCCTTGGAAAATAAACTTTCCTTCGAATTCTTTACCGAACTCCATATATTTTTTATCTGTCTCCGATAAATCATCCTCACCAATTATCTGAGCTAGAGCCCTAACCTCCATAACTCTTGAATATGATGCAAAAAGCTGATTAGAAACCTCAGGATGATCTTCCCTTGTATATCCTTCTCCTATACCGTCCTTCATAAGCCTAGATAATGAAGGTAGTATATTCACTGGTGGATAAATACTATTTCGATACAACTCTCTTCCTAAAACAATTTGACCTTCTGTAATATATCCAGTTAAATCAGGCACGGGGTGGGTTATATCGTCGTTCGGCATTGTGAGTACAGGCAACAAGGTGATAGATCCCTTGCTATCCTTCATCATGCCGGCTCTCTCGTAGAGGGTAGCAAGATCAGAATAAAGATATCCGGGATATCCCTTTCTACTAGGAACCTCCTCCCTTGCTGAAGAGATCTCACGGAGCGCCTCGCAATAACTAGTTATATCCGTCATTATTACAAGTATATGCATTCCCTCTTCAAAGGCAAGATACTCAGCGGCCGTCAGTGCACATCTTGGGGTGATAATTCTCTCTACTATTGGATCATCGGCTAGATTCAGATACATAACAACCCTTTCTATTGCTCCAGACTCTTCAAAACTTCTTCTAAAATAGTTCGCATCATCGTGTTTTACACCTATGGCTGCAAAAACCACTCCAAACTCTTCACCTTCGTCAGAACTAATCTTAGCCTGCCTTACTATTTGCGCTGCTAACTCATTATGGGACATTCCACTTCCCGAAAATATAGGAAGTTTCTGCCCTCTTATCAATGTAGCAAGTGTATCTATTGAAGAAACTCCCGTTTGCATAAAATTTCTTGGGTACTTCCTTGCTACAGGATTTATAGGTCTTCCGTTAACATTATAATTAAGATCACTATAGATTTTGCCGCCATTATCAACAGCCTTACCAATTCCATTAAATGTTCTTCCCAAAATTTCCTTAGAAAGTTGGATTTCAAACGGCTTACCAGTAAACCTTACACAAACATTTCTAGTAGATAACCCCGATGTCCCTTCAAAAACCTGGGCTACCACCTTATCTCCCTCTATTTTTATTACCTTTCCAGTTCTCTCTTCCCCATTCATATCAATAGATATTATCTCACCATAGGATACATCTTCAACATCGGAAAGCATTATTAAGGGACCCTCTATTTTATCAAGTTTTAGGTATTCCTTTCTCATAAAATCACGTCCTATTATCTAGCTTACAATTAGCTGCTGTCAGCAGTTAGCAATCTTTCCTACTCATACTTCTCTAAAAGACCATCATAGTATCCATCTATTTCTTCCTTCAGCTCTTCTATTTTTCCGAGATCATCGTTTGGAACAGTGTACTTCATCTTGACTACTTCATTGAAAATTCTTTTATCCTTAACTTGGGATATTGGCACACCCCTCTTTATACATTCATATGCCCTTTCATATAAATAATCAATGAGCTTAATCATTTTATATTGTTTATTTATAGGTACATAAGTATCTATTTTATGAAAGGCGTTCTGCTGCAGAAAACCTGTTTTTACAACCCTTGCAATCTCAAGAATGAGCCTCTGGTCATCGGGCAGTACATCCTCCCCCACAAGCTGTACAATCTCTTGGAGTTTGTCTTCCTTATGAAGTATTTTCATAAATTTATTTCTAAGATCTATAACATCTTCACTAACGTTTTCATCATACCAATGCCCAAGGGTTTTAATATATCCACTGTAGCTTGTAAGCCAATTGATAGCTGGATAATGTCTAGCATAGGCCAGCCTTTTATCAAGCCCTAAAAAGGCATTCACATACCTCTTTGTGTTTTCAGTTACAGGTTCAGAAAAATCCCCTCCAGCAGGAGAAACTGCTCCTATAATCGTCACTGAGGCCTCATCATCATTCAAAGTAGTAACATAGCCTGCCCGCTCATAAAACTCTGCCAATCTTGAAGGTAAATAGGCCGGATAACCCTCTTCGGCTGGCATCTCTTCAAGCCTTCCCGAAATCTCTCTCAGTGCTTCTGCCCATCTTGAGGTTGAATCCGCCATAACAGCAACATGATACCCCATATCTCTGAAATATTCAGCCATAGTTATCCCGGTATATATACTTGCTTCCCTAGCTGCCACTGGCATATTAGACGTATTAGCTATTAAAATAGTTCTCTCCATTATAGGTTTATCGGTTTTAGGGTCAATTAGCTTTGGGAAATCCTCCAAAACCTCAGTCATTTCATTTCCACGTTCGCCACAGCCAATGTAGACAATGATATCTGCATCTGACCATTTTGCCAGTTGATGCTGAGTCATAGTTTTACCGGTTCCAAAGCCACCGGGTATAGCCGCCGTTCCTCCCTTGGCTATAGGAAAAAATATATCTAAAACCCGTTGTCCAGTTATGAGTGGGATATCAATCGGCAGCCTTTCCATAACCGGCCTTGGACTCCTTACCGCCCATTCCTGATACATCTTTAAATCCCGCTCGTTCCCTCCATCATCCTCTAAAATCACCAAGGTCTCTTCAATATTATATTCGCCGTCCTCTATAGTCCATTTTACCCTTCCATTTATCCCTGGAGGCACAAGGAGTCTATGGATTACCAATGAGGTCTCCTCTACTTCTCCAAATACATCGCCCTGCCGAAGATCATCCCCTTCACCCACAAGAATTTTAGCTTTCCACTTTTTCTCCTCATCAATTGATATCAGGCCTATGCCCTCAGCAATAAAACCCTCGGAAATCTCATTTATTTTCTCAAGAGGTCTCTCAATACCATCAAAAATATTTCCTATCATACCCGGTCCAAGCTTTAAAGATAAAGGCTTCCCCGTTGACATTACCATCTCCCCAGCCTTCAATCCATCCGTCTCCTCATAGACCTGTATAGTACCTTCATCCCCCTCTATAGAAACGACCTCTCCTATAAGCCTCTTATCCCCTACCATCACCATTTCTCTCATCTTAAAATCAGCCATATTCCTTGCCTTTACCACAGGCCCATTTATGAGGTTTATTATCCCTTGCTTAATCATCCCATCAGCTCCCTATACAAAGCTTGGCCTATCAAACTCTTATTATCATCTATTTTAGTCTTAATCGAACAGTCAACCTTGATTGTTCTTCCCTCATCTACACCAATTACTCCACCTATAAAACCCCGGTCAAGACTGTGAAGCTCTGCCTTCTCACCATTAAGACTTTCTGATCCTATCAATTCCTCTAGTATATCCTTAAATCTATCTCTATCTTTATCAGTTATATACAGAGCTATTTTCTCTTTATTTTTAAGGTTATCCAAAACTTCTATCAAGCTATTCCTCAGATATTCTCTATAATTATCATCATATGTAAACTGAAAAGCCATCTTTTCTATCTTTTTTACAAGGATGGTCAAAAGCTCTTCCTTTTTAATTAGAACCGTTCTCTTTTTATCTATTTTTGCCTTTGAAACCAGGCGATTTTTTTCTACTTCTCCTCTGCCTGCCATATCCTCAGTGATTTTATCAGCCTTGTTTTTCATGACCTCCCTATGTTTTACAATCACCTCGTCATTCCTCTTGTCTATCTCCTTTTTCTTCTCCTCGTACTCGCTTTGCACCTTTTCTAGCACCAATTTTGTAAATACATCGAGCTTTCCTTCTACAGTAATCATACAAACACCTCAAATACCTAGGATAATTTATCGAACCCAGATTATTCATAAAAAGTTTGAACATATGCAAGTATATATAATACGATAAACATCTTACATTGTGGAGATTTGACAGCCAACGTTTTTGGGAATGTTAAATCTTCGCAATGTAATAGATTTTTCGTAACTTATATAGTTTTGAATTTTCTATGAATAATCTGAGTTAAACCTTAATTCCAATCGATTCCCTTATATATTTAGCTATATAATCCTCTCTCTTTTCTTCATCTCTGTCGGGTATTGCTATAATTAGGGGATAGTCCTTTTCCAGCTTTACCTTCATAATCTCTTCCTCTGCCTTAGAAAGAGTTTTTTCAGTAACTATTACAATGCCTATATTGCCATCGGAAATTACTCTTTCAAATACTTCTAAAATTGCCTCCCTAGTTTTAGCTATTATCCCCTCAATCCCTGCAAGCCTCATTCCTATTAAGATATCCTCATTATCACATATTAAATATGATCTCATGTCGTCACCTATAACTTACCAAGAATCAGTATAGATATAATAAGCCCGTATATAGCTATACCCTCTGCAAGACCTACAAATATCAAAGTCTTTCCAAGTATTTTGGGATCTTCTGATACCGCTCCAAGCGCTGAAGAACCAACGGAGCCAACTGCATATCCCGCACCTAAAGTAGCTATACCGGTACACAGAGCCGCAGCTAAATAACCTAGACCCGACGGATCACTTTGCCCCTCACCAAAAGCCAAAACAATATCAGGAATCAGAACAATAAGAGCTATAAGCATCAGTGGGATAAAGGTAAAATAGTTGAATTTTAAAACTTTCTTTAACTTAGGCTTCGATGTCTCATGATCCCCATAGGTCATGATTATTCCTGAAGCTATTGTCAACAAAACAAGAATTGTAGAAGAAACAAAAATATATTTCATAATAAAACCCTCCAATTATATTTAACTATCACCTATTTTCACAGGCTTAAACTCAATACCCTCTCCTTGATAATATTTACTAAATAGCTCGTAGTACTCTAACCTCAAACCCTGAATGAACACTATCAACCCCTCAAGGAAAATGACGATAATATTTCCTACAAGAAAAATTATTATACTTCCCGCAAAATTATTTACTATCCTAGCCATTGTCTGAAATGCAATGAATAATCCAACGTGGTTAAGGGCAAAGGCTCCTACCCTTATAAAGGAAATGGTATTACTCATCATACTAAGTAGAGTTTCAAATATATCGAACCCGCTTTCTACATAATAGTTTGATATCTCTTCATGGTATAGGGGTCTCTTATTGAGTATCAGATTACTCAGTGGCTCCCTCACTACAATAAGAACTAGGGAAATGAATATTATTGTATATGTAATATACCCAGGCATTATCTCCCTTCCCACAGCAAATTTTGCAATAATAGTCAGTAGAGCCAAATAGAATATCAATCCATTCAGACCATTTCTACCAAATATGCCTTCCTTTATATCATTTTGCTTTAATCTGTTGACAATACTATATCCAAAACTCATCACAAGTAGGACTACGCCTATCACAACCGACCCCATCAGCATAAAATCTATATGCTCTATAGGATGTACCAAAAGGGCAGGTATCACATGCTCAAAGCCAAATATACTTCCATATAAAGCACCAAAAACACAGGAACTAATCCCCAATCTTGTTAATATTCCACCATATAAACTTTTCCGATTCTTTTTGCTGAAGTATAGGCCTGCCAAAAATAGCACTAGTCCCTGACCAACATCTCCAAACATAGCTCCAAATAAAAACATATAGGTTACGCTTAGAAATAATGTCGGATCTATCTCATTGTAGGATGGGACACCATACATCTTTACCAAGGACTCAAATGGATAGGTTAATCTATTATTTTTTAACTTGGTGGGTGGTATTATGTATTTGTGAACCTCCGACACCTCTTTAAACATTATCAGTACGCTGTAACCATACTTTACAAAGCTTTTTTCAATCTTTTTCTTATCACGGACCGGTACCCATCCAGAAAGATAGAAAAAACTATTAGTAGAAGCCGTTTGATTTTTCACCTTATTCATCTCTTCTTGGAGCCTCAGTCTGCTGTAGGCCTTCTCTACCGTCAAACCATATTTTTGCTTAAGTTCATCTAATCTATTCTCTACAGCCTCTAATTTCACGCTACTCTCAGAAATCTTTTTTTCTGCGTTTAACACAGTTTCCTCAGGTGTCCCTAGAAATTCCGCTGGAATATCTAATTCATGAAAATTCAATGATCTCAATATCCTGTTTGTCTCAGTTTCAAGATCCTTTGGACTGATTACCAGGTACACTTCACCTATTGTATTGCTTCCTATATGTAAAACAATGGCAGATATATTTTCATAGTTTTTCTTAAGCTTATTCATATCTGCCCTAGACAATATCCCGATCTTTGAGCTAAAGAAATTGAGCTCTTTCAAAACACTTAAATCTACATTGGTTTTCTTTAAATGATGTATATGACTATCAAATTCCTTTATCCTATTTAGTTCTTCAATAAAACTTTCCTTTTCTCCATGAACCCTTTGAACTTCAGAGTGAATATTTTCAATCTCCTTAATAAAGCCCTGAAAATCATAATCCTCCTCAATATACTCCTCTTTAACGAACCTTTTAAGCCCGAAAAAATCAATTAAGTCATTAATCTTTTCTCCTATATTTTTGTAATCTTTCTCCTCCTTATAGGGCTTTATAGTACACATATCCACGAGCTCATCGAGGTTTTCTTCCAAGACACACAATGTAAAATTACTCTCATTTATCTCATTTAATGCATTGACAATATGAACATTTTTAAGAAGAACCACCTCCCTAGCTATATTGTCTATTTCTTCGATAGGTGCAACAAGGTTAAGCATTTCCATTGTCTCGACAGCCATAAAACACCTCCCTATTAACCCTGATTATTCATGGAAAGTTTAAAAGAACTTAGTAGAATTTTGAGTTTCCCATGAATAATGTGGGTTAGATTCTTCTAACCAAGAACTTTTTTGTATCATCTTTATCCATTCCATATCGTACTGCCTCTACTATTGATATAATGTCCCTCATCTCATATTCCATAAGATGCATAAATACAACGGACTCAATAATATTCATTTTTTCCCTTTTCTTATAATCAAGGAACAAGAAATATAAATACCTCTCAATACGCCTTTCCATAAAAACCTCAAGAGTATCCCTATTATCAAATAAAAAACCATATTTTGAATCTACCATCTTACTTATCAGCTCATCCTCATTTTTTGTATAACATAGTTCCTTTATCCTTTTATAATTTAAATAGTAGCCATAATGCAGGGTGTAATTGACAAGTTCCTCCGGCGCAAGCTTGTAAAACTTCAGTCCTCTATAAATCCATTGAAGGTTGAGTAAATCTAAGTTTTTACCAAGGAGTTCCCTAAGTATATTTCTATCCTCTTTACTGAGTTTCTCTATTTGTTCACTTAAAAGCTTAAAATAAAGTCTATCAAGGGACATGGACATATAGAACGTTCTTCTCTGAGAGTCCTCCTTCACATATGCCTTTAGTGCATTATAATAAATAGTCTCCTCTAAATTATCTATTAACTCTTGTAGACCTTTAGAAGCACTAAGGCTTTCATAATCAACCATGCTGTAGCTCCCTGAATACACTACCAATTCCTTTACAGCCCCTAGATCCTCTTCCCTATTAACAGCCCTTAAATATAGCTTTAAGTCCTCTATCTCATATCGAATAAATAAAATTTTAAAAAGCTTTCTATATTCATCAGTAAAATGATGTATTAACTTCTCATACTGCCCTACAATATATTTTTTAAGCAACAGTTCTAGCTGATCCACCTGCAGGGTATATGTATCAACATCCCTCAGCACCTTAAAATAGGCAGTATTATCCTTTAAATAGTCAGCAATTTCTTTAACAGATCCTGCAGCTATCAAATTTCTATAATCGTCCTTGGACAATAGCCTTCCTTCCAGTGCCCTAATCTTTGTATTTATTGCAGCAAATCTTCTTATATTTCCCATACTTTCACATCCTAATGATAGTCTTTTGGGTTAGGATATTTAGATCTATATAAATAACTCATTAAATATTTCTTTCTCTAATTTTTTGTGGATTTTCAAGAAATCTTTTTCAAGATTTTCACATTCATTTTTAGTCATCAGTTTTATTTCATTACATTTATTTTCACCTTGCTTTAAAAGTTTATTATATTTCTTATTACCTATTTCCTTAGCCTTTGTCAGTTCTTTTTGCTCTATCTCAATCAATTTTTTATTTAATTTTTTCCCGTTCTCATTTATCATTTTTTCAGTCATTGTCTTTATATCCAAGGCCTTCTTATCTATATCTACTATTTTATCAATGATATTTTCCATATAGAACCACCTCTTTCCGCTTAATTTATAGTAATATATTGTATATTATATATTACTATTATAAATTCCTGTTAAAGATTTTAAACATTTTAAATTTTTAGAATATTTTTTCAAAAAAAATAAAGTCTTCTGATATTATTCCATCAGAAGACTTTTTTATAAATTATTCTATTTCGAAAATCTCTACCCTCTATTAATTTCCTGATATAGTTGTTCTTCCCACTCCTATTGAATCTTCAAGAGTAAGTGCAGTAAGATTGTAATCTAATATATTTTGAGAAAGTCCAAGCTTTGCTGTAAGTAAAGTGTTTTGAGCTTTCTGTACATCGGTTAATACACTCATACCTACATCATAGGATGATTTAGTAAGTCTTAAAGCTTCCTCAGCTAACTCTACAGATTTTTCTCCAGCTTTTATGTCTTCCTGCTTTTGTAATACATCTAGATAGTTAACTCTAATCTCCATTTCAATAAGCTTTCTAGTATTTGTTAAATCCTCTTCTGCTTTCTCAAAATTAACAGAGGCCTCTCTATAATCAAATACATTTTCACTATACTGTTTATCTGCTGCTTCAAACTTTAGTCGCGCTAATTCATAGGCATATTCAGATGCCTGGATTTCATTTCTAGTAACTAATGCCTGTGAAATAGACTCTGCTAAGTCAATTCCTTCATATTTTTTATATCCTAGTTCATCTTTAAGCTCTATGTTTGCCATTACATCGTATCCAAGTTCTATATTCAATGCCATTCTAGCCTTCTTAACAGTGTCTTGCGAAGCTCTATATTTGTTTTCTGCTTCCTGAACATTATATTCGCTTTGTAAAACTTCCTGTTTAGTAACTAAACCTAGATCAAATTTTTGCTTAGTTTTGTTATAAAGGTCTTCACCTATTTCTAAATTCTCTTTATTAATACTTACCATTTCTTCAGCCTGGAGCAATTGGAAGTATGATTTTTCAATCTTTGATTTTAAATTTATTATTGTTACCTCATGATTTCTCTCAGCATTATCTACTAAAAATGCTTCTTGAAGGTCGGGAATCTTTTTTAACTGTATATTAGCTATAGTTCCTTCCCTACCATAAGTACTAGAAGCTTTCTTCTGCTTCTTTATTGCATTGCTAAGTTTGTCAGCATCTAAGTCTGCCTTTTCGATATCAATTTTACTTTTTTCTATTGCGACATTATCCTCTAAACCAACCTCTATGGCCTTATCTAAAGTTAGCTCTATGGCCTGTCCTTGGAAGTCCATACTATTAATTATTGTTGATTCTGCCGTAGCAAATCCTAGCAAAGATAAAGATAAGACTGCTGTTAAAACTATTGACTTGATATTTTTTTTCAACTTTTTTAACCTCCTTATAATTCGTTGACCCATCGGTCAGTCATAGTAATATTGTAAACTATTCTATTTTCCGTGTCAATCTTTTGGCGCCTTAATTTTATCAATATTAGATTAATATTTTATTAAATTTCTATGAAATTTTCATAAAATGAATATTTTTTCACTAAGCCGCATATATTTTTTTATATAGTTTAGAAAGTATAATTTTTATTCATACTATTGATAAAGATATTTATATAACTAGGGATAACATCTAGTGGTATCTCAAATACTTTAAATATGTTATATAGGAGGTAAACTATGAGAGAAGAACTGATTGATACTGTAAAAGAATTTATAGCAGTATGCGATGAACTCCATGATAACGGAAAAATCGATAACCAATTATATGATGAATTGACAAAAAACAAAATAACTTTTTTAAACAATGTGGAAAGTCACGCCACATAGACTGACACTTTAGTTTGTGGGCTCTTCTTATTGCGTCATGATAAGTACAAGCTTCCTGAAAAACTTCAGGAAGCTTATATTTTTCGAGGTCATTTTTCGGAGAAAAATTTGATCAAAACGAAGGGGTTCGATGCCCTTAAGCTTTTATTACTCTAATACAAGTCGCTTCTTCTCGAAAACGTCTTTATTTATTTTAATGAAAATCTTATCTGCTTTTTTAAGCTTATCCATATCTTTTTGGGTTTTAATAGAAATAGACCCTTCCTCTACTAAGTATTTAAGTACCAGCTTCATATCTGTTAATTTTACCTTAGTAGTTTTCTGAATATGATCAACGGTTGCCATCAGATTTCCATTGTTATTAATAAGTAAAGTTAGTATCATGTTAAAAGCATTTTGATGCTGTATTTCAAACTTAATATTTTCCAAAGTTTGGATCTCTTCTTCATCAAGTTTCAAAATGTCCTGAGGCTTTGGTACTGGAAAATTATACACATATATAATGTTATCTTCATTATCCTTACTAATTATAATAAGTCTAAAATCTATAAGAAGTTTCAAGTCATCCTGTCTATTCTCCGGATATTTAAACCCTAGTTTATTAAGCAGCTTCTTTTTCTCTTCAATAATCTGTGGCATCTTGTTATCTTCAGTCAGCTTTGCACCTAATAATTGTTTTGTGGCTTCTTGACCCTTAATCTTTTCCGTCATTAGATATCCTATTAATAAATACATCTTATAAGTAGTTTCAGGTAAATAACGCATCCACACATAGTCCTGTATTTCTCTAGGTAATTGTATAGTACTCTTCTTATTCATAAAAACTCTCCCCTTTTCTCTATTTTATCAAGAAGTGTTTTGTTAGTATTATCTTCTTTCCGGCAATTAATCTAAACTCATATCTTCCTATTTTCCAATTTTCTTTTTGCTTTTTCAGCTGAATATTAAAGGTTCCTGCCTTATTAAACCTAATTGGAAGAGTAGCTACTGGCTGTTTTGTTTCAATATAAACCAGTTGACCAATGAGGTCTACAGCTTTACCTTCAGGTATATTAATATTAAGTGGTATATTCAATTCTTCCTGATCCCTATTAAACTCATCTACAATCATAAATGGTATAGTTATCTGACCCTTGCCTTCGATACCTAAAACAATCTGATAGAATCCACCTCTCCATCCATTCTCAGGTCTGTGTAGATTGATACCTGCCTTGGCATCTTTAATAGGTATATCAAATTTTGAAGCATTACTTTTATTTGCATTGTATATCAGTGCTGCTTGTACTTTATCCCCTTTGTAGTCCTTTAATTCTAAGTTGAAGGAAATCCTTGGGGATTGGTTCGAGAAGAATTTAACACTTATATCGGCCCTTCTCTCACTCTCCTGTTTTCTTTGAAGCTCTTCAAGATCTACAGCTTCAGTTACTATGAAATTTATATTTCTGGCTTCTTGTCCCATAACAAAGACCTTTGCTTGGTACCATCCCTTGTCCCAATCCTTATCCTCTGGCTTCTCGAATTCTATAGGGAAAACTCCTTTTATCTGAAGCTTTTGGTTATGTTCACTTAATCTTTGCTCTATACCATTGTTTAGATAATATAAGCCTACTTCTACCTCGATCTCCTCAGTAGCATTTATATCAACATTAAAACCAATCTTTGGATAATTAGCTGGTATCTTAGGTAAGTATTCCTTATTTATCTTATATTTATCCTCAAGTTCCAGTAATTTTATTTCTCTTTCTTCTTCTGAAATATTATTTACTTGTTTTGACTGTTCTTGTACTCTCTTATTAAGTCCAAATATATGTCTAATAGTCTCTTCCTTAATATCGTGAAGCATATCACTAAATAAATTGAAGGCTTCTCTATTAAATACCCTTACAGGGTCTTCCTTACCAATTCCTTGGAATCCGATTCCCTGTCTAATTTGCTCAACTATATCGAGATGCTCCATCCATCTTTTATCAATGTTCCTCATAAACATTAAACGCTCTAGATATCTAAACTTAGATTGTCCACTACTCTCTTCAATCTCACTATATATTCTAAGACCTTCTTCATTTATATCATTTTTAAGTTTATCCTTACTAAGATTCACCACTTCATCGATATCTAAACCTTTTAAATTAACTCTTTCGCTAAAATTAAGCTTATTATCTAAGTAATCATGGAGACCTGATAAGTCCCATTGTTCAGGATAGGGTTGTTCGCCTGTATAGTTTTCAACAACATCTTCAATGGTCTCTTTCATCATTGTTTTGATGAAATCACTCATATCTTCACCATTTAGGATCTTATTTCTTTCATTGTATATGGTTTCTCTTTGATTATTTAAAATCTGGTCAAATTCTAAAGTACTTTTTCTAATCCTGTAATTAATGGATTCAATTGTCTTTTGAGTATTTTCAACGGCTTTAGATATGGCCTTATCATGTATAGGTTCATCATTAGGTAAACCAAGCTTGTCTACCATCTCTTTAATTTTTTCCATTCTCTCAGTACCTAGCTTTTCAAAAAGGTTGTCCTCTAATGAAATATAGAATATTGACTCACCGGAATCACCTTGTCTACCGGAACGACCTCGCAGCTGATTATCTATTCTTCTGGACTCATGCCTTTCTGTTCCAAGCACTAAAAGCCCACCTAACTCCGCTACACCTTCCTCAAGCTTAATATCAGTTCCTCTACCGGCCATATTGGTGGCTATGGTGACCGCACCTTTCTGACCAGCCTGTGTAATTATTTCTGCCTCTCCCTTATCCTGCTTTGCATTAAGGAGTCTATGGGGTATTCCCCTCTTATCTAAAATCTCACTTACCTTTTCAGATTCATCTATATATATAGTACCAACAAGTATAGGTTGTCCCGTTCTATGTCGTTCTTCTATCTCATTTACTATGGCCTTAAACTTCTCTTGCTCTGTCTGATAGAGTTTATCTTCATGATCAATCCTAATCATTTTTTTATTAGTTGGTACAACCGCAACATCCATACCATATATGTTTTTAAACTCTACCCTTTCAGTATAGGCGGTGCCCGTCATCCCTGCCAGCTTTTTAAACTTTCTAAAATAGTTCTGGTAGGTTATGGTTGCAAGATTTTTTGATTCTTTTTGGATTTCTACGCCTTCTTTTGCCTCTATGGCCTGATGAAGTCCCTTGCTAAATCTTCTTCCAGGCATAAGCCTTCCTGTAAATTTGTCGACTATCTGAATTTCTCCATCCTTAACCACATAATCTTGATCTTTTTTCATCACATAATTGGCATTAAGACTTTGACGTATATGATGTAATAGCTCCATATTTTTCTCATCGGAAATATTTTCAAGTCCAAAAACTTTCTCAACCTTATCCATGCCAGAGTCACTTAAAGTAACGAGTTTAGTATCATCATTAGACTCATAATCATCTTCTTTGAGGCTCTTTGCGAATCTATCAACGGTAATATAATACTGTGAAGGCCTATTTCCTTGCCCTGAGATTATTAAGGGGGTACGAGACTCATCTATTAAGATACTATCAATTTCATCAATTATGGCATAGTTTAACTCTCTCTGTGCCACATTTTCCTTAAGTACCGCCATGTTATCTCTAAGATAGTCAAATCCAAACTCACTATTGGTTCCATAGGTTATATCACATCTATAGGCAGCTTTCTTCTCCTGAGGCTGCATTTCTCTAGCAATGAGTCCTACACTTAGTCCCAGAAATTCGTGTACTTGACCCATTTCTTCTCTATCTCTCGTCGCAAGGTATTCATTAACCGTTACTACAAATACCCCTTCACCAGTCAGTGCATTTAAATATGATGGTAGTGTAGCCACGAGGGTCTTACCCTCTCCTGTTTTCATTTCTGCTATTTTACCCTCATGTAGAACTATTCCACCCATTAGCTGTACTGGATAATGCTTCATACCAAGTACTCTGTCTGCAGCCTCTCTAACAACTGCAAAGGCTTCCTCTAATATATCATCAAGATTCTGACCATTTTCAAGTCTTTCCTTAAATTCAACAGTTTTATTTCTAAGCTGTTCATCAGATAGTTCCTTTAACCCATCCTCATATGACAATATCTTTGCCACTTTTTTCTCCAATTGTCTTAGATTCCTTTCATTTGAATCAACAAGACCCTTTATGAATTTCTTCATACTTTTCCTCCTAGCAATTTGTAAAACAACCTACGAAGATATATCCACTAAAATTCATTTTACCATTATTCATATAAATTTGAAAGGATAGCAACTGCTATTTCTTTAAAATGTAAAATAATCGTAAAATTTCTTTACTAATCTTCAGTAGCAAATTTCATTCTTACATTCTCAACAAGCTTTTCATTATTAATGGATTGGACATTCTTACTTACAATTAAATTATATTTTTCATTGGGATTATAATTTAATTGTGGAGTAATAGTTACAGATTTTTTATCGTCCAATAAGCTCAACTTACAATCCACAAATCTGTATTTAGAATCAATAATATATATATTAGACATATTTATAGTATCAGAATTGAGCTCATCATTAAACTTTATTGTCCATTCCTTATCTAGTGGGACATCTATTATTTCATCCTCATATTTATATTCTTCATCCTCAATTAAAATTGAATTAATGGCTCCTACTGGGTTTACCATTCCATAACCATAATAATTATCCTTCCCCTCTTTGCCTCTGTCTATAGCTGTATTAGTTAATATATTTTCGATTTCATTAGGTGTTAATGACTTATCCAAAGATTTCAGCATAGCACAGACACCTGCCACAAAAGGGGTTGCAAATGAAGTACCATCCACCTCATTGTATTCTCCATGAATATTAGTAGTAAGTATTTCTTCTCCTGGAGCTACAATATCTACTGCAGAATTATAATTAGAAAAATATGATATCTCTTCATTCCTATCTATAGACCCGACTGAAATGACATCTGTATAGCTTGCGGGATACTGAGGTTCATTCTCCCTATGACCTGCATTTCCAGCAGCAGCTACAATTACTATATTTTCACTAATTGCTCTTTGGATAGCCTCCTCTTCTGGTCTATAGTAAGAACCACCCATACTTACATTTATAACATCAACATTCTTATCCACAGCATACTCAATAGCTTGTACAAGATCAGAAGCCCAGAGCCCTACCTTTATGGGCAGTATTCCTACATCGGACTCTCCAACAACTCCCGATATACCTATACCATTATTTGTTTGTGCTGCAATAACTCCTGAAACCCATGTACCATGACCATCCGTATCATCAGTATATTCATCATTATTATCAAGTGAAAAGTTGCGCCCACCTGGAACAATCCTATATTTCAAATCTTCATGCTCAGAATATATACCACTGTCAATAACCGCAACTACAGTTTGTGAACCACCTTTAGAAAGTTCCCATGCCTTCGAAATGTCTACATTCTCTTTAGTTAATCCCCACTGAAAATTATACATAGGATCATTTGGTATAGATAAATAATCCCTCCTTATATCCTCATGAACACTTTCTATTAATTCATTCTTCATTAACTCATCAATTATTCCCTGCACATCTTCATTTTCATCAATAGTTATAATCTCCATGTTTAGGTTCTCTAATCTTATACTTTTCTTTATCCTAGGTTCAATCGATTTAGAGAACCTTAATTCCATATCTGATGCCTCTTGCATGCCTGTTGAAGCATCATTATTATATAATATTACTAGCCTTTTTTCTGAGCTATCTATTTTATCAGCATTTATATATTCCTCATTTCCAAACACACATAAACTTGAAGATATTACCACAACAAGCGTTATAATCACTGCCACAATCCTTTTCATGAACACACCTCCGCTTTATTCTCTCTTTATTTCCTATACAAAACAATATATTTAAAATTCAATTACAAACTCCATTGCTACAGGCTTATTCAACCCTTTACCATTATCTGATTCTACATCATCATCAATTTTTATAATATATGTATTTCCACTTATGTAACCTTCATCGGGACTATAAATTTTAACACTCTTACCGTCTCCTTGAAGCTTTACCTTGGTTTCAATCTTTTCACCACTTGATTTGTCTTCTATGTATATGTTCTTATTATTTACAGTGTCGGAATCTAGCCTGTCGTTAAATCTTATTATCCAATCCTTACTATCTGAAACATCCTCGTGACCATCTAATACTTCAAAGCCTTCTGTAATTGTAACAATATCATATTCTCTCTCCACTAAAAAAGCATCATATTCATCTATTTCATTATCGTAATTCATATCTAATATTTCTAAATCATCATCTTCACCTATATTATCCCCTATTTCATCTGCATCATCTAAGTCCGTTTCACCATCATCATTGACATCGCTATTCCTCATGGCCTTAGTCCAGTTCATAGCCACCCATCCGATGCACTCTTCATCTTCACTTACGGTTCTCACCTTATACCTTATATATCCATTATGATATTCGGGACCGGCTAGGGTTATCATGGCTACCCTAGGTGATATAGTTTCAGTCTTATCCCAATCATCATCCCTAAGTACTAAGCCGCTCGTTGCCATATTTATAATGATATCGCCATAGTCATAGGTCTTGTACTCCCCTTTATGCTTTGGCTTAGGCGTATCAAAATCATCATCTTCATCGGGCAATCCAGTTTCAGGTAGATCATCTTCATCTATTTTGGTAATCTCCTCATCAAACTCATCCTCTACATAGTCAAGAACCTTGTCTTGATAAGCCTTTCTCTGAATCCATGATACATGATCATAGGGGATCATGTTAGGATTGTTGCTTTGAGACCATCCATTATATGCCCATATAGCAAAATACCAATTCTCCAATATCCTAGGATCACCGTCTCCTACCTTAGGAATTATAGGCTTACTTTTAAAGGCATAATTCCATTTGCTTAATAATATATCAGCTCCAGTCTCAATATTATATTCTACATCATATTTCAATCTTTCCTCGTCATAGGCAGTATGTACCTTAGGAGTAACCTGCATAACCCCGTAGCTAACGCCATCGAAGCTTATAAGGGGGTCTCCGTCTTTGAACTGCCTTAATCCGCTTTCAGTATATGCTATGGCCTTCAATATAACTGGCGGTATACCCTTGTCCAAAGAAACTACCTCAATTATATCTTCCATTTCATTTCTGTCGGGATTCTCATAATATTTATTGTGTTTTCTTGAAGGCTCATCGCCCCTGTCACTTATCTCCATCTCTTCTATATCTTCAGTATCTTCGTCGTCAAGCTCAAAGTCGTCTCCATCATATATGTATTCTCTAATTAGATACTCACTTGGATAGCCATTTGGATCATCTACACTATATAAAGGCATTTTCTCTATAAGACTTCCATCCTGAGCCTCGATAACACCTCTATAAATATCCTCTCTTCTAAATATTGATTCTACCTCGTCATCTTCCATCTTATATACATTATAGCTTAAGGGAAAACCAGATCCTTCACCCTTTGTAGCCACAATTATTTCTAAGTTACCATCATCGGTTAAATCTTCATACAGTATGTCGTATAAAAAGCCATCATATCTTATCTCTTCGTCTCCTATGGATATCTCTTCCTCTTCCCTATCTATCACTAACTTCGTTTCATCTTCTCCATCTTGGTCAATATCTAAATAATACTTCTCTATATTCCAACTTCTCACTTCATAATCCTCTATTTCGTCTCCAAAGGTAATACTAAAACTAATAAACACAGTTAATAGACTCAATAGAAAAATTATTTGTCGCCTGTAATTCATTGTCTAATCCCCCCATAAACTGTCGTAATCATCATTTTATTATATCATACTAATATATTAAAAGTATTAGATTGTATAAAATGTCCAAGAAAATACAGTTAACATATTGTCCTAAAATCAACTTTTTCAACAATAAAAAAAAGCAGAAGAATTAATCCTCTGCCTCCCTATTTCTCAACGGAAACCTCACATAGTACCCCTTGATTTAATTTATTACCATTCTGTCCCCTTACTGAGTCATGAACTATAAACCAATACGCTTTCCCCTGCTCTAAGCTTTCGCTGGGAACAACCTTAATATTTTTGACACCCTTTGCTTCAAAATCTAGTGAAACCCTTTCTCCCGTCTCTATATCTATGAGCTCTATGCTTTCTTCCGTTACAGTATTTATATCTACTTCATCGGTAAATTTAATTGTAAATTCCTTACCGGTAGAAACCCCTGAAAGCTCAGGTGAATATTTATATTCTGGATACAGTAGCCTGTAACTATTCTCTATTTCATCATCCGCAGCCTTTACCCATCCAGTTTCATTCCCTTTTCTAATCTCAATATTGGAATCTGCTTCTCTTAGTATCCCATTAAAGACTTCCCAATATTCATCTTCTCTGGCCTTATCCATATCCATATCAAAGGTATTAGCTCCTGCTTTGACCTGCATATAGTCACTTTTATCCCTCTCACTACTAGAATCACCCAGTAGTAATTTTGCAACTAGTAATGAATCCGCTGAAATATCTAGATCTGGTGCCACCCCAACTTCATTTATAGCCTTCCCCTTGGGAGAGTAAAATCTATATATAGTCATTTTTAAAACACTTCCGTCGGAGAGATTATACATTGCCTGAACGCTACCTTTTCCATAAGTATTTTTACCTATCAACGTGGCCTTTTCATAATCCTTGATTGCAGCAGATAGGATTTCTGAAGCACTGGCACTATAACCATTAACTAAAATAATCACCGGGTCATCTATGATATATTCGTGGTCTAGGGCGTACCCTCTATAGTCGCTCTTCTCTTTGTTTCTCATTTGTAGAGCTAAGTTTTCACCAATGAAATAGCCTGAAATATCCATGGATGCATCTAAATATCCCCCTGGATTGTCCCTAAGATCAATGATCCAGCTGTTTACATCTTCATCCTCAAGCTTTTCAACTATGTCCCCGAACTCTGAAGCAGTATCCCTTGCAAATGAATTTAAATCTATGTAGCCTATGTGACCGTCTAGTACCTCACCACTAACAGTCGGAATTTCTATTTTTTTTCGAACTATCGATTTCTTAATTACATCATCTTCACGCTTAATAACTAGATCCACACTGGTCCCCTCAGTTCCGCCAATGATAACTATAGCCTCCTCCGATGACATATTTTTCATACTTGTACCATCGGCTTCTATTATAATGTCTCCAGACACGAGACCAGCTTCCTTGGCAGGAGAACCTTCGATTGCAGATAATATTAACACTCCTTCAGGAACAATTTCTAAATAGATTCCTATTCCTGTGAATGTCATTTCCATTGAGTTTATGAACTCCTCGTATTCTTCGGCTGTAAAATGGATTGTATAGGGATCATCTATACGCTCTATCATCCCTTCAATTGTATCTTCTTTAAGAACTCTATCTGAAACTTTATCAACATAGAAATTTTCAATTAAGGATTTAGCTTCCTCAATAACAGTGCCTTGTGCAGACGAGGAAATATATAGCCCCTTAGATATAATCAAAGTAATTAATATATACAAAAATATATTCTTAAATAGGCGGTTTTTTCTCATTAATAATCCTCCATAAGATATTATGATTATTGTTAATTATAGAATAGGAAAAAACTAAAAACTTCTTATTATGATTTTTTAAGGAATACCCCTATAAATTTTTAGGCCTATAATATATATATTTATTAACAATACAATTCATGATATAAGTTCTTAAATAAGAGAAAAATCTTCTATAAAATTTACAGAAGTTGAGTTTTTTAATTATATATCAAAATTATAAAATTATCCATAATTTCATTTTTTTGTAATTGTTTATGTATTGTAAAAAAATAGGGAGAAGTTCTCTCCCTATCCCTTTATTTATACCCATCAATCCACATACTATATATCTCATCTGTTTCTTTATCATAGATGAACTTAACAAGTGGTTCATCATTACCTAGATGTTCCTTAAGTATTTTAGTTATATCCTTACTCTTCTCAGAAACTTCTAGATATCCGTCTTTAAATACATAATCAATTTCAGTACTCACAGAAAATTTCTTTTCCTCTCCATCTATTTTTATGATTAAGAAATCATCTTCATCATTCTCATTAAATATTAGAGTACCTTCTTCAAAGCTTGTAGCATCCACAGAGTCTAAAATTTCTGCAGTTAATATAACCCCATCTTCAACATATAATGATACTAAATCAGCTTTTTTCAATTTATTAGTTCCTACTTTTTCATATCCTTTAAATACTAAGGTCTCATCGGAAACCCGGTATTTTTCTCCATCGATATATAGTTTATTACTTTCTGCTGAATCGATCTCACCAGAAACAAATTCTATTTCATCATCCTCGGCCAACTTAAATTTGTTGTCGGAATTAATACCATATAACACTACACGTCCATTTAAAAACAAGTTCTTATAATCATCATCTATTAAATACTGAGCCGGAGTTGGCTGGTCAGTACTCTGTATTTCCACGTAGTACCTTTCTCCTAATCTATACTGGTTGAGTACATATCCCGCTATAGGGTCCTCTTGTATCCCCTCAAGATTGTCCCAAACGGCCAATACCTTTAATAAACCATCCTCTTCCTCAAATATAACCTCAACATCCTCTAGCACCTTTTGGTTTTTGAATTTATTCCATTTCAGGGCCTTTGCACCGGTTGCATAATGTCTCGTATAATCAAAATAGGCAGTATCAGCGTCAACGTTCAGCTTTTTCCCATCTATAATAACATAGTCCTCTCCAAAGTCATCTCCTTTTTCAATAACCTTTAAGTTCTTTTCGTCTTCAACATTTTCTCCATTTATTCTTATTATATCGTTTTCAATATTATCACTTAAGGTTTTAATCTTGTTGGATTTACCCAATGAATACTTAATTATACTTCCAACTGGTACATTCTCTGCTTTCAACCTTTCATATTCTTCAATCTCCTCAAATGCATATAGCTTTGGTGAACCCGATTTAATAATTATTTGTATCTTCCCATCGGCTGCCGAACTATAATATCTAAGTACACCGTATAGATCTGAATTAGTTTTGAAGTTCCCCTGCATATATACGACTTCATTTCTCCAATTGTTATATATTGTTATCTGTTCATTATAAAACTCACCAAGCTTGTTGATACCGGTAACTGTACTATCTTGTTCCCTAGATATTTTCTTACCATTATTATAGGAGTATGAGAACTCACCTGCAAAATAATTCTTAGTTTCCACTCCCTTAAATAGAAAGAATATTCTTTGACCATAACTTCCACCAACAAGCCTTTCAAATCTTCCCTGCACACTATTTCTCGAAACATATATGAGTGACTCTTTATTTTCCTGCTCTTCACTTATATTAATAATGTCACCAACCAACAGATCTGCAAAAGCTATTTCTGTCTTATTTTGTCCCTCAATCAAATAAATCCTATATTTATCTGAAAAATCCTCTAACTGAATTTCACCTTCTATTCCTTCACCTGTATATATAATATTCAGTATTTCCTTATGTTTCTCAATGCTTTCTATATATAGATTCTCTTCTTCCCAGGATATAAGATCAGCATAAACTAACTCTTCATCTTCTATAATGAATGTTCCAAAAACACCTTCTCCTAAATAGGTCTCAAAATCATCTTCTTTTATATCCTCACCATTAACATATATTTCACAGTCTTTAGGTATATCAATATAGTCATTATACCTAGATAATTTTATTTTCCCAACAGGTTTTTCATCGTACTCATTAATTATTATTTCATTTATAAAAACAGTGTTTCCATAGTCCTCTATATCGTCATAATCAATGTAAAGTATCTTGTCATATTCATCTATATATATGTCTGCTTCGATTCCTATATACAATTCGGAGCTAAACTCATTCCTGATGAAAAAATCTTCTCTGTCTCCCTTATCATATCCCTCACCCTTGAAATAGGAATCTTCAGTAAACTCAATACTTATCTTAGTGTCCTTACCTATATTCTCTTGTTCTCTAATTTCAACTTTTTCCAATTTGTACAAGTTTTGTTTTTCCTCTAATAAAGTAATGTCCGTCACATAGTAGCCACGTCCATCAGGATAGCTCTTAATAACATTTATATCCATAGCGTTATTTATAAGTAGCGCCGCAATCCCTCTATTGATCTGACTATCCTTATTTACTTCAACTCCATCAAGAAGCCCCAACTCACTTGCTTTCAAGATATAATTATTAGGCCATTCTCCATTTAAGAACTCATCTCTATAGCCCAATCCCCTAAGAATTATAGTAACCGCCTGTCCTAAAGTTACTTTCTCTTGAGGCTTAAAAAATCCGTCATCATATCCATTAATAATACCTTGACTTACAGCAAGATATATATATCCTCCAGACCATCCGTCGGGTAATACATCTCTAAAAATTACCTTTCTAGGGGCTGCATCCACTGCATCTCCCATTCCTAACAATTCAATCATAATCTTTGTAAATTGTTCTCTAGTTAAAGGAGCCTCTGGATTGTATTGACCATTACCAGTTCCCTCTACGATTCCAAATGCCATCAGCTTATTTACCGATGAATTTATTTTTCTATTGAGCTCAGATTCTACTGTCCCTCCATTAGCAGTGTTACCATCAGGGGCATTTGCTGCATTAACATTGGCAGCATAAATATCTATATAATTTGACGTAGCAAAAATAGAAATTGCAATAAAATAAAGAAGAATTTTCCTTTTAAAACTCATCTAACTTCCTCCCAAATATAAGTTATATCTTAATTATTATAATTTAAGTTACATACAAAATGCAAGAAATTATTCCTTAATTCTACCTTAATTCTACCTGAATTCAATGCAATTTTATCCCATATAATGTATTATATGGTCGACTTCCTCTTTTTTTGAATAGAAAACCTTGTATTTATTCAAAATATTATATAATATCATTCTTTGATTTCTCTTAATTGTTTTTCAGAATAAACGTCTTTTACTGATTTAAAATCAATGCCACATTTTCCTAGTCTAATATATGTTGACATATAATATCACGACCTTTACTATATTTATTAAGATGTATAATAAATATGATAAAGCTATTACACTTTAAAGGTTCATAAATTTTAAGTGTCATGACTATAAATAAAAATTATCTAATGCATGTTGAAAAATATAACGCTGAAATGCATAGAAAATTATCCCAGAATAGAAGAAGGTGATAGAAAATGCTACTCCATGAAGCCATCGAAAGATATAAACAGTACTTAATTACAATGGATAAAAGCAAAGAAACCATAAAGGGCTACATGTCGGATCTGTACTCCTTTGAGTTTTTCCTTGAAAAAAAACATAACTGTCCCCTATACATAGACGAAATACAAACTGTAGATATTGAAAATTATCTTTATTGGCTAAAAGAAGAAAAGGCCTTACAACCGGCCAGTAGAAGCAGAAATCTTTATACGCTTAGATCATTTTGGAAATATATACATAACAAAGAGCTTTGTTCAAGAAATATAACAGTATCATTAGAGCCAATTAGATTACAAAAAAAGGAAAGAATCTACTTATCGGCGAGTGAGGCTGAAGAGTTCATAAAAACTATAGATCATCGATTGATCAAGATAGTTGCTAAAACCTTGTACTACACAGGTATGAGAATTAGTGAGTGCCTTAACCTAAAACTAATAAATGTAGATATTGAACATCAGGTAATTCATATAATAAACGGAAAGGGCAAAAAAGATAGAAACATACCCATTAACAAAAATTTACTATTAATATTTGAGGACTACTTAAACAATATACGTCCTAAGGTTGACAGCGATAATTTTTTTGCCACAAAAAAAACCGGTCGTTTAAGTGCCGCATACGTAAATCGAGTATTTCAAGATACCACTCTAGAACTTGGTTGGCAGAAACATATCACCGCCCATATATTACGTCATAGCTTTGCTTCAAACTTAATTAAGAATGGAGTGAATCTTGTACACGTGCAAAAACTATTAGGGCATTCTAATTTAAAGGTAACTTCTGTATATACCCATGCAGATATGGATGATTTAAGTCAGGCTATAAATGTATTGTAGTGCTTGTATTATAAGATTTAATTTAACTTGAAAGGTGAGGATCTTATGTCTGTAGACTCCCGTGATGATAATTATTTTGATGAAGACTTATATGATGATAGGACAGACCTTCATGACGATGAATATACATTAGAAAGCCTATCAACCGAAGAAATGGCTGCCACATTACAAAGCGGTCGAGTAGCTGATTACGATGATAAATACATATTAAAAAGACTAATCGAAGGTCTATCGAGAGAGGAACTTGCCCTTGAGCTTGATCATAAAAGCTATAGAACCTTAGATATGTATATGCGACGTCGAGGTTATAGATGGGATGGCAATAAACATATATACGTATTGAAACCAGATTTAAATGTTGTAGCCTCTCCTTCCCCCAGCACCTCTAAGGTAGAACGAATTTTATCTCTATTCAAAGCAGGTATTGACCCTAGAGAAATCGCGAAACGAGCCGGCATGAAGGATCATAGATCAATGGCAACCTATATGAAGTCCAAGGGCTACATATGGTCAAGTGAAAATCAAACATACATCCTATTAAAGGGAGAAATACCTATAAAAAATGATGTGGATTCTGAAGAGAATGCAGTGGTAGATACAGCAACTATCTCTGCGTTAGGCTCTGAAAAGTATGTCGAAGAAACTAGAGGCTTCTCTGTAGAAAAATCATCTAAGATTGAAAGACTTGAAAAGCTCATACCAATGCTAGAGATGCTAGACCGTAATAAAGATAAGCTTACTCAGCTTCTTGCCATTAATGAAGGTGGCACTATCCCTCGTTATGTTGTAGGCGGTGTAACCATAACCAAATCTCTTTGTATGTCCCATCCCTTGGCAGAGCTAGTAAAGGAATTTAGCAAAGAAAAAAATATTAGTCAGAAAGAAATTTTTGAAGTTGCAATTATTGAATTTCTAAAAAAATACGGCTATGAACATGAGGTCAATTCTCTTTTTATATAATAGAAAGTTCTAGCAAATTTAAATTAATACAAAAGCATGATTACTGTTTCCACAGAGATCATGCTTCTTACCAACCTATAATGAAATATGTAACTTTAAACCTAAAGCTTTTTGAAAATATCTATTTAATAATCCAATAAATGCTCTATTGGTCCATAGTCCTCAATATCATTTCCCTCTATTTCTAATATTAGCTCTTTATCAAATTCACTTAAGGCACTTACATCCTCAATTTTATTGTCGCTTAAATCCAATTCCTTTAAGTTTGTTAAGTATCCTATAGCTGTTATATCTTTGACAATATTATTCTTCAAATCCAAACTTTCTAGTTTCACTAAGCCTATTAGATAATAGACATCACTTATATAATTCTCCTTTAGATCTAAACTTTCTAGGTTTACAAGGCTGTTTAGAGGCTTTATGTTACTTATATCATTGAATGCTAACTTAAGCTCCTTAAGTCCAACTAAATATTCTAAGCCTTCTAAACTGGATATTCCTTTCTTACTTAGGCTCAGTTCTTCTATATCTTCTACATCCTTAGCATAAATATCTCCACTAGGTTTATTTATTGCCTCTCTTACAGCATTTTCTATGCTACTATCCTCAAAATTTATTTGCTCGTTCAATACAACATTGAATGTATCGTATACTATAGTATCTATATCCCTTGCTCCTATAGTTATCTGCAAAGGTTCTTGCAAATTTTCTACAGTATATCTATAGATACTTCCATACACCTCACCTGCTGATACTTCATATGTCAATATGTCACCATCTTCATCTGAAAATATCTGACTTAAATCTATCGTTACAACTTCTCCTTCTTTCATTACTTGGTCATCTATTTCTTTTATTACCACGGGAGGTATATTAACAGATGATGTAATAAATTCCTTGCTCACAGCTTCTTTTAGATATTTCCCATCAATGGATCTAATGCCTTTAGTTATATGTATATAATAACTTTCTCCTTCATTATATTTCTCCTTTGATACTATAAATACTTCCTTTTTATTTTCATCTAGATTTACATAAGCATCTATTTTCTTTCCATTAGAGTCCGTTATGTATATATTCCCCATATTTACAGTCCCAGTATCAATCTCCATATTAAACCTCACTGTCCAGACCTTGTCTAATGGTACATTGGTTTCTCTGTCCCATTCTACGGCACTCACTGGAATTGTTGCCGTTAGTATAATAATTAATAGCAAGGCTAAACAACATCCCTTTTTCATTCACTTCTTCCCCCTTCTACATTTTTCAGCAAACTTCTTATTTCATTATAATATAGGTAGAAGCTTTTGTTAATATGTCGCATCTAGTTCTATATTTTTCCATAGTTTTTAGAAGTTTATAAATTCCTATGTGTTATAAAAAAAATTGGTTTTTCACCAATTTCATGTCAAAATATTTTTTTATAGCTCTTTTTTTCCACTTATATCCTCAAAATACTTTTTATGTACAATAACAACAGGTATTACTTGTTATAATAAATTAAATTACAAGCAATATTGTAACTTACTTAAATAATTAATCTATAATTGTAAAAGCATTATGATTTACTTTATTAAAATAATATTCGAGTTACAAAGTTACTATCAGGCCCAACCCCTACACCTTTTATTATGACTTTGTTTCACCTTTACTGAATTCAGGTATATTTTTTTGTGGAATATGTGCTATTAACACAACAACAGTTCAAGTAACACTAGTAACAAACGAACATGTTACCGAAGAAAATTTAACAGGAAAAACGTTAACAATAACTGCCGGTGAGACTACTCTTACTGCTACTTACGAAACTGGAAGTATTGTTGATAGCAAGGCTAATTTCATATTATCAGGAACCGATATTTTAGTTGATGCCACTACATATACAGCAGGTGGATCAGATTTCGAATTTACTAATAATACTTTCTTAGCTAAGATTGCCGATGAATATATAGCAGACTTTGCATTTACTACTACTGGTTTACCGAGCATATCTGGTGCTAAGATATATTTTACCACAAAAAATCAATATGGTGAAGATATATCTGATTTTGATTCATTAGATAATAACCTAGAAGTGACAGGTACAATGGGAGCTTTCCCATTAACTGTATCCGTTGCTACAGACGGAACTGGAGTTATAACTATTACTGATACTCTTGTAAAGGATAAGGATGTATCTTTAACATTAGTAAATAAGGATTCTGAATCAAATATAGTTGGTAGCAAAACTTTCACTGCTACTGTTGAAGAAGTAACTTTAGCTCCAACTGCTATCTCTTCTATCGAAATTGCTAATGCTACTCAAACGGCTGGTACAACTAATATCACTTTAACAGCTAAGGTAGTAGATCAATTTGGAAATGACATCACATTAAATGCTGACACTACTGATAGAGACATAAGATGGAGTATAAGCGACACTTCTATACTTGAATTTAACGGTGAGGACGATACAGTAACCGTAAAGGATGGAGCAACCAATGCTACAACTATTTCAGTTGATACCATAGCATCTGGAGCAGCAACTGTAAAAGCTTACTTACCTGATGGTACAGAGGTATCTGCTCCTCTTGTAATAACAGTTACTAATGGTGACTTAAATAGTATAGTTACTACAAATGCTAATTTAACACTTACAAATAAAGCAACAGTAAGTGATTCAAACATTACTATAAATGGTACTACTGGAACTAGAGTCAACTTCCAAAATGCTTTAGGAAATGACATTGCTATAAATGCCGATACTGTTTCCTTTACTGTAGTAGATTCTGCTAATGAAGATGCTTCTTCAGAAGTTGCAATAGAAAAAGTGGCAGATGAAAATGGAAACTTATCTGGATTAAAGGTTGCTACTAACAGAGCCGACCAAGATGCAGCTACAGTAGCTAACAATCCAAATGAAGTATACACTGTAACGATGGCGGTAGGGGAAACTTCTTCTACATTTACTTTAACTTCTCAAATAGACACGGCTGTAACAAGCATTGATGCAATTTCAATTGGAGCAGAAGAGCTTACTGCTGATGGAAATGTTGTAAAGTCAGTCGTATTCAGAAACCAATACAATGAAATGGTTGAAGTTGCAGATAATGCAGCGGATAACGTATTAACATTCTCAGCACCTACTGGTATAACTTTAGGAGCTGCTAAGGATGCTACAGGAGCTTTAGCCGGTGATGGTGAGGCCATAACTCACATCAAGTTTACCGCTGGGGGATCTGTAGCAGCAGACACTTATAACACTGTTGTTGCAAAAGAAGGAGCAATCAAACAAGTATCTGTACCAGTTGTTGATGCAGCTGCACTTACTGCTGTAGAAATGGCAAGCACTGTAACTGTTATCAATGACGACACAGCTGCCCTTGAAGACAATGACTTACATGTAGTTGATACTGAAGCTTATGTATTATTACCTGTAACATTTAAAGATCAATACGGAAACGTAATTGACGTTGCGGCAAACAGTGCTGATTTAGCTATTGAAGGTGACGATGCAAATTACGTATATAAGTTCTTTAAAGCTGGAGATGATGACGCTACTAGAACTTCTGTAACCGATGGCACAGCTATTGCTTACGTTGGTTTTGCTGCTAAATCATTAGATGATGCTAACTTACCAACTGCACATGATATCAAGCTTACAAATGATCAAGCAGGAGACGATAAAATTACTTTCGCGACTATCAACGTTACTGCAAATACATCTAGAGAATTAGAATCTCTAACTGTTGCTCCTACTTCAGGAAGCGCAGTAGTTGGCGCTGCTAAGGCATTTATCTTATCAGGTCTGGACCAATATGGCGTAGCAGTAGATTTAGATGAAAGCAATGTTCAACTTGAAACATTAGCTAACGTAACTTTAGGAAATAGAGCTGAAAATGCTGAAGATGCTAACAAAGCTGACTTTACATTAACTGCTGCTACGGAAGGAAACTATACAGCAAAAGTATTTTACTCAGATGATACTACTTTAGATGCTGGAGAAAAGTCTGTAAATATTTCATTTATAGCTGGAGAACTTGGTTCTGCAATAGACCATATTGAAATTCAACCAACAGTAACGGTTGACCCAGACAACTCTGGATCAGGTGACGCTTACGATGTTAATCTTGATACTTACAAGTCTGAGATTACAGAGAATGCTGACAATGATTATACTTTTACTGTAAAGGCATATGACATTTCTAACAACGAAGTAGCTATTAACTCATCAGATATACTTTTAACAGTGCTAGACAATAGCTTAGAAGAAGCAGGTGCTGGACTAAGTACATCCGTTACTGGAACTACGCTTACAGTTACAAGTTCTGATGCTGCAAACAACGACGAAGTTTCTGGAACTTTAACAGTCAGAGCAATCGTAAATGGTAAAACTGATGATATGGTATTGACATTTGACAGTTCTGATTCAGCAGCTCAAGATGGAACTTACTACTTAGGTTCTACTGCAACTGCTACAGAGGCATTAACTGAGGTTACTTTAGATACAGACGATACTAATGGTGAAGAATCTGTTTACATCGTAGCTAAAGATCAATTTGGTAAGATAGTAGACGTAGATGAAACTGGCATCTTAGGTTTATCACAAGACAGTTCTTCTTATGCAACTGTTACACAGGACGATCCTATTACAGTAGCTGCAAAGGCTGTTGGTTCTACTACATTAAGAATATTTGTAGATGCAGATGATACTATAACAATTCCAGTAAGCGTTGACCAAGATGCTGTAGACGCAAGACCATAGAGCTTAGCACTTGAAACAACTTTTGAGACTACTCAAGGGGTTGCGCTTAATTCAATAAATTTAAAAGACAGTAGGGAGCTCCTACTGTCTTTCTATTTGTATAAATAAGGCTCCTATTTACATTTTAAGTAATTTTGTTACTTTAGTATACTTTTTTCTATGCTTGCTAGCTTAAATTGCATCCAAAATAATTTTAATAGCATTACAAATTCCTCTGACTCTCAAAACCTATTTAACATATTTATTGTATATCTCTTTAAATTCCTTTTCTGTAATTCCAAAGGTCATTTCAAAGGCCTTTGCATGGGTATATTCCTTCAAATATTTAAAGTATTTGGGAAAGTTGCTGTTATCTCCAAGATATCTGTCTAATACTAAAAAAACATATTTGCTATTTGAGTAGGTTTCGTAATTAGTTTTCACACCATATACATTAGCTACTGTATTTTTCTCATTTTCGTCCATATAATAGTAATTCATAATGTAATATGCCATACCTTCGTCCATATACATAGGTATTCCACCATCGTAGTAGTGATTATTTAGGTGATGGGTATATTCATGTCTTATGATACGCTTCATATTGTGCATAATTTCTTCTGGAAAGATATAAATATGACCATAGCTATAAAAGCCATCTGGGTCTGCTACGGTAGTAGGTAAGTGAGCTTTTATTCCACGGTTTGACTTTTTACTTAAGAAGTAAAACTTAATATTCCTCGGATTTTTAATACCAAAGTATGTAGTAAGATCAGGATATACTTCTTCCTCGTAGTACTTAACAATCTCCTTTATATCCTCGTCCTTATAGCCCTTTTCAAAATAAATCTTAGCATTCTTACTTTCTTTAATAACTGTAAAGTCTCTTTCAGGGTCCTCTGGTTCAGATATCCGTTCTGTTCTTGTTTCATTTCTTTTGCCGCTCTCCGTATCTTGTGGTGGCTCAATTACCTTTGTTTCTTTCTTTACATTATTCTTCTTTTGATCATCTTCTTGTTTTTTATTAGTTTTTGCTAATTCTTTTTGTCTTTCTTCTTCCTCTGCTCTTTGGGCTTCTGCAATAATTTCTTGGGCTGTCTTTTGTGTTTCTCCCTTTTCAGGGGTCTTTTCTACTGGTTGCTTGATTTCTTTTGTAACCTCCGCAGTATCAACTTCTTTTTTAGACTCTTGTTTTTGTTCAGTTGTATTCGTGTCTATATCAGTACTTACATTATCTTCATTAATATCATTATTAAGTTTCTCCTCAGTAATTTGAATAGTGTTGGATTCTCTCCTGGGCATAATGTTATAACCCATATTTGATGCTATCTGTCCTATTAAAATGCCTACTAGGGTTCCTAGTATTAGCCAGATATGTTTCTTTGATTTAATCGACATAGTTAGTGCCTCCTATAGATAGTGTATTAAATATTATTATAACATTATCAGCAAAGGTTTTTAGGTGTACTTTATATTTCATTCAATTGTTTTATAAATTTACTTACTTTAGTTATCTAGTTTTGTTTCTGTTTTTTTAGACTCCCATATTTTGATTTTAAAGGCTGTTTGTCTTTCTTAGACATAAACATATGTACATTCATATAAAATGCCTCTAAAACGGATTTGTGGGCTTGTACTATAGTTATCTATGATCCTTCTATGCTTTTTCTATAACACTTCTTCCTAATCCTGTTATTCTCGCAAGCTGTCTTATTGAAATATTCGTTTCCTTAAACTTTCTTATTATAGCATCTCTCTCATCCTTACTCATTTGTTGTAGTACTTGAGGGTTATCAGACCTTATAATTTTTTTCATTATTTTCCTTGCAGCTTCATCGCTTATACGGCTTCTTCTAGAATCATAATCTAAGCATTTATCTTTATTTTCATCATTCATAAATTCCTGAAACATTTCTATAGACTTATTACGGTCTTTACTTAATATATCATATATAAAAGCTATATTTATAAGAGTGCTTTTCATTTCAATATAGTCCCCATAGCTACTCCATTTATATTCATTCACTGTACCTACCATCCCAGTTTTCAAGGGGTTTTGATGGATATATCTTAGAACCACCATAAGGTACTTGTCATCTTCAACCTTTTCGCTCTTATATCTTCCTTGGAATAGATGACCATACCTTTCATACTTTATGTTATACCAATAAACATATGTAACGCCAATCCTTTTCATGGTGTTTGCAATTGGTTCCTTGCCTTCTTTTATCAGTAAATGAATATGATTACTCATTAAGCAATATCCATAGACCTCGTATTCACTTATTTCCTTATATTTTTCCAATGTCTCTATGAATTTTCTTTTATCTTCATCGTCATTAAATATATCCTGACCGTTTATGCCTCTCAGCATGATATGATATATGCCTGTACTACTCTTTTCCCTTGCCCTACGGCCCATATTAAATACCTCGCTTTTTCCATAATATAGCATATGAATTATGAAGTGTCAATAAATGCGTCCCCTGTCACTTCAGCAAAGTAACATTAAAGCCGTATCCTTTCGCCGAAAGATCAAAAGAAAAAAACTAACAGATATTTTCTATTAGTTCTATTTTCCAACAACGTTCTTTAATTTTTCAATGAATTTGTGATCTTGGTCATACACCTCTATGGCTTTTTCAGTACTTAACATGAACTCTTGTATTGTTTCTTGTATTGATTTTATTTCCTTTACATCCCTTTTTATTTCCTTTTGCTCTGTTTTCATTTCTTTTAACTCTATTTTCATTTCCTTTTGCTCTGTCTTCATTTCTTTTAACTCTATTTTTATTTCTTGTTGTTCTTTTTCTATATTGTCAAGTTTGCTAAGTATTAGCTCTAATATTTTTTCTTGCTCCATTATTAGGACACCCCCTACTTATGTTAATTATATCAGATGGCCTTAGTATGAGTCAAAAAATTATTGATAAGAGCAATTGAAATGACAACGTATAAACTTTTGAGAGTAAGTAAATTACAACATTCAGATAATGGTGACAGTTAAACCGTCCCCTGTCACTTCTTATAGATGCGTCCCCTGTCACCGAGTTAAGAGCAATTGAAATGACAACGTATGAACTTTTGAGAGTAAGTAAATTACAACATTCAGATAATAGTGACAGTTAAACCGTCCCCTGTCACTCTAATATTTTCTAGCTTGCTAAGTATCAAACCTAATATTTTTTCTTGCTCCATTATTAGGACACCCCCTACTTATTTTAATTATATCAGATGGCCTTATTGTGAGTCAAAAAAATTATAGAGTTAAGAGCAATTGAAATGACAACTTGTGACAATCTTAAAGTAAGTAAAATGAAGGATCAAGGCTAACGAAAAGAAAAGGTGACAGTAAAACCGTCCCCTATATCCTTCCATATCATTCCATGTCCTTCCAAAAAAAACCTCATATCCTTAAAGGATATGAGGTTCAATTACTTATTTTGTTCTAGTTATAAATTTTATTGAGTAATGTTTGATACGTTTTATCTAGTTACCTGCATTTACCACTGTAACTGAACCATCTACTGGATCAGTTGTATCATCTAATTGGTTTCCTGCTACGTCTGTAACTGGAGTAGCATCGTTTGTAATATCCATAGTAGCACCAGCATCAACTAAAGTAGTAGTTGCATCTGAAGCTGTCTCTAAAGTAAATGTAGCTACTGTATCGCCAGCACTCCATACTACACTAGAAGTTAAACCTGTATCAGCTACATCAAGTGTAAATCCGTCCGCTAGTGTACCTATACCAGTAACATTTAAAGTATCATCTGCTATTGTTGCAGAAATATTTCCATTAACAGCTGCTTTGGTTGCATCTGAAACTGCTTCTGAGAATGTAATTACTATTGTATCTGTACCCATTGTTAAAGTATTTGCACCTTTATCAATGTTTGCAGCGATTGATGCTACTGTAGGAGCGCCACCTTCTACAACTGTTAAAGTAACATCTTTTGTATCATTTGCAACTCCTTTAGTGATTGTTGCTGTCAATACATAAGTGTCATCTGCATCATCGGATGCATCTCTTGAGATTCCTACAACTGATCCAGCTATTGCACCTAAAGTTCCACCAGTTCCTTCTTCTGTCCAAGTGATTGTAGTTCCTGCTTCACCAGAAGTTGGAAGAACTATATCACCTTTAACCGTCTGATATGTTTCACCAGCTTGGAATGTTAAATCAGTTGCATCAAGTGCTGCCTTAGCTAAAGCTACTGAGTCAGCATCACTTATTGAAGAACCACCAGTTACTGTACCTGTTCCACCAATTGGGTTAGTAATAGTACCTAGCATTTCAACAGTAACTGATCCATTGTTTGTCAACGTATCAATGGTTCCGGTTGCATTATCTAATGTTAATGTGTTACCAGTTTCTACTGTCAAATTAGTAATTGCATTATTATTGTCAATAGATGTTGAATCATTTAAAGTTAATCCTACAATTGTACCATCATTAATCAATGTACTACTATATAAATCATTAACAGTTAATGCTGTAATAGTTACACTAGCACCTACCACAAAGTCTGCATTAGCAGCGTCTATATCTAACTTATCAATAGTTTCAGCTCCACCACTATTGCTAATGATCATTCTACCTGTTTCAGTTGTAGCAACTTCTAAATCAAATGCACCTGCAGTAATTCCGAATCCAGCTAAATCAATATCAACTAATCTGTCAACTGTTAAGCTTTCACCTAATGGAATGTTACCACCAAGAGTAATCTTTCTCACGCCTGTATCAGCAAGAGCAGCTTTCAACTCATCAGAAGTAGAAACAGTTGTTGATTCAAACTCATAAGAAAGTTTCTTTTCACCTGGATTTGCTATTGCAGTTCCATCTGTACTTTGGATAAATGATGTTACATTAAGTACTGTTGTTTCTGTATCAGTAATTGTGTTGTCTGGAAGTATAATTGTTACTGAATCATATGCTGAATCATGATCATCATAACCAGCTATATCTGTAACAATTTGAGTTCCATCTGGAAGTGCCTTACCATTTAATGTATAGTTTTGAGTTTCAAGTGCACTTACAAAGTCTCCTGTAATCTTAACAGGCTTAGTAAACTTAACATATACTGCATCATCAGCTGTACCTGCATCTACATTATCTTTGTCGTACTCTGCAGGGTCAGTAATGTCAGAATCCTTATCTGCATACGCCCACGCAACTTTGAAGTCTTGATCAACTGGAGTAGATCCCGTTACTGTAAATTGTTGTGTAGCTGTAGCAGCAGTATTTCCAACATCATCTGAGATAGATTCAACAGATAAAATCCAATCTCCTGCAGTCAATGTTTTACCTGCCTGTGGTGTTACAGTTAAAATTCTTTCATACTCTGTTCCTGGATCAGCTGGTGCAACAAATGTACTAGCTACTGTACCAGGAATAGTTAAACTATTATCGGCTTTAATAAATCTTGCTGTTGGTGTTGGAATGTTATCCCAATCTTCACCAGGACTAGTATATCCTTGAGATTCTGAGTCAGTAGCACCTTCAGTATTCGCACCTGTCTCTAATTTTACAGGCTCAGACATTGTTACTCTATATGATGTACCCGCTACTGCTCCTGGAGTTTCAACAATTGTGCTGATTACAGGACTGTCTATATCAGGAGTATCCATATCTCCGTTTAACTCAATGAATTGCTCTGCATTTTTCATTCCATTTGCTGGATTTGTTACTGTATCAGCTGGAATATGAAGTCTATATTGATAGTTGTAGTAGTTCTTGTTACTTGTAGCTGTATTATGAACATTTGTCCAGTCAATATCAGTTTCAATTAAGAATTTGTTATCAGCAACTTGCTTTACAACTAAGTTTAAGTTATCATCGCTAACTTTTGCCACACCATAAGATGTAACATCAGTATCATTTGCCCACTCACCTGTAGTAGTATTAAGTTTTTGTAGTTTGAACTTACTTGCAAACGTAACAGCAGTTTCATCTACATCTTTATTGAAAGTAACTAACCACTGCTCAGGTGATTGTACTTCTACAGCCGCAGTTGGTGCTTCTGTATCAACTGGAATATCAAAATCTAATGTTTGAGTATTCATCTTATTGTTAATAGTATCGCTCTCTGCAGCCCAGTCACCAATATTAGCACCTTGAACTGAGTGAGTTCCAGCTGGGAAGTATATTTGACTACTGTCAGCTCTCTTACCAAGAGTTATTGTAACAACATTTCTTGTGTCTTCCATTGTGTATGGGTCAAAAGTTCCAACAACAGCTGTAGCTTCTGTACCTGCTACTCCCCACTTTGTATCTGATAACAGCTTACCATCGACAGACCAGTTAGTAAGCGTTGAAGCACTTATAGCTGCAGTAGCATCTGTGATAGGTTCAGAGAAAGTTACTTTAATTGTCTTAAGTCCTTCTCTGTCAACTCTAACCATTTCAGGTTTTCTCGCATCTGTTAAGTTGAAACCTACTGTACTAGGAACATCAACTGTACCAGTTTTGTCAGTAAATTGAACTTTTACTTTTGCATTATCAGCTAATGCATTTCCTGGTGCCGCATCTACATCAAGTAATACTTGAAGTGCTTTAGTGTTTCCTTCAACTGGTAAAAATCCTTTAACATCAATTGGAGTTCCTCCAGTTAAATCATTGTTTACTGATTTAGTTACAAAAACTGTAGCTTTATCAGTATCTATTACTCTTGTTAATAAAGCGTCATCAGCCGTTGTATATTTTTCAACTGTTACTTCTTTATTAAAGTAAATAATCACTCTGTCAGCTTGAGCAGCTTCAGCTTCTGTTACTCTCGCTCCAGCAGTATCAGCAGTACCATCATCTGGGTTTGGATCAAGTGTCAATGAAGTATCAGCCTTAATCCCATAAAGATTAGTGTCTTTAGCCTCTACTACAGTACCTACTAAATCAGCAGTTCTTGCAGATGATAATGCCTCTGATGTAAACATAACTGTTGCAATACCATTTTGAACTGTTACTCTCTTTTCACCAAAGTTACCAAATGTAGATGTGAAAGAAACTACTACATCTTCTGCATCCGTTAAGATAGTACCTTCAGCATCCTTAAGTGTAAACGTAACAAGTGTACTAGTAGCTCCATCTGCTTTCAATGTACCATCTTCATCAGCATACTCTAATGTAGTTCCACTATATAGAGTATTAACAGCTGGCATTGTAAAGTCTTTAGTCATGTCGTCTTGAACTACAGCATTTATTTTAAGTCCAGTTACTGTAAGAGTGTATGCTGCTTGTGGTTTAGCTGGATTAGTTACTAATGTAACCGTCTTTTTGTTTGCATCAAGTGTTGCAGAAGTTACTGTTAAACCAGCAATTGCGAAGTTAGCTGCTGTTGCATCATCTACTGCTTTGCTTAATTCCACTTGAATTTTTGTAGTAGTAATAGCACTTACACTGCTAACAGCTAAATCTCCAGTTTGACCAACATTCTTATCAGTCTCTACGATTGTACCATTATCTACTGTAACATCTTTTACAGTATTTGGCATAGTAGCTGCTGGAGCTTGTGTTTCTGTGTAAGAATTGATATCGAAAGTTTGACCGTTAAGTACTGAGTCAATGTAAGCTGTTGATACTTTAGAGTAATCAACATATCCGCTTACTGTATCTAATATTGCTTTGTTGCTACCACCATTATTTAAAATATTTTGATAGTGGTCATATAATGCTGTATCCCCTAATCCTAGTAGAGAATTTGTGTAAGATGCAGATAAATCAGTATATTGGTATTCGTATACTGTAGAATCATTAGCTTCTAATACGTATTTGTCCACTGCGGCAAAGCCTGGAACAAAGTTTACCATAGTCAAAGCCGAAGCTAAACTTACACTAACAACTTTTTTCATTTTCTTGTTGTTCATTAATGTAGACCCTCCTTATATAAGTAATTGATTTCGTTTTATTCTTTTACATTATAACATACTATTCGATTGAAATCACTTGGAATTCCTTCTCCAAATTTTGGTCTTTCTTACTTATGTATACTTTGTTTTTTGTGGCATCTGCTTTAGGTACTTCTCCAGCAAATACTCCATTACCTTTGTATACTAGCGTTATTTCACCAACACGAACGTTATACTCGTCGGGAGCATCGGTACTTAGTGTAACTTTTACAACCGTCATACCAATCCCAACTGATGTTCCTAAATCTTCAAATACAAAATCAACTGTATCTTGAACATCTTTATCTTCTAAAACAATTTCTCCATTTGTTTGTTCAACTAACTTCACACTTTGTATAGAGGTGTTAAGTTCTGCATCATTCTCTGTATATTCATTAACATCAAAGCTTTGTCCAATTATTAATGCATCAGTATATGCATTTTTAACATCGTTGTAATCAACATAACCTCTAACACTGTCAAAAATGGCACTGTACCTTCCACCATCTTCTAGTATGCCATTGAAGTGTCCATATAGCTTTGTATCGCCGAAGCCTAAGATATGATTTAAATATGAATCTTGTAATTTATCGTAATCATATTCGTAATAAGCATTGTCTTCTGCCTCTAAGATATATTTAGTCACCTCTGCATAGCTCGGTACTGTCAGGGCTGCAAACAATGTTAGTAGTATGGTCATGGCAATAAATTTTTTTACAAATTTATCCATTTCAACACCTCGGTTAATATTAATATGTAGCCGAGACTAGCGAACTAGTCCCGGCGACTTCTTAACTATTTCTTACTTTGCAACTACTTCTACGTTATCTTCTGAAGCATCAGCTGTAGGTACTTCACCAGCGAATACTCCGTTACCTTTGTTATCTAACTCAGTGTCGCCTACTAATACTTCGTAGTCGTCAGGATTGTCAGTGTCTAAAGTAACCTTAACTACTCTAGTACCGATTCCTACACCTGCTGCTAAATCTTCGAATGTAAACCCAATGTCTTCACCCATGTCAGCAATTTTTTCTTCAAGTTCTTCTAATTTTTCTACTAAATCTTCGTCTACTTTATCTTGTTGAGAAGAAGATAAGTCGTCATAAGCATCTCTAGCTTCATCAACGTCATCTTTGTCGTCTAAGTCAACATCGTCAACGTCTGGTAAGTCAGAAATCATATCTTCAACTTTTTTAACGTCTTCGTCTACTTCACCGTCTTCTACTTTCATACCATCATCTAAATCTTCTTCTTCGTCATACTTAAGAGCTGTGATTTCTCCATCCTTCATGATGAACTCAATAGCATCACCTTTGTCAAGGCTGTTGATACTTTCTTCATCATCGTCGTTGTAAACAACTACTTTACTATCGAACTTGAATTCGTCAGTAGTGTCTTCGTTTCCAACGTAAACGATTATATCGCTTCCATCTTTTTCTTTGAACCACATTTTTCCACCATCAGAGTCACCGTAGAACTCGTTATCATCGTAATCGTAATCTTTAAGCTTTAATTCTCCACCTCTTAATACGAATACTGCTAACTCTTCGTATCCAAGTTTTTCAATTGCTTCTTGATCATCGTCATCTGTTATAGTGTATGTCTTTTCTCCTTCTCCGAATACGTCAACTGTTACAGTCATGTCGTCATCAGAGTTTTCGTAGTTAATTAAATATCCAACATATGAATCGTCATCAGCTACTTCATCATAGTTTTCCATGAAAGCTAAGAATTCGATTTCATCGTCTTGATCTTCGTCAGTTACTATAAGTGCTACAACTGCTTTGCTAGAGTCTGCACTTGGAATATCCAGATCTTTGAAGTCATCAAATTCAAGAACACCTAAATCATCATCATCATTATCATCATTATCTTTATACTCACTGTAGTCGATGTATAAAGAATCACCTTGATCATAGTAGTTGTCCTTGTCTTCATCTTCTACGTTATCTTTGTTGATTTCATCTAATGTAACAAGTTTTGCATATGTTTTTTCATCATCATTTTTCTCTATTGCTTCATTTTCACTTGCATCATAAACATGAGCTATTACATCGATTTCTCCATCATCTTCTAAATCGTATTCAATGATGTCACCTTCATCAAGATCGGCGTATTCGATATCATTTTCGAACTCATCTACGTCATACTTGATAGTGTCACCAGTTTCAGTCCATAATTTCAATTCATCTTCCATACCGCCGTTAGCTTTCTTGATAATAACAGCGTAGTTACCAGTTGTAGCATCAACATCTGTTGAGAAGAATGCCACTCTACCCTTAGTATCTTTAACGATTTTAGCGTCTTCTTTGTATACATCTTCGAATGCATCGTCTAAGTCAGTATATCTAGTACCGGTCTCTACTGAATCCAGTTCGTCTAGTGTGTAACCGAACTTACTTGCTACAGAGAAAGCACTATCATCAATATAAACTTTACCTCTACTTTGATCTTTTCCTTTGATACCTTTTTTAACTTTTGTTAATTCACCAGTTACAACTTCAGCTTTCTTAACTAATACGTATGCTATATCATCATCATTAGCATCTTCATAGAAGTAGAAAGTATCATCTTTTTCAAGATCTGTTAATTCCATAGCACTTCCGTCAGTTCCTACAACATTGAATTCATCGTAATCACTTAAATCTAATTCTTCACCATCATTTACACTTGTTGTATAAGTGTCAGTGTATTGGATTATTTTATCGTCTTCATTTATCTTTTCAACGATACCGTTTACAGTTTCGAATACTGCAACGTCAACGAATGTTACTTTACCTTTTTCAAGAACTACGTTACCAAATGCATAAGTTTGGTCAGGAGTACTCATACTAAGATCTTCATGTTCATATAGATCCCATAAGTTTTCAACTAATTCTTTATCATCATCGTCTTCCCACTCAATCTCGTCAGTCATATCTCTGTTGTTGATGTAAAGCTTTACGTTCTTGTCGAACTTGTAGTAATCGTCAGCTTCCCAAACGTACATTTTACCGTCATCGTCGCCACCGTCATCATCTTCGTAAGCAATACCTCTGAAGTAGTTTGATTTAGGAGTTTCGATTTCAGAGTAAATTAATACGTCATCATCAAAGTATCCAGTAATTTCTAAACCTACTAATGCTTCTGCATTGATAAGTTCTTTGAATTCTACTTCGAATTCTTCATCTTCTCTATACTCAGAACCATCAACTACTACATCATCTTCTAAAGCTAATAATTTTAATTGATCATCGTCTAACTTGTCTTCTAATCTCTTAGTTGCAACAACTCTAATATCTTCTACCTTGTCAATATCAAGTCTATCTTCTAATAAAGATTCTTTTGACTCTTGGTACTTAATTCCAGTACCTTCATAAGTCTCAACTTTGATTACATTTGCATCTAAAGTGTTGTTTACCATTACAGCAACTGATCCTCTATCAGCAGTTCCTGATGGAGCAAAGTTAACATCATCAGTAATGTCTAACTCAGCAGCTTTAGCTACATAGTTTCCTGGCCATGATCCTGGAAGGAACTCATCTTTGTATCCTAAAGCTCTTACAAGCATAGTGATAGCTTCACCATAGCTTACTTCTTTAGTTGGCTTGAAAGTTCCATCTGGGTATCCTTTTAATACTCCTTGACCTATAGCTGTGTTAACGTATCCAGCAGACCATCTGTCAGCTTCAACGTCAGCGAATTGAGTAGATCCCTTTGCAGCTTCTGCAGCAGTACCCAATCCTAAAGCTTCAATAACTAATTTTGCAAATTGCTCTCTTGTTACTTTCATTTCTGGATGATATTTACCATCATCCATACCATTTACAATACCAAATGCGGCTAATCTTTGTACAGCTTCTTTAACGGCTTCGTCTTCGATGCCAGCAGTAACATCAGTAGCTGCGAAAGCCATGCTCATTGATCCTAGTACTAATGAAAGCACTAAAACTAAAGATAGTATCTTTCTCATGTTTCATTTTCCTCCTTTAAAATTTTCAAATTTGTCTTAAGGGGTTAATAAAATTTGTCGTTGCACCCTCCCCTTAGCAGGATGAAGGACATAATTCCTATAGAAGTGAGGAAAATCCCTTTTGGAGTCTTTTCTTCACATTCTAAGCTAGATTATAACACCCATCAAATAAGCAGTCAATGTAACAAGCCTTAATGTAATAAAATTGTAACACTAAGCCCCTTAGCTAATGATGTTTGGTATGGTGTCCAAAACTACATAACTAATTATACTCTAAAAGATCTTCAATTACCATTACAGTATTATTACATTTAATTACACAGGGGTTACATCTGTCCTTTTGAGTATGTCCACACAAGTTATATATATTCTATTAAAAATAAAAGATTCCTGCAAAAACTTTTAAATCACTAATGTTTTTTGGATAATAATAGAGGAATGAATAGACTCTTTGAAATGACGTTGAATCAAAACAGGACTAAATCTCTATACATACTAGAGATTTAGTCCATTACACTATATATATTTACTATCTTATTATTAGCTCTTTTTAATTGCCGCCTTTACAAAGTCTTTGAATAGTGGATGAGGTCTTGTTGGTCTTGATTTGAATTCTGGGTGGAATTGCCCAGCCACAAACCATGGGTGATCCTTAATCTCTACTATTTCCACTAATCTTTCGTCTGGAGATATTCCACTTATTATAAGTCCCTTTTCATTTAATATATCTCTAAAATAGTTATTGAATTCATATCTATGTCTATGTCTTTCATATATAAGGTCTTCTCCGTAGGCCTCATGAGCCTTTGTTCCTTCGTATATTTTACATGGGTATACTCCAAGTCTCATGGTACCACCCATATCTTCTATATCCTTTTGCTCCGGCATTAGATCAATAACTGGGTTTGTAGTCTCTGGGTTTAGCTCTGAGCTATGAGAATCCCCAAGTCCTGCTACGTTTCTCGCAAACTCAACTACTGCCAGCTGCATTCCAAGACAAATCCCTAAGAATGGTATTTTGTTTTCTCTGGCGTATTTTGTAGCCGTTATTTTACCCTCTACACCTCTATCACCGAATCCACCGGGTACAAGTACTCCATCGGCATCCTTTAGTAACTCGTTTACATTTTCTTCATTTAAATGCTCTGAATGGACCCAATCGATTCCTACCTGCGCTTCACTTGCTATCCCTGCGTGCTTTAGTGCCTCTGCAACGGAAAGATATGCATCCTTTAGTTCTACGTATTTACCCACAAGGGCTATCTTAACCTTAGCCTTAGGGTTCATCTCTATGTCAACTATCTTCTTCCACTCTGTTAAGTCTGGCTCACCGCATCCTAGGTTTAGTCTATCGCATACTATTTGTGGCAGTCCCTCTTCCTCTAATAGTAATGGAACTTCGTATAGGGAGTTTGCATCTAGATTTTGAACTACGTTATTAGGGTCAAGGTTACAGAACAGGCCTATTTTATCCTTGATTTCATCGGATATGGGCCTTTCTGTTCTACATACTATCACATCGGGCTGAATACCTATTTCTCTAAGTTGTTTTACACTGTGCTGGGTAGGCTTTGTTTTTAGTTCCCCTGCCTTTCCAAGGTACGGGATTAGAGTCAGGTGTATATACATTATGTTTTCCTTACCCACATCGTATTTTATCTGTCTTATGGCTTCAAGGAATGGTAAACTCTCTATGTCTCCTACTGTACCGCCTATTTCTGTAATAACTACATCTGGATTGCTTTCTCTGCTTACTCTAAATACTCTATCCTTTATTTCGTTTGTTATGTGGGGAATTACCTGTACTGTTGCTCCTAGGTAGTCTCCTTTTCTTTCTTTATTAAGTACTGACCAGTATATTTTGCCCGTTGTAACGTTACTGTACTTGTTAAGGTTGATATCGATAAATCTTTCGTAGTGTCCAAGATCGAGGTCTGTCTCTGCTCCGTCCTCTGTTACGAATACTTCTCCATGCTGATATGGACTCATGGTTCCAGGGTCTACATTTATATAAGGATCAAATTTTTGGATGGTAACCTTAAGCCCTCTTGCCTTTAATAACTGCCCTAAGGATGCTGCTGTGATTCCTTTGCCAAGTGATGAAACTACACCGCCGGTGATGAAGATGTACTTAGTCGACATTTTTAACATTCCTCCAGTAAGATATAGATTAAGATTTCGGGTAATGAGTTGGATGTTTTATCTTTTTTCAAAAAAAAGTGAGAGGTCACCCCCACGGGTGACCTACCTGTCCTCGTTTTCTCTATAGATAATGGCCTTTATAATTAATAATGTTTCAGTAAAATGTTGTTTTATCATTATTTCACTGAAACAAGTGGGCTGTTATCTTTATTGGCAGGGCACCCTATGTGGGTGCTCTTATAGTTTTTTTTTAATGTAATAACTAGGATATTATATAATGATGGGGAAGTGAAGTCAAGGGGATATTTGGATTTTGAGGCGAAAGTGGGGTTTGGTAAATTGTGGGTTGGGCTTGGAAAGTATTGATACCTAATAGCTAGTGAAAATGTGACACAAGGACAGGCCCCCAGACACACTGGGAAGCGCGTGTCAGATGGGTCTGTCCCTGAGTCACATTTTCGTCCTTATAGTTTATCACTAATTACTACTAACTATTTCTATGGCTTTTTGAAGTTGTAGGTCTTCTGTTCCGTTACTATATACTTCTATAGACATTTCCATAAGCCTGTTCTTTGTTGTGAAGTCCAATGTTCCATATGGGTATAGTCCTTCGGATTCTTGGAATTTCTTTAATGCTTCGAAGGTCTTCTCCTCCATTATACCGGTAACTTCAACATCGTAGCCTATATATTCAAGTCTTTGCTGGGCTCCGTATACGTTTAATCCCTTGTCATCCTTCGTTGGTTTTACGTCTTCTATCATAGGAGCGAAATCCTTTATATCGTCTTTATTTTCTGCTGTGGTGTTTTCTATTACTATATCAGGGGTTAAACCTATGCCATCTATCTTTCTCTCATCCGGGGTAAGATATTCAGCTATTGTAAGCTTAAGACCTCCACCATTTGTCATAGATAAAACGTTTTGTACCGTACCCTTACCATACGTTTGGGTTCCAATTATTGTTCCTGATTCTGTATCCTGTACAGCTCCTGCAAATATCTCTGATGCGCTTGCACTACCACCGTCTACTAATACTGCCAGTGGTTTATCTATTTTTTCTCGTTTCGCCTTATAGGTTGTCTTCCTTTCTCCTTTATACTCTATATGAACAATTGGAGATTTATCAGTCACAAAATAATCTGCCACTTTAACAACCTCAGAAAGTGAACCTCCTGGGTTATTTCTAACGTCAACTATAAAGCCCTTTACATCTTTTTCTAAAAGATCATCTATCGCTAACTTAATGTTTTCACTTGTATTCTCGTTGAATGTAAGTATTCTTATATATCCAATATCACCTTCAATAACCTCATGTTCAACTGGATTTACCTTTATGATATCCCTAACGATATCAAAGTATTGCATTTCCGTGTTGTTTCCCCTCATTATACCTAGTCTTACCTTTGTATCTTTTTCCCCTCTCATAAGGTGTATTGCACTCTCGAGGTTATAGTCTGAAATATCAATGTCCTCAACGTATTTTATTACATCTCCAGCCTTCAGTCCCGCCCTATCTCCTGGCGTTCCTGATATTGGAGCTATTATTGTTATTCTATCGTTTCTAATTCCTACTGATATACCTATACCTGCAAAAGTTCCGGATGTATCAACGTTAAAGCTCTCAAAATCCTCAGGGTTAAAGTAGTTGCTGTGATTGTCTAGGACTTCAAATACTCCGTTATATGCACCCTCCATTAACTCTTCTTCTGTAATGTCATACTTGTACTTTGCCTGTATATACTTTACCAATGAACCTAGATACTTTAACCTATCCTCTAGTTTTTCAAAGGTTTTGGTTGCTTCTTCTGCGTATATAAGCCCTGTTGCTAGTATAGTTACTATTAGTACAATTGCAATGGATAGTCTGGTTATTCTGGTTCTTTTCATGGCCTTTCCTCCCTAAGTTAAAATTGATGATTAAGTACTCTTAACACACTATTATTTTACAGTTCTGTGTTATAAGTTGCAAGCTTGATAGTGGTGAAAAAGCTTAGATTGCTCCTTAATCGACGAAAACATGATATGGGGACAGGCCCCCAGACACACTGGGATGCGCGTGTCAGGTGTATCTGTCTCCAAGTCACATTTTCTAGTTACTCTTAATTTATTAAGTTTAGATTACGTTAATCTACCTAAAGTTTACTATATTTTCTCTATAATCTTTTTGAAGATCTCTTTGTAGGAACTCTAGAAATCTTATTAACATTGCAGAAGCTTCTGCCCTAGTCATGCTTTTATTAGGATTTATACGGTTGTTCATATCACCATTAATCAGACCTACTTCCCTTGCTACATATATAGCGTCCTTAGCCCAATATGGAATTTCATCATCATCGTCAAAGGATGTACTATATCCAGGGGTAGGTGCCTTTGTTTCAAATCCTAGCGCTCTTATCAGTATGGTTATTGCTTGGGCTTTAGTTAGAGGGCCATCTGGTATAAATTCATTGTCTCTTGTCCCTTTTATTATTCCCTTATCTACGGCCTGCTTTATATCATCATAGGCTTCATTCTCTACACTGACGTCATTAAAGTAGGAAGTTTCCGGTTCCTTCTTTGATCTAGATAATCTTCTTTTATTGTCTTCTTCCAATGAAGCTCTTATATCACATGACCTAATGATTCCCTTAGTAAATTCAAGTCTCGTCATTGGTACATCAGGCAAAAAGAAGGTTTCACTACCTTCAAATACATCAAGGGAATAGAGCTTTTTGATATACTCCTCTGCCCAATGTCCTGCAATATCTTTAAACTTTGGAACTATTAATCTCTCTACTTTTTGGTTCATGCTTGTTGATAAATCTATAGTATCCTTTTCCCTGTCACGTGATCTTGGCAAGCCATTCTTCCATTCGGGCAAGTTATAGGTATATCGTGATACTACCTGTCTATCGGTTATTCTTAAATGTCCTCCGTCAAAGCTTGAAAAGTTGGCTTCATTCTCGGAGTATTTCAAATTCTTAGTAGTACTATCGGAGGTCTGAATGCTTATGGTTCCCTGCCATTCTTCCTCATCTTCATCCTCGTCATCATCTTCAAGTATTCCACTAAAGCTTATTGTATGGTTTAATAGCTGGGTCTCAGTTCCTCCCCAAAAGTTTTCATAACCAACGTCTCCACCGGATATGTCAAGTATTACCTTACCCTTTTCAGCACCTCTTTTAAAGTATTTATAGTATTTTCTGCCCTTAAGGTTTCCTGAGGAAAAATCCGAAGCAGGTCTATTGTCTATGACGTCGGATTTTGAGAACTGGAAGTCCTCTAAAACAAACTTTTCATCTTCTATCGTTATGGTTTCTGAATAATTACCGTCTATTTGTGTATCGGCTATTGTCTGACCTTTATCGTTCCTCTTGTTGTATTTCGTTAATAGAGTAATTCTTCTAGTCAGTCTTCCATCTATATCTGTATCTTCGGGAGTCAGTCTAAAATCATATTTTACGGTCTTTTCATCTTCCTTTTCCCTAATAGTAATTTTATATTCTCCCACAAATTTTACAGGCTTTCCCGTTAGGAATACTACCTCGGTATATTCATATTCATTATGGACGCCACCAACGAAATCCATCGGTTCTGCCCATACACTAAGGGGAATGAGTAGCATAACAATTGTTAAAACTGTTGCTGTAACTCTCTTCACTGACCTTCCCTCCTTTACTTTACAATAATTATTTTGGCTTCACTACTATTTCTTACTACATATAATCTATCCTGAGGTTTTAGCTCATCAGGATCAATCAGCTTGTTATCCTTTATAATCATGGCTTCTTCTAACATAATCTTCAGGGTTGACCTTCTCTCCATCCATTGATTCTTCCTAGGGCTCCAATCCTTTGCATCTCTAAGGTAGGCTCTCCAACCTACCGATGAATTTTCCTCAACTTCTTCTATTACACCATTGCTTACTCTTTGACTGTTTAATGAATCCAGCTTCTTCTTTAATAAAATGGTCGATATCCTGTCTCCATCGGTATATACATATGCATGCCAATCCCTATCTCTTCTGGATTTTTTATTGTCATCATCTATAGAATATTCCCCTTGGAAAAATTCTTCTGCTGTTATTGTCTCTTCATCTTCAAGATCATATATGTACGTATCATCATCATAGAACAACTCTTTTTCATCTCGGAAGGACTCCCATTCATTTTTTTGCAAAAGATAAAAATCGTCCAAGATTACTTTACTCTTTGTTATTTCCTCAAGCTCACCTGCATATATATATGCTTGTCCAATATTCGAGTTGTTTATGTCTTCATTATACACATAGATAACATCGGCAGCGCTTTCATTGTTTCTCCCATCGGCTACTATAAAGGCATCGGTGCCTGATCCTAGTGAATAGGAGTCAACCATTCGACCGTTCTTTATTATTATAGTACCTTCATCAAACTTCAGGTTAACCTTGTTAGAGAGCTCCATGTTTCCAGCATACCAGTTTATACTCGCAATTTTATCTGAATAGGTCTTCTCGTAAAGGTTTTTTATCACCATTTTTTTATTTTGTCCTGTCCAAAAAAGTCATTTACCACCATATAGGTTCTTTTCCCACCCATATACTTTAGCTTCTCCGAGGAGATTTCTGCTCCTCCAGTATATATAGGTGTGTCCGATGAATATGGAATAGTGACTGAAGGAGATTCATCCTTCCATTTTCCGTTTCTATAGACTTCAAGATTTTCAAAGTTAATGCTATCATCGATCATATCTGAAAATCCTATATCACCCCTATAAAGGTCCTTGACCCTTACGGACCCATCTCTTTCTATCTCCATTCTACTTATCATATTAGATTCGATTTCATCAAAGTAAAGCTTTACGCTATCTCCTTCATAAAGAACCTCTGGAGTTACGGCCTTTTTATCCCTTGTAATTATGGTTCCTGGGAAGGTATAATATGTCTCTTCCTTGTTCCATGGGAGTTTAACTGTTATCTGGTTTCTATCAATGCTTTTTATTATTCCACGTCTGTACTTTCCACCTTCTTTTATGTATCCAAGGTTTGAAGTTGAATAACCTTCAACGTAGAATAGCTTGGTACCCCTAGTCCGCCCATAGACTTCCATTCCCACTCTAAAGTCTGAAAGCTTTGCATCTCTATTGTCTATCTTTACTGCTGCGTTTTCTTCTAAGGATAATTTGTAGACGTCACCGCCGTACTCTTCTATTTGTAATTCTTTCTCTGCAACACTAATCAAAAATCCCTCTACCACTTTACTTTTCTGGAAATTTAGACCATAAGCAAGGGAAAAGCTGTTAATAGCAAGAAGACTTACAATAACAAGTGCCGAAAAAATTTTTTTCATTTTTATCGCTCCCTATTTACTATATTTAAGTACTCGAGGGATTTTGATATTTCGTTTGAGTGATTTTTATAACCCATAGGAAATATCAAAAGCCCTCTCAACTATACTAGTTTAAATTTTACTCTGACTCTTCTCTTTTCCCCTTTATTGAATACTTACCCATCATGTCTACCATGGTCGTAATAGTCGTTGCATAGTCATGTACCCTTGAAGCTAGTGGAATCCATGTATCTTCATATTCATCGTATCTGTATAGCTCTATTTCTTTATATCTTCTCATCTGTGCTTTTTTCTCATCAAAGTCAAGGGTTATCTGAAGCTTAGATTTTAGGTATTCAATACTTCTATATTCCTTTCCATCAAACACCTTCCCTTCCAGTATCAAAGGCTCTGACAGTGAGCTTGAGGAAGATTTGCTATCGGTATTCTGGGAACCCCGGGAGCTGAAGTTCACTGTAAATTTAACTCCCACATCTTCCTTTGACTTGTTTTCCTTTATTGTTGAGTTATAGAATATTCTAGGATTAAACTTTATCCTAAACGCTCCTCCAATTATTGTTATATTTCTAGTATCATCGCTAGCTATAACGGACCCCGGCATACTCACTACTACTTTCTTTGTTCCTGCAAACTCAGTTTTTGTCAGGTCTAGCTCTATATCCTCCTCATCATAATCCGATGTTCCAAGGATCAATTCAACGCTGTCTCCTGTTCTCTGAGTTCCTGTGTTCTCGTCTATTTCGCCATCTTCATCTTCTGGTTCTTCTACATTTCTTCCTGTTTCAACGGTGTTACTCTCTCCATATCCTAGGGATGTTCCATACTCCCCTACAGATTTTACTAAGAACATATACTCTGTTCTTGTCTCTAGGTCTTCATAGATGATGCTGTTTAAATCGGTGGCGCCTATATATTCTGCCCCTCCATCATCTATAACAACAAACACTTCGTATTCTGCCGCTCCTTTTACTTCATCCCAGTCTATCTTTATGTATTTATCATACATTACAGTTGCTACTACATTCCCTGGAGGAGAAATATCCGGTAATCCATATTCCATTCCCTTATATGTATTACTTCCTCCATCATCTTCGTTTATAACCATTAGGGTTATTTCACCTAGTTTACCGCTAGGGGTAACAAACTCTAAGGTTTCACTATCTATATATTCTACCCCAGATATGGTATCCCCTTCCTTTAATATATAAATATCTGATCCAATATATACTAAATCATTGGACGCATTCTCGTCATTCTCTACTTCCTTCAGAACAGGATTAATTATAACCTTTGCACCATCGTTGAAGCCAGAGCCTTTAATTCTCATTCTATCTCCACCTTCAATGGAAATGGTATATATCTTTTTATCAGTGGCTGGATTTACTACTGATACTATATTAGGAGTACTTATATAGGTAAATTCACCTACAGGAGCCGATAGTTCTCCATCGGGGTTCTCAACCTTCACCTCTACTTTACCAGGTGAGTGGGAAGGTGTGTAAACCTCAATGGTCTTATAGTTTATTACTTCTACATCCTCATCGGGTACCTTTGTACTTCCAAAGTATACTGTAATCCTATTGTCATTCATTATCTCTCTAAAATCTTCTCCTTCAATGGTCACCTTGGTTCCTCCACTGCTAGGACCCTTATCAGGAGTTATTTTCCCTATTTGTGGAACGGTTTCTCCCTTTATAAATTGAATATATATCGCCATAGGCACAGTTTCGTCAGAGGAGGCTATACCACCATCCGTGTTTTTTACTACAACACGATGGAGCTTTCCTATTTCCTCCTCAGGAACCTCAGGCATGGTAAAGGTTAATCTATTTGGTAATTGATATGTTATATCTCCTTTTTCTATTGTAAGTATATCTGAAATCTGAATTGTAGCTTCTTCTCTAAAGTCTTCTCCATATACACTTACTATGTTGCCCCCCTTATAGGTTACCTCTAGAACCTTCTTTCCATCCTTTTCTATAGGCTCCCTTCCTTCCTTGGTTATATTGGTGATTTTAGGAGAACTATCAGGGTTTTTATATGTAAACTCTGTTTCGGCTTCTCCTCCATCTGGATTTATCACAGTGAGGGAAACTGTATCTACTGTATGATAGCTTGGAGTAGTCACTATAATATGCTCGTTGCTTACGTATTCAACTTCAGGAGCGTAACCCCTTTCTACAAATAGTCTGTTATCTTCGACCCATACACGTATTAACTCATATCCATCATAGGAACTAGCGTCTGAGTTTTTAAGCATACTTACGGGTATATATACTTCTTCATCATTATATCCCGTTATTCCTCCAGAGATTTGATATATAACATCATTTACCTCTATGAATGGCTTCAATGTATTATTTACACCATCATACTCTATTTTAAGATCGCCTTCAAGATTAACTGTTGTTCTTCCATTATTGATCAATCCTGAGTTTTCCTCAGTTCTTGGTATCTCCTTGTTAGTTATTCTTCCAAATTTAACACGTACTATTGATTGACTCTCTTTGATTATATTGTTACCACTATCATATGCATATACCTTGATAGAGCTTTTTTCAAAGTCTGTACCCTTTATTTCAACCTTGTCTCGTCCTTGCTTCTTTCCTTCATTAGGCACTACTGAACTAATGGTAGGACTGGAATCATCATAGGTAAACTTTACCTTGTTGGATATCCCTGAGTCATTATTTATCACATATACATCTACATCTCCCGCACTTCCCGTCGGAAGAATAACCTTTAGATATCCATTAGAGAACTCTACTATTTTAGCTGTCTTGTCTCCAAAGTATACCTTAGGTAATATAGGTGATGAATAGTATTCATCATATATTTCATGTTCAAAGGCTACAGGACTTGTCCAGTCATCTGCTGTTCCAATCTGTGCCTCGTTATTCCATACACCATCGTTATTTACATCGTTATATGGTTCATCTGCATCGCGGGCTTGATCCCTGTCCAGGTCATCAAAGGGTTCAAAGAATCTAAAGTCAAAACCTGTGATTTCGATTATATCTCCACCCGCTGCACTTCCTCCATCTGGAACTATCTTTACTATTTCCGGATTACTTGCAGGAATAACATAGGTAAATCCATCTTCTAAGCTGTCACTTCCACCGTCAGGATTTAGAACTACAACTGGAACGGTTATTCTATCGGTATCTAGGTCGTCACTCAAGTCACCTTGGTAAGCTGGAACCTTAACTATTATCTCAGTTCCATCTACACTTACGGTTGTGTCCTCCTCGGATATCTCAACACCACCTATGATAACCGTGGTTTTAGAATCCCCATTATCCATAAACTCAGTACCAGTAATAGATATTGTATATCCACCTGCATTGGAGCCTTGGTCAGGATCTATATTAGTTATGGCAGGCTTTGATTGTGGCTGCTTGAAGTAATAGAAGCCTTGTTCATTTGCCTTTGTATCCTTTTTGGTGTCAGGGTTTACTACTGAAAGGTCATAGTATCCCTCGGTGTTTAAAATAGGTACTGTAAAATATACTGTATTCTTATCAATGACCTTAACATTGTCTCCGATGATTACGTTACTGGCATCTTTTTGAAATGGAGTCTTGATTCTAAGGGTTATAGTGGTTCCTGCACCGTCGTCAAGTATTATTAAGTCTGCCGTTGGATCGCCGGCTCCATCAACGGTTAGATCAAATATTCCTCCGCCTTCCTTTTCCGCCTTTATATTTGCACCATCTAATTTTATCTTATATGTTTCGTCAACCCCATTTGTAATAAGTGGAGTCTTTGTTGAATCTAGATCTATTGTGTAGAATCTATTTTCGGGCTGCTTGTTAAGGACTATGCTGTGATAATAATCTTCAAGCTTTAACTTCCCCCCAGACACACTGAATATTTTTGCTGCGTCTGGTGCTTTATAATCCTCAAGGATAACTTTCTTAGTTGCAGGATCTAAATTATATGTATTGATATCCTCACCTTCTAGGTAAATCCTAGTTCCTATTAGTTTAAAGATATTATCTTCATCACCGGTAGGGTCTGGTTTCAGGAAATTGTCTCCGTCAACAACAACAAGAGTTCCCGTATTACCCTTTTTAGGTGAAAAATCATTTATTTTTGGATTTGTATAGGTTTTTACATACGTAAAGGAATGGGTATCCATCCCACCCTCTTCATTCATAACTAAAAGCTGGGTTTCTCCTTCTCTCCCCGGTGGAGATGTGAAAGTTATCTCTCTTCCATCCTCGGAGCGGCTAATTGGCACCACCTTGGCTCCATCTATGAATACCATTGCTCCATCTTGGAAGTTACTTCCCTCTATTGTGATTTCTTCTCCTCCATCGACGGTTACTATGTTTGGGTTGACTTCATTAATTACAGGAACTTTATTTGAAGCAGGTTCTACAAATTCAACACCGTTATTTAACTGGTAGTTCAATCCGGGATTTCCAGAGTTCCTAACGGGATTAGTTATTTTTGCAAAGGTTTTTCCAATAGTGGTTATGGTTGTTCCTGCAGGGATTGTAACCAATATTTTTGTTCCTATTTCATTTCCCTCAGTACCATCCAATAACTCTCCTGAGTCATTAAATATCTTAATGTCTACATTTGGATCAGGAGTCATTCCAAAACTCTTATTTAGGACAATTTCTCCAAACTCTATCTGGGGATACATCAATTTTTCAGTACCGCCGCCATCTACATACTTATGGATTGCAAAATTTTCTCCATAGATGCCTACAAGGAGATCTTCCTGCAGTTCAAAGCTTGCACCATTATTTTGAACCTGTATTTTTTCAGGTACTACTTCATCTATAGTCGGGGTTACTTTACTAGGGATATAGGTATATCCATCCTTCAGTTCTACCCTTTCTTTAATAACTATATTTCCGCCAGCTGTCCCAAAGACTGTTTTGATTTCTGCGACTACATCCTTTACAGGGTCATCCTCTGCGTCGTTTATTACAGGAGTAATTACATTGATTGTATCTAGATCATTGGTAAAGCTGTGCGCATAATCATCATCAATACCATCAGTAGGATCGTCAGTATCTCGGGGAGCAAATTTTGCTTTATCTCCTATTGTTATACTGATGGTTCTTTTTGCTGATGTAACATTATCACCATTATATGTACCATTAGAATAGGTGATCTCTAGAACCTCTTCATCAGCACCGGGATATGTTACGGTTTTGATATCGGGATCATCAGCATGGAATTCCGGTATATTTAAAGTTCCTAAAAACTCACCGGATATCGTGATTTCTTGTCCTGAGTCCGGTCCGGATTCAGGTTGAATATTTAAAATAGTTGGTTTGCTGCTTCCATCAATAATATAGAATTTTTCATCATCCGATGTATCTGGATTAGCATTATCTATTTGGACAACGTATATCTGGTTAACTTCCGCCATAGGGTCCTTGTCCTCTGCAACAGCATTAGTAAGAACTACATAGTATTCCCCTACGACAATATTAGGAACCTCTACGGTTAGAACGTCTTCATCATCCGTTTCACCTGAATTCGGTAAAAAGGTCTTGTTTTTACCCTTATTTTCATTTGTATAGGGGTCGGTTCCATTTATTTCAGTTAAGAAAAAAACATCATAACTATCTAGGTTGTCACCGGTAAAATATACTTTATCTCCGCTTATTCCACGGTTTGGAAACATTTTCAGATCAGTAACGTTCCCAATCCCTTCTACTAATCTGAATTGCTCTTGATAGTTATAGGTAATAGTTACAGTTACATCTATATCGGGATTACTTGGGAAGTCGATGTCTTCAGCTATTTGTGTCTTTTCCATAATAATGTTTTTGAGTCCCAAATCTCCCGTTAGATGGTCTTTTTTATATTTTCCATCGACTAATGCTCTAAAGTCAAAAAAGTTTTCTGCTCCAAGATACTCATATTTTGCTGTTATATCCGATCCTGGATTTAGTGGGTCTATGTCTGTATCGATTTTCTCCAAGTTCGAACCCTGAAGAACTATTTCTCCTCCATCAGCGACATCAGAATCTCTTTGAACTTGCCTTGTAACTCCCGATAGTGTGGGCATATCTCCTTCATTCAAAGGAATAGTAATACTGTCAATTACTATTGAATTACCCAGTTGATCGTCGGTCAGGTCAAATTGAAGAACACCTGAGGTATTTACAGTTCTGTTATTAAGAGGTGTATATCCTGAACCTCCAATAACCCCTACTGGAGCATCCTGAATTTTACTTCCCATAATCAATACTCTTCTGGTTTCCAGGTTTCTATTCCTATTATATATTTTATAGATAGTTACAGAATCTACTTTAAAATCAGTTGGGTCAAAGGCGTGGGATATCATACTCTCCCAGCCTGCTGTGCTTAAAACCATTAAAATAGCTATAAGCAGAGCAACAGTCCTACTAATAAAGTTCTTAGTTTTTTTCTTTTTCATAATATTTACACCGCCTTATGGGTTGAAGTATTAAATCAGCAATTTAATCCTCTACTACAATGAAGATACCAGCTTCTTTGCTTTCTACAGTCACTACTCTATCTACTAGATCTATAGTCATCTCTTCTATGTAAAAGTTTCTTGTCTCTTCATCATACCTTAACACCTTCAGCTTCTTTACATTTGCTCTTTCGAATGGTATGTGAAGGATTAGCTTGTCTATAGTACAGTTCTCAGTGCTTACCCTTATAAATTTTGACTTAAGTGCTTTACCTTTGAGTTTTTTCTTTAAAGCGTGACTAAAGGTGTCTTCTATTCTTCCAAGGGTTATGGTTAGCTCGTCATTGTCAGAATCGTCTTCAAGGCTTACCTCATAAATATCTATATTGGCCCATCGAGATTTTGTACTTAATACTTCTATCTCATCATCTTCATCGCCTTCTACAACTATTTTTCTAACCAAAACATTTTTGCCCATAAGTTCATCTAAATCAAGCTCAACCTCGTCATCGTCGGCGTATTTTGATTTTAGTATAACTGCATTTTCACTTACCTTTATTTCTGCCCTTACTTCTCCGACGGAAACATCCGCCGCGACATACTCTTCTGTAGGAATTGTTTCTCCTTCCTTGACTACACTAAATACTCCGTATAGCGCTCTCCTATGATTATCATCATTTTCTATGAATATATTATATATTCCTGGCTCTAGCCTATCATCTCCATCGGGAAGATAAACTTCTAGATATGTGGTTCCATCATCATCCTCTTCTATATCTACATCTTCAGCCTCTGTATCGTTGAAATATACCTCAACTGTATCATAGAAGAATTGTCCTGTAATTATGAGGGGCTCATCCTCATCATAATCTTCCCCGACACTACCTACAAGCATATCGGTTATGATAGGGTCTGCCATCGTTGAAAAGCTCCATTTGATACTATCATTTCCTTCTCCACCACCGGAGTAAACTACCACATTGGATGCTAATGTTACATTATAGGTGGTCTGTGAACTTAGAAGCTTTATAGGTACATAGAGATAGGCTTCTGCCTTGTCACTGTCCTTTTCAAATATGTATTCAAGGTATTCATTTTTTTCGGATTGAGACTCGTCTTCATCAGCTAATACAGCTATTACATCCCTAATGAACTCAGTATCAATTAATGATTTACTACTTCCCACTGCTGTTAGGGAGGATTCTTCCATAAGCCTTGACAATCCTAGATAGTCGATAGAACCATCGGAAGTCTCTGCTTGCCTAATCCCCAATTCTCCTGTACCATCCCCATCTAAGTCTATATCTTTAAATGTTATCTTTAGAAAATATTTATCCTCTCCATCTATTCTTCGTTGATTTAACTCTTTCTCATCATACCAGACATCAGGGTCGGATGTATCATTGTCCTCTACAGGAGGCTTATCTTTTGGATTTAAAATCAGTTCATCGTTTTCAATAACCGTTCCATTCTTAAACCTGATCGTAAGCTTAAGCTGTAATTGACTACTTATGGAAGTAAATTTTTGTATGAAATCTTGCTTTTTATCATCCCTTATCTTGACTTTTATAGTTGTTACATCTTGAAACTCAATATCTTTTGAGGTTATTTCCAATAACTCAGTGCCATCAATATTCTCTATCTGTACCTTATCAATCTCTCCATTGAAATTGTATCCTCTAACTAGGATTTCCCATGTTTCTTCGTGTAAATCGAAAACACCTTTTTCGTTATTATCAAGTCTCAGTATACCCTTTTCTGCAGTACTAAGGCTTTCTACTACAAAATGGAATTCTAAGATTGGTAAATCATCTCCCGCCCTATTTTGAAACACATTGGCTGGAATCTCTAAACGGTAACGTCGTCCGTATTTTAGTTCCTTAGGGTATATGTACAGCTTTGTATATTTTATGCCGTTTTTAATATAGTACTCCATAGCAATTTTGTCTATTTCTACCGAAACATCGCTATAGGAGCCATCGGAATTTTTCTGTCCAGCATAATAATCATCAAGTGTACTAATACTTATCATGCTCTCAAATAGCTCTTCAGTAGCTTTTGGTATAATCTCGCCCTTTACGTCTATAACTATAGGTTGTTTTCCAATTTTTTCAACTATATCACTATCATCATCACCCGGTAAAGTTTTACCATATTTAGGCATTTCAAAATAAATATCTTCTTCAATCTCACTTATAGTATAATTTTCTACACTTTCCCAGCTTCCATCTAAATCTTCCCAGGATTCTTCTGTCCAGAATGCAACCTCAATATCGGAGGCCATATTATATCCTTCTGTACTCTCAATAGCATCACTATCAATCTTTAATCTATACTTATTTAGATTTTTCAAAGGATATTTAGGGGTTATTCTCAATATTTTTTCTTCATTTTCATATTCTAAAATCTCAACTTCACTAATCGGAAGAACTTTCAGCTTTGTAATATTATCAAGGTCGCTGATATCCGCAGTTCCCTCTGGATGTACATATGTAGTTTCATTTACTGTATCACCATCTAGGTCTACCCTCTTAAAATTATATATATGTATTTCATTACTATATATCTGGTTATAGTCATGCTCTACATGGGTTGTTTCAACGTCATAGAGATAAAAATATTTATTTATTGCAATGGAAGGATTATAACTATTATTATTTAAATCATCCTCAAATGCTTTATTAAAGTTTATTTTTCTATCAAACGCTATATATATGCTCCCATCATCTTCTAGTTCTGTAGAATCTAATCTCCTTATATCATCATCTATCTCGGAACTTGAGGAGTATGATATTGCTATAGGTCTATCTGTTTCATCTATTGTGGTAAAGTTTATGGTTATTTCTTCATTAGTTATAAATATATTTGAGCTAGGATTAAAGGTTATAATACCTTCTTTAATCCATAGATAGTATGGCGAATTAGGCCTTAAGAAACTATTTTGAATGTCTCTATCATCAAATTCAATCACTAGCTCTTCATTATAGAAATCAGCATATATCCTCGTATTATTGGTATTTAAAGGTACTTCTTCTCCATCTACCCCACCTATGCAGAGCTTCATATTACTAAGAATTGTGTTAGTATTCAAACTGCTTAAATTGTAGTTGAATTTTATTCTAATAGTAGGTTCTAAATTCACCATATCTTCATTATTTTTAGGCTCCGTATAGTTAACGGTCTTATTTATATTAAATTCAGTTATTGTTCCAGAACCGTTTACTCCTGAAGCGTTATATATTCTAATACCAGATAATGCGTTTCTCAAGAAAACAGCTTCATCTAAAAGTTCTACTTTATATTTTGAAAATTCATTTAGTGCTACTCCATCCTTTTTTTTCAGTATAAGCTTATTTTCATAAACTTCTAAGGTGAAGTTCTCAATGCTGTCGCTCTGATAATTTAATATATTGGGATCTAAGCTTTGTGAGGTTATATTTATAAAGTCTTTCTTATATAGGTCAACATTAACATTTAAGAGCTCGTTTAATATAATATCATCGACAAACTCAAAAACGATGCTATCTTCTTTATCAAATCTTTCTTGAAGGTTCTTAGGATATACTGATACTAGAATATCATTTACACTATCACCTCTAGTAACAAAGTCAAAGTATATGTCTTCATTTTCTCCTTGGATTTCTCCATATAAGTCGTATCTTACCGAATCATTTACGATGCTAAATAGTCCTGCTGGTATATGTATAGTATATAGTGTTTCTTTTTGAAGATTATATATCTTTGATATCCCATCATCAGAAGTATAGGTTTTGGTATTTAGATTGATACTATAACTGCTTCCTGTGATATTAAATTTATAACTTTCTTCTTGGTCGTTTTGATTACCATTCTTGGCAGTTATAGTTATTTCATCCAGGCTTCTATCTTCATTTATGGTATACTCTCCATCTTCCAAGTCAATATTTATGTGAGATAAATTCCAATTAACTCCTTTCCTCCCATTTTCAGTACTAATACCATCTATTTTCACCTTAATATCCATATTATCTATTAATGCTTGTGACATAGTAAACATAATTAAAAAACTTATGGTTACTAATAAAACCCGTAGAAAAATTCTATATTCCCCGTTTATTTTCTTCATATTTTTCTTACCATACTCTATATCTAATATTTCTTATAGATTATGGCTTCCTCCCTTCGTCAAAATATTCTATGAACTGTCTTAATACATCTATTATACTTTGATTTTTCTTCAAGAAAAACCAAATTTTCAAGGTTTTTTGCAAACTATTACATTATATGTATCGTCAAAACTATTCTGTATCTTTAATGAAGAAAACAATTCCACCTACCTAATTTTTTCACCATTTACCTTCTAGGGCTTTATTTTTGGATATAATTGGTGTATTCTATTATTAAATCATGTCTTAAATATGCTTACTTTAGGAGGTTTACTTATGAAAAATAGACTGGTGCTGGTTTTGATATGTTTATTTATTTTTGGTGGTATGACAACTTTTTCTCAGGCGGCTAGTAATAACAGTAGCTATGTAACACGTCTGGAAGAACAAATAAAGAGTTTGAGATCGAATCTCGATTCGAAGGATGAGAAAATTAGGGATTTAGAATCTAAATTAGAGGAAAAAGAAAAGAAAATTTTTGATTTAAATAAGAATTTGAAATCAAAGGATGATACCATTAGTACTTTAAAGGAAAAGGAAAAGGAACAGACTTCTAAATCCTCAATAGTGGAAAGTCTTTCCGATCTGAAAAGTACTAAAATACTTAATCTTGAAAAGGTTGTAGAGGAAAAAAATACTGAAATCGATAAATTGAACAAGGTCTTAGTAGAAAAAAATACTGAAATCAATAACCTTAAGTTCAATGTGTCAAGTTTATCTTCTCGAATAAAGGAATTGAATAGCGATTTAAATGAAAAAATGGAAAGAGTAAGTGGTTTGGAATCTCAAATTGACAAAAGAGATCTTAACCTTAGCAATTATACCAATAGATTGGACAAAGAAGCCCTTGAAAAGGATGACTTAAAGTATAAGATCTCTCAACTTAAACTAGAACTTGATATAGACGATGATGACGATAAGGATAATAACAACAAGGATGACGAAGATGAGATTGAGGATATGCTAGATGATGATTACGATAAATATAAGGATGATGATGTAAGCCTTAGATTTAATAAGTTTGATGTTAATGTAAGTTCAAAAAAGATTGAAGTTGAAATGTATGGTTCTAATTTTGATAGAGGCGATGAATGGAAGGATAGGGATAAATCTGAGTTCAGAGAATTTATCGAAGATATTTGTAAGGATATCGATAAGGACTTTAATGACGATATCGAAATCACTGTCTACGATGATGACGATGATAAGGTTGGAGAGTACGAGTACGACGATGATAAAAATAAGATAACGGATTATGATGAGTATCCGTTTTAACAGAAAGAAGCTACTAGCCATTGGCTAGTAGCTTCTTTAATTATCTACACCATTTTTCTTTCAACCATCTGATTTACTACGAAGGATGCTACGTCTTCTGCATAGCTGCCTCGTCCGAAGCCTGCATCATAGCCAAGCTCCTTTGCTAGCTCATGGCTGATTCTTGGGCCTCCGCACACTAGTACTACCTTGTCTCTAATTCCCTCCGCCTCTAGAAGTTCAGTTAGCTGAGTTAGATTTAAAATGTGAACATCTTTTTGTGTAACTACTTGGGATACTATGATTGCATCGGCATCTAGCTCTATTGCCTTTGCAATAAGGTCTTCGTTTGGTACTTGACTTCCAAGGTTATGGGCCTCAATACCCTTGTATCTTTCAAGTCCATAGTGACCATCATAGCCCTTCATATTCATGATAGCATCGATACCTACAGTATGGGCATCTGTACCGGTACATGCTCCAACTATAACTACATCTTTTTCGATGTTTTCTTTTATGAAGGCTTCTACTTCATATTTATCCATCACTTCTACGTCTACCTTTGGAACTTCGATGTTTGCGTAGTCTACGGTATGCTGACACTTACCATATACTACAAACATTGTAAATCCTACTCCAAGATCCTGGGCATGAACTACACTCGGTTCTTCTATGCCCATTTTTAGCGCAAGGCGTTTTGCAGCCTCTTCTGCCTCTGCTCCCTTTGGTATAGGTAGTGTAAAGCTAAGCTGCATCATTCCATCATTTAAAGTGTCACCATAGGGCTTTACCCTTGTTAGATCTATTTTTTGATTTGACATTAACGAGCACCTCCTAACATAAGGTCCATAAATGGATTAAGATATTTATCTTCCTTAACTATAACTCCATCTAGTCCTTTACCGCCGTCAAAGGCTCTCTTTACACCTGCAAATTTACCTTGTTCTATTGTGCTAAATAACCCTTCTTTTTCGATTTCTTCTATCATATCTGCTGCCTTTTCAAGGACTTCCTGTGCTCTACTTTGGATAATACCATCTTCTTTAAAGGATATCTCGTCTCCAAGATTTCTCATGTTTCCAAATATATATTTAGCGTTTTCTATTGATAAAGCTCTGTCATGTAGGAACGGTGTATGGATTGCCTCCGTTAACATTCCTAACAGCTGCAGGCTTTGACCTGTCATGATTGCAACCATGTTAAATAGTGCATCTTGAATGTGTCCTTTAAATATGTCTCCAGTTTTGAATTTAGTAGGAGGCATATACTTTAGCGGTGCATTAGGAAATATCTCCTTAGTCATTTGTGCCTGAGCAAGCTCTAGAAGGAATCCATTTTCTAAGTTTGGATTCATCTCAAAGGCATGACCAAGTCCCATTTGCTCCTCTGGTATTCCAGCCTTTAGGGCAAATTGTTCATTGATAAACTGGGAAGCCAAAACTGTATGGGCTTCTTCTACTGCATCAGCAGTGGTCAAGTAGTTATCTTCTCCAGTATTTATTATAATCCCCGCAAAACCATTGATTACTCTTGAGAAGTATTGGTCTACAAGGGTTCTTTGCATATTTATGTCTCTAAATAATATCCCATAAAGGGCATCATTAAGCATTACGTCCAATCTCTCCATAGCTCCCATTGCAGCTATTTCTGGCATACAAAGCCCCGAACAATAATTACATAGTCTTATATATCTTCCTACTTCCTCTCCAACCTCATCTAATGCTTTTCTCATCAGTCTAAAGTTTTCCTGGGTTGCGTAGGTTCCACCAAAGCCCTCGGTAGTTGCTCCGTATGGGACATAGTCTAGTAAGCTTTGCGCTGTTGTTCTGATTACCGCTATTATATCGGCTCCTTGTCTAGCTGCCGCCTTAGCTTGAAGAACGTCTTCATATATATTTCCTGTTGCAACTATAACGTAAAGATATGGCTTTGCACCTTCACCGATGTTTTCTATGAAGGATTCTCTTTCTTCTCTGTTTTTCTTTATTCTTTGTACCATTTCTACCGCTAGTTTTTCAATTTCTTCTTTGACTTTTCCTTCGTCAGCTACTGGAAGCTTCATTAAGTTGAGTTCACCAGTGCTAACTTCTTCAGCAATTTCCTGTGGAGTCTTTCCTGTGTTTATTATGGCATTACCTATCCAGTATGCAACACCCCTTGAAAGGCCGCCCTCTTCTTTGATATGGTCTACTACAACGTTTGGAAGTGGCTTTTCGATATCATCTATACCGTCTACTCCAAGTAGCCTTGCGATTGTTCTTTCAACGGTTATAGTAGTATGCTTGTCGATAAACCCTTGCATGTCCTGAGCAATGTTTGCTGCTGAATTTCGAGCCTTTTCTATGAAGCCCTTATCCAGATTTAATTTGTTTTGCATTATAACATACCCCCATATGCTTTTATTTTAGAATACTTTCTGCGTCCCTAAGTATTTCTTCATCAAGTCCCATTAGTCTTGAGATATTGATGGCATCCTTTGGGACTTCCTTTATGTCACTTATTTCTATAAGCCTGTAGTCCATGAAGTGATGGAGCATTTCTATGCCCTGTTTTTCTTCTTTTATTTTCTCCGATATTTTTTTGAAGTCCTCTAGGGATAAACCCCTCACCTGTAGATGTTTTATATCCGTATCGTCGGCAAGGCCATCAAAATGTGTAGTGATTATTGTTATAGTCTCTTTATGCTTTAGATAATTGATTATTGCCTTTGATAATGCATAGCCCTCCTTGGGGTTTGTTCCCCGAGCTAGTTCGTCAATAAGTATAAGTCCTTCTTTATCGGATTCCTTGATGGCTTCTTTTATCTTTAGTATCTCGCCACCAAAGGTACTGAGTCCCTTGTCCGTCGACTGCATATCTCCCACGGATAAGAATATAAATTCCTTAAGGGATAGTCTCATTTCCTCCGCCGGAACAAACATACCATACTGTGCCATTGCTAAAAGGAAGCCTACGGTCTTTAATGAAACGGTTTTTCCACCCATATTGGCACCGGTTATACATGTAACGCCCCTATGAAGCTCTACTGTTATAGGGGTAAATTCCCTGTCTGACTTCTTAAGGCTTTGCTCAACCTTTATATTTCGGCCATTCAGTATATATAGGCTGTTTGAATCTACTATTTTAGGCTTCACACACTTGAATCCAATGGCATGGTAGCCCTTAGCAGTTAATAAATCAAGTTTTCCTATAGCCTTTATATTTTCTTCTATGGCCTCAAGATATTTTTTGATTTCTTCACTTAATTTTCTACGAACCTTAAGCTCTTCTTCCGCTTCTAGTACCTTCAGCTCTTGAAGTTCTCGACTTAGCTTATCTATATCTAATGTGTTTATTGTCTTAAAGGTTATGTTCATGTAGGTTTCTACGCTATAGTTTAGGAGTTCGTAGGATTTAAATTTGTTTATAATATCTATATTGTCCTTATTTACTGTAATTTCTCCGTTCGATCTTAGTCTTACATTCAAATCGTTTTCTACTCTTTTTCTTAGGTCTTTTCTTTCTTTGCTAATCTTATTATCTATGTCTCTAAGGTCTTTTCTTATCTTTCCTAATTTCTTCGAGTATTCATCATATATATAAAAGGTATTAGTCTCTGTTCCCTGGGGATCAAAGAGTTTTTCTAGATGTTGTATTTGTGATGGTCTTATATCCTTGGGCATATTCCACTTTAGTTTTTTCAGATTAATATCTAGCTTTTTTAGTATATTTATAAAGGTTTTCATCTCAAAAAGCTCAGTGGTGCTTAGTACTTCTCCTTCTTCTACCCTTTTGAAGGTTAATCTTAAATCCTTTATATGCTTGAATAGGTTTCTCATTTCTACGAAATCATATCTTTGTCTCTCAATTAATGCTGAGACCTTTTCTATTCTCTCGTACTCCTGTTCAAGCCTCTTCTTTGCATTTGAATTATATGGCTTTATGGCCTTTTTATAGGCTTCTCCATAGGGTGTATATACTGTGAGGTTATTAAATATATAATCTAATTCAAGATTTTTTGCAGTTTCAGTAGAAATAAACATTTATACACCTTCATTCATCATTACATCTAAAACCGGTAATGGGTTTAGGATTTTTTTCATTTTATTTAAAAAATCCACCTGAGAAAAATAATAGCCCAATGGCGAATAGGGATTTATAGTTACTGCCAGTACCTTGACCTCTTCTAAGACTTTAAGGTTAACCTCGACTTTTTGAAAGTATTGCCAGTCTCTGTAGTCAATAAATATTCTTGTGGAGTCCTTAATTACAAAGGTAACCTTTTTAAAAAGTTTTGTCCCGGAAACAATGTCCTTTAGAGTTCTTGTAACCAATGATCCGCTTATAATTACGTACCTTGAGTTTTCCTCAAGGGCACTTGCTATTTCCCTTCCAGAGTTAAGGGCTGTTTTTATGTCTAATACATTGATTTCGTATTCGTCGTTGATAACACATATTTTCTTGTCTTCTACGATTTCTTTTGCTATGTCCTTAATTTTTTCATCGACAACGGCTTCTATGCCGAAGAGCTCTGTCTGATGGGCAGTTTTTTCTATAACCCTATTCATATCTCTGCTAAGTACTGCTCCAGTAGCTAATATGGTGGCCTGGGTAATCGATGGTGAAGCAGAGGATATTCTATCAAGTGCTCCGTCAACTATGGCTATATCCGCTCCATGACCCAGCATCTTTTCAGCCACCTTTTTTATTTCTATATTTGCACAGGGTCCTGCTATCTGTACGTATCCAGGGGAAAGGGCTCTAGCTATTACGACCCTCCCCATGGAAGTATTGAAATCTGTTATTTCAAGGATCTCGAGGTTAGCTTCACAAACTTTAAAAATCTCCTCTGCAGTTGCAATGAGCGTTCCTTCATATATATAAATCAGGGGTTTTTCAGTGAAGGTTACTATATCCTGTTTTTCGCCGTCCCTTCCTATAGATGTGATTCCAATCCTTACATTATCATTAAGGGCTTCCTCTATCAGTTCATTAAGGGTAACGGTTTTCCCTGAGTTTTTAGCCATCCCAACTACAGATATTATGTTGTACTTATTTTTTATTAGATCTAAAAGTTGCATTGCAAAGCCTCCTTTGGTGCAAAGTACTAATTCTACTCGTGATGTCCTCTATTACGTCTATCTAAATCCGATGGTTCTAGTGCAAGGTTATTTCCTTGAATTAAACCTGCTACACCGGTCATTTTTTGCTTTTTTTCACCTTTGCAAACTGGGCATGAACACTTCTCATCGTATGCCTTTGGCTCTGTATAAGTTGTTATAACACCTTCATAGTTTCTTAGGATAACTTTGTCTGGAGATTGAGAAAGCAGGTAATTTGGCATTACCGGTATCTTTCCTCCGCCACCAGGAGCGTCTACAACGAATGTAGGTACTGCATATCCTGATGTATGTCCTCTAAGTCCCTCTATGATTTCTATACCCTTAGAAACTGGAGTTCTAAAGTGCTCTATTCCAGCGGATAGGTCACATTGGTATATATAGTACGGTCTTACTCTCATTCTTACTAAGTCATGCATAAGCTTCTTCATTACATGTACGCAATCGTTTACCCCTCTAAGAAGTACAGATTGGTTTCCTAGTGGTATACCTACATCAGCTAATAATTTACATGCCTTTTCAGCTTCTGGTGTTATTTCCTTTGAATGGTTAAAGTGAGTGTTTAACCATACTGGATGATATTTCTTAAGTATATCTGCAAGGGCTGGTGTTATTCTTTGTGGAAGAACTACTGGAGTTCTTGAACCAAGCCTTATAACTTCTACGTGTGGTATTTCTCTAAGCTTCTTTATGATATATTCTAATCTTTCGTCTGATACTAATAGACAGTCACCACCAGATAATAATACGTCTCTAACTACTGGAGTATTTCTGATATATTCTATAGCTTTATCTATATTATCTAATGGACTTTCATCGTCGTTTTGACCTGCGAATCTTCTTCTAGTACAGTGACGACAATACATCGAACACATGTCTGTTATTAAAAGAAGTACTCTGTCAGGATATCTGTGGGTTAGTCCCGGCACAGGCGAGTCAGTGTCCTCATGTAGTGGGTCGTCTAAATCCGCATCACTTATATATGTTTCATATAATGTAGGAACTGCCTGTTGTCTAACTGGACATGACTGGTCGTCCTTATCCATTAGAAGTGCGTAGTATGGAGTGATTCCCATTCTTAATTTCTTTAGGGCTGCATTTACGCCTTCTTCTTCCTCTGGTGTAAGGTTGATAATTTTCTTCAAGTCCTCTACAGTGTCGATTCTGTTTCTAACCTGCCAATGCCAATCATTCCACTCTTCATCGGTAACATCTTTCCATAACTCTATTTCAGAATAATGTCTCATAAGTCCCACTCTCCTATTTATTAATATTGAGTTTAAGGTTGAGATTATAAGCTTGGAAAATATGACACGAGGACAGGCCCCCAGACACGCTAGAAAGATCGCATGTCAGATAGGCCAGTCCCCCATGTCACATTTTCATCTTATACAGCTATACATGCTTTTTAAGATTAAGCTTACGTGACATGAAAATGCAGCTAGTTGCTAGTAGATACTTACGCATAAAGTTCTTCATATAAGTCTCTTAGTTCTTTGCTTTCTCTCATTATTTCTAATGACACCTTAGCATGTCCCTTTGTATAACCGTTCCCTATTATCATTGTTGTGTCCATTCCTACTCCTTCTGCTCCAAGTGCAGCCTTTGTAAAGCTAGTTGCCATACTGAAGAAGTAAATTACTCCATCATCCTTAGTTGATAGTATACTTGACATTTCTGTGTTTGAAACATTTACACAGTTGATAGTTACGTCTGCCATTTCTCCACCAGTAACTTCTTTTACTTTTTCCATAACGTCTACAGGTTTAGTAGCATCTACTACTATGTATTCGTCAGCAAGATCTACTCTTTTAACCTTTTCTATACTCTTTTCACTATGTCCTAGGCAGATAACCTTGCCATTTACTCCAGCTCTTCTCTTTGCTTCATAAAGACAAAGCATGCCTGATTTTCCTGCTCCACCTATTACAAGTACTGTATCTCCAGGTTTTACAAGCTTTGCAGTTTGTGCCGGTGCTCCTGCAACGTCTAATACTGATAATGCTAGGTTCTCAGGAATATCTGCTGGTATTACTGCATAGATACCACTTTCAAAAAGAATAGCTTTCCCGTCGATGTCTACTTGGTCAATATTCTTTCTTACTTCCTTTATGTTGTCTATTCTAAGTGGTGTAAGTGATAGAGATACTAGTGTAGCAATTTTGTCTCCTACCTTTAAGTCAGTTTTTCCTTCCATAGCTGGCCCAATTTTTTCTACTGTTCCTATAAGCATTCCACCTGATCCAGTTACTGGATTTTGATGCTTACCTTTTGTCGCCACGATATCCAGCATTATTTCTTTGATCTTTTCAAGGTCTCCCTCTGCTTGCTCCTTGATTTGAGTAAAGCTTGCTGAGTCGATGTTAAGAGTCTGTACATCGATTAGTATTTCGTTATCGTAGATCTCCATATCATTGTCGATCTTCAATGCTGGTTGAGGCAATGCTCCTTGTGGCTCAATTACTCTGTGCGTTCCGAATTTACATCCTTTTTTCATTTTTATCATACCCCCATATTTTTTTCATGATAAAATGTTATCAATTTGCCTTCGACATTCTTTAATGCAATTGTTATGCCAGAAATATTTTGCCTAGGGCGAGAGCGAGGTTAGGTGGAAGAATCCTTCTCTTCATATGATATTTTCTAGCTTTTATTAATATTTGCAAAAGTGGCAAAATTATTATTGTGCTATGATACTTTATTTTTAGTGCCGGTTTTTGGGCACAAGTAATAATTGGGAAGGTTGTTTATGTTACAGATTTCGGGGGTTTTTGAGCTTTTTTGTTTTTAAATAGTTTTGTGATTACCTATTCTAGCGAAGAAACTGAAGAAGAAGACCGAAGAGTTGGTTTTCTTCCTTGTAGTTTGGAAAATATGACATGGGGACAGGCCCCCAGACACACTGGGAAACGCGTGTCAGCTGGGCCAGTCCCCAAGTCACATTTTCATCCTTGATGTCAGGATCTACTTCCCTTATAGTTTTATTCAGACCCTATTTGGGGCGCAATGTGAAATTGGGGACGGACCCATCTGACATCCGCGTTTCTCCGGGTGTCTGTGGGCCTGTCCCCACTGTCACATCGCGTCACCGACCCTAATGCTGTCAGCCGTTAGCTACCTTGATCCCATATTTCTTTATCTTATATTGCAATGTCTGTCTAGGTATTTTAAGCATGGTAGCTGCATGGCTTATATTCTCATCGGTATTTTTAAGCGCATCTCTTATCATCGTTTTTTCAAGGTTTTCAATGGCATCCTTCAGGGGAAGATCATGGGCTGTGGCTTCTATACTCATATCTTCATGGAATCTTATTAACTTTTTAGGAAGATAGTCTAGGGTTATTATGTCTCCATCTATTACATTCAAAGCCCCTTCAATAACGTGTTCAAGTTCTCTTACATTACCAGGCCAGTCATATCTTTGAAAGATTGAAGCTACTTCTCCCGATATCCCCTTTACATTTCTATATATTCTTCTATTGTATTTTTTTATAAAATGCTCTGTTAAAAGAGGTATATCTTCCTTTCTATCCTTTAAGTCGGGTATATCAATGGTTATTGTGTTTATTCTATAGTATAGGTCCTTTCTTAGGTCCCCCCTTTCAACCGCAACCTCTGGAGCTACGTTGGTAGCTGCAATAATCCTTACGTCTACCTTAGTTGTTTTTATATCTCCTAGCCTCCTTATCCTACCGTCTTGTAATACTCTTAGCAGCTTTGCTTGCAGCAGGGGCGGCATGGAATTTATCTCATCTAAAAACAAGGTCCCACCGTTGGCAAGTTCAAATAGCCCAGGTCTATCATCGGCATCGGTAAAGCTTCCTTTAACGGTTCCAAATAGTATTCCCTCCAGTAAGTTGGAGGGTAGAGCTGCACAGTTCTGGGCAACAAAGGATTTATTTCTTCTCCTTCCGGCGTTGTGTATGGCTTGCACCAAAAGCTCTTTCCCTGTACCGGTGTCCCCATAGACAAGAATTGGTGATGAGGTCATCGATGCCTTTGCACCTAAGGATTTCATCTTAAGAATCTCTCTACTATTCCCTATTATATCTTCAAAGGCGTATTTTACTTCATCGTTTCTTATACTTTCTCTATTCTGTCCTCCGTATATCTTGTTTTGAAGGTCTATAAGCTTTTCAGACAGGGCCTTTACATCTGTAATGTTTCTCGATATTTCAATTGCCCCGACTATTTTGTTCCTCGCTTTAATAGGTAGGGTTGAGTTTATGGTAGTGATTTTCTTCCCCTTATAGTTTGTATAGGTTTGCTGGACATCATATATAGCTATTCCCGTTCTTAGAACTTTAAAGGTAAAGCTAGTCTGCTCCTCTAGGGATGGATAGATATGAAACAAATGCTTTCCTATTACGTCATTCCTATTTATATCATCTAGGATGGCGGCAGCTCTATTACAATAAATCAGCTTACCATTTTTATCTATTACCTGAATACCATCACTGACATAATCTAAGATTATATCAATATTTTTTTCATTCAATAAATTTTCCATAATACCTTCCTCCACTTATGCCGATTTTTCGGCTTCAAGTGACGAAAATTCATCACCAAAGGTAAAATAAAGGCGACTCTTGTCGCTTTATTTTTTTTACATCTTTTCGTAAATAGATAGTTCCCTACATTATTTCAATATCAAGCTTGTTAGTTCCTTCGGAAAGTCCTTGAAGGCTCATTCTATATTCTAGGGATATGGTGCCCTTATAGTTTTCATCAATAGAATATTCTAATCTCTTTGTGAGTATTTCCATTCTAAAGTTACCATAGGGTGTACTATAGTTTGAAACATGTCTTTTACCCTTTTCGAATGTTAGCTGAGAAGTAGCGTTGCCAAATCTCTTCATTACGATTCTATCGTCCATAAGCTTTAGAGTAGTGGTACAACCTTCCATTCCTGATAATTCGCTCTCTTCATAAACTAGATAGGTTGCATTTTCCTTCTCATATACCTTACCTTCTGTTATTAGTTCAATTACATCTTCTTCTTCACCGGAAGGCATTTGACTTCCTTTTATCTTTAGTATTACATCTTTCATCCTTTGTTACCTCCATTTTTAGCGGCTATATAGAATGCATTTATAAATCTACATTTTTATTTTCTGAATGGCTGATGCTTTAAGGCGATTCAGGGAATAAAAATGTAAAAGATTTATTGCAATTTCTATAGCAGCTATATAAGTTACGAAAAATCTATTACATTGTGGAGATCTTTATCGTATTATATATAGTAGCTACTATTACTTTTCTTCATATCTTTCAAGTGCAAGCTCTATAAGCTTCTCTATGAGTTTGTCGTAGGACAAACCTGTTTCTTGCCATAGCAATGGATACATACTGTATTTTGTAAAGCCTGGCATTGTATTTATTTCATTTATATATATTTTATTTGTTTCCTTTTCTAGGAAGAAATCTACTCTTGACAGCCCAGTGCAGCCTAGAGCTTTGTATGCAGTTACAGCCATCTGCCTTACTTCGTCGGATTTATTCTTCGGAATATCGGCAGGAATTATGAGTTTTGATTTTCCATCATCAAAATATTTAGCTTCATAATCATAAAATTCGTGGGAAGGTACGATCTCCCCTACAACCGATGCCATTGGATCATCATTCCCTAATACTGCGCATTCTATTTCTCTACATACTATACTTCTTTCTACTAGGATTTTTTTATCGTACTTCGCTGCTTCATTAATGCCTTTTATTAGTTCATCTTTATCATGGGCCTTTGTAATTCCTACGCTTGAGCCAAGATTTGCAGGTTTTATAAAAATAGGATACTCAAATCTCTCTTCTATTCTAGTAATGTACTCATCCATATGTGTCTTTAGCTTATTTCTTAATACTACAACATATTCTACAACATTCAAAGCCTCTAGTTCAAATAGTTTTTTTGAATATACCTTATCCATACAGAGGGATGATGCTAAAACTCCAGCGCCAACGTAGGGAATATCAGCCATTTCTAAAAGCCCTTGTATAGTTCCATCTTCTCCATAGGGACCATGAAGTGCTGGAAATACAACATCTATTTTATTTGCTAGTCCCGTAGGAACCACCTGCCCCAACTCGCTTCCCTTCTTCCCAAGAGGAATAATGGAAAAGGCATTTTCTTTGGGTTTATCCCTTAATAGTTTATTTGATATTCCTTCCCATTCACCGCTTTCAATTTGTTCTGTAGGGCCACTATATATCATCCAGCTTCCTTCTTTTGTTATACCAATAGGAACTATATTATACTCTTCTTTATCTATAGCATTTATTATAGAGGTTGCAGACATTAAAGATACTTCATGCTCAGCGGACTTACCTCCAAAGATAACACCAACATTTATTTTCTTTTTCATATTTTTTGCCTCCAAAACCAGTTTAACCCAGATTATTCGAAGCAGAGTTTTAAATTTTTCATGTATAATCCGGGTTTATATATTCTTATTCTATAATTATTAATTTTATTATTCAAATGTTTTCTTAAAAAGATACAATAATAAAAACTCTGAGAGCATAAACTCTCTTCGTTTTAGTCAGACTTCTGTCCCCAAAATGACCTCAATAAAAATCCCAAGGCTTTCGCCTCAGGATTTTCTAAATCATCAAAGTTCCATTTTCACGTTTTAGCAGCTTGAGTATTTTCTCTTCTTCGCCCGTCTTTGCATTTATGTATATGAAGAATGTATCACCTTTGTACTTGGCTTCAAATTCGTAGCAGTATATTTCTTTAAGATATGGTGTAGGTATATAACAGAGTCTTGGTTTTTCTGTAGTTTCTACCCTCATACTTACCTTTTCTCTGGCCTCCTGTGGGCTTAGCTTTGGCTCAGAGATTTTTCGCTTATAGTTTGCCGTTAGGAATTTTGTTGTATCGAAGCCTACTATGGTTCCATTATCCAAAGCTATCTTTACCTTTATCAGGTCAGGATATATTATTACATCATCCTGTACATATACGTAATTTAATACCATCACATTGTCATTCCTTAGGCTAAATGTAGGCTTCATACTTTTAAAACCTTTTTCTTCTAAAAATTTTGAAACAATTTCTACTGCCTTAGGTCCCGATATATTCGCTTTATTTATCTTCCTATTATTTAGCATTAGAACCGGTTGACCACCAGCCTTACTAATGTCAATATATATAGGATTTTGCTTGTCTTTCTCTTTATTCTTAGGCTTTAAAGTAAAGCTGTATGTACTTATCTTGCTATCATTTTCTTCACTTTTACTTGTTTTTTCTACGGTTCCTCCACCAGCAAATTCTATTGCCTTCTTCTTTGCTTCTTCTTCACTTACTTTTTTTCCTTCAAGTCTAGGCTTCATCCCCTGGATCGCATGTTCTGAGAAGGGCCCATCATATATAAGCTCTGGATACTCAATCATACGTTCTTGATACCTAACTAATTGAGTTTGAATCTGACTTTTTTTCTTAGCTTCTTTGCTTAGCTCCTTTTTTCCCTTTCGACTAAGCTCTCCCTTCCAGACGTTCCCCTTCAAAGCCTTATCATGAAGATCATGGAGGTCTTTCCCTAGATCTACGGCATAGTTCTGGAGCTTTTCAAGATTTGCTATATCCTTTTCTGTGAGTTGATCTCCATTAAGACTTTTTCTTGATAGGGCGAAGGTATAGTCTCCTACCTGATTTAAAAATTTCTCTACTTTGTTTATCTCACCATGCCTAATAGGTAATTGTGACAAATTGTCTTGGGCATTGTATGCATTCATTAAAATGTTGGAATAGAGAACTATGTTTTCCTTCTCCTGGGATGAAACTAGCAGTTTTGATATGTCTGTGGATATAGTTTCAACGCTCCCGACTAAATCATAGAACATTCTTTGAAATTGATTGTCTAAAAATGTATAGTATCTATTTTTCTCCTGATATTGCAAGGTTCCCCAACCAACACTTATCGCAATGGTTATAACCAATATCAGAATCGTTGTATTTCTTTTCTTCATATCTTACCTCCCCTCTTTTAGTTTCCAAACCAATGTTTTCCTATTTTCACTGTTACCTCACGGCTCCATATCCACTTGCTTGTTGCTGTGGCTGGATTCCAATAATAGAGGGTGCCATAGGTAGGGTCCCAACCATTCATGGCATCTCTAGCTGCCTTTGTACAGCTATCTGCTGGAGCTAGATTTATCTGTCCATCGGAAACTGCAGTAAAAGCTCCTGGTTGATATATTACTCCAGCTATTGTATTTGGGAATTTGGGGCTTTTTACTCTATTTAATACTACTGCCCCAACTGCAACCTGTCCCTTGTACGGTTCTCCTCTTGCCTCTCCAGTGATTGCCTTTGCTAATAGACTTATATCTTCGTTTCTAGATATTCCTGCGCTTCCAGATGTATATTTTGCTTTGCCGCCCCCAGTCTTACTACCATCTATCTTGAATCCTAATGCCTTTGATGTCTCCGGTCCCACAACACCATCTACCGATAGACCATTTTTTTTCTGAAAAGCCTTAACTGCTGTGAAAGTTCCACCTCCATAGACACTATCTACAGGTCCATCATAATATCCCCATTTTTTGAGGGTTTGCTGAAGAGTTTTTACTTTTGCACCTCTAGCTCCCCAATAAAGTGTCTCTTGAGCTAATGCTCTGTCCCAATAAATATCCATAGCAAAAACCGAAATACTAAATAGGAGTATTAAACTTAGGCAAGCTATGGCAGTAATCTTTTTCAAAATTTTCCTCCTCCCTGTCTTACCATTTTAAACTCATAGTTATTTTTTGTATTAATAAATCTGTTTATTCATCAACTTAAGGAAATTGCATAATTTCAACTTGGCACAATTGCATAAAAAAATACCTTTTGACTATATTCCAATCGAACAACTTGCAAAACTGGTAGATATATCGCCATCCTTTCTTGGTCTAGAATATGATATGGGGACCCGCCCCCAGACACACTGGGAGGCGCGTGTCAGATGGGTCAGTCCCCATGTCACATTTTTCATCCTTAACGGTATGCATATTTTTTTCTATAGAATAAGCCGCCCTATGGGCGACTTATTTTTTCCATCCTATTATTTTGCTTAATTTCCACTTTGATTTTTCAAGGACATCAACTATCTTAAATTTAAGTTTTATTGGTAGTTTGCCTTCCTGTGATGCTGCGTTGCTGATCATATCATACTCTTCTTCTGATAGTACTTCCTGTAATTTCCCCTGGGTTTTTTCATCGGTTAACCCCTGCTTTACATCGATAAAGCATAGAGGCGGAAATAGTACACACCACCAGTTTTTCCCTTCACCACTACCTATTACTACCCTTAGTGCTTCATAGTTTCCCGCTGGTAGAGTTATGCTTCCATAATTTTTTGTTGGAAAATCATGCTCTTCCAATGCTACTTTAACTGAATAATTAAATCCGTTTCTGTTTATCTCTTCCATAGCTATCTTTTCGATATAATCTGTGTTTTCCTCTATGATTTCCTTCGCTACTAATATATCGTTTGTTGTAAACTTTTGACCCATTTCTTTCAAAATCTTATCCCGTACCTTAAGCTTAAGAGCTTGGTCGAAGGAAGCGTCACTGTTTGCTATAACATGAAATCTAATCAGGTTCTCTTTAAAGCTTTCTCGATTCTTATAGACATCGGAAATATACATTGATATTAAAGATGTGATAAGTCCCAAAACAATTACCAATATGATATAGGTTTTCTTTCGTCTCATAATAATTCCCCCATTTGCTATACTTTTATTATTCCAGATTATTTATGGAAAATTTAAACTGGTGCAAGATCTAGCAGAATTTTAAATTTTCTATAAATAATTTGGAATTAGTATAAGTATTAACAAAAAGGGGAATTTTTAAACGGATATGTTATTTTTTTGATATGGTAAATTTTCCTACATTGTACTTATCCTTCTATACCAACCCTTCTAATATTCATTTCAAAATCTACCTTTACCTTTATATCTGGATAAATTTCATCCCACCGATCCTTAATTTTCTCCCAGGTATCAGGCTCAAATTTTCTTAAATATTCTCCAACCTTAAAAATGTCTGCTCCAAAATCATTTTGAACCTTTTTGAAGAGTTTTTCTAAGTCTTTAGATATTAGCTCACTAGCTTTATTATTAACTTTTTCTATATATTTTGCATCATCGGGCTCACCAGGAGTCTGAAAGTAATGCTGCGCTATATCCCCTTCTGCGTCAATTGTAAAATTTACTATAATCTTGCCATTCTTATCTTCCGTTGCCTTCATTTTAGTATTTGAGCTAGTTTGAGTTATTACTATAAACAAATCATCTACTTTGATAGTATAATCAGCTCTTTCCATTTCCCCTTTTAAAATCAGAGCATCTCGCGTTTCAAGTTCACCAAGCACTCCAATGAGCTTATTATCCTTTAAAACTGCAGCGCCACTTACCTTCAATTCACCGTTAGACTTAATTATTCGTGGAGCTAGGGCCGCATTGCTTTCATTTAGATCAATAACTATAGTTCCCAGGTCACTTTTCGCCATTCTAGTTGGTCTAATTTCCTTATCCATTAATTCTTCTATATATAATCCTACATCCATGTTTTTACCAGTGTCTGTCATCAATATGTCTTGAGCCTTATTCGGCGTCACAAAAAAGTATAGCTTTCTATTTATAAAAACACTTCTTTGAAATGTATCAAACATTTCTCTAAAGAGCTTTTCGTCCTTTGCCGCTTCTTCGCTAAATATCATTGCTTTAAGATGGTCTGCATAGTAATTTTTATTATCTCTTAAGGCTATTTGTTGTCTGCCTTCGGCCCAACTTATTGCAGTAGTACTATATACATAGGATGGATCCCCTTCCCCTTTACCAGCTATAACTGATACATTTGGATATGTTGCTGTTCTAATATACCTATTAAGTGGCCTTTCTTCTGTTTCTTTCTCAATATCTTCGTTCTTTTCTCCTTCATATTTATCATATCCCAAGGCTGTAATAAAGCCCCTTTCATCTATCTCAACCTTGTCCCAGCAACCACTACTTAATAGAGGAAGAAAAATTATTAATGCTAAGGAACATATTTTTTTTCTAACCATTTTTCTTCATCCCCTTTTTGGGTTTCTTTCTAAAAAGGCTGAATAAAAGTAGCACAACCGGTATAGCAATAGCAAATATCGTACCCAAGTAGTTAGTAAATCCTTCCATAAAGTTAGATAGGGTAGCAACGTTTTCTGGAATCAATGATAATGTATATATTAAGGGCAGTAATGCTAGTGCAAAATAGTTTTGCTCCTTGGATTTTAATATCCTACTAAGTAAAAAGCTTGCGCCAAAATAGGATATTGCAATTGTCATAAAAACAGATAGGAGCCAGGTTGACATTATTACTACCTCTACATTTTCAAGGAGTGTTCCAGGTATGTCTACACTTTTAAACAGAGTTACCACAGGCAAATTAAGACTTTTATTTTCTGCGATACCAAACCGCGCTATAGTGATTGCTGTAAAAATAAAATATACAATGGCAACAAAGCCTGCAGTTCGAATTGTGGCCTTTTTAATATTCTTGGTATCCTTTACGAAAAAGCCTATAAATACAATAAACTCAAAACCTAAAAAACTGAAAAGCACCTTAGGCAGTGCTTTTATTATATGGTGAAAAGGGGTTCGTAATATTGGTAAAAAATAGGTAAAATCCAGATCAGGTATTGCAACTAGACTAACTAGTATAGCCGGAAACATTGATAACGGTAAAATTATTACCGAAAGTCTTGCAATAGATTCAATCCCACTTCTTACAAGATATACAGCCGTAAGAAGAAAGCTAATGATTATCACTTCTATAGGTGTATTTAATAGCAGATAGTTTTTAGTTATTTCTCCAAAAGCTCTTACTTCCAACACTACAAGGGTAAACGTATATATAAAGTATCCAATACCTACTAGCATTCCTAAAGGTTTAAATAGTACAAAATCAGTGATTTCAATTATTGTCTTCTGAGGAAATTTACATATAAGTCTTTGTGTTAATAACGCTACAATAAGAAATAGTATGCTGCCCAGCACTAATACTATTAAACTATCTGGTCCTGCTGCCACAGCCAATGTTCTAGGAAGGGAAAGGATACCCACTCCAATAATTACATTGGCCAATATAGAAAATAATTGGTTGCTTGCTATAGCATCATTATTTCTGTCCACTATCATCTTCCCCCTTCTTTAAATAATCTCTACTAAAGTGATTAGACAACCTAGACTTATCCTCCTTAACTATATACTCTGGTCTACGCTTCATCTTATGCAGAGGTGCCCTTATAAAGGTATCCTTGAGATCCTTTATTGACATGTTATAGGTAAAGGGTGCCAAATATGGAATACCGAAGCTCTTAAGATTAGACAAATGTATCATACTTATGAGGAATATGATCATTACTCCATAGAGTCCTAGAAGTGCTGCACCCACCATATATACAAATCTCAGCAGTCTAAAGGGAGTTCCAAAACTGTAATTGGGAATTGAATATGTAGCTATGGCTGTTATGGCAACTACTATAACCATAAGAGAGCTAACTATTCCGGCTTCAACTGCAGCCTGCCCTAGGACCAAGCCTCCTACTATACCTATAGTTGACCCAATAGGCCCCGGTAGTCTTATCCCAGCCTCCCTTAGAAGTTCTAAAGCTGCTTCCATAATAAAGGCTTCTATAACTGCAGGAAAAGGCACTCCATCTCGATTTCCAGCTATATAGAGTGCAAGTTCAGTTGGTATCATACCTGGATGATATGAAAGCATGGCTATATAGAGGGCTGGTAGTAAGACTGAAACAAACATTGATATGTACCTAAGAATTCTTATAGAGCTGGCTATTAGAAACCTTTCATTGTAGTCCTCAGAAGCTTGCAGCAAGGCGTTAAAGGTCGTAGGAACTATTAGTGCAAAGGGGGTATTATCTATTATTATCGCTACCTTTCCTTCATAAATATTAGCTGCTACTTTTTCTGGTCTTTCTGTATTTTGAATCTGGGGAAATGGTGATCTCCAATTGTCTTCTATAAGCTGTTCTATATATCCACTTTCTAAGATGCTGTCTATCTCTATTTGATTTAACCTGTAAACTACGGTATTCAATATATCCTGATTGACCAATCCATCTATGAAAAGTACGGCGATATCTGTTTTTGATCTTTTACCTATCTGCATCTGCTTTATTTTGAATTTAGGGTCACGTATTCTCCTTCTAATCAGTGCAGTATTAACCCTCAAGGTTTCTGTAAAACCCTCTCTCGGGCCTCTTATAACTGCATCTGACTCTGGTTCAGATATTCCCCTCATAGGCCAGCCCTTCGATGCAATTATTATTGCCTTATCCCACTTATCAATAAAAAGCACTGTTTCTCCAGACAATACATTGTCTGTGATTTTATTTATATCATCAACTTCTTTTAAATCTGTAACTGATAAAACGCCATCCTTTATTAAAGCATAGACCTTTTCTCTTATATTGCTAACATCTGGCTCAGTCATTCTTGCTAGCATCATGAGATTTTTTAAAACATATTCATTAACTATTATTTTGTCAGCAAGCCCTTCGGCATATACAGTCGCAAATTTGAGCTGCTGGTTTTTGCCAACATTAAATTCCCTATATACAATGTCATCAGAGTCACTGAGTATCTCTTTTACTTTGTTTATATTCTCGTCCAGACTCTTTGTTATATTTATTTTATCTCTCGTCTCTTCCTTTGGTTTGAAAAGGCCTTTATAATCGACCATATGTCACCTCCTGTTTAAACAACATACCTCATAGCTATAAAAAATGCTGTTCCCCCAATCAAGTATAGATAGCCTATAAATTTACATATCTTGGCCTCTCTATTTAATTTTTTCTTTTTTAGAGACTTATGATCTATAAAAATAGTAAAAATGGAAGTTCCTATTATAAGGCAAAGCATGTACATTGTAGCTAGGCTTTTTAGTTTTTCTAAAGTTTCTATTGTCATTTAGTCACTTCCTTTACGAAAATCTCCTAGCTGATATTGTTCATATAAAATTCAAAATTACACAGCAAAGTTTTGAATTTTATATGAATAATCTCGGCTTATATAGAGTTTGCAAAATCAAATGATGATATGCATAGAAGTTGTAAGTCGAAAGATTTTTAGTACCAAACTCAAAGTGTGTAGTGCGTATATTTTGGTCTCAATTTCAAACAAAAAAAATCGAAGGACTTATGTCTTTCGATTTTTTATATGTTATGTTCTTTTCCTCTAGATTTTCACCTTACTTGGCTTTGTATCAAGTACCTGGCATAAACAAGCCGTTTAACTGCTTTATTTAATCTTTCACTATCTTATTTTTCTTTCTCCATTTTATAATTGACTCTTCTATCATTTCAACATGGGTTTGAGCATACTCCTGTGCTTCTTTTGAGTCTCTGTTACCAATTGCCTTTACTATTGCTCTGTGGAATTTAATCAGGTCTTCGTGCTCTGTATATTCGTTAAAATATATTACTCTAAATCTTTGGAATTGCTCCTGTAATCCCTGTACGATTTGTAACAGCTTATTATTTCTAGATCCCGTAATTATCATATCATGGAATTTATTATCTAGTTCAATCATTTCCTCTTTGTTCATAGCTTCTAATCCGTCTTCAAACTTCTTCATTATTTCCTTTAGCTCATCAATTTCTTCCTCTGACATTCTTTCAGCAGCTAAATAAGCAGCTAGACCCTCTAGAAACATTCTGACTTCTAATACATCTAAAATATCTTTAATCGACATGTCAGCTACATAGGCTCCCTTTCTTGGAATCATTTCCACAAGACCTTCAAGTTCCAGCTTTCTAATTGCTTCTCTTATGGGCGTACGGCTAACTCCAAGCTGCTGTGCAAGCTGCAGTTCCATAAGTCTTTCTCCCGGCTCTAACTCTCCATTCAAAATGGAGTTTCTCAGATATTCAAATACAATTTCACGCAAAGGTTTATAATTGCTTATTCCTAACTTATTCGATTCAAATTCCATCATTTTATTGCCTCCCATTATAAGTCCTAACAAGATAAGTTTGATTATATAGCAGCTTCAATTTTTCATATGCCGACCTTGCCTTATTATAATCCTTGAAAAGCCCATAAACACTAGGGCCACTACCACTCATCAAACTACCAATCGCACCATATTCAAGCATTTTTTCTCTAATGAGCTTTACTATTGGATTCTTATAAAATATACCTTGTTCAAAAACGTTACATAGATTATTAGCCACATCATATAGATTGTCTCTTTCAAGAGCATCAATCAGCTCATCGGTATCTGGCCTATCCTTGATATTATCAAGTCTTAAATTTCCATAGGCATCTGCAGTAGAAACGCATATATTAGGCTTCGATAATACTATCCAACCGTTTCTTAATCCTTTTATTTTAGTAAGTTTTTCTCCTATTCCTTCCGCAAGAGCTCCATCACCTAAAATGCAAAAAGGAACATCTGCACCGATTCCAGCCCCTATCTCCATCATTTCTTCCAAAGAAAGGTTTAAGTCATACAAGGTATTCATTCCCTTTATAACTGCAGCGGCATCACTACTTCCTCCTGCCAATCCTGCTGCAATGGGAATATTTTTTTCGATTTTTATATTTATACCGCCTTCTATACCATATTTTTTAATCATAGAGTCAGCTGCTTTATAAGCGATATTGGATATATCGTTAGGTAAAAAAATACAATCGGTAGTCAATATAATGCCTTCCTCAATCTTCTGTAAAAAAATTTCATCATAAAGGGTTATTTGCTGCATTACCATTTTAACATTATGATATCCATCATGTCTTTTATTTAATACATCTAATGACAAATTTATCTTTGCGTATGCCTTTAACTTTATTTCATCCATTTGTTGCACCTCTTTTCTAGCTGAGGAAGTATGAAGAGTTTGTATGTTAATTGTATTTTGAAATACAATATACAAAATACATTATTATATACACTTTATATTATAAACAAAAAGGAGGTGTCTCACAATGATGAATTTCTACAATATTTGAAACTTCAACGACTCGGTAGGTACATCAGTACTAACCAAACCGTTGAAATTTCAAATTCTCGAACTTCATTCACTCTGAAACACCTCGGGGCTGGACCCATGAGATTTTTCTATAAGACAGCCCCTTTTCATAAATTACCGCAGATTATTCATAGAATTTTTCAAACTCTCTATAGATAGTCTAGGTTATAAGGTGCCTTTTAGAATTTATACTCATAATTTTTTTGAATTATTATTTTGTCTCCTACCTTTACTGTTTGTGACTCTGAAATGTCGTTTGTCTCTAAAATTTCTTTTACTGTTGTATTATAACGTTTAGCAATATCCCAAAGATTATCTCCATCTTGAACAAAATATATAGTTATACTGGCTTTGTTGTCATCATCTGATTGTTCTCCTAAATCCTCCAGATTAACTAATACTTTCATTTCATATTCTTTGTTTACTTCGCTGTAAGCATGTAAACTAAACTTAGTCTCAACTTGTTTAGAATTTATTGCAGAAAAGTCAACATTTTCAATTCCTAGTTTCACATCTGCCGTCATATCTTCTTGTAAGCCTTCCATCTCTACATAATGTCTGAATGGTACTTCTTGATTGAATGAGTATACCTGCATTTCTTCATTATCGGCCATATATAAAATATTGGAATCTATAAAGCCCTCTATAATATTTTTGTTGTCTATTAGCTTATAATCCGTAACTACTGGTCTTGCCTTTACAGTACACACTCTAAATATGCTTGGATATTCTGGCGGAGTATCTATTGTTTCCTTAATTACTGCATGAGAAGAATTTCTTCCAACATTTTTTAAGAATTTCAAATTACTTGTTTGAATATTTAACTTTCTAGAAGGAGAATACACATCCAAAAGCACTTCTTTTTCTGCCTTATTGTAAACCGTAACATTCGCCTTTAACACTACCTCTACGTCATAAACCTTGTTTTCTTCATTTATGTTTTTCTTTACATTGGTAAAAATTTCGTTTACCTGTAGGTCTACTTTGCAGTCCATATTGTTTTCGGCCTTTGGCACTTCAATAAAATGATTAAACGGAATCTCATGCTTTACTTCATGTATTGGATTTCTTGGTTCTTCAGTTTGATATAGCATGTTAAGGTTTACATTACCACCTATGATTACCTTGTTATCGGTTACCTTCTTTTCTGTTATCATGGCAGCTCCATTACTTTCTAGAACATCCACAATCTCTGAATCCTCTTCCTGAAGTTCAAAGCTTTCCCTAAGTACCGTTTGTGATGAATTATTTCCAACTAAATTATCATAGACTATGGTATCCTTTAATGCCTGAACATCGTCTACTCCGTCTACATCCTTTACAATATCCATTTCTTCAGTCTTAAATACTTTCCCATTGATGTTTAAAATAGTTTGTGCTGAAATCTTTCTTTCATTCATAATGCTTAGATCTAAATGTTCTATGTTGCAGTTTACTTCTGGCACCATCATTCCATCTACATTATCCATCTCGATGCTTTGATTAAAGCTCGCTGAAGCGTTCATGCTATGTAAAAACTTATCTGGATCATTTGATGTATAAAGTACTTTGTAGTTAACCGTACCATCAACTACAACCTTCCCTTGAATTATCTCTTTATCTGTTACATTCACGTTACCTTCAGCTGATAAAATATTATGGATATCCGGTTTAGAATCCGGAACCACTATATCACTTTCTACATTCGTCTGAACATTTTCCGATCCAACCATTCTATCTAATCTGAGATTTTCTCTTACTAACCCTACGGACATTATTTTCCATCCCCCTTACGATTTACTATAGAGATTCCAGTGAAAACTTTAGCTTATACATATCAAAATTCCCTAGAATCATCAGATATTCTGATATGTATAAACTAAGTTTCACTAGGAACTCTATATATAAGATTCCTATTATATTAATATTTTATGGACAGAAAAATATGACAAAAAAAGAAGCGGATTGTTAAATTTCTCCGCTGTTAGTTTAAATACATTTATAAATTTTCTCTAAGAAGTGGCATACTCATACATCTTGGGCCTCCACGTCCTCTGGATAGCTCCGATGATGGCATAACATGAAGCTTTACTCCGTGCTCTTCTAAAAGCCTGTTAGTGACATAATTTCTTGAGTATACTATAACTTCACCTGGCGCTATAGCTAAGGTATTTGATCCATCATTCCATTGTTCTCTAGCAGCGTCGATTGGATTACCGTTTCCACAACGAATCAAAGCAACGTCATCAAGTTTTAGATATTTCTTCAGTATTTCGCTGAGTTCCATTGTTTCCTTCTCTATTATCAATTCTTCAGGACTTTCTCCCTTTCTCAGTGAATAAACTGTAAGTGGTCCCTCTATTTCTGGATGAATTGTAAACTTATCATAATCAACCATTGTAAATACAGTATCAAGATGCATAAATGCTCTTTTCTTTGGAATATCAAAGGCCAATATAACTTCAAAGCTTTCATCTGAGCTAAATATCTTTTTAGCTAACTTTTCTATAGATTCAGCTTCTGTTCTTTCCGATATTCCTATGGCAATTACCTTATCACTTAATACTAGCTGATCTCCACCCTCTATTGCAGAATCTTCTTCTCTATCATACCAAAATGGTATTACTGAATCTTTAAACATCTCATGATGTTTAAAAATATATTTTGAAAATAATGTTTCTCTGTTTCTAGTAACTGTTTTCATATGATTTAGAGAAATCCCACCGCCTATAGTTGCAAATGGGTCCCTTGTAAAATAAAGGTTTGGCATTGGATCTACTATAAATGGATAGTTTGACTCAATCATATCTGTCAGTGAAGATTTACTGTAAAACTTTATTTCTTCTTTTCTAATCCCTTCCATCATTTTATCTATCATTTCTTTATCCGATGAAAAGCCTAATAAAAATTCCTTTACAAGTTCTTCCTTTTTTCTACTCTTTATATTAGTTTCACTAATATATTCATCTATAAATTTATCCTTTACGTCTTTATTGATAAGCGCTTCAGCAGCCATCTCTTCTAGATAGAACACTTCTGTTCCATTTTTCCTGAATATATCGGCAAAAGCATCATGCTCTTGTTTTGCTATTTCTAAATAAGGTATATCATCAAATAATAATCGATCCATTAAATCAGGTGTTAGATTTTCTATTTCTTTTCCAGGTCTATGCAATAGTACTTTTTTTAGTCTTCCAATCTCTGACCTTACGTTTAACAAAGATTTTCCTCTTGTCATATTCATCCCCCTATTGAATAAAATGGTATTTTTTTACTTTTTATGCACGTTTATTGTCTTAATTACAGTATACATGTAACACCATATCTTTTCAAGGCGGTGATTTTCCAATAGATATAAGGTTTTTGAATTATTTGGAAGCCGAATGTATATTCATCCAATGTATATACATCTAATTTTTGGAATTTTTTTTACTTTTCCATTGTTTTATCAATGGTTGACTTTTATCTTTTTTCAAACTTTTTCGACATTTTATGTATAAAAATTTAAATAAACGAATAATAAATTTTTTAAATAATTTGAAAAACGAAAGAATTCGAAGCTTTTTCGTCAGGCTATGAAAAAAGTTCAAGTTCAAGGCGCGTTAAAATCGAGTAGCGGAGCTTGCTAAAAAATAATGAAGTCTATTTGCTTTCAGCAAATACCATAAAATTTCCCACGAACTTGTCAGTTCGTTCTAAAATTTTATTGACTAAGTGAGCAACGGAGATTTTAGCAGCAACGCAGAAATTGGGCTTTTTTCACAGTCTGACAAAAAAAATAAAATGCCTATAGGTTCACAGGCATTCCTTTTTATGAAGCTTGAATCTTTGATGCATCACTACATAGCGTTATTTCAACCGTCTCAGTTAATATATCGGAATAACTGTAGGATACTTTTCTTTCTGAATTAAGTCCTCGGTCTATTCTAACTACGAAAATGTTTGGGTATACTTCTTCTAAAACTCCTTCTTTAACGAATACTCTTTTCCGACCTTTATTTGTTTTAAGTATGACTTTTTGACCTATATAACTTTCAACATTTTTCTTTAAGTTAGTTAAGGTTTCTTTTGTGGCCAAAAAAACATCTCCTTCCTTTCGATGTATACAGTATAATACTATCACACAAATAAAGATCTGTCAAATTTTTGGCTAAATATTATACCGCTTAAATTCCTCTTTGTCAATATATTATTAGCTATAATGTAAAAAAACATGAGCTATTTTTTTATGGTAAAAATGCCCATGTTTTTTTAACTCGGATTATTCATAGAAAGTTTGAAATGGTGCAAGTAATTTTGAATTCTAAGGCTTTCATCAAATTCGAAGGCATACCTACACAGTACGTCGAGAATTTGATGGACACCTTAGAATCAAAAGGACGCAGCAGAGTTTTGAATTTTCTATGAATGATCCGGGTTTAACTAATTATATTTGATATTTATAGTATTTAGTTATTCCGTCGGCTATAGATTCAGCAACTCTTTTTATATATTCGTAGTCCATAAATTTTCTTTCTTCTTCAGGGTTAGTTAAGTATGCGATTTCTATGTGCAATGCGCTTGTTGTAACGCTTTTTAGTAAATAGAAATCAGCTGTCTTAACCCCTCTATTAACGCTTTCTAGCCCTTTAGACATACTTTCGATTAGAAAATTGGCTAATACTTCGCCATCTTTATCCCCTCTATAATGATATATTTCTACCCCAGAAATATTTGTGTTTTTAAAGGAGTTCATATGAATACCTATAAAGTAATTTGGTCTAACTTCATTGGCAATTTTAGCTCTACCCTTTAGTGATAGATATTCATCAGCGTCCCTGGTGAGAACAACCTTTGAACCCAAATCCTCTAGAAGTTCCTTTAGTTCTAATGCTATTTTAAGTGTAAGATCTTTTTCCTTTAGCCCTTCTTTACCAACAACTCCTATGCTTTCAGTCCCTCCATGACCGGGATCTATAACTATGCTTCTATTAAACATGGGTCTGTCTATGTCAGGTTTTTCGTATTTCTTGATATCTATACCAGTATAATAATATTTCAAAATTTCTTCTGCTGTCTTTCCCTCTACTGCCATTTCATTTGCTCCATATTGGCATAATCCCAGACCGTGTCCTTTACCCCTAGTTTCAAATTTTAAAGCCACTGGTTTAAATCCAAATCTTGTCGAATCAAGACCTAGACTATTGCAAAACTCAGTTCCTTTAATCACCTTATCCCCTATTTTGACCTTCTTAACCCTTCCTTCTTCATCTCTTTCAATTTCTTCTATGATTCCTTGAACATTTGTCCTATTAAGTGGTGATGATTTCTTAAACCTTACATTCAGTTTTTCTTCGATTTCATCTAGTGTTACTTCTTTGACGTTTTTCCAATGTGGAGAATCTATACAGTATTTGCAAAGAACTCTTCTTAAGTATATAATCTTAGAGCCATCTACATTTTCTGAGTTCTCCGTGGCTCCGCCACATGTTAGATGGAACTTTGGGTCTATAACTTTATTTTTAAATGTTATTATCAGATATTTAGTTTCCTGCTGTGCCTTTAAGAGCTTTTGCCAATTTTTCTCAAAGTCTTCTCTCCATTTATCCTTTAGCTTTTCCATTGGTATCCAATTATCCCAATAATCCTGTAAGCAGATATCTGCTTCTTTGTGTTGATTGTAGCCCTTGCCTCCAAAGATCTTTGCTTTTTTAACAAGTCCTGTTCTTACTATTATCGTTTGAGCCTTAATGGCTTCTAATTCAAAATCTATATTAACTTGAGCAGCAACCAATTCTGGCACTAACTCATCAATGGATTTATATAAAATTCTATCATATTTCTTATCATATACCTTTATTTTTACAGAGTTTTTACCGTTGTTCAATTCCTAAACCTCCTCCAAGTTTCCCCTCCGTTCCCTTGATCATTCTATTCTGCATCTACTGATAAGGTGATTTCGGCAATCCTTTTCTATATTTCCCCCGAGTTTGAAGGCCTCCTATTCCTTTAACTCCTGTGATTGTATTTTCAAGTATCTCTTCTATCGATATAAATCTATCTACACTGGTAAATGCAACTTTTTGAGTTATAAAAACAGGGTCTAAGCAATGGATTAGTGTGGAATGTAGAGTGTAGAAGATAAATGATTTGGGTTAAATATTTTTCTTTATTTTGGAAAGTATAGTTAGTAGGTGCAGTAATTCGAGATAGGATATAGAGATTCCAGTAAAACTATACATTTGATTTCTTGGGCATAATTCGACATTAGCAAAATTTATCTCTTGCACATTGAAACTGTAGGGTATATAATTTTTCTTGAAAAAGTAATTATATAAGTTACGAAAAATCTATTACATTGTGAAGATGTTTATCGTATTATATATGGAAAAGGGGAATGGTAGTTGGCAAAGTTAACTAATAATAAGCTGAGACTTTATGGTTTTAACAATTTAACCAAATCCTTAAGCTTCAACATTTATGATATTTGTTATACAAAAACCGAAGAAGATCGTAAAAAGTATATCGAATATATTGATGAACAGTACAACTCTGAAAGATTGACAAACATTTTAACACACGTTACTGAATCGATTGGAGCCAGTGTGCTAAACGTTGCAAAACAAGATTATGATCCTCAAGGTGCAAGTGTAACCCTATTGATTTCCGAGGAAGAGGTTCCTCTATATGTTCTTGATTCATCTTGTAATAGAGGAGTCATAACTCCAATGCGAGAAAACATCGTTGGACATTTAGATAAGAGTCATGTAACGGTTCACACCTATCCTGAAAGTCATCCTCAAAATGAAATAAGTACCTTCAGAGTAGATATAGATGTTGCTACATGTGGGACAATCTCCCCTTTAAAGGCTTTAAGTTATCTAATCAGCAGTTTTGATTCAGATATTATTACTATTGACTATAAAGTTAGAGGCTTTACTAGGGATGTTGACGGCGAAAAGCACTTTATAGATCATGAAATCAATTCAATACAAAATTATATTACGGATGAAACAATTAAGAACTATAGCTTAATTGATATGAATATATATCAATCTAATATCTTTCATACAAAGATGAAACTTAAAGATATTAAGCTTGATAATTATCTATTTGAAATTAGCGAGAAGGATTTAACTGAGTATGAGAAGGACGCTATTATTAAAAAGCTTGATAAAGAGATGACAGAAATATTTTATGGTATAAACGTTTAACAAAGACGCTTTGCTATTTAGCTAACTTTTTAAAGAAAAAAGGGACTGTCTCATAGAGGTCTCTCATGAGTTCAGCCCCGGGGTGTTTCAGAATGAGTGAATTTCTGAGACACCTCCTTTTTTATATATTTACGACTTTCCCTAAGGCTTCTTCTAAACTAGGACTTTCTCCGTTCTCATCGTATTCTCTCATTATCTCGAGCCTATAGTCCCCTGCTTCTTCTAGATCAAAGGATGTATATGCAAACCAAGATACAAGCCCAGTTCCTAAAAACTCTTCTGATATTAGCTCATTCATAAAGAAGCTTGATTCAATTACGAAAATATTGTCTATCATTGATTGCCTATCTTGTTTCTTAATCCTTTCATCTACTTTAAAATCCTTACAGTATTCGATTTTATAGTTAACTATTTCTTCCGGAATCTCTATTTCGTATTTTTCCTTGAAATAGTCTCTGCTTTCTCTGTTTTCGTCTAATACATTTTTGTAATTTTCATTATGTTCCTTTTCGCTTAAATGTCCGAAAAGTCTACAAGTAAGGGGTCTTACTTCATATATACTGCATCTACCCTTTTCATCTAAAAAAGGACATGACCTATTTTCTACTAGTTCAAGGAAGTAATACTCTATTACCTTTGGTATCAATTTCTGATATAGATCGGGCTTATCCTGTAGATACTTATATATATTTAGGAATTCTATATAAAATGTGTTAACAGATTCCATGCAGCAGCTTGTGCAGCCCTTACACTCTCCCATTTGAATGCCTTCGTATAGTTCATTCAGTTTATTAAAGAATTCTTTTTCTTCGCCATGCTTTATTGATTTTTCTATATTCTTCTTAAGTAATCTCATCTATTATTCCTCCAAGCCTTTGATTCTTTTAAAATCATACTCTACCCGTACTTTTCCTTCATTATAAACAGTAATTTTTTTAATAAGCTTATTTACAGTTATACTATCTAATTTTATATATTCATATAAATCATTATAACTATTTATGGTATTTTGTCCATTGTCAGATAGTTCTAATTCTAGTCTATTTTTCTTATTTTGTAAAAGTAAAACCTGATTCTTAAATGCCGTCTTCTTTTCATTATATTCTCCCATTGTTACCAATCCCTCTACATATATATCCAGAATCCTGTTTTGCTTTTTTATTATGTTTTGTATCTCCCTATCAATACAATCCAAATCATTGTTTTTTTTCATTTTTTCTATGGCTTTCTTTAGTCTCATATTAAATCTACTCAAATCAATACCTTCACTTATTAGCGCTGCTAAATCCTTGTTTATTTTAGCCTTTAAATTATTTTCATTTATATGACTTCCCTTGCAATATTTCTTTCCCCATTTGTTTAATCTTCCACAGATATATGATTCCTTATTTTTTTTATAATGCATTCCTGAACCACATTCGCCACAATATAATATGCCGGTAAAGGTATATTTGCTTTTTGAGGTTCTTTTTTTTACTCTTTGTTTTAATACTTTCCCAGCTAGCTTAAAGGTATTTGGATCTATTATGGCTTCATGGGTATTTTCCACCCGTATATACTCATTTTCCAAGTTTATCTCTCTTGTTCCATTTAACAAGTCCTTGGTTTTGCTTTTATTTTGAACTAAATTACCTATATAAACTTCATTTGTAAGTATGTTTCTTACCGTACTTTGATGCCATAATTTATTACTATTTATTTTCTTAGCTATCATGCTAGGTGTTGGATACCCTTGTTCATTTAGATATTTTGTAATCTTATAAAGGCCCAGCCCTTCAGTATACATTTTAAATATTATTTTTACTACCTCTGTTGTTATATCATCCGCCGATACAAGATGATTTTTACCATTTTTTTTATAGCCATAGGGTGGATTACTACCATTATAGAATCCTTTTTTTGCTCTATGGATTTTTCCGAATTTTATTCGTTCACTTATTCTTTCGGATTCCTTTTGCGCCATTGAAAGCAATAGGGTAAACATGAATTCATCATATTGGGCGGAATCAAAGGCATCTTCAATAGTAATAAATCTTATACCTCTTTTTTTTAGTTCTCTTATATGTGTTAGTCCTTCTAGGGTATTTCTAGCAAATCTTGATATGCTTTTAGTCAACAACACATCGAAAAGACCTTTTCTACTATCTTCAATTAATTCCCTAAGCCCTTCTCTTTTTTTTACTGACATACCACTTTCTACATCCTCATAGATCCTATAAAGTTCCCAGCCTCTTTCTCTTATGTATCCTTCAAAAAAATTCTTCTGATGTGCTATACTGCTCTTCTGAGCCTTCATCTCTGTAGAAACCCTTACGTATACAGCACATCTCTTAATAATATCACCTCGTTTAGCTTCTAGTCACTAGTAGCTATTTTAATTATTATCAGCTCAAGTAATACATCTTCAAAGCTCTTTTCCCCTTCAAAGCAAAATTCTACTTGTTTTTTTGGTTTTTCCATTAAGATACCTCCTTTCTATACTCTACACTCGGTTAGTGTCCTATGGGGTGAGCTGGCAAAGTTCGCTCCTGCTTCAATTATTACTTCAAAATAAGATTGACATGCACCTGCAAATATTACAAGTTCATCCATGCTTGATTCATATTGTCTAGCTATTTTAACGCTTTCAGTAAAATATTTGGAATTTCTATAGTTCTCTATATTAGTGAAGTCTTCTTTTCCTTTTAATATACTGTCATGCCCTGTTAAAATCAATATATCTGGATTATATTCTCTAAGGAGCTTTCCCACTACCTTGGGCTGTTCCTTTTCATCTATTATTTTCCCCACAGCTTCTATATCGAGCTGCTCGTATACTTTAAGGCATACATCTATATATTCTCCATCACCATCTAGGTGCAGTACTTTTCCTGCCCTTCCAAAGTGATTACTTTCCCTTGTATATTCGGACATGTGTCTTGTTAAGTTTTTAAATTGAGTATCTTTTCTGTCCTTCAATATGTTTCTCACTATTCTATTTATTTCTTTGTTAAAAACTTTATTAAACTGGTTCACTTTATTTGATGAAACCTTTTGCAAATCACCTTGTGGAGAATCTGCAATAATCCTTAAGTTAGTTCCCTTCAGGATAAAGGTTTTCTTATTATTTGAATCAGTAATTATATTTGTAATCTTAAATAAGATATCATAATCATACGATTTTCTCGCTACAACGTCTCCAACTCTCAGCTCTGTCATCAAAATCCTCCTATATTATATGCCTACTGTACTATATAGTATGTTTTTTCAAAGTTTAAGGTGCATAGTCACCTATGAAATATGGGATGAGTAGAATGATAGTAGGTAGAGCAAATTGCATAATTACCATCTTAAAGAACTTGCTACTATATATAGTCTTAAAACCCCTAAAGCTATACCACCAAAATATGCTCTATTTTAAATTATTAAATTAAGGATGATATTCGCATATGCAATTTTGCCAAGTTAAAATTATGCAATTCACTCGGCAGTTTATAACGGCGGTGATAAAATGATTTACACAATCGTACCAGCAAGAAATGAAGAAAAAAAAATCTTTAGAACCTTAAATATGCTTCTTAGAACAAATAGTGATAGGATTTTAGTAGTTGTAAATGGATGCACGGATGATACCCTTAAAAGGGTTTCAGATATAGATAGTGATAGAATACAAACACTTTACTTTAATAAACCCCTTGGTTTAGATGTTCCAAGGTCTATAGGTGCGCTTTTCGCCTATAAATCTGGTGCAACTGGCTTTATATTTGCAGATGGTGATATGATCGGAAATATATCTGATAATATAAACGAAATAATTTTTGATATATCCTATAACAATATTGATATGGGACTGACCGACTGTTACGCCGGGACCTGTACCAACAGTAATATGGCTAAGGTTCTTTTATCCTTCAGACGTCAATTAAATCTTGAGCTTGGGATATATGATAAAATCGATCATGCTGTACCTAGCCACGGTCCCCATGGAGTATCGAAAAAACTTATTGATAAAATAGGAGTTAAGAGTCTTTCAATTCCTCCGGTTTCATTGGCCTTGGCAGCGAAAGGTGAGTTAAATATCAAAGTATCTACTAAGATTCCAAACAATGTTCTCAGATCAACAACAAAGGATTCCATCCACGCTTCACGAATTGCTAACACAATCATCGGAGACTGTATCGAGGCTTGTTCAATTTATCAAGGTAATACATCACAGAGAGGCTTTGATGGTATTTATTTTTTGGGATATCATAAGGGGAGACGTTTTGATATTTTGGATTTGATCTTAGAAACCAGCGACTAAAGTCGCTCAGGCTGCCTGTAAACCCGAATTTCTTCGTTGTTGCTTCAATCAAGAACCCTTTAAGTGAATTTGTTGCTATATTTTTTTAGAAACTCAATCCGACATGGCAATTTTTCTATTTTACTTTTTAGATCTATACAATACATGTGTCTAAGGTTCTCATAGTCTTCATAATAGTATTTAGTAGCTATTTTCCATATATCTTGGGGGAATTGAAGGAAGGAGACCATAAGTTTGTATTCTCTTTCCTCAATTTCCCTAACACTATTGTATGCCTCAAGTATATGTATAGCCTTTTCAAAGTTCCAATCTAGTCTATCCATAGCGCTCATAATGAAGTTTGCGATGTCAAAACATCTTAGTTCATACTTGCAATGATCAAAATTTATTATGTTCAGGTTTCCAGTTGAATCAATAATAATGTTCTTGTAGTTATAGTTATTATGACAAAGGTATCTATACATCCCCTCATCTTCACAATATTCAAAATACCCATTCCTTTGGAGATTTTTTACTGATTCTATTGACATGTCGTATAACATATCAATATAGTCTAAAGCTATAAAGTCTATCTTATATTTTGTACTTCTCATTTTTATAAGACTTTTTATGTATATAAAGTCTTGACACCTATCCAAATAATTTTTTTGTAATTTCCCTATGTTAGATCTATATTCTTCTTTTACTATAGGTATGTAGTTCTTTGATGCTTCATGAATCTCTGCCAAAGCCTTTGAAGCCTTCTGCATCTCCATAGGATTATTAAAGTTGCATCTTCTTCCCTCTATCAGTCTAGTCATAACATAGTAATCCTCATCATATTCTATATAAGGTCTTCCCTTTACTGTTATATACCTGTCTACTTTTTTATATCCTTTGTTTATCAAGTGTTCCTTCGCACCATGTATAAAGAGTATTTCTGATATTCTGTATTTGGCTTTTTTTAATATAAAAAACCCTTTATCGGTAAACACTATATTATGGTTTTTCTTAGGAACATTCTTTATTAACTTATATCCGAATTTTTCTACCAATTCATAATTTTTATCATCCATCTTAAGTCCCCCTATCTTACGATCAAGTATAAAGAGTTCTACTAATGAAACTATATATGACATTTCATGTGTTATTTGCATATAATACTTGTGAATATGTTTTTTAAAAGTTTTAATGGGTAATAATATTATCAGGAGGTGTATAAAATGAAAAAGGTTGTAGTTTTTACTAGTAACACATGACCACATTGTCACACTGCGAAAGAGTATCTTTCGGAAAAAAATATAGAGTTTGAAGAAAGAAATGTTCAAACTGATCCAGGAGCTAGAAAAGAACTCGTTAAGAGAAAAATCATGGGTGTTCCTGCTATTTTTGTAGATGACGAGGTAGTAGTTGGCTTTGATAAAAATAAGCTTGAGGAATTACTTATATAAATAAAAACTCTGGGACATCGAGTCCCTTCGTTTTTGGTCAGATTTCTCTTCGAGAAATGACCTCAATAAAAACTCTGGGACATCGAGTCCCTTCGTTTTTGGTCAGATTTCTCTTCGAGAAATGACCTCAATAAAAACTCTGGGACATCGAGTCCCTTCGTTTTTGATCATATTTTTCTTCGAGAAATGACCTCAATAAAAGCTTCGAGATATTCTCTAAGAATGATTTTTGATATTCGAAAAAAAGACCACATTACATAGTAGTATGGTCTTTTTTACGTTATTAAGTTAGTCAAGGGAATGATCTAAACCTTATAATTTTCAATTTCTAATACGTGCCAAAGGCTTCCCACTACTCATCTTCTTCATCATCATACCTATCAATCACAAATTCAAAGAATCCTCCGCCATCATCGTCGTCATCATCATCTGATCCTCTACTATCACTAACACCATCTGGACCATCGTCATCTAAGCTTCCACCATCCAGATCTCCGTCATCTAAGCCTCCAGCATCCAGATCTCCGCCATCTAAGCCTCCGCCATCAGCCTCTAATGCCGACATTATCTGAACCATTCTGATCATATTATCAATCTTCTCAGCCTCCGGGAAATTGCCCCCTCCTATCATAGGTCTTATGAGTTGTATCATATCCCTTATATCAAGACTTCCTCCGCTTTTTTTCTTTTCACTCAAAGCACTGGTTGTTTCCTGAAATTTATCTAAAATACTCAAGGTACTTTTTAAACCTTCCATATTTTTTTTAGTTGGAGCATCCATATACTGCTCAAGGGCACCAATCATATGTAAAGCTTTTTGCCTTTGATTTTTAAAGTTTAAAGGTTCACGAGAACCATCGGGTGAATTTCTAGCCATATTACTATTTAACTCCTTTACAGCGGTAATTTTGAGCATTGCCGAAAGAAATGCAGAAAATTTATCTAATATAAGTAAATTGTCGGGGTTCATATATGGGCTTACTGTATTTATTGCATTATTCATTACTTCAATATCTTCTGGTGACAAATCAATATTAAGAGGTATATTTATTAATTCCTTTGCTATCTTTTTTAGATTATCTACTACGGGAAGGGTTGAACTATTTTTTCCAATCATAAATATAGCTATTATAGGCAGTAGCAAATTATCGCCCATGTCAAGTAGGCTTTTTACTTTTTCTTCGTTACTCTTTACATTCTCTTCTGGATGCAAGTCGAATAGTTCTGCCATATAAACACTCCCCCAAATACAGAAATCACAATAAATTTTTACCATTTTGTATTCTTGAATTTTATTAAAATCTTAACTATTCAAGTACTCAAAATGTATAGAGATTCCAGTAAAACTAGTAATTTATACATATCCAAAACTCCTGAAAGCACTGAGCATTTGTATATTTATAAATTAAGTTTTGCTATATGAACTCTATATATTTAAGTGTATTCTACAAATCTAATCATAATTTTATAATATGCGTGAACGTTTCTTTTTGTTACGCATATTATGGTTATTATAAAGATAACCAGTATTATAATTTTTGTTTAATCTCCTAAAAATAACTGTAGGCTATATATAATACGATAAAGATCTCACATTGTGGAGATTTGACAACCAACGTTTCTGAGGATGGCAAATCTTTGTAATGTAATAGATTTTTCGTAACTTATATAGGATAATAATTTTATAGAAATTCAAGGAAAACTGTTAATTTATGCATGTTTAAAATTTCTAAAATCATCCAGTATTTGAACAGGTATAAATTAAGTTTTACTATGTGAACTCTATATAGAGATTCAAGTAAAACTATTAATTTATACATATTCAAAACTCCTAAAAACATCGAGTATTTGTATATGTGTAAATTAAGTTTTACTATGTGAACTCTATACTATTGGTTATCATTTTTTTGTATTTATGTATGTTATAGAAATTGCTATAAATATTTTATATTTCAACACTTTGAAAAGTTAACTGAGCAAATTGCTTAATTACCATCCTAAAAAAATTACTACTATATATAGTCTTAAATTCTCTATAGCTATATCACCAAAATATGCTCTATTTAAATTATTAAATTAAGGATGATATTCGCATATACAATTGTGCCAAGTTAGAATTATGCAATTTCTTCAACTATTTAAAGTGCAAATGTAAATTTAATGCATTTCTATATAATTAATCTTATTCAATTGGAGGTTTTTATATGAGGAAAGACAGAAAAAGAAATCAAGAAAAATCAAATAATCTTAAAAATCTGCTTGGCGATTTTGGAGAAATGCATAAGGATAAAACGCAAAGCGATCTTATAGATGAGGTAAAAAAAATCAAATCTAATATGAGTGAGGAAGAATTTAGAAGGCAAATTAGGACTATGGATAAAATTAGAGGTTTCCTTAATGAAAAGCAACAAAAGAAGCTTGATAAGCTTATAGAAATGTTAAAAAATAATTAATAAAAATTGGTTTCTTCAAGTCACATATTTGTACGAAACAGAATAGAATATATTGAGCTAACAAAATCTGTCTGATGGGACAGCAGGAGGTGCTAATATGGGCAACGGTTATTTCGGATTAAACAATTTGATACTCTTCCTATTACTTATCATCTTATTAGGGGATTGTCTTTGCGGAGATGATTATAGTAAGAAATGCTAATCATTAGAGCTGTTATCTGATTAATATCGGATCTAAATAAATTTATTTATAATAGATGCAATTGCATATACTTAGATGGTAGTAATGTGATTTGCTCAATATAGAGATTCCAGTAAAACTATTAATTTATACACATCCAAAACTCTCAGCAACACCCCGTATTTGTATATGTATAAATTAAGTTCTACTAGGGACTCTCTATAGATAGAAATTGGAAACACTCTATCCAAATTTCTTAAGTGAAAGTAGTTCGGTTGATTTATGAGATACTAATATTTAAAGGGAGGTCTAGTTTATGACAGATGCATATGGAAGTCGCGGTGGTTTCTTTGGTTTTAACAACTTAATTCTTTTCCTACTCTTAATAATCCTAGTAGGAGATTGCCTCTGTGGTGATTATTGTAAACCATGCTAATGGTGAATTTTTTTAAACTATAATAGATTTTTTCAAAAGCATAGAAACTTTTATCACTTTTCTTTTTGTAATTTATAAACTGAGGATTTCCTCAGTTTATTTTATTGCGGCCATTTCTTGGAGAGAAATCTGACCAAAATGAAGGGGCTAGATAACCCTGAGTTTTTATTGAGGTCATTTTTAGAGAAAATTCTAATCTAAAAATAAGAATCTGAATGTCCAGAATTTTTTCAAAGATATATTCACACTTGATATGCTTTTTGAATAATATACTAGTGAGCTAAGAAAGCTTAGTAATTTAATTAAGGAGGGTAAAATATGCCTGGTATTTTTGGTGGTTTTGGTGGTGGCCAGGGTTTCTTCGGTGGTAACAACCTAATTCTTTTCTTATTACTAATAATTCTCGTAGGAGATTGTCTCTGTGGCGGAGATATTTATTAACATATAAGATATAAAGTACATGATAAGAGCTGAGAATTTTTTCTCAGCTTTTTTTATGTCTAATTACATTTTTATAATATGTATCCCGGACTATTCATAGAAAATTCAAAAACTTCCTATGAATAATCCGAGATATATTGTCACATTTCAGATTTCTCATGAATATTATGTTATTAGGCTTGAATAGCTCAATCTTTCGGTGAACTAGTTTGCCAAATGCAAACATTGAGACTTCAGATGGATACTCTACTACACCTGAAGGAGGAGAGCAGAATCCCCGCTTATAGAAGTGGGAGTCTTAAAAATTCATAAAGGAGCGGAAATATATGCCTAGTCATGGTCCTCAATATTTTGGGCTTAACAACCTAATACTATTCCTATTGTTAATAATCTTAGTAGGTGACTGCCTCTGTGGCGGTTATGACTACTAAATTTAAGATGCTAAAATGAGCTGAGGTTTTTCCTCAGCTCATTTTATATAGAATGTACTCATAATATTGACACGCTTGACATATCTCCAGAATAATATGTTAATGAGCTAAGGGAGCTCGATACTATATTGAAAAGGAGGGAAGTATATGTCTGGTTGTGGAGTACCCTATTATCCTCGTGTTAACAACCTAATTCTTTTCCTATTATTAATTATCTTAGTAGGTGACTGTCTCTGTGGTAATTCTTACTAATAAAATAAAAATTTAATTTAAATAAATATTTATTAGTGACACACCTAACATCGTCCTAGAATATTATACTAATGAGCTAGGGGAGCTCGATAATACATTGCAAAGGAGGGAAATATATGGCTGGTATTGGTGGCGGTTGTGGAGTACCTTATTATCCTAAAGTTAACAACCTAATTCTTTTCCTATTGTTAATAATTTTAGTTGGTGACTGTCTTTGTAGCGGTGGTTACGGCTACTAAAAAATAGCACTTAAGATATAAAAGCTGAGGAACTTTCCTCAGTTTTTTCTTTTGAACCAAAAATCTGGGGCCAGATGCCTCTGATTTTTTATTAAGTATTTATAAATGTGATAAATTAAGTTCCACTAGGAACTTTCTATACTTGAGTCTATATAGAAAATTTTCAATAAATATATTATATATTGACACGCTTGACATGTCTCTAGAATAATATATTAATGAGCTAAGGAAGCTTGACAATATATTCAAAAGGAGGTAAATATATGGCTGGTTGTGGTTGTAATAAACCTTATCCTATTGGTGTTAACAACTTAATTCTTTTCCTATTATTAATAATCTTAGTAGGTGACTGTCTCTGCAGTCCTTCTTACTAGCAAAATATAAAATTTAACTCGAATAAATATTTATAAAATATATTGACACGCTTGACATACCTTTAGAATATTATGTTAAAGAGTCAAGGAAGCTTGATAATATATTTAAAAGGAGGGAAATGTATGGCTGGTTGTGGTTGTAATAAGCCTTATCCTATTGGTGTTAACAACTTAATTCTTTTCCTATTATTAATAATCTTAGTAGGAGACTGTCTCTGTAGTCCTTCTTACTAATAAAATATAAAATTTAATTTAAATAAACATTTTAAAATATATTTTATAGTGACACGCTTGACATATCTCTAGAATATTATGTTAATAAGTCAAGGAAACTAACTTGATAATATATTCAGAAGGAGGGAAATATATGCCTGGTTACGGTGGTTGCGGTAGCGGTTGTGGAAAACCTCAATTTTTCGGGATGAACAACTTAATTCTTTTCCTATTGTTAATAATCCTAGTTGGAGATTGCCTATGTGGAGGAGATATTTACTAAAATAAAACATGATATATAAAGGCTGAGGATTTTCCTCAGCTTTTTTATAATATACATATCACACTTTACCGATCCTTTGAATATTATATTATCAACTCAAAGTTTTTGGTTTTGCTATAGGAGGTGAAGTAGGATGCCGAGAGGACCATACGGCTATGGTTGTCACTTTAATCCCCCATACTTAATCATATTGATTGTTATTTTTATAATTTTCTTTGGCTGTGGACCTTGCTACGACTATGGATGTCGATGATATATATGCTCACTTATCTACTATGGAGATTTCAGTAAAACTATTAATTTTATACACATCCAAAACTCCCAGAAACACTGAGTATTTCTATATGTATAAATTAAGTTTTACTAGGATTTAAGATTTATTTATCACAATTTTGCTCCATCTGGAATAATATGAATTTATGGTAACCTTTTTATTCTTGTTGGAGGTGTAGTTGATGGCTTATGTGATTCAGGAAAGCAGATTGATTTTATTTTTGTTACTCCTTATATTAGTTGGGGATCTTATTTGCGTCGATGATAAGAGCATATGTAATAAATATCCAAGTAATCCTTACCACTAAATCAAATTTATGAGTACGGGGATTTTTAAAGATAGGAATTTTTTTTTAAAATAAGTTGAGAAAAAAATCAGCTTATTTTTTTTAACCTTGATTATTCATGAAAAGTTTAAAAAGGTGCAGCGGAGTTTTAAATTTTCTATGACTAATTCGGGAGAAAGGTCATTTCTCAAATAGAAATCTGATCTAAGCAAATAAGTTCAATATACCTGAGTTTTTATTAATTGTGCTATATCTAATACTTAAGTATTAGGACCATAGACCCTCTCCTAGTGAAATTTTCACAGATAATATGCTTTGTCCTTTACATAAGTTACAATCAGTTTACAATTCCATTACATTACAAATTTTGTATTAATTCCATGTTATAATAATAACTAAGGAAACGGAAATATTTTGGTGGTGATATAATGGAAGTTTTGATGGTTATAATGATAGTTATAATATATTTTTTACTTGATATGGGTGAGAAAGAAACGGATTCTAATACCTATGACTTCTTAGAGCAAAGTCAGGAGTGTAATCCCCCACCAAACCTCTAAGTCTTACTTAGGTTTGATCTTAAAAAATATTAAGCAAAATAAATAATGAGTATTCCTCCTCTTAATATAAATATGTACAAAGGCCTTTATTTGACATGCACATTGATGCGTGTTAGATTTAAGGTCCTTTTACTTTTTTGAAAATTAATTCCTTATAATCTAAATTATAGTTTTAAAATCTACAAACTTTAATAGTATTTAAGTATAGGAGGTGTTAAAATGTTGTCTCCCAGCTTGGAAGATTATTTGGAAGAACTATATAAGCTCGATATCAAGAATAAACCATTCAAAATAAGAGATTTGGCATCAAAACTGGGTGTATCTTCACCTTCCGTTGTTAAAGCTCTTAAGAAATTAGATAACAATAATTATGTTATATATGAAAAATACAAAGGGATAACCCTTACTAAAAAAGGCAAGGAATTGGGGAAATCTTTAGTTAAAAGAAATGATATTCTACAGGAGTTTTTAATAATTATAGATAGTAATTGCGATCCCGAGGATGAAGCTGAGGCAATGGAGCATTACTTAAGCCCTTCGACTGTAGCAACCTTTAAATTTCTCTCTACCTTCTTAAAGGATAATGAGGATGTTCTTACAAGGTTTATGGAGTATAAGAAAAGCAAGGGCCTCTGATAGAGGCTGCTTAAAAAGTCAGCTCTAAGGCTTGAGCTTGAAAAATATGACACGGGGACAGACCCTTGGGCACACTGAGAAAAGCGTGTGCCAACTGGGTCAGTCCCCGTGTCACATTTTCGTCTTCGATAGCGAAATATATTTTTTACACTAATCCTAACAATCTAGCTCCCTGAGCTACTATAAAACATACTGCTATTGCTATAGCCGTTGGCATCAGGGCTGAAAATATGGTCCATTTTGTGCTTCCTGTTTCTTTACGAATTGTCCAGAGGGTAGTACCACATGGGAAGTGAAGTAATGAGAACAGCATCACATTTAAGGCTGTTAAAAAAGTCCATCCATTAGCTATGAATAGCTCCTTCATTTCCGATAGGCTTTCTAATTCCAGCATTGCGCCCTTTGACATATAACTCATTATTATTATAGGCACAACTATTTCATTTGCCGGCATCCCAATTATAAATGCCATTAATATAAAACCATCTAAGCCTATGGCCCTTGCAAAGGGGTCTAAAAATACAGCTAAGTGATTCAAGATACTCATGTCGCCAATCATAATATTTGCTAAAATCCAAATAGCTAGCCCCGCAGGCGCCGCAACAATCACTGCTCTTCCTAGTACAAATATAGTTCTGTCAATCAAAGATGTATAAAGAATCCTTCCTATCTTAGGCTTTCTATAGGGTGGAAGCTCTAATGTAAAGGATGATGGAACACCCTTTAACATGGTCTTAGAGAGAGCCCAAGATACAATGAGAGTTATTGTTATCCCAAGAATTACTAAAGCAGTTACAAAGAAGGATGCCGCTAAGGTACTGTACTGACTTGCCACCAGACCTCCAACGAATATTGTAGATAGTGCTATCAAGGTCGGGAATCGTCCATTACAGGGAACGAAGTTATTTGTTATAGCTGCAATCAATCTCTCCCTAGGCGAGTCAATTATCCTGCATGCAATTACCCCTGCTGCATTACATCCAAAACCCATACTCATTGTTAAAGATTGTTTTCCATGGGCTCCGGCCATTTTGAATAATCTATCAAGATTAAAGGCTACCCTTGGCAAATATCCCAGATCCTCTAGTAGTGTAAATATGGGGAAGAATATTGCCATTGGCGGCAGCATAACCGATATAACCCATGCCAAGGTTCTATACATACCTAACACCAATATTCCATGGAGCCAATGTGGAGCACCTACATACATAAAGAGGTAAGTTATTTTATCTTCAAGCCAGAAAAAGAAACTCGCCAGCATCCCAGAAGGATAGTTAGCTCCTGTAATTGTGAGCCAGAACACAACTCCTAATAGTAGTATCATAATGGGATATCCAAATATTCTTGAGGTGATCAGATCATCAATCTTCTTATCAAAGTTGATCTTTCTCAGGCTCTTTTTAGTTACTACTTTATTCGCTATATCTTCTGCTGTTGTATATATATCCCTAACTATATTATCTCTGAGGTCAACATTATTGGGTGCCTGCACCGACTCTGATAGTTTTATCAGATTGTCAAACTCACCTATATTTTTATTAGGCATTTACACTTACCTCCTCCCCTTCAATCTCCAATAACTTTTTGTCATATATATGTTCATAGATTGAATCCACTATGGTCTTATCTCCATCTATTAATCTTAAGGCGACCCATCTTGAGTCAAGCTTCCCCTTTAAAACTTCATCGATTTGCGGCGTGATTTTATCTACTGCCTCTTTAACAGATTTTGAATATGATATTTTTTTAGCTCTAGGGGTTTCCATACCTACGGCTACATTTAAAACTCTTCTTTTCAGTTCTTCTAAGCCTATTCCTTCCCTGGCTACTGTTGCTACAACTGGCACTCCTAATTCCTTCTCTAGGGCCTGGATGTCAATGAATATTCCCTTTCGCTCCGCCTCATCTATCAGGTTTACGCATACTATTACATTATCCGTAAGCTCCATAACCTGAAGCACAAGGTTTAGGTTTCTTTCAAGACAGGTCGCATCGACCACAACTACTGTAGCATGTGGCTTTCCAAAACAAATAAAGTCTCTTGCTACCTGTTCTTCAACTGAATTTGCCAGCAAGGAATAGGTTCCTGGTAAATCCATTAATATAAATTTCATATCTTTATATTTATAATTTCCTCTTGCATTTACAACGGTTTTACCGGGCCAGTTTCCAGTATGCTGCTTTAGTCCCGTCAATTCATTGAACACCGTACTTTTACCTACATTTGGATTTCCAGCTAAAGCTACTACAAATTCTTCACCGCATTTTAAATTAAATTTTTTCTTGAGTACACCTCTACCACAGGACTCACATGTTAATCCCAACTTCTTCACCTCCGGATTCTAGTTTTAGGTTCTTAAAACTTCTTACTTAATCAGTTCTACAACTACCTGATTAGCCTCTTCTGATCTTAAAGCTATCTGCGCTCCTTTGATTCCATATGCAGTTGGATCTCCAAGGGGACTATGTCTTAATACCTCAATTTCAGCATCTGGAATTAGACCTAAATCCATCATCCTTCGTCTTGATAATCCTGTTGATTGCAGTGAAACCACTTTAACCCTAGATCCTGCCTCTATACTTGAAAGTAACATTTTCTTTCCTCCTTTACTAACTATAGAAATCGCAATAAATCTTTTACATTTCAATTCCTCAAATAGCCCAGAAACATTGGCTATTTGAGAAACCGAAATGTAGATTTAATAAGTGCGTTCTATATAAATAGCCATATGGCCCATAATAGAATTAACCTAGGCTAATATTTTTCGTAATTCCATATTATGTATCATAGTTATAAGTAGTTACAGTTTTTTTGAAAAGAAAAATAAAAGATCTTTCCACCTGTTTATGGAAAGATCTTTTGAGTCTTAAATATATAAGCGTATCTAAGATATTTATATTTTAAATTTATCTACTGCCTCTGCAAGTTTTTCCGCAAGTACCTTTAAATCATGTCCATGGGCAGAGACTTCTTCCATTGATGCCAACTGTTCTTCTGTGGAAGCAGAAACCTGTTGAGTTGATGCAGATGTTTCCTCTGAAACAGCAGAAAAGTTTTGTATTATCCCCACTATTTCATCCTTGTTACTTGACATATCATCTATGAATTGCTTTATTTCAACAACCTTATGGATTAAATTCTTTACTGAAGAAGATATTTCATTAAACACTTCTCTAGTTTCTATTACGGCCTTTTCTTGATCCTGAGCCATAACCCTTGATTCACCCATAGCGCTAACAGCTGTCTGCGATTGGCTTTGTATACCGTCTATCAGTTCCTTTATTTCCTTAGCCGCACTTGAGGATTGTTCTGCTAATTTTCTTACTTCTTCGGCTACTACTGCAAATCCTTTACCATGGTCTCCCGCTCTGGCTGCTTCTATTGCTGCATTTAATGCAAGAAGATTAGTTTGTTCAGCTATTTGTCCAATTGTATCTGTTATAGTCCCTATTTCTTGGGTGCTTCTATCGACTGCTGCAACCATTTGTCCAACTTTTTCGCTGGATTCATTCCTTTCACTGGATTTTTCAAACAAAATATTTACGGTATCAAGACCTTTATCACTAAGGCCTCCGGTTTCATTAGATATGTCGTTCATATGATTGGTTGACGCTGCAACCATCTCCATTTTATCAGCTAAATTGTTTATCTTTATGACACCTTCTTCAGCATCTTTAGCCTGCATTGTTGTACCCTTAGCTATATCTTCTATGGATCTAGCTACTTCCTCGGTAGCAGAGGCTGTTTGTTCAGTTATCTCGGTTAGAGAGGTAGAAGCCTCAAGCACATCTCCAAAGGAGTTCTTTACGGTTCCAACTAGGCTGTTAATATTTTTTACCATCATATTAAAAGAATCGGCTAATATCCCGGTCTCATCATTGTTTTTCACATTTAACTCTGAGATATCCAAATTACCATCGGCAACTTCCCTTATTGCTCCAGTAATATTAACAATTGGGTTGGATATATGTCTAGCAAATAGAGCTATTATAACCATTCCTATAATAAATGTAATAGCCATAATTATTGAACCAATTACTAGAATTTGGTGAGCACCCTCATTATAATCCCTCATAAATGATCCGGCAATAACAATCCAATCCCAGTTTGGTTCTATTTCTGAGTAAGTAATCTTTTGTTCTATATCTTCTGAATCCGGTAGGTTCCACGAATAATATGTAAATCCACCACCATTCATCGCCTTCTCAATTTGATCCTTAACAAGGTAAAAATCTTTATTCTCCTTATCCGTTGCTTCCATTACATTTTTTCCTTCTATTCTCGGATGGGCAACCTCCACTCCCGCTTTGTTATATATAATGAAATGTCCATTTTCCCCAAGATCCACATCCCTATTTATAGGTCTGGTTCCATCGGCACTTCTTTCGCCAAGTAAATAAACCTTGACCTGTTCTTGAGCTTCTTCAAGGGTTAGTACCCCTTTTTCTACTTCTTTTTGTTTCGTGTCAATAAGCATATTGGCCATCTTAACACCATTTTTCAGTAGTATTTTTCCCCTCTTATCCAACTCATTTCTAGCTGTGTTATAGCATACTAATCCAATAACTAAATTTGGAATAATTAGCAACAAACATGCAGCAAATATCATTTTAGCCTTAATAGACATCTTAATATTACCCTGTGAACCTTTTTTCTTTAGCATATACATTATCCTCCTAACCCAATAAAACTCCAGACAAATCCTAGGATTTGCCTGAAGCTATTTTCATTATAATTGTATGAATCAATTAAACTATGCCAAACGTTGCTGCAACTATTGCTACTGCAGTAGCAATAAGAGGTATTACAACTGTACACATACCTATATCAGCATATGATTGTTTATGGGTAAGTCCAGTTATACCTAATAATGTTATAACCGCTCCATTATGTGGAAGTGAATCAAGTCCTCCACAAGCCATTGCAGCTATTCTATGGAATGCCTCTGGGTTTATTCCAAGGGCAATAGCTTTTTGCATGTATATATCTCCTAATGCACCAAGTGCAATACTCATACCACCTGAAGCAGAACCAGTTATACCAGCAAGTATACTTGTTGATGCCGCAAGAGAGATTAGTGGCGATCCAGGTATTGCAAGTATTGCTGCCTTTACTAAAGCAAATGCTCCTAATGACTTAATAACGTTACCGTATCCAACTTCTGATGCCGTATTAATTATAGCTAGTAATGAGCCATAGGCACCTTGGTTTACAGTTTCCTTCATATTTTCGATATTCTTACGGAATAGAATTAATGCTGCTATTATAGATACTACAAGGGAAACGATTATACTCCATATACCCTTAACCTTTGCAAGCGTAGTTCCAAATTGCTCAAGGAAAGCTCCATCCATGTTGGCAAAATAGAATTTACCAAGTATATAGTTAAGTACAAGTACTATGATTATTGGAGTTAATGCAGCTGCAAAGCTTGGCAGCTTCTTTAAGTCAAACTCTTTGATCTCCTCTTTATGATTACCATAACCTTCTCCTGCTGCCATGGCTTTTTTAGATCTCTTTGTAAGCCACCATACACCTCCACCAAACATAACTGCTGCACCTATAAGGCCAAGAACTGGGGCTGCATATGCAGTTGTACCAAAGAATGGCATAGGGATAGCATTTTGAATTTGTGGTGTACCTGGTAATGCAGTCATTGTAAATGTAAAGGAACCAAGTGCTATCGAAGCTGGAATAAATCTCTTTGGTACTCCACCTTCTCTAAATAATGCTGCAGCTACTGGATACACTGCAAAAGCAACAACGAATAATGAAACTCCTCCATAGGTCAATATCCCACATGATAATACAACGGCTAAGATTGCTTTGTCTTTTCCAAGCTTCTCAGCTATAAAATGGGCTATGGCCTTAGCGGCTCCTGAAGCATCCATCACCTTACCAAATATTGCTCCCAGCAAGAACAGCGGGAAGTAAGCCTTAGCATAGCCTGCAAAGTTCTTCATGAATATTTCTGTATAACTTGCAAGTAAAGGTAAATCCCCCGATAGTAGTACTGCTAGCATTGCTAATATCGGCGCCAAAATAAGAACTGTTATACCTCTGTAGGCTAAGTACATAAGTAAGCCTAGTGAAATAATAATACCAATAACACCTAACATAATTTAACCCCTTTCTCTTTACAATTTTTATTATTTATTATTGCTGAAGGGTCAGATGCTAAATAACATGTCACCTGCCCTAAGATACGTGAAAGATGCGCAAATTTCAGATGTTACCCAATAGTTAATCCCATCATTTCTTCCTTGAATATTCTAGAATCCATTTCTTTTAATTCCTCTGAAATTATTGGTTTAAAGTCCATTAAATGCAGAATATCCTTCTCAAGATCTATGCCTGGAGCAACTTCCTTTAGAACTAGTCCTTCTTTAGAAAGCTCGAAGACAGCCCTCTCTGTTATATATATAATAGGAGTATCATTTTCTATGGCATAATCACCGCTAAATGTGATTTGCTCAACCTCCTTTAAGAACTTCTTAACCTTACCTTCTTTTTCAATAGTAAGCTTGCCCCCTGCTGCCTTAACCTTTAATCCTCCAGCAGTAAAGCTTCCACAATACACTACTTTCTTAGCGTTTTGAGTTATATTAATAAATCCGCCGCAGCCTGCAATTTTAGGTCCAAATTTAGAAACGTTAATATTTCCTTTAGTGTCACACTGAGCTAAGCCAAGGAATGCTATATCAAGTCCTCCACCATCATAGAAATCAAATTGATATGGTTGATCAAGTATAGCCTCAGGATTAGTTGAAGCTCCAAAGTTCATTCCTCCAGCGGGAACTCCGCCAACAGGTCCCGACTCAACGGTAAGAATCATCTCTTCACCAACACCTTCTTCATTTGCCACCATGGAAATTACTTCAGGTACACCTATTCCAAGATTGACTATTGCATTTGGAATAAGCTCCATAGCACCTCTTCTTGCTATGATCTTTCTCTCGTTTAAGGCTATAGATTTTGTAGTGTCTACTGGAATGATGGTATTACCAGAAAAGGATGAATTATATTGATCACCATAGGTTTGCATATGGTTTTCTTCATTTTCTGCTACTACAACTGTATCCACATATATTCCTGGTATCTTAATAAGCTTTGGATCTAGTGATCCTGTCTTTACTATCTTTTTAACTTGTACAATTACTTTTCCACCTGAGTTTTTACATGCAGCAGCTATTGATAATGCCTCTAAAGTAACCGCCTCTTCTTCCATCGATATATTTCCATTTTCATCTGCATAGGTTCCTCTAAGCAGTGCCACATCTATTGGAAAAGCTTTATAAAATAAATATTCTTTTCCTTCAAGTTCAATAAGCTTTACTATGTCTTCTTTAGTAACGTCATTGATTTTTCCACCCTCAAGTCTTGGGTCTATGAAAGTCTTTAGTCCAACACTTGTAATTGTTCCTGGTTTACCTGCAGCTATATCCCTAAATAAATGGGCAATAACTCCTTGTGGAAGGTTATAGGCCTGAACCTTATTTTCAAGAGCCAATTTTTGCAGCTTTGGTGCAAGTCCCCAGTGACCGCCTATTATTCTTTTTACTAGACCCTCATAGCCTAAATGGTTTAGACCTCTATCCTTGCCGTCGCCTTGTCCAGCGGCATATACAAGCGTAAGATTTTTCGGAGTTGCTGTTTCATTAAATCGCTTTTCCAGGGCAATTTCTACTTCTTCTGGCACTCCGATACCAACGAAACCTCCTGTAGCAACTGTTGCATCATCGGGAATTAATTTTACGGCTTCTTCTGCACTTAATACTTTGACACGCATTTTTAAACCTCCCTAATCTATTGTTAATTAATCATATATATCTTTAAAGTCATATATAATTAAAAGCAATTAGCGTGCCAAGCTTTCTCAATATTGTTATTGTATTCACAATCTATCGAATAAATTTAAAGATATTCAAAAATAAGTTTCAATATTACTTGTTATTTTATCTATCTTATTCCGCACTAAATCCCTGACATACAGTGTTTATGCCAGGGATTTAATATATTTAAAATAAATAAAATTTCTATTTAGTATATTAGCCTTATTTTTTCGTATCTCGTACTCTACTCTTCATCTTTGCTATTTTTAACTAAAGGATATAATAAAAGCCAAGGTTAAAAATGTAAATAAAGTTTACATTTTCTCGGGCTTGTCTTGAAATGTCTTAAAATGTTGAAAAAGGGCATATGCCAATAAGTGTACATTTTGTTTACATATATTTTTTTTATACACTTTTAAAAGTGCCTATCTAAGCTTATTCAGATTTATAATTATAGAAATCGCAATAACTCCTCTACATTTTAATTCATTCAATATCCTTAAAACCCTGGCTATTCAACAAATCAAAATGTGGATTTATAAGTGCGTTCTATATATCTAATTCATATCTCTCTATTTTTTTATATAGGCCTACTCTACTAATCCCTAGTATCTTTGCAGTTCTATTTTTATTTCCTTTTGTTTTTTTAAGGCATTCCTCAATAACTTCCTTTTCAACTTCTTCAATTATATTTTTTAAATTCTTATTTCCCATAAGATACGTTTTTGTCTTTTTTCTAGTCAATCTAGGAGGCAAGTGCTTTGGTTTTATTATTAAATCCGTATCCAATAAATTAATAGATCGCTCTATAACATTTTCTAATTCTCTAATATTACCAGGCCAATCATAGCTTTTTAAATAATCAGTGGCATCCTGGGATATACCTTCCACATATACGTCTAATTTATTGGCTATCTTTGCCTTAAGTTCATTGGCAAGGGCCTCTATATCTTCCTTTCTTTCTCTGAGGGGTGGCAGCTTAATAGCCATAACATTTAATCTATAAAAAAGGTCTTCTCTAAATTTATTTTGTTTTACAAGTTTTTCTAGATCCTTATTGGTCGATGCTATTATTCTGACATCAATATTCCTTAGCGAGTTTCCACCTAATCTCTCTACTTCCTTCTCCTGAAGCACACGCAGCAGCTTAGCCTGCATGGTCATAGGCATGTCCCCTATTTCATCAAGTAAAATGGTTCCTCCATTTGCTAACTCAAACTTTCCTTTTTTACCACCCTTCTTAGCCCCTGTAAAAGCTCCTTCTTCATAACCAAACAGTTCTGACTCTAAGAGTTCTCCCGGTATTGCTGCACAATTGATTTTTACAAAGGGTCCTAGGTTTCTTTTACTAGCATTGTGTATCGCATGGGCAAAAAGTTCCTTTCCTGTACCGCTCTCTCCCAGAACAAGAACATTAGAATTGGTTTTTGCCGCTTTTTTGGCCAATGTCATAACACCATTCATACTTTGGCTATCTCCAACGAGATTTTCAAAGGAATATTTTGCAACCCTCTTGTTATCGAGTTCATTTTTATAGTATTCTATCTCTTTCTCGAGTTTACTTATTTTACCACTGAGTGTCACTAAATCACTTACATCCTTGAACATGGTCTTTCCTACTGCGCCAATTACTCGTCCTTCCTTCTTAAAGGGTATACGCATAGCAATCATTCTACTTTCCTTTACCTGCTGTATCTCTCCTACTTCCATTATCCCAGTCTTAACTACTATGTGCATTCTAGTATTTTCGATTACTTCAGTTACATGCTTCCCCTCAGGGTTTAGATCTCCAATAAATTCTTTGTAGGCTTTGCTCATCATTGTGATTATTCCATCTTTATCTACAACTACTATCCATTCATTAAATGTATCTAAAATTGTATTTAATATATCGATATATACTTCATCCTCATCAAGCTTCTTACTTAATTTCTTATAATCCGTTAAATCATGGAACAATGCAATAGCTCCACGGGCCTCATCATCCTTTAATATAGGGAGTCTAGTAACAGTAAATTGTCTTCCTCCCCTATAAAAGTTTTGATTAATTTCAGCTTTTTTTGTCTCTACAACCCTTGTGAGCTTGCTATTTGGAATAATATCGTTTATTTTCTTACCTACAGCATAATCATATTCAAGATCAAGCAGTTCTCCGGCAAGCCTATTAAGCATGTTAATATTTCCCTGATCATCTATTCCTATTATTGCATCCGTCATATTCTTGATAATGGCTCCAAAGTACTCATCGGTATATTTCATTTTTACACCTCTTTTAAAGATATATGTATATTATTCCACCGGTTGCTACATAAATTACGAAAAATCTATTACATTCCGAAGATTTACCATCCCTAGAAACCTTGGCTGTCAAATCTTCAGAATGTAAGATGTTTATCGTATTATATATACATTACTATTATATTATCATAAATTTTATTTAATGGTAAATATGCGGTAGAAGTTATAAATATAGATGTACCCTTACAAAAATTTAATGTTTTATAAAGAGTTATTCTTGCATCTGATATATTATCTTTATTCAGCTAACTGCTGATTGCTAATAGCTAATGACAAAGCCTTGAAAGTAAGACTTTGGAGTCGTACATCTATATTAATTACCAGAAAAATATTTAGGATTTTTTCGTTAAAATTATAACATATATTCTCACGAGAAGTAAAAAGGAGAATCCTCTTATTTGGGATTCTCCTTTGGAGTTTCTATAAACTGTCAGCTGCAAGCACTTAGCTATTAGCCATAATTTCTCAATTTATTTAGTTGAAGAAATTGCATCATTCTATAAGAACATCAGTCCAATCGATATTACTAGCCCTGTATAAATCAGGTCAACTACACAGAATCCCATTATATCCCTAGCTCCAAGTCCTGCTATTCCTAGTGCTGGAAGCGCCCAGAAGGGTTGAATCAGATTTGTCCATGCATCTCCCCATGCTATTGCCATTGCGGTCTTAGCCGCTGGAACACCTAATGCTGCACCTGCCGGCATCATTATAGGCGCTTGAACTGCCCACTGTCCTCCACCGGATGGTACGAAGAAGTTTACAAGTCCTGCACTTAAGAATGAGAATAATGGGAAGGTTGTTTCATTAGAAATACTTACAAACCAGTTTGACATAGCTTCTGCTAGAGAAAGTCCAGCGGCACCTTTTCCTATCATCATACCCATTATACCTGCATAGAATGGAAATTGTAGTATTATTCCTGCCGTTCCCTTTGCTGCATTAGAAACTGCATCTAAGAACCTTCTAGGGGTCCAGTGAAGTATAATGCCCGCGAATAGGAACATGAAGTTAACTATATTTAAATTTAGTTTAAATCCATTTTTGCCGAAGTAGTAAAATATGTATATAAATCCCATAACCCCTATTAGGATTGAAATCACAGGACTGTTTTCAATTTTATCTGCTGGAGTCATTGCTTTAGTTGTAGTGTCAACAATATCATCATCTACCAATAACTTAGGATCTATAGTTACTACGTCCTCAGCTTTCGGGTGCATGGCTTTGTTTAAAAGAGGTAATGTAACTAATATTACTAAAAATATAATTATGTTAAAGTTTGAAAAGATTGTTGCGTTTGTCCCAATAGCTTCAGTTACAGCTCCTCCTGTAGCTATAGCCAAATCAGAGCCAGCTGTAGCAAGTTTTAGTGGAATGGAACCCGATAGGCCTGAATGCCATACAATAAATCCTGAATAACCTGCTGCAATCAATAGTCTATAGTCTACTTTTTTAACTTGTTTAGCTAATTCCTTTGCATATAATGCACCTATTACAAGACCGAAACCCCAGTTAATCCATGCCGCTATAGCTTCAACAATTGTTACTGCTATTATAGCTTGGCCCGGTGTCTTTGGTATACTTGCAAGTTTTTTAAGTCCTTTTTGAATTATCGGTGCATTTGCCAATGCATGGCCTGTTACTAACACCAGTGACATCTGCATGGAAAATGCTAGCAGCTTCCAAAATCCGCCACTCCAATGCAGCACCATGTCTATCGGGCCCTGTCCAGTAGAAACAATTCCCAGTCCAAATACGATAAAAGTAAGTATTACTGCAAAAAGAAATGGATCTGGTAAATACTTTTGTACAATTGCAACACATCCATTTGTAAACTTTCTAAACATGACTCTACCTCCTGCTTATTAATTTTTTTGGGTGTCTGTTTTAGGGTATAGGGCTTTGAAAATATGAAAATTGAGATAAAATTGATGGCTTTACGTATATATATAAGTGACATGGCTGGGTCTCTTAATATACAATTTATTTTAACGACACCCGTATCCCTATACCCTTGATGGCTTTATATATGTGTATGACTCTAGTATTATTTATAAGTCCATTTTTTTTAAGTTCTCTGATATGATTAATTTTGCTTCTGTTGCTGCTACTACTTCTTCTACTGTAACGTCAGGCCCTATTTCAGTTAAAATCAGCCCCTTATCCGTTACCTCAATAACGCCCATTTCTGTAACTATTAGATCAACTACTCCTACAGCAGTTAGTGGAATATTACATTGTTTGAAGAGTTTTGGCTTGCCCTTTGCAGTGTGGGTCATGGCTACTATTACTTTTTTAGCCCCCGTAACTAAATCCATAGCGCCCCCCATACCAGGAACCATTTTACCAGGTATCATCCAGTTAGCTAAATTTCCCTTTTCATCAACCTGCAGAGCTCCTAGAACCGTTGCATTAACATGGCCACCCCTAATTATTCCAAAAGATGTAACGCTGTCAAAGAAGGCTCCACCAGGATTAATTGTAACGAAGGCGCCACCTGCATTTATTAAGTCTTTGTCTTCCTTTCCAACCTCAGCTGCAACTCCAAGTCCAACAAAACCATTTTCTGACTGTAGTGTAACATCGATATCCTGAGGTATGTAATTAGCAACTAATGTAGGTAATCCAATTCCTAAATTTACTACATCCCCATCCTTAAGTTCCTTTGCTACCCTTCTTGCAATTATCTCTTTAATTTGGTTTTTATCCATTACATTTCGCCTCCTATAATATAATCAACAAAAATATTAGGAGTCATTACTTCATTCGGATCTATTTCTCCAACTTCTACTAATTCTTCTGCCTCTACTATCACAACCTCGGCTGCTGTAGCCATGGCTGGATTGAAGTTGATTGTAGATTTTTTATAATAAACATTTCCTTTTTTATCTGCCTTTGAACCTCCAATTAAAGCTACATCAGCCCTAAGTGGCAATTCTAAAAGATACTCTTTTCCATCTATCTCAATCTTTCTCTTACCTTCTTCTACTAAGGTACCTACTCCAGTTCGAGTCAATATTCCACCAAGTCCTGCCCCACCTGCTCTAACTCTCTCAGCCAGTGTCCCCTGTGGTACTAATACTACTTCAATTTCTCCCTCTTGCATCTGCCTACCAGTCTCTTTATTTGTTCCTATATGAGAAGTAATAACCTTTTTAATTTGCTTATTTACTATTAACTTGCCCACTCCGTAATCAAGGAAACAAGTATCATTTGCTATTAGAGTCAGATCCTTAACACCCTTCTTTACTAATGCTTCAATAATCTGGTGGGGACTACCTACTCCTAAGAAACCACCCACCATTATTGTCATACCATCTTTAATATGACCGATAGCTTCTTCAATAGCTATGTGTTTGTTCATCATATTCACCCCCATGTTAGTGTTTATCAAAGAACCAACCCCTTGACGATGCCAAGAGGTTGTCTATTTGAATTATTGAGGTCATTTCTCAAAGAGAAATCTGACCAAAAACAAAGGGACTCGATGTCCCTGAATTTTTATTTAGATTCTTTAGCGGCCTCAAGCTCTTCTATTAGAGCTGGTACTACTTTATTTATGTCTCCTACTATTCCTACATCTGCTACTTCAAATATTGGCGCTCCAGCATCTTTGTTGATAGCTATTATGAAATCAGACTCTTCCATACCAGCTAAATGTTGGATAGCTCCAGATATACCACAAGCTATATATAAATCTGGTCTAACTGTTTTACCTGTTTGTCCTACTTGATGATCTCTGTCAATCCATCCAGCATCAACCACCGCACGGGATGCAGATACCTGTCCGTCAAGTCCAATAGCTAATTCCTTTAGGATTTCAAAGTTCTCAGGTTTTCCGATACCCCTACCACCTGAAATCAATACATTAGCTTCTTCAATTTTGATCTTTTGCTTTGTTTCCTTAACTATTTCAAGTATTTCAACGTTCATATCTTCCTTAGAGTAAGCTACTTTGAATTCTTCTATTTTACCTGTTCTATTTTCATCTGTCTCAAACAACTGCATAACCCCAGGCCTAACTGTAGACATTTGAGGTCTATGGTCAGGACAAATGATTGTAGCCATTATATTTCCACCAAAGGCAGGTCTTGTCATTAATAGATTTCTTGTTTCATCATCTATGTCTAGTGAGGTACAGTCTGCTGTAAGACCTGTATGAACTCTCGCTGAAACTCTAGGTGCCAAGTCTCTACCTATAGCAGTTGCACCGATTAGGAATATTTCTGGTTTTCTTTCATTTATTATTTTTGCAAGTGCCTTTGTATAAGGCTCTGTCATGTAGATATCTAATGCTTCGTCATCAACGTATATAACCTCATCTGCACCATTGTGAATCAACATGTTTGTCTTATTTTCGATATTGTTACCTAATATTACTGCTGTAACAGTTTCACCTAATTTGTCGGCAATCTCTTTACCTTTTCCGATAAGTTCTAAAGAAACTCTCTGAACTTCGCCTTCTCTTTGCTCTACGAATACGAAAACGCCTTTATATTCTGCAATATTCAAGGTAATCCCTCCTTAAACCAATCTATTATAGTCATGATTCTTAAAACTTTATATAAATTTTACTGAAATAATGAACGCTTCTACATTCTTTTAGTAAAATTTATTAATCTTCAAAATGTCATTACTTTATATAATAAACTTTTCTTTTAACTTCTGTACGATTAATTGCGCTGCTTCCTTAGGCTCTATTTCATATACCTTACCAGCAGATTTAGCTCCCTTTGTAAATGACTTCTTAACCTTAGTTGGGGAACCTTTTAAACCTATGTTAGCTGTATCTATTTCTATATCCGCTAAAGACCACTTAATTATTTCCTTTTCTCTAAAAGCATCGAATACACCAGCAACTGACATGTATCTTGGGGTATTCATCTCGCTTAATGTAGTTATTAAACAAGGCATTTTTACTTTTATCTTCTGGTATCCGTCTTCGAATACTCTTTTTAATATTACGCTTTCTTCACTAAGCTCAAGTCCTCCAACGTAACTTACTTGAGGAATTTCTAAATGCTCTGCTATCTGAGATCCAACTTGAGCAGTATCTCCATCTATAGCTTGTCTTCCTGCTACGATTAAGTCAAAATCTAATTTTCTTATTGCAGCTGCAAGAGTTGATGACGTAGCCCATGTATCTGCTCCTGCAAAGGCTCTATCGCTTAACAGAATAGCTTTGTCAGCTCCCATTGCCAGTGCTTCTCTAAGTGCTTTTTCTGCTTGAGGTGGCCCCATTGTAAGAACAGTCACCTCTGCACCAACTTCTTCCTTTAATTGTAAAGCAGCCTCTAATCCACTCTTATCATCTGGGTTTATGATACTTGGAACTCCATCTCTTATAAGTGTTCCTGTCTTTGGGTCTAATCTAACCTCTGTAGTATCTGGAACTTGTTTAATGCATACAATTATCTTCATATTCAAAACCTCCTTATCTTAGCATATTTCCTGCTATAACCATTTTTTGAACTTCAGAAGTACCTTCATAAATTTCTGTTATTTTGGCGTCTCTCATCATTCTTTCAACTGGATATTCTCTTGTATAACCATATCCACCGTGTAATTGAACTGCTTTAGTTGTAACTTCCATTGCAGTTTCTGACGCAAATAGCTTTGCCATAGCTGCATCACCACTGTAACGCTCCTTATTGTCTTTAGCTCTTGCTGCTCTATATACTAACAGTCTTGACGCGTCTGTTTTAGTTTGCATATCTGCAAGTGTAAACTGAGTATTTTGGAATTTAGCTATTGCTCTTCCAAACTGCTTTCTCTCTTTTACATATTTTACTGTTTCATCTATCGATCCTTGAGCTATTCCAAGGGCCTGAGCTGCGATTCCTATACGACCACCATCTAGGGTCTTCATAGCAATACCAAATCCCTTACCTACTTTTCCAAGTAAGTTTTCCTTTGGAACCTTAACGTTCTCAAATATAAGCTCGCATGTAGCGGAACCCTTTATACCTAATTTTGCTTCCTTCTTACCGATACTAAAGCCTTCATAATCCTTTTCAAGTATGAATGCAGATATTCCTTTAACACCCTGACTCTTATCTGTCATAGCCATTACTATATATATATCTGCATATCCTGCATTAGTAATAAATATTTTTGAACCATTTATGATGTAGTGATCTCCATCTAGTACTGCCTTTGTCTGTTGACCCGCAGCATCTGTACCTGCATTAGGTTCTGTTAAACCAAAAGCTCCAAGTTTTTCTCCCTTTGCAAGGGGTACTAGATACTTTTGTTTTTGTTCTTCTGTACCAAATTCATATATAGGAGCTGCACAAAGTGAAGTATGAGCTGATACTATAACTCCTGTAGTTGCACAAGCCTTTGATAATTCTTCTACAGCCATTGCATACCCTAAATTATCTCCACCTTGTCCACCATATTCCTTTGGAAATGGTATACCTAATAACCCATATCTAGCTAATTTTTTTACTGTTTCTACAGGGAACATTTCCTTCTCATCAACTTCTTCAGCTATTGGTTTTACTTCGTTTTCAGTAAACTCCCTGTACATTTGCCTAAGCATTTCATGCTCCTTTGGAATACGAAAATCCATACTCTTTTTCCTCCTCTAACAGTGGTATTTTAACATTATAGAAATGCACAAATCTCATCAGAATATCAACCTATAAATGCATTCTATATAGATGATTATACTACACTTTGTTTGTTAATTAATTAACATCAGTATTCTAGATGTCAGCCCTGCCTTAAATCACTGTTGTCGGCTAATTTAAAACAGGGCTATCCTCCAGTTTACTTTGGCGGCATTACCGTAGCAACACCCTTTAAAACAGTTTCTCCATTTTGATTAGTGCAAATTGTGTTTAGTTTTATCCTATTTTTTTCTTCGATCATTTCAATGACTTCTACTTCAGCTTTAACGGTGTCTCCAAATTTTACTGGTGCAGTAAATTTGAGCTCCTGTGCTAAATAGATAGTCCCTGGGCCCGGTAAATGTACACCTAATACTGCAGAAACAAGTCCTGCTGTTAACATACCATGGGCAATTCTGCCTTTAAACATTGTATCCTTTGATACTTCATGGTTTATGTGAGCTGGATTTATATCTCCTGTTACCCCTGCGTATAGATACACATCTGTCTCCGTAATGGTCTTTTGAAAAAAGGCCTTATCTCCGATTTTTATTTCTTTTATGGTTTTACCCTTCATTCGATTTGCCTCCCTTTTTGACCGGTTTAAAGCCGAGGATATGGAGTTTATATAGCAAAACTCAACTTATACATATCCAAATACTCAGTGTTTCTAGGAGTTTTGGATGTGCATAAATTAATAGTTTTACTTGAATCTCTATAGCTTGGTTAATCCTCAACTTTAAACTAGTTATATTACCATGGTCTCCCGCCTCTGCTTTCTAGGTCGAAAGCCTTTTCCATTCTTTATTAATATATTTTTAGGGATAGTCTCTTATCTTTTAACAATAACAGCTTCACCCATACCGCCACCTATACATAAAGTAGCTAAACCATGCTTTGAATCTCTCTTTAACATTTCATATATTAATGTAATTAGAATTCTAGCTCCACTTGCTCCAACTGGATGACCTAAAGCTATGGCTCCACCATTTACATTTACTTTTTCTATATCCAATCCCAATTCCCTAGCTACTGCTATAGATTGTGCTGCAAATGCTTCGTTAGCCTCAATTAAGTCTAAATCTTCTACCTTTAAGCCAGCTTTTTCTAATGCTTTCTTTGATGCTGGTACTGGTCCTATTCCCATAATGCTAGGATCTACACCGGCAGAAGCGTATGAAGCTACTGTACAAAGAGGTTTAATTCCCAATTCGTCGGCCTTTTCCTTGCTCATAATTACTAATGCTGCAGATCCATCATTAATTCCTGATGCATTTCCTGCTGTAACGGTACCATCTTTCTTGAAGGCAGTTCTTAGCTTAGCTAATTTTTCCATAGAAGCATTTTCTTTAATGTATTCATCTTTAGCAAATACAACTGGGTCACCTTTTCTTTGAGGAATAGTAACTGGTACTATTTCATCATCAAATCTCCCCTCTGCCTTAGCCTTTGCTGCTCTTTGTTGACTTCTCACAGCAAACTCATCTTGCTCCTGTCTTGTTATCTCCCACTGCTCAGCTATGTTTTCAGCAGTTATACCCATATGATAATCATGGAAAGAATCAGTTAAGGCATCCTTTATCATTGTATCGATAATTTCCCCATGCCCCATTCTTTCTCCCCATCTTGCTTTAGTAAGGGCATATGGTGCATTGCTCATGCTTTCTACTCCACCGGCTACTACTATATCGTTGTCTCCTAGTAGAATAGATTGAACCGCTAAGGATACACACTTAAGTCCTGAACCGCAAAGCATATTGATTGTTGTTGCAGGAGTCTCTACAGATATTCCTGCATTAACAGACGCCTGTCTTGCGATCCCTTGCCCTTGTGCTGTTTGTAAAATACAGCCCATATAAACTTCATCAACCTTGTTTGGATCAAGATTAGCTCTCTTTAGAGCCTCAACAATAGCTATTTCTCCAAGTTTAGCTGGAGACACCTTCGCTAATGATCCATTAAAAGTACCAATCGGGGTTCTTACAGCACTAGCTATAACAACTTCTTTCATCAATTTTCAACCTCCATAAATTTATAAATTTTATTTGAGTCATTTTTCGTAGAAAAATCCGACCAAAACGAAGGGGTTCTAGCCCCTGAGTTTTTATTTCGAGTAATCATAAAATCCTTTGCCCGTTTTTCTACCTAGTAGTCCACCTCTAACCATTTTTCTTAAAAGTGAATGTGCTCTATACTTAGAATCACCAAATTCTTCGTATAATACTTCCATAATAGCTAAATTTACATCATTTCCTATTAAGTCAGCCAATGCTAAAGGTCCTATAGGATGATTTGCACCTAACTTCATAGCTGCATCTATGTCTTCTGCACTTGCTACACCATCGGCTAAAATTCCAATTGCTTCATTAATCATAGGAATAAGAATTCTGTTTACTACGAAGCCTGGAGCTTCTTCTACTACAACTGGAGTTTTGCCTACATTCTTGCTAAGCTCCATAACTGTTTCCTTTGTTTCATCGGAAGTAGCTATTCCGTTGATAACTTCTACTAGCTTCATCACAGGAACAGGATTAAAGAAATGCATTCCTATAATCTTGTCAGGTCTGTTAGTTGCAGTTGCAATTTCTGTTATTGAAAGGGATGAAGTGTTTGTAGCTAGTATTGCTTCCTCTTTACAGATTGCATCTAGTTCTGCAAATATTTTTTTCTTGATTTCCATATTTTCAATTGCTGCTTCTACTACAAGATCTGCATCCTTTGCTAAGTTTAAATCTGTAGTAGGAGTAATTCTAGCTAATATTTCATTTTTCTTTTCTTCAGTTATTTTTTCTTTTTTAACACTTCTGTCTAGGTTCTTTGTTATTATACCTATTCCTCTTTCAACAAATCTTTCCTCAATATCTCTCATTATTACTTCATATCCTGATTGAGCAAAGGCTTGAACGATACCAGAGCCCATTGTTCCTGCGCCTAGAACGAATATCTTCATTTTTATTCCTCCTCAATATTAATAATTATTTATGTATAACAATTATTTCTTTTTAAATTCTGGCTTTCTTTTTTCTATGAAAGCTGCCATACCTTCTTTTTGATCTTCTGTTGCAAAGCATAATCCAAATAGATCCTTTTCTATTTCATTAGCAGTATCTATATCACAGCTAATACCTCTATTTATGGCCGCCTTTGAGTACTTAACTGCGATCTGACCATTTGATGCAATTTTCTTAGCCATTTTTAAAGCTTCATCCATTAATTCTTCCTGAGGTACAACATTGTTTACAAGTCCAATTTTTTCTGCTTCTACAGCTTTTATCATATTTCCAGTAAATATTAATTCCTTAGCCTTTGCAGTTCCTACTAATCTTGGAAGTCTTTGAGTTCCTGCAAATCCAGGTGTTATTCCAAGGCTAACCTCAGGCTGTCCAAATTTAGCCTTTTCTCCTGCTATTCTAATGTCACAACTCATAGCCAACTCGCATCCACCACCTAGGGCAAATCCGTTTACAGCCGCAATAACTGGCTTTTCCATAAGCTCAATTTTTCTGAATACCCTTGATCCAAGATCTCCAAATATTCTTCCTTCTTCTGCGGTTTTGTCCTTCATTTCAGAAATGTCTGCTCCTGCTACAAAGGCTTTACCTTCTCCTGTTATTATAAGAACATAAATATCGTCATTTTTTTCTATTTCATTAATTGCTTGGTCTAATTCCTGTAAAACACTGGTGTCTAAGGCATTTAAAGCTTTAGGTCTATTAAAGCTTAAAATTCCTATATTGCCTTCTTGTCTAAATAATAGATTTTTAAAGTCCACGTCACCATCTCCTTTACACCTATACTATATTAGCAAATCCTGTGCCAAAATCTTTTTTAGGGCTATTTCGATTAATCTTTCTCCCTAATCCTCTAAATCTAATATTTCCAGGGAAAATCAATTCATTCTATCTATTTATATTATAAAGGAAATTTGTAAACTTATTAAACACTTATAGATTATTTTCAGCCATAAAAAAACATATAGTTTTGATTGCATTCACCTTCCCAATATATATGGTATGGTACAAACTATCACATACAGCATATAGTAGAAAGTAGTGGCAGCAGAAACTTTTCTGACAAATGAAATAACCAAATCGTCAAAACGCAAAAAGTGTACAGAAAGTTTACATGTTTATTTCGTTTGCACTTTTTGTTTTTTGTCTAAACTCATTTCCATTATTATCTAAGATTATATATGATTTTTTTTCTCTACTCTGGGTTAATTGTGACACTTTATATATATGTTGTATGGTTTTATTGTATTAATGAAATCAAAAAATAAATTAGGGAAAAGATTAATTGATATGAACCTTTTCCCTTGTTTTGTTTAATTTCCTTTTTTTAGTTCAAAGTCCTTTTCCTCTAGATTATCATAATATTTTGCTACTGGGCTGTAATCTTTTATAGGATTTTTACTGAGAAACAACATTTTTAAATTAGTTAATTCACTTAGAGGATTTATATCGCTTATTTGATTATCAAATAAACTTAGATCCTTTAATTTATTCAATTTACTTAAAGGACTTATATCACTTATTTGATTTTGTTGGATGAAGAGTTTTTCTAAATTTTTCAGATTGCTTAGAGCAGTAATATCTTCTATACCGTTATTTCCTAACTCTAAAAAAGCTAAATTTGTAAGATTTTCTAAAGCCCGTATATCCTTTGTTTGAGTATCAAATAAATTTAGATCCTTTAATTTATTCAATTTACTTAAAGGACTTATATCTTTTATCTTATTTCTTCCTAGGTCTAAACTCATTAGGTTTGTAAGTCTTTCAATATCATCAATATCACTTATACCATTTTCACATAGTTCTAGCTCTACTAAATTATTCAAATTGCTTAATATACTTATATCTTCAACATTACTTCCAACTATTTTTAATTTCTCAAGACTTTTTATATTACCTACTTGACTTATATCCTGTATTTCAGAATCATAAATTTTTAATTCTGTTAATTTATCTATATATGTTAAAGGAGTTATATCTTTAACTTTACTATCATATATTTCTAGACGTTCTAGATTTTCTAAAGTTTTTAACAAACTAATATCATCCACCTGACATTGGTCAAAGTTTAACTCAATTAGATTTTTTAGATGCTGTATGCCTTGCAAACTAAATTCTAGCCCATTTTCATAATTTAGATGGGTTATTTTTTTTACATTTCCTTTATATATGTTTCCAGTTGGTTTATCTATAGCATTCCTTACTGCTTTTTCTAGATTTGGATCTTCAAAGGTAATAATTTCATTCTCTGATTCAGATGTTAATTCAAAATCTTTTTTCCTAAGATTACCATAGTATTTTGCTACTGGGCTGTAATCTTCTATGGGATTTTCTGAAAGAAATAGTACTTCTAAGTTAGTCATATTGCTTAGAGGACTAATATTCCTTATTCTATTCCCATCAATCATTAACTCCGTTAGTCCCTCTAATTTTCTCAATGCACTAATATCCTCTATATTATTCTCTGATAAGTCGAGATCCGTTAGATTCTTCAAATTTTCTATAGAGCTTATATTACTTATTTCATTTTTATATAATGCTAATGTGCCTAAAGCCTTTAGATCACTCAATGGATTTATATCGTTTATTTTATTTTTGCTTAGATATAATCGGTTCAAATTTTTAAGATCCCTTAACGAGCTAATATCGTCAATGTTATTGCCATATAGGTTCAAGTCTTCTAAATTAGTAAGATTTCCTATTGCTTCAACATCACTAATTTTATTACTACTCATCCATAGTGAACTCAGTTTATTTAAATTTTTGAGGGGGCCTATATCTTTTATATTGTTATGTCCTATGTCTAAATCAATTAACTCGGTTAGATTTTTTAAAGGACTGATATCTTCTATGTTATTATGATTTATAACTATAAAATGTAGCTCTTTAAGATTCTCTAATGCAGTTATATCTCTTATCTGATTGTCTTCCAATAAAATTTCATTAAGCTTTGTCAAGTTTGCTAGAGGGCTTATATCCTCTATCTGATTACCTTCTGCCCTTAAGTAGTCTAATTGATGTAGATTTTTTAATGCACTAATATCCTTTACTTCGTTTGAGCAAAAGCGTAATGATTCTAAATTAATTAATTTACTTAGAGGGCTAATATCTTTTATTTTATTACCTTCTAAGTGTAACCATGTTAAATTAGAAAGGTTTTCCAACGCACTTATATCCTCAGTATTATTACTTCCTAAGTGTAACTCTGTTAACTTGGTAAGTTCTTTTAGAGGACTTATATCACTTATTTCATTGACATATAATATTAGCTTCTCTAGATTCTTTAAATTACTAAATATGCTAATGTCTTGTATTCTATTTTGTCTAAGATCCAAGTAAGCTAGGTTCTTAAGATTCTCTATTCCTTTAAAGCTTGAAATCCCACAGTTACTACAATCTAACTTTGTAATTTTTTCAACATCGCTTTTATAAATATCTCCTTTAGGTTTATCTATCTTATCCCTTATAACCTTTTCTAGATTAGGATCTTCAAAAGTAACAGTTTCATTGGATTCAACTTTGACTTCAAAGGGCATTACGATACTTTTTTCAAGTCCCTTATCACTCCCTTTTGCTTTAACATTTTTACTTATACATAAATAATATATCTTTCCTTTTTCATAGGGTGAGTTTGGAGTAACCGTAACTGCATTACTATCCTTCCCTAGTTTAATAGTGCTTTTTATTGCTATGTTATTGTCAGCTTTAACATATATGTTCTCATTATTTATAGTCTCTTCATCAACTGTCTTATTAAATTTAATAGTCCATGTTTTCATCAAATCATTAACTGCCTTTTGATCTTTTTTTTCCCAGTTGATTGGATTTTTCCATTCATACTCCGAATTTGCATAAATTGGATTGCATGTTAATAATAAAGTAAAGGTTAATAATAAAATAAATGTTTTTCTCATCAGTTATACCCCCATTTTTATATATGTACATATAAAATTTTATACTATATTTCCCTAAATTTCCATCTTATCTTTACTATTTAAGTAAATTGTAAGAACAAGAAAATAAAGTGCCATAGGACACTTTGTCACGAAGTCATATTTACTCTTCTCTTTAGTAAATATCTATTAATTTTTTTGACCCATAACACCAATAGCAATATAAGAACCGAAAGTATCACTATGGTTCCTCCCGATGCCAGCTCTAAGTAATATGATATGAATATTCCCGCTATCACAGCCACTTCTGCAAAGATTATTGAAAGCAGGGTAGCATGTCTGAAGCTTTTAGCAAGCTGAAGGCTTGTTGCCACAGGTAGTACCATAAGTGAAGATACTAGAAGTATACCTACTATTCTCATAGATACGGTTATTGTGGAAGCAATTAAGATTATAAATAGTAGATTTATATATCTAACTGGAATTCCAGCAAGCTTTGCCGATACCTCATCAAAGGCTATATAGAAAAGCTCTTTATATAAAAGCTTTATAGTCATAATAATCACTAAGCCAAGTATAGCAATAATCCATAGGTCTCTAGGTAGTACAGTTGTTATACTTCCGAATAGATATCCAAACAGGTCTATATTAAAGGATTTTGCGAAGCTTATTAGAACTACTGCTAGACCTATTCCAGCCGATAATATAATGGCTATGGAAAGTTCAGCGTACTCCTCATAGCTTTTTCTAAGCTTCTCTATGGCTAGGGCTGCTACAATGGAAAATATAAGGGACATACTTAGGGGATATACACCTGAAAGTATTCCAGCGGCTACCCCTGCCAAGGCCACATGGGAAAGACTGTCGCCAATGAGGGACATCCTTCTAAGTACAATAAATATTCCTATTAGAGGACACAATACGCCAATGATTATACCTGATAAAAGTGCCCGCTGCATAAAACCATATTGTAATATTTCTAACATTGTCTTGTACTCCTTTGTTAAAGTTATTAATGCCTATGTACCAGCATATTCATACTATCACCATAGAAATTAGTTAGGGATTCACTAAAGGATACCTTACAGCATTTATTTTGAACTAGGAGTTTTTTATCTCCCATGCATGCTATTCTACTGACCTTCTCTGTTATCACCCCTATGTCATGGGATATCATAACTATAGTTATATTCATTTCCTTATTGAATCTTTCTAAGAGGTCATAGAATTCTCCCTGTGATCCAATATCTATACCGACGGTAGGTTCATCTAGGAAAATAATTTCTGGTTCACTGATAAGTGTTCTTGCTATAAAGACCTTTTGCTGTTGACCTCCTGATAGGTTTCCAATCAGCCTGTGTCTATAGTCCTCCATGCCAACAATCTTCAAGATCTCATAAACCTTTTCTTTATGTTCTTTCTTAATTGATTTAAATAAACCGATTCTAGGAAAGAGATTGGCAGCTACTATTTCCTCCACAGTGGCGGGGAAACCTCCATTAAATGAAGTAGCTTTTTGAGCCACATATCCTACCCTACCCCATTCCTTGAAATTCTTTATATCTTGTCCAAATATTTTTGTGCTTCCTTTTTGAGGTTTTAATAATCCAAGCATTAATTTAAACAGAGTGCTTTTAGCTGAACCATTTGGCCCCACTAGTCCTAAGTAATCGCCTCTAAATATCTCTAAATTAATGTCCTCTAGAACTAGCTTCTCATCATATCCAAAGGAAAGATTCTCTACACTTACTATTCTATCCATAACTTTATCACCACTTTATTATCTATATATAATACGATAAACATCTTACATTACGGAGATTTGACAGCCAACGCCTTTGAGGATGGTAAATCTTCGTAATATAATAGATTTTTCGTAATTTATATATTTATTTTAGTCTATCTCTCATGATTATACCCTGTAATGGGTATTCCTACACTTCGATTTTATTGGATAAATCTCTTGACTTAAGATAAAATTAGTGATACTGTTTAATTAATAATTGAATACATATTTCTTCAGGGCAGGGTGTAATTCCCTACCGGCGGTATAGCCCGCGAACCATAAACATGGTTGATCTGGTGTAACTCCAGAGCCGACAGTATAGTCTGGATGGAAGAAGGAAGATTTTTTTTGTGCACATTTTGTAATTACGCCCTGGAGTATATCTTCAGGGCTTTTAATATTTTCTGTTTAAAAAAGGAGGATGATTATTAATGGAAAGAACGATTTCTAAGAAAAATAAAGCATTTAATACGCGTCAAATATCTTCTACTAATTCTTTAGTAAAAATCTCATTGCTATCTGTGATAGCATATTTGCTTATGCTTATTGAGTTGCCTATACCTTTGTTTCCAGCATTTTTGAAGATAGATTTAAGTGATATGCCTGCACTAATTGGAGCCTTTGCCCTCGGCCCTATAGCCGGTGTTATGATCGAGCTTATCAAAAATCTGTTGCATCTTATCACAAAAACTTCCACCGGTGGTGTTGGAGAGCTTGCTAATTTTTTAATAGGTGCTGCAATGGTAATTCCTGCTGGAATCTTCTATGCTAGGAGCAAGAAAAAGTCTACTGCCCTTATAGGAATGTTAATTGGTACTGCTCTAATGGCAATCGTTGGTGCCCTTGCAAACTACTATATCCTTATACCTTTTTACGCTAAGATGATGCCAATAGATCAAATTATTGCGTGGAGCGCAGCTGCAAACACGGCCATAACAGATCTGAAAAGCCTTATACTTTATGCAGTAGTTCCTTTTAATCTTTTAAAGGGAGTTGTTATATCGATTTTAACAATACTTATTTATAAGAAAATCTCACATTTGTTGATTAATAAAAGAGTATAGTAATACTCATCTTGTTGACAAAGTCAACAATCTGTAAGGACTGAGCTTTTTTAGCTCAGTCCTTTATATTTAAAAATATTTCATTATACTTTTTATCCCTTCTATCAGATACTCTCTTCCTTCATATCTAATAGAGGGTTCTATTGTCACTGGTTTATTTTGTCTTGCTATTAATTTAATTACTTCTTCTGTATCAAATTCTAGGAAAATGTAAAACACAATAATATGGCTGTGATTCTTTTCACTTCTCTAGATTGAGTTCTAAATTCTATTAATTATGTATTGAAGTTTCTTTTTTAGGATTCTTTCTTAAGGATGATTCAAATTGAATAGCCTTTGTAGGGCATGCTTCTATACAGTTTCCGCATGAAAAACAGTCTGGTATCACTTTCTTTTCTTTATCCAAAATTGCATCCATTGTCGTTGAAGGACAAGCCTTTGTACAAGCACCACATTCTGTGCACTTATTGTGATGAACCTTTATTTTAAACACGCTAATAGCTTCAAACATCCATCCCACTAATCCAAAAGGACAAAGGAATTGACACCACGGTCTATATGTAAATAGACTCAGGAACAGAACCAATCCTATGAAACTTCCACCAACAATACCTATTACCTCAGGCTTGAAAATTTTAAATGGATCTATAAGTCCAACGATATCCATTGACCATAGAAAAGCTGCTATCGTTATGGTTATAAAAAATAAAACTCTTATGCTATTGGATACTAGAAATGATGGTTTAAATTGTCTGATCAAGCCTTTATTATCATTAGTGTTTCTATTGAGCCTAAATATAAAATCTTGAAGGACTCCTAGTTGGCATCCCCATGAGCAGATAAACTTATTAGCAATAATAATTGTTGAAATAAAGATTGTGAATGCTATGAGTCTAGGTGGAAAAATTACTCCTTTAATACCCAAAAGAACGATTGCATCCTTTACTGTCCCCATAGGACTTGGATCAGAGCCTAATATAATTCCAAATAGTAGTACAGATATTGCATAAATCCACTTTCGGTTTCTATAAGAAATCTTATTGTTCTTTAGCATATAGAAAGTAATTCCCATGAAAACGAACCATAGAATGAATTTCATTCTAATTTTTATCCAGTTTTTACTCTCATCCTCACTTTCAAGGGCTAATTGTCTGTTTATCTTTTCCTTTATTTGTATATCTGTAAGTCCAAAGGATTGTATATTTTTATCTAACTCCTCTTTAGATTCTAGTGAAAATACTTCTTTTAATATTTGATTTGATAGATTGTTATTAGCACCAAAATCCTTTATTGTCATATTTTCTTTAATAACTATTTCTTGAGAATTTAAGTCTACCTCTTCAGGTTTATCTGACCATAGTTTTGCTGAAGTTACTGATAAGTAGACAACAAGAATCATTACTAGAGCAAATAATATAAATGGTTTTACGGATTTATTTATTTTCATCTGTATAAAAGCCTCCTTATTCATTACGTTTTCATTTTTATACTAAGCTAATTATCCCCCCATCCTTAGAAGAATTATTGTTTTTTACTGCAACAGCGTTTATTGTATAGTAGAAATGTGTCAAGCATGTGACAGAATTACGAAAGTTTTTAACTTGAAATTTTTTCCATATACAGCCTTATTATATATCCCATTTATGGAGAAAGTATGAAGATAAAAATTCTTTGATGAGCATAATAGAAATTTATACAAAAAAGCTGCGCAATCCCATATTTTGAGATTACACAGCTTTTTGCCACTTTCTTTATATTACTCTACAGCTGATTCTTCGGATAAATCTTCAATTATTTTCTCTGATATGTCTTCATCCCCTGTTTTTTCTTCGACTTGGTTATAAAGTTATAGGCACAATTACTATCTAGGACTTTTAACCTATTTTCTATTTTTTTTTATTTATCTTCATGTCAAGCAGGAAATTTGTCTCATTTTGTATAATCTTAATGTATTGGATAAACTTTCTGATAATTCTATTCTTTATAAGATGTGTTTCTAAACCAAATTTTGATTTCTTATTAATAGCCAATGTTCTAAGTATATTAAGGCAATCCAAAAGCAAAATACTTATTGTAATTCCTACGGTGTCAGAAAAATAAACAAATTTTAAAAAGTTGGTGTTGGGTGTGGAAAATTATAAAACGAAAATAGTTACCATAGATCTTGTAGAAGCTGGTATGATTGCAGCTCAAGATATCTTTACTGATGTTGGTCAAATGCTGATAGCTGCAAATACTGCACTAGATGAAAAGAGCTTAAGAAAATTAAAACTCTATGGTATTCATGATATACCAATCAAGGAGTTCGTAGAAAATTTCAACATGGGAAATCTGCCCTTTAGCCCTACTAAAGAGTTAGTAAAGGACTCTAAGGGATTTAAGGTCTTTGAATCATCCTATAGTGACCATACGGTATCTCTAAAGGATGAAATGTTAAATATCAGTGAAGGCAAGCACGTAGATGTTTCTCAATTATTTTCTGTTAGTGAGGAGCTACTTACTACTGTAAAATATAAAAGCAATTTGTTTGGCTTTTTAAGTAACCTAGAGGGTTTTGATGACTATACCTATGCCCATTGTTTGAACGTTTCCTTAATATCTCATACCATGGGACAATGGTTAGGTTTTGATGAGAAAAAACTCATGCATATATCGGTTGCAGGTTTACTCCATGATATTGGTAAAACTAAAATAGATAAAAATATTTTGAATAAGCCCGGGAAGCTCACGGAGGAAGAATTTCAAGAAATAAAGCAACATACAGTATATGGTTTTCAAGCCATAGAAAAACAAGATATTCCTTACAATATCAAAATGGCTGTTCTTATGCACCACGAAAGATATGATGGAAGTGGTTATCCCCTAAATGCAAAAAATAATCAAATTAATGATTTTGCAAAAATAGTTGCTATAGCTGATGTTTATGATGCCTTAACATCTAATCGTCCCTATAGAAACAGATTCGATCCGTTCCATGTAATTCGTCAGTTTGAGCAGGACTATTTTAGTCATCTTGATACTAAGCTTTTAATGACCTTCCTTCAGAATATTGCCTACTGTTATTTAGACAGTTGGTGTGTACTTTCTACAGGCGAAGAAGGGAAAATTATATTTATTAACAAACATATGCCTTCTAGACCAATTGTCCAAGTTGACAATGCTATTATAGATTTGAGTCAGGAACAGGATATTTACGTTGGTAGGATAATATAAAATGAGCTGAACTCATGAAAACATCTTATAAGTTCAGCCCTAGGGTGTTTCAGAATGAATGAAGTTCAAGGTTTTGAAATTCAGGCGGTTTGGCTAGTACTGACGTACGTGCCAAGTCGCCTGAATTTTAAATAACGCAGAAATTCGTCATTCTGAGACGCCCCCTCTTATTCTCCAAATACTTCAACTACTTCTTTTAGCTTTTCTCTTATTGGTATATTTTGTGGACATGCTTCTTCACACTGTCCGCATTCGATACATTTTGAAGCTCTTGACTCTTCTTTTATGAACATTTTATAGCGATTCTTCTCATCCTCAATATTATCAAACATGGATGCATCATTATAAAACTCAAAGGCTCTAGGTATAGCCACATCCACTGGACATGGTAGACAGTATTTACAAGAAGTACAGTTTACTTTTATTTTTTCTTCGTATACATTACACACTTTAGAGATCAGATTATGCTCTTCATCGGCAAGAGAGTTTGGCTTCCCGTCATCGGCATATTTAATATTTTCTTCAACCTGCTGTAGTGTCGACATCCCACTAAGTACTGTACTTACTTCTGGAAAATCCCATACGTACTTAAATGCCCATTCAACAGGAGTTCTTGTAGTCTGTGCATTATCCCAAAGCTTCATTATTTCATCGGGAACCCGAGATACCAATCTTCCTCCCCTTAGTGGCTCCATTACTACTATCCCTATTTCCTTCTCAGCGGCATATTTAAGTCCTTCCTTACCAGCTTGATAATCTTCATCTACGAAGTTATACTGTATCTGACAGAAGGTCCAATCATAGGCATCAACTATTTCTTTAAACAGCTCTACCTTATCGTGGAATGAAAATCCAATATACTTCACTCTTCCATCCTTTAAGATACTATCTAAAAATTCAAACAGACCATTTTCAGTTAGGTTTTTCCAGTATGTTTCAGTTAGATTATGAACTAAATAGAAATCTATATATTCGGTTTGCAGCTTTTCTAATTGCTCATTTAAATATTTGTCCATATCTTCTCTTGTCTTTACAAGCCAACTTGGAAGCTTAGTTGCTAAGTATACCTTCTCCCTATATCCACCCTCTAAGGCCTTCCCAACCAAAGGTTCACTCATCCCCCCATGATATGGATATGCTGTATCAACATAATTTACTCCATTGTCTATAGCATAACGAAGCATCTCAATAGCTTTTTTCTCATCGATGTTTTTAGTATCCTCATCTATAGTCGGAAATCTCATGCATCCAAAGCCAAGTACTGACACCATTTCATCTGTCTTGCCAAATTTTCTATATAGCATTCTATTGTTCCTCCTTCAATGTTCATAGTTATATTTCAGTTAAAAGCTCATAATAGTTTTTATATTTTCCCTGCTATATTTGAGCCTTGCTTCAATTTCTTCAATAGGTACAGGTTTACTGAACAAAAACCCTTGATATTCATCACATTTATTTTCTTCTAGGAATTTTAGTTGCTGAATAGTTTCTACCCCCTCTGATACTACTTTTATTCCTAGGGACTTAGCCATATTAATCAGAGATGTAATAATCGATTCATCCTTTTTATCCTTTACTATTCCATCGATAAATAGTTTATCAATCTTTAGTACATCAACCGGAAATGTCTTTAGATAGCATAACGATGAGTATCCTGTTCCAAAATCGTCTAAATGTATTTGTATATTATGCTTCTTAAGCTGGTTCAATATCCTAAGGGCATAATCTTTATTTTCCATTGCGGTGGTTTCCGTAATTTCCATGCTGATGAATGATGTATCTATCTCGTTATTTTCCAATATAGATTCTACTCTCTCAATAAAGGTTTTTTCATTAAACAACTGTGCTGATATATTAATCGCAATATTTACTGGTTCAAGGCCGCTATTTATCCAATTTTTCAGCTGCTTACAAACCAGCCCTAGTACATGCAAATCTATTTCTTTTATTATTCCCGTTTCCTCTGCAATCTGAATAAACTCATTAGGATAAAGCAACCCAAACGTTGGATGGTTCCATCTAAGCAATGCTTCCAATCCAGTAATTCTCTTCGTCAATATATCAACCTTCGGCTGATATGTAAGGTAGAACTCTTCTTTTTCCAAGGCTATTCTTAGGCCCTCGGCAATCTGCAGCTTTCTTATCGATAGGTCATTCATTGACTCATCATATATCTCGAAGTTATTTTTCCCATTTTCTTTTGCTTTGTACATAGCTATATCTGCATTTTTGAACAGGGTATCTAAATCTCCACCATTCTCGGGAAAGACGGATATTCCAATACTGCATGAGGTATGAATATGTATGCCGTTTAATATAAATGCTTCCTTAAATTTCTCAATTATTCTATTGGCTATACATTCTACTTCACCATATTCAATAACGTCATGAAGTACTATTACAAATTCATCACCGCCGAGGCGAGCAACAATATCCTTAGTTCTAATTACATTTCTTAACCTTATAGATGCTTTTTTCAATAGGTCATCACCTATGTTGTGACCAAAGGTATCATTTATAATTTTAAACTCATCAAGGTCAACGAATAGTATACCTAATTTCTTACTACTATTGGAGGCTTCCTTTATAAAAAGTGATAATTTTTCCTTTATACTTCTTCGATTAGGCAGGCTTGTCAGATAATCATTAAATGCTAAATCCTTCATTTCCTTTACAAAGCTTTCTTTTTCTTCTATTGCTTTGTAAAATCCATAGGTTATCATTATTATAGCCAACCCTTGAAAAACTTCCTCAAAAATAACATCTTGAAGACCAACTAGCCAGTTAGGTAAAGCAAGGTTTATTTCATCAATAACATCATTTAAAAATGAAAATGCCATAAGCCCGATACCTAGACTAATAAATTTGATCTTAAAGTCTAAGGAAATTATGAAAGTATTAAAAGCAAGAATAAATACTATTCCTTCAATGATAAATTCACTTTTGTCTATATCTAAGTTATTTTTAGCAATTATAAAGTATGATAAAAAAAGTAATATAAATAGTAAAGATATAATCTTTATTTTTGTTGATGTCTCTACAACTTTTTCATTCACGATTTTCAACCCCTGTTATGTTAGTAAACGCTTAGGTATATCAATTAATCTCATCCTTTTTGTAAAATGCTCTAAAATAAAATAAATATACCAATGTCAATAAGCCTTTTATATCATATTTGTATATTTTTGGAATATAACTTCTATATTTCTACCTTTCCTATCTAAAATCCTCCTCTTATATATATAGAATTAAATTTAAAATTATTAATTGTGGCGTTTTTGTGACAAAATCAGTAACATTATGTGAAACATGCTTTTTTATCTTCCTCTATGGATTTATTTAGGTATAATAAAGATAAGTCATAAACCCTATACTGGAGGTGGCAAAATGAATCTTAAGAAGATACTAATAGTTGAAGATGAAAGTAGAATGAGAAGACTTATATCTGATTATCTAAAAAGAGAAGGTTATATTACTATCGAAGCTGAAAATGGGAAAAAAGCTATAGAAGTATTCGACTCCGAAGAAATAGATTTAATCATACTAGATATTATGATGCCTGAGTACGATGGATGGACGGTGTGTAGAGAGATTAGAAAAAACTCCAGTATACCAATAATAATGCTTACAGCTAGGAGTGAAGAATCCGATGAACTCTTTGGCTTTGAGCTTGGTGTGGATGAATATATTACAAAGCCCTTTAGCCCTAAAATTTTAGTTGCAAGGGTTAAGGCCCTATTAAGAAGATCCTATACAAAAGAAGATTCCAAGCTATCCTTTAACGGGCTAGAAATTGACATGAAGGGTCATAGGGTATTTGTTAATGATAGCGAAATAGAAATGACCCCAAAGGAATATGAGCTTTTAACTTATATGGTACAAAATGAGGGCAATGCCTTAACAAGGGAGCAAATACTCAATAATGTCTGGGGATATGATTACTTTGGTGATCTTCGAACTGTGGATACCCATGTTAAAAGGCTAAGGATAAAGATAAAAGGAAAAGATAAATATATTCAAACCGTCAGAGGAGTTGGCTATAGATTTGAGGTGAAGGAATGAAAAATTCTATAGGTATAAAGCTCTTTATTGGAATTACATGCTTCGCCTTAATAATAGTTAGTCTTTCCTGGATATTAAATACTAACTATTTAGAAGGATATTACTTAAGAAAAAAGCAGGATAGCATAATTAAATACGGAAAAGAAATTCAGTCAGATTACAATCCTAATTATATACAAGATAATAATAACGGGCTTAAAAATATCGAAAACATGATTGGTGGAGACATAACTATATTAGATGAATTCGGTGATGCAATATACAGTTCGTCTCTTATGCAATTTAGAGGCGGCGGAAAGGGTAAGGGCAAAGGTAGCAGCTGGGGACTTGGCTTAATTAGCGACGAAGGCCTACAGATATTGCTAGATGGAGACACTATCTTGGAAAGCTACGTCCATCCAAGATTTAATACCGTATCACTTGTTCTTGCCTCGCCATTAGAAAATGGACATATTTTAATAATGGAATCTCCCCTTGCTCCAATCAAGGAAAGTGTTGAAATAGCCCAAGATTTTTACATTTATATAGCCATTATCTCCCTTATCATCGGTACTATTATAGCATTTATATTTTCCAAGCTATTTACAAAGCCCATAATCAAGCTTAATAATGTTGCTAAAAGTATGGCTCACCTTGATTTTAGTAAAAAATACACTATCAATGGTGATGATGAGATCAATCAGCTGGGAAAAACTATTAATTTCCTTTCAGATAAGCTCGATGCTTCTATATCAGAACTCAATAGAGCAAATGATAAGCTTCAGGAAGACATAGAGAAAGAAAGGCAGCTGGAAAAGCTAAGAAAGGAATTTGTCTCTAGTGTTTCCCATGAACTTAAAACTCCTATCGCATTGATTCAAGGCTATGGAGAAGGTTTAAAGGATGCGGTAATTGAAGATGAAGATAGCAAAAACTTCTACTGCGATGTAATCGTTGATGAAGCAAAAAAGATGGATCAGCTTGTTAAGGATCTCCTTAATCTATCTGCTTTAGAATCCGGTCATTATCAGCTTCAAAGGGAAAGCTTTAATATATATAGCTTAATCGAAGGAATTATAAATAAGTATAATCCTATATTTGATGAAAAGGAAATCAATCTCAAATTTGATTCAGATGATAGAAAAATGAATGTATTTGCTGATTCCATAAGAATTGAACAGGTTTTAGTAAACTTTTTGAATAACGCAATAAATCATGTTAATGAAGAGAAGGCTATAAAAATAAATATTATTGATTATATTGAAAAGATTAAGGTTACGATAACAAATACTGGCAAATCAATACCGAAAAGCGAAATGGATAAAATCTGGGACAGCTTTTATAAATTGGATAAATCAAGGGCTAGAGAGTATGGCGGTACTGGACTGGGCTTGTCCATAGTAAAGGGTATTTTGAAGCTCCATAATAGTAATTTTGGCGTTCAAAATGTAGATGACGGCGTTAAGTTTTGGTTTGAGATTGATAAAAGTCGCTAAAGTGGCTTTCTAGATTCCAAGTTTTCAGGCCATTTTCTTAATTAAAAAAGATTAAAATTTTTATGAATATAGAAACCGCAATAAATCTTTTGCATTTTGACTCCTTAAAAAGCCTTGAAACGTTAGCTATTCAAAAAATCAAAATGTAGATTTATGGGTGCGTTCTATATAGATTAAGTTTTGCTATATAAACTCTATATTTGTTGATAACTTTTGTATCTAACTAAAGTTATCAACATTAAGTCTATACTTTCAGTAATTATGTGGATTATTACATAGTTACTGTTTTTTTATTTATATATAATATGTTAAGCATTTCACATTCTGGAGATTTGACAGCCAATGCTTCTTAGGATGGTAAATCTTCGGAATGCAATAGATTTTTCGTAACTTATCTAAATCTACATCTAGTTGTCACATAGTTGCCACATTCTTTTTCTATAATTAACTTGTAAAACAAATACAAAACACAAATTGAGAGGAGAATTTTAAATGAAAAAAGTATTAACAACATTATTAGTGTCAAGTCTTGTATTATCAACAGGTGTGGTGGCTTTTGCTGATTCAATATCATCACCAGCAGAAATCTATGCAAACTTAGCTGGAAAAACAGTGGAGCAGGCTTATGAACTTAGAGGAAATGACAAAAGCTTTGGTGAACTGGCAAAGAAAGATGGATTCTTTGATAAGTTCCAAGCTGCATTCTTAGAGGCAAAGAAGCAAATACTTGCTGACAAGGTCGAAAAAGAAGAAATCACTCAGGAAAAGGCTGATGAAGTGACTAAGTTAATGGAAGAAAATTGTGATGGAACTGGTACTCAAAAGCTAGGACAAAAAAATGGTATTGGCTTTGGAAGAGGAGCTGGAAATGGTCAAGGCAGAGGCCAAGGTAGAGGTCTTGGTGCTGGTATGGGGAGAGGGAATGGTCTAGGAAAAAACAAATAAGCTCTCTTAAGGGGGTGTTTCAGAATGGCAAATTTCTGCGTTATTTGAAATGTCCACCGACTTGGCACGTACGTTAGTACTAGCCAAACCGTTGAAATTCCAAAACCTTGAACTTCACTCATTCTGAAACACCCTGGGGCTGAGCTCATAAGAAATATTTATGAGACAGCCCCTTTACTTCAATCAATGATATGAGGAGTGTTCTAAATGAAATCATCTAAAAGGAAAAAAATATGGATTCGTCCTGCTATTCAGGTTTTCTTTTTTATCTTTATTGGATTAATAGCATATAATCATACTTTAGCAGAAAGTGGAGGAGGCATTCCCCTTCTTTCTTCAGCCTCTCTCCATACCCTCTGCCCATTTGGCGGCGTAGAATCCATCTATCAATATATCACTACGGGAAGATTAGTAAAGAAGGTTCATGAATCTGCCTTTGCTCTCATGTATATAAGCTTCTTCTTAGCAATACTGTTTGGTCCTGTTTTATGTGGCTGGATATGTCCCCTTGGAAGTATTCAAGAATGGTTTAGTAAAATTGGCAGAAAGATTTTCAAAGGAAGATTTAATAGATTTATACCATATAAATTTGATAAGTACTTAAGGTTTTTGCGCTACGGTGTATTGATCTGGGTTCTATATATGACAGCATTATCCGGAGACTTAGCTTTCAACGAAATAGATCCATATAGTGCTCTATTTCATCTATGGAGTAGCGATTTAGCAATGGGCGGCTTGACAATATTGATCATTACCTTGATAGCTTCACTATTCATTGAAAGGCCATGGTGTAAATATGCCTGTCCATATGGTGCTCTTTTAGGCATAACAAACCTATTTAGAGTATTTAGGATAAAGAGAAACCCTGCGACATGTATCTCATGTAATGTCTGTGATAAAGTTTGTCCTATGAATATCCAGGTATCTAAAATAGGCGCTGTTAAAGATCATCAGTGCATAAGCTGTATGAAGTGTACTTCTGAAGAAGCTTGTCCACTAGATGCTACAGTGGAGTTTACAAGTTCAAGAAAGGAGGCCGCAAAACATGAAAATTAAATCAACCTCCCTTGGTTTGATAATAGTAATAATATTATTCGGAGGAATTTTAGCTTCTTCTGCACTAAATTTATGGAAAACAGAATCTCCAAAAGTCCCGGAAAAATTTACTGCTGGTGAATTTTCAGGAGAGTACAATCCGGCCGACATGAGAGGTTCATATACCATTGACGATGTCAGCAGCGTATTCAATATTCCATTTGAGGATTTACGAACTGCCTTTGTTCTTTCCGATGAAATTGATACCTCAAGCTTTAAAACTAAGGATTTAAAGGAGCTATACAGCGATTTAGAAGATGGCGTAGAAATAGGAAATGGCTCAATGAAGTTTTTTGCAGCCCTATATACCGGCCTCCCCTATGAACTGGATGAGGAAACCTATCTACCTAAGGAAGCCGTAGAAGTTTTAAAAGCTAATGCATCATTAACCAAAGAACAAATAGAGTATTTAGCTAACCATACTGTAGATATTAAATCTGTAGATCAAGTGACTTCCGCAGCAAACTCAAATACCAATGCTTCATCTCCTGGTAATCAAGAAATTAGCGACACTCATGATACAGATGACAAAATGATAAGGGGTACAACTACCTTTAGAGAAGTATTAGATTGGGGAGTTAATAAAGATATCATAGAAAAAGCTATTGGTGGAGAAATCCCTGATACCAACATGGTAATAAGGGATTATTGTAGAAATAACGAAATTCAGTTTTCCACTGTCAAAGAAGAACTTCAAGGTTATGTTGACAATCTAGAATAGCGTTGCAAGTATACATTGCTACCAAGGATGAAAATGTGACATGGGGACGTACCCATCTGACACGCACTCTTCCCAGTGTGTCCGTGGGCCCGTCCCCATGTCATATTTTCCAAACTCTAGCAAATAAACTGATTTTTCCCCGTCCAAATAAAAAGTGAATTCCCTTTTTATCAAGCTATCAACCTTTCCACTCCAGCAATAACCTTATTTGCTACATCTTTATCCCTTTTAGCTAGTTCCTTAAAGTACTCTTCCCTATCTCCATCATATTTTATTGACTCATTAAACAACACATACTCTAGCATATTTCTTGCCTTATTTATAGCTTGGTTTCTACCACTTTCTCGATCCTCATGATTCAAGGGACAGACTATTATCATGCATAAGCTCCTTATAACCATTTCTTTATCAAAATTCTTACTTAAACTTTCAGTAAATGTAGCAAGGTTTTCTTCATGGTTCCTCGTTTTATTTTCAATAGCATCATCGATAATCCTTTTAGTATATCCTATAACGCAATTTTTCCCCTGACATCTACCGCAAGTTCCCTCTCCAAGGCATATTTCTTCGACGCTTTCTTTTATTTGATGGGTATATTCATAAAGTGTTAAGGCAACTTCCTTTAAAGCAGTACTTTTGTTATATTTTCTAATTTGTAGTGATGGTTTTAATGCAAAGTAAATACTTATACTTAATAGTCCAAAAAAGATTAATGTATTTATAGGTGTTAAATAATTCCTCGGCACAGCGGTATAGAGCTTAATGATCCCAAATAGTGTAAATATTAAAGCCGATGCTATTTTCATAGTAAACTCAGGTATCCTGTTTCCGATTTTACTGCCAATAAAAATCCCCATACCACTGGTAAGCACCATCCCACTTACGGTTCCAAGTAAAATAAATGCAGGGAATGTTGCATCAGAAGCTAGGGTTATAGCTGTTAGCTGTGTCTTGTCCCCCAGTTCTCCTATGAAAAACGCTACTGCTACTGTTAAAACAGGACCAAAATTTTTCTTCACATTATCCTCTTCATCTTCTTCCTTAGCCTTCAGAGTCCATAGTGCAAAACCTATAAATAGGAATCCTGCTAATATTTGAATAGCGTTAAGTGGTATGAAGCTTGAAAGATATGCGCCCAATATAACTGCTAAGCCGTGATTTAGTAATGAACCGAAGAAAACTCCTAAAAGTACTTCTTTAATCATAAACTGAGTTGCAAAGGCCATGGCTAATATCTGAGTTTTGTCCCCCATCTCCGCCATAAAAATTAAAAGCATCGATTTCAAAAATTCCTTTATCATTTGTTGTCCTCCCTTTAAAATGAAAAGGACGAGACCACAGCTTAACAAGACTATCGATATAAATAGTCTTGTTAAGCTAAAAGTCTCGCCCCTTTAAAAACAAAATTCTAAAGCAAATAGGACCAGGTATTTTTTTCGTACCAGTATGTTGACCCTATTTATGGTTTGTACCACAACTACTCCCTCTTAGCCTATTAGAGAGAGTTCCTAGTAAAACTTAATTTATACATATACAAATACTCAGTGTTTCTGGGCGTTTTGGATGTGTATGAATTAAAGTCTTTACTGGAATCTCTATATAAATCTGGGTTTTACTCTATTTCTTTTTCTTCCAAGAATCCTTTAAGGATACTACTCTATTAATAACTAAAGAATCCTCAGTAGTCTCTTTAGTATCTATACAGAAATATCCGTGTCTCAGAAACTGATACTTACTTCCCAGCTTGGCTTCTTTTAAAGCTGGTTCAACAAATGCTGACTCTAGCTTCTTCAGCGAATCTGGATTTATGTTGTCTTTCCAATCTTCTACTTCCTTATCATCATCTAATAATAGACGATCATAAAGACGAATCTCAGCCTTAACTGCATGGTCGGCTGAAACCCAGTGGATTGTTCCCTTTGGTTTACGTCCTGTAAACCCTGAACCACTCTTTGTTTCTGAATCATATGTGCAGCGAAGCTCTAGAATTTCTCCAGTCTCTTCATCCCTTATCACATCTTCACATTTGATGAAGTAAGCATGTCTTAATCTAACCTCTACGCCTGGTGAAAGTCGTTTATATTTCTTAGGTGGATCTTCCATGAAGTCCTCTCTTTCTATATAAACAACACGTGAAAATGGAACTTCTCTGCTGCCCATTTCAGGATTTTCCGCATTATTTTCTGCATGAAGCCACTCTGTCTCTCCTTCTGGATAGTTTGTTATAACTACCTTCAGTGGATCAAGTACCGACATAACACGAGGCGCCTTCATCTTTAAATCATCTCTAATGCAATGCTCAAGCATAGCCATATCAACTATACTATTACTCTTAGATACACCAACACGATCTAAGAAGTCCTTTATTGATTCAGGTGTATAACCGCGTCTTCTTAAACCTGATAAGGTAGGCATACGTGGGTCATCCCAACCATCAACATAGTCTTCTTCAACAAGTTCTCTTAACTTTCTCTTACTCATAACTGTACCGGTAAGATTTAATCTTGCGAACTCAATCTGTCTTGGTGGATTTTCAAATTCACATTCTGTAAGGGCCCATTCATATAAAGGTCTATGGTCTTCAAACTCTAAAGAACATAGGGAATGAGTTATGCCTTCTACAGCATCTTCAAGGGGATGAGCGTAATCGTACATCGGATATATACACCACTTATCTCCTGTTCTATGATGGGTAGAAAACTGTATTCTATAAAGAACTGGATCACGCATGTTTAAGTTAGGTGATGCCATGTCTATTTTTGCTCTTAGTACCCTCGATCCCTCTTCGAATTCACCCTTCTTCATTTTTTCAAATAAATCCAGGTTCTCTTGGGCTGAACGATCACGGTATGGACTGTTCTTTCCAGGCTCCTTTAATGTTCCTCTATAATCTCTCGTCTCTTCAGCACTAAGATCACATACATATGCCTTACCCTTTTTAATTAGTAAAACGGCACATTCATAGAATTTATCAAAGTAGTCTGAAGCATAATACATATGGTCTTTCCAGTCATATCCAAGCCATTTTATATCTTCTTGAATTGAGTTAACGTATTCAATATCCTCTTTACTAGGATTGGTATCATCAAATCTCAAATTATAAAGTCCATTATACTTTTCAGCAGTGCCAAAATCTATGCAGATAGCCTTAGCATGGCCTATATGTAAATAACCATTTGGCTCCGGTGGAAAACGAGTATGTACTTTATTATAAACTCCATCTTCTAAGTCTTTATCTATCATATTATGGATAAAGTTTGATACCATAGGAGTGTTATTATCATTTGGTGTGCTTGCTGACATACATTCTGCCTCCTCGTCTATATATAGAGCTTCAAGGAAAACTATTAATTTATACATATCCAAAACTCACAGAAACATAGAGTATTTGTATATGTATAAATTGAGTTTTGCTATAGTAATGCTAGTTTAAGGATTAATAAATTTCACTGAAAGAATGTAGAAGTGTTCATTATTTCAGCAAAATTTATTTTTAGTTTTAAGGTAGCATGACTATATATGAACTCTATACTGTATACATTATTATCTATAGTACCACAAAACATGTCTTATTTCAAAAGATTCATTCAACCTTTTTCCCTGTCTTTTCCTATTTTTTAATTAATATTATTCCTATTAAGCACATAATAATACCTAATCCATTAACAATCGAAAGACTTTCTTTATAAACTAATAAGCCAACAGGTATAAGTAGTACTCCAACAAATACATTGGCAAAAACCCCTGCAAAGCTAATGTTCCATCCAGAACGATAGACAAGCAAAAATCCTATTTCAAGAATTACAATAACTATTCCCAGCACATAGCTTGCCCAGTTTAATTCCTTTATCAATGATTCTCCATCGTTTCTTGGAAGAACAAAGTACATGATAACCGATAATCCAAGTGCAACACCATAGGTAACAATCATGGAAAAGGCTGGATTGATTTTGTGTGAAATAGATTTTTGAGCTATGTGATAAAACAAGCTTGATATTATAACTAACAGCATTGAAAAATAGTACATATATATTACTCCTTTTGTTGTTGCATATTGTCATTTTGAATAAATACGCTGATTTATAACACTGATAGTATATCATATATTTGGATTTATGAATGTATATCTTTTTTTGCTCTTAACATAAAAAAAGAGTTCTTCATATTTAATGAATAACTTCCTTAATATTCCATAATAATTTTATTCTTTCGAATGAAGGGAGATGAGTAACGTTGTTCCATTAGTTAGTTACTTTCTTCTTTATAATATCTCATATAATTCTAGATTTATTCAACTATATAATTGAAAATTTGACTATATAGTTATCATAATGTAAAGAAATTATAGTTTCTAAAAACCTTTAAACATATTATATACACACTTATACTTGTAGTGTAATAAAATCTCCATCGACTTGACTCAACTTATTATTCAAGTAAAAGTCAAATCATGTCGAAAAGAATAACTATAAATACTGGAACTTCTTAGTTATAATGGAAAGTGTATATAAAATAGCTATTTTTTACTTGCTTAAACTATATTAGGAGGTTTGTTCAAATGAAAAAGATTTTGTTACTATTAATTCTAACTATGCTTTTTGTATCTGCAAATACGGCTGTTTACGCAAAGGACTTTGAAGTTCAAACAGATGTGCCATTAGACTATGTTTGGACTATAGAGTTTAATCAAGATGTTGACTCTAACACAGTTAATACAAATAATATATACATATCATATTCAGAGAATTCCCAGCAACAAATTTATCCTACTCTTCCTATTGTTTTGACTAATAATAAATCAAAGATAGAGTTGAGACATGTAGGTGATGAAAACTTTATGACTAATCATATCTATACTATTCATGTAAAGGATAATATTAAGGATGTAAATGGAAATATCTTAAAAGAAAACTACGTTAAAACCTTTACTACAGTAGAAGATGTAGAGACAGATACTAAGATAGAATTGGTATCCTATGATGATAGCCAAATTCCAGAAGAAGGCTCCCTATACATTTACGTTAAGTTTACAAAGGAAATGATCGCATCAGGACAAAATGGTGTAGCTCAAACAAGTAATTACATATTTGACGGGTCTTCTTTACCAGCAGGTTCTCAAATACTTAGAGGTATTGAAGGCATAGCAAACTCTTGGGATGGTGTAACAATTATAATTCCAGAAGATAGTACTTTATCTGGATCTCATATTTTAAGCGTTTCTAGTCAATTAAGCTCTGCCGATGGAGAAGTTCTAAGTGGACCTTCTGAGATCGGAATTAACGCTATGGAAGCTCCAGAGATTTCAATAATTGGAGATAATCCTATGGAATTAACAACAACAGATCCCTATGTTGAACAAGGTGCTGTAACTAATGATGGTAGTCATATAACTATTACAGGCAATGTTTTAAATGGGGTAGGTACATATGAAATAGTTTATACTGCCACGAATCCAGTGGGTACAACTACTGCTACGCGAACTGTAATTGTTGAATCTGGGTTAGATAATACGGCTCCCATACTGGTTTCTATAAATCAAATGGATAACAATAAATTAAAAGCAGTTTTTAGCGAGGAAATTGATTTAACACATGTAGTCGGTACCTTTGAATTATTCTCATCAGATTACAGTAAAAGCTTTGGTTTAAGTGTTGATAATGTTCAATCTAATGAAGTGAACTTAACAATAACCTCAAATAATACATTAGAGAATGGTTCCTATATACTATTTGCTCGCAACATATCAGATTTATCAGGTAATGTCAGTGCTACTACGAGCAAAATGTTCGACATTACGGGAAATGCAAATGTTACAGAGCCTCCAGTAATTTCAATAATTGGAGATAATCCTATGGAATTAGAAGTAACCGATACTTATTTTGAACATAGTGCAGTAACAAATGACGGCAGTACTGTAACTATTACTGGAAATGTTTTAAATGAGGTTGGTACATATGAGATAGTTTATACTGCTACAAATTCAATAGGAACAACTACCGCTACACGAACTGTAGTCGTTGTTGAAGCCATAGATAATATAGCTCCAACACTAGTATCTGTAAATCAAATGGATAACAGTAAATTAAAAGCAGTTTTCAGTGAGGAAATTGATTTAACACATGTAGTTGGTACCTTTGAGTTGTTCTCATCAGATTACAGTAAAAGCTTTAATTTAAGTGTTGATAGTACTCAAGCAAATGAAGTTATCCTAACAATAAACTCAAACGATACATTAGAAAATGGTTCCTATATACTATTTGCTCGCAGCATATCAGATTTAGCAGGTAATGTCAGTGCTACCACAAGCAAAAGATTCGACATTACAGGAAATACAAATGTTACTGAGCCTCCAGTGATTTCAATAGTTGGAGATAATCCTATGGAATTAACGACCACCGATACCTATGTTGAGAAAGGTGCTATAACCAATGACGGTAGTTCTGTAACTATTACTGGAAATGTTCTAGATGAGGTAGGTACATACGAGATAATTTATACTGCTACAAATTCAGCGGGTACAACTACTGCTACTCGAACTGTAGTCGTTAAAGCTGCGGATGTTGATGAAGCAGGTACTAAGATAGAATGGGCAGCCTATGATGATAGCCAAATTTCGGGGGAAGGTTTCCTATATATTTACATTAAGTTTTCAAAGGAAATGGTCACATCAGGACAAAATGGTGTGGCTCAAACAAGTAACTACATATTCAACGGTGTTTCTTTACCAACAGGTTCTCAAATACTTAAGGGTATTGAAGGTACGACAAATACCTGGGATGGTATAACAATTAGAATACCAGAAGATAGCACAACTTCAGGACCTTATATTTTAGGTGTTTCTAGTTATTTACAATCTATTGGCGGTGAGGCTTTAAGTGGTCCTTATCAGCTTACAATTTATGAACGAAGCACACTGTCAACTAATTGATAACGTAAACTAATTTAGATCTTATTTATAAGTTTCTATGATGCGACATGGAAATTACCCATCAAACATATTCCAAAGCGAGTGTGTAAGTTGGGCCAATTCCCAAGTCGCATTTTCTTTTTACATAGCAGTTCTTATATTTAAATTCTTTTTATTCCTAATCCTCGCTATTTGGATTATGCTTTGTAAAAAAGAATGTAGTTATAGCACTTGATGAAGATATCAATGCTCCTAAGATCATCATAGTTAATTTTTCTTGTTCAAAATAAAAAAGTGCTATAGATAAAACTATTAGCACAAAAATAGCATATATATATTCAAATTTTAATAATTTTTTTAACATCCTTAATTCCCTCCTACTCATTATAAACTCTGGATATACCAAAAGAAAAAACCTATGAAGGATGTTGCAACTAACATCACCAAGGCCTTTATCCAACTGGTTAAGCTATCTAATTTTTCAATAAGATTTTCAATTTTTTCCCCCATTTTAGCATCATTAATCTCCAATTTTCCTATTCTTTTTTCATGATCGTCCAGTCTACTTACTACCTCTTGATGTCTATCACAGGTACTCATTTTACCACCTACTTTCCTGTCCTCATATCCCAGTAATCATATTCTCTCCCCACATTATTAACTAGGTTTTCCCTAATATCTACGTGGGTGAATGTATCATAGATTCCTATTCCTTTAAATCCTAATTTTATGGCTGCCTTTGCTACTCCCTCAGTACTTACTCCAGAAACCTTTATATCAACGGCTCTACCATATATATGTTGCGATTTTGGACTTCCATTTATTTTTTTATTGTATGATGGGCTTCGGTATGCGCTGACTATGGTTATTGGTTTGTTTAAAGAATCTCTTAGAGCTTGGAGCTTTTCTACTAGGCCATCAGCTATGAATATCTCTTGTTTTCCTTCTTTGCAGATAAATTCGCTTAGGCGAAAGTTCTTGCTTAGTTTTATGTTGTTTAGTGTTTTATACATGTTAGTGTCTCCTTTGGTTAGTTCTGAATTTTAAAGTTATATGATATTTGACAAATTCTTAATTCCATAATATTTAGCTTAGACTAGTTGGAATTATTTGCATCAGTAGGAATGGTCACAGACCATTCCCTACAAAGGATATTTTACGTAGGGAACGGTTTATAACCGTTCCTTAATATCATATATTATTAGCTTAAATCAACTCTTCGTTAGACGATGAATTATGTTCATAAAACGATAAAAAGACCTTAAGTGGTCTTAAACAACTAAATGTTTTTTATATTCATTTCTTAGTGACAGCAACTCCTTCTCATGTCGCCTTTCGTTAATATATTTAGTTCTTGTTAGCCCATCACTGCATTGTATACTTCCTGTGTAATAGTTCCTAAACTAAATAAATTATCCACATATACTTGACCCTTGGTATACTTCATTCTTTTTAAAAACCTAACATAATAAGCTCTCATTAAGCTGTCCCTCCTAACATATCAGCTACTATTAATTCTAAGTCGTTAAGCCTTTGATCTTTTTCTGCTAGTTCTAATATCAAATCAGTTATAATCAAGTCCTTATCTTTCTCATTTTGTTTTTCTTCTAAAATCTCTTGATTAACTACTTTTCCCATATTCTCCTCCTAACTAATAGCATAAACTACACTATTTAAACTATTTTCTTTCCCATTTACTTTTATGTCAGATGTTGTTGTATTTAAACTACTTATATCAAACTCATACTTCTCTACATCAATATTTTTCAGTGTTAATGGTACATCATCTTGCTCTACGTTAAAATCTATTATAGGCACTTGCTGACCGTCTGTAAGTGTTACAGAGTCTGTCATTTCAAGTGTATATCCTTCTTCTACTTTCCATGTACCATAAAAACCTACTCTACTCTCTTCATTATTTTCATATATAAATAAAGGAACGGAAAAGTCTAATGTGAATTTATCAAATAAAAGAGAAGGATTAGTAATTGCACTACTATCAGTACCTTTTATATCTTGTATACTGCTATACGAACCACTCTCCCACTTTATTAAACTGATACTTCTATTAAGTGTTCCTGTAGTATCTCTATCAAAAATAATATATATAACATTATTTTTATCTGCTGTAATAGATGGGCATTTAGCAGTGTTATTTGTGTTTTCAACACCGAGTTTAGTTAAATTTTCTGTAGCACTCCATGTAACACCACCATCATCTGAATATGATATCTTGATATGTGGATTATTAGTTCCTATTGTGCTATCACTTCCATGCCATACAATCCATATTCTACCATTGGTTAATCCGTTAACATTTTGTGGTACGAATATTGCACTTGGGAGTGATTGATCGTAAGAACCTCCATTGTGAATAATTTGTTCTCCACTCCAAGATGTACCATTATAACTAGTAGAAAGTACATAATTATTACCCGCTACATCACCAACATACATTATTACGGGGTTATTATCCTCTCTTATAACAATAGTTGGAGAATATAAATCCTGACCTATAGTATTTCTAATCGTACGCTGTTCAACACTACCCCAAGTAATACCATCGTCTTCGTTAATTGTTCCTTTTACATACCTAATATTGAATGAATTAGGATATTTTGAGTTTTTACTACTCCAACATGCGTGCAGTTCCATTCCTTCGTAAGACATTATTAAAGAACATTTACCAACTGAACTTTCTGTAGTACATATATTATGCAATCCACCAATTTGTGCATTGTTTTCTATATCTATTATAGCCCCCAAAACATCGTTATTTGCTGTAAATAGTATATAAACCAAATTATTTGTTAAAGAGACTACCGAAAAATCTACAAGAGATGAAAAATTCAATGTTACACTAGGCAACCAAGTTAGTCCATTATCTAAAGACTTATAACTTCTATATCTAGTACTATCTTTTACAAAGGCAACCAACCAACCATTATCCAACCTAGCCAGCTTTCTACCTCCATTGCCACTAGTAGAATATGCACTATTTGCTACCGTTGCATCTTGCACATCATGAATAGCAAAATTATCTTTAGCTGTCACTATCTCATTCTTAGTATTATCAATAAACAATTTATCTCCTACTACTAAATCTCTATCCGTAACATCTGTTGCTATTGCTGTAGAATTTATTACATTACCTTTGATAGTTACTTTATTAATTTTTTCGGGGTATAGTCTTAACTCTATATCTGAAAAATTATCGAATATTTCTTGTTTAAACTGTAATGTACTTAATGGATTTGGTGTTACCGCTAATTCCTCGCCATCTTTAGTATTGATTGGTGAAGCTAATACAGTATAAAATTGTTCTTTTATAACGTTCCATTTTCCGTAGAATTTTACAAGGGCATTTTGACCATCTTGATAAATTGTCAATGGTTTTTCAAAATCAACATCTAAATCATACAATGTGGATGGAAATCTTATATGATTGTTAGTTAGATTAGTTACTGTTTCAATTGATCCATATGTATCATTAGCCCATTTTATAATTCTAAGTTGTTGATAATTATTAACACTAGTATCGGCCCCTCGAAATACAAAAAAAACCTCATTATTTTTATTACATGTAACACTAACGTTATATTGTGCAGTAATAGAATTGCTAGTAATACGTTTCATAGTAGACCAGGTGACACCACCATCATCACTATAGGCAACTCTTATATTCCATCTTCCAGTAATTTCAGAATCATATCCATGCCAAGCAACCCATATTCTACCACTTGACAATCCGTTTATACTTTTCGGGACGAATATTGCACTTGGTGAGCCTGCGGAGTAACCATACTCAAAAGATATTATTTTAGTATATATGCTAGTATCTACAGGATTCAATGTATTAGTATCATTGTTACCAACTTTGGCATTTTTAGAATAGTAACCAGTATAAGTTGTACCATTGCCATTCTCAACCATGGCGATAATAGCTGGATAACCATCATTGTCTATCAATATAGTTGGCTGAATTATATTATCAGAAGTAGAATAATTTTCATTTGTCCACTGCTCCACACTATCCCAAGTAATACTACCATCTTCGTTAATTGTCCCTTTACGATAACGAATATTAAATGAGTTGGAATATGTTGAGTTTTTACTACTCCAACACGCGTGTAAAGTTGTTTTATCAGGAGAAATTGCTAGGGAACAATCATTTATAGCGGTTTGAGATATATCAACATTCATCCAAGAACCACCTAGATAACTATCCATAATGTCATAACTAGATATGACTACTGTAGCATCAAATCTAAGAATCATTACTGCTACATTATTATTTTCTACAAGCATATATATATCATTATCTTTTGAAATAATTGACCACTTACCATTGAAATATGGGGAATTACTAGCATAACATAATGGCACAAAACCATTCCCATCTATCTTATCAACTTGAAAGTCAAATCTATGATTAGTGCTATCCCATGTACTCGTAACTATCCATCCATTACTAAGAACCTGTGGTCTAGCATTTTTACTTGTAGTAAAAGCACTATTTATTACAGTAGCATCTGTAACTGTATTTGTTTTTGTTTCTTTTTGACTAGTTACACTATTTACTAAAATATCATTTATTTTGTACCCTACAGCCACTTTTCCATCTACTTTTATATCAGTAGTATTAGTAAAAGCACCAACACTTTTGACTGTAAAATTTTCTTTGGACTGAAATTCTACTTTCTTATTTGTTGTGTTTACTATTGCATCTGTATTATTTAAGTCTATATTATCGGTAGTATCAAATAGATCATAGAACCCTACACCAGTTTTATTTATGAAGTTAATAAGATTCTGTTTTTCAAGCTGCATTTTTAAATCTAGTATCTCAAGAGCTTGTTGTAAGCTCATTTGCGTTCTAACTTTATTGATTTCACTAACATTATCACTTATTCCTCGCTCAATATTATTCAACCTCTCAGCAGTAATCTTAGTCCCCTCTTGAATTACATCTCCCGGCGCACTCTCTATATTCACTACTTCTTCGCTTCCATCCTGCCTTCTTATCTTATACTTGGTAGGCTCCGTTATTATCTGATCCTTCCAATCAGTAGGATTATATGCCATTTACATCACCTCACTTATTGAAATATTAAATGTTTTAAAGAGACCTCTTCCACTGCCCTTGATTATGTTACAGCTCTCGTGCTTTATCATCTGTCCATCATGAGCAAATAGTTTAAACTCTGTGATATTACCTTTAACATTTTCATCTAATAGAATATTAATCTTTACAATAGAGTCCTCAATTTCTTTACTATGTATGGAAACCTCTTTAAGATTACCATTTAGTACATATTGACATTTTTCTACTTGTGATTCTATATATAATGCTATTTTCCAAAGAAAACTCTCGGTTATCATAGAAACTCACCTCCAGCTACGAGTTGATTACAGATTGGAAAAACGACTGGTACAAACATATCTGTAGTTTGAACTGCAATCTTATCCTTTATTTTTAGGGCTAATGTATAGTCCAAATGGGCTGGCTTGATCTCCTCTAGTGTTGTTTCAAGGTCAACTAGATTTAGAGTATTGTTTTCTATATATTCTAGAAGAAGGTTGAACTTGCCATTGAAGGATACTTCGGTTTCTCCATTCGTATAGGACTTTAATATGCTTTGGAGCAAGGCCTTATCAAACTTTCCTATCCCCCTGTACTTTGACTTTATAAAGCTTCTTCTTTCTTCATAGCTTTTATTTATGTTTGTGTTTATACCCAGCTCATTCTCATATATATCTAGTCCCCATGTGGCAGTATCAATTGATAGTTGATTTATAAAATCCTCTATATCTAATGCTTTCTTGTCCATCTCCTGGGCTTTTACATTGATAAGGCTCTGAAATATCTTTGCATTTCGTTCATAGACAGGCAGATATTTTATCATCCTCTCGCTACGCAATTGTAACCACCCCCAATACTGGTACTTCGTGTTCTGCTAAGTTTATGACTGATGTTTGTCCATTGATTGTTAAGTCTAAAAAATCTATTATACCCTTTGAGTCTAATATGATACTGGCTATTCTGTTATAGCTTATAGGTTCTTCCTTAAAGGCAATGTTTTGTAGATAACTTGTTACGTTACCTTCTACACTTTGAAGCCTTTCTTCATCGGTTACTGAGGCATCTTTAATTGCTGTAAAGGTGATATTTATATCTACACCTATAGCACTGACAACAGTACAATGTGCACCTATAGGAGCTTTCCCTTCACCAAATCCTGATCCATTTGGGTCAATATAATTTTGTACCTCTGTAATTAATTCTGAGTTTGCAGGCTGGTTATTGGAGTCCATAATAACTATTTTCACAGTATTATCTCCATTCCACAGGGGGACAACCATTGCATCGCCTACTCCTTCTACTTCCTTAGCCCAGTTCTTATAATGGTATTTATTTCCTGATGTGACGGGGGTTCTAATGTGTTCATAGTATCTCTTTAGTAGTTCTTCATCACTTTCAGCATCATATCCATTAGTAATATCTTCTTTATTAGTTACACTTGTAACACCATCAATAGTTATAGGAAAGTACTGAATAGAATCGGCAGGAACATTACCTACTCTTCCGCCTTCTTCACATTGTACTAATACTTCCACTCCACCAGTATCGTCTATTGTTTTAGTTTCTTTGATGACAAAGTTAACGGTATCACTTGCCACGAGGTCACCTTCCCTTATAATGGCTCCTATTTTACCGATAATGGTTACATAGCTAGACCCACTAGTTGCAGATTTTCTTTCGATTCCTGTTCTTTCATATACTCTTTGTTCTAATTCATCACCGTTTAATTTTTCGATACTTAGCTTTTCTTTTGCATCATCTAATTCTTGATTAATGTTTTCTAGCTCTATTGCAGCTGATTTTGTTACATCGTATACGAATGATCCTTCTGTTTTATCGTATTTGCCTACTATATTGCTAAGCATACGCGTTTGTATTGTTTCTGTATTTTGTAGCATTGACTCACCTCTTTTCGATTTTAAGTTATAAGTGTTTGGATTCAATATAATAAGGGAATATCCCTCGGAATATAAAAATAACTAAAGGACAGTTAACCTGTCCCTCTATCCTTTCTGAACCATCTTTATAAAATGATAAAAAGACCTTTTTCAGTCTTAAACAACTAGATGACTTTTATATTCATTTTGATCACAAGGAGAGTCAACCTGTCCCTTTATCCTTCAGATTATTCTACAGCATACCAAGCATGCTGATAGTTTCCGCTAACGGGGATTCTAAAGCCTGTTGCATTAATATAAGAATTACCACTAATTTTAAATTCTTCTCCACTAACCAAAATATAACTATAGTTATTATACCTAGCATCTTTATGATATACTGCTGAATACATATTGTTAGAATGATTGTATATAAAGCAAATAATTACTTTAGGGGTAAAAGTCAAACCACTAACTACTATATAGTTTTGTGTGAAATTCCTACCCGCGACTGTCTCAAAAGTATCCGTAAGCCCCATAGCGTTTGCAACGCCACTTGCCACTCTACTCCCTGTACTAATGTTTCTTATTGTGTTCGCCAACTGCATGAATGTATCACTACCACTTGGATTCAAACTATTATCTACGTCAGTAATAGCGGTAGCGATTTGTTGTTTACCATCACTGACAGATGTAAAAAGCTCTGATAATGCTCCTTCTACATTGGTTGAAGAAAAATTATTACCCGTATCTGTAATTGTTACCATAGTCGCAGCATGTGTGCTTGGATGAGTATAATTATTTGCCCCTTCTTCCACTCCATCTAATTTTTTCTTATCTTCCTTCGACATCCTTCCATCAAGGGTCTGTGTTGCTTTTTTAGTTATTTCCATATCGATTATATCTGTATTTTCATTCAAGACATTAATATCTACAACATCTGTGCCTTCGGGCTTTTTCAAATTTAAACTTGATGTATATTGCATAATATCACCTCTCTAATATTCACGTATTTCATTCCATGTATGGGTATTTGCTTGATTCCACGTAAGGTGCTTGATATTATCCCACCATGAAAATATATATTCAATACTATAGTCTAGGTGGGCAGGTTTAATATTTTCCACCATTTCTATGAAATCTGGCATATTTGGTGGTATACCTTTAATGCCTACAAATTTGATTACAAAGGAATAATCATCATGGTTCTCTATTACTTCTATTTCAGCATTTGTAAATGACAGTGCTGTATTTTTAAGCATTTGAGCCGTTACGGTTCCCGAGCCCCTCAGCTTTGCTGTAATAGCTTCTCTTCTAGCTTCATAGGTCTTGGAAATATCTGTTTCAATTCCTAGATCCTTCTCCCATATATCAAGCCCCCATGTAGCTGATTTTACAAAGGTTTGTTCTATCAAATCTTCATTAAAGTAATTAACTCTTCCAACCTCTTCCGAGATGGAATCTTGAACATTACTCATGAGACCTAATTTTCTATTATAGTATAGGGGTAAGTATTTCATTAGTTCTGGAATAAATGGCTTTATTTCCTCATCTGAGAGTTCATCTTGACTATAACCGAATATTCCATATTCAGTTTCTCCATACATTTATTCCACCCCCTTCAGGTGATTCCAGGTTAGAGCACCTTTCGAAAGATATTTATCATCATGATTGTGTCCGGAAGGTGGAAATGTCGTGGGCTTATTCAATACACCACTCCAATCAACCTTATCGGCATAGTCTACTTTCCCATTATCTGTGGTATCATAAACACTCTTCATCATGTCTCCACTGGTATGTGATGATAAATCTTCTTTATATTTGTCTAGCTCTATTTGTGTAGCAACGATACTATCTTGAAGTCTGTTTATATCCTCAGCCTCTACCTGATCTCCTGCTGTTTCATATATTACATAGGCCTTGGGGTTACTTGTAAATATCTTAATTATCCTTTTCCATGGTGTTTCCGATGGAATTGATATGATAAAGTTATCTATTTTATCTTCTGTATACTGGCTTCCTGTGTAAACATTAATACTGCTATCCTTTATATTGTCATGGGCTAATAGACCTTCAAACACACCATCGGTAATTATTATTTCTTCTTCTATTACATATCCTTCGTCTCTTTTATTGAGCTTTTGTATAAATTTATCTATGTTTTGAGGATACGACATTGGTTACACCTCCAAGCTGAGGGCTACTGAATCTAATACCGGTATTCCTTCCTCTCCTAAATCTACGTTACTTAACTCACCATCAATTTTTAGGTTAGAATGATCTTTAACACCGGGAATGCTTAAAAGAATGTTTCCTATTAAGGCATGTGATGCATAGGTCTCAACAAAGGCTGTATCTTTGAAATACTCTACTAAAGCATCTTCAAAGGCTGGTTGTACTTGACCTATGGTATAACCCTGTATCAACCTTATGCCGGCATTAACTGTTATGGGTTTTTCTGTGGCTGATATAACGGTGACCTTTGCCCCTATTGGTCTATTCTCTTCTATGTAGTTATATACATCTGTAATCAAGTTGGGATCAGTAACTGCCCTTTTATTCGAATCAACTATTACAACCTTTACGCTACCTTTACCTTCCCAGAGGGGGAAAACTTTAGCTTCTCCTACACCGGTTACCTCTTTAGCCCAATTTATATAGTGATACCTGTTTCCCGATGTTGAAGGGGTTCTAACGTGTTCATAATATCTCTCTAATAACTCTTCATCGCTCTCGGCGTCATAACCATTGTTGAAGTCTTCATTATTGGTTACTCCTGTAATCCCTTGAATGGTAATAGGAAAATACTGAATAGTGTTCATAGGCACATTTCCCACTGTTCCATATTCCTCACATTCTACCTTTACTTCTATCTGACCACTACTGTCTATTGTTTTAGTTTCTTTTACTATAAAGTTAATAGTATCGCTTGCCACTAAGTCACCTTCATTTATGTCTGAGTCCTTTTTACCGGTGATCGTTACAAGGCTCGATGCCCGAGTTGCTAATTTTCTTTTAATTCCTGTTCTTTCGTACACTCTCTGCTCAAGTTCCTCACCCATTAGGTTTTCAGTACTTAGCTTTTCTTCAATTGTCTTCATCTTTTGATTTGTATTTTCTAATTCTATAGCAACGGGCTTTATTGCATCATATATAAATGAGCCTTCTGTTTTGTCGTATTTGCCTTCTATACTACTTATCATTCGGTTTTGTATTGTTTCTCTGGTTTCTAGCATTAGTTCACCTCTTTTCGTTTACAAGCATTTGATATCAATATGGTAACATCAACTCCGTCCCCTACCACCCATGCCAGTAATAGCAGTAGCTATTTGTTCTTTACCATTACTGGCACTTTGAAAAAGCTCCGATAATGCTCCTTCTACATTAGTTGAAGAAAAATTATTACCCGTATCTGCAATTGTTACCAGATTGGCAGCATGTTTGCTTGGATGAGTATAATTATTTGCCCCTTCTTCCACTCCATCTAACTTTTTCTTATCTTCCTTCGACATCCTTCCATCAAGGGTCTGTGTTGCTTTCTTGGTTATTTCCATATCGATTATGTCTGTATTTTCATTCAAGACATTAATATCTACAACATCTGTGCCTTCGGGCTTTTTTAGATTTAAGCTTGATGTATATTGCATAATATGGTGACAGTAACTCCGTCCCCTGCCACCTATAGTTGCATCGTATTTTCTCCAATCTTTTTTATTCCCATGCTTCATATGTATACGGAACATTTACATCAAAAGTTTGATATGGATAACCGCTACCACCAAAAGATGAATTCTTTGTCCTAATTGTGAAACCATTATTTGTTATAAAACTATTATCATATATATCCCACAATTTTACATATATAGTAGCTGGCGAACCGTTATATGTGACACTTACCTGCTCTGATGCCCCCCTCGACACAACATCCTCTTCATTATTGAATGTTGACAATATTAGGGGATTGTCTCTTGTGCTTCCGCCATATACTACTACAAAAGACGGTTTAAAATCTAAATCATTGATTATTATCTGATTAATTGATCCTAAACCAGTGTTCCCTGAAAATGTAACACTTGTAATTGTAAAACTACCCAAAGCATACTTTTGGCCTGTATTAATACTTCTGATCATACTTCCTAATTGTGTAAATGTATCACTACCACTTGGACTTAAACTACTATCAACGTCAGTAATGGCGGTAGCGATTTGCTGTTTCCCATTACTGACATTTGTAAAAAGTTCTGATAAAGCTCCTTCAACATCTGTTGCAGTGAAGTTGCTATCAGCATCGTGTATTCCTATTTTACTTGCACCTTTTCCAATTTCGTTGGATGCTAGTTCATCTATTTGTATATTGACTTTTTTAAATTCATTATCAATAATATCCATATTTCCATTTTGGATATCTATATCAAAATATTCGTTTTGTAGTGGTTTTTCTAAATTAAAGTTTGTTGTATATTCTGGCATTATATCACCTCTCCCAGTTTATAGTTTTCTATATATTTTTGTTTAAAAAATGTGATAGGAAATCTTTCCTATCACACTCTGCGTTAACTATACCTTTAGTTATGTTAAATACGGAGGTTTTATATTTTTAGATATTCCTCCCATATTAGCATCGTACAAAGACTTTAGGTTAGTTTGACTACTTAATGGTTTTGTTGAATCATATCCTGTTATAGTAGGATTTCCAGAAAGGTTCAAGTCTATTGAAAGCTCTGTACTGTCTTTTAATATGTATAGTTCTATATAGTTTTCATCTATTGCAGCATTAACCTCTTCTTTAGTATTTAGAACAACTATTTGGCTATGTTGTATTATGTTTTGAGCTTTTGTTTCATCAACAACCTCTGCTAAAGTTATTGGAATCTCCCCGTCTAAAAACTGATACACTGGTACAACTTTAATCCCAAATAGCTCCTCTAAGTTTTTTCGTGCATTTTCACCTAAGACGTCTACTAAATTCCCATTTATTTTCAAATACATAAAGCTACCTCCTATACTATTTGTAATATCTTCCCTTATAATTAATTTCATCTGGATCTTCAATTTTTATTTTCTGTAGAATGTTTAATACAACCGCCCCTTTTATTCCACCTATTCCTTGAGGTTGTGATTTAGGACTTGATACGGTATTTATTACGGTAAGCGTGTCTGGATTTAGTTCGTAATTCGAATTAGTACTATCGTCACAATGGTATAGTCTATCTCTAAATCCCCCTATTCCTGAAGGTTGTATACCAGGACTTGCTACCGTGTTTATCACGGCAAGCGTGTCTGGGTTTAGTTCATAAATCAAATCAGCGTCTTGATCGCAATGATATAATCTTTTGCGAATTCCTCCAATTCCTTTTGGTAGTGTACTAGGACTTGATACGGTATTTATTACTACAAGTGTATCTGGATTTATCTCGTGGTTTTCATGAACTTCAAATTTAGCACGTGCGGTATATAGTCTATCTATTGTCCCACCTATTCCAAAAATAAGCCCTTCGGAGTATGATACTGTATTTATTACTACAAGTGCGTCTGGATTTATCTCATGTTTTGAGTAACTATCACTATAATACAGTCTTTTCCCTGCTCCTCCAACTCCTGACGGTGAGCTAGTAGGAGCTAGAACTGTGTTAATTACTGCAAGTGTGTCTGGATTCAGCTCGTAATTATTTTTAGGAATTTCATGATCACAGTGGTACAGTCTATCATACTCAGATTCATATACTATCTCTGAACCTACTCCACTGATATTTACTCTTCCTCTAGCCATTAAGCACCACCTGCCTGTCTAGTCAATCTTAAATCCACTACTATATTTTCTGTAGGTTTTAAGTCAGCATAGATACTAACGTACCCTGCGAAGCTATTGTTAGAACTTTTTATGTTGCTTGCCTTCTCTAAATCATCTAAAGCTACATTCACATCTACTATTGTGTCCGCTGTTATGTCTGCATCTGCAATATCATACTTCCAATATCCACTATTTGAAGTGTCATCAACCCAACTTGTAGAAGCTATTGTAACATTTTGCTTCACCTTCACTAAATCAGTCATTTGCGCATCTAATCTTTTTATCTCCACATCCAAAATATCCATATTCCCATTCTGGTCTTCTACATTATACTTTTCAGTTTCTAAAGGTTTCTTTAAATTATAATTCGTTGTATAATTTGCCATTCATTATCACCTCTTTAGTATCACAATATTTCACATGTACTGTACTAATCCTCATGTAAGATTACCTCCAATCTTTGGTGTGTAAAGTTACCCATTTCTTTATGGGTAACTCCTTCATTTTCATCTGGAATACTAATAGTTCTTAATTCTTTATTGGTAAAGGCATTTAGCCATCCTAGATGGTAGTTTTGAAGATAACTATTAGGGTTATAGATATACTCAAAATCAAGCTGCAGATGTGCTGGTTTAATCTCCTCTAAGACCTTTTCTAAGCCATCAATATAGATTGGTTTTCCCTTTGTAGTTAGGAATTTCACTATAAATCTCATGTTGGAATTATCCTCTATTATGTCAACTTCGTCATCATTGTATGACTTGCATACGTTTTTGATTAGGTCTACTGTAACTGTCCCGCTGCCCTTTAGCTTAGACTTTATGGCACTTCTTCTGTATTCATTTTCCTTAGTGTTATTAACTGGTATTCCAAGCTCTCTTTCCCATCTCTCAAGGGAGGAGTCGGCAGTATCTATGAAAAATTGGTTGAAGGTATTTTTTACACTTTCTATAAACTTTTCTAGCTCTTCATTTTGTGTATCAGTGATATCTGTTATCACCTTACTATTTTTATAGTAGTTAGGAAGATGTTGTATTAATCTATTAGACAATTGTTATCACCCCTAATACTGCAACTTCCTCATCCTCTATTTTAATGTTTGGATCTGCATCACTTCCGCCTTTTTCGTTAATAATTAGTCCCTTATAATCTAAAACACCTTGTGATTGAAGGATAATGCTTCCTATCCTTGCATGACTTACGTAGCCCTCGACAAAGGCTATTTCATTAAGGTAGTCAATAATATTGCTTTCTATGTTAGACTTAACCTCATCGACTGTGTAATTATCTGTATCGACGGTAAGATTAACCTCTATATTTATAGGTATTTCTGCTGCCGATATAGTTGTTAGTGTAACTCCTATAGGTCTATTTTCTTCTATATGGCTGTGCACCTTATCTATAAGCTCCTGCTCTGCTCCAGTTTTTTGGGAATCAATAAGCACAACCTTTACTGTTCCATTGCCATTCCAGAGTGGGTACACCCTTACGTCTCCTATCCCAGGAATTTCTAGTGCCCAGTTTCTGTAATGATATTTATTGCCAGAGGTTGCGGGGGTCCTTACCTTGTCATAGTATCTTTTTCTTAGGCCCTCGTCGGTCTCTCCATCGTATCCGTTTGATACTAGCGCAGGATTGGCTACACTTATAAATCCAGGTATTGTGACTGGAAAATGTTTAATGGCTCCTGTCGGTACATTTCCTATGGTTCCTGCTATTTCACACTCTACTTCTACGGTTATTTCGCCTGAAGCATCTATGGTTTTGCTTTCCTTTACAACGAAGTTTACTACATCGGTTGCAACAAGCATACCTTTTTCCACTATTGCTCCTTCGGAACCACTTATGATTACTGTTGTAGTTGCTTTTTGGGGAGCTTTTCGGGATATTCCCTGTTGTGCAACCTTTTTATCTAGATATTCTCCGACAGCTGTTTCAACAAACCCCTGATCTAAGATTTCATTTTGATCTGCATAAGCATTTTCCAGCTCTACCGCCAAAGCTTTTATTACGTCATAAAAGAAGCTCCCCTCAGATTTATCGTATTTATCGCTAATCTGAGCCAGCATATTGTTTTTTATTTCTTCTCTTATCATAGGCTCACCTCGTGGGTAAAGAAGGTTTCATCCTTAAGATTCACCTTAAAAGATATCTTTAAGAGTGGGTTTTCCTTTTCGATATTCCAGTTTGATAGAGACTGAATCATTGGATTCCTTTTAAGTGCTTCGCTTATCTCCCTCTTTAGCTCTGATTCCACAAAGGATTGCGGAAAGTTGTTTCCAACTATAAGATCTTCTAGAACAACGCCATATTCATTCTTGTCCTCTCTCTCATAGACTTTATATCTATATTTTTCAGTTCTTAATATCTTTTCAATCCACATCTTCAAAGCCTCAAGTTCCGATATCTCCACTAATCTTCCATCCATTAGGACAAAATCTCCTTTTTCAAAATCAAATAAAAATGATTTACCTGTGTATGGTAAATCGTTTTTATCGGTTGTATTAATTTGTAATTGTGTTATTTGGGGCAGCATTACGGACTCACCACCTTATCTATTACATAGTATTTTTGCTCATTTGTAGTTGGTATCAGAATGACTTCATCACCTTCTTTTAATAGGTCTCCTGTCCACTTTATTGTTCCTGTACTTTCATATGTTGTATTAATATCTACGCTTACAACCTTATGTTTATGTTTACCATGATCTCCTACATCTTTCTCCTCTGTTTCGCCGGGTATTTCTTGCGAAAACTTTATTTTTTCTCCTGCAATCTCGAACGTCCTCTTATAGTCTTTTAACATATGGCTTGAAATTATTAAATGTTCTTTACTAAGTACTATCTTATCTCCTAAAGCTATTCTTATATCTGGTAATGGACTAATCACCCTTCCAGTTTGGGGTCCAAGATAGACTTTGTTTTCTCTATCCTTAAAGAGGCTTGCCAATTCACTGATGCCGTCCATTATATCACCCCTAATCCTACTTGCATACGATGTATACCATTCTTTAATGTATGATTTACGTCTTTAATGAGATATTTGTCCGACATTCCTGTTAGTGGCTCTTCTATCTGAATAAGCCTTCCTGCTCTAACCTCATCACTACCTATCATTTCTACTGAGTTTTCTTCAAATATTTTTCCAAGCTCTTCAAGCATATTGTTAGCCATGTTTCTTGCTTCTGCACTATTTTTCCCATCTACTGATTTAACTTCCTGTAGAAGTCCATACTTATTTATGAGTGAATTATCTCTTGCTTCATAAAGAACTATACCGTCGGATATAATTTTAATGCTATTTTTCATATTTTCTATAGTCCTTTTTCTACTAGGGTTGGATATTGATCTGGCTATTTCATAGGGTTGTATATTATCGGCAAATTTAAATGTAGGCTCTATAACTAGATTATTCTGCTCTTCTATATAAAGCCTTCCTTGCTTCATCTCAAGCCTATACTTATTCCCTCGTTCCTTTTCAACTATATCTATGATATCCTTGATGATGTCACTTATAATCATGTCATTATATATTTTGAAAATGATTGTAGGCATATGTGCTATTTTGCCTATATCTATAGGTACTGGGAAATCTCCTAAAATAGTCTCTATTGCCTTTTTTGCAGCCACTCCATTAAACTGATAGATTTCTTTACTTTTATTCAGGTAAAAGGCATAATCAAAGCAGGTATAGCTTATAATTCCTCTTCCATTTCTTTGTTCATCTATAACAATGCCTCTGAAGATTTCTTCTCCACTATTTATTAGCCTAACTATACTTCCTAAATCTACAGGATTATCTGGAAAATATCTGTCATCATTAAAGATTATATTAAAATTTAGTTGCTCACCTAATTCTTCTATACTGCTTCGCCATGATATTTCCCCAACTAAAGGTGTTATGTTAGTTTCTACATTCCCTGATGTGATAAATAATTCATGCATATTATACCCCCTTTCGTTCTAGTTCTATGAACTTAAACTCCTGGAGAGTAAGGGTATAGTATATGTCCCCAGTACCATCTCGTACCCCATATTCAAAGGTCTCAATTGTACAGGCCATATTTATAACATCCGAAGAATTCTCAATACTTTTTGCATCTCTTTTTGATATGATTAATCGAATGGGGACTCTTCTTGACTTCCACTCTTCTATCATCTCAACGTATCTCCACCCCTTGTATTCATCATCCCTCAAAAACGAATAATCTTTGTTGGGAAAAAAAGCTTCAAGAGTTATTGATTTCAACAAAGGCATACCTATTAGTTTAACCTCACCTTGACTTATTACATCGTAGGTTTCATTTTTCATTCCTGATTGTATTCTGAACTCTGCTGGAAGAACAGGAAGTTTTATTACTTGTTCTCTATTGTTTACCGATAGAAATATATCCATTTTTCTGTCCTCCTTTACACATTTGCTAGTGCAAGCTTTAATCTTGGCACTAATTCATTTACAATCTCAGCTGTTGATTTATTATATCCATTAATATTAATACTGATATTGCTACCTGATGCTGATTTTACATTATCAACTTGATTTGCCTCTCTTTTGGTGAGGACTCTTTCGCCCTCGTGGAGCACTGCATTATAATTGTCCCTTGGGACTCTTCTTATTCCCCAGGCATTCTTTGTTGATCTTTTCGTAGTATTTTCTTGGTCGTCGCCTGCCATTTTCTTTACTAATTCTACAGTTCCTCCAATAGGGTTTTTCAAGAATTCCTTAATTTCCTCCCAGATTTCAATAATTTTATCTTTAAATCCGGTTACTATCTCAAATATATTTGTAAATACATCTGCAATTGAGGTCTTTATACCTTCCCAAATCTCTAGGGTACTGGTTTTTATGCTCTCCCATATTCCAAATATGGTTTCAGCAAATCCAGTTACTACTTCCTTTACTGTTTCTATTGCCCCTGTAATAGTTTCTTTAAGTCCTTCCCATATCTCACTGGTATATTGCTTTATCATATCCCATATAACCATAAGGTTATCCCATAGGGCTTGGGCCTTCTCTTTAACTACATCCCAGTTCTGATACAAAGCTATTCCAGCGGCAATTAGTAATCCTATAGCTGCGATAATTAATCCAATTGGATTAGCATTCATCACTAGATTCAAAGCTTTTTGAGATATTGCTTGGAGTTTTGTAACTATTGTCAGTTTTTCATTAGCTTGTTTCATATTACTTATTGCGCCTTTTACTGTATTCATTGTTTCTTTTGCGGTTTTAAAAGTATCTGTTACGCCACCAACAGTATTCTTCACCTCGTCAATTGTACCAGTTATTGTTCCGATAGTATCAATAGCTGCTTTAGTAGATTCTGATACTGCACCTATAGTCTGAGAAACTGCGCCAATGGTTTCTTTTACTGCATTCATTTTGTCTGCGGCTGATGCTGATGAATCTGTTATTGTACCAATCATATCACCTGTAATTCCCATCGCATTGCCGGCTGCACCGATAGTTGTCTCTATGTTGCTAATAGTATCCTTCACCGTTCCTATTGTGTCAGTTACAGTGTTCATTGTTCCAATTACTGAAGCTGTAGAGTCAGATGCAGAGGTTATAGTATCAGCCACCGATGAAAAGGTTTCTGCCACCGCATTGTTTGAATCTCCTACGGAATTTATTGTATCTGATATTTCATAGATTGTAACTGCCATTGCATTCATCTTATCTGTGGCTGTACTAGAAGAATCTGTTACTATGTCGATCATATTTCCTGCTGTCTGTACTGCTCCAGCGGCAGTATTAAGTGTATCACTTACTACACTTATACTATCTGCTATTTCAGATAGTTCTTCAATTTCTCTCATTTTCGATACTGTATCGGAAAATACACTTCCCATAGATGATAGGGTATCTCCTACAGCCGACAAACTTTTATCGCCCTCTGTTCCATAGGACTGAAAGGATAATATAGCTTCATCAATACCACCGACTTCTAAGTTTAGCTTATTAACTTTATCAATGGTCTTTTGTATGTCCTTTGTATATTTTCCAATGGTTTTTGTCATTTGATCATACATACCAACTGTCTTAGACATACTGTTGCTAAATAAGTCACTCATTCATTCACCGCCTTTAAAAAGATAATAAAAGCACCCTCATATGAGAAATGCTTTTATTATCACAATTGAGTATAGATTATTTAAACTTTAAAGCAATAATAGGTAAATATTACTTCGATAGCCTCTCTTTTTCCTTTATTTCTTCTTCGAAAAACGCTGTAATGACCATCAGCTCTCCCTTGGGAAGGTTATAAAATACAGAAGGTCTTATACCCTTTGTCCTCCAATAATAATACATCATTTGGGTTAGACCATCTGTTTTTATGAGTTTTTTACCTCTTCTACCGCCCCGCCGTCAAATCCACTAAGCTCTCCAATCATATTGTATAGTGTTAGGATTTCTCCAGGAAGGAGAATCTTCCTAATTAAATCCTTAGGAGTATACACTTGAAACTTCTCCATGAGTTCCTTCGATTTTACATTTGGATCCTTAATACCTTCAATTACTGTTAAAATTTGTATTTCTCCTACATTAATGTTTTTTGTCTTCATATCAATAGCAAAATCTTGAATTTCTTCCATCTTTGCTGGGCTAATAGCCTCAATACGAAAAATCGTTTTTTGTCCGGTAAGCTCTGATAATCTTTTTATTTCAACCTCTTTAACAGGTTTTTTTAGTTTAGCTTCATCCATACCTAACAATAAATCCAATGTATTCATCTATATCACTCCTATTCTGGTTTTATTAGATCTACGAAATCGTAATCTGTAAAAGTAAATGGACACTCTACCTGTCCTAATGCTTTGGCTTCAAAATCAATTAAGGTTAAATCATCGAAACTGACATTCTTTAATACAATTCTTTCTGCCTGGGCATTGATAGTATCGGGATCAGCCAATTTCGATATAATCTCAAAACGTATGTCTTTTCCCTTTTTAATTTCTTCACCTAATTTCATTGCCATACGGGAGCTTACCTTGTGCATTCTTAATGTTCCTGTACCTTCCCAACCTGTTATCTTGGTATCCTTAGCCAGTACACCACACATATTTACGTCTTCTTTTGTAAGATTGACTTTTGCCTGTAGTCCTATAAGCTCACTAACCTTATCTCCATCAATCCAAATTTCTCCCCATGTACCATTGATCACTCTATTTCCAGTTATTTTATTAGCCATATTTTATTACCTCCTATATAAATATTTCCATCTGTAGATCTTCCATAGCATCTAAGAATCTTACTTGAGCTTTAGCGAATAACTTGCTTCCACTATTGTATTCTTTTACCTCTTGTTCTTTTAAAGCGTCTATATTAACACCCTTAGATTGGAGGTATAGTCTTTGTGTTTCTAGGTTTATTTCTGCCTTGTTATCGTAGGCATCATCCAGCACACCTAATCTTTCTAACTCTCCTAAATAGGCATTAACTGCTGATAAGAACAATATCTTGTTATCATATGAATTGATAACCTTTCCAACATAAGCATCGTCAAATATATCTCTAATATCATCACGGATAAAGTCTACTGCATCTATTATCTTTATCTTTTTGAATTCCTCAGTCTTATTTTCAGTAGTTGTAGTAAGAGAGTTGACACCTCTACCAATCTTGATTTTAGTTCCATCATTAATAAGGATCAGTTGCCCATTGTCTATATCAGCATTTGGGTCTGTTGATTCTGTTATCCCTTCTACTTCGTTTAACTCATAATAGGTCGCACTCCTAGTAAGGGAAAGACCTGCTAATATACCAGCTATTCTACATGTGTATTTACTTGCGCTATAGGTCTTTTCTCCAACTTTAATATCATTAGTTGTGAAGTTGATAACTCCTTCATGATCAGCTACAGCATCTGGCAATACCACTTTATAGGTTTTCTTATTTACATCTCTTTCCGTCTTAATCCAAGATATAACATTTGTAACATCTCCTGCTTCGATACCTGGTATCGCTAGATAGTTCCACTTTTTATTTCTTAGTCTATCAAGTCCATTTGTATAGTCTGTATCGGTAGTTGCTATCCTCTCTACAATCACCATACTAGGCGTTCCCATAAAGGTCTTCTCTATATAATCCTTGTTATCAGCAGTCCAATCCTCTGTAGCAACTTCCGTTAGTGATTTATATATTTTTGTATCGAAGTTCTTTGTATCGTCCTTTAATACCAGTGCCACAATACCTCTTGCACTACGCTCTATTGCACTGGTTCCTTGCTTTTTAAGTTCTATAAGTATCTCTGGTAATCCCATCAAAATTCCTCCTTCATTTCTAATTCTTCCATTAATTCATATTTTTCATAGTTATATGATTTTGTTTCTTCTATACTATCTATAAAGTCAAGGTTAAATGACAATCTTAAGGTATTGTCTTTAACTCTAGTGTGTATGACGCCTACTGGAAGTATCCTATCTTTTACAACTAATACTGGATCAAATACTTCATATAGTGCATCTATCATATCGAGGTCTTCCCCATTAGTACCATTTTGAGAGTAATAATAAATTTGTACATTAATAAATTTTCTTCTATGGTACTTATTTTCTATAGCCATTGAAATGGGGTGAACCCGAGTTACTAGAGCTGGCTTTAGCGGCTCTGCTATCTCTTCTTCATAAATATTATGGTCTTGAAAGCTATTTGTCAGCTTGTCAACAATTGCTTGCTTGATTTCCATCAGCTTCACGGTTATCACTCCTTGACATCAGGCTGCAGCCCTATGGTAAATACTGATGTCTATTAAATTTTTTCATTTGTTTCAAAACGTTTTGATTTGTGGATTTATTAAACTAACCTTGCTTATTATGAATTGTTACTTTATTAATATTTCAGGATATCCTTTGAATCTTTTATTAATATTCTCTTTTACTTTTCGATACGTTTTTAACGTGCAACGCCACGAATGTGTTATCTGATAGGTTAAAGTATATCATCGAATTTAAGTAAAAAGCGGCTGACTTCCGGCAGTTTTCCGGCAATCTTTCAGCAAGTATGTTTTCTTATATTTCTAATCAGTACTTCTTGCACTGAAATCCACGGAATTTTTCCCTATGTTAAATAGCTATGTTTATAAATTCTCCATTAGCTTTCTCTGAATGATATTCCCCACTAAGTCTTGAATATCCATAAGGGATATCAATATGTCTTCACCAAATAGGTTTCTTTGATCTTCCTTCAATCTATTTAGTTGTTCTTCCAATCCCTTTATTTTTCCATCATCTTGGATTTCGAGGCTTGTTTTGTCTATAAGTGTACTTACTACATGTATGTTCTTGGCATTCATCTTTAATGCTCCAAGCTTAATAGCATTAGCTAGACATATGTCTTCAATTCTGGAACTTTCCTTAATTAATCTTTTCTCTGAGTTTTCCAATCTCTTAATTAGCTGTTTCTTTGTTTCTGTATCCTCTCTCATTTCTTCTAGCTGGTTGTTTAGGCTCTCTATGTTTTTTCTAAATACATTCTTTTGATAGATGACTTGGTTAAGTCTGTTTCTAGGAATATGATTTTCGTCATCGATTATTATTTTTTTGTCTCCCACTTTCTCTTTTACCTTCATATATAGTTCTTCACCTAGGATATCTTTTGAAGTTCTCATTGTATTACCTCCTGTCTTAATATGATTTGGATAATCATCTGGTATTTTAAAGTATATCATCGAATTTAAGTAAAAAGCGGCTGACTTCCGGCAGTTTCCCGGCAGTCTTTCGACAACTTTATTTAACCCGGATTATTTCTAGATTTATTTAATAATCTTTCCATCCAACTTGTCTAATTCTTCTGTTTATCCGCCGATAGCTATCTTGCTTCATAGCTTGTACTGTTGTTAGATCCTTCTTATCTTCAATTAGCCGTTTTGTAAATCTATATAACGTCGTCTTTGTTTTCTCGTCTAACAAGTCTATAACTTTTGACACGTCTATAACTCCTTTCTTTATTTTATGTTTGAAATTTTAAGATTTCGATCGTTCTATCAGATCACTGATTTCTGATATTTAGGCCAGCCTCAGATTATCCATAGAAAATTTAAAACCCTTCTAAGTATTTTTAAACTTTCTATGGATAATCTTGGTTTAGATTTTTTTGACATAAAAAATCCCAGAGTAAATTAATTTTCTCTGGGACCCTTAGTCCGATTTGTAAATAGCTATGTAATTTTAAATGATACGGTTTTATTTATAAACTCTTCACATCTTATATTATAATACAGATTTTTAAGAAAAACTGGCACACTTGCGGCAGTTTTCCGGCAATCTTTCAGCAGGCGTTCCAGAAAAGTTAGTTTTTTTATTTGAATTTGGAAAATGTAACACTTTTTCAACCTTCGTCACCTAGTTTTCTACTTCCTCAGTAACAAAAAAATCTCAGCAACATTTAGCTCACTGAGATTTTATTATCTTATGTATTTATATTAATTAGGAAGTAGCAAGAATCTTACAATGAATAGCACTGCTAAAATGTACATTATAGGATTTACTTCTTTGTGTCTTCCTGTAAAAAGCTTCATTATTGGGTAGAATATGATTCCTGCTGCCACACCATTTGCGATACTGAAAGTGAAAGGCATCATAGCTACTGTAAAGAAGGCTGGAACGGCTTCTGTAAAGTCTGTGAAATCTATTTTGCCTATTGATTGTATCATTAAGGCTCCAACAACTATTAGCGCTGGTGCTGTAGCTTGAGTTGGAACAACTCCAATTAAACCTGCAAAGAATAGTGAGACTATGAATAATAGTCCTGTTACTACAGATGTAAGTCCTGTTCTACCGCCTTCAGCTATACCGGCAGTTGATTCAACATAGGTTGATGTAGTAGTAGTTCCAAAGAATGAACTAAGAGTTGTTGCAATAGAATCCGATAATAGAGCTTTATTCATGTTTCTTACTTTTCCATCGGGCTCTATCATATTTCCTTTTTGAGCAGTACCTAGAAGTGTTCCTATGTTGTCAAATAAGTCAACAAAGCTTATTGTTAAGACAACCATAGCAATGTTTAACAGTGCTCCTCCAATACCGGTTTCGCCATTTCCTAGTAGTCCTTTAAAATCCCATTGTGCAAAGGTCGGTGCTATTGATGGAGGTGCTGAAAATAGCTTTATTCCTTCAATATTAGTAATACCCATTGGTATACCTATGATAGTCGTTAAAATAATTGAGATAAGTATTGCTCCCTTAACATTTCTAGCCATAAGGACAACTGTTATTGTTAAGCCTATTAAACTCAATGCTACTCCTGCATTGGTAAAGTCTCCGAAACCAACCAATGTTGCTGGGTTTGAAATGATAATACCGCCACTTTTCAAGCCTATAAGTGCTATAAAAAGTCCTACGCCGGAACCGATTGCAACTTTAATATTTTGTGGAAGACATTCTATTATTTTCTCTCTAATCGACGTTATAGTTATAAGAATAAATAAAATACCTGAAATCATAACTGCCGCGACACCTTGCTGCCATGTATATCCCAATGTTAAAACTACGCTATATGCAAAGAATGCAGTAAGTCCTAGACCCGGGGCTGTAGCAAATGGTAGTCTAGCATAAAGTCCCATCGAAAGGGTTCCATAGGCTGATATCAAACAGGTTGCTGCAAATATTGAGGCAATTACGGGATCGTTAAAAATCGTTAATCCCGATGCTGCATCACCAACTACACCGGCAGAGTTCATACCCGCTACCTTCAGTATATTCGGAATTACCAATAGAACGTAAGCCATTGTTACAAAGGTAGTTATCCCCGCTATAATTTCTGTTTTTACATCGGTTCCATACTTTGATAATTCAAAGTACCTCTCCAAAACTGAGTCTGACTTTTTAGTTGTAATTTCCACTTCATGTCCTCCCTTAGAAAATGTTTTCCCGTTTGTTAAAAATAATCTTCGATTGACAGATACATTGTTAGGATACAGGAGTACCTCTAAAACACTGCAACATGATTCGACAAATAACTTTCTTTATTTTAACAATATTCCTTTTTCTTGTCTTTGTAAGAAATTTACGAATTGTTGCCAGGATATTGTCAAATAATTAACTTATCTGGGCTAAGTATCCCCACAATATATCGAGGAATTCTCACTTTATCCCAATTGACATGTTTTTTTACAATTATGCCTTTAAGATAACTCTTATTGGAAAAACTTGAATTTTCAACGTTTTTTTAGGTTATTGTTAATCTCTTGAGTCCAGATTCTTTTAAAAGTTAACTCAAATTTCTCATTTATTTAAAAATACTAAATTTTTCTTCTAATTAACTAAAAAAGGACAAAGGTACAAGTTAATGCTATTGTATGTATACCTTGTTTCTTTACTTTTTCTATTTATGGTCGGCGGGAGAACCCTATCTGTCATCTGATTTATTAATCAATATCTCATATCCTAAAAAGATTTTATTTACATTTTATACAATAAATGGTATTATGTAGTATGAAAAGGAGGAGTTTACATGAAGAAAATTTTTTCTGTTTTAGTAATATGTAGTTTGCTTTTCTCATCAATAGTATACGCAGAAGTTCCACCGACTAATTTTGAGAACAAAACAATTTTAGAGCAGTATTTTAATGACAAAATTGATTACATTCAAAACAAAATAAAAACAAGGAAACTTTACTTATTTAATTCATATAGCAGATCTTCAAAAGATGGTTTTAAAAACATAGTTATGAAGGATGGTAAACAATATAAAATGAGAGTACGAAGTGCTGAGTTTGATCTAGCCAATGGCGGTCCAATTACAGACATAAAACATATTTTAACTGTACCTGCAGGCAAGACTATTACAAATGAAACAACTAAAACCATTAGTGCTAAAACGACTACTTTTGTAAAAGGTAATGCTTCAATTAGTCTTGCGAAACCAATATTAAAACTAATAAATGTTGCTGTAAATATAGAATCAGGACACTCCAAGGAGAGAACTGAAACCCATTCTATAAAAGAAGGAACTAAATACTCATTTCCAACACAACCTAAATACCAAAATTATGACTATGTAAAATACTATATTGGATTTGACCGTGATCATTATAATCTTACAATTGACTATGTACCTTACATAGAAGTTAATAAGTTAAAAAAAGTAGTGAGAGTAATAGATATTCCGGGAAAAACAGACCCAACAGACGATAGAATTGTATACGATGGTGAGTTGATCTTTGTATTGGAAGATGGCACTAGAAAACGCTTTTCTGTTGATGGTTATGATCCTCGAGAAGATATAGAGTACATATATCAAAACGATACTATCACAAAAAATGGTGAATTATACTATAAATATAGAGGTATGGAATGGGATTATAATTCAATGATTACAGAATATGCTACCTATAAAATCCCAGTACCAATTGAATTTCCGATAGGTGCTAATATAACTCAATAAATAAATATATATACCTATTACTTATAATGTCGAAAAGTTGTAATCATAGTACAGACATAAAAAACCCTGAAAGTTTGGATGGCTTAACTTTTCAGGGTTTTTATCAATCTACAATTATTCAGAAGGACAAAGTGACAGGTTCACCGTCCTGTTTTGGTTCACTAAATTTTATGAATGACACTTTTAGGTATTCCTGTTATCCTAGATATCAGCCTTATAATAACTCCTTCTTGACCCTTTATTTTTTTAATTATTTCATTCCTCTTATCTCTTTCAAGTCTTTGTAATTCGCTTATATTTTCAATTCCCATTTTTCTTATAAATTCAATCTTTGAGGTCTTTTTTCGTGCTAAAAAAATAAATATAAGTATAGCTTTCTTTGATTAAATTAGAAAGGAGAGAGAAATCTATTGATTGATAACTTAGCTGCATATATTGAAGGTGCAGATATTCCAGTTAGGACTACCGACGGACAAGTGGCTAAAAGAGTATATTTTAATAATTCCGCAACAACCTTAGCTTTAAGACCTGTAATGTGGAATGTGAATTCCAATGTTCCCCTTCTTACCTATGTTGATGCACCATGCCCTTTAGGAGGAAGAACTACAACAATGTATGAACAGGTAAGAGATGTTGTTCTTGATTACGTTGGAGGTGACCCAAATAAAGATACGGTAATCTATGCGAAAAATTCAACAGAAGCAATAAATTTATTAAGTGATCTATTTCGTCAGGCAGATCCTGAACAAGTGGTTATTACAACAGCTATGGAGCATATGGCCAATTATTTACCCTTTACATGCAGGTTTAAGACAGCTGTAGTAAATGTTACAAAGGACGGGAATATAGATCTAGATGATCTTGAGAATAAGCTCAATAGATATAGAAATAAAGTAAAATTACTTGCAATAACGGGGGCTAGTAATATAACGGGAATTACACCTCCAATATATAAAATTGCAAAGATGGTGCACAAATATGATGCCAAAATATTAGTTGACGCTGTTCAATTAGTTCAACATCAACCTTTTAGTATGAAACCTCATAATGATGATGAACATATAGATTTTGTAGTCTTTAGTGCTCATAAATGTTATACACCATTAGATGGTGGAGCTTTAATAGGTCCCTATGATTTTTTTGAAAAATACCAACCCTATTTAGATGGTGCAGGGACTACAAAGTTTATCAGTAGTGAAAAAATTATATATTCCGATCCTCCTAAACGTTATGAGGCCGGATATCCCGATATTTTTGGAGTTATGGCTATGGGTGACGCATTGAGATTTCTTAATAATATTGGGCTTAATAATATTGCAAAATATGAGAAGAAGCTATACCACTATCTTAAGAGAGGGCTAGAGTCTATTCCGAAGGTAAAAATGTATGCCCAAGATTCAGGTTACATAAATATACCCTATGTTTCTTTTAATGTGGAGAATATCTACCATACAGATGTTGCCAATTATCTTGGATTTGAACATGGTGTAGAAGTAGGTGCCGGTGTATTAGGTTCAGATATATATGTACAATCTTTGTTAGGTGTTAGTCCACAGGAAGCCTATCAGCTGTATCTTAGTGGAAAGCCTGCGGGTGTTGTAAGGGTCAGTTTAGGGATGTATAATACCTTTAGTGAGATAGATCGGTTTGTTGATGCTCTTAGGGGCTATTGAAGATTTGAAGAGAAGAAATGAAGTTATTAAAACCCAGATTATTCATAGAGAATTTGAAGATATATTTACTAAGGTGTTTATCAGGTTTGAGGGCATACTAATACAGTATGTAAGAATTTGCTAAATGCCTTAGAAATATAGGTGGTGATGGAACAGAATCACCTCAACCTGTCCCTTTGTCCTTTGAATAACGGTCATCATCAATCTAGTCGATCAAGCTCTATCGCTGATAGCAACTTCAGTGTTAATAGTTAGAATAAATAGAATTACTTATTTAAAAGGTGTGATTTCTTGTCTTATATCAATAATTCTATTTGTATGTAGTAACAATAACTATGTTTGTACTAGGTATCTATATTTAGAGAGTAAAATTAACTACATATAACATAGCAATTCCCAACATGATTATTATCAGAGCGGAAGATTTTTAAATCATATTGGGAACTGCGTGAACGTTAACTGACATACTTTAAGTTAGCAAGTCTTTAGAGTCAAGTAAAGATTTATAGTAGAAACTCATATTTTTGCCTGCTTGATAAAACTCTGCGTATTTCAACCTCATTGGCTGATTCATTTACAACATAGAAAACTAGATAGTTCTTAATAATTAGTATTCTATAGTTCAATCTTAGTAACCTAGCATCTTTTGGTATAACCCCTATATAAGGGTGAATAGATAACTTTGAAATAGAGTTATCTATTGAATCAATAAGATTTATGGCAGCCGATGGATTATCAGTTTGTATGTAGTCCAAGATATTTTCTAAATCTTGGACAGCAATTGGAAGATAATTAATCTTATAGTTATTTTTCATGAACCTTATTCCTTAATGACGCCATGAGGTCTTTATGAGATGTCTTAGGAAGATTATTAGCACTTTGGGATTCAGCAATAGAAAGCTTTTCATATAATTCAAGTTTAGATTGCATTTGTTCATAAGACGCAATACTCATAACAACTAAGTCGCCTTTACCATTTTTAGTAATGAAAACTGGTTCAGCATTTTTATGGCATATTTCTGAGATGTTATTAAAATTGTTCCTTAAATCCGAAATAGGTAAAATATTAGGCATAATACCAACTCCTTTATCGTTATTATGAGTTAATTATATCATAATTATGATATTTCAACTATGAAGATTAGATTAATATATAAGATTGAATATTGCAATTATTAATCTGGAGAACATTAAAGTGCTATAGATAAAAAGTGTTACTCAAATAATATTCTAAAGATAACTTAAATGGTCAAAATACGTTAGTCAACAAACGAAACCAAGGGGACAGGTACGTCGGTTTACAAAGGACAAAGAGAGGACAAAGAGGACAAAGGGACAGGTTCGCCGTCCCTTTTTTTCACTAAATTTTATGAATTACACTTTTAGATATTCCTGTTACCCTAGATATTTGCCTTATAGTAACTCCTTCTTGTTTCTTTATTTTTCTTATTATCTCATTCCTTTTATCTTTTTCAAGTCTTTGTAGTTCGTTTATATTTTCAATCCCCATTTTTCTTAAGTTTGCTTTTACTTCCCCATCTGTTGCTCGTGTCTTTTCTTTATATTCTAAACACTCATCGTTGTTTTTTTCTCTTGAATATTTTTCGAACATGCCTATAGCTTTCTTTCTATCTTCTGAAAACATTGCTAATGCAAAATCTGTATCTGTTATTTTTGCTCCTCCAATATATTCATTGTAACTACTCCATTTACATTCCTCTATATCTTTTATTTTTCCTGCTTTTATGGGATTTTGATGTATGTATCTAAGGACTGTTAAAAAATACTCGTCGTTTTCTACAGCTTCACTTTTATATCTCTCACCAAATAAGTGACCGCATCTGTCATACTTGTTATTATACGAATGTACATAACTGCTGCTAATTCTTTTGATTGCATTTGAAATAGATTCCTCTTCTTCTTTTATTAGTAAATGGACATGGTTATCCATTAAACAATAACCATAAACTTTATACTCACTTACAGTCTTATAGTACTTCATTCTTTCTATAAATCTTTCTCTATCTTCATCATCTTCAAATATGTTTTGCCTGTTTATTCCCCTAAGCATTATATGATATATCCCACTTTTACTTTTTTTTCGAGCCATCCGTGCCATTTTCTCACCTCTATGCTCAGTTTATCATATTATCTATTTTCGGACAACAAACCTGTCCCTATGTCCTAGTAGGACGATAAACCTGTCCCCTTGTCCTTTAATAGATTTCTTATAATTAATGTTAATTTGCTTGATTTTTTTCACATGCCCAATCTTTTCTTGATTTTCTCTAATCCATATACTATCCAATATACCGGAGCTTCAGTCTCCCAAAGCAAGATAAGTTCCACAAGTTAAGGCAAGGTAAACGCCATGCACCAAAGTTATTATTATCGCAGGACAAGGATAGGCCAACTAGCCTGTCCTTTGTCCTTTGATATTTTTAATTCTGTCATTGTTTTGATTTAAGTTTATTAACCCTTTCTTTAATTAAAAATTTTTCAAATTCACCTAATGAATCCCATTTCAATCCTTTTTTAATTATTTCTTCTAGGCTATCATGTTTGTCTCTCAATATCATAAAATCCATAACTTCATCATTAGGTACATTCTTTTCAATATCAGCTAGCAATTTATTGAGTTTCTCAAGATTCATTGTAAGATTATTATTTATTGACTCATACACTTTTTCAGAATCTAATAAATTTACGGTATTATCAAATAAAGATTCATATTCTTTTAGTAGTTTGCTATATTCTGAACTACACGAAGTTAGACCTACTATAATTATAAGTATAATAGTTATTAATTTAAAAGCTTTACTATTCATATTATAACGTCCTTACCATTAAATAATTTTTATGCCTGTCATCTATGTTTTTTATTCTTTTCTAGCATTTAATACTGCTATTTCAGTCCATACATTACTTTTCTGTATAAATGTATACTCATTCCATTGGCTATATGATGCTTCTTTTAGCAAAATAAGACCATTATACCATTCAATATATACATGATATTCTTCTTTTTTAGCTTCTGGCACTTTATCTTTTATGTTTTTAAGTAATACTCTTAGTTCTTTAATTCTATTTTTATTTTCATCAGACTTAATATCTTGTAAAGCTTTATTAGTATCGGTAGTATCAACAGACTTTGCAATTTTAGAGTAAATATTATTGAACTGCACTTTAAATTCCCTATATTCATTTTTAGCACACCCGTTGAAAGTTAATAGTCCAATTAATAGCAATATCACAAAAAATGTTTTTCTATAAATTTTCATATATTTCACCTCTTTGAAAACAATAATATTTCTAAATATATAAATTGTTGAATTTAAAAGGACAAAAAGGACAAGGAAAGGACAAGGGACAGGTCCGTCGTCCCGTTATTATTCACTAGATTTTATGAATAACACTCTTAGATATTCCTGTTATCCTAGATATTTGCCTTATAGTAACTCCTTCCTGCCCCTTTATTTTTCTTATTATCTCATTCCTTTTATCTTTTTCAAGTCTTTGCAATTCGTTTATATTTTTAATCCCCATTTTTCTTGAATTTACTTTTACTTCTTCGTCTGTTATTCGTATTTTTTCTTTATATTCTAAACACTCATCGTTATTTTTCTCTTTTGAATATTCTTCAAACATTTCTATAGCTTTCTTCCTATTTTCTGAAAACATTTCTAATGCCAAATCTGTATCTGTTATTTTTTCTTCTCCAATATATTCATTATAACTACTCCATTTATGTTCCTCTATATTTTCTATTTTTCCTGCTTTTATTGGATTTTGATGAATGTATCTAAGGACTGTTAAAAAATACTCATCGTTTTCAACAACTTCACTTTTATATCGCTCTCCAAATAACTGCCCGTATCTGTCATACTTGTTATTATACCAATGTACATAACTGCTGCTAATTCTTTTGATTGCATTTGAAATAGGTTCCTTTTGTTCTTTGATTAGCAAATGGACATGGTTGTCCATTAAACAATAACCATAAACTTTGTACTCACTTATAGTCTTATAGTACTTCATTCTTTCTATAAATCTTTCTCTATCTTCATCATCTTCAAATATGTTTTGTCTGTTTATTCCTCTAAGCATTATATGATATATACCACTTTTACTTTTTTTCCGAGCTACCCTTGCCATTTTACTCACCTCTATGCTCAGTTTATCATATTATTTATCTTAGGACAACAAACCTGTCCCTTTGTCCCTCTGGTGATACAAATGTACCTCCTTCATATCCATATCTATCAATTCTCGTTCCTGGTTTTAGTGTAATATTCTCTGAAGTACCAGCAAATCCATCATTCTTAGGCCATTTTATATTTCCAGCTTCATCTACCCACTGACTAGCTTTACTCGTCCCCTTAGGTGAAAAACTGTAGCTAAAAAATGATGGTAGCAACAGTTCTATTACCTGTTACTACCATTTTATCATAGTGTTATTTTTAGTTCATTATCTAGCTACAGAATTTAGTTTATGCAGTTCGTATTCTATCCCTAAAAATACTAAAAGGTGATGAAAAGACTTGATTGTCTCTCCATTACCTTGGTTAGTTATTGTTTTGTAGTTAGTTTTAGTTCAATTATGCAGTTAGACTCAAGTACATTATTATAGACGAGAAAATTTAAAAATGTATTCCTCCAATTTGCTGTACAGAACTTCAATATTATTACAGGTCTCTGTATTATTCATTACAATATTCTCAGAGACAATTTCAACAGCAAGGAAATCATACGTATAGTCAGAAAGGATTGACAAAGATGCCATATATTCATCCGTTGAAAGCACTAATTCTAACTTGTCGTTATTATATTCTTTGATATCATCAATACTAATTTCATTGTTAAACTTTTTTACATTATCTATTACAAATTCTCTAACTCTTGTTATCATATATCCTCCTTATTTTGTATTTACTTTGTTTTAGTATATATGTGATTAATATTTTCACCAATCGGTGATGGTAATATTTGTCCTTTTTTCTCAGCTAGTTTTAAATACATCTGGTTCTTAGATTTTACTAAAGACCAGCCAAGTTCTTGATTTTTAGGTACTAGCAATGATGAGTCAATGTCAAATTCAACATAATAATCTCCTATGTTGGCTTGTTTAATGTATCCTTCTTTTCCTTTTACCAGCACATTTGTTCTTGGAATTTCTCCTGATTTAAGGAACTGCTTGTATTCTGCTTCAGACATCCATTGACCAACACGAGTCCTATTAACAGCTTTACTCGTCCCCTTAGGTGAAAAACTGTAGCTAAAAGATGATGGTAGCAACAGTTTTTCCTCCTGTTACTACCATTTTATCATAATCAAATATTCACTTCGTCATCTGACTACAGAATTTAGTTTATGCAGTTAGTATTCCATCGCTGAAAATACTAAAAGGTGATGAAAAGACTTTATTGTCTCTCCATCACCTTGGTCAGTTATTATTTTGTAGTGAGTTTATATTTATTTTTGTAGCGAGTCAATAGATACCTTTACCATTAAACTATCACTTTTTCTGTTTAATACGATACTTCAATTCATATAGTGCTTCGTCAATTGCTTCTTTTAATGTTGCATCGTTCGTGTTAAAGTCTTTTAAATACTGAATGTATCTCTCATCATAGGAATAACCTAAAAATCCAACAATATAGGACTGATTACTCACACTAAAACTATCTATGTGCTCAATGATATAGGTAAAATCAATTGTATCACCTATGTCACAATTATTAAGAGCATTACCAACTGCATTCAAAATGCTTTCCCTTATAACTCCATCCTTCTCTTTTACACAATTCTGTAAAAGTATTTTGACAGCTTCTTTAAGTTCATCTAATTGATAGACACCGTACTGGAACTTATCATTCAACGCCTCAATGAGTTCATCTTTTTCACGTTCATCCTTACAGCTCATAATTTCATCAATAACACCTTTTAAAGACATCAGTTCACTTCCCTATTTATTGGTATATGGGTATCATTCGCTAAAAACTTGTCATAAAATGGACTTGATGGATTAGATATTCAAATGACCCAAATGAGGTGACAGTAGTTCAAGCTAGAAGTACACTTTTACATCTTTTGCAAGTATCACGATCACTTTAATATCCGATTCTCCACGAAGAACAAACTTTATGAATTCACTCTCTGAAGTTTCGTCAAAAGAACAACTAACGTCAATTACTTCATCACTTTTATATTCTGGATTTGTAGGGTCTGCTTTAAATAGCTTAACACCTGTAAAAACAATTTTTCCTTCTATCATTTCTGGATCAGTTTCCTCGTAACCAGCTTGTTTCCAATTACAAAGTTCTATATTTATGACAACTTCTTTTTTATGTTCTATATAGATAGCATCTTCAATTAAACTATCATGCAAGTCATATCTATTTACTATTTCATATATTTTCATATTTACCTCCCAGGTAAGACGTGCGATGGTTTTGATCCTTTTCGAACAGGTTTTCCATTGCTATCAAGATAGTAATCACTTTTCCCTGTGGAATTTGGGTTATAAACATGATAGTGATCTTTACCTTCAAATCCATTTGCACCTTCTTTTGCAGGATCAAATCTTACCTTCTTGTCTGTTTTAGGATTATAGTATTCCTTTGAATCTGTATTTTCTCTCATACCATCAGGTGTCACGTCTTGCCACCCCTCTTCTAACAATTTATTTGGATCTTTAGGCAATACATTCTTACCACCATAGTTAGGCTCTATATCTTCGGGGTCTCCAGCCTCAATAGTGCTCTTATGCCATACATACCCAGCAGCTACGCCTCCAGCAACATAAGGATTAATCAAATAACCTACTTTATCCTTAGCGTAAGATACAACTTCTTTTGCATGACTTCCTATTTCTTTTACTATATCTCCAAAGATTTTAAAACCATTTATATCTGTCCCAGGAGCATAATCTATACCTTCTACCAAACCTACTGACGCAACTAGAACTCCTTGACTAGTAAAAATATCTCCCCACTCATCTCCATCACTAACACTATCCTTCCAATACCCACTAGGATCAATAAAGTTGACAGGGTTATTAGCTACATATGCATATAGATTGAGTCCATCTCCTCTATAAGGGTCTTCTTGTATAAATCTTCCTATCTCTGGCTTGTAATGCCTTCCT
>JMSU01000003.1_pt1 | contig 217285 bp, 202 predicted proteins | sample 179011 | NCBI WGS metagenome assembly JMSU01 (sample SAMN02769580, study PRJNA246767) | bioreactor metagenome | isolation source: Culture-1 Bioreactor ArsB derived from microbial biomass from the upper 2 cm... | place: Germany: Bremen | collected day 87 after inoculation
AACCAAAACTTGGGTTCTCTAGTATAGAGACAATGACTCCTACACTTTGGTTTTCTAGTAACGATTCTATATTTCTTATTTCACTCTTTACTTCTACTAACCCAAAACTTGGGTTCTCTAGTAATGATTCAATATTTCTTACTTCGCTCTTAATTTCTTCTAAACCGAAACTTGGATTCTCTAATATAGAGATAATGACTCCTACACTTTGGTTTTCTAGTAACGACTCTATATTTGCTACTTCGCTCTTGATTTCCTCTAATCCAAAGCTTGGGTTCTCTAGTAACGATTCGATGTTGCTTACTTCACTTTTGATTTCTTTCAATCCGTATTTTGGATTTGTTACGATCTTTTCTATGTTTCTTACTTCTTTTTTAATCTCTTTTAATCCATATTTAGGGTTAGTAAGTATCTTTTCAATACAAGTTACGATGGATATAATTTTCTTTGACATTTTTTCAATTGCTGCAACTTCAACCTTAATCTCTTTTAATCCAAAGATAGGGTTGGTAAGTAATTTATCAATTTTCTTAAGTTGTTTTTTAATGTCTTTTAAGCTACCTTGTGATTGATTTAACCAGCATTCAATGTCTTTTATTTCGATCTTAATTTCTTCTAATCCAAATGCAGGGTTCGTTATCCAATAATTGATACAATCTATTTCTTTCTTCAGTTCCCTAAGTAAGCGATATATGTAATTAACCACTTCACACTCATATTCTTTATCCAATTTACAACGCGAACAGTACCATATTGTGTCTTTATATTCCTTTTTGATAGCCTCACTTCCTTTATAATATATTACAGAGTTAATAAACATAGCTTGTATTATATTTTATAACCCATTACTTTATTATATTTAATTCTATTTTAATTGTCACAAAGTACAATAATACTTTATATATTCTTATTAAACCTTATCCGTTACTATCGTTGATTACTCATCCCATTCAACTAATCTTGGAGCTTCATCTAATATGGACTCATATTGTTCCTTCCATCCATACTTTGCATCAGGGTCTAATGCCATATATCGATTATATTTAGTTAATCGATCTACATATTTTGCCCATCCATAATGCTTTAACCTTATTTGAGATTTGGCAGCAGATAACACATGAATATTATTAGGTAGCCTACCACAATGCTGAGGTTGTTCTAACCATCTATATGGAAAATCCTTTTGATATCGTATTAAAAATGGTCTATAAGTATTATGAGCACTCCAGTACTTATCATCTCTATAATGATTTTGATCCCAGAAATCGTATAACCTAAAATAATAGACATCAATCTGTTTTTGATTAATAAGGTTTTCTATTTCATGGACAATAGCTTCTTCAAATATCTCATCAGCATCTAAACTCAATATCCAATCAGGGTTTATTTTAATGGTCTCATTCCATTGTTGTTTTCTAAGTTCTATTTCATTGTCAAATTTTGAATCTGAGTTTTCTATGATGTGAACTGGTATACCTTCTAATATTTGACGGCATAGTTCCACGCTGTCATCTTCGCTTCCATCATCAATTATCACTGCTTCATCGATGTATTTTTTTGCATGGGTTAGAACCTGCTCTAGATATCTTCCTGCTTCATTTTTAATGATCATGGATAGTACGAGTTTATTATTCTTTTCCTTGTAATACCTTGTATAAACATGTTTTTTAGTACAAGATCCGACTATATCTAATTGCTTAAGAAATTCCTGTCCGCCTTCTATATCCGATTCTCGGTATATATGATAGGCAGGGTTTCTTGTGTCCACAAATAACTTAAGCCCTAGTGCTTTTGCCCGTATACAAAAATGTCTATCCTCACCCCAGTAACTTATGTTTTCTATTTCCTTAAAATTAACACCACTTAATAATGCCTTTCTGCTAAGTAAGGTACACGCACCCAATCCACCTACTTCATAAATACCAGGTATCTTTAGTTTTTGTAAAAATCCTTTATGTCTTTTTATAGCCTCTTCATTGGATAGCTTTTCTTCTCTTTTTTTATCCACCATCGAATAGCTATCAGATAACCAAACATTTGGCATTAAGGGTTGGTCCGGATTCCATTTCGTCCAAAAAACATTAGATATAATATCTTTTTGTGTATCCATTAATTGTTCAATGGTTTGAGGGTATATGAGTAAATCTGAATCGATTAGAAATAAAAAGTCATAATGATTATTTATTGCCTCCTCAATCATACGATCTTTATAACTAGCTACTTTCCAGATCAAATCCTCCTTCCAATAGTGGGACTTATTATTGCATACATAACGATTCTCTTTGATACCATTTATGACATTAACTTTACTCTCCTTAACTGTAAATTCATGAAGTAGCTTACTTGATATCTCATCACCATTATCATCATAGAACAGGTAGTCTATATCCATATTTTTTCTACTGATATTTTTTAAGGATTCTAAAAACAACTTTAGAATTTGTGGCTTCTGATGTATTGGACTAGCTATAAGAACTCTCTTATTACGTCGTTGGTCACACTTTGTTTTTAATCCATTTGACATATGTTCCATTTTAGATAAAGCTATTTGTTTGAATTGATTATTCTGATGTATAGCATCAAGTTGTAGTAAACCATATAGACCATATTGATTGATTAAGCCCTCAAGATTTTTATTTGTTTCTTCATGAATATTATCCATCTTCATACGTTGAACAAGTGAAACGTGGAATACTCTTTCAGATAATAATACTTTTGGCTTCCAATTGTTTCTTGTACCCATATAATAACGATACCCAAGTAGGATAGAATCATCTTCATATCCTTGCTTTCCCTTTAAAAAGTGTAGGTCATAACCACCTATTGTTTTTAATATGTCAGCTTTATGTATAACAGGATGAACGAACCCTTCACGTATCTCATCTTTTGTTAATTGGGCAAGCAAGGTTTGTAGTTCTTCATGGCTAGATGGTATATCAATGCTTTTTATGCCTTTTTTTTCTGGATGCAGTTCACCATAACCTGTTAGTATACCTGGTGACATCATTGGTTCATCACTTGTTTCCAAATAATTAATAATTGTCTTAGACCATTGTGGGGTAAATATCATATCTACATGAATTTCTGAAATGTATTTAACTTCTGGCATATTTACCCATATATATTCAAAGCATTTCTGCCTACCTATCGGTATGCCAACATTTTCTCCTTCTCCAAGGATGATTGATTTAATAGGATACTGCTGTAAAAATAACTCTAACTGTTCATTTTTTAGAAGCCCTTGATTATACACAACTAATATTTGATCGAATGTACACTTGCAAAGGCTATTGAGACACGCATGTGCCATCCTAAGGTCTTCTTTATTCATAATCATTAACGGCATTGTATGAGCAATAATAGGCATATAATCCCCCTTTAATTCTTAATATTATTTATTTGTCTTAGCATCCTTTTTAGCTAAAAGAGTATCGAAGAATTTTTTATTATGCAGATATATCTTATCGTTTGGTTTATACGTTCCAGCTATATCATTATATTTTTTTGCTTCTTGTACATTGCCTATTTTGTAATAACAGGCACATAATTCCATATTAGGTCTATACCCCCAACTATCGTGTGTTACACTACCCCATGTTGTCGGTTTATTCAATTTTGTTGCCTCTTCATACCAATAGATTGCTCTATCATACACTTTATAATTTTTAAAATGCTCACCAATCATACAGCAGATTTCAGCTCTTGGTATACCGAACTCTAAGCTTCTTAACAAACTCCTCAAGGCTTTTTTATCTTCTTTTTTTATATAATGGCATTTTGCAAGATCCATACAAGCATCCAGATAATTAGATATAAATCCACCCTCTGTATCTAAAAATAAATTATAAAATTCAATAGCCTTATCAAATTTTTTATTTGCATATAATTCCCTAGCATAATAAAAGGTGTTCCTATCACTTAACCCCTCTTCGTTTAATATATTCTCGAGTATTTTTAAATTTCGATCACCACTACTATGTACTTTTCTATGAGTGATACATATATCACTATTAAAATATTTACCATGGATTTTCACATATTCATGTACAGGATTAACCCATTCATAATTTTTACTTCTCTTAAGTATTCTTTCTCGCGTAAATGTTGTTTTCGGTGTACCCTTTTCATCTACTTTAATATTATATTTCATCATTACAATATCAATTTCAGGGTTCATAACTCTTTTTAACCTTATTAATTTTTTTCTATCCTCTTCAAGTAATACGTCATCTGCATCTAACCACATCACATATTCTTTTGTTGCTTTGGAAAAAGAGTAGTTTCTTGCAGCTGCAAAATCATTAACCCACTGAAAATCATATATCTTTGATGTGTACTGACCTGCAACATCTTTTGTTTTATCTGTTGACCCTGTGTCTATAATAATTATTTCATCTACAATATCTTTAATCGTATCCAAACATCTAGCTAGAGTATCTTCTTCATTTTTTACAATCATACACAAACTTATAGTTACCATTTAGTCACCTACGATAAAATATCTCAGAATATTTTATGCTTTAATAAATATACCGTGAGTATTTTTCATAAGAAAAGTATGCTTTCCTTATGTTTCGACCAACAACATAATGGATGAGATACAGCTTATTAAAAAAAGTTTCTAGGCACAAAAAAACCAAGAATTGTAACGTATTATGAAACATACGTAAAATCTTGGCTTTTCTATAATTTTATAGTAACGATAAGATTAGCTACAAATAGCTTTAAGCATCTATCTTTCGGTGTAAAAAACTTAATCACTTACTACTTTGGTAAAATTGTAGCTACTAACCGCTAACAATACAAGTGCTAACAAGCTAAGAACAAGGATACTTGGCATAGCTGCTACGATGCCTTCACCTATATCATCAAGACCTCTTGCTACCCAGTATTGGGGTGATAAGATTGCAAATCGCTCTAAGAAATCAGGTAGCATACCTATTGGCATGAATGTACCACTTACCAAACCTGTAGGGATGATAATGATATTAGCGATGATTGGTGTGAGGTCTGGATTTTTGAATACACGAGCTAACAATAAGCCAAGACCTAATATTGCGAAGATAAATGGTATGATAACGAGCATCGAGCTAAAGATATTTACAAAGAGTAATTCTTTGAATAATATCAATGACATTAGGTTAACAGTAGCTACTTGAATCATTAAAAGAAAGAACATAGCAAGCATGATACCACCAAGTATTTGATAGCCTTCATGTGGTGATGTATAAACCCTTCTTAATACATTAGATGATTTTAAATCTGAAATCTCTGTGATGATATAAATCATAGAAAACATCATAAAGTTAATAATGAATCCTCTCACAAAACTTTTGTTAGAATTTGCATACATATTTAAGTATTTTACAACGGATGTATGCTCTTCTATCTGCATATCACCAACCATTTCAATTTGTTTCATGATGGTGTTTAATTTACTTTTTAGTACGTTGTATGCATTTGTATCTGCTTTTAATAGGCTTATACCACCTTCCGATAATACAGCACCTGTAATGAGTTCTTGATTTTTTATTTTATATACTAACGCTTCATGGCTCATGACTTCATAAAATACAGTTTCATCTTTATCTAATTGGTCCATTATATATGTATTTCTCTCATTATCAGACTCAAGAGCTATACCGATTTCAATACTGCTAACAGATGTGCTACTTAAGAAACTAAATAAAAAGGATAAAATGACTGGTGCTAATATAATTCCTATGATAGCTTTGATGTCTTTTAACATTTTTTTCAAACTGATTAAGGCGATATTAAGCATATTTTTTGCCCCTTTCATGTATCTGGAATCTAAGTGCCCCTATTGCAATAAATGCTACAATTTCTATTGTTAAAATAAGTATTGGTTTGATGAGTGCTCCTATTGAACTTCCAAGTAGAACTTCTCTCACAATAATAAGTATATTGTAGTTTGGCATGATTTCCATAATCCATAACTTATCAAAGAATAACTCTGCTGGAAAGAAGCTTCCACCTAGAATCATAACAACCATGACAATAGGCGTTATGCTGTTTTTATAAACAGTTTCTCTCCTAAATAATCCAATAGAGAAACCATATAATGCCGTGATAAATCCTGCTTGCAACAATGATGCTACAATCATTCTTAGATTGAGGATATTCATTTTTAAGATAATGCCATATCCAATAATGCTATAAGTTATAACAGTAATGAGGCTGAATACAAATACAGAGATAACACTGCTTACGTAGATTCCCTTGGGGCTAACATTGATGGATACTAACCGATCTGTTAGAGCATTTTCTCTTTGTCTTAGGAAATTACTTGCAAATGTAATACCAATAAACAAGCTCATGGCTGAAAAAACACTGACTAACATTAGTTCAAATGAGTTTAATTTTCTTGTGAGAACAATTTCCTCTGTTGTTGTATAGTCCTTTTGACTAAGTGCTAAATATTCTTTGATAAATGCTGTTTTTTCTTGTTCTGTCACGTTGTAAGTACCTTTACTAGCAAGTATGGGTACTACCTGTTCCATAAGATTGCGTACAATGGTTTTTTCTATAGAATCTGGTCCATTATTTATAATGACCATTTGCCCATCTTGTTCTATGATACCTAATCCTTTCTTATCTTCTTTCACCGATATTTCTAATACATCTGCTTCTGTACCCACTACTTCGATAAAAGGTAGTGAGTCGGAATCCAACAATTCATCAATGACTTTTCCATATTGATCTGATTCACTGTTCACTCTATATACTGTTATGGTATTAAGTTCAACACTCTTATCCATCATCTTCTTATACATAACACCATACATAAGTCCAAGTACGATTGGTGCTATAATAAATGAAAACATAAACAACATCATACATGACTTTATATATTTTGCATCTTTTTTTATCCAAGCCCAAGTCTTCATTATTTCCTACCCCTAATCTCGTAATTTTTTACCAGTCAAACTTAAAAATACTGTTTCTAAATTTGGCTCTTGAATATTCATGTTAACGATGTGTCCGCCACTTTCGCGAATGACTTTTAGCACATCTTCTAATTTATACTCGCCTGATTTAACAACTACTTTTAGAACGTCTTCATAAGTAACCTCTACAATACCTTCTACCTTTCTTAACCCACCAATGATTTCTGGCTTCTGCTCCATGAGATCAATATTAAGAATACTTTCATCAATAACAGCTTGCAGTATTTCTTCCTTCGTACCACGTATAATTTCTTTCCCTTGATCGAGTATGATTAAACTGTTACACAATCTCTGAATTTCTTCCATGTAGTGAGATGTATAGATGATGGTCGTACCATACTTCTCATTCATTCCTTTTGTAAATTCTAGAATATGGTTTCTAGATTGGGGGTCAATACCTACTGTTGGCTCATCCATAATAAGCACTTTTGGACGATGTAAGATAGCACATGCAATATTAAGACGTCGCTTCATCCCACCAGATAATTTTTTAACCTTATCCTTTTTACGCTCAGCAAGTCCTGTAACTTCTAATGCTTCTTTGATTCTTTCTTTTTTAAGTTTTCCTTTTAATCCATACATACCAGCAAAATAATCCAAATTATCCATGATGGTGAGATTCTCAAATAATGCTAAATCTTGAGGTACATATCCAAGTAAACGTTTCACATTCACTGGATTTTTATTAATGGAATGCTCACCTATTGTAATATCCCCTTTATCCATATTCACAACACCACATAACATGGAAAGAAGGGTTGATTTTCCAGCTCCATTAGGTCCTAGAAGACCGAATATTTCACCCTCTTGTATTGTAAAATTCACTTTATCCACTGCTAATTGATCATCATACCTTTTCGTTACATTTGTAAATGCAATTGTATTCATTCACTTCACCTCAAATTTATTTTCAAGCATTTTTACCAATGCCTAAGTTCTGAAATCATTATAACCCAAGATCCATATATATGTAATTGCTTAAAGTAACGCTTATGACCATTTCTCAGTGACTTAGGTCATGACCTAAGTCACTGCTCAGTATGAGGGTATATTTACATGCTCATGATGTGATTTCCAACCGTCATAAAAGTTGCACAACAAATAAAAACCATATATGATGATAATAACCGCTCTTTACAGCTTGTTATCCCCTTTGTATAAACAAGTAGAGTCAACAAGTATAACATGGGTACATTATCACATATATGGTTTAACACAACTATTGTTTGGTAATTCTATCTTATCTCATTATAATTCAATCTTAGCTACTAATTCTCCCCAAGCAACTTCTCCAGTCTTGACAAAACCTACACTGGTATACAATTTATCAGCAACTGTGTTCTCAGGTTCGAAACTCGTATAAAAAGGAATATGACCACACTTTTCTCTTATAATATCTAATAATTTAAGGACCGCTGCTTTTCCATATCCTTTTCCTTGGTATTTCTCATCGATCATAAGTCTTGCCATACACCAATCTTTATCTTCATAATCCATAGCATACATCAAAAAGCCAACCATGGTCTCGCCATCATAGATAGAAAGCGGATAATAATCTGATTCATCATCATACTTAGCTTCCAGTAATGAATACGCATTAGATGCTACAAATTCTTTTTGCCCTTCCCCAACTTTAAGTTCATAGCATGCTTCCCAATTTTCTTTTGTTATTTCTTTGAATATTAGATTCATTCTATCCCCTCCAAAACCTTTTCTCTAGTTTTTTCACTATATCACCCTTTTAGCATTAATGTCAAGCCATAGACCATGTTGTATTATACATTTTGTACCATAACTTTGTTTTGCTTGCAAAGAAAAAGTCACAACACGGGTGGGAAAATTTATTATCGCACTTATCGTTTCTCTTCCTCTACATTTTTAAGAAATAATGGTAGTACAACAACAGTCAATATAAAGGCTAATGACACACCGATAAATAATACTTTTCCTAAACTAGCAATCCCAACATAACTGGAAAAAGTTAATGAACCAAAACCACACATCGTCGTTATGGTAGTGAGTAATATGGCTCTTCCAACACTTGAAAATAAATTAAATATATTTTTCTCTCCCGATTTATAGTGATGTAATATATGCACACCATCATCTATCCCTATTCCAATCAGCAATAAAATGGATAAGAAATTAAGGATATTGAAGGATAGGTTAATCAGTGCCATCATACCCACTGTATAAATCATTGTGAAGATCAGTGGAAGAAATGCTAATAATGTATATTTTATATTCCTAAAATGGGCAAATAATATTAGAAATAAAATAATAAATACAACCACACCTGTTACAGCCATCTCGTCAGAAGCTGATTCATATAGCACTTTCATAAAAATAGGTGTACCTGTTATGGATGCATCAATATCCGATAATGCCTTAAAAAACGTCTTACCCTTTTCGCTATTCAAATTGTCCCATATATTAAAATCAGGATAGATTGATAACATATACTTAGAACCATCTTTGCTAACAAACTGCTTCTTTAGCGCTTCTGGTAATTTCTCTACTGTTAGCGGGTTCTCTACCAACATTTTATGACCGATTTCTTTATAGCTGATATAGAAATTATTAGAAATATGCTGTAAGTTCTCTTTAGGATCATCTTTCAACGTTTTCATTAAATCATCAATAGCTGTATCCATCTTATTAAAGTCTACATCTGTAAGATTTTTATAATCTGTCTTAATCCAAGTTTCTCTATAATTTTTCATTTTATTCTTGATCGTTTCTAATTGACCAACCATTGTCATGTGATCAATTACTCTTTGTGGAGCTTGTTGGCTTAACATTTTTTTCGTATTACTAATTGCCTCTAACTTCTCATGTTGCTGTGTTTTATCTGGTACTATATCTGCTATACTACTTACAGCTGCAACACCTTCTACCTTTTTATATGCATCATGAAGTTCATATACTTCCCTGGTACTATTCACTTCAATGCTAAAGGAGTCCGCGCTCATGTCATATTTATCAATCAGATAATCCATTACCTCTATGGATTCTAAGCCCTTTGGTTCTAAATGCATTAAGTTAGTGTCAAAGGTAACCTCTTTTGCTTTGTATGCCATAAAACTTGTCAAAAGCAATAAACCAATAATAACCGGAACTTTTACTTGATTAACTTTTTTTGCAATATGACCAATCCAATAATATTGCCCTTTAATTTTGCTGATCTTAATAGACTTTTCTTTATTAATCATGATAATTGCTGGAAGCACCCAAAATACAGCTATTAACGTGGTTAAAATACCAGTACCCATAATCGTTCCCAGTTCCTTTAATATTTCTAAAGAACTAATATTTAGGGCTAAAAAGGCAACTGCCGTTGTTAAAGCACCTGTAATAATTCCTAGTCCAGTAACCGATATAGCTTCCCTTATTGCTTCTGGTTTTTCTAATCCTTTCGCTCTCTTTTCCGTATAACTACTATAGAGGTGAATGGCATAATCAATTCCTAAACCCAGTAACATTGCTGCTGCAAATGCTGTCATCATATTGAGTCTGCCAATAGTAAGCTGGGTTAATCCAATTGCCCATACAATACCTAGAACCAGTGGTATAAATGTAATAACCGGTGCTAAGAAGGATCTAAATGCAAAATACAGAATAGCTAAGATTAGTAGTATACTCAGAAGGGTTGTAACCATTGAATCCGATTCTATACTTGCCATCTCATCTCTTGCAACTATATGCATACCTGTTGCTCTAACTTGAACATCCATATATTTTGAATCAATGGCTTTAATTTTTTCTTCAATACTATTAACACCTGGCACCAGTTGTTCCATATCCATAATATCAAAATTTGGCTGTACCGTAATTAGCGTCATTTTCCCATCTGGTGAAGTCGTTAGCGTACTTCCTGTGAAGAAATTTGAAATTGTCTGTCTTAATGCTTCATCACTATTTTCTCCTTTTAGCCCATTATTGGTTTCTTGAAACAGAGCCATCATGGCATCAAAATTAGCTACTTGATATTGAATATCTTCTGATGATAACTTTCCTGCTTGTATGCTTTTTATGGTTTCTTCCATGGTCATTGCTAACATACCGTAGAAACTATCTAGATTTGGGTCAGCTAATGCATAGCCCATCATCTCAATTTCTTCAGGTGGTAAGAATAACAACCCATATTCTAAAGCAAATTCTTGATCCATTCCTGCCGATACAGAAGATATGTATTCTGTCAGTTGGCTCAATTCTTGATTCACTATGCTTGTCACTTCTTCTAATTGATGCCTATCATCACTTTCCACAACCACCATAATATTACTTAATGTTGGAAACTCTTCTATGATTTGCTGATATTCTTGAACCGCAGAATTTCCTTTTGGTGCTAAGGCTACCCAATTTAATTCCAAATCTAAAAAGCTAGCGAAGATTCCCATTAAAACTGTTATGACTAACGCTATGGTGAGAATAGTCTTCGGTCTTTTTGTTACCCATTCCACGTTTTTGGTTATTAATTTCTCTACCATATTATCTTCCTTTCTATACATATGCTTTCAGGATAATTCCTAATTTTTCAGTAATGTTGTTGAACAGAGTCTCTTTTTTTCTATCTTTTTCATACACATATAAAACAAATTCAAACATCATGGCACTATAAACAACTTCACTTAAGACTTTAGCATCACAAGCTTTTATGAGACCTTTAACTTGTAAGTCCATAGTGAGTTCTTGCAAATGACTCAATACTTGAAAATCAAATTCAGCTAATTTCTTTATAAGAGCTGGCTTACTCTTAGCAAGATTCAAACTGGCAATTCCTAGTTCTTTCAATATACTCTTTGGAAATATCAAAATATCCTTTAAATTACGTCTTATGTAATTCATAAAAATATCTGATACACTTACACCTATATCCATGTATTGATTCGTATCAATTTTTTCTATGGCATGTTCCATTGAAAATACTTCCAAGAAAATATCTGCTTTTGTTTTAAAATAATTAAAGATGGTGCCTTCTGCAATACCTACTTCTTTGGCTATCTGTTTTGTACTTGTATGGTCATATCCTTTCTCGAAAAATAATACTTTTGATTTTTCTAAGATATCTTTTCTGATTTGTTCTTTTTTCTCTTTTCCTATGCGCGCCATTTTATCCCTCCAAATTAATATGAGTATACTCATATGAGCTCACTCATATTGTACTCCTCCTTCTGAAATATTTCAAGTAGATTTTAAAAAAGTTTATAATCCTTGAATTTGAATATTAAAAAGGACCAAACACCTATGTGCTTGATCCTGCTCTTATGTATTCTAATATTTGATACAATACCCTTTATCTAGTCGCCACTGAGGGGCTTCACCATTTTCACTCCAGTACTCAGAAATTTCAAGAATTTTACCGTCTTTTATAACAAAAAATGCTGTTACATAGAAATAAACTTCTTTATTTGTTATCTTTGCTACAGCAATAACCTCATTCTCAGCCACAACAATGCGTTCAACCTTAGCATACCACCTACCTGGATAATCTTTATTGAAAGCTATATAAGCCTCTCGATCATTAAATATCTCTCTCGTATTAGGTAAAATAACTTTAGCCTCTTCTGCCATAACTTGACGAAGTCCATCAAAGTCTGCTGAATCAATGCATTTAAAAAAATCTAATATGATATGCTCCATCTCCTAAATCACCCTTTCTATACTATTTACTATAATAATTAGTACGTTTTTCTATACGATTAATGAGATATGTTAACCATCGACTTGGTTCTTTCTTCTGTCCAAAATCAAATGTATGATATGCTTTGGCAACAGATTCTGGGGTATATTTACCATCAACTGCCTTTTGTTTGACAGTTTGTAGCATATCTTGATAACTCTTTGTTTTTATGGCATATGGGTACATGGATAAGACATCTAATACACGCAGAATACCATACTTAACAGCAGGGTATTTTAATTTTTTAAAATCTTTACCAATGCCAAATCCATAAGGACGCCATTTATCTTCTCTTCGCTCCCAATGGCTTAATAGTAAATCAATGGCACCCTCTAAGCTATTATCTTCCTTGTGCTTATCGTATTGCCCTAATAACATAAGGATATTTAAATTATCCATAGGGCAAGATTCCGTATGCTCTAACTTCTGTCCTATGGCTCTGCTTTTTGCGCAATGCCATCCTCCATCCAGACGTCTAGTACTCATAATGATATCTATATATTTTCTTATTCTTGGGTCATCTTTATATCCCATTTTCACTAAAGATGCTAATAGAATTGTTGGGATACAGAAGTATTGAGGTTTAATATTATCTTGTGTTAGATAGGTACCATATGAATTTTGCATAGCTAGTAAGCCTTCAACTTCTTCTTCAAGACCCAATTGCTCAATAGAAAATCCAATGTCTGCAAGAAAAAACAAATCCCAATAGGCATTTCCTGATTTGGTATAATACACTTTCCCTGATTTTAAAGCAGGTATACCTACTTCCTCGTCTTTTAATCGATTAATAATACTGATTATCATTTCATCTTGAAGAGCTTGTTCAAGATAAGCATTCGCGTCCTCGTATTCAAGTGAAACAGCATGACGTAGCCAAGCTGGTCCATTCATTAACCATGTCATGATATCCTTAGTCATTCTATTCACCTCTCAATATTACGCATCTAAATTACCTATCAAGATAGTCAAAATCTCTTAAAATCTCTAACGTTATATCTTTTGCCTTATATCCCGTTGCTCCATCTTCACCTTGAATCAAGGTTACGAAATAATGCCTAACTTCCACTATAAATATATTCATAACCCCCTCCTGTTTTTATAAATATTAATAGTATTAGTATAGCAGAATTAGTGTTAAATACAACTGTGGGAAAGATTGCAAGCATGGATAATTCGAAGTCTTATATGAGGTCGAGAATCCTCCGCTTATTTTTTTAATTCCCAATTGATTAGATTATTTTCTCTCATGATCTCATTCATACCTACTTTTTTAAGAATTTGAATTGATGGTATGTTGTTAGTAAGGCATTGAGCCTTTATACATTCTACTTTATCATTATCAAGTGCCCATTTCATCATGGCTGTTACAGCTTCAGATCCATATCCTTTTTTTCTTTCAGCTTCTACTAACCCATAACCTATCTCAACCTCACCTTTTTTGTTAGGCTGACCTTTGAAACCAATATCACCGATAATGATGGAACTATGCGCTTTTACAATTAACCACATCTCAAATCCAGTAGAGGTTTTAGTTTTTTCCAGTTGTGCTTTAAACATTGGCAGAATACTCATCGTATCATCGGTTGGCCAGAATTTATTCATTTTGAGATCCTCGTTTCCCTTCAAAATCAATTCTTTATTTATTAAGGAATTAATCATCTCAAATGTAATGGGTACTAATATTAATCTCTCTGTATATATTCTCTCAATATGCATCCTTATACCTCGCTTCATAATAGTGTTTTGCTCTGCATTAGTCCATCATTTTATGAACTGTTTCTAAACTAGGACCTAATCTATTTTCAATTGCAGTCATTATATCTTCTATTGCTACCTCAGTAAAATTAATTGCTTTCTCCTTATCTATTCCTTCAATAGTTATAGGTTTTCCCAGTGCATTGATGGTTAATACCTGTTTCTTCTCAATAAAACTGTTAAACTCTTCATCTTCTTTCCTAATGATACTCTCTATTAGACGTATATTTTGTTGCTTATCTACATAGAAGTCAGTATTATAATTGGCTATTCTAAAATTTTCTAACAACAGCTGCCATGTATTTAATCCATAATCTATTGCTGGATCTATATTTATGGTTGTTAGCTCTTTTAAGGATATATCATTCATATGCCTACTGATATCACTTTTTGCTTCTTCCTTATAACGATCCATGGTTTCATTATCTTTATAATCATTTTCAACTAACTTATCACCAATTCTATCCACTGCCTCATAAACAAATGCCCTTACTTGTTTATCTTGTAGAAGCTTATCCCCAAGCTTAACAATTGTATCTAACAAATCTCCCCCTTGAATTTGGAGATTATATTTATGACAGTTTTGCTTTTTCCCATTTATAATGATATCTTCTTTGGTTACATCACCAAGGGCACTAGCTATTAGTTCTTCAATGAGTTTACGATATGGTTCTTGGTTAAAATTCTTAATGGACACATAGGTACTTGTATCAAATATGTCAAAGAAAGATTCCCAAATAATGGTATTCGTTTCCTGCTCAGTACCTATCATAAAGGCATCTTCCCATGTCAAATAGATGACTTTTTTATGTACCTGAGGCATATAAACACCAATAAGCTCCCTATCCATATAAATTCGCCCACTAACAAGATGTGTGTCAGCAATAGCAACATCCACATTACTTTCTAATATAAGATTTTTCTTATCCACTTTAACACGCATATGGATACGTATATCGTTCATCATCTTAATTTTCTCTTCAAGTTCTGGTGCTTCTTCTTTTAAAGCTCCTAGATCAAAACCTTCAAGCCCACTTGTTAATGTTATATCTAATGTATCTGAGTCTAGCACATTAGAAAATGCCTCTATAATTTCTTCTTTCGGTTCAAGGTTATCTCTGAACATACCAAATATTGCTGTGGATGTTACACCGAAAATAAGGCATATGGAAAGTATCAATAACCATCCTCTAGTTCTCCATTGTGCATTCACGACTGCCTTTGTTTCCATCTTTTCACTATTTCTGTACATCTATACTTCCTCCTCATTATTCCTCAAATAACCCTATTACATTTATTCTATTTAGCTTGTTGGAGCGTTAAATTTAAACGCTTGTTAATTACTACTTAATTTTTATAGAGTACATGTGGTCTTAATGGATTGCCTTCCTCTACATTCGGATGATCAAATTCACCGTGTTTTTTCAGACCGATCTTTTCCATCACATGTATAGATGGTTTATTGATCACTGATGAAAACGAATAGATATCTTTCAATCCTAACTGATTAAGCCCATAGTCTAAACATCCTTTAGCACCTTCCGTAGCATATCCTTTGTTCCAATATTTATTATCTAGTCGCCACCCTATTTCAACACATGGTGTAAACGTCGATTCAAAAGTTGCCGTATAAAAACCTATAAATCCAATAAACGCTTCTGTTTCTTTCATCTCAACAGCCCAAAGACCATAACCATATTTCTCAAAATGTTTACTTATGTTTTTAATAAAGTTATCGGATTGTTCTCTTGTTAACCTATTTGGGAAATATCTCATTACTTCACTATTAGCATTCATCACCGCAAATGGGATTTTATCTTCTTTATTCCACTGTCGAAAACCTAGTCGTTCTGTTTCAAATTGATATATATGCGTCATCATTACTCCCCTCTTTAAAAACCATTAATTTTTGTTTTGAAGTAGTTACTAGACTATGCCATCATCATTCAAATATTCTTTATGAAAGTTAATATTCCATCTAAAACAGAGTCCAATATAATGATGAAACTTACTTGGTAAATCATGAGCATGGATAGTATCAAGTTTATTCTACATTAGGAGCAACCTCATACAAATCAAAGTATTCTGATGCCATTATTAGTTTAAACAATATCCTCATTCCTTTCGAAAGACTCCTATATTACTAAATCTTTTTCTAAATAATAGGAAGCTATACCATCTTCAACAAATTCTTCTATACACTTAAATCCAACTTTTTCTAAAACCTTCTTAGAACCACCATTGTGTTTATAAGTAAATGCACAGATTTTATTAATCGCATATTTTTCTGCAACTTCTCCGCAAAACTCCTTTAAAACTTGACCACCGATTCCCTTATTCCAATATAACTTGTCAAATATAACAATGCTTAAAAAGCAATTCTTTTCTTCTACTTCGTCAATACAATAACACCAAACATCACCTATATACTCATTATCTACACAGATAATCCTTCCATAACTTGTAGCATGAGGTTCTAAAGATGTCTTAAACATGTCAATTGCTTCTTCTAATGTGTTTTCCATAAATGGAAATAACATACGTAATTCTTCATCTTTCGATTCTTGATAAAATCTTATAACATGCTCTAATTGTCTTTCTTGTAATTTAGCATTCATACCTTTTATACCTCCTCATTTATTTTATATCCATTCGTGTACCTTACCTTGCTAAAATTGAATGCATTGGATAGATAGTCTTTGGGATCCACAAATTCTCCATTATTCAGAATAGAAAAATGCAAATGAGGTCCTGTACCTGTATAACCTATTTCCCCAATAATCTGACCTTTTCTTACAATCTCATTCTCTAAAACGTTAAGTTCTTCATATCCGCTATACCATGATTCATAACCTTGTCCATGATCCACTTTGATGATATCACCATATTGATTATCATAGCCTATAAAAGTAACATACCCATCATCAACAACATTAATGGATTCTCCTTCAGTAGCTATAATATCGATGCCTACATGAGGTTTCTCACTTGTTATGTTATAATCCTGAGTAATGATATCTTGGCTAACAGGATTTTCATATACGGGTTTGGTTTTAGTTTTCATACGCTCGCTGGCTTGTATGTACTTACTAACCCAATTCTCTTTATGCCAATTAACTTTAAAAAGGTCAACGGGCACAATATTTTCGCTATGTTTTAGAATTAATGGATTCGTGCTTAGTGTTAATACAATACCCATTACACTCGTAAATAGCAATATCTTTTCATAGATTTTCTTCTCTTTATATCCAATAACGTTTTTAACACGTACGGTTAAGTAATTTGCATTGTAAGAGGACTGCCAGCATGGTATCCTTCTCTTTTTTTGTAGGATACAATCTAATAAAGAATGGGCATAATCTTGCCTAGTCTCCTTTCCAAGAATACGAATAACTTTCTCGTCACATGCCATCTCTATATCCAGATTCATGTGTCTAATGGCTAACCATACAATAGGATTGAACCAATGTAAAATATATATCATATAAGCAATTGGTTTTACTCTGTGATCCCAACGCTTAATATGTACCAACTCATGTATGAGAACATAGGGTAATTGATGCTCATTATAAGATACAGGCACATAGATTTTGGGAATTAATATACCAAATACAAAAGGTGTATCAAACTTGTCTGATGCGTAAACTTTAGTATGCCTTTTTATTCTCAATACCTTTTCAAAAGCAATGCTCATATCCAATTTTAGGATCGTAGCTGTTCTTATTCTCCTTCTCACTTTTATGTAATGTATGAGATTATAAGAGAACAAGCCTATAACCCCCAATATCCATAGAATACTGGCGGCTACCATGATTATCTCTTTTATGTCTGCTCCATTATTGAGCATGTTTTCAGTTTCTGCACCTAAGACTTTATCAGGAGCATCGGCTTGAACACGTGGAAATTGTATATGACTCCATTCCTCTGTATAGGTCATGGTTATCATATCATTTTCCACATCAGGTGTGATAAGGTTTAATAAACTTATCGGATTAGCTATTGAAACAGGACATATTAAGCGAAACATCAACACCGTCCATAGTAGACATAGAAGGATACTCGGTATTTTCTTTAAACATATCTTACGGATTAAAATAATAATTATTCCAACAAATGTTGAAACAATACTCATACTTAAAATAATCGTAAATGCCTTCATTAAATACGAAATCACGGTTAACGCCTACTTTCATCAATGATACGCCTTAACTCATCTGCCTCAGAATCTGATATTTTCTTGCCATCTAAAAATGAAACCAGTAAATGTGGTAAGGAATTATTAAAAGCTCTTTCTAGTAATTGCTCTCCTTCATACCTTCTTACATCGTCTAATTTAACAATCGATGTTACCGTTGCCTTTTCATTTTTTAGTACTTGGCGCTTCTGTAATTTCTTAAGAACCGTATAGGTTGTGGACTTCTTCCAACCCAAATGCTCTTCACACAGTTTAACCAATTTGGTTGAATTTATAGGTTCATTAGCCCATATGAGTTGCATCATTCTAAATTCTGCATCAAATAATTTACATTGTTCATAGCTATCCTCTGGCATTACACACTTTCCTTTCATCTATCCCTTTTTTAATATCTTTCATCTTAATAAAACTTATTACATTATTTTTTACTCCAAGTAAAGGGGCTCTTAAACCACTCCACATAGAAATCCACATCCTCCAAATCATAACCTGCAAGATTCATTAACTCCACTGCAAATTCTAGATATGATTTCGGTTGTGCTGTTACAACATTTCTATCACTTTCATAAGTATTATAAGTTAATATACCATCTGTAGGTAGATGATCATATTGTTCATCTTTTTGATAGTATCCTGTGAATTTTCTATCTGATAAAATACCTGCATGAGCTAAATAATCTACACCACCACAAATACCTGCAATAATTGCTTTATTCTTCTCACATACTCTTATAAGTTCTAAGATGTCTTCTTCTATAACTGCATTACCACCTGGTATAATTAGCATGTCTATATCCATTGGCTCTACATCTTTAACCTTTTTGTCAACAACTATTCTAAATCCATTATTACATCTTACAATATCTTGGTTACTCGATAACGTCATCACATTTTCTTCTTTAAATAGTAGCGTTGGTATACATAAATCAGTTTCACTATAACCATCCCATACATAAATTGCAATATTCATATAATCATCCTCCTTATTTCTATATGGTGTTGTACACCATATTCTAACTCCTCAAAAACAACAAGTCTATTTTAATAAACAGAACAAGTCTATCATGATAGACTCTTGTTGTCAAGTTGCTTACAGATGTAATCGTTTATTCCTTTCATCGCTTCTTTTCCCTCAGGAAAAAGTGGTGGAAGAAGTGGGAATGCGTGAACCATGCCTTTCCATATTTTGAATTCAACATCAACACCTGCTTTTTTAGCTTTCATGGCAAAATTTCTTGTATCGTCTAGATGTATCTCGGCCGATCCTACATACAGTAACATGGGTGGTAAACCTTCTAAATCTGCATTCAGTGGTGATAACCAAGGTAGTGCTGGATTAGTCTCTCCAACGTAATAACCTGTCCATATATACCATGAATTCATTGGGGCAATATCTCGTTTAGCATTGGTTACAAAGGACTCAGCGGAACAAGTGAGATCTGTACATGGGGAAACAGATACCAGTGCCTTCGGTAAAGGTATACCTTGATCTCGAAGAGCAACGCTAGAAGCCAAGGTTAAACTGCCACCTGCTGATTCTCCCGCAATAACAATATTCTTAGGGTCAAACCCTTTATCTAACAACCATTTATAAGCACTTAGGGAATCTTCTAAAGCTGCTGGATATGGGTGCTCAGGTGCTAGACGATAGTCAAATAATAAAGCTTTTATACCTGTGCCTTTTACAAATCTTAGTACATGCATTCGATGAGTCAAACTAGAGCCTGATATAAATCCACCTCCATGAATATATAGAATTACTTTTTCCTTAGGTGCTTCATTGGGAATAAGCCATTCCGCATGCATGCCATCAATATCCACCATTTCATGGCAAACTTCATCTGGGATACGGGTATATTTCATGGCTGCTGCATCGATTTTATCTCTAAATGCCTGTACAGAAAATGCTTCATCAATGACTTCTTGTTTTAATTTTAATTGAAATAAATGCCTTTTTTTAATAAGACCAATGAGTAGTCTACTTCTGATACTTTGCATCTATTCACCCCCTCTATCTTTTGACATGGGCTTAACGCCATTCATAAAAAGCTCAATGTTCTTTTCAATCATTAGATCCTCATCAAACCTTTCAAGGCCTTTGTAGTATTGCTTTACTATCTCAATAAATATGAATAGAAAAAATTCCTTAAGGACATTAGTGGGTAGATCACACCGTATTTCCCCTTCTTCTTGTCCTAGTTGTATAATGTTATTAATGGGCGTACTAATACCACTACCTTCCTGTTTATCTTCTTTAAAACTAACCATCTGTTGCATTTGATAGACTAGGTATTTTTCGAACATCTCCTTGTGCTGCTTAACCCCTTCCATCAAGTTATTAATAATATAGAGCATGCGTGGCTTAAGACCGTCTAGATCTTCAATATTAAGTAGTCTCTCGCTATTCTTTGTATCAAATGTTTGTTTAATATAGTCACTAATGATAGCCTCTTTTACTGAATAATAATTATATAAAGTACCTTTTGCTATATCCGTATCTTTGGCTATTTGTTCCATTGTTGTCGCTTCAAATCCATTGTCTTGAATTAATCTAATTGTGGTATTAACAATCTTTTTTCTTGTTTCGTTTTTCTTTCTGTCCATACGACTTAATTTTGGTTCCTGGTCTAACTTACTCATCATACACCTCCATGGAAATAATTATACATCGTACATTTTTATACGTCGTACAATTATTATAGCAATATATGATTTTAATGTCAATCAGCTTATAACTTTTTAGGGTTCAACGCCATGTAAAGCTTTTAATCCTTCTTCAACTGTATCTTTGAAGAAAATCCATTGTCCCATATTACATTCATATATAAAATCCCGAAGACTTTTACTATTATAATGGGAAAAGTCACCGATAATAGCCAACCTCACTTGATAGTTGATAAATTTCTGTAAAACCTCTCCTGCAAATTTGGTTTTCAGGTCAAAAAACTTCTCATGGATATTGTCTTTATGTATAAGCACTTTCATGCAATCATGATAGTGAGTTACCCATAATATCCAAAGCATCTTGTACCGTATGCATATGCAGATCATTTGTATCAATAATAGCTACTTTTGAGTTGTCTTTCTTGTCTATGATCATCATCTACTTGTCACCTCCTAGCACTATTTTCTTAGAAACATCATAATTTCATCTATAATACCAAATACAGCATGACTATTATTCTTAATAATTCTTGTTGTGGTCTGTGGTAATAACCTTTTTAACCGCTTGGCTGTTTTGGCTGTAGGTAATAGAGCATCTTTTTCTCCACCAATGAATAATACAGGTCTTGTTATTCTACTAATTTCTTCATCTGTAAATACAGGTAGTGAACCCACTCTTGAATTGTAATGTCGCATGATTAAGTTACTTACTTCCATGACTTCATCTGGAATATCGTCTGTACCATATACAATTTTGTTTAATCCTCTTAACCCTCTTTCACCTTTCATCATATAGGGCAATACTTTTAGTAAAAAGGTGACCCTTGCAGGTGTTACACCTGATGTTGCGATTAAGACAAGCTTATTTATTCGCTGCGGAAATGCTGTAGCAAATTTCAAAACCATCCATCCCCCTAGAGAGTTCCCCATGAAGGACGCTCTCTGGATATCTAGTGCATCTAAGACCTCTTTTAGCCATAATGCAAAATCCTCATTCTTAAAATCTGGTCTATTTTCCTCACTCTTACCTGCCTCACCTATAATATCTACTGCTAATACATGATAGTACTCACTTAGCATCTCTACGTCACCCATCCACATGGATGAATTACTACTAGAGCCATGGAGTAATAGAATAGGTGGTTTATTCCCATCTCCTGATTCTATAATATAGGTCTTACCATATTGGGTTTCTACTATTATTTCATTGTAGGGTATAGGCCACTGTTTCATCAATTGATTATAATGATTCATAATAGCGTCTTTACCTTCTGCTGATTTGTACTGCTGTTGATTTGTCATCTCATCATCTTCTCTGTCTTAAATTCCTTCTTAACTTGTCTAGGAATTTGGTTAACTAAATTGTATGTTTTGATCATTGTTTGCACTCCTCATTTTCTTTTATAATTCCTTATAATTACCTAAAGTCCTATTTTTTACTCTTTTTCCTCATTATATTTATGTTAAGTTGATTTGTCAAGCGTTTTTAGGGATTATAGATCCTTTTGTGCAACCAACAATCCCTATATGTTACATTCTATATCCACTATTATTCCCATGTAAGCACAATATATTTCTTTTGTTAACCACGAGAATCATCTGTTTTGATATAAAAAAACTAAGCATCGAGTATTCATAGAATACCAAATGCTTAGCTTCACCCTTAATAATATTAACCTTTTATGAAGTACATCTAAAGCACTTCATAGATTTTTAATTAGCCAAATTTATATCCGTTTTTATTACAGCCTTTCCTTTACATGCTTCCCAAAAATTATAGACGCCATCATCATAGGAATCATCAAGTGATAATTGCTTGATTTGATCATTAATGGATTGCTTCTGGTCTATTGTAACCTCATCATAATCAATGGTCACAAAAAGAATATTAAAATCTTTTTGAGCATCCTTATAATTCGGTATACGCTCTCCTATGTTTTTTAATTGATTCTTATTACTAGCATCACCATTTATAATCTCCTCAATGGTATATGTCTGGGTTTTAATATCACCTTTCACCAACATGTCTTTGCCATCTTTCCTATTCCAGTCCGTTTCTTTTATTACTCTATTGGAATAATCCTCCATAATTGTTATATCCGGCACTTCCTCTTTTGATATTAATCCCATTAAATATAATTCAAAAGGTGCATAAGGCCCACTCCAATAACGCTTGTATGATAAGATATTTGAATTATTTTCTATTTTATTAATCCCTTTATAGCCGCCTAATCGACCATAAATATTGGAATCACCCCAATGACATATACCATAATCACAATCGATTATATAATTACCCCATCTATGCATTAATTCATGTAAAATAGGTCCATCATATATGACATCATTATGGGTTAAAAAAATGATTCCTTGAAGTTTATTGGCATGCTCTGAATATTGTTTTGTATAATCATACAGTGCTTCACCATGACTAGGCGTACCAATACCAATAATATCATTCTTCACCCCTTGGTAACATCCGTTCATAAATAGTTTTTGGGGTCTATCCTCTGTGTTTAATACATAGATAATAAAATCATAGTCATCTGCTACATTTTCATAAATGAATTGCGTCCAAGGTAACGATATGGTCATACCTCTAGCTTTCTGATTAGGCATTTTTTTATAATACTTATATTTTATAAATGTGTTCCATTCGTCTTTGGGTACTTTCAAACGGACAAATTCATCTTCTCCATCATACTTAAAGGTGTATTTACCATCCGTTGATGTTGTTTGAATATCTATGTTTTTTTTTGCTTCTTTTGTTTTAATATCTTCCTTTATCTCTATCTTATCTTTTTTGTCAACATTTTTCTTTGTCTCTACGTCTCCCTTTGCATCTACATCGCTCTTAGTCTCTGTAACCTTATTTTCTATAACTTCCGCTTTCTCCAAACCCACTTTTTTAGTTGCAATTTTTTTCTCCTGATTATGCTCTCCCACTTGTTTGTCTTCTTTTTCAACCTTTTGCGAACGTTCTCTTATTCCAGCCTTTACTTGCTCAGTATTTTCTATTGGGTCATTACTGCTACAGGATGATAAAATAAGCATAACCAATAGACAAATGAACACGATGCCTTTTATAAGGTTCGAACAATTATGATAGTATTTCATTGATCTTATCTCCTTTATTAACATTTCATACTTCCCCTTTTCTATGAAAAGAGTAACTTAAATAAGCTAACCAACTGGTAAACTTATTCTGAGTCTTTATTATTAGAGTCATTAGAAGCTTCTACGACAACAAGTCTATCACAATAGACCTATTATTGTCAAATCCTAAATATCGCACAAGAAAAGGATGCTTCGCATCCTAAACAGTTAAACGATATTAATTAGAGGTAATCTCAATTTTCATTCTATCTGGATCCTCAAAATAAACTGCATAATAATCATTACCACCTGCAAAAGGGTGTTTATCTTCATATAATATTTTAACGCCTTTTGCCTTTAAATCTTTGGTAATATCATCTACGAACTTCCTGCTTCCACCATGAAAAGCAAGATGATTCAATCCTGCTCTACACCTATGATAAGGTACATCTAAAAAACGTTCTTCAACTTGAACAAATACTAAATACGTGTCATCCAAAATAAAGCTTACGCCATATTCCCACGTTTGATATTCTTGATATCCTAGTTTACGTAATAACCATCCCCAAAATTTCTTACTGACCTCTAAATCTTTTACATAAATTTCAACATGATGAAGCGTTCCTTTCATTTTATCTCCTTTCTTGTTCTTATTCTGTAAGCACAGCTATAGAACCCAACATAGCTTCAATAAAAGCCAATGTTCCCCATATCATAATTCTTGTTTTCTTTTCTTTCTCAATAAACTGGACATTCATAGTAGATGTGCCATACTTTTTATCTTTATTATTCATGACTGCCATGAGCATATTGGCTATACGAGAGCCTTCTTCCATATCCTTAACGTGGATATCAACTACCGTTGAAACAGTTACTCGATGGTTAGAAGTTTGTCCTTTATCTTCAGTAGAAAAAGTAATATCTGGTGCTTCTTCTACTGTCTGTCCTGGGTCTGTTCCTTCTGTAAAAACACTTAAGTCATGACCTGTAATTCGCCATTGTTTCCCTACTTTGTTGGCTTTTAATTTACCTTCTCTAATAAATTTCCTTATGGTCTTAGGATGCATATCGATCATATCCGCCACTTGGTCCACGGTATAAAACTTCTCTATCATACCACAACACTCCTTATCTATTCTTAAAAGAAGTATATGACGTCCATATACTTCTGTCAAGCATCTACCTCAGTATTATTATATTTTAAAAAGCCTTGTTTAAGAAACAAAGCCTCATAAAAAGTATAATCGCTGATCATCCACGAACAATATATTTATATATATACTATAACACTGACAACTCCTTCAATAACTTGACACAATCCCTATATCCTGCCATATATAAATTCTCATTCATGCAAATTGCCTCATGAGCTTGCATATTCATATATTCCTGGATAAATTTCGTATCCTCTTCATTTAACCCACTCATAATATTATCGAATCGCTTACTATGATTATTGAGATAACAGACCGTTTCCTGATATTCTTGATCAGTCTTTTTAAATTCTCTGTATGCATCCGTAATCAAATCTCCAGCGAAACTTGTAAAGTATTTCTTAAAGTCATAACCCATTATAATACCTCCTTTTTTTAATACTTAGTAATTCTATTGTACAATAGAATTATTATAAAAGGTGATTTTAAGCCATATTGGGTTAGACTTTTTTAGTAATTGTTGTATATAAGTAGTAATAATGCACTAAAAAATGACTGAATTCCTTTTTGATATCAATCAGTAGAATATCATCTAAATTTATTATAGTTTACTTTCTTAGTTTAAAAAACTAAAACTTAAGGAACTGTCCATCGAGGACAGTCCCTTAAATAAACAAGTCTTTATAGAAAAAGTCTTTATTTGCATCTACTTAACAAGCACTTCCCCTAAAGCCTCACACTGATCTATATTGTCATCCTCTGGTTCTAAATTAGCAATGACACCTTCCATAACCAGCTCAGCCCCATAACCTTTCATACGGTTTTCCCATTCACGCATCCAATCACCATCTCCCCAGTCATATGACCCAAAGAGACCTAGCCTCTTATTTGCCCAATCAATATCAGATAAAGACTCAACAAAAGGCTCCATGTAATCATCTTCTAGTGCTTCTACTCCTGTTGCTGGACAACCTAATGCTACATAATCAGCTTCTATTACTTGTTCTTTCTTTGCATCTTTTACATCTATGACTTGGATATCTACGTCTGTACCTCTAGCACCATCTGCTACAGCATTTGCCATAATCTCTGTGTTTCCAGTACTTGACCAATAAATAATGACTAATTTACTCATAATGTTAGCCTCCTTAACAAATTAAATTCACTACTAAAATAGTTCTAAATGATAATTTAATATTTGATAATGATTATCATTATTATTTATTATAACTCAAAATTTTTTGTTTGTAAATATGTAATGATTATCCAAACTTTTCTGATGATATAAAAAGGGCTTGCCCATGAATTATTACGTCAATTTCTTTGGAAAATACTAACTTATTCTTCAAAACTTTAACATAACATTTCATGATACAGCCCTCTGTTCATTTATTAATTAATATAGTCAATAGCTCCGTTATTAACAAATAACTTTCTTTCGCTTCTTGCCCAATCTACCCATATCTTTAACTTTCATAATGGACTCAGATGCTAAAGGGACTTTACAAGATGTCTTACCCATAAACACACTTACCTTGCCTATCTCTTCAGCTATAGCTAGTGCTTCTTCTGATAACGCTGGCATATATACACCAACACATATAATGAAATTATTCATGGTGTATTTAACACGATTATTTTCATCATGAATAGTAGACTTAATGTGCGTTATAACTTGTCTTATTTCTTCATGATCCAACAGTTCATTAGGTGTAACCGATATATAATTGCTATAAGTTGAGTAGGCAGCTGCCCTCTTGTATCCATTTTCTTTACCTTCAGCCCCCATCCAATCATGTATGCAATCTAATGCTACCAGACTCTCTGCGGCAACATTACTCACGGCATATTCGCTAATCATATAGCTTGTTGCCTCTTGTAGCCATTCATCTAGTATATCTTTTGTCATTTTCTTAGGCTCAACAATATAATGCGCAAGATACATAGCATCATAGTTACCTGTTCTGAAAAGCTCTAAGCCTAATCCATGATCTTTTTTAATCTTCTTTATTAATTTTTTTAAGTCTCCAATTTTAACACCAAATATAGGTTCTTTACAACCATGGTTTCTATAGATTTTTCTTGTTTGTTCCGTTCCCATTAATTCTAATTCTTTCATTACTTCATCAACAGTCATGTTCATACCATACTCCTTTCTGGCAAAATGTTATTACCCGATAATCAATCTTATATACACATTATAAAAAACCTGCTTGTACATGTCAACTAAAGAAATGATTTATAGCAAACCTATAAGCGATTCTAACAGATCGTATCATTTTCAGTTTGGTGAGCCATATTGGTTGAATGATACAATCAGACCTAGTTACGGAGTTTGTTTATATAGTCAATATATGTAATAAAAAAGCTATAAAGCGCTCATTATATAGAATATAACTCTTCATAGCGTTTTATAACTTCCTCAATTGTTAAATACTTATTCTTTTGTAATATTAAATTCTTTCTTTTCCAGAATTTAGTTGGAACAATAACCTTAATAAATTTAAAAACGTCTGACATAAAATAATCAACCTCCCTATAGTATTATTATACATGAACAAGATGATAAACATTTTACAGAAATATTTCATTTGTATTACGTATTTTGTGTCATGACTTTGTTTGCTTGCAAGGACAAAGTCACAATAAGAGTGGAAAAATATGAATATCGCCTTATTGCACACAAAAATAGCTGTAAGTTGAATTCATTCAACTTACAGCTATTAATTCTATTATTGTAATTTTTTTCTCTCTAAGGTAAATCACGTATTGCCTAATATCCCATTTTATAATACTTAGTGATGTTAAATTAATTCTTATTAAGCTAAAACAAATAATACAATACCTCCAGCAAATACAATTATACCTGCCACATAACATATAATGACTGCTGATTTATCACTCATATTTTTATTAAATTTCATTTTGACAATCTTAATGAGCGCTGGTGGTCTCTTTAATCCAATATAAAACACGAACACCGCGTACACCATACATAATAAGCCTCCAAAAACATACCAATTCATACAAAAACTCCTTTCTAATACCCCTGCGGATTAACAAGTCCCACGAAACATATATGATTTACCTTTTATCTTACTGTAATCCTTTTTTTATCTTAGGTGCTAGATAGATATACACAACGGCACTTAGTCCGAAGGTAATGACTGTATATAGAAGGATCTGTCCCCAAGATGCACTTGACGTAAGCACGGCATCATTTCCTTTGTATGCCCAATAAAATGGTATCCAGTAAAATAGAATCTGCCATTTATCACCTAACAACTCTATGGCTGCTATGGCAGCGCCAAGAGGTAAGAATAGCATCTTAACACTGGATGCTGCTGTGATGATATCTTCGCTCTTAATACCTTCAATGAAGCCAACCAGCATACTTAGAATAGAAGATACCGCTACAAGCAACATCATCTGTCCATAATTAATATGCGTGTAACCAGTAATGAGTAAAATAGCTAGTGTGCCATAAACAGGTAATATAATACCCATAACACTCTTACCTAAGATAAAGACATTCCGTGAAACAGGTGATAAGTGAATGGCACGTATGGTACGGTCTGCCTTCTCTTCGACAATATTAAAAGCAATGAGCATACCACCTAATACGCTGTTAAAAAGAATGGCGATGTTTACCAATAATTTCTTTAATGGTGGTGTGGCTCGACCAAAATCTTCTATCATCACAGTCGAATCTTTTATCTGAGCATCTTGTTCATAAAGGCTAATTAATACTTTAGCATATTCTAATACACCTTCTGTTTCATTCCCTTGTTGTAATACATAATAACCATCGTCTTTTGGTAGAATACCAATAATATTATCTCTTTTGCCTACTCTTTTTTCTACAGCTTCTACCGATTCAAAGACTTCTACTTTAGCAAAATCCTTTAGGTAAGCGATTGCAGTAGCATCATCTTCTAAGAGTGCTAAATTAACAGTTGTGTCGTTAATACTCGGTGTTAATAGGTTAATACCTATAGCAAATATGATTGGAAACACCAAAATATATAGAGCTAAGAAATCTCTTGTGTTGACTCTCACATCTCTTAGAAAAATAGTCCATATTTTTTTAATCATTGTCATCCTCCTCCCCACTATACTGTCATGGTCTTTTTATACCGCATATTTGAAATTAAGAATATAATAGTACCTGCAATTAAAAACCCAATTGATGTGAGCCATACATAGTTCATATCCCCATGATTAATAAAGGTTTCTTTAAAACTCTGAATCAATGGGTATGTGGGGATTACTTTCACCCACAAAGGTTCCCAGCTTGGTATAAAATAGGCAATATTGGGCAGCATCATCAAAATCATAACAACATAGATGGCGCCAAACGCCTGCATCATATTCTTAAAAAAGCTTCCAATCAATAAGCCTACTGCTGAAGCGAAGAAACTGGATGTGATTAATAAAATGATTAGCATCAAGTAGTTTACTTGTGTTCCCATGATCGGTATAGCAATAATCAAACAGGATACTATACTACTAAATAGGAGTACCCCTACTTTACTCATTAGGTATTGCCATACGGAGGATGCTGTAATAGCATATGCCTTAATGATTCCCTCTTGTTTATCTAAGAAAATATATGCTGCTATAATAAATAGGCCCATAAAACTTCCATTGATTGCAATGAGTGCAGGTAAAATATTCTGTCTATCCGTCAGTGTGCCGTAATGCGTATTAATGGAACGTATTTCTAAGTTATCCATATGCTCATGTATCAGAGCAACATCCTTATTATGAAAAATAAGGTACAGGTTACGAAGCCGCTGTGATTCATATCCCTGTAAATAGTACGTATAATTCAGTTTATTATCTTCACCAAGGGTTACGACCGTTCCCAGTTGACTTTCGTTTTTAGATAACGCGATCACATCTTCACGGTTTTCAACGACATACAGTTTCTTGTCTTCTGAATGGTATAATTCTGCTTGATATGTCTGTTTTTTACTTTTAATCTCTACTTGCTCCACTTGTTGATCCAAGTCATTCTCTATCAGTGTTTCCTTCATAGCTTTCTGGGCTACTTCAGGCATATCAAAATAGATATACTGTTTGGTAGTACTTGAAAACTCTTCTGGTACCATGAAAAGTAAGACAACTAGAATGATGGCTGCCATAGCAAACTCAATATAGAAATAGAATCCTCTAGAAGCAAGTTTCAATTCTTTTATAAAACTATGCCATAATTTCATCTTATTCAAGCCCCCTTCCAGTCACTTTAATAAAGATCTCCTCAAGTGTCGCCTCCTTTGTATGCATGGTCTGAATTTCATATTGCTTGATAATATCTTGCAATTGATTCTTATCGCTCTCTCCTATTGTAGATAGCGTTTCTTTTACCGATTTATTCTCTTTTATATATTCTACTTCTACTAATTTATCACCATACATTAATTTAAGGTTTTTAGGTGAATCAATCAGTTTTATTTCTCCATCGACGATAAATGCTACACGGTCGCATAATTCATCTGCAATGTGCATGTTATGAGTTGTTAAAAAGATCGTTACATCTTTCTCATTTTCTTCACGTATGATGCGCTTAATCTGAGCAGCAATGGCTGGATCAAGCCCTGTGGTAGGTTCATCTAAGAACCATAGCTTTGGATTGTTAATCATTGATCTTACGAATGTTAGTCGGTGCTTCATACCTTTGGAGAATTGTCCTGCTCTTATATTGGCTTTATCCCCAAGACCTACAAGCTCCAACAATTCCTTAGGGTTTCTCGTCTTAACATCAAATAGTTTTCGGTAAAAATCAAGATTCTCTTTGGCAGTCATCTTACTGTAGACATTGGATTGTTCAAAAGACATACCAATCTGATTAAACATCTTATTAGATATCTTTTTCACATCATAGCCTGCCACACTAACCCGCCCTTGCTGTAATTGTAACAACCCTGTTAGAATGTTTTGAGTGGTTGACTTACCCGCCCCAGATGGACCAAGAAAACCAAATATTTCTCCCTTAGCCACCTCGAAACTTGCGTCTTTCACTGCATACTTACCGTCATTGTTGTAAGAATGGTATAGATTATTAACCTTAATCATCTGAATACGCCTCCCTTATTTGTAGAATGCCTTTTTTAGAATGGTTAAGTAGCCATCAATTTCGTTCCTTAAGAATTCCATGTCTATGGTACCATCTGTTGCAAAAATATTTTTCATGTAATCATCCATAATTCTTTCAATGGTCCATTGAATAATCTGGATAGCTTTTTTAAAATCTATATCTTCTCGAAACAAACCATAATCAAGATTATGAAAATACATCCTTTCTTGTATACGTGGATACTTAGTCTCCACTCGCTTCATCATTTCTTCCCTGGATGATCGTTCATACATGACTTTTGAAAAAGGAATAATATAAGGATACTTAACCGCAACGCTCATTTTAATTAATGCAATCTGCCTGATTCTTGTAAATAAATCTTTCTCCTCAAAAGTTAACTCCTTATCAATAGCCTCTAACATGACATCAATGACAAATGTCTCAAGGTAGTCATAGAGTGCTTTTTTATTAGCAAAATACTGAAATAGAGATCCTTTTGAAATACCTGCATTTTTCACAATGTTGTTAGTAGATGCTTTTTCATAATTATTCAAACTAAACTCTTGTAGTGCACTATTAATAATACGTTTTTTCTTCTCAGAATCTAAGGTCTGAAATGTACTTTCCAATGATATCACCTCTTATACTTCCAAACATGACCACTATGGTCATTTTTATTGTAACATTTTTGACCCAATGAGTCAATAATCTTTTTCTATTATTTTTTCGACTTATCACATTGTTGATTTCATCATATATTTAACGTATAATTTATACAATACACATTATCTATATGGGATAATAGGGAGGACAAAGATTATGACTAAAATAAACATCAGAAGACCTCATCATGATGATATAGAAGCACTTCATAAGCTTTATAAAATAGCCATCCCCCATACCTGGGAAAAGGAAGGTGTTGGTGATTGTGTGGAAGAGATTCAAAATGAAATCACCGAGAAAATGGTTTTCTTAAAAGAAGATCTTAACTCACATGGTAGGAATCAATTCTTTCTCATTGCTTGTGACGATGATGAAATTGTTGGTACCATAGCATATGGACCATGCAGTGCATTATTAAATGACTGCACCGACAGAAAATACAAAGATCTGGGTGAGATCGGTACAGCTTTTATTTTGCCTGATTATCAGAAAAAGGGGATTGGTACACTCTTGCTGAACGCAATGCTGACTGTTCTTCATGGTCAGTATGTAGAAGAGTTTGTTCTTGACAGTGGCTATTCCCAGGCTCAGAAGGTATGGAAGAAAAAACTTGGGGAACCTGCCATGGTACTAAAAGATCATTGGGGTGAAGGTGCTGATCATATGATATGGCATTGTAAGATGTCGGATTTAGCCATAGAATATGTTATCTAGAATGCCATACTAATTTTATTTAGTTGGTGATAATAATCCTACTTAAGAAAACCTACGACATTGACTTCTCAACGTGACGTGTAGGGCAAAACAGTAGGTTTCATTACTACCAAAAAGGATGTCAAATGATGCAAAGTGCTTTTCATGTGACATCCTTTTTATGGTTTATAACCATTATTTATAAAAACAATTCAGCAATATCAAATGTTAACCCATCGAACACTTTTGATTCAAACACTTCTCCCTTATTCAAGGTATTGCATCCATCTGCTTGCTGATTGTGGAAAATCCAGTGTATGACATTCTCATTCTTAGGATCAATGATGACATATTCCTCTACACCTGATTCTAAAAATAGATTCAACTTCTGGATCATATCTTTGTTACGTGTAGATGGCGATAGTACTTCAATGATTAACGTTGGAATACCATAATATCGCCCGTCTCTAATATTTTCTGGATCACACATGACAAATATATCGGGTTGCACAACATCCTTTGATTTACTTTTCTCAAAGTGGATATCATATGGAGCTACATAGGCTTTACAAGTTTTATTTTTAAAGTATCCATAGAATTCTCCATGAACAAGAGATATAATATGCTGGTGTATATGAACAGGAGACCCCATTGCATATACGACACCGTTAATATACTCAAATCGTGCATCCGTCTGTTCATACATCTCCATAAATTCTTCGTAGCTCATGGTGGCCTGATCATATGTATAGTCAGGAGCCCCTTCTCTAATAGCCTCTTCATAACAGTAATATTTTACTAACTTAGCAACTGGCTTATTATTACGTGTTATAATAATATCTTCATCTTGCACACGTTCAAGGTATTTACCAAAGTTCGTTTTAATATCTGTTGAGTTAACCTTCATATTTATCACTCCTTAATCATTTTTATTATAAAATTAATTATAATGCATTTCATAAATTTAATCAACATTTTAATAAAATTAATCATTCCTCTTATAAAAGTTAATTATTTAATTAAATTATAATGATTAAAGATGTGTCCATCCACATATTATTCCCTAAACAATAGCTATTAATTACACATGAATGCAAACTCATAACTATAAGCCTAATGTTCTTAGCTTATCAATCAACTTTCCATACACCAACTTCATATGGGGTTCTGTTGAATGTGCAACCACTTCGTCCATAGGTACCCATTTTACATCACTATTCTCATCTTCCTTAATGATCAGTGGATCTTCATCATTGGCTTCAATTAAAAATGTAGCATCTAAGTGAAGATGTGCGGATACATATGTACCTCTTTTGTAGTGTCCTATGACAGCTAATGTATCGATAGAAAATATATCTTCTATTACAGGATGATACTGTTCAACACCTGTTTCTTCTTCCAATTCCTCCATTGCAACCCCTAGAAAATCACTATTCCCATCAGCATGTCCACCAGGTAACGACCATGATTGATAGATATTATGATAAATCATCAACACTTTGCTTCGGTCTTTATTCACGACAAATGCGGAGCATCCTATGTGAGCAATGGTATTCTCCCTAAATAGAACATCATCAAATGTAGCTAAACTTTTTTCAAACAATGCCATATCTTTTTCCTCTTGTTCATTATATGGCTTATAATTTTTTATGAAGTTCATATATGTACACCCTTTCTTGTTTAATTAAATGTTTCCCTTCGATACCTATTCATCATATAAACCATGGAAGGTATTAAAAGCAGTTGAATAAGCTGATCACAAGACCATATGTACCAAGCTCTACCATCATAATGGGACATATGGGATATAGAGCAGGCATACTCGTTAACATACTACTAATCAGTGGTGTGAGTACACCTACTCCCATAGCATATAAAGGTGACAAAATAAAACCAGCTAATATCACAGGAATATGCATAGGTAAAAGCACTGTTCCCATGCCTCCCATCATATGGAATAGCATCGGTAGTATGATGCCGATGGTCATGAAAACACCACCATATACTATGGATTCCACATGTCTTCTTTTTTTCATTCACATTCTCCTTATTTCGAACTTACTTTATTGGTAAAAATGTCAAAAGTAAAGTTTCTCTAATAGATCTACAATATCCAAGTTCAACAAAATACTTTTGACACCATTACCTTCATTGTAACGATGACATACTCTATATCATAACTGATTATATCCCTTAAGAAAAGCCCACTTATTATATTTATTCTTTCTCAACCAGCGCATAGACCACAGGAATAATCACAAGGGTTAGCACTGTGGATACCATCAAGCCACCCATTAGAGCAATAGCCATAGGGCTGAAAAATGAACTTCCTGATAGAGCTAAGGGTAGTAAGCCCATGACTGTTGTCACGGTGCTGAGCATAATGGGTCGAAATCGTTTATCTACTGAATCTATACATGCTTTTTCTAAGTCGCTACCTGCTGCTCTGGCACGATTCATATATTCCATCAGCAGTATAGCATTGTTCACCACAATACCAATTAAACTAATAAGCCCTAGTAAAACCGTAAAAGTTACCTTAATATCCAATAAAACAAATATCAAAATGGATCCGATAAGTGATAACGGTACGGTAATTAATATGACAAAAGGTTGTTTATAGGAATTAAACTGTAATAATAAAATAATATAGATAATAGCTAATGAGAATATGGCTGCCACATCTAATCCACTTAGATAGTTATTCATGGTTTCTTTCTGACCAAAATACTTAATATTGAGTCCTGCTTTACCTGGATAATTATTAATTAACGTCTCTATTTCATTCCCTATTTCTAAAACACTAAATCCTGATATAACATTAGTTTCAACTGTAATGGCACGTTCTCCATCTAGTCGACTAATGGTTGGGAGATTCTCCTCTAATCCTACGGTGGCGACTTGTTTTAAGAGGGTTTTATTCCCTGTTATCCTCGACTTAATCTGAAGATTTTGTAGATCATTTATGGATGAAGCATTGGTTCTTAACCAAATAGTATAAGCATCCTTGTCAAGCTGTACAGTAGTAGGTGATGAACCGTATAAGGATAGATTCAGTTGATTTTGAATATCGTATTTTGTTAAGCCATAGGTGGTTGCTATAGCTGGGTCAATGTCAACTTCATATGCATATGCTTTGTTAGTAATATTGCTATGCACATTAATGGTTCCTGGGGTTTTCAGTAGCTTCTTCTCAACTTCATCTGCTAAATTAGCTATGGTATCAATGTCCTCTCCAGCAATAACAACTTTGAAATCCGAACCGCCTTCTGTTAACGCTAAACGATTAACCGTTGCAATCCCTTGAAAGAGTGCACGGTCTAACTTATCTTGAAGATAGATGGCAAAATCATTTAGATTACTGAATGAACTATTTTTTAGATTGACACGGAAAAGAATCTGCCCCATATCTGCTGTAGATGCTAATGGATTTACCGTTATATAAAATTTGGGTAGTGACCCTCCTACAGATGATGTATAAGTCGTTATGGCTTCTTCCTTCGCCAATACTTTTTCAACCTCTTCTACAAAAGCTCTTGTTTTAGTAATATCGCCTTTCACCTCACCTTGCAGATCCACATACATAAAGTCTTTATCTGCATATGGAAAGAGATCGATATCTAAGGTGAACACAGATAAGATTGCTAATCCAAGTACAGCAAAACTGCAAACAACGGTTATGATCTTATGTTTAAAGCTTTCAACAAGTACCATATGGAAGAACCTTCTTATCCGATGTTTTTTCTCATCTTCTACCTGCTGTCGTGCCTTGAAAAATAAGCTTCCAAGAGCTGGCGTAATGAACATTGCTACAAGATAGGACGCTGATAGGGATATGAATACAACCTGAGGTAAACTCTTAACAAATTCACCTGCTGACCCCGGAAGGGTTGTTATGGTAGCAAAAGCTGCTAAAGTTGTTAGGGTAGATGTCAGTACAGGTACCAACTGCTCACGAGCCCCTTTAAAAGCTGCCTCTTTCTTCTCTAATCCTTCATTCAACTTCACTTGAATGGCATCACTAATAACAATGGAATTATCCACTAATATGCCTAGGGCAATAATTAAACCCGATATGGACATCTGTTCAATGTGAATACCTGTTATCTTCATGACAATCAAAGTAATACAGATGGATATAGGTATGGACATGGCAATGATTAGAGCATTACGTATGCCAACACCGATAAAGACCACTATAAGCACAAAAAGCATACCCTCTAATAAACTGATGATAAAATCATTAACAGTATCTTTCACTTCTTCTGGCTGAAACAATACTTCATGAAATACCGTTGTATCCCCTAAGTTTTCTTTATAATGATCAAGTACCGCTTTAACATCTTTACCTATATTAATGACATTCTTATTTTCTTCAAAATAGCCTGTTAGCAATATAGCATCTTGTCCTTCGTGTCGATACTGTCGCTCATCTTCTTTATTCTCTATACGTATCTTGGCTATATCTTTTAATTGAAGAATAGCTCCTGTATCTTTTGATATGGAAATAATTAAGTCTTCTATATCCCTTATGGACTCAAATTTACCTCTTGCGTTAACAGCTACTTTACCAGAGTCTTTTATATAGCCAGCAGGAATATTAAGATTCTGAGCCATAAGTAGATCCCGTATATCTTCAATGGATAGGCTATACTGATTCAATAATTTATAATCCATTTCAATTGTTATTTGTTTTTCTTTAATACCCTGAATGGTTACTTTTCTAACACCACTCACCGTTAGCAATTGTTGCTTGAGTTCTCTTCCACGTTCTTCTAACTGTCCATGAAATTCATTACCTGATAAACTAATAATAAAACCTGCCGAATTAATTAAATCCGTTTCAATTGCTGGTTTCTGAGAACCCATGGGCAATTGGTTTTCTATACTATTCATTAACCGCGTTAATTCTTCCCATTGTTTGCTACTGTCCACTTCTGTTGTGAGCTTTACAATAACAATGGATACATTATTATTGGATATGGATTCAATGCTATCTACCCCTTCTAGTGTCATTGCCTCATCTTCAACAATTTTGGTTACTTGCTCTTCTACTTCAATAGCCGAAGCACCAGGAAAAACGGTGGTAACAACAGCTGCTGGGGATGTTGTATCTGGGTTTTCTTGTTTAGGAAGCAAGTAATAATTATAGAGACCATAAACAATGAGAGCTACAGCAATGAGCAAAGTGGTTTTTCGTTCTTTTATGGCATATTGAATAATTTTACTCATTAGCGCCCTCTCCCTCATCACCGACTATTTTTACTTGCTGACCCTCCTTTAATCCTACTGTACCTGCGTGGATTACTTGATCGCCTTCTTGTAGGCCTTCTACTCTTATATTATTCTCACTTTCTCCTTGAATAGTGATTGGCTGTATCTTTACCAGATTATTAGCATCTAAAAGGTACACAAACGGTGTCTCATCATGATGAACATGCTTCATATCAAGATAGATACCTTGTGCTTCACCAAGGATTAACTGAATCTCTGCTATATCACCGACAATATAGTCTTCCTGTTCATAGGTATCTATCATCTCAATTTGAGCAGTAAATGTACGTGTTACTTCATCAGGATAAGGGCTGATCAAACATACTCTACCCATCGTCTCCAATTGACCCAGCTTTATAGCAGCTTTCGTACCAATCTCAACCTTTTTAACATCTTCTGATGTTAAACCAAAAGTAATACGATGATTATACGTAGTCATTGTCCCAACTGGATCACCTATATCTATCTGATCATCTTCCTTAACCAAGATGGATTTCAATAACCCATCACTATCGCTTTGAATCTCTATGCTTTTATCGCCACTTGTAAGGATATCTAAGATTGTATCACCTTTTTTAACAGGTTGCCCCACAACGTTATTAATGGTCTTAACATTGCCTGTTTGTTCTGAGAATATAAAACGTTCATCATTAACAACCGCTACACCAAGATAGCTTACGCTAACGTCTTTTGTCTCTTGTTTAACCTCTGTCACTTGTACGGGTCTTATAATCTCCGCTGTATGGGTGATTTCCTCAGGAATTAGACTACATCCTGCTAAAAGTAGTGAAATGACTATAATCATGGTGATTTTATACATTATCCATCTTAATCTTTTCATCTTATATCTCCTCCAATGCATGTGTTTATTTCTCTTAATCATCATTGATCTATACTCTTATTATCAGTATAAGTATACATGGAAAAATTATACTATTCCTCTTCATTTTACTCTTACAGCTTTTAAAATACAATCCATATTTACTCTTTTACAGAACCTAATAGACAAACTCTTTAAATATGCACGTATTAAAATGAGACTAAAATATAATTTTTGTCATTATTTTTACATTTTTAGCATATTATGGTATAATGTATTCAATTAATATCTTGAGGGAGGTATATGTATGCAAATATTAAAGATGTTTTATAGTTTTAAGGGGCGTCTTAATCGATTACGCTTTTTTCTATATAGTCTGCCTATAAATATTATCGTTACGGCAGCTTATACCATCGCACTTAGGGAACTAAAATCTTCAACAGAGTCTAGTGTTTTATGGATCATGATTATTTATTTCACTGTTATAGGTATATGTGCTATAGCAAGCTTTAGTTTAGCAGCGAGACGTCTCCACGACCTTAATATGTCCGGATGGTTTACACTCGTTAATTTATTGAACTTAATTCCTTATATAAAGATTATTGCATTTGTTTTTCACTTAGTCTTGTTATTTAAGGTCGGTACATCTGGTCCTAATGATTATGGGGATGATCCTCTATTAGAGGAATATGAAGAAGCTCCCGTTGAGGGTGAGAATATGGATAATTACTATTATTAAAATTGTAGGGTAGCCTCATGATTATGAGGCTACCCTTTTAAATGAAAATCATAAGACATCTAATTTGTTCTGCTTACGTAAACTGTGAAGATCATCACATTCTAAGATTGTGGAATGTCCACCCTACTACCAATATTAGTATGTTATACTGTAAACACAACAAAGTTATAATTACATCGCTTGCTAATAAATATCTAGAGAGGAATATTAAAATAATGATCGTAATATTTTGTAGTGCCCCCTTTGATACAACTCATGTAGACATTGATTATAAGAGAGAATTTGACACCGTAATCGAATTAGGGATTAAGGCAGAATTAATCAGTTATGAAGAACTGGTAAGTATTGATAATGTGATTAAAGCAACAAAGGCTATTAAGAAACTAGAACACATTGAAGAGGCTATTTATAGAGGTTGGATGATGAAACCCTATTATTATGATAAACTATATCATGCTTTATTAGAAAAAAATATTCGATTAGTAAATACAGTAGATGAGTACACACATTGTCATTATCTTCCCTATTCCTATGATATTATAAAAGAAAAGACCCCAACTTCTATCTGGTGTAGTGTTGATGAATATAATAATAATTTCCATATACTCAAAGATAAATTAAGCGTATTTGAAGGGAAAGCCATTATTGTCAAGGATTATGTTAAATCACGCAAACACGAGTGGCATGATGCATGTTATATTAATTCTTCATCAGATGAGGAAGAATTAAAGAGAGTCACCAATAATTTTATTACACGACAAGCAGAGACCTTGAATGAAGGATTAGTTTTTAGAGAATTTATTGAGCTTGAATTTCTGACAAATCACTCCAAAAGTAACATGCCACTTACTAAAGAATTTAGAGTATTCGTACTACATAAGAAGCCTATTTGCTTCTTTAAGTATTGGGATGAAGGTGACTATACTCAAGAGATTGTACCCATTGAAGCATATGATGAAATTATTAAAAGCATCAATAGCAATTTTTATACAGTTGACATTGCTAAGCAAAAAGATGGTAAGTGGATTATCATTGAAGTTGGGGATGGGCAGGTATCCGGATTACCTGATAATGCTGATATCACATACTTCTATAATAAAATCATTAGCCAAGATTAATTGTATAAAAGCAAACAACTTCTTAATATTCACTCAAGAAAATATTTGAGTGGTAAAGGAAAGTATGGTTCTTTATGGCAAAAGAGCAAGTCTACTATGAGTCTTTGCTCTTTTATCTAAAGTTATATTATCGACAATATAAACATTCTATTATAGATGGATTAACCTACTTTTGTCATTACTTCTTAATAGGTACCTGAATCTCTGTGAGCCAATCCTTTTGATCGTTTTTATTCCAGATACCATCAATATAAGATTCACGAGGGTTATCGATAGCTTCATAACCATTATCTTTAATCCACTGATAGACAAATGTGTAAGCTTCACGAAATCTATCATAAGGACCTTTGTGTAAAATACAAACCGCTTCATCAACTTGCTCAATAACTTTATATTGCACCATTTCAGAACCCTGACAAAAATCAACAACAGCTTCACATACTTCCAAATCAATATCTTTCTCCTTATATTCTCCATCATGATAGATATTGAAGCAGTATGCTGGTTCTGCACAAATAGCTCCCTGGCGTCTCATCTCTTCTCCCATCTTGGGTATTAGATGAAAATAATCTCCATAACTTGGTGAAATAATGCGCATAGATGCTACAATTACTTTGGGTAACGTTTTTATAACAGGGCTATAAGCTGCCATATCTTCTCCTTTTAATCGATTCATATAATTTTTAATCTGTAACAGTTTCTTTTCTTGTTCTTCTACTGCTTCTCTTAGTTCCTTTTCTTTTAACTTGAGAAACAATTCTACACTAACTGGATCATCAATAATTTGCTGTATGTCCGTTAAGCTTAGTCCCATTTGTTTGAGTGTCATTATTTTATGCAAGATAGGTAGTTGTTCACTGGAATAATAGCGATAACCCGTCATGTCATCTACATGGGCAGGTTTCAGTAGGCCTATTTCATCATAGTGTCTAAGTGTTTTGGTTGTTATGAGGTTCATCTTAGAAAACAATCCGATTTTATACATAATTCCTCCTTACTCAAAGGTATATCTAAAGGTTTTTATTGATATAAGCATACCTATAATTGCCGTAAAAATCAATATGAATATGGATACAGTAAATTGACCTATTGGTTCGCCTAATGATACACCTTTTAGTAGTTTTATACCATGTGTTAAAGGCATAATTTCTGCAAAGAGTCGAAGTCCTTTTGGCATGACTTCATAAGGCACTGTTGCTCCTGACAGAAAAATCATGGGAAAATAGATAACAGTACAAAGTAGATTCGCTGTTTTGATAGAGCTTGATATACTGGCTATGCACATACCGAGGGCATAGATGGATGCAGCCACTAAAAGATACATCAGCAGAAAATTAAAAACAGATCCAATCATGTTATACCCAAAAGCTAATTTAGCAATGAGGTATACAATGATGGAGGATATGGTTGCAAAGGCAAAATTATTCAGGACTTGGGCTAGCAATAAGGTCATGGGAGAGGTTGGTGTTACTTGAAAGCGTTTGAGGACTTTTTTCTCACGATAGCTGGTGATGGTTAGAGGAATACCCATTAATCCTGTCGCACATATACCGATTGTGATAACTGCCCCGAAAGCTTGTTGTATTCTTGAGTATGTTTCTTGTTCTACCATTTCCCCTTGATAGATGACGCCCAATAGCAGTATTAAGCCTGCTGGTAATAAGACGCCAAATAATACGCCTGAGAATTCTCTTATGGCTAAGATCCACTCTGTCTTAAATAACACTTTAATTGTTTTCATAATTCTCCTCCTATAGCCCCGATATAGTGTAGATAGGCTTCTTCAAGATTCTTAGCACCCGATTTTCTAATAATCTCTGCTGGTGTTCCACTTATGACTTCAGCTCCGTTGTTTATGATGACCACTCGATTACAGAGTACTTCTACTTCATCCATATAGTGAGATGTTAGGAATATAGTGACGCCCCTTTCTTGTAATTGCTTCAAATAATACCACACTTCGCGTCTAGCTTGAGGATCAAGTCCAGTTGTAAGCTCATCCAGAAAAACAACCTTAGGTTCATTGATGAGGGCTAATACAACAGATAGCTTCTGTCTCTCACCTCCTGATAATGAGGATACCATCTGATTCTGCTTATCTTCTAATGAAAATTCTTGTAAAAGTGTATGCCAATCTACCGTGTGGCTATAGAGGGATGTGACCATTGCGCACATTTCTTTTACTTTAATGCGGTCTGGGTAATGACTGGCTTGAAATTGTACACCAATTTGCTGAAACAGTTGTTTGTTATAACTACCCAACTTTTGATCTAATAGTTGCACCTGTCCTTGGTCTTTTGATTTCGTATCTAATATACATTCTATGGTCGTTGATTTTCCTGCACCATTAGGTCCTAATAACCCAAATATTTCACCCTTTTCAACGGCTAAGTTTAGCTTGCTAACAGCTATTTTCTCCTTATATTTTTTCGTTAGATTGGTTACTGTAAGGATATGTTGCATCTTGATTCACCCTTTCTTATCTGTGGTATATTCAGTCTACACATTGCCGTAAGGGTAAAGTCAAGATATATTTTTATGAACGTTTTTATGGGCTCTTGTGATCTCTATTTTGCAAAAAAGAAAGACTTCAATTATATGATTAATCCTATAATTGAAGTCTTTTTTTATATCATTTTATTGTTAGTTCTAGTCCGCAAAAATCAACATCAATGGATATACTTGTTTTAAACTTACCACCTGATCGCACATAATCTAGGTACTCATCAAAATCGTGCAGTTGGTCTTTGTCATAAATATCATGAGCGATAATCCAAGCCCCATCTGCCAACTTATCTTCCATGAGTTTTAATAACCTCAAGTATAAATCCTTTTCTTCTTCGCTTTTCGCTTCAAGATATAGAAAATCTATTTTTTCATCTAATGAAGCTACGTAATCAAGAGCATTCTCATGAATAATTTTTACATGCTCCGCATTTTCTATTCTAGAAAAATTATCCCATGCTTTCTCACACATTTTTTTATCAACATCTACTCCTACTACAGAGAGTGGTAAATATTGCTGTGACTTTCCAATTGTTGGACCTGCAAACCAAGCAAGGGTGTTCCCCCAAAACGACCCTAATTCAAGGATTGTATTAGGTCTTTTAACACTTGTTAACATATACATTACTCTTTCCATTACAGGTGTAATACTCGTCCATGAGCCTGAAAAAGCTTCCTTAACCTCTTCTCTAAATCCTAGGAAAGCTTCTTTGTTATATGTATTATTTTCATTAATCACATCATTGTCAATCAAATATTTTCTTAGTTCATCTACTAGATTTTCCTCTTGTTGTGTTCGACCTAAGAATATAAGAAAATCATCATCACGATAGGTCACTTCTTTTCTCAAATTGGATTTTGAATCGTAGTTAAATGTTGCTTCCCAATCTATATAATCCCCTTTTTTCATATCCACTAAGACAGAATCTATAATCTTAGGAGATGCAGTAAATCGTTTCATAAGATACCTCCTCATTGTTTCCAATCAGATGATTGGTTTAGATATTCAACCGCAAACAAAATCTCATTGTTTTCTTATTTTATCTCGTTATATATTTTCTTAATCATCTCCTTCATTTGAATACTAGATTTTCCTTCTTGTTTATAACTATTCTCCATAGTATTCATGATGTCAAGAGTATGCTCTACTACTGTATGATTAAGTATTTGTTTCCTAATTTCATCTCGACTAGAAGCTTTTATACTCACATGATAGCGATACTTAATCATCTCATACAGTATATCATAATAGTCTTTATTATCCTTAGCTTTTTTCATACGACTATAGATATCTCGTAATTGCTTATCCTGTTTACTTTTTCTTAATCGTATATAGTAAATAATAGCAAGGATGATAATGAGTAAGAGTATTATCAATAGCCCTATGTAAACATGGCTTTTCTTCAGCATAAAATAAGCATCATTTTGTTGCACTGGATTAATTTGATTAATGACAATCTGATTGCGTTCTATTGTTCCTGTATTACTAGAGTTACCAGTCTGTGATGACTCTGTAGGCATATTTCCCTTAACGGTTATGGTTTTACCTGGAATCTCAGCATCTTGATAAGTCCCTGTAGACACGTCAAAATATTTGATCTGTATAGGGTCAATAGTTAATTCCCCTGTAGTTTTAGGAACGAGTATGACTTGGAATTCTTTCTCCGCTTCATAAGCATTACTTATAATATCTTCTTTTAAATCTTTTTCTGTCTCATAAACTGTAAAATTCTCCATATCTTTCGGACATAAGGCATCAACCAATTCTAGGTTACTATTACCTGATAGTGTTACATGCAGTGATAAGGATTGTTCAAACTCTACTTCATCTTGACTGTATGTTGCCTGTACATCTAATTGTCCAACAAGTCCTGTAAAATGTTGAGGTTGTTGAACCGTAGGTAACGGACTCACGTTAACTTCCTGTTCGTCTGTACTAAGATACATGGATTTTCCTTGACTAAAAAAATCACCTGTACTTAAAAGCACTTGAAACTTATAGGATGGAATCTTCATTACCCCTGTAGTTGTAGGACTTAAAATGGTTTTCTTGACCTCATACTTTATATATTTCTCACCATCGATGGTAACGAAATTGCTTTTTAATTGTTCCTTGGAAAAATCCTTCGTTATGAAGCCATCTAATTGAACCGTATCTGAAAATCCATAATCATCTATCCTATACCGTGAATACAGTTCATAAGTGAGTATAAGCTTTTCGCCAAAATAAGCATTCTCTTTAGACAAGTTCGTTTTGATGAATATCTCTTCTGTCTCACCATCCAGATTACCACTCTGCTCACTTACATGAACTTTTAGCACATTAGTCTCATAGGTCTTACCTTCATACTCCACATAACCTATTAATTCAAAGTCCCCTACCGTCTTAGGCATAAGGGCATAATTGACTTGTATTGACTGAGTTGTCTTACCGTTAATGATGCTCGTATTAGACGATTGCCCTCTGGATAATATTTCAAAATTCTCTATGCCTTCAATGCCCTTAAGTGTTCCCCCATTGATATGTTCTAGCGTTAGCGTCATGTTGGTACTTGTACCAAGTTCAAGGTTAAGACTATCCATGTCCAAACGTATACGGGATTCCTCCGCTTGGATAGGTATACTTATGTGAATGATCATTGTTAGAAAAAACAGACTTAATAGAACTGCTTTTCTCATCTGTTGTTTACCAATCATTTTCTTCCTCCTTACCTTGATTCATAACAGCTTGGTTATTCTTAAGGCTTTCTTTTTCTTGTTGTTCCAGCATCCTTAGGACTTGTTCAATAGCTTGTTGCGTTTTGTCTGCTTCCTCATTATCCTCACCTGATTGACTCTGCTGGTCTTGATTCTGCTCTTCTTTTTCTTGATCTTGATTCTCACCACTTTGGGATTCATTTTGCTGATCTTGATTCTCACCACTTTGGGATTCATTTTGCTGATCTTGATTCTCTTGATCCTGATTCTCTTGATCTTCATCTTGATTTTCCTGATTTTGGTTCTGCTCATTCTGACTCTGTTCATCTTGATCTTCTTGCTCTTGGTTCTGTTCATTCTGGTTCTGTTCATTTTGATCTTCTTGTTCGTCGTTCTTTTTATCCTCATTCTGGTTCTCTTGATCTTGATCCTTCTGTTGATCGTCCATTAACTTTTTCAGATATTCATAATTGTATTTCATCTCTATATTACCCGGTTGAGCTTTCATACCTATTAAGTATTGTTCAAGCCCTTGTTGATAAGTTTGCATCTGTTGTTTTGGATCCTGTAGATTACTTCCTTGTCGATAATATGTATTACCTAGAACCATGTTATTATCCTCACTCTGACTAAAGTGTTCTATGGCTTTTTCATAATCCTTCATAGCATAAGCTACCAAACCTAAATTATAATGTAACTCAGGATTATTCGCTTCTTTTGCTATGACGCCTTCATAGGCTTCTATTGCTTTTTTGTATTCATTTTGTTGATAAAAAGAATTGCCAGTTGTCATCCCTTGAGACACTTCTTGATTAAAATCTATAAAACCTACAGTTACCAATAGCGTCATCAAAGCAGCAACCAAACCAGATACGATAAAAATATGTTTCATATCTTCTGCCTCCTAACGGGTACAAGGTATGCTACTAAAAACATGATGATCCCTACACCAAGAAAATACGGGTATAATTGTTTGTATTGATTGATTTCCTTAGTCTTTTTGCCGTCCTTTTTTAATGATGCTATATTAGAAAGAAATGTGTTTACCTCACGAGTATCCATGGTAGAAGAATAGTACTCACCATGACCTATCTTAGCTAAACTTTTCAAAGTGGTGTCATTTAACTTAGACATGACAGGGTTACCGTTTTTATCCTTCTTGTAATCAATGATCTGACCTGTCTCATTGTAAATAGGAATGAGACCACCTTCACTGGTACCTACACCAATGGCATATACTTTTAACTGATCATCCATTATTTTCTTAAGTGATTCTTCACTATCTTTATCATGTTCCTCCCCATCACTAATGATGAGAATAACTTTATCACCTATGGTTGTCCGTTCAAAAGAATCATAGGCTAATTTAATGGCTTTCCCTACATCACTGCCGCCTCCACCGATCATATCGGTGTCCACCACGTCTAAAAACATCTTAGCCATGTTATAATCATCCGTTAATGGCATCTGAATATACGCTGACGATGAGAATGGTATAAAACCGATACGGTCACCATCTAGTTCATCCAGGATGTTACTGACAATCTGTTTCTCTCGTTCCAATCGATTTGGAACGGTATCTTCTACTAACATACTTTTGGATGTATCCAGTAATACATAGATGTCTAAACTCTCACGCTTTACCTCCATGGTACCAGCCAGCTTCTGAGGACCGAGTAGTGCAATACATATGGTAACTAAACCTAAAAACATGATGACGATGCGTAATTTCTCGTATTTCATGGTTAAGCCCGATCGCATCTTGGCTAAGATATCAGCTTTTTTTCGTCCACCTAATATCAAGATTAACAGTATAACAATGGGAATAACCATGTATATATAATGATTGGGATATTTAAATATCTCGGACAATATTCTCTACTCCTTCTTATGCAATCTCTGATTAATCCATCATAGGTATTGTGGATTAATCCATCTATAACCAACTATTAGGTTCATAGGATATACTTTTGTGGATTAGCCACAATTAAGGTATCTGAATATAATAATAGCGATCCAAGAATAGACCTAATGCAAATAATATCAAGCCAATCTTTATCAGCAAATAAGCCAGTTCATTATATTCTCTAAAACGGTCATGCTCAAAATTCGTTTTCTCTAACTGATTGATAGTCGTAAAGATATCCGATAATGCCTTAGAATCTTTAGCTCGATAATAAGCACCACCTGTTGTCTCTGCTATATCCTTAAGCAATTCCTCATTTATGCCACCTTCAACCTGCTGGTATTTAGTCACCCCAAAATAATCAACAGGTAAGATGGTCTTATCTGTACCAACGCCAATGGTATATATCTTAATGCCTAAGTCTTTTGATAACTGACTTGCTGTTATAGGATCAATAGCACCAGCATTATTATCACCGTCTGTTACAAGAATCATAATCTTAGAAGCCGAATTACTTTTCTTTAAACGATTCATACCAACAGATATTGCCATGCCTATAGCTGTTCCCTGCTCTTTTACCGATGCCACATCCACTTCTTTAATTGAGCTACTCACCATGTCATGATCAAGGGTTAGAGGTATACGGGTATAAGCATTTCCTGCAAACACAACCAATGCTATTCTATCTTCTAGCCGCTCTTTTACAAAATCATTTATCGTCTTCTTAGCTACCTCTAATCGATTAGGTTCAAAATCAACAGATTCCATGGAACCAGATACATCAAGTAACAAGGCTATGTCGATTCCTTTTTCCATAAAAGGGTTCATGCTTTTGGGTATCCTTGGTCTAGCTAACGCTACTATTAAGATTATACTTCCAAGTAGAATCAAATATCGACCCATTCTATATCTATACTTCTTTCTATTGCCTCTACCTTTTAATAGGTTCACGTTAGAAAACTTAAGTGATGATTGCTTTCTCTTTCTTAAGAAGAAATAAACGACAATCGGTATAAGCAATAAAAAGTACCAATATGCAATACTCATATAATTCCCTCTTCCTTCTCATGAATAGATGCCCCTATTTCTATAAGGTCTAAGCGGCATTTCTCTATCTGCTCCACGTTGACTTGCATACCACTAAACTTATAGGTATCACCTCTTGTCAACCACGCATATATATTGGATCTATAAGGGCTTGTTCTATGGATCTGCTGAATCTCCAACATAATCTCTCCCGATGTTTTACCCATGATTCTACAATGAAACACATCTTCCATATAGCCCTTAAGTATGGCTGTCATCTCAACTAAGGATGAGTCTGTTGTTATATTCACAGCTTCAAGTGACGACCTAAATCGCTCATAAGGTGGCATCATCTTATCTTTACGTTTCTTAATCTTACCCATAAGGAGTATGCATCCACTTATAACAAATACGCCTAGAATAACCATATATACCATCAACCAAGGCGTCCCTTTGCTACCACCTCTTGGTGCTAGGTCTCCTTCAAATATATCTTCTCTGGGTATATCATCCAATGTGGACGCTATAGATACCTTAATGTCTTGATTGCCAATAGTAATCTTTTTTTCTCCTGGTTGGAAACTACGGACCGTTACCTGATAACCTTCCTTCGTCTCTTCTATATTAACTACTTCAAATTCCTTTAGAGCCTCAAGTAATTCTTCTTGATCAATGACCTTCGACTGAATGTCTATGGTAATCAAATCGCCAATATATATATTTCGCTCTTCTGCCATAACAGGCTTGGCGACTATACATATGCAAATGAGGCATATAAGTAAGTAGTGTTTTATTCTTATATTTCTCATCTTAAACCTCTTTTCAAGAAAAACATTTTTAACTTCTTCACATAATCCTCATGGGTGTAGATGGATATCATGTTGTTTTTATTCAAGCCTTTAACAGGCTCTATTTCTATCTGATTCTTATGATTATCAATGGTTAGGATCTCCCCTGTTTCAAGGTCTTCAAATGTGAAGACTGCTCCTGATGGAATACGCTCCTCAATAGGGTCCATCACACGAATCATAATCAGGTCGTGTTTTCCAGACATACTCTTAATAGCGTCCTCGTATCCTTCATCCATAAAATCCGATATGAGAAAGAGCACACTTCTTCTCTTCATAATCCTGTTATAGTAGGTAAGAGCCTCCGTAATGTTGGTTCCTTTTGATTGGGGTGCATAACTTAATATAGTATCTATAATCGATAAAACATGACGCTTACCCTTCTGGGAAGGAATAAATTTTTCTACTTTGTCTGTAAAGAGAATCATACCTACTCTATCGTTATTTCGATTGGCTGAAAAAGACAATGTAGCACCAATCTCTGCAATTAATTCTTTTTTTCTCCCAAAATCATTGGAATGGGACATATCAATCATCAGAAACATGTTCAGTTCACGCTCTTCACTAAACTGTTTCACATAAGTTTGATTGTGTCTAGCCGTTACATTCCAATCGATATTCCTAACATCATCTCCATGGTAATACTCTCTTATATCTTCAAACTCCATACCTTTACCTTTGAAACTTGATCGGTATTCTCCAGAGAATATCTCATCCACTAACCTTTTGGATTTGATTTCTATATGCCTTATCTTTTTAACTAATTCTGTAGAAAGCACCTAAGTCACCTTCTTTCTTTTAATCCTTTTAAGGTAAATTGATCGTATCAAGAATATCTCTGATTATATCCTCAACCTGTAATTCTTCCGCTTCTGCTTCATAGGTTAATAAGACACGATGTCTAAGAACATCATATACCATCGCCTTCACATCATCAGGCAAAACGTAATCTCGTCCCTCTAAAAATGCTCTACCTTTTGCTGCCTTAATCAGGTTAATGGATGCACGAGGCGAAGCACCACTTGCTATGTATGGGGATGGTTCTCTTGTTTTTAATACAATATCGAGTACATAATTTTTGATATGTTCATCAATAAAGATCTCATTAATCGTCTCTCTTAAAGCCATGATATCCTGTGCTGATAGAATTTTATTCATGGTTGGTGTTGTATAATTGCCTGTTGTAAAACGATCGATGATTTCTCTCTCTTCATTTCTTGTTGGGTAATCAATCTTAAGCTTTAACATAAAACGGTCTTGCTGGGCTTCTGGTAATGGATATGTACCTTGTTGTTCTAATGGATTCTGTGTAGCTATAACTAAGAATGGGCGTTCAAGCTGATAAGTGGTATCTCCAATGGTTACTTGTTTTTCTTGCATAGCCTCTAGTAAAGCAGATTGCACTTTTGCTGGAGCACGGTTAATCTCATCTGCTAATACCAGATTAGAGAAGATTGCTCCTTGTTTGATAACAAAATCACCTGTTTTTTGATGGTAAATCTCTGTACCTAATATATCCGCAGGAAGTAGATCTGGTGTAAACTGAATGCGGTGGAAATCAATCCCAACTGCTTCTGCTACCGTACTGGCTGTTAATGTCTTAGCCAGACCCGGTACCCCTTCTAGTAAGATATGTCCACCAGTTAATAAGCCTATGATAATGCGGTCAACCATATAGGATTGTCCTATAATAACCTTCCCTATTTCACCTCGAAGATTGGTGATTAACTGCTCATTTGTTAATGTCATATTGTTCTCCATGTTACTCCTCCTATTCATTATAACTGTGTCACCATAAACACAGCTAGCTTCATCAGAACCATCTATCATAAGGCTACTTGTTTTAGTAAATCAAAACAACAACACCTAATTTTCTGTATAATCAAATTTTTCACAAAAGGAAGCTTAATCATTATCACGGATTTAATTATAACCAATTAAGACTACGTATTCAATACATATATTGTATATAAATTGTTAACAATTAATGAACTTTCCAATACAAAAACGCCCTCTTGTCTATTACCAAGTAAGACGTTTTCTCATTTCGTATGACGCTATAATCACCTATCCACATACCACTTGCTTTAGGAATGGTCACGATCCATTATAGTCAGTGTCGTTTTTGTTGTATTCGTATCATCCATAAACTACCCATGAATAAAAGTACCCCTATTCCAATTGTCCATAGATTAGTAAACAGAGGAACGGGTTGATCCACAACCTTGATAAACTCAGGATTATTAATTAACATTAAACTCATCATTACTCCAAGAGGAACAACAAATGGAATCAAAATCTGAATACGTTTGATGCCTCGCCACTGGTATTTTGTTGATCGTTGAATGATTAATAATAACCATGGAAAGAAGATATATGCAACAAGCCCATAGGTAGCGACTAATCCTACATCCAATGTTTCTGATTGTACCATCTCCATGGATATATCACCTGTCCTTATCACTTTGTATGCCTTCATCAAAAGCAAATAACCTATAAAAAGTGATGTTGCATAACTAAGTAGATACCACGCAGTGTGTCGCTTTCCTTTCTCGGTGATAAAACCATCTACAAATACAGCTAAATCATGATCAATCACCTCATCAACGTGTCGACCATCAATACTTGCGTGTTCAAAGATCTCAAGAATCATGCCCATAATTTCTTGTTTATCCCCTTTTAACATCCCATAGGTACCTACTAATTCATGGGCACTTAGGTAGACCGCTTGATAACTTTCAGGAAGACGCTTAATACGAGCTTTAACACGTGATACTTGTTGGTGGGTGATATAGACACCTATAAGGGCTATGACGATAATCACTCCCGAAAACCCTATCAACACACCTCTTGATTCGGGTTTAGAAATAACTAATACCATCAACGTTACGATTAAGAGTACTGTTAATCCAACCATCATAAACAATTTATTCTTTCCCTGATAATTCATGGATAGCACCACCTTTCAAAATTCCATCAACTATACTTGAAATCTCATCCCATAATTCTATAAATGACTCCAAGTAAACCTCACCTTTTGGTGTCATTCTATAATATTTTCGTCGAGGTCCCAATGACGATTTTTTCGTCTCAGCATCAACAAGTCCTTTCTTCTCAAGACGTATCAACACTGGATAGACACTTCCCTCATTAAGTTCTGTAAAGCCCGATTTGTTTAAATCACTGGTAATTTGATAGCCATAGGTCTCACCTTGAGCAATATTTTTGAGGATACAGCCCTCTAAGAGACCCTTTAATAATTGTGCACGATCAATCATAGTATCACCTCCACTACTCTACATAATCAAGTAGTATAATTTCATTATACACCACTACTCTATAATGTCAAGTAGTAAATTCAAATTAATATTAGGCACACGAAAAAGTGAACCTTTACCATATGGGTAGAGGCTCACCTTCATTGAAATCTTATCTAATTCAATACAACTAACATTTTCAGGTCAACTAGATGTAAGTTACAGTAGGTCTGTTATTATACCTTCTTCTCAGGTTTAGGCGATAAAACAGAACATAATGCCGCAACTGCTGTTAAACCAATCATCATATAGGTGACCTGTTCATAATTACCAACGCTCTCATAGCCAGCACCGATCATCATAGGACCTATTGCGGACCCAATGACTAATAATGTCATGGTTAAACCACTGATGGTGCTTAGATGTTTCCTACCATAGTAGTCTGGCCATATGACCCTTCTACATACATTCTGAAAGCCAGTGACAGCACCTGTAATAATAGCATATAGAATAATCATACTCATTGTCTTCGTTGTGGCTAATAAGTATAAGGCAATGCACTGCATGATAAAACTCACAAAATAAACTTGATGGACTTTTACCTTCTCAAGAACCATACCAGCAATAAATGTAGCTGGAAAAGAACATAATCCTATTACACTAAGGGTCATAGCTGCTACTTCTGGTCCTAATTCTTTGGATGCCATAATGGAAACTAAGTGAAAATATAAGCCAGTTCCCACTAAAGCAGGCATGGATTGGCTAAATGCCATTCTCCAGAATCCACCTGATAAAACAGCCTCCTTAAGGGTCCATCCATCACTATCATCCAATTCCTGAACCGTTACACGCTCATCACAATCTACTCTAGCAGGCTTATCGTACAGGAAGAGATAGATTAAGGGTATGAAAACAATCAATAACAGACCACCCCAGATAAACCAAATACTACGCCAAGGCATAACGGATAATAAGTATGTATTGATCGGTGGTATCACAACTGAGCCAACAACACCTCCTAATGTGACAAAACTTAGTGCTAAGGCTCTCTTGTGGGTAAACCAATTAGGAACCAAGGTAGAAGGTAATAGTACCATAGATCCCTGTCCTAATAGACGTAAGCAGAAAAAGCCTAATATCAATAACATGGCTGATGGTAATGCTCCCATGGCAAAACATATAACACTTAATAAGCTACCTATAATCAATGTCATTCTACGATGACCCCATCGATCAATTTGTCGTCCAACTAACATGAGTAATAACCCTGCGCACAATGTTGCTCCTGAATAATACATAGATACTGTTGTGCGACTTAAGTTAAAACTTTCAATAAAACTCTCTGTAAATCCTGATATAAAATATGTCTGTCCAGGTCCTGAGAAAAACACAGTGAGAACAGATAATGCTACGATTACCCATGGATAATTCGTATCCTTCTTGTAGGCTTCATGTATTTTGTTTCTAATCATAATGTCTCCTTACTATGTGTACATCAATAGATAGCAGGTTCAATAGTGGTTCTAAGTTATTATAACAAATAAATGATAAATGTCTACTAAAAAAATGCTCCTGTGAGGGAACATTATATTATGCATGGCTATTTTATTTTAAAATCTATGAGACATAGACTAATCTGTTGTCGAAGTATCCTATTGCTTCATAAAACTACATCATCTATTTACTCCCCTTACAATACAACTTCATCATCATATAATACTAAGGCTTCCGATTCCTTGTACTTTTGATTCATCTCTTCAGTCTCTAGGTAAGTCATAAATAGTTTTTCCACAGGTATGGTCATTTTTACAAGATAAGATATTCTATATTTACTTCCTGGGTCAAAATTACTAAAAGCTTCTGCTACATCTCTACTAAATGTCATATTTAAAAAAGTTCTACTCATACTATGCCAATTCTTCTCGCTACACATGCCTCTATATAGTACAACTTCTTCCTTATTCATCTGACTAAAATAAGCCCTCATAAAAGCTAATCTATGAATAATATATTTTCTTCTATTTTGTTTATTTCCTATTCCTTCAAATATATCCTTGGTGCGTGGTATCCTCCCCGTATAAGGGTTCAATCCCATCTCTGCCAATACAATACGTAACCCCAATATCCATTCACCTGAACTCGGATTCAGCACAATATTATCTGCTGTTATTTGCTCTTCTTTTTCACAACCTACATGCTTCATATAGTTCTTAAAATCTCTGGCAAGTAACACTGAACAATTACTCTGATTAAAATCCATTACTTCATTGCTTCTGAAGAATACTGAATAATCGTTGATCCAATTTAATGCATTTTCTTTTTCAACTCTAATCTCATATTCACTTATTTCTTTTTCTTTATCAGCAGCAAATATTGATATTACTTTGGCATAATTTTTCACGATTTTAGTCAGCTTCTCTACCGTAGCTTTTTCTAATTTCTTAGCATCTTTCTCAAACTGAAATTTTGATACATCTTCCATTGGAAGATCCCAACATCTTCCCTCGTCCTCATATTTTGTAATTCTCCATCTAAACATACCATCTGTCTTAGAAACATTCTCTATATACCCTGTGGTTCTTCTTCCATCTAGTAATCGACATGCATTATCTTCAACGAGTAATGCGAATTCTCCTTGAATAAAGTCACTATCTGGTTTCATGCTTAAATCATATTTATGTAAGCTCATAAGTTTGTCACTCCTATATATCATACGCCATCATTAGATAACTCCTTCATTATAGGTTATTTCCATTGATACTGTCAATAATCCTTCACCTAAAAGACTTATGGTGAATGATGGCTAAAATACTAAAAGCATGAAACCTTTGCTAAAATTTTATGCTATCCTTATCATTAATTAAACAACATGTTGTTTATAGACTAATACCTTACTGAAAATTCATCATTAATGATATGATCTAAGATGTCAATGACTTCACTATCATATTGTGATTTTCTCAATCTAAAATATAGACTTCTTAAAAATATTTTCACATTACCATTTTTAAGACAAACAACCTCATAATCTCCTTCAGCTTTTTTAAAGCTCTTTAACCACTTCACGATATCTTTTTTATCTAACTGGCCATTTCTAAATATGGTTTCAGCCGTTCTTGCCATTCTTTCATCTTCACCATGGATATAGCCATACTCAGTGACCTCCATCTTAGATTTGATCAAATCTAATAACTTCTTTAAATCCATCTCAGTGACTTTTTGATGTTGTGCAAAACTGTTAAGGGCATCGGATAGATGTGCCGTTGAATGTGCCCACCCTTTACCTTGTACATAACCTCTGTAATCAACTTCATCATAACCATATTTAATAAGCTGTTCCAATACCCCTTGATAATCAAAATCCTTTAGTTTATAAGCCAACACACCTATTATAAGAGCTGAGAATGTTCGGTTAAATACAGAATCATCCTCTTCCTTTCCAACACCTTGAAGTATATGCTCATCTGATATAAGCTTTTCTAAAATCCATTTTTGTTTCTCCTGAGTAATGTAATCTCCATCGATTAAAGTCCATAAACATTCAAGGACCAAGAGATCTCTTAATACAGGATCAACATGACCAATATGTTTAACTAAATCGTCTATTAATGCCCCTTTATTAAGGTTAGCTGGTATTTTCCATTCGTTCTCTCTTAGGGGTGCTAATAATGCTTTTAATTCTTTATCATTCATCTTATCACCTTTTCCTTTACACTATCCTGTGGTTTAAATAACCCATTTATGTAGATTGACTTAAGCGTTACTTCACACACTGCTCATAACTATTTTAACAAAACAACTCTGACAAGGTTATGTCAGAGTTGTTTGTTAAAAAAATAGTCTTAACCACTTTTTTCATCTATATTTTTCTAATGTTTTGCTACAATATTGTTTAATTCTATCGATACACTCCCTAGGCTCTAGAATGGTCACCTTATCATGATTATCAATTGCTAATAATATATATTCAATCAAATCATTGGTTCTTACGGCTATCTCTACTTTCTCTCCAAGCTTATTTACTTGACCATGACAAAATATAGCATCGGTTTTCATTACTTCATAGAGCTTTGCATCTATTTCTAATCGAACATTGTGTTTTTTATCAGATTGTTTTAATTCATTGAAATAAGTATCTACAGCTGTTTGGGTATAATCCGAAGTGGATAAATCTATTTCTTTGATCCTATCTAATCGAAAGCATCGGTTCCCTTTTCTTAGGTGGCAATAACCATACAGAAACCATCCGCCACTATTGAACATAAGGTGATAGGGTGTAACTCGTCTTATGATCTCCTCGTCTCTAAACGGTGCATAATAAGTAATCATTAAATCTTTGTAAGTCATAAAACTCTCAACAATATTATCAAAAAGATTATCACAATAACCATCTGGTATTATACTTTCCATACTAAGGTCTATCCGCATTAGCACTTTCTCAAACTTTTCCTTCATATTATCATCCAATATATTAAGCAGTTTATGCTTTAATGTCTCAGATGTTTTATGCATATTAGGAACTTTTATGGATTTGCCTGCATTGATACAAAGCAGTAAATACAGAATCTCTTTTTCTTCAAGACGCAGACTTGGGATAAAATAATTGTCCTGAATCCTATAACCACCCTCATACCCCTCAAAAGATATAATCGGCACTTTTAATTGAGCTAGAGCATCTATATCTCTGTAGATGGTTCTTTCACTCACCTCAAAAAAGTCCGCTAATTCTTTCGCAGTCATTTTTTTATTTTCTTTTAATGCATATATAATCCCTGTAAGACGTTCCAGTTTTTTCATATACTTTCCTCTTTTTCGCGCTCATTAAACATATGTATAATCGCTTCGTTCCCATTGTATCTCTATGATTTATTATAGTGCATGCTTTTTATAATTTCAATATAACCTTTTCTAAACCCAAAAAGCTGATAAGGTCTTTACGCCTTATCAGCTTAGCTTTATTATTATACAGTTACGCTCTTTATTCCATTGTAATATCTATGATCCCTCTTAAGTCATCAGGCATTTTATCCTGAATATGCGTAATTAATCGCGTACCCATGTTCGAAATAAGTACGATTTTATTATAGTTATCCGAGGAATGGTTATATTCACTTATCTTTAGTTGATCTTGCACCCCATCGATTTTATATGTGATATCTCCTAAACTCAGCAATCCTTTCATACGATGACAAGAGAATTTGATCTGTTCTAGTAGCTCTATTACGTGCTTAATCTCAATATCTGTCTGCTTGAACGTCATTGTTAATGTCCTTAAACGATTGCTCTCTGTATTAGATGTTTCACTTGGCTTTTGCATATATGGAGCTTGATTTAATTCCTCAATGTCTACTTGCCCATAGGAAGTTTCTATACGTTTAGCATTAGGATTGAGTTCCACAATAATTTTTTTAATCTTGTCCCGTGTTGTCTGATCAATCAAATCATTTTTATTTAGAATGATCGTGTGGCTATGACGCACCTGATTAGCAACACTCACCATTATTTCGTACTCTTTTATAAAGTGTAGACAATCCACTATACAAATCGATCCTTCATAAGAAAAATCATGTGAACATTGGCTTCTTAATAACTCAATAATCGTTAACATATTGGATGGATCAGCAAGACCTGAACTCTCAATATAAATACAATCCAACTCTCTCGATATAAGTTCCCTCAAACCTTCTATAAAATGATCTTTCAAACAACTACAAAAAATAGATCCATTTGTTAATTCAATCATATCCATATCTTCATCTTTAATTAGCGTTCCATCAATACTCGTTTTACCAAACTCATTCATTAGAACCCCTGTTTTGTAGTCCTTACCACTTAATTGATTCTGTAGGAATGTTGTTTTGCCAGAGCCTAAAAATCCAGTTATAAGATATACCTTTGTCATTTATTGCACCTACCATCTCTATGATTATATTATTTTATAATTAAATAACTTTGTTTTTTCATCTACTATAAGTTTATCGAACCTATTCATAATTTTATAGCAGTATCATGCCCTATTTTGTATTTTATTGTGTATTTTTTAAGATGCTAAACCCCCTCACTTTACACGAAAAGTGAGGGGGTTTAAGCAATGTGTTATATTATAATTTTTAATTATTAACCTAATAGGCTATACCCTTCCAGCTGTATCTTAGCTTCATGTTCCATAAGTCCCTTAACAATTGTATCAACATGCTCAGCAAATTCAACGCCAAGTGCTTCCACTGATGCTATTAATTCTTCACGGTCCACTGCTTTAGCAAAAGTCTTAGTCTTCATTTTCTTCTTAACGGATTTTGCTTTTAATCCGTCAAGTTGTGTTGGACGCATTAAAGCAACAGCTATGATAAAACTTGCCATTTCATCCACTGCATGTAAGCATTGACGCTCTCTAGAATCTCTAGGTACACTTGAATTAGAACCATGGGAAAGAATCGAATTAATAAATCCTTCATCAAAATCCGTATCTTTCAGAAGTTCTGGAACGCGACCCGGGTGTTCTTCAGGATACGCTTCAAAATCTATATCATGAAGTAATCCTAATAACCCCCAGTAATGCTCATCTTCTCCAAACTTTTTTGCATAAGCTATCATGGCAGCTTCAACAGCTAATGAATGTCGCATGACACGGTCTGTCTTTACATGTTTCTTTAATAATAGTAATGCATCTTCACGTTTCATATCATAACCTCCTCTTTCGTTACTTGAAACCTATTTATCAAAACGCTATTAACGTTTTGAGTTAGACATAAGATTCTTTTAATTTCTTTGAAAATAATGTTTTAGAAGAAACACATTTTTCACCATCTTGTAATACCTCAACAACTCCTATTTCAATCACACTACCTCTTAGTGGCTTAAAATCTTTTAGCATAAATTCAATGGTTCTAGTTATAGCGTCATTTTGTAGACTAATTGCCAAAGTACAATGGGGGCACCAAATATCAGGCAGATAATATTGACTTTCATATTTAGAATATCTTTGAAAAGCATTGTGATATGCCCTATGAAACGCCATTAATTCTGTTGTAATCGTTGGCTTCAAAAATACGGTTCCCGTTGTTGGAAAAGTTCCTATTATATCAAATTTAAGGTTAATCATTTTATTATATGTCATAAAATACTCTGTAAAATGTTGTCGGAAGTCCTCTAAACTGTCTAATTCATTATATAACGCTAATGTTATATGTGGTCTAGCACCTTCAATTTCATAAAGGCTAGTAGCTATCTGATTAGTAGATAATTCTTTCCACTTTCTTCTGACATAATCTTCTACCTCAGAAGAAAAAAATAATTCAATTGCATACATGACGACTCTCCTTTTTGTAATGATATCAATTTTGTTCATGAAATATTGATCTAAGTCTAATAATTAAGTAGAATTACTTTTTTAGTTGTTACTCTAGAAGAACTATAATCGCCAATCAGGACCAAAAAGACCTCCAAATCGTACCCAGCCTTCTTTCATAACACCATTCACCTCATAGTCTATCCTATACACCATACGTCCTTTACCAACTACATGAAAAGGACCAATACCTGTAAACATATTGCGTTTTTCATAACTTAATAGTCGTCCACCCATGGACTCTATTTGATTTTTAATCTTTAATTCATGACCGGCTGTTTTCATAAAAACCAGACCTATTCCCATAATAACAAATAAGATAACTATAACTTCCATATTAAGCCCTCCCTCATCTGAACTTCATACGTTACTTATGATTAATGATATCATTCTATTATATTATTCTTCTATGGCTTTTTCAATAATTATTCAGCTATTAAGACTTAGTTGGATTTATTAATAAAAACCCCCTTCTTCTCTAATGAAGATATAAGGGGTTTACATAAATATATAGATCATTATTCCGTACAATACGATATGAAATTCATCACTTCTTCTCTATACTTATCATGTTCTGTGAAAAATGCTTCAACATGGTCTGCATGCTCAAATGTAATCATTCTCTTTTCATCGTGGGGTATCGCATCGAACAACTCTTCTCCCATACTATAGGGGCATACCTTATCCACCTTACTGTGCATGATCATTGTTGGAACGTTATTACTTTTTATAGCATTAAAGATGCTTACCTCCTCGTAGATATATCAGTATAATTGCCATAGCCCCTCTTTTAATTACTTTTTTGTATTTCATACATCCCTCCTAGTACCCTAATAAGAGCAATCATCTCATATAATAACTTGATTCTATTTATTCTCTTTACCTTGTGTTGAATACTCTTCAATTTTCAATAACTTCTTATAACTTACCATGATTGATCCATAATAAATAAAAATATGTGTGGCCATGGAAATGATAAACAAGAGTATAACAATTCCATACCTTTCTGCATTGTCATATTTCCCTAGTGTTATAAATAAAGCAATGGGTGATAATATACACAGCATTACACCAATAATTACAGATCGTGTATATGTTGTATGAAACGAATCTTTTTTGTTTTCAATAGAAAGCCTTACATGAGTCGGTAGTTCAAAACTATTTTCTATATGCTTATATTTATCCATAATCATTGAAGCATAGATAAAGATACCAGCAGCTATGGCAATCAGTATAAGTAAAGAAATGAGACCTATCCTATCACCATTATTTTCTGTTAAACCAGCTATCAAACCATCGTCTACTAGCTGTGTTATTAAAATAAATAGAGCAGCTCCCAGGATGCACAGCATCACGCCAATTCCAGTAAGTATACCCATTTTTTTATTTGCTTCCAAATAATCATTAACCTCATCTTCGGTAAGCGTTGGAAGTTCTTCACTTTTATCTTGGATCTTAACATCATATTCTTCTATTATTTCATCAATATTTCCAAACTCCGAGATGACAATACCTACAGCTTCATTTTCAGACTTACCACTTCTTTTAAGTTCATTATATTTGTCCTCCATGATGGTTAATAAGTCATTCCTCAGATCTTTGATTTGTTTTGTTTTTGGCAAAGTTGCAAACATATTATCTAAGTAATTCATAATTGTTTCCATTTATAAAACCTCCTTAATATATCGATTAATAACTTCCATGGTTAACTCCCATTCTTTACATTTTTCTTTATAATAGTTTTTCCCTGCAATCGTTATTCGATAATACTTACGTTTTTTACCATGGGTTTCATCCTTTAAAAAGGATTCAATATAGCCGTTTTTTAGCAGACGATTGAAGGCAGAATATAGCGTTGTCTCCTTTATGATGTACTTTCCATCTGAATGTTCTTTGATGTTTTTTGATATTTCATAACCGTAAGAATCGTTGTCTAATAGCATATATAGAATAATTGTATCATTATATCCTCGTATAACATCACTGCTAATCAATTATATTCTCCTTTCTGTCATTACCCTTGCTAATTAACCTTAAGAATGGTGTGTTTTTACTCCATCTGTCGTACTTCATCTGTCGTAGTAATTATAATATAACACAATTACTACGACAGGTAAAGTACTATTTTATTTTTAATCAAATAGTTTATATAATATAACTCGTTTTTTATCTCTATATGAAGGTTTGCTGTATAACAAAAAACATACAAAGCTATTACCCTTGTATGTTTTCAATCTCAATATATTTTTTCATTATTTCCTACCAATATCTATTGTGATTGTTCCACCTGATGTATAACCATCTAATTCACTTACAACGCCAAGGATGGCATTCTTAAGTATTTTTTGAACAAATGGCACCATGTTTATTTCTTTGTCATTTATTTTTAACTTAATATCACTTTGGCTGATGATGCAATCCTGCCTTCTCTTTTCACCTTTTAGAATTAGAGCACATAACTCTCTACAACTATGCCCACACGCTTTGCAACAGTTTTCATCATAATCAGGAAGGAGTTCAAAGGTCTTCTCTTCAATTATATTGACAATTTTTTCAACATTTGTGATGGCACTAATGGCCTCAATACCTTTATATACATCTATTGCATCAGCAATTTTACCTGAAATTAAAAAAGTATTGTCATCCCTTTTTTCATCTAGATCGCTTATCTTATCAGCTGTAACAATTCTAGGTACATTTGCATCACTTACCCCCTCAAGGATGAGATAGTCCACATCATAGAAACTTGCTATTTGGTAGATATCAAGTTTATCTTGAAAGAGTATATCCGTTTCATGTAAACCTCTTGCTGTAATAAGCTCAGCTCCAGCCAGTTTATGTCGGTGGGTATTCGTACCTTCTGTATCCATCTCAAATTGCTCAAAATGTATATCTTTTACTGTTCCAACGGAATAATTTCGCTTTTTAAGTTCAAATATTATTTTTTCAATTGTTGTTGTTTTACCAGATTTCGTATACCCTACAACGGAAAAAACCTTCATATCGTACCTCCAATTATATAAATGACTTATCTATATTCTTTCTATAACTGTGTAACCAAGCTCAATAGCATTTATTTTTCTGTTTAGTTTACTTCAATTCAGCAGAATAGGCATATTTACACCAATACTGGCTAAATGGGTCTTTACTAATTATCATTTGATAAGGACCTTTTCCACCTTCTTCTCTGGTTCCTATTAATTCTCCTTCTCGCATATAGGCTAAATAAACATTGTCATCTTCCATGACTTTATCTAAGCTGACAGATACAACATAGCCATCTATTGCTGAAACAATAACTGCACTTTTTCCCTCAAAGCTTACACCTGCATCTTCCAATATAGTTTTTAATAACACACCTGTATAGTCATAGGCTACAGGGTCTTTTCCATTTGTTTTCAGATTTGCATTGAAACCAACTTCCCCCATAGCCTGAATGTCACTCATATTATAAGAATTTAGTTCTTCGCCATCATCATATACGGTAAAGATTGCGTCATTATTCAACTGTTTTTTTATGGCTACATTCTCTTTATTCAAATAGGCAGTTACGCTTACCACAATAACTAAAAAGATCACTATGACCGTTAAAATAATATTATTCTTTTTCATATTAACCTGCATCCCTCTCATCATTATTGTCCACCATTCAATATTACATAAGGTATAAATAAATCCTCAGCTCTAAATTCACCATGACTTCCACCTTGAGCTGTATCATGCATACCATGATCTGATACGATGATAACTTTGCCCTTCCAGTCCTTAACCAATGATTCCACATATTGATCGACTACCTCTATCTGAGCCATAACATCTTCGTGAATATGCCCTACCTGGTGACCTACATCATCAATGCTATGAAAATGTATAAGTGCTAAATCATGGGATCCATCTAATAATGTTTTTGCAGATAGATAAATCTCATCATCTGTATATCCATTCTTGTTTTTATCAATATTAAGGATAGGTCTTATGCTTGTATTTAATATAGACGTATTTCCTTCAATGAGGATACTTTTCTTATACAACTCACTTGTTTTATCAAATATAGAGTCCACTTTCAATTCTCTCATACTACGGTTCATAACACCATTCACCTCTGGCTCCTTACCAGTAATCATGGCTGCAAATCCCGCATTCGTTACGGGTTTATACACTGTAGTTGCTTTCTTTACCCCTTGAATGCTTGACAAAAACAAATGTGGTTTATTTTCTTTTATATAGGCATACTGTTCATAGGAGAAACCATCAAGAAAAAGTATTAATACCCTTTCATTATTTTCCATAAAGTGCAATGTGTCATAATATGTATCCATCACAGAATGATTAGGTGGATTAATCATGAGACCTTTTATGTCTCTATTATAGATACTTCCATCCGGTTTCATATAATTAACATGGTTTTGATCAATTTCAATATACCCTTCTACATCTGTCTCATAGACATGAAGACCATCTTCATTCATGATGAGTAGGTTACGTATATCTTCTTTTATCATATCTGACAACTTGATTATCTTTTTTTGTTTCATGACACTTATGCTTACTACTTCACCTTGAGATTCTAAGCTAGAGTCACCGTCATGGTATGGGAATACTCTATATTCCTGACAAAGTAATTGACCCATCGACATATGCAATGTATTGTCACTATGAATAATATTTAGCCCCATAGCATGGTTGGGTGGTTCAGCCTCTTTCTTTACAATAATAATTTCATTAATGTTTTTTATCCTACTGTTGACAGGATGTTTTTCTGAAACATATACCCATCGGTTTTGTTTTGAATAACCTAAGAAAGTATTTTTAAGTGTTTCACCATCTATCCGCACCATAAAGTCATCTTCTGCTTTCAAAACAATATCAAATGAAAGATATACTAAGTCAAAGGAATGAATCAGGTCATATAAATCCATGGCCTCAATGGTCATTTCATTGTATACCATTTTTGTCTTATTAAGATTGTCCCATTGGTCATGGATGTTTACCCATTGCTCAAGGTCGCCTACGACTTGTATTGGGGGTAATGTACCTTGATCTTTTTGGCATGAAGTTAATACAAGTATTAAGAGTATACTCGCTATGCCTATTCTTAGATTACTTCTCACATAATCCATCTCCAAACCCTTTATTATTTAACGGTTATTTTGCTCACACCTTTTACCCAACTGCTTGAAAACTCCGTATTTTGGACCAGTTGAACCAGATTATCTGTGTCTGTAAGTGGTTCTCCATTTTTTACGACAGCTAATATGGTTTCGTGATCAATTTGCTCTTTGGATAATTCGATTTCGAAGCCGTCACTTGCTGTTATGGCCAAGGCGTTAAAATCTTCAACTTTCAAGAAGCTCAGCACATCAAGAACCTTATAGCCTTCCCAATCTTCTGGTTTCTTCTGATCATTTTTTATCCGCTCTGTATGTAATTGCACTGTTTCAAGCTTTCTTTCAGCTCTATCACTTGTAAAGTCGAAGCTACCATCACTTAAACCATCAACCATTATTGTCCATGATATGTCATTTTTATCATCTTCTGCCTGAGCTGCTCCGTCAACAGCGTTATTACCTTCGCTAGCTTCAATGAATAATATATCTTTTATACTAGCTGATTTTGGTAGAGATTCATCAAAAATCACTTTGTATTGACTGGAATTGTCTAAGTAAATAATACCCTTGTTAAGACTCTTCTTACTTAGCTCAACTTGATAACCGTCACTCGATGTAAATACATAATATGCGCTGTCTAATCCAACTTTATCCATAAAGACATCTAAGGCAACTCCCATTTTCTCATCAATGGTTCTTTTTTCTAAAGACTCAATACCCTGAAAGGCAGAAGCAAATATAGTATCGCCTGCAGTCAATGTCAATATATACTTAACATGCATCCCTTTTGGCAAATCTGGTGCTGTAAATAAAGGTATATCTTTTCCTGTGGTCTTTATATAACCTTGTTTAAGAACATCCACATCTTCTGATTTCTCAAACCCATCCGATGCCATAAATTTAACCACATTAACTTCTTGTTTCACATATGTATTCCATAGATCCGCTACTTTAATAGCTTGATCTTCACTTTCATAATAGGTATAGATATCTGATTCTAAGTGATGTGTAGCTGTTTCAAGTATAATGACCTTTTGGGGACTATTAGAATCGGATGACATGCTTGTACTACTTTCTTTTACGAATTCGATGGTTGCTAAATTAGAAACAAAATACAGGGAGCGTACATCGTTAATAGTAACTCTTAGTGGTTGTTTCTTCTCATCAAGATAGTCACCATTAAATTTGTAAGCAAGTATAATGTCTTTCTCTTTTAGAATATCTGATGTGACATCAATAGCATAACCATCACCAGCTATAAAACGAATCAGACTAAAATCCTTCTGGGAAATTCCTTTTTCCTTAAGTATTGTATCCAATATAACACCTGTAACTTTGTCCACTGACTCTTCACCACTTGAGGATATATGTTTAACTTCAGTCGTAACAGAATCCATTTTAAAAATATCATTATATGGCACTTCAAATTCATTTTCTAATCCAGAAAATATAAGTTCTCCCTCATAAGATAATCCTTTTTTATTGGTATTCATATCGTTATCCGTTGAATTGCTTGTACCATTATCTGATTTCTTACATCCAGTAATGGATAGTACACATAACATGACTATTAAGAATACCTTCCCCACTTTTAAATTCATTTTCATTTTATCCCTCCATTATTTTCCAAACATTTATTGATGCCATTTACAACAGCTTCTGTTGTAAATGTTGCACCTGTAATAGCTACGACATCACCTGAATTTTCCTTTTTCATCTTTACTGTTTGAAGTCTCTGTGTAACAGGTACAAGTAATCGCTCTAGAAACCATTGTTCGTCTACATAACCACCATAATCTTCTGTTTCACCATGATAGAGTATTTTTACTTGTTTAATATCTTGTTCGCCTAGAATGACAAACATTAAAATAGTATCCTCATAACCTTGATTAACAACCATATACCCCTTTTGATTATCTTTTAGTTGATATACTCTCAAAATTTCTTCATCTTCTCTTTTTTCTAGTCGTTCATTGTATGTTGAATCATAGTCTTTTAATATACTTGCGAATTTTTTTTCGTGTTCATTTTGTGTTTCTTTTCTGAAAATTAACCAGATACCTAGTGCACATATGATGACTACAAAACATACTACGATGTTTTTTTTCATAACACCCTCCTCTACAGAATTAAGGTAACGACGTTGTGTCTTCTCAAATGTAATTTTTAGTAGGAAAGTTTCATTATTTTATAACTTAATACTTCTTATAGCATAAAAAAAGCCACCTGAGTTAAAGGAAGCACTAAGAAACCATAAAGATATTTTATGGTTTAATAATTCCTTTCCACAACGGGAGGCATAATCTTTTCAAATTATACCCTATCGGTTTAAGAATCCTGCAAAATTGTTTAGATAAATAAACTCGGAATCACATATTTGGTAATGGTGTCAAAAGTATTTTAGTGTATATCCATTAGAGAAACTTTACTTTTGACGCTTTTACCATATTTAACTATTGTAATAAGTCTTATCAGGTTTATAGTAATAACTAGAAATCCCTTGTAATAATTATATAAGACATAACCATTCTCGTCAACCAATTCACTGCTTATAGCAGAGCCAAAATGACTAAATCACGTTCAAGATTATAAGCAAAAAAAGCTAGATTGAACACCCAACCTAGCTTTTTCCTCTTATTAATTTAATGATTCTTTTGTAAAATATCTAAATCGTACTCTACGACTTCTAATGCATTTCTTAATTTATCGTTATGCTTTTTTCGAACGCATATTTCTCGTTTTTACATCGAATACAACTGCAGCAACAAGTACTAATCCACGAATGATGTATTGATAAGAAACACCTACATTCATGAGGTCCATTCCCTTAGTCAATGATGCCATAACCAAAGCACCAATAATAGACCCTGTTACTTTACCAACGCCACCAGACGCGGATGTACCCCCAACAAAAGCTCCTGCAATGGCATCAAGTTCAAATCCCATACCAGCTGTTGGTGTTGCTGATTGTAATCTTGCAGTAAATAACATACCAGATAAACCAGATAACATACCCATTGAACCAAATACAACAAAGGTAATGAATTTAACACTAATTCCTGATAATTCAGCGGCTTCTGGATTACCACCTACTGCATAGATATGGCGACCTAGTGTCGTATTCTTAGTCACGAAGTTGTAGATCACAACAACGATGGCAACAATGACAGCGGTCCAAGAGAAACCTTTAAAACTAGCTAACTTCCAGATGAAGTACATAACAATCACGGATACAAACGCTAACTTAGCTATAAAGATAGGTAATGTACTTACACGTAGTCTATAAGCAACTTGTTTATTACGATTTTTAATTTCCATAATAATAAAGATAAGAACAACTGCCGCTCCAATAATCATCGTCAACACATGTAAATTATCATTGTTAAATAGATCTGGAATATAACCATTTCCTACAGCATTAAAAGCATCACTATCTGTAAAGATAGTGGCACTATTGGTTGTACGTATCAGTAATCCTCTAAAAATAGTCATGGCAGCAAGTGTTGCCACAAAAGCAGGAATTTTAATTTTTGCAACAAGAGTTCCTGTCCAAACCACTCCTATTAGAGCTCCAAGCATAAGCACTACTGGAAAAATAAGATATAATGGCATGCCAACTTTAGAGCTTAATATAGCTGCTATAGCACCTAAAAATCCAGCTATATAACCTACCGATAAATCAATGTGTCGAATAACAATAACCAGTGTCATTCCCACAGATAAAACTGCAATATAGCCAGTCATATCAATAAGGTCGGATATTACCCTTGGTGTTATGAATAATCCATTTGTAAGGGTTGTAAATATAATGATGATTATGGCAAGTGCAATGTACATTCCATAATCTCTTATGTTATCTTTTATTGCTGATGTAAAATCCTTAAACATGTTAATCCTCCTATACTGTCGCCATTTCCATTATATTTTCTTGAGTAGCTTCCTCGATTTTCAGTTCTCCTGTCATCTTACCTTCTGCCATAACATAAACACGATCACTCATGCCAAGGACTTCTGGTAATTCTGATGAAATCATAATAACACTCAATCCTTTAACAACAAGTTCATTCATAATGGTATAAATCTCGTATTTAGCCCCAACATCAATACCTCTAGTTGGTTCATCAAGAATAAGAATATTCGGATCAACAAATAGCCACTTACCTAGAGCAACCTTTTGTTGGTTTCCACCACTTAGGCTACTTACTTTCTGTTCAATTGAAGGGGTCTTAATATTTAAAGATTTACGATATTTTTCTGCGACTTTAATTTCCTCATTTTTATTAACTACAAATGCATCTGAAATATTCTTAAGATTAGCTAAAGTAATGTTTTGTTTCACATCTTCAATGAGAATTAAACCATTCCCTTTTCTATCTTCTGATACATAGGCTAATCCGTTTTTTATAGCTTGTTTTGGACTTTTTATTACTGTTTTTTTGTTATTAATCTTCAGTTCTCCAGATATTTGATAATCTCTTGAATTGCCAAAAATGCTATGAGCAAATTCTGTTCTACCTGCGCCCATCAATCCTGCAACCCCTACGATTTCACCTTTTCGAATATTGAAATCCACATCTTTAACGACATATCTACCTAATTTTCTATCAAATGCGGACCAATTATTTACCTCAAGCTGTATATCTCCAAAATTCTTTTTTTCACGTTTAGGAAAAATATCATTGATTTCTCGGCCAACCATGTATTTTATGATATCTCGTTCATTAATTTCGCCTTTTTCTGCACTCAGTGAACAAATGGTCTGTCCATCACGAAGCACCGTAACTGTATCAGCAATATGGATAACTTCCTTTAGTTTATGTGAAATCATAATAGACGTTACCCCTTGCTTCTTCAAGTCTTTCAGTAGTTCCAATAAGTTTTCGCTATCATCTTCATTAAGAGCCGCTGTTGGCTCATCTAAAATTAGTAATTTTACATCTTTGCTAAGAGCCTTAGCAATTTCTATTAATTGTTGTACACCAACACCAAGATCGATTATTTTTGATGCGGGATGCACAGCAAGTTTTACTTTTTTAAGCATCTTAGCTGCTTCAACTTTTGTATCATGCCAATCTATGACACCATTTTTCTTAATCTCATGTCCAAGAAAAATATTCTCATACACAGTCATTTCTGGGACGAGGGCAAGTTCTTGATAAATAATTGCAATACCTTTGTTTTCACTATCGCTGATACCTTGAAAACTCTGTACGTCTCCATCAAAAACGATATCACCCGTATAGTTCCCTTTGGGATACACACCACTTAAAACCTTCATGAGTGTTGATTTTCCAGCTCCGTTTTCACCGACTAGACAATGTATTTCCCCTTCCTTCACTTGGAAATTCACATTATCAAGTGCTTTAACACCTGGAAATTCTTTTGTAATATTTCTCATTTCTAATATATTTGCCATTTCATAGCTCCTATCACATGTCTAAATATATCATAATAGTGATAGGCTAATGCCCATCACTATTATCTATTAATCAGGGGGGGGGTTTTTATGCTTTAAAACGTTGTTTACTACTTACAGTCCTTTGAATTCTGAAGCATTGTAGTACCCAGATTCAATGATTGTATCTTTTACATTTTCTTGATTTACAGTTATAACTTTAATGTCTTTTGCTTTAACGTCAACTTTACCATTATCATACGAACCATTTGTTTCGATACTTTTACCATCTAATACGCTAGTTGCTGTATCAATAGCTCCTGCTACAAGGTCTCTAACATCTTTAAGAACTGTCATGCTTTGTTTTCCATCGATCACATATTGGATTGAAGGGATTTCAGCATCTTGACCTGTTATAAAAATCTCTACACCATCTTCTTTTGCAAATTGGTCATAGATTGAACGTGCTGTACCATCATTTGGAGCTAAGATAAATGTCTTACCTTCTGGAGGAGCTGCTGTAATATGAGATTCTGCTTTTGACTTAGCAACTTCTGGTTTCCAGTCTGTTGTAATCTGCTCAATGATTTGACCCATTTCTTCACGAGTAAGTTCTGCTTTATCTTTGTATTCAACTGCTTTTGATGAGTTTTGAACAACGAATGTACCATCTGCAATCTTAGGTTGTAACTTATTCCATGCACCTTCAAAGAATAAAAATGCATTGTTGTCAGTCGCTGCACCTGCATATAGGTATAATTTTTCACCTGTTCCACCAGCTAATTGATCCACAAGGTATTGACCTTGAGCTTCACCAACTGATACAGAGTTAAAAGTGATATAGTAATCAACTGCATCTGTATTCGTTACAAGTCTATCATAAGAAATAACAGTGATACCTTCTTCTTTAGCTGCTTCAACTGCCGCTGCTGCTGCTGCACCATCATGTGGTGTTATAATAAGTACTTTAATACCTTTTGAAATTAGTGTTTCAACATTTTGCTTTTCTCTGGCTGAGTCTCCTTGGCTAAAAAGAATTTCAACTGATTTATCTGTACCTTCTAAAGCAGCTTTGAATCTTGCTTCATCTTGTACCCAACGTGGTTCTTCTTTTGTAGGAAGAACAATACCGATATCTACTAAACCATCTTTTTTATCTTCTGCCTTTGGTTTGTCAGTTGTTGCTGATGTACCTTCTGATTCTTTCACTTCTTTTTTACTACATCCTGAAATCACACTAACTGATAATGTAAGCATAAGAAATAATACTAATAGTTTTTTCATTTTTTATCCTCCAATTAAATAATAGATTATGTATTACATGAACTAGTATATCTATAAAAGAGGTTTTACTCCATGACCATGAACAGGTAAAATCTGTACAAATTTAATTTCTTGTGTTTTTTTTAATTTTTAAGGCTAGGAATTTAATCTTAAGTTTGTTCAGAGATTAATTTAATCTTAAATATGTGCTAATATATAAACAAACAGGGTGTCACATAAAAAGCCTAGTCATGCCTTGCTTTTTATGTGACACCCCTATATTCACCTATGATTAGGTTTCCTTAATTACCGCGATAAATATCTTCTCGTTGATGAAAAGCATCATCGATTACTGTTTCCTCTAATGTATCTAGCGTTACAGATAATACATCCAGTTTAATGTAGGGAACATCGAATAAGCCGTTATTAATCAATTCATATGAATTGATTTCTTCGCCATTGACTAAATCGATAGCAAGTAGGACTGCTGATTCTGCCAGTAGTCGAATCGGTTTATAGACAGTCATATATTGTGTTCCTTCTACAATGCGTTGGCAAGCACTGATATCTGCATCATGACCAGCCACGTACACACTTCCACCTAACCCTTTTTCAGATAATGCTTGAATAGCAGCTTCAGCCAGGCGATCATTAGCACCAATAATTGCATCTACTTGGACACCTTCATTCAATGCTTTCAATACAATGTCATAGGCATACTCTTCTCTCCACTTATTAGCCCACTTATCTTCAACAATATTAATTTGTCCATTTTGAATAAATGGTTCTAGAACGCTCATGTAACCATCTCTAAACATGGATGAATTATTATCATCTGGCGATCCATTTATAATGATGTAATTCCCTTCAGGTACAACTTTTGTCAAAGCTCTAGCTTGAAGTTCGCCCACCTTAAGGTTGTTAAAAGAAATATAAGCATCGAGATCAGCATTATTAATCAGTCTATCATAAGCAATAACTTTAATCCCTGCTTTTTTGGCTTCGCCGATTGCTTCACTAATGCCATCTTTGTCATATGGAATAACAACCATAACATCTACTTGCTTTTCTATAAGCAAGCGAATCTGCTTAATTTGAGTGTCATTATCTTCATTAGCATTATAGACGATTACATCAACATTTTTTTCTTTTGCTTTAGCTTGGAAAATTTCTTGATCTCTTTGCCAACGCTCAATAACTAGATTATCAGCACAAAAACCAATGGTGATTTTACCATCATCTTCTAGAGTCTCTTCTTTTTGAAGACCGTAGATTATAAGGATCATAAGACTCAGGCAAAGAAATACAGTTATAACTACCCCATAAGTATTTAACTGTTTTTTACCTATTTTCATCGTTACCCCACCTTTTAAATAATTATAAGCTTATATTCACGCTTATAAATTATCTTATTTATATTCAGTTGGTGAAACACCAACCAGTTTCTTAAATAAACGACTAAAATAATTCGGATCATTATAACCGATTTGATAACAGATTTCTTTCACAGAGTACTTATTCGTTCTAAGCATTTCTTTTGCTATATCAATTCTTTTTTTGCGGACATATTCAACAAAACTAAGTCCGATTTCATCTTTAAAAATTTTACTAAAATATTGTGGACTTACGGATACCTCTTTGGAGATATCAATTAAGCTAAGTTCTTCTCGTAAATGTTCATCAATATAGTTTTTGGCATTTAATACGATTCTTGAAATATGTTTACCCTTTTTACTTTGTACCTTTTCAGATATATAGCTGACTTTTCTTAGACACCAGTTTTGAAGTGATACAATTGTTTCTAAACGGTTCAAATCATTTAAGTAGCTTGAATAGCCAACAATTTCTTCTTGCAAGTCGTTTCGATAAGAACAACTAAGAACCATTACCATCAATTCAAGAATTGTATTTCTAACATTGATCATGTCACCATGAAACTTCTTATTTATTTTATTGAAAAATGTTTTCATTTCATTGACTAATTGCTCTTCATCACCTAATTCAAGCAACTTAATGATATGGGTCTCATCTTCCTTAATATCAATATAGGTATAATCATCACTAGAATTATCTTTTTCAGAAATATCATTAATATGGACAATATGTTCATCTGTAATTCGGTTTAGACTGAACATGGCCTCTTCTAAGGAATTTTTAGTTTTGTCAAGAGCATAGCAGGAACCAATACCAATATATATATTACTATCGACCAATAGTTTAATGGCATTATAAATCGAATCTGCTAATTCAAAAGCTTTTATTCTTTGCTCATATTCAGATTCTGTATGATTTTCATAAATTAAAACAGTGATTTGATTAACGATCATTGGTCCTACAATACATTTGCACTTGTATTTAATAGCACTTTGAACCTTAGGATAAAAAGATTGTCCTTTTATGCCCGTACCAATTTTATTTTGAAGATCTGAATGTTTTCCTTCTCCAAACTCGATGATCATCACATAACCTTTTTCATTTTTCACTTCGAAAAGATCATGGTATTTATTTAACTCATCACGATAATCCGTGTTGAGTAGCAATGAGTAAATAAACCCATGTTCTAAAACAGGTATTATTTTCTCTAATTTTTCTCTATTTTTAATCTCCCGAAGCCTTTGATTTCGTTCAACCAAAATCTCATTCTTAATCTTATTTAATACCTCTGTTACCTTATCTGGATTTATGGGTTTTAAAATATAATCACTAACACCAAGTTCTACTGCTTGTTTAGCATACTCAAATTGTTCATATGCAGAAATGATGACAAACCTGATATCTATATGGCGTTTCTTAATAGCTTCTATAGCTTCTATACCATTAATTCCTGGCATCTTAATATCCATAAGTACAATATCAGGGTAATATTGTTCACAAGCAGCAATTGCTTCACGACCGGAGCTAGATGTGGCAACAACCTCGATATCATCTAACGTATCTTCTATTAAAAATTTCAGTCCATCTAACACAATCTGTTCATCATCTACTATTATTAATCGGTACATATTTGCCTCCATTAGATCTCATGTGGTAATTTAATTGTTATTTTAACGCCTTGGTTTAATCTACCTTCCATAGTAAATATATCTGTTCTATGAAAATATAATTCTAATCGATCACGTACATTACGTATGCCGATTCCTGCTTCTTTGTCTTTATCTTGACCTAGTTCTTTATTATGATTCCTACTTAATACTTTTTCTATTAAAAAATCATCCATGCCTCTTCCATTATCTTCAACTACGATACATACTTCATTGAAAAAATGTTTCGTTGTGACTTTAATGGTACCTCCTTCTTCAAGCCCGCTAAGTCCATGTATATAGGCGTTTTCAACTAATGGTTGGAGGATTAGCGGAGGCACCTTTCTTTGGAGTGTTAATGGGTCTACATCTAATTCAAATTGAATTCGATGGCCGAATCTTACCTTAAGCAAATCATAATAATCTGATATATTTTTTACTTCCTCTGCTAATGTACAGGTAGAATCCATTTTTTGAATATTATATCTAAAAAGCCTAGACATACTCTCAAGAAATTGCCCCGTTCGTGTTGCTCTTTCCATTATAGACAATTGCACACCAGCATTAATCGTATTAAAAAGAAAATGTGGATTGATCTGAGATTGAAGGGCATACAACCTTGCATTATCGAGAAGGTGTTCCATTTTAACATTTTTTAATTGCTCATCTTTAAGTTTTGTTTCTGTTTCTGCTATAATTTTTACTTCCGTTACATAGTCCTTAATATTGTTCTTCATTTTATTAAATGCAATGGCTAATAATTTGAATTCATCATCAAGTTCTAGATGTATATCCTGGACATCAAAATTCCCTTTTGAGATTTCTTCAGCAACATGGGAAAGTTGACTAAATGGTTTTACCATTCTGGCTGTAATTAAGTATACAATAAGTAAGGATATGATGATTAAACTAATGACAATAATGTAGGTAATAGTCTGTAGAAGATATGTCTGATTAACAAGTTCAAGATAAGATTTTGAGTTTCTAGATAGTTGTATCGAATTAAGTTTATCAATATACTCAAAAATAAAACTTTTTATGTTCTCGCTTTTCTCGTAGCTAACATAATATTTCGATACATTTCTCTGTCGTTTAGAGGAGATTGCATCTCCTGCTTGATTCATGTATTCTTTCGATAGATTCTTAATATTTTTCATAAGAACATCTTCCATACTATAAATGTTCTCGTAATCTCCTTCTAATAGATTGGATAATTGTTGGCGATTAATATTAAAATTGTTTAATTTAGTAGAACTTTTTGAGCTTAAGTAACCCAGTAAATCATCATCAAGTTCTGATACCACAGACTTAATATCAGATAAGTAGATATGCTTTTCGAACATAACAGCGATCTGTCCTTTATACCTTTCCATAATGAATAACGAATAGACACTAAGAGTTGTCATAAGCAAAATAACGCCTAATGAATAAACGATTAAATTGTTCTTAATAGAGCTTGCTCTATTCATTTTCGTCATTTGAATCACTCATTTCGCTTATATAATCAAGCACATTCGTTTCATCTACAACTTGAATATCTGTATTGATGTAACTGGAAACAAATTGATTGGTTCTATACTCATTAAATGCCTTTATGGCTTCTCTTCCAATATCCTCATGGTCAGTCACAATTGAAGCCTCAATAATATTACCTTTTTTAATATATTCTATTATTTCTATATCATTACCATACCCTATTAAAACAACATCATTCACTAGGTTATTATCAATCAAAACTTGAGCCACACCTAATGTATTCTCACCATCTGTGCAAAAAACACCATTAATGTCCTTATTTCCCAGTAATATTTCCGTTGCCGCAGTCTCAGCACTTAGTACCCCTTGCTCTGTATATTCAATAATATCAAGGGTAAGATTTGAACGAGACTTCAGTACTTCTTTTAATCCAAGTAACATCATTTCTTCTTTAATGGTTCTATCTTTACCATAGCTTTTCTGATCGATGACTGCAATTTTACCACCATCACTTAGTAAGCTAGCAAAGCTTTCACCTGCTAACTGTCCAATATCATAACGATTCACACCCACATAACAGATTCTTGGACTCTTAGGAACATCTTCATCAATTGTTATAATAGGAATATCAAGCTCACTGATTTCTTTAATTTTCCTAATTAATCTATCGTCATTAAAGGCATGTACAATGATGCCATTGACCTTAGAATACTTTGCTTTATCAAGTGCAATAATAACATCTTCATAATAATTGGTTCGATCTACTCTATTAATTTCAACTGCAATATTAAACCCTGCTGCTGCGTCTAATATGCCTTTATCAAATGCTTCATCATAAGTCTGATTGGAGTCATCAATGATGACCATAATATGTTCCTTGGCTCTTTCCTTTGAATCCCATAAATATTCACCTTTTGATGATTTAGCAATTTCGTTAGATATAGAAATCCCAGCTATTAATGAACCCATTAAGATGACTATCAATATAAGAAGAAGACCATAAATAAGTCTTTTTTTATCCATGTAAACACTCCTATTCAATCATACCCTTTTATTTTACATGGGTTTATTCGTAAAAAGGAAACAATTTTATAGACAAATTTAATAAACATTAGCATTTATTTATTATATGATTATTTCCTTTATCTTAAAAGGCTCTTGGAAAATAAAAACAACTTATGATAATAAAATCATAAAGAAATATAAAAGTCAAGTTCGTTTATTCAATTTCTCCCTTATGAACGTCTTTTTTAGTGAACAGTTTCATTATTTATTAAAAAACAAGTTGGTATCCTTGAACTATTAATAGGATACCAACTTTGTTTTTTTAAGCTCTTTTAGTTTATGATTACTTATGACTATTTATGTTTTATATATACAAATCAATAATGGGAGATTTTTCACTAAAGTTACGTCTAGAGTTTCTAAATGTTGACTCCATATGTTTCTTTTGAACATTTACGTTTTCTAGTGCATGATCGATCACCTTTTGTGTCTTGCCTAAGAAATTAATAAGCTCTTGAGGTTTGACTGACTTTAAACCATTCTTTTCAATTTTATTTAAGTAAGTTATCTTATCATTAAATTGAAATGACTTGTTTTTCTTAGTCTTCTTTTTTTGATTCGTTAAAATTTTTAACAGTTTCATTTGCTCTTTTAGTTTGCTAAGATATTTTGATATTTTTGGGGTTAATGTTTTTTTACTATCATTAGCTAATGTACCTTTGCCATCCGCCTCCATATCCATAGGTTCTGGTTCATCCATAGATTCCAGATGAGAATCATATCTTTCGATAATCGAATCGAACTTAGCCCAATTCTTATCTGCTGATTTATAATCTCCTTTTTCTTCAAATGAAAGGGCTTGATTTCTAAATTTTTCTAAATTTTGTATGTCTTTTTTATCAAATTCACCCGTTACATCCTTTTTAAATCTTTGAAAATCCAAGTCGTCTAACTCGCGATCTGTAAATTTTGATTTTATGAGGGTATCAAACCTATGCATTGCTTCATTCGCTAATTTAGTATCTCCTTTTTTATCATAAGCTAACTTTTTATCATATTCTGTTTTGAGTTTTTCCAGATCTTCTTTAGAAAGCTTTGAGTCCATTCCATGGGTTAACTCCTCAAAACTCTCTATTTTTTCGGTTTTCTCAAATTCATTCATCATCATTGTTTTTACATCTTTTACTGTGTTGCTCGCCTTGACTAGACATTCTTCTTCTCGTTTCAGCATTGAATATACCTTTGACGTATTAGATTGTTTAGTATTCATTCCTTTGATTGAGTTTGTTTTTATAGATACATTGAATCTTCCACCATTATTTATTTTAAACTTTGAATTTGAGGTAATAATGGTTGCTTTTGATAGTGGATTATTTCTTTGTAGAAGTGTTAATTGCTGATTTTGAAACAAACTATTATTCATTTTAAGTTGCATGGAATTTTACCTCCATTTTCTTCATATGTTTCACTCCTTTTTCGAATTTCCTGTATTTTCATACAGGTATTACATAATGATAATAATAGTTTAATTTAATCATATATCCATCGTGTATCCATTTTATAACAATAAAAAAAGGCTATCCTATTTTATCTTAAGGGAAAAATAAAATTCTACGCCATTTTTTATATTCTTAACACCAAAATCAGAGTCATGTAACTCTAGGATATTCTTCACGATGGTAAGCCCTAGTCCACTTCCACCTAAACTACGATTTCTTGATTTCTCAGCTCTATAAAACCTATCCCAAATTTTGTCTAAATCCTCTTGGTTAATTTGAATGCCATAATTTTTTATGGAAACATATAGATTGTCCTTATTGTGTTCTGACGTTATCTTAATTTTTTCACCATTAGGCGAATATCTAATCCCATTACTTAAAAGATTAATCATGACTTGTTCGATCTTGTTTTTATCTCCAATGACTGTTTGATCTTCTATCCTTAGTTCTAAGCTCATGTTTTTATCTGTAAATGGCTTCTCAAACTTACGCATCAATGTTTCCATTAATTGTTTGATATTAAAATCACTTAGATTCAATTTATAACTTCCTGTTTCAAGTCTAGATAACTCAATCGTCTCAAGAACAAGCCCATTTAGCTTATCTATTTCGTCGGACATCACATTAATATAATACTCTGGTTCTTTTTCATAAACACCGTCACTGATAATCTCCAAAAAACCCGATATAATACCAAGAGGTGTTTTAAATTCATGGGACAAGCTGGTTAATAAATTTCTCATTCTTTCTTCATTTTCTGCTCTTTTGATAGCTTCAATAGCCAATTGGTCGTTAGAAGATTCTAATGTCTCAATTGCTGTTGATAAATTGTTGGAAATGCTATTCAGACTATCCGATAAAGTACTTAATTCATCATTTGTGCTTATATCTGTCCGTTTTGTAAAATCAAGCTCTGATATGCTTTTTGCCGAATCAATAAGCTTTATTAATGGATTTGTAATCCACTTTGAATAAAAATAGACAAGCACTAATACTAACATCAGTTGAAATATAAATATATAATAATAATACCCGTTTAATATTTGAAAGGCATCATGAATGTTTTCAAGGGTAAATAGTGAGAATGCATAGGTTGAATGACCACCTTCCCCTTCTATTTTTCTTGCTAGTACAACAAGGCGCAAACCTGAATATTCCTCAGTAAATTCATATCGACCTTCTTCAAAGATAGCTTTATCCATTTGGGAATTTTGACCTTCTTCGATCCAATACCTTTTTACTTCGTTTAATAATTTCTCTTGCTGATAACTGAAAACCCCTTGATCTCTAACGATAAAATTTCTTGTTATAACTTTACCGCTTAATTCAACAATGGCTTTTGTATTATTATTATATAATTCATCCCAAGTACCATATGCTTCATCGTTTACAAATGACGTATTCCTTGTTTTAATTTCTAAAGGTTCTACATAATCCGTACCTTTGACTGCCATGCCTACGACATCCATTTGTTCACCGATATTTATTTTATGATACGGATTCCTAAAATTCCCTTCTTCATCAATGAGGAAATCTATACCTATTTTATATTCTTTTTCGTCGCTATCTCTTATGGTGCTATAATTAAACGCTTCAAAAAAAGCATCATTTAAAATCTCATTATTTGCATTTAAAATAAGGATTGAAGCGCCATTTTCATTTTGATAATCCATTGTTTTTTGATTTAACTGTGAATGCGTCCATTTATGTTCATTATAATCCTCATAAAGCTGATTAAAATGCTTTTCTATTTTAGAAACTTTCATATTTGCATAAATGTCTTCTAAGAAAAAATTCTGAAGCACAAGTTGAACAAGCATAACCAAAATAAATATACCGACGATGGTTGAAAATATTTTTTTTACAATACCATTATGCATGTGTATACACCTCAAATTTATAACCCACAGATACTACAGTTTCGATAAAAACAGCATAATTTGCTAATTTACTTCTTAACTTTTTAATATGATTATCAATCACTCTTGTTTCTCCATCGAAATCATATCCCCATACATGATCAAGGATTTGGTTTCTTGTTAGAGCAATACCTTTATTAATGACTAGGTATTCTAGTAATTCAAATTCTTTGGGAGCAAGCTTAATTTTCTCCTCATTTATGTAAAGCTCTCTACCGTCCAGATCTATTTTAAATGTGTTATATATTAAAACGTTCTTATCATTTTCTTCTTTAAGCCTTTCAAATAACCTTTTTATTTTTGCTAAAAGAATTTTTGCCTTAAAAGGCTTCGTCACATAATCATCTGCTCCAAGTTCATACCCTTTTACCTGATCCATTTCTTTTTCTATGGCAGTTAGTATGATAATGGGTACTTTTGACTTTTCTCTAATTCTTTTACAAACTTCAAAGCCATTTAATTTAGGCATCATCACATCAAGTATGATAAGATCAATTTTATTTTCTCTAAATTTCTCTAAGGCTATTTCACCATTATGTGCTTCAATGACTTGATATCCTTCTTTCCTCAAATATAGGCAAATGAATTCACGCATTTTACTTTCATCTTCAACAACTAGTACATTTTTTCCCAAAATATTCACCTTCCTAAGATAGAAAAATGTCTTTCCTCATCACAGTTTTTTACACACTAATAACTCCTTGGTCCTTTATACTGTTTATATGGCTTATCTTTTTTGGGGTTCATCATTCTTATGGCATATGCTGGACAACTATTGATACACCGTAAACAGACGGTACAATTTCCATGTGATTCAACTGCCCCACCATTATCTGGTAAAGATAAGTTTTTCGTTGGACATAGTTTAACACATTTTCCACACTTAATACATGCATTTTTATTAATTTTTATATCGTACTTTCCCATCATACTTTTATTGGATATTCTTTGGAAGCCACCTATAAGGGTATTAACTATATCTGACCCTTCGAGTTTTCTAATGCTTTTATTTATATTTTTTACAATATCATCAAGTTTAGTATTTGCTTTCCATTTCATCTTTCTTATTTTATCATCCGATGGTATTTTAAAACCTGGTATTATGGTGTTAAAATTACATGGCATATACACGTTGTATGCCCAAACAAGGTCAAGGTTCATTTTTTCACAGTATTTCTTTACAATTAAAGCGCCATCTCCACTATACATGGCTACTGATGTGATGCAAAAGGACTGCTTTCTTTTTGTTAACTTGTTGTGTGATAGAGCCATAAGGTATTTTTCATATACTTTAGGCATATCTGAGCCATAAATGGGATAGAAGAAACCTACAAGATCTGCTTCTTCAAATAATATAGCGGTTTCACTAACTGTATAGTCTTCAATTGAGATCATTTTAGCATCATGCTCTTGTGCAATCAATTTGGCTTCGAGTTTTTCGGCAACCCATTGTGTGTTACCCGTGCCACTAAAGTATACGCCTACAATTTTCATAGTTTTCTCCTTTCAAAATGATAGTTTAGTTCTATGTTTTTTTACCTATTGCCCAAGCAAGTCTAGGATCCTTTTTAATGCCATAACCAAAACCCTGTCATAAGGTGTTCCCTTAAATCTTGGTTTGTACATCAATATCAACTCCTTATATGGTCTATGAGTCAATATTAACATCACCATCTATTTAATACTTGATAATCATTGCTCTTTTTGAATGGGTATCCAAATGGACATCTCACCTTTTTCATCTGCAATGGAAAAATCTTTACTGCATGTCTCTACGACATAGCCATCACCCAGTTGATAACCTGATTTTTTTAACCATGTAAAATAAATGTAACTGTATATCTTGTAGACAAAGCTAAAACTATCTTTCATGGTAAAGATAGCATATAAGCCTTTGTCAATCTCAAAAGTCTCAAGAGCCGTAGCTTTTCCATCAATGCATACTTTCGGAAACCCTACGAACAGATCATACTGTTGTTGAACTTCTAGGTCTATGATATCTTGCTTCTTCTGTAACCAAACCGTATAAGCATAATCTCCACTTACTTTCATGTCATTTTTAGCACAATAGATTTTAAAGTCATTCCATATCTTGCCCAACTGATTATCCTTAAAATTGGTTGCAGCTCTTCTACCAACAAGTAATAATGGCTCATATGTTTTAATGGTTGGTATCAACTCGAAATGGCTTTTGGCACCTTCCAAAAATCCTCGGTCTATACGATCTTTTCTTAGAAAGGGATTCTCTCTGTTATGCTTACGATATTGACTGGGGGTTTGATAGAAATAGCTTTTAAATGCTCTCGTAAATGCTTCATGGCTCTCATACTGACAATCATATGCCACATCAATTACCTTATCATCTGTTTGACGCAATCGATCCCCAATGAGTGTAAATCTGCGTTTCTTAATATAGTTTCCAACCGTTTCATGGGTTCCCGCTAGAAATATCCGATGAAAATGATATTTGGAAATCTTAACATGGTGAAAGACCTCTTCATACACACATGTCTCAAATATATGATCTTCCATAAAAGCTATTGCCTCAAGTATAACATTGATGTAATCCATATAATCCTCCACAACACCTAATTGATAGTGTTTTTATAAATCATTTCTACATGAGAGATACTATCTTCTATATACACATCCGAAGTTACTACAAACCCCAAACTTTCATAAAAATTCACCAAATATTCCTGTGCTGAAATTCTAATCTCTTTTTCATTTAGATGCTGTTCAATAAAATCCATCGCTTTTAGTACGATTTCCCTGCCTAATCCTGTTCCTCGATATTGCCTATCTACCAACACTCTTCCTATTGAAATCTCATCATAAGAAACCCCCTTATCTAAAATGCGTAAATAAGTAACAATCTTACCATTCTCTCTACCAAACATATGAAATGCTCTTCGATCTTTTTCATCACAATCTTGGTAAATACTCTCTTGCTCTAAAACAAATACTTCATTTCTCATTCTTAGAATGTCATACATCTCATCTACATTTAATTCTTTAAATTGCTTTATTTGAAAGTTCATTATTTTGACCTCCTTGTATTTGTAAATATTTATTTTTTTATCTATTTGTGATGGACTATATATTTATCCTGTTTGTCTTATAACAATGACAAAACTAACACCCTCATCCGTGTTCTTGGCAAATATATCACCATTCATTTTCTTCATGATCTGCTTTGATATACTGTTATGACAATTATTCTTCTTATCATATCATACCCTCGAATCGATATCCAACACCCCATACCGTCATGATAGCTTTTGGTTCTCTGGGCTTTATTTCAATTTTCTCTCTTAATTTATTAATATGAACGGTAAGGGTTGAATTTTAGCTAAAACTTTCCACACCCCACACCATTTTGTTTAACAAATCCCATTTCCATCACCGTGTCAGCTTCTGATTTTCCATTACTATTTAAATAAACCTTTGATCCTTAAAAATTAATCATTTCACTTGTCTGTTGTTGTTTGACTAATGTATTATTATCATTCTACCACCTCTACTTTTCATCTATTGATACCAACTATATCATAGTAACTATTAAGAAATCCTTAAGTTTTTTAGTATAAATAATTTATTCTATTACTATATAATAGTCTGTCGCAAAAGTCACCCTAGTTAAACTAGGATGATTTTCTTTATCCTTGTTACCAAAAACTTGAAATAGATAATGAGATATGCTAGAGTACATTTAAAGATACGTCAACTTTGGTTAACATTGTGCTCGTGTTGTCACCAAAAAACATATAGGGAATGCTATGATTATAATAAGGAGGGATATTATGAAAAAAGGTTTAATTGCCATAATCGTATGGTGCATGATCATGACTATAGGTGGATGCTCATCTAACAGTAGTGAGCATACGATTAATGAAAAAGACAAGATAAATAGCACAGATACACAAAAAAACGAAGAAACCACAGTTGTTCTTGAAGAAGAAGCCATTGTCGGCGATCTTGCTATTACTGTTACTGGTATAGACTATACGAGTAAGATCCGTGACGGTTCATTCAGTGTTACAGCAGATGAAGGTAATACATATGTCCTGTTACAAATGGAAATTGAAAATAAAGGTAAAGAAGCTATAACCCTTGGTAATATCATGACAGATTCTATCGGTATGTACATGGAACTCACCGTTGATGACCAGATATTTCAACCTTCCACTTCTCTGTTAGGTAAGGATTTAGTCAGTAAAACCGTCGACCCACTAGCTAAGGTAACTGGTATTCGTTATTTCCAAGTAAGTCAGGCATTGGTTGAAAATGCTACGGCTATAAAGGTTAAAATTAGGAATGAGAAAAAGAGTAAATCGTATTTTGTTATACAATTACCTACGAGTCAAGAAGTGGCTAGTCAGATCAAACACCTTAAGATGGAAGAAGTCTTCACTATTAATAACTTCCAGTGTACAGCAGTAAAATTTGAATTTACTGATAAGATATCCGATGGTTTGTGGAGTGTAGATGCAGAAGATGGTGAGCAATTTGGTTTATTATGGTTAAGTGTAACCAATGAAGGTAACGAAGCTCATAAACTCATAGATAATTTTAATTCAGCCATTAGTATGACCCTCATATATAAGGATGAATACCGTTATAACTATAACACCTCTCTAACACTGAAAAAGGACTTGAGTACAAAGTCTATTGAACCCCTTAAGACCGAGGAAGGTTTTATATATTTTGCTGTACCAGAAGTAGTCACTGGTGAAGGCTCACTTCATGTGGAGATACAAAATATAAATGATGTACGTGAAAAATATATCGTATCTATTCCATAGACTGGTCTATCGGTATATAACGCTAAACCCCTTGACATTTTTACATTCAAGGGGTTTGCTATGTATTGGTTCCGTTCATTTACTATCGTTAGAAATATAGGTAGAAGAATCCAATTGGTTTACAAAATATCTTTTCTCTGGTATTGATTATACGTAACAATCAAACCACTGATCACAACAACCACCGATATAACCATAAAGATCCATTCAATCCCCCTATCAAATAGAATATCTGAGGCGTCAAAATAGGCAAAAGGAGTTATATACTTTATAAAATCCAGCTTGTCAGAAAATTGCCTTGCTATGGATAGCAAGTACATCACTAACAAAACAGCCGTTGCTATGGACGACGCTTTTTTAGATGATTTGGTAAGAGCTGATAAAGCTAACCCTATGCTAAAAAATACACACTGCAATATTAATAAAGTTCCCATCAAGTAGATTATAAGGCAAGTCACTGACTCACCTGTATTATTTGCGGCAACAAATAAAATGGATGTTACCGTTAATACAACATTGAGGATCACCAAATTGATAAAAGCAGCAATAATTTTACTGGTAATCATCTGTTGTCTGGTTATGGGTTTTACCATCAAGAAATCTGCTGTTTTATCTCTTGCTTCCTTAGCGATAATTGTTGCTCCAAGCATGGAAGCATGAATACCTAACAATAATATAAAAAACACATTATAAACGCTAAAGTAGCCTCTAATATCGGTTAATGAAATCGTAGCAAAACCAAATATTTTTTGCATGAAGTCTGGTAGTACTTCCATGGCTTTATTCGCTTCTTCTCCCATAGTTGAAAAAGCTGCAAATTCCATCATACCCATTGCTAAAAAAACGATAATACTGATACTCCAGATCATCAGTGTCTTAAAATTAGCACGCAACTCCCTTAATATTATATTCATACTAATTTCTCCTTTCTACCAATGATTTTCTATATAGCTAAATGATTCTTTACTGTTCATCCATAATATCCTTTTATTTTTTACAACTTAGTAATAGGTTACTAAAATTCGCCCAAGTAATTGATGATTCCATAACTTTGTTAATGAAAATGATGATTTCATTCCTCAAGAAATGTATCTACTTGTTCTCTATTTATCCCTGCAACCTACTTCATGATTTATTATTCTTACACATACAGTATCATACATTAATAAATATATCTATAGAAAGAAGAACTTTCTTACACTAAAAAAGGAACATACCCTTTTGATATGATCCCTTTTACTGATGATATTTTTAAGCACTTAACACGTCAAGAATTTCATCATATTTTTCTTCACTAATAATATACTTCTTTCGTATCACTGTGAACGCTACCAACATACAAAGCATAGGTACTAAGCCCATACCTATTCGTAACATAAGTAACATGGTTGGTGTTGCTCCGGCAAGAATTGCATTGGCTTGAACGGAGATATCACTAACCAACCCTTGTGCTTTTTGAATCTCCAGATCTGCAACTTGTTGTGAATAAACGAAAACCCCTGATGTAATGAGCACCAAGGTAACTATACCCTGTTGAAATGCAGCACCTAATTTTGTCATAAAAGGCCGAACAGAAAACACAATACTTTCATTACGTTCCCCAGTATGCAATTCATTGTATTCAATGGTATTAGCCGTCATAACAACAAGAACAACAAAGAACGTACTATGTCCGAAAAAGACTAGAAACGCACTTATGTAGAGTATTACTTCAACCATTGGTATAATGTAACCTAACGACAAGAAGGTTATGTAACCTATACACGATAAAATTACCCCTATTGTCATTATTTGCATACGATTGAACTTCTTAGTAAAAAGTGAAAACATACCAAGTGCAGTTAACGTTCCTAAACCAAAGAAAACAGTAAATACCGTTAATTGAATACCTCCGTAACCAAATTCAAAATAGAAGAAGTTTAAAGCAAATGCTACAAATAATTCACTAGCTATGGTATGAAGCAATATGCCAATTGTAACAACCACTAACTGGTCATTCTTAAATAGAATTTTGAACATTTTCTTTATACCAACCTTTTCTTGTTTTGTGTTGGTATTTGGCTTTTCTCTCACACCGAAATAGGTTAAGCAAGTAAATGCCAGAAATATAAGCGAAACACTAATTCCAACGACTTTATACATCATAACTGCATTACCTGTTACCAATACTGGTATCAAACCTCCAGCTAAAAATTGACCAATACTTGCAAAAACAACAACCAAGTTGGTTAAGCTATTTCGCTCTTCATTATCCCTAGATAAATTAGGCAATAAAGACCAGTAGGCGATATCATTCATGGTAAATGTCATGCCCCATGCTAAATATGCTATACCGAAAAATAGGACAAATAACCAGCCATCTGGTCTAATCGTAAACAGAAGCATGGTAATGATAAAGTTGGTGCCCCCACCTATCATAATCCAAGGTCTGAATTTACCGCCTTTAAATCTAGAATTCTCTATAATCATCCCCATCATAGGGTCATTAATGGCATCCCATACTCTAGCAAATATCATGATGCCTGAAATAGCAGTGAATTGGGCTACTGACAGATTCATCGTGTATTGAATATAAGCTAGTATAAACATGGATACCAATATAAAAAGCATGTCTCTACCTATACATCCAACGCTATAAGTCCATTTATTTCTTTTCGTAATCGTTGTCATCCCTTTACCCTCCAATGATAATGCTTATTATGCTAATCTCTTAGATATCGATCGATCATTGTTTTTGTAATCTCTTTTGTTTTACATATCTCTGCATAAAATTCACCACTTTTCCTAATACGCCGCTCTAACGTTTCATAATTGACCTCAATTAATCCAAACCTTGGTCCATAACCCTCATTCCACTCCATATTATCAAGAAGAGACCAGTGATAATAACGGCGTACATCGACACCCTCGTCTATAAGCTTACTCATCTCAACCATATGGTCGTAGATAAACTTCGCTCTTTTTGAATCCGTTGCATCTGGTATACCATTCTCTGTTATGTAGATAGGTAACTTATATTGATCATAGTTAGCTTTAAGTACTTTGTATAAACCTTCTGGATATATTTCCCAGCCAAGATCATTGAGTTTATCATCTGGTAGGTTTTCTTCTACTTTAACTTCACCAAATAACATAGCAGGGTTTTTGCTTGAGTGAATAAGATGTCTTGAATAATAATTTATGCCCATAAAATCGCAATAAACCGCCTTACCTTCTGGATACCCAACACCAATGGGAAATGTTAAGCGCCCCTCTACCATACCGTTTAAGAATAGTTTATGAAAAGAATAGTTCATTAATTTCTTACTTAATTTTGTTACTTTGTTAGAACCATTCACTTCTAAATAAGCAATATGAAGTGCTATCCCAACCCTCGTATCTTTATACCCCATTTTTCTTCTTAATTGATGAATCATTTTGTATGACTTTAGATGGGCTAATATCATATTTTTAGATGCTTTAAAATAGGAAATAATGTCATCTGTATGACCTGGAGGGTATTTACCATCCATATAAGTGTCTGTAACAAATACATTAGGTTCGTTAATGGTACAATACTCATTAACTTGATCTCCTATGGCTTCAATAATCTTCTTAGCAAAACGCATAAAATACATAACGCTCTTTTTGTTCGTCCACTGACCTTTTTCCTCGAACCATTGTGGATGAGAAAAATGGTGCAATGTAACCAATGGTTGTATTCCCGATTCTAATAAACCCTTTATTTCATCTTGATAATGCTTTATCCCTTCTTCCGACCAAACCCCTTCTTGTGGTTCAATTCGACTCCATTCAATACTCAATCGGTAGATTTCATGATTCATTTCCTTCATGAGCGCTGTATCTTCTTTGTATCGATTGTAATGATCGGCTGCTACAATAGAACTTTCATTATTCGCTATCCTCCCTTTTAATGACCAATGATACCAGTTACTGTTGACATCTCCACCTTCAATTTGGGTAGCGGCAGTTGCGCTACCAAACAACAAATCTTTTGGTAATGTGATAGGTTTCATTTAATCCTCCTTTAGCGCCATCATATATATGGCTACTTGATTTTTTATTAATTCAATACCACTGAAACCTGATTCTTCTTTAATTAAATCCGAGCGTATAGCAATGCGTTGTCCAAAACTCCATAATACATTTGAGATTGTAGTCACCATCATCTTGACATCCATGTTTTTTTTGATAGACCCATCTTCAATACCTAATTCAACTAATCTGGTCAGCAACGTATCGGACTCAAGAATAATTTCCTTAAAGCGTAGCATACTTTCTGTACTGGGCTTTTGAACTTTTTCATCTTTGAAATAAAAGTCAAATTCTCCAAGGTATTTCATCACATTCATCCTATTCGCCATGTAATCAATTAATGCATTCAAAAAATGATTCAGTTGATGAATACCATTACCTTCTAAGCTACCAAATACTTCTATATGAAAAGCGTTCCATTCATTTAACAGTTGAATGGTTGTCTCATAAGCTAAATCTTCTTTGGTTTCAAAATAACGGTAAAGGGTTCTTCTGGTTAATCCTACTTCCCCTGCTATATCATCCATGACTGTACTGAACAACCCTTTTTCCAAAAATATCTCACGTGCCTTTTTTATAATATACGCTTTCTTTGCTTCTCTTTTACTCATAGTAACCTCCGGGAACCTGTTTAAACCGATTATATTTAATAATGTCACAGCGTGTGTCACAACTTCATTATAGTACATGTCACAGACTGTGTCAATTCTATATTCAAAATTCTTGTAGAACGCTAAATGTCTTTCCTGTTTTGGTATGGTGATCATAGATAGTAACATTAAAACAGGTGCTGATATGTTAAATTTCATTTAAGTTAGAACAATTATCTTGCAATAAAAATTCTTATCATGCTATAATTAGTATAGGATAATTATACTAAATACGACGGAGGAGCTTATGAAGTTATTTAAAAGAAAGCCATGTAAAGAGGCAACTTGTGTTCTTAATTATGTAAACAATAGATTCGATGGTACAGAAGAAACAATCGCAGACCCCAAATATCCCATACATAAAAAGATGTTACAGTACTTTAATCGCTTATTTGATAATCAAAAACAGTTATCCAATGTTGCAAAAGAAACCTTGAATATAGCCGTATCACTCAGTGAATTTGATGTTCTGATGAAACATTCTTCAGATAAACTGATATCTTTTTCAGAAGATATCGCTATGTTAAGTGAATCAAACCTTGCTATTGTTGAAGAAACGACTGCAAGTATGAATCAGGTTAATCAAACCATATCTAATGTATCCGGTTCTTTAACAACTCTCTCTAATGAATCGAACGATTTGGTCAAAAACAACCAACAAGGTATTAATGATCTCGAAAATGTCATTAATATTAAAGAAACGGTTATCGTAAATGCTGAAAAAATGAAAATAGAAGTGGATCAACTCATTGATCTGAGCCAGAAAATAGAAGATATTGTTACAAGTGTTGGTCAAATTGCAGACCAAACGAATCTACTAGCATTAAATGCATCTATCGAGGCTTCAAGAGCTGGAGAAAACGGTAAAGGGTTTGCTGTTGTTGCTGATGAAATTAAGAAACTCGCAGAAAACACAAAAGTAAACTTAGACGGTATGCATAGTTTTGTGTCCGATATTCGTGCCTCTGCTTCAAGAGGAAAAGATAGTATGGAAAACACCATTACTTCTACTCTTAAAATGAGCAATAAAATCGATGATGTATCCAATACAATCACCGAAAACATCGGTAAATTAAATCAATCTATTGATAATATTAAGGATATCTCTGTTTCCATTAATCAAATAAGCATTGCAGCTGATGAAATCAACGAAGCAATGGAAGCCTCTGGTAGTGATGCTGAAAAACTTAGTGATATGACTAAATCCATACATAATGATGCCCTTGAATCAAAGAAAATTGCAAATCAATTTATAGAAGTTGATCATAAATTAGCAGAAGTTAACCAAGATACTTTGCACGCACTAAAAGGTACCGCCAATGCCTTAAAAAATGATGAAATTATTGAGATTCTCCATCAGGCTAAAACGTCACATGAAAAATGGCTTGAAAAATTAGAAAAGATGGTAAATACGCGTACCCTACTCCCCTTACAAACTGATGATCATAAATGTAAATTTGGACACTATTATCATAGCATTAAAATTGATTACCCTACTATAAAACCTATTTGGGACGGTATTGATGAATACCATGCGCTACTACATAAAACAGGTGATAATGTCATCGATTCCATTCAAAATGCAAACCAATCAGAAGCTGAAAGCTATTTTGATCGCTGTAAAGAGTATGGAAAAAAAGTAATTGACATGTTAATGGAAGTTGAAAGAGAAATTATCATCGCTAATAATAACAACATACAAATATATTAATTTTGTATTAATGGATTTATTAGGATCAAAGTTAAAAGCGCTGTCACATTAAAGCATAGAATGTTAATGAGGAAAGAAAGTATATAGCCTTCGTCATTATGCTTTGCTGTGACAGCCCTTTTTTTGTGTACTGACATTTATTCTGTTTTTGAAATTACCGATGTTGATCAACTAAAATGGTATTACCATCTGGATCCTTAATTGTAAAACTTCCAGGTCCTTCTGTAGATTCATCCACTTCAGTATCAAATGTAATACCTTTTTCTCTAAAATCTTTTTGAAGTTCTCTGACGTCTGTAAAAGATTCACATTCCTTGGCATCCTTATCCCATCCTGGATTAAATGTGAGTATATTCTTATCAAACATACCTTCGAATAGTCCAATGGTACAATCATTATTTTTCAGAATCAACCATTTTTGCTCTAGATCACCGTGGAAAACATGAAATCCTATTTTTTCATAGAACGCTTTTGATGCACCAATATCTTTAACCGTTAAACTAATTGAAAATGCTCCTATACCCATATCATAGCTCCTTCTTCATTATTTTTTCTCTCGTGAATATATAATTAATCTTATAACCTATTATACTATTAATAGATCCTTTTTAACAGATAAAAAGCAAATATAATACCATGGATAGAGCATTTTTAAAATTATAATTGTATATGTTCTTATAGTTATTCCATACTAAAAAATAGTTTATTTAAATCGTGTATCAATTTTGGATCATATCCATGTAAATAGTTTATAAATAAATCTCCAGATCTATAAAACGAAATTCTAGAAAATGGTGGTTTGTCTCCATAAAGATTTTCTTTGAATCCTAGATGTTTTCGAGCTTCATTCTCCATAAATCTAGCGAAGCCCTCTTTCCATTCTTGCCATACGAGATATTCTTTATCCTTTACATTTAGATTGTCTAATAGTACTTTCTTTTTAAGCTTCAAGTGATTTATATCATCATGTCTTAATGCATGTAAATATTCATTAAATAACTCTATAAATTTTTTATTTTTATAGTTAAACGGATACTGAATCTCCCATAGAGGTGACTGCTCATCAGCTATCATCAGGTTTTTCTTTAGATCCTCTTCCACATATTCTCCTTGATAGCAATGAACCATTTCATGTAAACACATTATAGGAAATATGGCTTTACTTATAAGCTCATAGCCGATTATGCAACAATACTTACCGTGGTAGTTATCTAAACGAAAACATGCCGTTATATCATCAGGTATTCTCATCATAGCCTTGAATACCTTTATTAAACGATACCCTGTACCATCTATGCAATCATATAGATAGCAACTATTATTCTTGACTATGACAATAGGATAATAGCGTTTATAAAGGGGGTGTATCTGTTGCATATTACATTGTATCTCCAAAACATAATCTATATAGCTCTGTATCTCTTGCATTTTCTATGACCTTTCATGGATATCATTATTTGCTTTTTTAAGTCATGCATGATAACTATCTATACCGCTTTATATTGCACCAGCTTGTTGACTTTAGGTGCTTGAAATTTGTTTTGTGAACAACCGTTTATATTCCTCGCTACTATCCAACAGCATATTATGATTGCCTATGGCTTCTATCTTACCATCTTTTAAAACTGCGATATAATCTGAGTCTTGTACTGAGGAAAGTCTATGAGATACTTTGATGACGGTCTTATGTTTTAACAAATCTTGTATATCATAAAAAATAGTATTCTCTGAATTGCTGTCCAATGCTGATGTGGATTCATCAAACACAATTACATCAGGGTCATGCATAAGCATTCTAGCAATCACTATTTTTTGTTTTTGCCCTCCTGAAAAGTTCAATCCTTTTTCTCTGATAGGCGTATCTAATCCTTCAGGCAATTGGTTAAATGGTTCTAAAAATGAATAATTAAGAATTTGTTGTAGTTTGGCTTCATCATAATCTTCTAAACCAACTACGATGTTATCTCTGATACTTCCTGGAAACATATATGCATTTTGACTAATGACATATATTTTTCTTCTAATAGATTTTAAAGCATATTGATCAATTGGGATATTATTTATATAGATATCGTTGAATGTATATAACCTTAATAAAAGCTTAATTAATGTTGATTTACCACTACCAGATTCACCCACCAGAGCAATTTTGTCATGCTTATTTATCTTTAAATCAATGGCTTCCAATATATTTTTATCACCATCATAACTAAATGCATTGATTTTGAATTGAATATCCTCAATCTCATGTAATTCAACTGAGAACGTTTGCTCTTCTTGATTATCTAATAATTCTTCATTGATGAAGGTCATGGATGCTCTAACATCTCTAAGGCTTATATTTATATTTTTTAAATCTGTCAATGCCGAAAAATATATGCCTAATATCATATTAATAAAAATGATATCTGCAAAAATAATTTGTTTATTAAAATAGAGATAAATCGACAGTAACAAAACTGAGTTTTTGATTATATTTATTATAAATCCAAGAACAATACTTACTATATTTGATTTTAATAATAATTTATTGTTTTCTTCTTCAATGATATGTACATATTTGCCTGTCATATTAACAAATCCAGCGTACTCTCCTATCTGTTTGATCTGCTCAATATTCTGAACCACATTAATAATATTTTTAAAATTATCAGCACAGATGTTTTGTAACTTACTGCTATCCTCTTTGAGTTTATTATTTATACCTTTATATCCATAAAAATTCAATAATGAGAGTACAACGAACAAGATTACTAAATAAATACTAATGTCCGTAACAAAATATAAAGAAATAATGATCGTGAGTATAGCAATAGCAGCTCGTGACACTTTATCACCTAAAAGGTTAAAAAGATTGTCAACAGCTTGCTTAATACGTGTGATGAAATAGGAGGGTTCAAATTTACTTATATAGGCATAATGGGTTTTGAACAACTCATGATACATTCTTTTACTTTCATTGACTTTAAATTTTAATGCAAATTTGGTATAGACATAACTAGATATAATTTTAATAAGATATATCATCGTTAATGACAACAAAAATATAATAAAATAAGAAAGAATGTTACTCTCCTTATTCGTCTCCACATCGATAAGTATTTTTCTTATCACTAAAGGTCCAATAAAATTTAATAATGTCTGGATACATATCAATACAATTGTGAGTAGAATATACTTCCTATACCTTTTTATGTGACTGTGTATTGTATTCATATTACACCTTCTTTCTACTAGCGTGAGTGTCTATTCTATCCAAATAACTTCTCAAATGATTTTTTTTGATTTAACTTGGCTTTTTTTTGCGCTTCCTTTAATGTTGTATGAATTCTTTTCACTTGATCATAGGAACAATTTCCTTTTAAGTCACACGCATCACAATCCCAACATTTTAGACGACTATGATATCTGAATATATCTTTAGGACGCTTCAAGTCTTCTATGACTTTTTCTACGATGTCCTCTGAGTAGAATTTTACTAATATATTTTTAATGGCTTTTTCATTCTGATGTTTTGCTCTTCCACCTATATAATCTCTTGAACATTTATAATAGTCTAATGCCGTTTTGTTTAGGTTTTTAATTTTTTTTAGATACTTAACATAGTTATTTAGTTCATCGTATGCTTCATCATATCGATTAGCTTTGTAGTATAGACAAGCAAAAAACAAACTGGTTCGTAAATGTTTATAGGAAAAAGAATTATCAATTGGAACCCTTATAAGATCATAAACAGAGTCTTTGTTCGTGTAGTATTTCTTTTTCATGTAGGTTATCATTTCTTCCATATCATTATCTGTTATACTATTTAAATCCTTTAATTTGCTTCTTATATGACCATGTGTCTTTGCTTCTCTAATATTTTCTATACTTAAATCGTGGATCTCACTCATTCCTGGAACAATGATATTAAACGATGGAAAATCTAAAAACGAAACATCTCTCACAAGGATTTCATAACCTTCATCTGTTATTAACTGAATTAGGTTTTCTAGCATTTCTCTATTATTTAATTGAGCGTTATCTTTTACATCTACAAAAGGATAGCTAAACGCATCCCCAAAATATTCGGTTGGATAAAAACCTGCTCCATTGGTGAATATATTCTCATAATTTTCATTCGCATCAATCTTATGGTTTATAAAGGAAAAGCTGACCATATCAAATATATTTTCTAACTGTTTACCTTGTAATAATTCTGTCAAAGTTCTCTCTAGTGCTATTTCAAATACGGGGTGACACCCAAATTTGCAGAAGTATTTTTGGGTATCCTTGTCAATGATTATCAGTCCTACTACTGGAAATTTCCCACCCAAAGAACAATCTTTTATGATCACCTCATAGTTTTCATATGCGGCTATTCTCTGTATCATGTTGTAAGGCAAGGGGAACTTCTTGAGATAATCTAAAGGAATGGTAGGTGGTGTTAATTTTTCTTTGTGCATTTTCTTATTGATGTATCTCTCTATAATTTCTGAAAGTCCTTGAACTAATCCCTCTTCTATTGTATTGCCTGCACTCATACCATTTGTACAATAACAAAAATCGATCATATTAGTAGGTACATAATTTAATCTATTACGATTAATATTGTAGAATGGAACACACACAAAATCATGTGAGCACTCATCTGGCGTCATAAAAGCGAGCTCTTTCAACGTTTCTGTTATATCATCTCTACTGTCCCCTTCTGGAAACAATTTATATACCCAATCTCTTTCCGATGCCATAAAAGCGTCTATCTCAAAATATTTTTCATCAATGGCATTGTAAAACCCTAGGTATTTTATGCTTTCGTCACATAAATCCACTTTATATTTGTATAAAGCTTGGTTTTGAAGTCTTTCCATGAATTCTCCATAAGCACTTGCTAGGGCATATTCATAAGTCGTACCTTTTCCATTAACACATAGTGATTTAGCTCCCTTTACTCTTAAGTGAATGGAATGGAATCCTTCAACAGAATTAAGATGAACCTTTTCCTCTAGTTCAATACCTATACTTTCTAACGTATTTTTTATAATATTAACTGTGTTAACCGGTTTTTCTTCTTTATATTTATTAGCACTCAATGAAGGCATATTCCCAACTCCTTTTATCTACTTTGATTTAAAGCTTGCTAGCTTCAATTTTAGATGTGATTCTTTCTTAAGATAGTCACAAAAGAATGCTATATGTTGATTCAGATCACCGTATACTTTGTAAGAAACAGCCGGACATCCTCCACCACAAATATATCGATAAGTGCATTCTTTACATTTTTCTATATCATTGACTTTAATATTTCGAAACTGATGTGTCACTTTTGAATGGGATAGTACTTCTTGCCAGTTATTCTCAAGTATATTTGTAACCTTAAATTCAGGTAACATGAGACTCTGACATGGATAGATATCTCCTTCAGGATTAATAGCTATTATATTTGAACATGCACCACAACGATACTTCTTTATGCCTAAGTCAATCTTATACTTTTTATTCATATCGATACATGGTGATGGTGTTTCTGTCATCAACGATAATTCCTCTTTACTATTAGGTATAAATCTTACATTAACACATTGTATGCCATATTTTTCTTGTATCTCGTCATTAAACCCTTGAATGGTATCGACGTTTTCCTTTGTAATAACCGACCTAATTTTTAGCTTCTTAGGAGCAGTCTTAGAAAAATGTTTGATTACTTTAATGATATTATGAAATCCTACTTCACTACGATTGATGCCGTTCTTTTTTATATCAAGACTATCGAGACTCATCACAAAAGAATCGACCAAAGGTAATAGCTCATCGATATTATCCATCAGCAGTGACCCATTCGTTAAAATCTCTACTTTTGTATCATCATCTTTAATTTCTTGTATGATATCGACTAAATCTTTTCTCAAAAGAGGTTCTCCTCCAGTAAAAATAAAATAGTTAACATGTAAGGCTTTAAGCCCATTAATGATGTTTATCCATTGCTCGGTAGTCAATTCCTTTTGATTTGCTGCTAAAGATTTATTATAGCAATAAGAACAGTTAAAATTACATCTTAGGGTTGGATGGATATATACCATATCGATATGTTGACCAGTTGGAAACCTATAGTCTTTATGGGTAAGTGCTTCTTCCTGATTAAAATCCTCTTGACTATAAAAAAACAGCTTGGCTTCAACCAAAGCATCTATTTGTTTCATTACCTCTTCTTCCGTTAGTTCAACATCATAACGCCTATAGTAGTTAACAATACCTTCCAAATCAATATCTCCATCTTTATCCAGTATATAACATATTAAGATTTTGGCTGGTTCATTCACTTTTAGAAAGGTATGATTGAATGGTGAATAGACTATATCGGTATCATCATTATACTGCTCTATAATGAGCTTTTCATCATATATTAATTTCATGTTTTACTCCTTTTTCTTATATACTTAGTACCCTAAATTCTATGTTAACCATACAATGGTGTGGTTGTGATTGTTATAGATTATGCAAAGGTTTTTACAGTGTTTAAGCTAGTCTTATTTTTATCTAAAAAATATATTGAGTTATCCAATTAATATTTTGCTCCCTCACCAATAGATGAGGGAGCCTGTTGACTATTCTTCTTCTTCGAGAATACCAGAACCACTACCACTACCTGATCCAAGTAAACCACATAGACATGCGCATTTATCTTTTTCCTTTTCCTTTTCAGCTTGAGCTGCTTCAATCAAAAAATTATCCATTCATATTACTCCTTTCTATTTTTATTTTTTTATGTAAAAGATTAATAATGTCCTATAACAAAAACTCTTGTTCTTTACATAAATCTCTAGCTTATTACATTACATTTACTTTAATTTATTTTTATATTAACAATAATTTATTATTGTTTTCATAATTTTATTACACATTAAAATATATTGTTTTTTGGAACTATTAATGTATATGCGTGTAAAAATATTTTATTACATCAATTCAAACAAAAGAAAAAGGGATAGCACCATACATGCTATCCTTCCATACTCTTATTTTGCTAAACAGTAAGTCAACAGAAATAAAAAACCTATGAATCTCATAGGTACGTAATTATTTTTAACTATTTTCTTTCTTCTCAATACCTGCTAAAAAATGTTCATACACACTCTTTTCTTTTGAACTATCAATGTGAACAGCACGAACACATTTTTCATAGAATTTAGCAGGACCAATACCTCCAATGATTGCATAAATATAACCTTCATCTTTCAGGGCATGCAAAGAACGTAATAATAATGCCTTTCCGATTCCCTTGCCTTGATAGGATTCCAACACTTTCGTCGGGCCAAAAAAATCAGGAGCGGTAGCGTTATAACAAGCGTATCCCAGTATTTCACTGCTTCTTGCTGCAATAAAACAGGATATGGGATGGTTTGAGAAGCAGACATCACATTCTCCAGCTGCACTGAGACTGGAATGATTCTTTACCCATTCTGTGATACGATATTTATCAGGAGCCAAAGCTCTAAAAATCTCGATTCCTTCTTTTTTCAAACGTTTTATTTCGCCATGATAGTCTTCAATTTGTAATAAATTCACTAACATATCTGCCATAACAAAACCCCTTTCTAACTTTCTTTTGCATATTCTAGAGCCATGAATGCTGCACCTGTTACACTATCGGATACTACCTCTTTTAATTTCATATAAGGCATTTCTTGCCTTATATTTGTTATTACCTGATGGCGAATAGGTTCATAATGTTTCAAAATACCACCTATTAAGACCAAAGAACCTTTTTCCAGTTGAAGTTCTTTTGCGACCGTAAGAACAAGGCTTGTCAATTCACATGCTGCTTTTTCACAAATTGCCATTGCTTGTGCATCGTGTTTAGTGATCGCTGGTAACAGAAGTGGTGCAAGGGTAGCGATATTTTTTTTGCTTTGTGTTGTATTGTAGGTAAACTGGATAATATCTTCAATGGTGTTGCCCTGAATGGCTTCTAGTACTGCATCATAAAGAAACTTTCCACCTTTGCGTTTATCATAACTTCTAACTGCTGCTGATAATATATCACGTCCAATAGCATAACCACTACCTTCATCATCAATCAAATGTCCCCAGCCACCTGCTCGACATGTTTTTCCTTGGGAATTTTTCCCGTAGCAAATGGAACCTGTTCCACTAATAAGGACAATACCTTCTTGTTTTCCCAGTGTTCCATAGAGAGCTGATTCATGGTCACCAATAATGTTTATATCGCATTCAATGCCACAATTAATCATGACTTGTCGTATAAACACTACAGCATTAGCATTACAAATGCCAGCAGTGGATATGCATATAGCTTTGTAGGCTTTTAAAGTACCTGCTACTTGTTCCATCTCATGGAGCAGATGCTCAATGGTGTTGCGTACATCTTCTTTACTTTGACTATTATAGTTAAGTGCTCCTGCTTGTCCAGTATGTATGATGTTTCCAGATAAATCTATTATTTGAATAGCCGTTTTTGTTCCACCGCCATCCCATCCTACCACATATTGTTTCATCTGATTCCCCACCTTAATTATCGATACGTGTCTTTGATTTGATCTTATTCTTTAATCATATGCATGATATTTTTCTTTCCTTTTTTGGAATGCTAACAATTCGTTTTTATTCCTTTTCAATATCTCATCACAGTTCCAATCTAGATTTTGGAACATATTATTTCCAGACAAGAGACTGATAAATGGTCGCTTACCCTCTTTTAGGGGTGGAAGAATCTCAAATTCCTTAGGATACATATTTCGTATGCTCTCCATAACCACCAAACCTGTCTTATAGCTGTCAAAACGTTCATAATCTGTAATATGCAGGTGTACCCCTTTACAAAAAACACCTTTATGCTTGGAACCAGATGGCGTAAAGTATGCTGGTGTAAATACCACACCTAATAGCTCTTTTTCATTTAAATGCTTTACCAGTTTGTCTGCCTCAATGTATGGTGCTCCTATTATTTCAAAAGGACAAGACGTCCCTCTTCCTTCTGATACATTGGTCCCCTCAAATAGACAAGTACCTATGTATAAAAGTGCCGTATCAAAGCGAGGTATACCAAGACTTGGCATGATCCATACTTGGTCCGTCTTATGAAATAACATGTTTCTTTTCCAGCCTTTACAGGGAACAATCTTCAAATCACATGGCATATACTGTTCTTCTTTTACCATCAATGCCAACTCACCTACAGTCAATCCATACCTTGTAGCAAGGGGATAAGCTCCAACAAAACTTGTATAAGCCATATCCAGTACATTCCCTTCAATCTTCATTCCCCCTAAAGGGTTCGGTCTATCTAAAACAATCATTTCTTTTCCATATTTAGCACAGTCCTCCATGGCATAAATCAAAGTGGAAATGAATGTATAGTACCTTGCTCCAATATCTTGTATATCATAAACGACAACATCAACGTCAGCAAGCATTTCCTCAGTTAACCGTTTGGAATTTTTTCGATATAAACTGTAAACAGTCACACCTGTCATATCATCAACGTAAGTATCAACAAGTTGTCCTGCATCCTTATCTCCCCGCACACCATGTTCAGGAGCGAAAAGTGCCGTTAATTCATATTCTTGATTCAAAATCTCAATAGTAGAAATCAATCTGCTATCCACGCCAGAAATAGATGTTATGAGTCCTAATCGCTTATTTCTGAACCAATGATCATATTCTTTTATGCGATCAATTCCCTTTAGAATCATATTTATTTGACATCTCCTCTTTTTTATTGTTAAATAATAACGTAAGCTTCACTTTTTTATGTTATATTATTACACACATCAAGACCCTATGCAATGACATATTAATCTAATGAAAGTAGGTACCCAACTTATGACTAACATTGAAGTTAAAACTCGAAGTATGATGGATTCCTTAAACAACTCAGAAAAGAAAGTTGCAACATACTTTTTAAACAATATAGAAAGTATATTTTCTAGCCCTATCGCTGACTTAGCAAAAGAATCTGGTGTTAGTCAAGTCACTTGGATTCGTTTTTGTAAAGCCATTGGATTCGATGGCTTAAAAGACCTTAAAAAAAGTCTATTTCAAGAACTGAACCATTCAAATGTAGACAACTCAGAAACACTTGATTTTTCTGATATAAGGCAGCACAGTACTATTGCTCAGATGTGTAATGCCATTAAAAACACAACGATACAAGCTGTTGACGATACAATGACCTTGATGGATTTCAATGTGCTCCAAAAGGTTGTGGAACTTATCTCTAATGCTCATTGCGTTAATCTGTTTGGTGTTGGCGCCTCTGCTCTTGTTGCCAATGATTTTTATAATAAGTTATTACGCATTAATAAGAATGCTTCCTTTAGCAATGATACACACACACAGCTCACTTATGGAGCAAATACAGGTCACCATGATGTTGTCATTATTTTTTCTTACTCCGGAAACACAAAGGAAATGCTTGAAGTCTTATCCTTAGCAAAAAAATCTAAATGTCCAACAGTCGCCATTACAAAATATTCAAAAAGTCCCTTAGTTACTGGTGCAGACTATTCACTTTATCTATCAGCCCCAGAAATTGACCATCGTAGTGGTGCAATGAGTAGTCGTATTGCACAATTAACTGTTGTTGATCTTTTATTCACCAGCTTAGCTAATAAAAATTATGCCAGTGTTGAGAAATATCTCGAAGAAAGTTATGAAGTCTGTCGCAAACACAAAATCTAAGGTGCGTATCAATAAAATCTATAGCAAATAAAGCTTTTATTGAGTAGGATAGTTACTGTACTCCTCTATAACACGTGATATATGCCCCTTTGCCTTCATCAAAGCTTTTTCTGCTTTATCAACAACTAAGTTGCACTTGATCATAACAATGGCAGTTTTCGCAGAGTATCCACATTTTTCTAATATTTCTCTTGCATAACAATCGTCTACACCTGTCACAGTTCTTACAATGGAAACAGTACGTTCAACCAACTTTTCATTACTTGCTTTAACATCTACCATTAAATTTCCATATACTTTTCCAAGTTTAATCATAACAGATGTACTTAACATATTTAAAACCATTTTTTGAGCCGTTCCACTTTTTAAACGTGTCGATCCTGTTATAACTTCTGCACCTGGTAATGGAACAATAGCAACATCAGACATCTTATTCAACTGGGTTCCTGGTGAACAAGTCAAACTAATGGTCTTAGCACCAATACTTTTTGCATAGGTTATAGCGCCTAATACATAGGGCGTTCTTCCACTTGCTGCAATACCTACCAATACATCTTTCTCACTCAATTGTATCGATCTTAGATCCTCTGCTCCCAATTCAAAATTATCCTCTGCTCCTTCTACTGCTCTCATAATAGCACCCACGCCACCTGCTATTAAACCTTGTATCAATTCAGGGTTCGTTCCAAATGTAGGTGGACATTCTACAGCATCTAAAATCCCCAAACGTCCTGAAGTGCCACAACCACAGTAGATTAACCTTCCTCCATTAGCCATTTTTTCATAGATAATTTCTACTGCTTCAGCAATATGAGGTATCTCTTTTTCCACTGCACCAGCAACTTTCTTATCTTCATCATTCATCAACTGTAATGCTTCTTTTGTTGTCAATAAATCGATGTTTTTTGTCCGTTCATTCTTTTGTTCTGTTTCTATATGACTTAATTTTATCATGTCTTTCACCTCGCACTCAACCTTTAACAGAGCCTACTGTAAGACCCTTAACAAAATATTTTTGTAAAAATGGATATAGTATAATAATAGGTAGTGTTGATGTAATAATAACTGCTGATTTTATTGAAATGGCTATGGTTGCTTTGTCAGCGGAACCTGCCGCATCTCCAAGCATAGACGTTCCATTAACAATATTTCTTAAAAATAGCATAACTGGAAACTGGTCTGTGTTTAAATAGATCAACCCATTAAACCAATCGTTCCAGAAAAATACTGCTGTATACAAACCAATTGTTGCCAAAGCTGCTTTAGAAAGAGGCACAATTATTCTTATTAATATTCCAAAATAACCTAGACCATCTATTAACGCTGCTTCTTCAATCTCATTAGGGATAGATTTGAAAAAATTAATGAGAATAATCAAGTTAAATTGATTAATTGCAAAAGGTAGTAACATAGCAAATCGTGTACCCGTAAGTCCTAGATTGGATATCAACAAATAATTAGGTATTAATCCACCTGAGAAAAACATAGAAAACACCACCATTTTCATGGCAAATTTCTGACCTTTTAAAAACTTTTTGGATAATGGATACGCAAACAATGCTGTCATAACTACAGAAATGAATGTTCCTCCAACCGTATAAAAAATGGTATTACCATAAGCTCTAAAAAAGTTTGGATAAGAAAAAATCTGCTTATAGGCTTCAAAATTGACACCTACTGGTAAAAAAGAAACTTCATTATTGATAATTGCTTTCGGTTCAGAAAGAGATACCGCAAGCATATATACAAAGGGCACTAAACATATAAGCAACACAAAAATCATGACAAAGTAGATGATTGCATCGAATATGATATTACCTTTACTACGATATATTTTCATGATAACCTCCTAATATATGCCATCTCCAGTAAATTTCTTGCTGATCCTATTGGAAGATGAAACTAAAATAACCCCAATAATGCCACTGAATAATCCAATGGCTGTTGCATAAGAATAGTTTTGATTAGCTAGACCGGTTCTATAAACTAAAGTATCGATAATATCGCTTACATGGGAATTAGAGGGCGTGTACATCAACAATACCTTTTCAAATCCTAAACTTAACATCCGTCCAACGTTTAATATGAGCAAAACCATAATGGTAGGCATAATTGACGGAATGGTGATATGTATGATTTGCTTCCATCGATTTGCGCCATCAATCTGAGCTGCTTCAAACATATCTGCATTAATGCCTGTAATAGCTGCCAGATAAATAATCGCCGTCCAGCCTGTAAACTGCCATGTATCTGTTAATATATAAATCCATCTAAAATATTGTGGCTCATTCATAAAATAAATAGGTTTAATACCAAAAACACTTTGTAAAAAGTTATTTAAAAGCCCTGAACTTGGTGATAACATTTCACCTAAAATGGCAATAACAACCACTGTCGATATAAATCTAGGCATATAAGAAACGGTCTGAACAGCTTTTTTAAAACCTATATGTCTCACTTCATTCAAAAGGATTGCAAAAATAATGGGTATTGGGAAGTTAATGATTAAGTTTCCAAAAGATATGGTTAAGGTATTACGAAAAGCTCTCCAAAAAGCTGGATCCTGCATAAACATTTTGAAATATTTGAAACCTACCCAATTGGTTCCATAAGGTCCCATGCCTGGTCTATAACGTCTAAACGCCAATATGTTCCCAAACATTGGAACATACTTAAACACTATAAAATAAATAATGGGTAATACCATCATGGCATATAACTGCCAATAACGCTTTATATGCCTCTTTAAATCATTTTTTTGTGTCGGCATAATTGTGTTTACAGCCTGTTTATTATGTACAGCCATTGCTTAACCTCCTTGCATATAAAGGCTACCCCCTAACACATGTAAGGGTAGCCTTTATCCTGTTTCTTACTAGTTGCCTAAGTTTTCATTATAAAGCTTATTAAACGCTTCAATTTTTAATGTTTTCATTTCTTTAACATAGGAGTCCCAATCATTTTCTACATTTTTTCTACCCGTAATGAATGCATCAGCCCACACTTCAAATGTGTCAAACAAAGGTGTCTGTAATACACCCGCATCCTCTGCTGTCATATCATCGAATAATGGTGTTGGTGGAATGCCTTGAATCACGTTACCCATAGCCGCAACTTCTGCATTAATGCGTGAATAGTTTTCATCATATTTTGTCATTTCTCGTTCATTAATCCAAACCAGTTGTGTCACATCTGATCCACATCCATAATTGACTTGAAGACTTTTGTAAACACCTTCCTTTGCATTAACAAGTTCCTCTGCATAGGTAATTTTCCCATTTTCTTCTGTATAAGTCACACCTTCTACACCTAAGCACCATAATTTCGCACCTTCTTCTGAGAAGAATACGTTATCAATTGTTCGAACAACTCTTTCAAAATCATCACGTTTTGCTGTCGTCGCTGGGAACATCACACCACTACCAGTACTGCTCTTTGGCTGGTGATGGGCACCTGCTGTTCCTTCTAATGAAGGATACATCTGTAACTTAAATCCTTCTATGTCAGATGCACCTGTTAACCCACCTATTTGATCATAATATGCATATGTAGCCATTGCTTTTCCTGTTGCCATTTTCTGGGACCAAGCATCACCATTGATTGGATCTGCCATTTCAGGATCAAGTAAACCTTCCGCATATAGTTTTGCAAGATAGCTGATATACGCTTTATACCCGTCACTAATTGCTCCAGTAAAATATTCTTTCTTATCATAATCCCAACTGAGTGTATTGGTACCTGATGCGCCATTCTTACCAAGACTCACACCATATGAAGGCATTGTCATTCGGTAGAGTACACGTGGTCCAGCTAAAATAGTTAATGGGTAAGAATCTGGATTCTTCACTTTATAAGCTTTCAAAATCTCATACAGATCATCAAATGTCTTTGGCGCTTCTAATCCTTCCTCTACTAAAAAATCTTCTCTTAGAATAAGTCCACCGTCATAGAAAGGAATATCAAAGAGGCTTGGTAAATAGTAGCGCTTGCCGTCTGCTAGACTTAATTTATCTACAGTATCTTTTAATCCAAATTTCTCAACACGAGCATTAAAATTAGGTGTAAACTCCGAATAATCACTAATGGGAACCAATGCACCATTGAGTGCAAGTGAAGCGTTTTCACCTTTAGTTGATTGATATAGGATAACATCTGGTGTATTATTTCCTGTATTTAATGCAAGTGATACTTTTGTTGAATAATCTGCAATAGGTATAACTTCAAAATCAAAATCGACATTAAACATTTTTTCTGCTTCTTTTACAGTTAACCAATCTTCTTTAAAAGGTAGTGTTGCATTATCCGAGTAATAGATTCTGATTTTAACAGGTTTTTGACTGTCTGTGTTTGTGGCATCCACTCCATCATTATTAACTGCTTCCTTTTTTCCACAAGCAGATAGTAACGCCACTAACATGGATACCATCAATAAGAGTGATACAAATTTTTTCATAAAAACATCCTCCTTGATATCTACAATTTTGTATTCAATTTAGAAAAGGGCAAAACATGAAAATTTATTTCATGTTTTTTTAGAATTTATGTATCTTTTTTTCATAATTGTATACTAGCACTATATTTTAATTTCGTCAATATCTTTTTTACATTTTTGTTATTTTTAATTGTACTATTTACTATTCTTTGTTTATAGTGCACAAAAGCAAGTGGATCTTTCTTTACAACATTGCAATCAAAGAATTCTTTGAGTTACCTTTTATACTGTAAATCAAGTACAAAAAATTTATTGAGATTTTTTATATCTAAAAAAATAGTCAACATGAACGGATCCATGTTGACTATTTTTATTTTGGTTTTCTTAAGTGTATCTATCATTATTTTATGGTTTAATCCTTAAAAAGATTTTCACACTTCTACTACCAATTGACTCGTGTCTACCATCTCAATTTTCTCTTTATTTTGCTTCATTAAAACAATCACTGTAACGATAATTGCTAAACCATCAGCTATTGGTGTTGCAAACCAAACACCATTTAATCCGAACCAACCAGGTAGTATGAATAAGAGTGGTAACAAGAACACAAATTGTCTTAACATACCAAGGATCATGGAAATTCTACCTTTTGCCGTTGCTTGGAAGTATGTAACACCAATCAAGTTGATGCTAAGTAATGGCAACATGATGATGAAGATACGCAGTCCATTCACTGCTACATCTACAGTAGATGATCCTGTTTTCAGGAACATGGTGATAAATATCTCTGGAAATAGTTGAAGCAATAGAAATACGACACTTGAGAAACCTACACCAATCATCACTCCTAATTTCAACGTTTGATTAACTCTATCTTTTAACTTAGCACCGTGGTTATATCCTATTATGGGCTGCATACCTTGCATTATTCCCATAATGGGCATAATGAAGAATGTGTATAAACTATTGATTGCACCCATTGACGTAATAGCTGCCGTTCCTCCATACTTCCCTAGGCTAATGTTCAAGAAAGTCATTGCAACACTTGTACCGATTGTAGAAACAAATGTGGCAAAACCAATCGTTATAATATGACTAATGACTTTGAAATCAGGGAGAAAGTCCTTTATCCTTATATGAAGACTACTTTTACCCCTTAAGTAAAAACTTAAAAGTATACTTAATCCAACAAATTGTCCAGCAATGGTAGCATAAGCAGCACCTGCAACCCCCATTCTCAACAAACCTATGAATACGAAATCTAAAGCAATATTGGTAAGAGCCGAAGCAATCATGGCAACCATGGATAATAATGGTAATCCTTCTGTTCTTACGGTATTATTTAATATAAAAGATATCATTTGAAAAACAAAACCGCCTATGATAATGCTCATATATGTAGTGGCATAAACCAATACATCATCTGTAGCTCCAAAAATGCCAAAAAGGCCTTTTAGATTGATAGACACGATTACCAATGTAATTATTGTCACAATCAACCCAAAGCTTAAAGAATTACCAAATACATGGCTAGCACCTTCTTCATCCTTTTCTCCCAATCGAATGGATATTAATGCGGCTCCACCAGCACCTATCAAGCTAGCAAAAGCAAAAAGAATCATCATAATTGGAAAAGAGATTGTTAATCCTGCCAATGCATCTTCACCCGCATATTGACCTATGAAAATTCTATCCACTACATTATATATAGCATTCACCAACATAGCTATTACAGCTGGAATTGAATATTGTGCTAATAAACTTCCTATGGATTTTGTTCCTAATTCTTGTGTTTTTGTCATCATAGTACCTCCCGCTCTGGAACAATTCATGTTCTTTTATGTTACTTTACAAGTACCCTTTTCTAATATAATTATCTGTTCATACATAATGCGTATAATAAAAATCTACTATATATTTAGAATTCTAACATATTATATTCTAATATTTTTCCAGTGGATTGTCAATGGTTTTTATTAGATTTCTAAATATTGTTTTTCTAACTACTTATTTATGTAAAAAAACACCTATAAATATCTTAATGGAAATTCATAAGTGTTATTATATGTTATTTATCATTCTTCATAATCAAATTATGTTTTATTCCTTCCAAAATCTCTATAGCGTTTAATAGTTTATCTAACTCTTCTTCTTCTAATACTTGAAGTTTTGTTGCTAAATGTCTTTCAAATTGATTATGCGTATCTTCTGTAACCTTATGCCCTTCATCCGTTAGCATGAGTACTTTCTTTCTTCTATCGCCTTCAACAAATACCCTTTTAATAAGACCTTTTTTCTCGAGTTTGTCTGCTAAATAAGTAAAGGAGCCATTCTCTAAATCAACTTTTTCACAATAGTAGCTCATGGACTTACCTTCTTCACATCTCATTTCCATTAGTGTTTTAGATTCTGTTTTTTTCAATTTATAATTTGACTGAGGTATAAAATCGCCTGTTAAAACCTTCATTAGTCTTGGTAATATTTTTAGTTTCTTAACAATATTAACATCCTTATTCATTTAACTTCCCTCTCATCCTCATTGTATTGCGTATTCTTATATCAAACGATTAAATAAAGTTCACTCTGAAACAATTAGTTTATAATCACTATTTTAGAATTCTAATTACTTTTATTCTAAATTGTTTCATGCTACTTGTCAAGATTTTATTTGAACTATGAAATGCTTCTTCATTATTTATCTTAGCTTATATCTTCTAACCTTACTCTTTTATTTTTTCAACAAAAAAATGATAAGATAAAATCCTATCATTTTTGGGTTATTGTTAATATCATGTACATCAGTATGTATAACTAAAGGGAACGATCCGTGTCATGGGTACTTATATGCAGTACCTTTGCTGAATGTGGCTTAAGTTTTATAGTAAAATTCATTTGGTTGGTAGCCATAATCTCATCACTCCAAAAATCAGTTATTCGAGATTTATGCGAAAGTCTAATATGCTTTTCTTGGCAGTCATCTGTTACATTAAATAAAAGTATAAGTGTATTACCATCTCTTTGGATTTTCCCCATTGTAAAATCTATGTCATCAAATTTAGCAGCTTGATCTATTGGCGGTATTAATTTTTTCAACCACTGGACACTTTCTGGACTCATTTCACTCATTTTATCCGAGTTCAGCACCATACCTCCGCTAGCCAAAACATAGGCTCTATGGTAACTCAACTCGTCCTTAGAAAGTTCTATTTCCATTTTATGTTTCTTACCACCTGCATCTTCAATATCAACATGTCTATTTTCTAATACAATACAATCTGGATCATTGACCCACAATGTCTTATGTTGCCAATTTCTATTAAAGCATTCCCTTGACAGTCGACTTATGGTTTCCCATCGCCTAGATATATCACTTGTAACACGCATACCATGCACTACTCCCAATGAAGGCCACATAGGTGCATTACAACCTAGAATAAAACTATTTTCTCCTGCCCCTTCAATACATGCTTGCATACCTAATCGATAAGCTTCTGTCCGAGTTGACTTGGCGTCATAATAGTGACCACCAGGCATGGCTCCCCACATATTTGCATCTAATTTAAAATAATAGCATCCCCACTCTTCACGCATCGTCTTAAATACATGACGTAAATAGTTTCTAGCCTCTGGATGTGTGCCGTCAAGCATATACCACGGACCTCTTCGCCATCCGCCAAAAGATATTTTATCTGATCTTAACGGTTGATCATGTTCATCTTTGATAAACCAATCAGGATGTTCTCTAAAAACTTTAGATGTTTCTTCTGCAATAAAAGGAGCTACCCATATACCCGGCTCAAATCCTTTTTCTTTTATACTTCTACAAAGCGACTTTATATTGATTCCAAACGCTGGATTAGGTTCTAACCAATCTCCCATTTTGGGTTGATACCCATCATCAATTTGAATGTATTCTAAGCCTAAATTTTGTTCAGCAATTATGTCCAAATTCTCATGTATGATGGCTTCATTAATATTGGGTCCATAACAATACCAAGAACACCAACCCGTTGGTAATTTCATTTTATGATCAATAAGTAATGGCGAATGGTTTTCGCTTATGTAATGTCCATACTGTTCTAATAGCAATTCTCGATTATTACCTTCTAAACATACGAAGTCTTCTAATGTCCAACTTTCATTCGTATCCAGAGTAAGTCCTTCTAGATCTAATGTAATCTTATATTTCTTTTTATTAAAATGAAGTTCTCCATTAAAGCGATTACAACTGCTAAATCCAATTAAAACATACTCTTCTTCATCAAATATCCATGTCATATTATACATGGTTTGATAGCCTTCTAAAGCTGGCAACTTATAGTGGTCTTTATCGGAATAAGAGATGTTATCCATGCACCCAATACTACCTTCGTATTGAGATAGCATTTGATAACCTTCTCCATATTGCCAAGCATCCTCATTCATCCCATGCTCTCCCTCAAAAAGTACAAGCTTTTTAAGTTGAACGTCACTCTCTGACTTATTTGTGAGGATAAACGTACATTTAGATCCTATCCAATGTCTGGTCAACATAACATCATCATTTTTATATCCCGCCACAGTAATAATCTCACTATAAGAATGCATTAAGTTTTGAATAAAGTTCATTTTTAACCCCCTAACTCTACTCTCTATTTGAAGTATACGTCTTTTACTCTTATACCTCTAATGGATTATTCTTCATATGATCCATTAATTCATCAACCGTTGTAAATGCAAGTCCAGTAACAGTATCTGCACATCCATAATAGATGGCAATTTTACCGGTTTTGGAATCTGTTAATGTAGCACATGGAAATACGACATTGGGTACATCCCCTACACACTCATATAGTTCATAAGGTGCCAAAATATAATCCGCTGAACGGCACTTTACTTTCCACGGTTCATCCATATCAAGCAATGCACATCCCATACGATACACAAATCCATTGCATGTATTCAAAACGCCATGGTAGATAAGCAACCACCCTTCATCCGTTTCTATTGGCACAGGTCCCGGTCCAATTTTTGTGGATTGCCAAGCTGATGCGTCACCTTTTACCGTTGTCATGACATGACGATGATGTCCCCAGTATTCCAAATCCTTACTTTGGCTATAGAAAATATCGCCAAAAGGTGTATGACCTGTATCACTTGGACGACTTAACATGGCATAATAGCCACCGATTTTTCGTGGAAACATAACGCCATTACGATTGTACGGTAAAAAAGCATTTTCCATTTGGTGAAACGTTTTAAAATCAAAGGTATAGCCTATTCCTATGGTTGGACCATGGTAACCATTGCACCATGTAATATAGTAACGATCTTCTATAAAACAAACACGGGGGTCATATCGATATTCCTTATGTAGGATTTCTTCATTATCTCCATGGAATTCAATTGGTTCTTCGTTGATTTCCCAATGGATGCCGTCTTTGCTGAATCCAGCAAAAATATTCATACTAATCGATTTACTATCACAGCGAAAAACCCCTGCAAATCCACTTTCATAAGCGACAACTGCGCTATTGAAAATACTGTTGGATCTTTTTATAGCATCTCTTTTAATAATAGGATTCTGATCATAACGCCATATAGGCATGGTGTTTCCATCTGGCTTTTGTTGCCAAGGTATATTTAACATCTCTTTTCCAATTATCTTCGTCATCTTTTCTCCTCTTCGGGAAAACTGCATCCCTATTATTATTCTCGATTTCTTGCCACTGAATCACGATAAATGATTTTTCCATTCACCATGGATAATTCTTTAGAATACGAAGGCGATCTTTTTACTTTTCGTTTTATGAGCTTTACAGTTGTTCTTGCAATGCCTTCAATATCAACAGCTACTGTTGTTAACTTAGGTTCGCTGATTTCAGCATATATATCATTGTCAAAACTTACAATTGAAATATCTTCTGGCACTTGATATCCTTTCTGATTCAATGTTTTTATGAATCGATACGCTGTTTCATCACAGTTACAAACAAAAGCTGTGGGCAATTCATCTGGTAGAACAAAATCAATTGCATCATTATGCATATTTCGATCTTCAATAATCCAATCTTGCCGAAGAGGGATTTTTCTTTCCATTAACGCCCTTGAATATCCTAGATAGCGATCAGAAATACTTTGGGTAACAGAAATAGAACCTACGAATCCAATATAATGATGGCCAAAAGTAAGTAAATGCTTTGTAATTTCATACGTGCTATAGATATTTTCCGATAATACACAATCTGTATTGAACCTTTCGTCATAATAATCCACAAATACTTTGGGTAAGTTTACATTTCGCACTTTCATTAAAAATTCTTCTTCCATATTACCTAAAATAATTAACCCATCTATGTTTTGGTTTCCCAATGTTTTTTCTAGCTCTTTACCATGGTCCATAGGATTTACTGTAGAAAACGTTCCAATAAAACCAATTTCACTTAGATAATTTGCAATCATATGATAAATCTTCACGTAAAAATATGCTTTAGTCTCTTCACTAAAATATTTATGATCTAAAAAAATGGCAATATTTTTAGGTTCTTGGTCATTCTCTATTGTTTTTTTAGATAAGCGATACCCAAACTCTTCAGCTTTTTGTAGAATATCTTCTTTCAATTCTGGACCGACACCATCTTTATCATTTAATGCTTTTGAAACTGTTACCTTACTAACACCTAATGCATCTGCAATATCTTGCATTGTTACGCGCTTCTTCTTTTTCATGTGTTTTTTCTCCTTCAAAGGCTTATGGTTTTTCTATTATATCATTTTGAAAAACCCTTCGCAAGAAATTAGGCATTTGTTAGCTAACAAATTTAATCATTGATACTCTGAATTAATAATTGACCGATCCCTACTTGATAGCCGCTAAAGCTATACGTTCCTTCTTGTCCTTCTGTAACAATTGCTAAGGGTAATCTTTGTTCTTCTCTTTTAAACCCTTGATACACGTCTCCAAGCTCAAAAGATTGTTCCACGAATACTTGTAGTGACGGTATGCATTCACAGGCTTTTATTAATGTCGGATCTTTATATCCTTCTTTATCTTGAATGAATAAAAGAACATGCCATGGAAGTTTTTCATACACATCTTGTAACGCCATCATCTCATTAAGCAAATGCTCCGTTGGTTCAGCTCCAGGCTCTATCCAACAGATAATGGTACGAGATGATAGTTTTTCAAATAAGTCTATCTTCTTATCTTGAGATGTCATTAATGTATAGTTTTTAATTGGTACCTTAGCTTTCTTATTATCACTTTTACTTAAAATCAGTGGTATCGTCGTTATTACATCCCCATTAACTTCACAATAGCTTACCCGTACTTTATTGGATTCATTATGCTGACGATTGGTGGTAACCACACGATAATGACCAACTTCTAAAGTATAGACTATCTGATCATTTTCCCATGGCATCTCATCAAAATTCAATGTTTCATAATGACCCTTCACCAAACGGGATACTGTATAATTTTTGTAGTATTCCAAATGACTCTTTTTTTCTCTTGTCAATTTCAATTGTCCATATGCCTTGAACTTAACTTCTTTTTCATCATAAATATAGTGCCACTGATGATCATTATAAAATGCTAGTTTGCCATCGGATTTTTCTATTTTAGATGGCATACCAAGGCTTCTCAATATGGCGACAAACAAGATTTTATGTGATATTTTATTCCCACCTTTGGTTTTCAGAACGCTAAGTGGAGCGGTATTCAAATTAGAGTATTCATAGTCAAGGTATTGACGAATATTCGATTCAATCCACTTTTTCACAAGTAATGGATTTTCTCTAAATGAATCCTTTTGTTCTTGTGTGAAGTAATCACAAATCCCTTGTCGATAGAGGGTGATTTTTTCAATCCAAATCCGTGGATTCATGACATAGTTCACAAATAGCTCTTCTTCGTTTTTGCTTCTGTAATCATAAGACATGAAAAAATGTTCTTCAAATTCTTCTTTCCTTGTGTCTGATAAATCTTTTTGTGGTAGAGTATGAAGGAGTTGTACCTTCCAGTATAATTCTTCCTCTGTGCTTTCATCTAAAAAAGTTAATAATGCCTCATAGTTACCTCTTGCCTTCACAAGACAGGATGCTATTTCTTCTTGCATGATAGGAAATCTTTTGGCCTCTTCTTTTGCTTTTTCTTCATTATAGAACGTTGCTTCATAGGCTTTTCTCTTACTTATGGCGTTTTTCGATCTATTTTTTTGTTCTTCCTCTTCTTGATTACTTAGAGGTGTTTCTTCTCTAATGCCACCTTTTGGAGGTACAAAAGTCCATTCCTTCATCTGGCTTTCCACTGTTTTGCCTTCACTTAAAACCAAGGTGATGTGTTCTTCTTGACGCACATCGACTTTTTTATACGTGTACCGATTGCCTTCATAAGCAAAAATCATTAAGTCTCCTAACCCTGTTACAAGAGAAACTTCTCCTTGTTCATTGGTTTCTAATTGTGCGATAGGATAAAACTCACTATAATTCACCACTTCAAATCGGATCATAGCTTTGCTTATAGGCTGACTCTTCTCATCCATAACCTTCACTTTGATTTCCTTTGTTTCAGCATAATGAGCAAGCACATTGATCTCTGCCATTCGAGACGTTTGTTTTGTAATCACTTCTTCTTCACATCGATTAGATAATACTCTGTTATGAATCAGCATTGCTTTTGATGCTGGTAATCGGAACCATCCACGATTTAGATTCACTTCTGGTTCACATGCGCCTAAAAATTGCCAGCCCTCTTCAGTAAAGACTTCTACCCATGCATGGTTATCGTCACAATGACTCCATCTAGGCGCGTAACATTGTCTTGCCGGAATCCCCACACTCCGAAGAGCCGCCACAACAAATGTTGATTCTTCTCCACAACGACCAAAGGCATTTTTAATCACTGTAAAAGGAGAAGCCGTTCTTTGATTCGTGGATTGATACGTGGCTTTTTCAAAGCACCAATAATTCACTTCAATGGCAGCCTCTTCCATGGACATCCCTTGAATTCTTGGTGATAATGCTTCAAAGAAAACTTCGCTGTAGAACTCTAAATTTTCATTATTCACTCGGTATTGGAGTACATAATTCAGAAAATCATTCTTTCTAACTTTTTGTCCCCAAGGCATTATGTCTTTTACCTTTAAGCTATGACGCACAAACTTCAAGAATAATTGTGGGTCATAATTTGCAATATCTGATAGTGGCATAAATTCATACAAAAATGCCATACACTCTTTTTCTCTCACATTCATTTCTTTTATTAATGATGCAGGAATTTTTCTCATTCTTTTTTCATAGTCAGAGAATCCGTAGACTTCTATTCCTCCATCTTCAGAAATTACCAGCTGTTCGCCTTTACCCGTAAAACAAGATATTTCAAAAGAATGGTCAGTCACTTCAATGCATGGCACCATGTCACTTTCTACATCTATAGTCAATAGTGCAATATCTTTTGTAAAGTATCCATAGTCATCGAAAAACCGATGTTGGGCATAATAGAACTTCCTAAGTTCCCATTTTAAATATTCAATTTCTGGTATATCATATGCCTCTCCATTTTCTGTAAAGAACACAAAGCCCCATAGTTCTGGGTAATGAATATTAATCAAACCTGTTGGTGACCATACCCAATTTTCTTCTGGTTGATCTTTTTTAACATACGTTCCCTTAGATGAATCCACATGCCATTGGACCCTAGAGAAATTTACCCGATAAAAGTCACCGACTACAGGTTTCTGCGTTTCCTTTGCCATTTCTTTTAATGCATCAAAAGGAATAACGACTTCTACCATCCAATATTTGTTATCTTCATCTACTTCATTGATTTTACCTTCAATATGGACCGCTGATTGTAACCCTTTAATATCCCAACCATTCAGTGCTTTGCCACCAACATCACGATAAGGCTTCGTTAAGAACAAATCCCATACGGTGTTGAATGCATTCATCTCAAATTCAAAATACCTATGGGTATCTGAATCAGGATCAATAAAAATCTCAAAATCATTGTCATTGAAAATGACGCAATCCCGCTCTTTCAATGTAGCCCATATTTCATCACCATGAAGAATGGCTCCAATATAAAAATTGGTATCATCCCATAACATTTTTACTTGTGTGTCCCACTGTGGCTTTTTCTTGTTTTCTCCTTCAATATCCATAAACAAAGTCGTGAAAGGGGCTTCTTCCCAGAACGCCTTATGTATGTTCCCATCTAATACAAAAGACTTTGTAGCTTTCTTACAATAATAGACAGGAGGATGAAAATCAATTTCTGGAATGGGTATTCTATATGTAGTCATTATTTTACCTCCTAGTTGTGTGTGACAACAGCACCACTACCGCCATACATATCTACTTTTCCGTCTAGTTCTATTTTAACAACCGTTACCTGTTCATGACACTCATTTGCAGTCAATTCAATCCACATTGTTCCTGGAATATTAAACCATGGAACACCACCATGAATATCATAGGCTAATTCTTTGCCTGAATGTAAAACCGAAATTCTTTTCACCTTATTACACAGTCCTTTTAAACAAATGGACTCTTTTGGATGATCATACACAAATAAATAGATGGTTTCTTCATCTTTTGATAAGGTTGAACCGCCTAAATAATATCTTAACATAAGACCTTCTTTGGTTTCATAGATGGCCTCCTCATGTTCTTTAATCCATTTCCCAAGACCTAATAATAATTCTTCTTCCTTCGGGACAATACTGCCATCTGCTTTTGGTCCAATATCTAACAGCATATTGCCACCCATACTAATACAATCACAGAACATGCGGATGATTTGATTCAATGATTTATAATGTTGATCGTCTGGTATATAACCCCAAGAATCATTCACTGTGGTACAGAATTCCCATGGTCCTTCTGGTCGTGTAATAGGTAATCCTTGTTCAGGCGTCTTATAATCTCCATGGCCTTGTAACCTAGAATTAATAATTAAGTTGGGATTAAACGATTTTAAATAATCCTTAAAAGCTGGTAGATGCCATTGTTCTGCACTTCTCTCCCAATCACCATCAAACCATAACAAGTCTACTTGACCATAATTGGATAACACTTCTTTCAATTGATTATTATTAAATGCCAAGAAACGCTCCCATGCATCTATATCTTGTTTACCATCTACTGGATGAGAATATCCATTGACTTTAGATAAGTCTTCTGGAACTTTTCCCCCTTCATATACACTGGCATAATCAGGATGTGACCAATCAATTAATGAATAATACATGCCACAACGAATCCCTCTTTTTCCAATTGCTTCTGCATATTCTTTTATGATGTCTCTTTTGGCAGGCGTTTTTTTAACAACACTTAAATCACTGTATTTTGTATCAAAAAGTGCTACACCGTCATGATGTTTGGTGGTTAATACAGCATATTTAGCTCCTGATTTTTCAATAATTTCTGCTAAGTGGTCCCCGTCAAACTTTGCTGCTGTAAAACCATCTAGTTGCTTCATATATTGCTCATAAGGAACACGATTATGATAGAATGACCAAGATTCTGATACCCCATCCACTGCGTAAATCCCATAATGAATAAAAATACCTAGTTTTGCTTCTTCAAACCATTTTTCCATTATTTAATCTCCATTTCTGATAGCCACCTATTCATTGTTCACATTCTAACACGCTTTTCTTCATTAAAATATTAACTAAGAAACAATGTATTATCTGGTTTCTTATTTTAAATCGCCGTTACATGACAAACAGTCTCATTCTCTTTAATCCTCTCACCATGGATAAATTCTAATAAAGTGCCACTGATGTCTGTACCATATTCCCAATACATCAATCCGTATAATCCTTCGTCTTGAATATAGTTCAATTTATAGAATAAAGATTCTTGGTCTTCGTAACTAATAAAACAGTCTCCATTGAATAAATATGGAGCTTTTGCCTCATCATCCCAAAACCGAGTGAATCCATTTTTATCAATATAATGAGCCTGAAGTTCGTTATAGTCCGGTCCATATCCCCCTGTTGTTTCTGCCATTTGCATCCAACCCTGGTTGACATTGGGGACACCTTTCCACATTCTTGAGTAAAATGCTGCTCCAAGAACTAATTTCTCCTTTGGTACTCCGGCTTCTACATAATATTTTACTGCCTGATCAGCACTTGCACTAGAAAAATCGGCTGCATTGGAATACAAATTCGCATGATGACCTGTTTGAATGGTAAACCCACCACGTAAATCGTAGGTCATCAATTGAATATAATCCACATACTTTTGCACTTGATCCATTTCTGTGCAACGTGTATAATACCCGTCCCCCGCTACTGCAATGGTTAATAGTGCATCTTCATGTCCTTGTTCATCTAAAGCATAACGAAATTCTTTCATTAAATATGTAAAATTTTCTTTATCCTCTTTAGCCGCATCAATCCCTGCAATACCGATACATGGATATTCCCAATCAAGATCAATGCCATCAAGTTTAGCCTCTATCATATGTTCAATAGCTGATTGAATCAATACTTCTCTTCCTTTTTTTGTTGATGCTGCCTTCGAAAAGCCTCCTGCGCCCCAGCCACCAATAGATAGGACAAATCGAATTTGAGGATTGATTTTTTTTGCCTTTTCTATATAAGAAAGGTAGTCCTCTATATCTGAAATCACTTTTCCCTCTTCAATTTGTGCAAAAGCTAAATTAATAATTTCTAATTTTTTTATATCTTCTTCTTTAAAAATTGGTAAGTTTTTTATGGAAACATAACCTATTAAATGAGAGCGAGTCATATAGCTCCTCCTTGGTCTTTATCAAATTGAAAACATATCTTTTTCCTAGTTAACCATGTCGCTTATTTGGGCTGAAGCCATCCACAAGCGACATGTATTTATTGTAAACAAAATACGCGTGCAATAGGTGTTTCTTCACCATTATATTTCGGTAATTGTAGTTGATACCCATTTTCTTTTTTTTCAAATACCACAGATTCTTTATTGTTAAGTGTGGTGATCTTTGACACATCTCCCTCATAAGGTATCCATACCTCAGATGGTACTTGATCTAACGTATTGTCAAATACTTGTATAGCATAAACTGTATCTTCTTTTTTAGTGAATGCAATCCCATCTTTTTTATAGGGTTTACATACTCTCGTACCATAAATTGCTTCACCATTGATCTGTAGCCATGCACCTAACCCTTTTAATGATGTAATACCATCCATTGGCAGTCTGCCATCTGGTTGTGGTGCAACATTTATTGCAAGATTACCACCTTTCGATACAATATCGATCAGTAATAACACAACTTCTCTCGCCGTTTTATATCTGTCACTATAAGAATAAGCAAAGGAGTTGCCAAGGGTAATACAACTCTCCCAAGGAATACCAAGAGGCTCATCTGGCACACACTGTTCTGGTGTCACATAATTCTCATAAGCGCCTCCTACCGTTCTGTCCGCACACAACATACCAGGCTGAAATTTCCTTACTTTTTCAATGACTTCACCAAGGCGTATATCTTGATTATTCTCTTTGCATACCCATCCTGCATCAAACCACATAATATCAATTTTTCCGTATTTTGTTCCCAGTTCTAAAATTTGATTTTGGGTAAACTGTACGAAGCGTTCCCATTCCTTTGTGTTTTCTAATGGGTTATAGGAAGGACCTCTGTTTTGATAACAGCCTCTTTCATACTGATCACTCCAATAACTGTCAATATGCCAATCTGCTTTAGAAAAATAAGTAGCAATGCCAATACCTTTTTTACGGAATGCTTCAAATAAATGGGCGCACACATCAGCATATCTATGATTATGAAATGGGCAATCGGATGCTGTTATTTTATAATCGGAATACTGGGTATCCCACATGCAGAATCCATCATGATGCTTTGTGGTAAAAATAAAATACCGCATACCTGCTTCAGCTGCAATATCTGCCCATTTTTCAGGCTGAAAACGAATGGGGTTAAAGGTTTTATTCAAATCAAAGTATTGTTTCTTGAATTCTTCTCCTGTCACTTCCCAATCAATACAGTGTCTTGACCATTCTGCATCTGCATCACTCAGTGCCCAAGATTCCACAACACCTAGTTGTGAATAAGGACCCCAATGCATCATTAATGCTAATTTTTGGTCTTGAAACCATTCCAATTTATCTAATACTTTTTGGTCTGTGGAAACCACATAACTTTGTTTCGTACTATAATTATGTACTCCTTCCTCAATCATTTCGTCTTTCACCAAGTTTGACTCATTCGCTTCTGACATTTTTTTCCTCCATACTCATCCATTTTTTCAGTTTCTGATAGCATTGTTTATCTTTTCCATGATAATAGACGAAAGATGGGTGTAAGCTGCACCCACATCCATCTTTCATTTTATTGATTATTACAATCTCTACTTCTTTCCTGCCTTAACAGCATTCTGACGTATTTCAATATAATCACCTAGGTGTAGCTTATCAAGTTGTTTCAAATAGCTATCCCACTCTGCTTCACAATCTGCCTGTCCTGCAATCCATTCTGCTGTCTTTTCTGTGATATAATCTGTAATGGATGTCTCAAGCTCAGATAATCTTGAACTTTCTTCCATAGTGGCCCAATAAGGTGGAATAACCTTATCAAGTAAATATGGAGCATATGCTTCGTCAACTTTATCCTTTTCTGGATATGAAGGTGGATTTTCTAGGAATTTAAAATCTGTTGGTATATACCTGGGTAAGGATTGTGGAAATAGATTAATCCAACTATATGTATCTTTTTCTTCATCAGTCAATTTGGTTTTATTGATTTCATACCCATTTTCCTTTTTGAAAAGAGCTATGTTTAGAGGTCCTCCATTGGTCTGTATAGAATTCTCTAATTCAAATAAGTTATCCCACCATCTTGCAATAGCTGCAGGATTCTTGGCATTATCTGTTACAACAACTTGATTCTTAAGTACAGTTGTACCATAGGTATCTCTGTACCAAACAGGTTGATCCGTTTTTTCACTACTTAATACAGGAAGTGGTATCCAATCAGGGGTTTCTCCTGCTTCGTAAGGCATGATATCACCACTACCATACATCATACATACGCCATAGAGATCTTGGCTACCTTTTGCTTTCCACTGAGCTGCATCTTGTGTAAACATCTCTGCATCTAAAAGACCTTTTCCATAGAGATCTCTCATATATAAAATGATGTCTTTATATGGCTCTTTATCGGCACCAAAAGTCAGTTCGTCACCTACCATTGTAAATCCATTTTCATTAATGGACATACCAAAGTAACCTGCCATATAACCAATGTTTTTGTTATCTGGGCTAAATGAAAATGGAATCTCATCGTTAGCATCGCCATTACCATTAGCATCTTGTTCTTTAAATGCCGTCAGTACGTTCTTTAAATCTTCTGTAGTCTTAGGTACTTCAAGACCAAGATTTTTTAACCAGCGGGTATTAATATAAGGATTAAAATCCACAGCTGGAGCTGATAGTACATAAGGAACCGAATAAATGTGACCATCTGGAGCAGTCATTTTTTCCCTTACGCCTTCTAATTCAAGAACAGCTGAAATATTAGGACAAAAAGCTTCAAAATAATCTTCCAATGGAATAAATGTTCCCATGTCTACGCCAAATTTCAAAATATCTGTTGAAGACAATATCCATCCACCAATACAATCTGCATAATCACCTGAATTCAAAGCAAGGCTATATCTTTCTTTTGCAACTTCATATGGAAATAACTGAACATCTACATTTATACCTGTTTGTTCTTCGAGAACAGGCATAAGATAAAAATCATCTGTCGTTTTATCCCCATCTGTAAATATTGAAAATGAATAATCCCCAGGATCAGCAATAGGTAATCCTTCTTTGTACATGACACCATCTACTTTTCCAGAATCATCTACTTCTGTACTAATTTCTTTTGTACCTGTTTTTTTACTATCAGCCTCTTTTTTACTGCTACACCCTGATAAAAAAGTCATCATACTCATGGCTAGAATGAGTATCAGAGCAACTAGTTGTTTCTTTCTCATATAACTTCCTCCTTTTAAATCTACATTTTATAACCACGTCTCATAGTTTTACTATAAGCCACGACTAAACGAGTCAAATTGGCTTAGCAATCTGACTGGTTTATTTATTTATCGTGCCTAAGACGTTAAGTTCATACTGTATCTTAGCCTTTAATCGATCCAATCATAACCCCTTTAACAAAATGCTTCTGAACAAGTGGATACATCACTAATACAGGAATACTCGAAATGATAATAAGCGAATACTTCATGAGTTCCATTAACTGACGTTTTTCTTCCATTGCTTGTATTTGGGCTGCTGTTGTTACTGCCTGTTTTAGATGACTTTGATTCTGTACTAAAATCGATCGTAAGACTAACTGTAAAGGAAACTTTGTTTCTGTTTTTATGTATAATAATGCTGAGAAGTATGAATTCCAATGTCCTACACCATAAAACAATATCATGATTGCAATAATTGCTTTTGAAAGAGGTAATGCAATGCCAAAGAAAAACTTTGTTTCTCCGCAACCATCAATGGCTGCTGCATCATATAGTTCTTCCGATATATTCATCTTAAAAAAAGTCCTAGCTACAATCATGTTATAAACCCCCAACGCTCCCGGTAGTATAAGCGCAAACATGGAGTCCAATAAATGCATATTTTTTACCACTAAGTATGTTGGTATCATCCCCCCACTTACAAACATAGTAACCATATAGAATATTGTTACAAATTTCTTACCATTGAATTTATCCCTTGATATGGCATAGGCCGTTGGTAATGTAACGACCAAATTCAACATTACCCCACAAAAGGTATAAAATAATGAATTCAAAAAACCTGTAACAACTTGTTTGTTCTTAAATACTTCCTCATAACCTTTAAAAGTGATTCCTTTTGGATAAAGAAAAACTTCCCCACTGGATACTGCCTCCGGATTACTTATGGAGGAAATCACAATAAAATATAGCGGATATGCCACAATCAAAAATATAATCGTCAAAATTATAAAGATAGAAATATCGTAAATCTTATCTTGTCTTGAACTTACTCTTTTTTTCATCCTCTTACTCTCCTTACCACAAACTTATGCCCGAAAGTTTCTTAGATATCCTATTAACAGTAATCAAAAGTATTGCATTTACAGCCGAATTAAACAAACCAATTGCAGAAGAATATGAGATACTATTATCGATCAATCCCACTTTATACACATAAGTTGAAATAACTTGTGACACGCTTAAGTTTAAATCATTTTGCAACAGGAATACTTTTTCAAATCCAACAGATAAAATACTTCCACAACTTAGGATTAGTAATATCGTCGCAGTAGGAATTATACTTGGAAAATCAATGTACCGAACCATTTGGAATTTACTTGCCCCATCCATACGCGCTGCCTCATGTAACTCGGGACTTACCGAAGAAAGAGCTGCAAAATAAATAACAGAACTCCATCCCATACCTTGCCATACGCCAGACCATACATAAATATGCCGCCATAAACCTTTCTCACCCATAAAATTGATTGCCTCACCACCAAAGAATACAATAACGCTATTGATTACCCCAACTCTCGGTGATAAAAACAGCAACAGCATACCACACATAACAACCGTTGAAATAAAATTGGGAGCATATGTAACGGTTTGAATCACTTTTCTATATCGCTTATGTCGAAATGAATTTAATAGCAATGCTAAAAGAATCGGTATGGGAAATCCAGCAACTAAAGAATAAAAACTAAGAACAAATGTGTTTCTAATCGTGGTAAAGAAGTAAGGCGAATCAAAAAACCTTATGAAATGTTGAAGCCCAACCCATTGGCTACCAAAAAAACCTAACTTTGGATTAAAATTACGGAAAGCAATTTGCACCCCATATAAAGGAATATAACTAAAAATAAATGTGATAATTATGCCAGGAAGTACAAATAACCAAAGAGGATAATTTTTTTAAAGTTCTTTACGAAGTTCATTTTTTTCTTATTATTTTTTGGTTGTTTCATTGCTTTTATATTCATAAACCTTCCACCCTTACCCTTTTTCTCATTAAAATGTTAACTAGCTTAATCCTTCTTTTTGTTAGCTTACAAAAACTAATTTATGCTTACACTCTATCATGGTATATTAACTTTGTCAATGTTTTTTTGTTTAAGGCGGCGATAAAATTGTTACATTTGTACATTATTGATTTCATTTCCGTTCTTTTTCAGTTTATTATGACATTTTTTACTATTTCTTCTCCCAATGTTAGTTAATAATTAGGTAACAACTGTTTTTTTCCCAAGCCACTTAATCTTAAATAAGATATATACCTTTTGGATTGATTATTCACGGTGACTAGACTTTTCTTGCATTAAAAAAACGAGTCTATGTAAGAACTCGTTTTTACTTAATACTACCTTTGGTTGTAATTTTTCAATAATGATTCTCTTTACTGACTATTAAAATTGAGTCATACCTTTTGACCTAACGACTAGACAGGCTAACTTAAATCCTTAACCATATATTGGCTCTTTTCCACGCTGGTCAAAACTTTGGAAATGGTATGCTATACCACATTTTTTTATATGCTTTATACATTAAAATTATACTCGATTATACACTATTCTTGAAGTCTAGACAATCAAATAGCCATCATTTTTTATTAATTTTATATTCTTTAACATCTTGATGATCGACCAATAGGCTAATTATATGTTAAGGAGTTAACACCCAAAACTGACCCCTTCATTTTATTCTAATACTGACTGTTTACACACGACAGTTTTTCCACTATAATTTCAAATTAATAGATCAGCTGTCTATATTAATGTAATAAGGAGGTACTAATGAACGATAGATATGAATTAAATAAGAATTTAGCCCAAATGTTAAAGGGTGGCGTCATCATGGACGTGACCAATACAGAAGAAGCCATTATTGCTCAAGAAGCAGGTGCATGTGCCGTCATGGCATTAGAGCGGGTGCCTGCTGACATTCGTAAGAATGGTGGTGTTGCAAGAGCCTCTGACCCTCAAATGATAAAAGAAATCCAACATGCAGTCTCAATCCCCGTTATGGCTAAAGTCAGAATCGGTCATTTCGTAGAGGCTCAGATCATTGAAGCACTTGACATTGATTACATTGACGAAAGTGAAGTACTTACACCTGCTGACCCACAACTACATATTGATAAGACCCAGTTTCAAGTGCCTTTTGTCTGTGGTGCCAAAAACCTAGGTGAGGCATTACGTCGTATATCTGAAGGTGCATCCATGATACGTACAAAAGGTGAGCCCGGTACTGGTGATGTTATTGAAGCTGTTCGACATATGCGCTTAATGACAACTGAAATCCGACGTATTCAAAGTCTAAACAAGGATGAACTCTATCATGCTGCCAAAGAACTCATGGTTCCCATTCATCTATTGGAATATGTGCATTCACATGGCTGTCTACCTGTGGTAAATTTTGCAGCAGGTGGTGTTGCCACGCCAGCTGATGCCGCTATGATGATGCAGCTTGGTTGTGATGGTGTTTTTGTTGGTTCGGGTATTTTTAAATCAGGGGATCCTAGAAAAAGAGCTGCTGCAATCGTAAAAGCAGTTACTTATTATACTGATGCCAAGATTCTTGCTGAAGTCTCTGAAAATCTAGGTGAAGCCATGGTTGGCATTAATGTCTATGAAATTGATGATCACGATCGCATGTCAGAAAGAGGGTATTAATTGATGACTATTGGTATCCTAGCTCTACAGGGTGCAATCCATGAGCATAAACGTATCATACAACAACTTGGTCATCAGGTCATAGAGGTTCGAAAGGCTACTGATTTAGATAAGATCCATGGCTTAATTCTTCCAGGCGGTGAAAGTACGACCATGTCAAAACTCTTGGTTGATTTCGGACTACTAACACCCATTAAAAAGAAAATTAAGCAGAATCTACCCATTCTAGGAACATGTGCTGGTCTGATTCTCCTTGCAAAGGAGATAGAAGACTCCACAATGCCTACCCTTGGGGTTCTTGATATAACCGTTCGAAGAAATGCCTACGGTCGTCAATTGGGTAGTTTTATGGTAAAAGAAATCATGCCAGCGATTTCTAAAAAACCTATTATCATGACTTTCATACGTGCACCCTTTATAACCAAAACTGCTGACCATGTTGAAGTCTTGCACCACATTGATGGTCACATCATTGCCGTTCGCCATCAACATATAATGGGCTTATCTTTCCATCCCGAACTGTCCAATGATACCACTATTCATGAGTATTTTCTGAATAGTATACCCTCGGATATACCGCTACATTAACAGAATGGAATTTGTTAACTAGAAAAAAAGAATGACCACTTCCTTGGTAAAAAATCCAAGTGGTCATTCTTCTTAAGCGTTCGTACCGTACTTACGTTAGCAAGTCACTACATTCTTTCACATAATATATGCTTAACTCATGTAATGCCCTTGTCATACAAACATATAACAACATCCCATCTAATTTATTTATTTTATAATTATCTTCTCCTCCATCTGGAATAATAACACAATCGAATTCTAGTCCTTTTGCAAGATAAGAAGGTAACAATACTATCTGTTGACTGTACTCTGATTCTTTATCCTTTAACCACTGAACATGAATTCCTTTATTGGTTATTTGATTATAAATAGTTTCACACTGCTGATTATTTTTACATATAATTGCAATGGAATTATACCTGCCTATCAGTTTATTTATTTCTATGGCAATACAATCTAATACTTCTATTTTGCTCTCTTTCTTAATTTTTTGTACTTGTGACCCATGTCTTAGTACTGGATGTGCTAATACAATATTTTCATCTTCTACTTTTCCAATTACTTCGTTAGCTGCATTCATAATCTCTACTGTAGTACGATAACTCTGCTGCAGATACTTTATTTGACATTGATTTTTGAACACTTCTTGTTGAATAACTTTCCAATCACTAGTACCTCTATGATAATTAATACCTTGGGCAATATCTCCAAGTATCGTAAATGTAGCTTCTTTCATTATTGCCTTTAATACATAAAATTGAAAAGTTCCAAAGTCTTGTCCTTCATCTATTACGATGTGTTTGACTTTTAATTTTCGGGAACTTTTTAATTGATGTTGTAAATACATAAGGGCTGGCAAGTCTTCTATTTCAACCATTTTATTGGTTCGAATATTTTTGGACATCTCTCTAAAGTTACTTATTAAACATTCTTTATTTCCTATGAGCTTTTTCACTAATTTTTTATTCATTAGAAACTGATTATAATACCCTAGTATTGATTTTTTAGGCTCTTTCAAGTAAGCATTCATCAACTTTATGAAATTCTTTTTCATATTTTTTAAGCGCCTCTGTTGCTCTAGATGGATTATTTTAACTTCTTCATTGTAATCAACTATATCTTTTTCTGTCTTTTCAAGGTTAATTTGCTTATCTTTTATAACTTGGTATATGTTGTCTTCAATATCACTTTTATTATTTTCAAATTGAGTAGTCATTAATTTCTTAATCAATTTTATACTTTTTAATACCGAGTATCTTTTATAATTCTCATAAAATATTTCAGATAATTTATCTGCTTTCATCAACAGGACACCCTCAAATATGAAATCATCTTTAGGAAGTATTTCGCTAATAATCTCATTAACAAATTCTTCAAGGATCTCTTTGTAATTCAAATTAGTTTTAATTCTAGATATGGTTCTTAATGATTCCACCCATTCTTTATTGCTCTCATTTTCAATAATTCTTTTTAATTTATCATGCTTTTCACTTATATAAAAGGGTTCTGATACAATATTTCTTGTTAAAATTTCCATGGTCGTTTGTTCTACATCTTCAACACCTAATTCTGGCAGCATATCCTCTATATATTGCAAAAACAGCTTATTCGGGGCAATAATCATGAATTCATCTGGCGTATATCTATGCTGGTATGTATAGATTAAATATGCAATTCGGTGTAATGCAATCGTTGTCTTTCCACTTCCAGCAACACCTTGTATAATAAGTGATTTGGCTAAATCTGCTCGAATGATTTCATTTTGTTCTGATTGAATTGTCGATACAATATCTTTTAATTTTGTATCTTTTTTATCTTCTAATGCTTCTAAAAGCATTTCATCTAATGCTGACACATCAATATCTGTTATTTTTTCCAGATGTCCATTTTCAATCTTATAATTTCTTTTTAACAATAACTCACCTTGGATAATACCTGCTGGACAGTGATAATCCACACTGCCAATATTGCGGTCATAATACAGTGTAGAAATCGGTGCTCTCCAATCCGTTACAATCATATCTCCAGCATTATCACTCTCATAATCTGTTAAAGATGCTTTACCTATATAAATATTTGCAATCTTATTTTGATTGCTTTCTCTAAAATCAATTCTTCCAAAATAGGGATTATGAACGGATAAATCTAGTTTTTTCATTCTCTGGTTATCCATATATACCATATTAAGAATAACGTCCTCATTTAAATTCGTATAGGTTTTATTCTTTAACAATTCTATTTCCTCTTCAATTATTTTTATGACATACTCTAATCTTTCTTTTTCTTTCATATAATCTTTGTGAACGATAGCTTCCATGTCTTTTACCTCCATATCTTTTAAATTCGTGTACCTATTATTTTATATAAAACAAAAAAAATTACTAGACTTATAGTTTAAGTTGTGTTAAACTGTTGAATGTAAGATTACCTATTTTTACAGTAATGTAGTTTATATGTAAATTACATGATCTATCCTATTTTTAACCATTAAATTTTATTTTGAGTATACATATAATGACTACTTTTGGAATCCATTAAGTGGTCTTTTTTTATACGAAAACAAAAGTGACTTCGTCACGTAAAAAGATTTCAAGGAAAATAGAAAGTAGAACTTTCTTATACTATGAAAAAGAGAGCGAAATTAAATTATTTCTGCTCTCTTTTTATTCCAGGGCTCTTTATTTTCCGACAGCCCATTCCATGTATAATGAACTCTTATTTCTATATCGCTTAACCTAGGATTACATCTTATAAGCAAGATGTAAAATCCAGCATTACATATTCTCTACGATTTCTGTAAAAATAATACCAATGGCTGTAGCTCCAGCATCTGGATGACTTAAGCTTCTTTCTCCTACATAGCTTGCTCTACCTTTACGCGCTACCATTTCTTTTGTCTTCTCAGCACCATCTACAGCAGCTTTGGCAGCTTTTACCATAGCTTCCTTCATGTTTACATCTGAAGATGCACTGTCTTTGAGAGATTCTGTCGCCGGTATAATGGCATCTAATAATGTTTTATCACCAAGCTTAGCTCCTCCTCTTTTTTGAATAGCATCTATGCCGCTTTGCATAAGCTCTGCTATCTGGGATAAGTTCAAATCATCTTTTCCTTTTGCATATTTAGCCGCCCCTCGAAAAGCTGACCCCCATATGGGTCCTGAAGCACCACCACAATGTTCTGTTATGATCATACTGCTATCTTTTAGAAATTGACTTATACTATCTTTGGAAAGCTCTTCCCAATTTTCTTTTAGAATTTTAAAACCTTTTGCAACAGACATGCCAAAGTCGCCATCTCCTGCTACGGAATCCAGTTCACAGAAAGGGACCTCATTCTTTATAATGATATCAGCCATTTGATCAACAACTGTCATAACACTATTTAATGTCGCTTTTTCCATTTTGCATGCTCCTTTTCATCATTATTTTTAACATTTATTGTTTTAATGCAATTGTATCTACTGGTGCATCCAATAACTCTTTTAACGCATCATCAAGTTTTAATAATGTTATAGAAGCACCAGCCATATCTATTGCTGTCATATAATTGCCTACTAATGTCTTATAAACTTTCATATTAGCTTTTTCAAGCAACTTATTAACAGCGTTATTAAGTACATACAACTCCTGCAGAGGCGTAGCGCCTAATCCATTTACCATGAGGGCAACTTCATCACCAGCATTAAATGGAAGATCTTTTAATAATCTATCAACCATTTCCCCAGCAAGTTCATCTGCAGACTTTACAGATTCTCTAGCAATACCTGGTTCTCCATGAATCCCTACGCCAAATTCTATTTCATCCTCATCCATAGCAAATGTTGGTGTTCCTTTTGCTGGTACCGTACATGATGTGAGGGCAAAACCTATTGATCTTACATTTGCAATAACCTTCTCTGCTACTTCTTTTACTTCTTGAAGACTATGACCTTTTTCCGCAGCAGCTCCAGCAATCTTGTGTACAAATATAGTTCCTGCTACACCTCTTCTACCAACTGTATAAAGACTATCTTTGACAGCTACATCATCATTGACATATACCTTTTCAACCACAATATCATCGTCTTCTTCTGCCATTTCTGAAGCTGCATCAAAATTCATGCAATCACCAGAATAATTCTTGACGATAAGAAGTGTTCCTTTATGGGATTCACTGTCTAGAATAGCATTGTACACTTGAATGGTTGAAGGTGAAGCAAATACATCGCCGCAAACTGCAACATCAAGCATGCCTTTACCAACCAATCCTCCATGAGCAGGTTCATGCCCACTTCCCCCACCACTGATGAGCGTCACTTTGTCCTTATTTAGATCTTTTCTTGTAATTAATTTATATTTGGGTTTAAATTCAATCTTATCAGGATGTGCAGTAGCCATGCCTTGACACATCTCTATAACTAAGTCTTCTGGCTTATTGATTATTTTTTTCATAAAGAACCTCCAAGTTGATCTGCTGTTATGATGGCTGCATAGACATCTTCTACGGTAATATCAAATGGCATATTATATATGGTTTCACCCTCAGCACATGCAGCTTTCGCAACTTCCATAATTTTTTCAGTTGTTACTTCTGTTACACCTAAGTCTTTTAAACAAACAGGTAATCCTAAGGATTGACAATAATGAAGCACCGTATGTAATTCATCTAATGGTGCATTTTCTAAGACAAGATGTACGATTACCCCAAAAGATACTTTTTCACCGTGGAAATATTGATGTGTTTCTTCAAGTACCGTTAAACCATTATGTATGGCATGTGCCGCTGCTAGTCCACTACTTTCAAAACCTAAACCACTTAATAAAATATTCGCTTCAATTATATTTTCTAAAGCAGCTGTTACCACATTCTTATCACATGCCGCTTTTGCCTTTAATGAATAGGATAATAATGTCTCATAACATAATTTTGCAATGGCTAGGGCAGCTAGCGTACTTTTACCACCTGGAATATTATTCGCATAAGCTCTTGCACAGGATCTAGCTTCAAAATATGTTGAAAGAGCATCTCCCATTCCTGCTACTAAGAAACGACTTGGGGCTTTAGCTATGATACCTGTATCTACTAAAACTAAATCTGGATTTCTTTTGAAAAAGATATATTCTTCAAACTCACCATTTTCAGTGTATATGACTGCAAGTCCACTACAAGGCGCATCTGTTGAAGCAATTGTTGGCACAACAATAACCGGCTTATTCTCAAAGTGCCCTACTGCTTTTGCAGTATCTAAAGCTTTACCCCCACCTAAACCAATAATCACGTCACAATTATCTTTTGTACATATTCTTCTTAATCTTTCAATTTCTTTTTTCGTACATTCCGTGTTAAAGTTACCGTAAATAAGATTAAAGTTTTCTTTTTTACTTGCTTTATCCAGATGATGTTGAACTCTCTCTTGATCCTCAGTTGACGTTACAAGAAGGGCATTATATCCAAAACCTCTCACATACGTACCTAAGTTTGATAATTCATTGTTTCCTTGTAGATATTTTGCTGGTGATATCAGTACTTTTTTCATGATACATCCTCCTTTGATAAACCACTAATAAAATGGTTTTATACTTTACTTATACCTTAACTCCATAGTAATATATCTTTTGTACATTTACATTAAAATAATATAGCTTCTTACAGAAATTTTCAGTCGTACTTTTATGCACACATCCTATTATTTTGGTCAAAAATTGTAAAATTCAGCATAAAACTAAAAAAATAATAGATATAGTTGTTTATACTATACCTATTATTTGTATGATGCTGTATGCATTTTACCTTTGTCATGGGTCATGGCAATCCTTACTTTTGTTTTTTTCTATAGACTGCTGGTGTTAATTTTACTATTTTTTTAAAGACTTTTATGAAATAACCACAGTCTTCAAATCCTAAATCATATGAAATATTTATAATGGGATTGTTCGTTGTTCTCAATAACTCTTTTGCTTGTTCAACTTTTACTTTATTGACATAATTTGAAAAGCTCTCACCTGTTTCACGTTTAAATAATTTACTACAATAGCTTGGACTTATATTACATAATGCTGCTATATCATTCAAGTACAATTTCTGTGCATAATTTTCATGTATATATTCTAACGCTGGTTTAATAAGAAGATTAACATCGTTGGTTTTATGTTGTTGGGACTTTTGATCTTCATTATAATGATTGTGATGGATGTCATGATGACGCAAATCATCCTTAGGTGCTGATGGCTCTTTACTAATCCTACGTATTTTTTCATTGAGTTCGTTCAAAGATATTTTTAGTACAGCTTCATTTACAAGATAATTACTCATATGAAACAACATATTGGAAATTGCTTGTATTTTATGCAAGGTCATAATGGGTATTTTTTTACGTAGTTGATTTAATTCACATTCAAATTCTAAGTCAATCTTATCGTATTGCGCATTAACGATATTTTCAAGGTTTTTTTTATTTTCATCATGCTTAATAAAAACTTGACCTGCCATAATAGCACCTAGGTACCTATCATTGACAATGATAGGTACTGCAAAATCGATCAATCCAAAGTGACATAAATAAATATAAGGTTTCTGGGTTCTAACAGCTTCTAGCCCACCTCTTGCGTCACATTTTTGACAGAGTTTTGCATATTGAGGATGACTTCTAATAAATGTACAGAATTCACTGCACCTGCTATGCTTCGTTATGGGAGCTCCTTTATAATCCACAGTTAATACAGCCATTTCAGTTGCTTCTGCAATATCATCTTGGATTTTTTGAAACTTATCAATGTTCATAACGTACTCTAACTGTGATAGATTGTTTTTCACATTAATGCCTCCTCATATTGAAATCATCCTGCATATGAATATTTTATAACTAAGGATACCTACGGTTTTATGTATAAAAGTCAAGGTAGTCATTTACAACTATAAATAACTACCTATACTATCTTTCTATATGTTTGTTTATCTATTATTTATAATCTAATCTTCAACATACCCTAATGTCTAAGGAATAATATGTTATCGCTATAATATCATCTAGAAAGACGAAAGTCAATAATCTATAAAACACCATGTATTCCCACCCCAAATAAGAGAAGTATATACTTACCTATCTTCTTTCTAAGATAGCACTGCTCAAGAGGATTATCTGATTGTCACGTCTAATGGAAGTTCAACACAAATTTCCAGCAAATCACCTTCAAGGGATGCTCTTGCCCTGCCACCCATCTGTTCAGTCAATATCCTGACGATTGATAATCCTAACCCTGTGCTGTTACTCCTTGCTTGATCACTTGTATAAAACCGATCAAACAATCGATTCACATCTATTACAGATGGGTTCTTCACAGGGTTTTTGAATGAAATGGTGGCATTCTTTTCAGTTATAGTCTTAACTATTATGTCACCATCTGAATGTTCCATACAATTACGTATCAGATTTTGTATAATTCTAGTGGTCATTTCTTGATCTACAAGAGCGAAGACAGGTACCGTTTCTTCGAAACATACAGCTAAATTGTTTTTCTCAAACGCCATTACAAACTCTGTAAGACACTCGGTCACAAGGTTTGTTAGATTGATATGTTCACGATTAAGCTTTAACGCAGTGGTCACAAGATAGGAATACTCAAAGAAATGCTCAATCAGTTTTTCTAGTTCATGAGCGTGTTTTTGGGCAATTTGCATTTTCTCTCGCTGATTGTCGTTCAATTCGTCTTTCTCTATGAGTTGCTGATATCCCTTTATGGCAGTAAGTGGTGTCCTTAGATCATGGGAAATATTTGTAATCAACTCTTTAAAACGTTTTTCCTCACGAATGCTGTCAAGGCGGAGAAGCTCTTCCACTTTTAGGCATTTATTAATATTAATCACCAAAGCATTAAGTTCCTTGTTAATGAGTTCCAAGCTAATAGGCTGACGTGTATGTACCATTAACCTTTTAGTCAACTGTAGGTTAATATGACGTAATTGTAGCTGTAGAAAGATGATATATGAAACCAAGATTATAATTAATAAGATCAAAGCGCCAACTACAATTACCATCATTTTCACCAACCTTTCCTTTACTTAATTTCTGATTTTCTAAATGCACAGTATGTAATAGCAAGCATTACGATTATAAATACCAAACTAACAGAGACTGCCTTGAACATATCCATCATGTTTGCATCCAATGTAATAAAAGTATAATGACCTCCATATGGCGTACAAGCTAAAACACGACCTATCATAGGTAAATTATCTGCTAACCCCATCAACTGACCACAAAATATGGAAAATCCGTAATAAATAGAAACCACGAAGACTGGCTTCTTAAGCACAAAGGCAAGTGGCACACAGATACTCAGTTGTGCTACATATACCATCACTAAGGTCAACATGACAACCAATAGTTTCCATATCTCTGATACAGAAAATACAGTACCAGCTTCTGTCGTTAGTAAATGCAAAAAGCCTACTGCTGCGGAGCCCATATTGAATTCAGCCCCAGTACCAAGTGCAATACCTATTAGGATGGCATAGGGAAGCAAGATGAATGCTATGGCACAGCAAAATAAAAATGTCTTACTGGCTATAACAGAACCCCTGCTACAACCATTTGCAATAGCATCATGGATTGTTTTATCTTTAAAATCCCCACATATATAAACACCTGCTATAACAGCACCGAGAATGCTTATCATATTGATGTCAGAGAACATGAACCCAATTCCAGTCATACCAGAATCCATCTTGCCCTGTGGTATCAGATATGCAATCATAGTCATGCCTAGTGCACTTACAGCTGTGATTCCAAATAGAATCTTAATTGGCAATGATTTGCTTAATTTAAATGCATCTGCTCCAATGAGATTATACATTCGCGTCACCCCCAATAATAGAAATAAAGTAATCTTCAAGAGTATCACCTTTATGTGATAAGGTTGTTACAGCAATTCCGTTTTCAAAGAGAACTTTTGCAACATGTTCTTTGTCATCTAAATAATCGTACAGTTTGACATGATTATCTGGCATAACTTTATAATTGGTTGTATGTAAATTCATTTCCAAAACACTGGCTAGTGTTTCCGGTTCTGCACAACCTATAAGGATATGATGTTTACAGCAATCCTCAAGCTGGGCAAGTGTCAGTGTCTGTTTGACTTGACCTTTATGGATGATGATATAATCCGTAGCTGTTTGGTAAAGCTCTGGCAAATTGTGACTTGAAATTAATATAGTCATTTGCCATTCCTCAGATAGTTTTTTTAGTAGCTTCCGTATTTCTACTATACCTAAAGGATCAAGCCCATTTATGGGCTCATCCAACATAAGAAATTCAGGGTTACCAAGCAGAGCAACAGCAATCCCTAAACGCTGCTTCATACCAAGGGAGAAATTCTTTGCTTTCTTTTTACCCGTATCTTCAAGACCTACCAGCTTTAATAATTCATCTTCAATTTCCTTATTGGGAATACCTCGCATCATTCTATGGAGTGTAAGATTCTCCTTTGCAGTCATGGTTAGTGTTATACTAGGGTATTCAATCATACATCCCAGCCTTTTTCGCTCGATCTGTAAAGCTCTCTCACCAGTATTACCAAAAAGTTCAATGCTACCACTTGTTGGAAAACTAAGCCCTGCGACAAGTCGCATAAGTGTCGTTTTGCCAGCGCCGTTTTGTCCAATTAAGCCATATATCTTACCTGCTTCTAAAGTAATCGATACATCGTACAGAGCATTGGCACCATGATATTTTTTTGTCAAGTTATTCGTTTTCAATACATCATTTTTCATTCTTTCTCTCCTTTCCTTTCTTACTATCAAGTATAATACCCAAAGGTTTAGAAAAGGTTAAGAGCAATAAAAAAGTTGTTAGGAAATCGATAATTTATTCCTTGTACAGACGATAGCCCAGCCCCCATACCGTTTCAATATAGTCATTTTCACAATTTGCTTTTTTCAACTTGTTACGTAAATTACTCATATGTGTTTTTACGACATTATCATCACCCAGATATTCTTCTTTCCATATTAATTCATATATATTGACCTTAGATGATACTCTTCCTAGGTTCTGCATCAATAACTCCATAATGAGATATTCTTTTGCTGTCAAGTCTAACTCTTTCGTATTTACTATAATACGCTTTGTATGAATATCCAAGATAATGTCTTTGTAATTCAAAACATTTTTCAACTGCTCCTGCTTATGAGAACGTCGCAAATTCGTTGCAATCCGCGCTGCAACCTCTTCTAAATCAAATGGCTTGGTTATATAATCATCTGCACCCAACTTCAATAGATTAATTTTAGTTCTTACCATATGACGAGCAGAAATAACAATGACAGGTACATCTGAAAATGTTCGAATCTCTTTTAATATCTCATCACCGCTTTTATAAGGCAACATAATATCTAACAGAATTAAGCCATATGCTTCGGTTTTGGCTTCCTTCATCCCTTCAATCCCAGTATAAACAGACTTCACATGGTATCCTTCACTACACAATGCTTCTGCCAGCATAGCATTTACATCTTTGTTATCTTCTATAATTAGTATATTATCCATTTTCTTCACCTATAATTTTATATAGTACCGTGATGGTACTATTGTTCAACACCTATTATTTCCTTACCTTTCATTAGTATAGCACTTCGTACTCTAACTCGTTTTATATAGACTAGAATAAATATAGTTTAACATATGTCATTTGGTACGTATATGGATTTTGATGGCTAATGATAGGATGGCTTGTCTAAAAAGTATTACATGAATATGTCACTTTTCAAATTTATATGCATATATAGATAGTAGACAAGCCTTTTAGAGAAAGGGGGTGCAAAATATGAAAGAACAGAGTGATCAATCGATATTTGAAATAATTTTAGATGACGAGGAACAGATAATAGAAAGTGTTCAAGAAGAAAAAAAAGAAACTTCTAAAAAGAAGATAAAGAATAAAGAAGAAGTTACACCAAACTCAAATTCTGGAAAGTGCTGTGAAATTGGACCATTAACTCCAATACAACGTCGAAATGAGGCATTTCAAATCCGTCAGAATGCAGCACAATTTGAAAGGGATCTTCCTCTTCCAAGCCATCCATGTAATGGTGATGAAAACTTATTTCCTAATAAAATTGGCAACTTCACTAAGGCTTTACCCCATAATGAACTAGGGGAAGTGAATATTGATGCCTATAATGTCTTTATTAAAGCCCTAACAACTGGTAATCCTGATATTTTTGAAGCTATTCCTTTGGGAGGTGTTACCAAGCTTGCTAATCCTCAAGCTTCTTATGCATATGACATGATGGGGCCTGATTCTCATCATACATTCACCATGATACCACCAACCTTTAGCAGCGCTTGGCGTGCCAGCGAAATGGCAGAAGATTATTGGCATGCACTGACTCGAGATGTTGCCTTCACAGATTATAATACAAATTGCCTTACCATTGCTGCTGCAGCTGATTTATCCAAGTTTTCTGATTTTCGTGGGCCGAAAAAAGATGGGGTTGTTACGACTAAGACGTTGTTTAGGGGAGATTCGCCTGGTGATTTGGTAGGTCCTTATATTTCACAATTATTTTATAAGGATATTCCATTTGGCAACAGGACGGTGACCCAACGATATAACAGCCCAATAGCAGGGGATGATTTTATGGTCTGCTATGATGAATGGCTGAATATTCAAAATGGAGGCACACCAAATACTACAATAACCTTTGACCCACCACCAAGGTACATTCGAAATGGTCGTGATTTGGGACAATGGGTTCATGCTGATTTTCCTTATCAAAGTATGTTAAATGCTTGCTTGATTCTACTCAGTTTCGGACCGGAAGCATTAGATCCTCATAATCCCTATCTGACTTCTAGAACTCAGGATGGTTTTATCACCTTTGGAGCAGCCCACTTTTTAGACTTTGTTGCTAAAGCAGCTCGGGTAGCCCTAGAAGCTGGTTGGTTCCAAAAGTTTTTAGTTCAACGTGTACTTCGACCTGAGGCCTTTGGTGGATGTGTTCAAAACAATCTGATTGGAGCAACTAATTATCCCATTAATCCAGAACTATTTATGTCAAAAGCTCTCGATAAGGTATTCTGTAAATATGGCACTTATTTGTTACCAATAGCCTATCCTGAGGGAAGTCCTACCCATCCAGCTTATCCTGCTGGACATGCTTGTGTTGCTGGAGCTGGTGCAACAATGCTGAAAGCATTTTTTAATGAATCATTTATCATTTCTAATCCGGTTGTAGCTAGTCCAAATGGCCTTACCTTGCTGCCTTATTGCGGAACAGAATTGACCATAGGTGGAGAACTGAATAAACTTGCTTCAAATATAGCCATTGGACGAGATTTTGCAGGTGTCCATTGGCGTTCAGATTCCACTGAAGGTTTAACCTTAGGTGAAACAGTAGCCATTCGAATTCTTCAAGATTATAAAAATACCTACAATGAAGACTTTGATGGATTTACCCTCACTAAATTTGATGGAACAACAATCATCATCTAATGATTTACTCCTTAAGTAAGGGGCTGTGAGACAGCCCCTTATTATGCTATATATTTATAACGACATTTCCTTTTTTATGCCCTTTTTCAACATATGTATGAGCCTCAACAATTTCTTCCAATGGATAGCGTCTATCTATAACTGGTTTTATTTTTCCTTTCTCAATCAGTTCTTTAAGAAGGATTAAATCTGCAGTATCAATGCTTGATGAAGAAGATTTAACAGAAAGATAGGTACCTTTTTTCTTGAGTACACTTTTACAACGTGAAAATGGGCACTTGCCTACTGCATCAAAAATAATATCATAGACTTCATTACTTTTAGTAAAATCCTCTTTCGTGTAGTCAAAAACCTTTTGGGCTCCCAAAGATTTTATTAAGTCAACATTTGTGGTACTGCATACCCCTATTACTTCTGCCCCAAAATGCTTAGCAAGCTGTACCGCATACGTACCTACACTTCCAGAAGCTCCATAAATAAGTATTTTTTGCCCTCTCTGTATCGTTACTTTTTTCAAAATCGATATTGCTGTAAGTCCTCCACAAGGGGCGGCTGCTGCTTCTTCATAGGTCAAATTTTTTGGTTTTATGGCTACCAGTCCTTTTTTATATCCCCCTTCTTCAGGCAGACATTTGTATTCTGCATAAGCGCCAAATCCAAAACCTGTAAATGCAAAAACCTGGTCACCTTTTTTAAATCGTTTGACGGATTTACCTATTGCTTCAACTTCTCCTGACAACTCGAAACCCAGTATGTTAACCTTTTTGGGTCTTATCAAACCATTGTAAAGTCGTGCAAGTAATGGGTAAGGTTTTCGCATACGCCAATCCCCTTGCGTTACGGTTGTGGCGTGTATTTTCACCAATATTTCATTTTCCTTAGGTATTGGCTTTTCTATATCTTTAAGCTGAAGAACATTTGGTGGTCCGTAGTGTGTGTAAACAATTGCTTTCATAAAATTTCATTCCTTTCACTTTGCTGTAGGCATAAACAAATGAACTCTATTGTCTTCGAGCAAATTTTTACTATTTAATGCTTATAGAAATAACCACTAACTACATCTCACGTGAGAATGCACATGTTCATTTGATTCTGTTTGCAAAATCCTCTGCCTTTGTAAAGTCATCTTCATTAGGTCTACCTTTATTCATTCCCCCCAAATATTTCATAAAGCTGTTTTTGTTAAGTCCCCTACAAGCGAATTCATCCACTATGATTGCTTTTTTTTCTTGGAGCTTTTGCTTGATTGTTTTGTGAGATTTTGGGATTACAATAGCTGCTGTTGAAAATACAAACACTCTTTTTTCTTTAAGATCTGGTAGTCGGTCTACTAAATCTAATAAAGATTGATGATGCTTATCACTGTAAATACCAGAACCAAAACCAATGAGATCATAGTCGACTATTTTATTTAAATCAAATGCTTCTGGCTCTGTCAAATCCGCACTTAATCTTTTCGCCATTACTTCAGCAATTCTTTTCGTGTTTCCTAAATGGATAGATTTATAGACGATCAAAGCTTTCATTTAAACACCCTTTCTTTTAATAAATATTTATTATAATATTTGATGATCGCTTATTTTTTATTATCATTCATTATTTCTCTTCCTTATTGCTCTTTGATTGTTTGAGAGATTCGCCTTCCATCTTGTACGAAAAAATCTCTTCTAGTGGTAAATCAAAAATATGTGCAATACGAAAAGCTAATTCAAGAGAAGGGGAGTATTTTTCTTTTTCAATGGCTACAATTGTTTGTCTCGTTACACCTACTTGATCTGCTAATTGTTGCTGTGTCATTTCATCTTGATTAAAACGTAATTTCCTTATGTTGTTACTGACAAGGCATTTACCCATCTTATACACCTCGCCTATATAGATAGAGTGTAGTCATATCACCAAATACCACTGATACGATTAATGAGAACCCAAGTGATATAAACATGGATCTTGGTGGCATATCAATTACCAACAATCCCATGGAAAGGAAAAACCAACCAAAAACATATAACAAAAATTGCGTACTGATTTTAGTTGAATTAATTTGTCAAGTTCGTCAGTAAATGAAGGTGCTTCTTCACTGGTTGTTGCTACATTTACTATATTCAATACAATGAGTGAGATGATCTGGAATGCAGCTAGTACGGGTATTAATATTAAGATGGCTGTTCCACAAAATTTGAAGTCATTTGTTGCATTCAAACCCAATTCTTGATACTTTTGAAATACTTTTATAGAGTAGATGATAAAAATTACCGCAGTGCCAAATAAAGATACGATTGTACTTTTTTCCTGATAAGACATATTCTTCTCCTCTTGTTATTTATAGTCCTTTCATGTAAGGTTCATTATACATATTGTAACATATTTTATACATCATGTAAAATATTTTTTACATAACCAAAAATAACACCCACTTTTTTAGATAGCAATCTAAGAAATTCACTCTTTAACGTAAATAAATCCCCCAAATATGTTATTTAGGAGATTCTTACTATTTTTCTGTTATGTGTATTCTTTCCAAAAGGCTCACTTACTTAGTTATGCTATTATGCTTACATATGGTTTCCAGTCATTTTATTGGCTTTATCTAAAAATTCCTTTATGGCAAATAACTCTTTTTCATCACATTTTTCTAGATAATCAAAGATTTCCCTATCGTTTTCCATATGAAACGCGTGATGCGCTTCGTATGCTCCTTCTCCTTTTTTAGTCAAATATACAGTAAGCTTTTTTCTATCTTCCTCAACGCCCTCTTTTTTTATATACCCCCTATATTCTAATTTTTTAAGCGTTTTAGAAATAACAGCTCTTGTAACATTTAATCTTTGTGCTATTTCTGAAATATACATTCCAGGATGATCACCTATAACTTTGATTATATGGATTTCACCTCTATAAAAAATCATGTCTTCACCAAAGTCTAATACTCTTTTTTTACCATTTGCAGCAGATTCTATTAATTGAACAAAATTTTTCATTATATCTTCAACTTGTTTTTTCATGCATATATTATATCACAGAAATAGTCATTCTATAACTACTTCACAAATAGATGCGTATTGAATTGACTTAATGATGCATGCTTTCTTTCAATTTTTTCAAACCCTTTATCTATTATACTTTTTAGTATTGTCTTTTCATCTGTAAGTATATTTGAACCATTTAAACGACCAGATAACCAACCCACAATTGATTCTTTTGGAGATAAATAATCTTCGTCAACACCATGGGTTATAGCATATAAATATCCATTTTTATGTAAACTATTATATACCTTTAATGTGACATGGTCTAAATGGTGTCTAGCAAAATCCATTACCCCTGATGCAATAACTAGATCATAGCCATTCCCTATGTTATCTTTATTAAAATCGCCCTCTATAACGGCGGCTCGATTCTCCAATTGCTCTTCTTTAATCAGTTTTTTGGGAAGTGGTGCTACACTGGCATGTTCAAATATAACAACTTCCGACTTTGGAAAAGCTTTGGCAACCTCTAATGCTAAAGTACCCGAACCTCCACCTAAATCTAATACTTTAAATTCTCCATCTTTTTGAAATAATTCTTCTGCTAACTCTAGAATGTTTTGAACGCGACCAAAATACATTTCCTTACGGGTTAACTTAGCTAATGTATAGAAATCATAGTATCCTATACCATTTTTCTTATCTTCTCTTAAAGGGTTAGGTCCATTTTTAACTCTTTCTTCTATGTTTTTAAGTGACGTCATTTCTTCTCTAAACAAGACAGCATCTCCAATATACGTTTTGCTATCTTCATTTAAAAATCTATTGGTTTTATCCGTATTTTTATATTTATTACCTTTGCTTTCTATTAACCCAATCGCTGCTAAACTATTTAAAAAAATATCTAAATTTCTACTGTCATAATCTAATTCCTCTGCCACTTCAGTTGCCGATTTTTCTTTATCCAAAAAAGAAAATACACCTAGTTTTATTCCAGCCAGTAATAATTGTGCTTCTTTGTATTGATGAATTTTTTTATAATAATCTATATCGCCATTCATATTAATCCTCCTCATTTTAAGAACTTTTACAAAGTAACATTTTATTTAATTTTTTAGAATTCAAGTCATAATAATCTGGTGGTAATCCAAAAATTTTAATGATATTCTCTAGGGTCACTATATCTTTTGTCTTTCCGTACGTATGCGTTAGATTGGGTTTTAATAATAAAGAATAATCACTGTATTTTATTGCGTTAAATGGATGGTGGGTATTAATGATACAAGATATATTTTCATCATTAACCAATCTTCTAAGGGTAGAAAAAATCTTATCTTGATTTGCTAAATCCAGATTTAATTCAGGTTCATCAAGAATCACTATTTCTGGTCTTGATACCAATGCTCTAGCAATTAAAACCATTTGTTTTTCTCCCCCACTCAATTGATGCATATATTTATCTTTAATGGATTCTAGTCCCAATAATGCTAAAACATAACTTACTTCTTGCAAATCATTTTTATTGGGCTTTTTCCAAAAATCAATGTAAGGATTTCTCCCCATTAAAACAATGGACTCTACTTTATAGGAGAATGGTATCTCTTTAGCTTGGGGTACATAACTAATCTTTTTCCAAAATAAATGCTTATCTGAATGTTTAATAGGGTAATGATCTAAAAATGTAGCTCCCTCTGTCCAATGATTGAATCCTAGCAAACACTTAATTAAAGTTGTTTTTCCAACACCATTAGGTCCAAGAACTGTCACCATTTCTCCATTTTTAATATCTAGGTTAATATCTCTAAGTATTTCTATTTTCCCATATGAGAAGCTACCATTCTTCACCGACATTCTCATTGCCATAACCCTCCTCGCTTTTTCAATAAATATGCAAAAAATGGTGCTCCAACAAGAGCTGTTAATATGGATAGGGGCACTTCTGATTTAAATAAACATCTGCACCCGTTGTCTATGAATAACAAATATATTGCTCCCAATAAAATACTTGCAGGTACAAGTTTTCTATGATCTGTGCCAACTATTAGCCTTCCTATATGAGGTATGATTAAACCAACCCAACCTATCATGCCACATAAAGATACAGATATAGCTGATAAAATAGTCACTATAACGATAATAATGATCCTATAGGTTTTCACATTGAAGCCTAGTGACATTGCTTCTTCATCTGATAAGGATAGTATATTGAGTTTCCATCTCAGAACATATAGCAATCCTAAACATATCATAATGGGCAAAGCTACCCATTTTACATCATGCATACTCATACCAGATAAGCTTCCCATTAACCAATAAACGATGGATGGTAATTCCGTTTCAACATTTGCATTAAACTGAACTAATGTCAATAGCGCTGTAAAAATGCCATCTACTGTAATTCCTGCTAAGATTAGCATTAAAATCGAAGATTTTTTTCTTGACCAGCAATCTTATAGGTCATAAATACCGCAATTATTCCAAAAACAAAGGCTATTAAATAAGCATAAACGGCTTGATGAAAGAGTATTATTCCAAGTGCAATACCAAATGCCGAACCTGAAAAAACACCTAATAATTTAGGACTTGCTAGAGGGTTTTTGAATAGTGCCTGCATGCTCACTCCAGATACAGCAAGACTACTACCTATCAGTAATGCCATCAATATCCTTGGTAATCTAATGGATAAAATCACAAATGCAGCATTAGGCATATTGGTGCTTTCTGAAAATATGTAGTGTACACTAGCTAATATATCTTCTACAGACATTGTATATTTGCCAATCATTAATGATATAACAATAAGTATTAAAATCCCAATCAGAGAACACGTATAAATTATTCCTTTTCTATTTATCATTTTACAATCGCACCTTTTTGAGGTTGAAGTATTTTTTCAACTAATTCATCCGCAAGCTCTAAGCCATAACATCTTTTATAATATTCTTTTATCTCAGTTTTAAACGCGTCACCCTTTTTATCATCTATCAATAACCACTTAAGCATTAGGGGAGTGTCCACGCATGGTGCAGACCAACTAAATAAGCCCACTGGAACATCGTATATTTCTTCTTTCTTAACAGCATTCACTCGAGTCCAATCTTGATTATGAATACCCAGCTTATATTGATCAGCATTAGGTCCCATAAATAGATATATAACATCTGGTTGCCATTGATAAATCTGTTCCATACTCACTTCTTTTTGTCCTTCTATTTTATTAGCAACATTCTCCATACCTGCAAAATCAATCCAATAACTTCCATAGGTATTATGACCAGAAACAGTAATTTTTTCACCACTATTATTAAAAAGTAGTAATGCTTTCTTCTTCTCCTTTTCCTCACCCATTGATTCATTTAACGCTTCTACTTTTTCAATTTCTTCTTTAATAGACAATTTAGGACTTATATCCAAAACTGTGCAAATAATTCTTTCCCAATCCTTTACAACAGCAGATATATCTGTCTCGTTCTCTTGATAAAAATTCACTACCGGAATATTTAATTCATCTAATTCCTTCTTCTGCTGTGTACCATGATAAAACACAATATCTGGCTTTAAATTTAACAATTTTTCTACATCAATCTTAAAACCATTAACATATGTATCATCTAAATCTTTTAAATTAGGTATTTTTAAATCTAATAAATCTGTATTTGCATTAGACCGTGCTAGAGGATGAATACCCACTATTCTATTTGGGTCATCTATTAATGCTTCTGTCATTGTAAATATAGGTGGCGACACAATGACTATTCTTTGAATATCTTTTGCACTTGGCAGTTTAACAACACACCCACTTGCATCAATGACCTCCCTTGATCTTTGATGTTTTGCTTCATGATTAATTGTATCTTGTGTACAACCTACTAATAAAAAAATAATGAATACACCACTTAATAATTTCAAATGTCTTCCCATAACATCTCTCCTTTCTTGTTTGCCAGGCATACAATAAGCAATAATGATAATGCTTATCAATATCATTTATAAAGTGTATCACCAATACTCTTGCGTGTCAACCTAAAATAAATTTAAAAAGGACCTTAACCCTAACTATTTTATTATCCATTAAGGCGTCTAAAATTATATGATAATCCCAATCATTTTTTGACAAATAATAACAATTATGTACTAAATAGCATAGTATAAATTATAAAAATAAATGTATTAGCTGGAGGCGATATTCATTGCAAAGGAATAGAGATTATAATTGTGATTCTTATAACCCAAAAGAAAAAAAAGGGGCTATAAATAATATAACTAAACTTCTAAAGAAAATTTGTAATAAAATAAATGAAATAATATGCTTGCTTAAAAATCCAAAATTTGGACTAAGAGAAATAAAGTGTGAGGTAAAGTGTATTGAAGAAATTATATGTGCATTAGATTTAACAACAGGACCATTCTTTATCGATACAATTATATTTAAGAACAAGACAGGTAGTTTAATCATATCCATTCAGAATGAGACTAATGTTGAGCAGGTTATTGACATAGATGTCGTACAATATACATTTGCTGGTAATAGAAGCTGTATGACAGACCATAGATGCATACCAGCTGGTATGACAGATAATTTTGAAGTTCCGATAAATCTCATGGGCATGATGGGTAATCAACTAGCAGTACAGTACTTTAATATACAACCAGGAGTATATTGCTATACGGCTCTTCGTACGGAGGCAGCTGGTTCCGGATTTGTAAAAGTTACCCCTATAGCCAGTTGTACATTTAGTCATGAGAAACTTATAAATCTAGTTACAGACCAACCTTGTTAAGAACATCTTATTCTTTTTTTCCCTTGAATCATATCACCTATGAGATCCTTTATAGCTTCATGAGCTGTTTCAGGTTCGTAATGTTGTAACAATTGTCTGATTTCGTTCGGGTGATTGTTTTTTCTTGCCATACAAAAATCCTCTTAGATTATATAATCTAGAAGGATTTGTATTTACACAAAATTATTTGTGTCAATTTAAATGTTCCTTTTATATACAAACTTTCATTTCGTTAAATATTTCATCTACATCCGTTTGTATTGTATCCTTTAAAATTTGTCCAGAAAAAGAATGAATACCCTTTGCCTTCATAAATTTATCTAACTTTTTTTCAAACAATATAATTAATTCTAAGGTCTTAGGCATATGAATATTTACTTTTTGTGCCAAACCATAAATAAGCTTAAGTTTTTTATAGTCTTCTAAAGGAACTCTTGGAATAACCCAATTTCCATTTTCATCTTTAGATATATTCTTGTATGACACAGAAGAAAAATCAAAATATCTTCCCTCTCTATTGGGTATCGAAAAAGGATCAATAAGTATAGCCGAATACCTTATGTATAAGAGATACTCTTGTTTTATTTGGTCTAGCTCTACAAACTCTTCAATATCCCTACGGGAAAGTGTACTCTCATGAACTGGGTAGTTATCATCATTTAAAAATTTAAGAAGATTGATAGGTCTTGCATTAAAGTATTCAATAAGTCCAGAAACCTCTTTCCAAAGTATAACCATTGTTCTTATAGAGTGCTGGGTAATAGGTCCTTCTGGATATATCTTATACATGTATTTCGTTGATTTTCTTTCACTAAAAATTTCATTTAATGAAAAATCATTCATAAAAAAAGGAGGATGTACATAGGTTGTAATGTTTTTACTCTCTGCCTCAATACTGTTGTTGACAATCGTACACTTAACGCCAATTCCATCAATGAAATTTTTAACATAGCCAACTGTCGTGCTATTCTTTTTACTTGAAGCAATATAGATCTTCTTTTTTAACGCTTTTGTAAAAGCTATAATACAACTTGTATTCTCTGGCTCAAATTTTGTAGCTGCATAATAGGTTGAAAGGCTAATAACATCTATTCTATCCTTTGATTTCTTAAGCCTACTTTTAACATGTACGTTAGATCCAATACTCGGTGAAAATAAAATAACCGTTCTAACTTCCTTTAATGCGTCTAAATCTAAGCAATTAATAATATCCACATAACTGTCACTGGATGTGCATATGATTATTGTTTGCCAAATATCCTCTAGGTCATCATACCCTTCATAGAAACGGCTTACTTTAGCACTTCCCGATATCTGTAGATGTTTTTCATCCTGCACCTTGGATACAATAGTATAATCATTCTCACCAAGCTCTTTTTTTATCTTAGTAGAATGGATTCCCTTTCTATTTAACAACCCTATATCCTTGCACCATGGCCTAGAGATATTAACAGCAACATTTATTCCTGCTGGTCCTGCACCGATTATTAATGTATTCCCAAATGGTTGATCTTTAACTATTTCTTTTCTGATATCATGAGCATTCATAGTTTAACCTCAAAATAATTGTGTCGTATATATTTTCTTTATTACTTATTTGGGTTTGATTCCATTCTTTTGAGAAATCTTCTTTCAGCGGATAGTTAAAAATTTCTTTTAAACCATTTCCATATCTCAAAATTATTTTAGCCTCTGGTGATACTTTATCCTTTAAGTTTTCTAAAATTTGGTACTTCTGTTCCACGAGTGAAGCAATGATAATGTGGGTAGCTTGCTTAATAAAATTTAATTCATTTACAGTTTTACTAGAAAACTTAACAATTGATTCTAATCCTAAAACTTTTGTTACTTTTCTAGCAAGTTTTATAGCTTCTATATCAATATCCAAGCACATGAGTTCAGCTCCGATTTCTTTAGCAATAGCCATTGCCGTTATGGGAAATGCTCCTGATCCAATAAAAAGCACCTTGGATTCACTGCTTATACATAATGTTTCTGATTCGCATTTAACGGAATTTGATAATAGTTCCATGTAGTTACTTGCATCTAAATTGTGATTACACGCACAAATGCATTGGTATTTTTCTACATCACATAATGCTTTTACAGATGTGTCCCTTAACTTCTCACAATACTCCTTAATCTCACTATATTTCCCCCATAACTCCCATTTCTTAACATTCTCGTCACAAATCATAAACTTGCAAATATAGTCTAATTTGTTTCTTAGAAGCTCAAAGCATTCACCACACTCCTTGGAATAAACCATCAATTCGTTTATCTCATATTGAAGTGTTTTTAAAGACAGTAAAAATTCATATTTTGCACCATGGTTTTGCTTGCTTGCAAGGGTAAAGTCACAGCAAGGGTTGGAAAATTTATTTTCACACTTGTTCCTCATTATATCCTCCTCATCTTATACACAGTAATTTACTAAATTTAACTTAAATTATATAATTAATAATGATTACTATTATCAATTATGAAATATTATAGCATTTACATTCATTATTTATGAGCTATTTTATTTCCTCACGAAACGTTCTCTCTTTTTTTGTTCAAAACCAGATAGATACAAGAACTAACAATCAAACTTCCCCCTATAATTGTTGTTGTATTCGGAATCTCAGACCATAATAGAAACCCCCACATAACATTAAAGGCAATGCTCGTATATCTTGCTATAGCAACTACCGGAGCTCGCTCATGGGTATACGCCTTAGTTAAAAATATCTGCCCTAGAAACGAAACACTTCCGATACAAATTAAATAAAAGAACTCAAGGGGCGTGGGGAAAACAAAGCTATTCCACATCATAGGTATACTGACTATGGTTGCTATAAAAAGAAAATAGAAAACAATCTCATAGGTACTCTTGGATTTACTTAAATGCCTTATGGTGATAGATGCACTGGCTGAGCATAATGCACTAAAAACACCAATTAAGGCTATGACTGAAAAAGTTGAATATCCAAAAGGATTAATTGTCACAACAGCACCTATTAGGGCAATAAAAATAACGCCATATATCTTGCGGGATATTTTCTCTTTTAGAATCACAGCAGATAAAATTAAAACAAAAAATGGAGATAAGTTTATGAGTACCGTTACATCAGCCAAAGGCATTTTTGAAATCACATAAAAATATGCAACTAAGTATGCCGCTCCAAAAAGCCCCCTAACAATTAAAAGATTTACATTTCCCTTTGAAAATTTAACTTCCTTTTTTTTCATAATGATCAGGGTAATAATGGTTCCTATGATACTTCTAAAAAACACAATCTCTATAGATGGCATGTTGGTACTAACCAACTTCACAAGTAAGTTCATCACACTAAATATCAGTGATGCCATAATAGCATAGAATACACCTTTCTTCATAATTATCCTCCAATATCAATTTGCTATAGCAGATATAGGCGTTACTGTTGTATATCCTTTATTACTTAAGCTTACATCCACCTGTACTTGATATACTTTTTCAATCAAACTATCCTTTAACACTTCATGAGGGTTACCAGATTTTTCTACATAGCCATCGTGTAACAATAAAACCCTGTCACTGTATCGGGCTACAAGGGATAAATCATGCATGACAACCAAAGTAATAATATTTTTACGTTTTGTGTACTTCTTTGCAATATCTAACACTTTTAGTTGATGCTTTAAATCAAGAGCGCTTGTTGGTTCATCTAATAATAAAACTTTTGGATCAGATACTAAAGCTTGAGCCATGATAACTAATTGGCGTTGTCCTCCACTGAGCTTAGAGAATGGCGAATAACATAAGTCAGAAAGTCCAAGCTCATTAATAATAGCCATTACCGAGTCTAAGTGTTGCTTATCAACCCTCCAACCCAAGTTCTGTACTCTACCTAATAAAACAGTTTCAAATACGGTCAATTCGGAAGTAGTTATAGCCATTTGAGGAACATAGGCTATCTTTTTTTTAGAGATTTCATCCCCATTTTTACTCACAATCGTTACGCGGCCTTTAGCATGAAGTAAGTTAGCTATCGCTTTAATCATGGTTGTTTTGCCCGTTCCATTAGGTCCTATTAAAGATATAAATTCCCCGCCATAAACTTCTGTAGAAATATTCTTTAACACTTGGTTGTTTTGATATGTAACACTTAGATTTAAAATATTCATTTTCATATATTAATTAGCTCCTTTTTAAAATTAGATATAATAGGAATGGAACCCCTATAATAGAAGTAACAATTCCAATAGGCACGATGGCGCCAGGAATAACTATCTTTGAAATAATCGAAGCACATATCATAAGTAAAACACCAAAAAGAGCCGATAATGGTGACATATAACGCTGGTCTTCACCAACTAAAATACGTGAACAGTGAGGTGCTAACAATCCGATAAAACCTATAGTCCCAACAAAGGCAACAGCTCCTGCTGTAAGTAACGAAGCAAGAATAAAAACCTTTAACCTTAATTGATCAACTTTGATACCTAAACTTCTCGCTCTTTCTTCACCAGCGGATAAGGCTGTAAGTTGCCATGCATAGCGTGACAATAGTATCATGCAAAAAAGAAATACACTACCACTAACAAGCACACCCGTCCAAGACGATTTCAGAAGACTCCCAAACATCCAAAAGACAATCTGTTGTGACACCTCCGGAGAAGCTCTGAATTGCACAAGAGATTTTAATGCTTGAAAGAAAAAATTGATGACAATACCAAACAGAACCATTGTTTTTGCTTGCATCCCCTTTGCTTTTCCTAATAAATATAGAGCAAGTGCTGCTGCAAATGACATAATAAAGGCAGACAATGGCACACTTAGCCATGATTGATTAGGAATAGGAAAACCTGTTAGGTAGGCTATAGCTGCACCAAATCCTGCTGCTGAGGATACGCCTAATGTATATGGACTTGCAAGATGGTTTGATAAAACAGTTTGCATTTGGGTTCCAGCCACCCCTAGCCCTGCCCCTACACATATACACGTCATGGTCATGGGTAAACGTATTGACCATACAATAGAATGATTGATTGTTTTGCCATGAATTCCTTCCTTCAAAGCACTGATTACTTCACCGATGGTTAACCATGCTGGACCAGTTGCTAAATCAATTAAGATCCCTATCACTAATGAACTTAAAACCACTAAAATAGTAAGATATCGTCTTTTACTAATCTTTGCATATACATCTTTTCCCGTCAGCACTGTATCCGTCACTGACGGGTTAACACTAGCCTTTTCCATTATTGACTCATCCTTGTCATAAAAGTCCCTTGTGCTTCTAAAGGTAAATATTTTTTATAAAACGCTTTATGATTAACAACTGGGTCTACATCCTTAAATGCTTCTGGATAAAGAACCTTCCCGACGTATTGATAATAAACAAAGTCATAAAGATTTCTTAACCCACCATGATCCATAGCATAAACCTGATTATTTTTTATTGCTGCTATTTGATGCCATCCGTCTCGCTTAAGATAAGGCTTAATACGTGCATGGGTTTCTTTAGAATCTATATTAAACCCAAGTTTAATACGTTCTCCGCTATCATTTGTCCAGTGTCCACCAGGAAAAAAAATAACATCTGGATTAGATGACAATATGTACTCTGGGCTTAGAGGGCCATAAGTCTCTACTTTATCCTTTGCAATATTAAGACCCCCAGCTGTTTCAATAATATTTCCCCACATATAATGCCCATAGGTATTTCCTATTTCATTGGCACCCTTATTACCAAGTTCTATATAAATTGTTTTTCGCTCTTTTATAGACGCAACTCTTTCTTGAACATCTTCTATAGCAGCTTTATAATGCTCTGCTAATTCAGTCGCACGTTCTTCTTCACCTAAAATTTTCCCGAGTATCATGGTACTTTGAATATGCTTTTCTAAAATTTGAGATGTATAGTCTATAACGACTACTGGAATTCCCAGATCTTCTAATTTCTTAATATTTTCTCCTAGCGTCTTATACTGAAAGGGCGCTACAACAAGTACATCTGGTTTAGATTGAAGCAATGACTCCATACTAAATGTATTTCCATATATGGATCCTGTATCATGAATGTCTTTGAGTTTAGGTACTGCTTCTGTATACGCTAAGTATGAAGAATGGAAGAAATCGCTCCACTCACCCAGTGACATAGATGCAACTCTATCCAGTATATCAGGACCTCCTACTGCAAATAAGCTCTCAAAATACATGGCTATAAATAGTCTTTCAGCAGGCTTATCCATTATAATCTCATTACCGACCAAGTCTGTAAATTTAATCTTTCCTTCACTACTTTTATTTTCAGGGCTACGTTGCTCTTTATGTACCTTATCTTCCTGTGAATGATTAGCTTTTGCTATTTCTGCTTCTTTTGAAGAACAACCTACTGCCATTGATAACAGCATTATCATTACAATACATGATGTCCCTATTTTTTTTATTACCATATTTGATAACCTCCTTATTTTTCTTATCGTTAATGATTATCATTATCATTAACCATATTACGTAAATTATAACATTACATATTGTTTAATGTCAACCAAATATATTAAATTATGTAAAATCTTTTAAAATCTTTTAGTGTATTTAAATGCTTGATTCCCTTAGATAACATGATCGTTTAAATTTCTCTTTCTTATATCCAAAACGATATAGAATATACTTCTTTTATTGGAAGATATATTTTTTAACAACGATATATACGAAAAAAAGAAGCAGAAAATAATCTGCTCTCTTTTTCGTATATATATTGGGACTTTTTGCTTTCAGAACAGCCCCTTCGTCAAACTGTCCACCCTATCAGAAGGGGTTATTAATGAACGAATAATTGACACCATGCCTTCAATATTTCTTTCTTCTTGGTTAGCAAATTCCGTGCCTAAGAATATCTCCATTCTTTTCTTATGGTATTCTGAAGTATAGGCAAATTGAAACATAAGGATCAAATTATCGAAGGTAAGGGCTAAGAGACGATTCTCGATGTGATCAGAAATCTGTCCTCTTTTCTTTGCTTCATCAATAATTTCTAAATAAAACTCCATGGTCCCTGACTCTATCTTATTGGATAAACGACTGGATAGGTGCGACATACCTTGGGTAGTCACATCAAGGTACATCTGATTAATTTCTGGATAGGCTTTTGCATAATGACTCGCTTTTCGAAAGAGATCCCTCAAAATATCAATGATGTTTTGCTCTTTACTTATGTCATTTAATGCTTCATATAGATAGTCACACCCTTGTTCAAGTATGCACAAAAAGAGATCTTCTTTTGAAGCAAAATAACTGTATAGAGATCCAATGCTGATACCCGCTTCTTTCGCTATGGTATTAATATTTGAAGCACGATACCCTTTGGATGCGAATTCCTTTTTTGCTGCATCTAAAACACGTTCTCTACGTTCTTTTGAAATATTAATAAAGGTATCTTTATATAACTGTTCCATGAATTTTCACCTACTCTACCATTTATCTTAAATCTATTGGTGCCATAATATCTATTTTAACTATTTAGATAAAACATAAGCATTTTTTCTCATACATATTGCATATCATATATGCCTGCCAAGTCGATACCCTGCTTTGACTGCTTCAAGGACTCTACCTGGTACTGAAGAATCACCTATGTTATATATCTCTGGAGCAACTTTAGCTGCTACTAGCTTATCATAGAGATCGCTGCGGGCTATTACCCCTGTACACATAATTACATAATCCGCTTGTACGCTCTTTTCCTCTATGTGTACCTTTATCTTTTTAGCTAATGGATTAGGTACATTATCAGGTAATAAAGGTTTCCACGTCATTGTGGGATCTGGGACTGTAGATGAAACATTATGGTCAATCATAACTTCCGTCTTAGTTATATGCTTGACCTGTGCACAATTCATGATATTGACACCCTTTTTATGAAGGTAGTATATCATTGCATTTCTATTTGATGTACATGTCTTCTTCATCAGATAGGGTTCTATCTCCACGATGGTCACATGATGCCCCATCTCATAAGACAACATATGTGCCACTTCACATCCTACATCCGAACCCCCGATAACCACTGAGCATTTTCCACTATCAAGAGCTTGTGGATCTTCGAGAAATTGTTTATAGGTCATGACATGGGGGTGCCCAACACCTGTTATTGGTGGTATCAAAGGTTTAGCACCTGTACAGCTAATAACTGCCTCATACCTCTTTTCCTCCAGATCTTTCACATCAATTTCTTTGCCAAAATGGCAATTTAACTTGTGCTCTGATGATACACGGTTAATACGCTCTTTCATATATGCCACATAATTAGCAAGGTCATATTTTATTTTAGGGACACTGGCATGACAAAGTGTTCCACCAATTTCATCACTTTTCTCAAAGAGATCTACCTCATGATGACGCTCCGCTAAGGTACATGCTAACATAACTCCTGCTGGTCCTGCACCAATGACAGCTATTTTCTTCTCATTTGTTGCTGGCTGTAGTTCCTTTGTATAGAGATGCTCAAAAGCCGCCCGTGGATTAACTGCACAATGTGGATGTCCTCCGATTGCTAGTTGTGCCAAACACCCCTCATGATCCCCTATGCAAGGCCTTATTTCTTTCACCTTGCCCTCAAAAACCTTTTGTGGCCAATATGGGTCAGCTAATAAGGGTCTAGCTAACATAATCATATCGCACTCATTTTCATCTAAGGCCTTCTCGGCCAAATCAGGGTAACCAAGCTTTCCTACTGCAATAATGGGAACTGTATGCCCTGTATGGGTCACTATTTTCTTATGGGCAAAGTGCTTTTTCACGAGAGATGCTAAACCAAGATATAGACCTGGTGGCATGGTGTTAGGTGGATGTGGCAACCACCAATTTTCATACCCACCGGCATCCACATCAAAGATGTCTACTCCAACTTCAACTAACTTTTCCATATAATCAAGGGTCATCTGCACATCTCTACTGGCTTTAAATTTACGCAAGTTTTTTTCCTCTAACAGTCTTTGACCATAGGTCTCATGAAGTGCTAGGGATAGGTCAATACGATAATGAATAGGATAGTTTTTTCCACACTTTTCACGAATAGCCTTAACCAAGTCAATACCAAATCTTTCATAGTCTTTATATGGACCAAGTTTTCTTCGATTAAAAGCTGGATCCGTCATCTGTTCAATAAAATAACCGGAGTGGCCATGTAAGAAGACACCATCAATACCCAATTCTTTTGCATCCAGTGCTAGCTGGGCAGTATGCTTAATCATCTTTTTACAAGCATGGTCCGAAAGCCTTCGACAGGGTATCTCAGGCATATACCAATTGGGATTCCATGAAGAGGATACAGGTAGTTTTCTTTTTTTAATGAGACATTCTGGATTACCTACCCGTCCCATCCCCGGTGACAATTGAATAAAAAACTTAGCTCCAAAAGCATGACACCCCTCTACAATAGATCGCCAGCCTGTATAGGTACTACGATGATGGCTTAACCTTGGAAAGATCCCTGTATGGTGAAGGTCCTCTATGGATGGGTCATCCGTTGGGTCTACAGGTATCATACCACTGGTAATGAGCCCCACGCCCCCTTTTGCTCGTTCGATGAAATATTGAATCATTTTTTCACTAGGCTTTCCTGTTTCATCCGCCATTGCAATATTCCCCATGGGTCCCATAACAATTCTATTTTTGATTTTCAATCGATTAATTGTAATAGGCTCAAAGAGTTTTTTATAAGGCAACTCATTTGTTGTCATTTTTCCTTGTTCTAATCTAGCTAGTTTATCTAACCAACCACTGGTTTCATCAACCAATTCTTTTATCACAGTTTTATATGCACTATCCATTATAATAACTCCTAAATTTATATTTCTTCATGAGTTTCCCTACAAGACCTCCTAGACATCTAATGATATGATAGTTGACCTTCATATCAATAAGTTCTATAAGATTACCATCTGGATCTTTTAAAAATACCCAATCAGCACCTTGGTTTTTTTGAGGTTCTGAGAAAAAATGGACGCCATCCTCTTTTAGCCTCTTGTAAGTCTTTTTTATGTTTTTTACATCAAAGGTAACGTGGGTATACCCAGGTCTGTTCCATGTGGGTTGCTCAGCAATGATCTGCTTATCAAACTGGAAGATTTCAATGACGCCTCCCCGTGGAGCCCTAAGAAATCCAACCCTTGCCGATGTATCTTTTATATGATAGAGGTCATGCAATGCTTCTATCTGATCTTTTTCAATCTTAATTTCACTAATAAGGAGCAAACCGAAATGTCGGTGATACCATTTCACGGCTTCTTCAAAATTGGTTACAGTCAATCCTACATGGCTCATTGAACGCATTTTCATTCTTTCACCCCCCTGCATATTCCCCTATTAACATCATAAACTCTCCTATTTTAGCACCGAACTCTGGTGCACCTTCCATCATCAACCTACCCTCTGCTGTAAAAGCTAGCATATCCTCCTGTTGTAAGAGAATCCCAAGAGCGCTTTCTATAGAATCAAAACGCATGGTAAAAAAGGGTTTCGCACGACGATAAATTCCCCTTGAAGCTTTACTTTTACCTGCCTTTATCCGAATATAAGCATTTAGCTCCTCTTGCCCATCTACAGCCCACGCATAAACACGATCTGGACTCTTCTTTACCCATTTACTGATAGCAGGGTGACCTGCCTTATTAAGCTGACTGATGCCACTGGATATGAGATAAAAATAAAGTTTAACCAGTAGAAATTGCTCTTTCTCATCTTTAGGTGCTTCCTTAGCACCTAAGAGTGATGAGAGTTTGAGTAAAACTTTAAAAAATGAAATAAGAAGACCTAAGTGTCTCCCCCCTCTAATCCGAGGAAGTTTCTTACTTTTACCTGCAAAGAATGCATTGAGGCTAGGGATACTCTTAAACTCAAGTTCCACAGTGGGATGATCATGGACACCCTTTACAACTTCCCACTCCTGTTCGCCTAATATAAAATGTATACCAACCTTTGATTCATCATTCTTGGCACTTACTTGCAAGATACCTTTTTTACCTTCAAAACTTTTGGCTATCTTCTTATCATCATTCTTGATGACTTTTAATAAAGGCAGGACACTGTATAAAAAGATCTTATTGGCATAGATATCTTTATTCGTCATCTTCCTACACCTCATCTTCCCAATCATCATCATCCTCAAAATCTCTTCCCATCAAAGCCCTTGCTTGTTCTAAAATGCCATTACAATCGATTTTATACCTAGCCATGAGGTCCTCGTGAAGCCCAATGATGGAAAATGTATCAGGTATACCACACTTCATAAAAGCACAGCTTTTACCACCATCCACTACCACTTCTGCCACTGCACTTCCCAAACCACCATAGATATTATGATCTTCTATGGTCATAATCCTTCTTGTCTCCATGACAGCTTTCATGATGGCGTCTTGGTCGATAGGCTTAATGGTATGCATATTAAGCACGCGAGCATGGATACCATCTTCTTTTTCAAGAATCTTAGCCGCCTCTAGAGCTTGGTAGGCGCAAGAGCCACAAGCGATGAGTGTAAGATCTGTTCCTTCCTTGAGAAGATGAGCTTTACCAAATTCAAAGCCGTAGTCTTCTCTATCATAGAGTCTCAGATCAAATCCTCTGTTTATCCGAATATAGACAGGACCATCTAAGTCGTAGGCCGCCTTAACTGCATGGGATGTTTCAATACCATCTGCTGGCACGATGACTTTCATGTTTGCCATGGTTCTCATGATACCAATGTCTTCTGTACATTGATGGGTCGTACCTGCCTGCCCAAAGGACAAGCCTGCATGGGTAGCAATAATTTTAACTCCCAAATTCTGATAACAGATATCTGTATGGATTTGATCTAATGCTCGCATAGATGCAAAGATGGCAAAGGTGGATACAAAAGGTGTTAAACCCGTCTTAGCCATTCCAGCAGCTACACCGAAAAGATTTTGTTCGGCTATCCCCATATTAAAAAAACGATTGGGATAAGCTTCCGCTAACAAACCAATTTTTGTTGACTTGGCTAGATCAGCAGATAACCCAACGATATCCTCATGATCCTTTGCTAATTCACAAAGTGTTTTACCATAGATCTCAGATGTGGAGAGTTTGGTTGAATCAAAAACTGTGTAAGTAAGACCTGCTGCCATCAGAGCACCTCCCTTAGTCTTTTTTCATAGTAAGCTTCTAAATCTGCTTTACTTTCTTTTACTTTATCCGAATCTAATCCACCATAATGCCATCTATAATTATTCTCCATAAACTTGATACCACACCCTTTGATCGTGTTGGCGATGATAACCACAGGTTGCTTAGATGTTTCAGCCCCTTCAAAAGCCTTAAATAATGCATCAAAGTCATGACCATCTACTTCCATCACATGAAATCCAAAGGCTTCCCATTTCTTAGTAAAAGGTTCCAGCTTCATGACTTCACCTGTAGGTCCATCCATCATCATTCGGTTCCGATCTACGATGGTTATCACGTTTGTGGTGTTATAATGGTTGATGGACATAGCTGCTTCCCAAACTGATCCCTCATCACACTCGCCATCTCCCATGAGGCAATAAGTCTTATAGGTCTTACCTCTTAATTTCGCTGATAATGCCATACCCAAAGCCATGGGTAACCCGTGACCCAATGAACCTGTTGATGCATCCAATCCTGTTACCTTTAGAGAGTCAAGGTGCATCCCTAAGGGCGATCCTGTATGGTTATATTCCTCAAGCAAGGACTTTGGGAAGAACCCTTTATCCGCCAGAACAGGTGCAAAACCAACGCCCACATGACCCTTACTTAAGATAAATCGATCCCGATCTTCCCAATCTGGTTCTTCCACTCGCAGATTCATCACCTTATAATATAATAACGTGAAGATATCCATGGCGCTCAATGAACCACCAATATGACCACTTCCTGCCCATACAACTGTGTCCACACAGAGATTTCTAAGTTCATGGGCTTTCTTTTCTAACATACGTCTCTCATCTTTACTTAAAGGCACTTTATGGCCTCCTTTCATATCTCTATACATATATCAATCCTTTACTTTTGATTCGTTTACCATCTATAGGGTTCTAAATGCTTCTTCTGCAACTTCAAGAGTATACGCCACGTCTTCGTCTGTCATAGCACAATTCATAAATAAATTATGATGGTTAGTGAAGTACACACCTCTTCTTACACACTCTGCTACCCATCGTTGATGGATTTTTAGAGATGGGTCATCAGTGATTCTCATGTACCACATAGAAGGGATCCCTGATATCTTGAGATGGTATCCATTTTTTTTCCCTATACGTTTAAGCCCATCTGTCAATGCCTTCCCTCTTTGTTTCATGATTTCAGGTCCATTAATTTTTTCTAATTTGTCAATACAAGCAATCCCTGCCGCAAAGGGCACTGCTGACAACCAATAGCTTCCTGTATACATAACTGAAGATACAGCATCCTTTAACGCATCTCGTCCACACAGTGCAGAGAAATTATAACCATTCCCGAGGGCTTTACAAAAACACATAAGATCTGCTTTGAAACCAAAATAATGATCCGAACCTTTCATATCTAGCCGAAAACCACAACGCACATCATCAATAGCTAAAACAATGCCATGCTTTGTACATAGTCCCCGAATCTTTTGCCAATAATCGCGACTGGGTAGCTGACTATCTGTAAAAACAGGATGATGATAGGGTGTTGCCATAAAACATGCAATCTGATCTTTATGGCGCATAACCAGCTCTTCCACCTGCTGATAATCATTCCAATCCACGTAGAGGTTATTCTCCACATCTTGTTTGGTTATCCCTGGATGCCCATATTTCTGAGTCCAAGGCGCTACACCGTGATAGCCACCTTTTACCAAAATTACTTTATCTCGTCCTGTTGCTGCTCTTGCAACCATCAAAGCAAAGCTTGTCACATCGTTTCCATTCTTAGCAAAAAAAGCCCAGTCCGCCATGTCTACTGTATTAACAAGCTTTTCTGCCATCTCCACCATCTTATAGGATGGTGCTGACACACAATTCCCTTTTTCAATTTGTTTAGCTACCGCTTCTTCTACATCTTCATCCCCATACCCCAACACATTTGGTCCATAAGCACACATGTAATCAATAAAACGATTGCCATCTGCATCCCAAAAATAAGCACCTTTCGCTTTCTCCGAAAAAAATGGATAAGCCCTCGTTGGGATAAAACATCCCTCTGCTGGTCCAAGATGTCCATAGATCCCCGTTGGGATTACTTTTAGTGCCTGCTCCATTTGCTCTTTACCTCTATCATACTGGTAAACTTCCACATCGCCACTCCTTCCATCTATTCTTCGTTACCTTTAACTTAAATAACTAGGCACTTGACCTAACAATCTATTCATATTATCTAACAGTGGAATGTAACCACTCAGAGCTAATTCCCCTGATGCAATACAGGAAAAGGCATCTCGCTGACCGTTCAAAATACCATTTGCCGTTTCAAAATTTTTAAGCATCATAGAAGCATCATGTGCACGTCGTCCCTTTTCTACTGTGATCCACCCATTCTTAACCGTTAATGTTACCGCTGGTCCTTCTTCAATCTCCACTTGTATACACCCATTTGGCATTCTTTCACCATTTAGTTTACCCATTGGGTCATGATTGCCGATTTCTCCTAATGCAAAAAAAGCGGTGTAAAATAGGAGTTTCGTATTGATTCTATAAAAATCAGGGTTAATTAAATCTTTTTCATCTGCCCGTAGATAACTGGAAAGTTTGTCTGTAAGCTGTGCAAACTCCTTTGTAAGGAAACTAAGTTTTGTTAACCCTTTTAATGGGATTGGGTTACCCTTACCTTCAACCATGAGATTAAACTTTTCATTACTGGTAAAGTATAAGCTCACATTATGCTTTCCGCCACCACGCTCGAACGTACACTTTCCTCCTGTAAATACAAGTCTTCCGACGGGTCCTTTTCTTACTCTAAACAAAACACTTAACTCTTTTCCTTCAATGAGCTTTTTGGCTTCATGGTCCAGGTCACATAAATCTTGAATATTTCTGAGAACTGCATAGAGATTAATATTTGCCATCGTCAAAGTATCTTTGACCAAGACTTTCACTTCCTTCCTTATAAATTTAACTCGCTTGCCTCGATTTCGAATGAGCGCTCACTCGATTTGTTATTTAATGTATATGCAGGTCATCCTATTTATAGACATAAAAAAACATCTCCTATAACTAGCTATTGAGAGATGCTCTTTTTAAATCAATATTCTTAATCACCATAATTTTAAACCTTTATATTTGCTGGCTTATGTGTTTACTTCATCACACCTTGATAACAACTTTTCCTTGAACGTGTCTTTCTTCAAGATATCGGATAGCATCAGCAACCTCATCTAATGGATAACATCTATCGATGAAAGGTTTGACTTTACCTGCTTCAAGAAGTTCACTCATAAAAACCAAATCTTCTTTACTTTGTTTAGCCATCAAGTTATCCACTTTCTTACTTCTGGTAAACATCACTTGAAATATGCGAGACATAGCACCTCCTACTAGAAGATACATACCATCAACACTTAATGAATCCTTATAATCGGATATGGGTCGATAGGCAGCTACATCAAAAATTAAGTCATAGCGCTGTCCATTTTGAGTAACATCTTCTTGTGTGTAATCAATGACCTTGTCTGCTCCAATGGAACGCACCATATCTGCCTTCCTCGTACTGCATACACCAGTCACTTCCACTCCAAATGCTTTAGCAATCTGCACTGCAAACATCCCCACACCACTCGACGCACCATTAATCAAAACCTTTTGCCCTGGCTGAATCCGCCCTTTATCACGAAGACCTTGTAGAGCGGTGACTGCCGCTAGAGGTACAGCCGCTGCTTCCTCGAATGTGATATGGGTTGGCTTTAGCACTAATACATCTTCAGGTACACATGCATACTCCGCATAAGCACCACAACCACAATCACTTAAATCTCCAAATACCGCATCCCCACAGTGAAACTGCTCTACATTTTTGCCAACCGCTTCAACCCTTCCAGCTATATCCGATCCAAGTATCTTGTTCTTTGGTTTTAGAATTCCCCCCGTCATTAAGCGGACCAAGAATGGTTTTCCTCTAAGAATAGCTCTATCAGCTGCATTAATGGATGACGCATGCACTTTTATCAGTACTTCATTATCTTTAGGAATTGGCTTTTCTACCTCTTTGAATTCAAGAACATCTGGTGATCCATATTGTGTATATACAATTGCTTTCATCATTCACCTCCACTATTTATAATAACTGATACGATAGTTAGTTATACTTTTATTATATTTTTCTTTTCATTTAATATCAATAACGCCAGGGGATATATTTGTGCCTATTTAATGCTATTGCCTATAATGGCTTGGACTCATGCCGACAAATCGCTTGAAAACCCTTGAAAAATGACTCTGACTATTAAAGCCTAGATTGAAGGCAATTAATCCAATAGGTTCTCCCGTATAACTTAATTGGCTCTTCGAGTTCTCAACTTTCATCTTATAAAAATAGTTAATAGGTGTGCAATTGAAGTACCTATTAAACAACTTAATAAAATGATACTTACTAATACCACATGTTTTCGCAAACTTATCCAAGTGTGGCTTCTCCATTAAGTGATCATTGATATAGGCATTTACTAATCGTATAAAATTCGATTTTGTTGATTGATCATTATTCACTTTATTTATATTAACAATTTGGCTGAGTAACAATAATGTTTTATAAACCATCTCTGAATAGACATACTCTCTATTTGGCATATTGTTCTTTGATGCATCAAGGCATGATTCTATGTGACGCTTTGCGTCTAAGCTTTTTGCAACAAATGGTAAACTCATTTCATTCTCAATATAATTAAGCAGTTCAATCGAACCATTATAACCAAAATGCATCCATAGTATGGTGGCAACATCTTGTTTACTGGAATAGTATTTATGTGGTTCACTTAATCTCATGACAATCATCTCACCTGCACCAAGCCTATGCAGTCCATTTTGCTCCACATACAATGTACCTTCTGTCACGTACATGAATAAACAATTCCTAAAACTATGGCGCTCAATGCTAAAATCAGCACTTGATAAAACCCCCATACCATCTGAGAAATACAGATTCTTTTGTGCAAAGGTTGATGGTGTCTTAAAATCATTATATAGCATATTGCCACCTCCTAACAATACCATACAACAATCCCTCATATAGAGCAAGATATTTGATAGTTCTGCACAATTTCATACAAATATAAAGCAACCTCATGTTAGTAAAGTCCAAAAAAAGTTGCTATACTAAAATTAATAATCAATAAATGGGGGTAAAACAATGAATCATGCCATCAAAACTTTAAGAGAACTGGCAAAAACTTATTATGCCTATTCACAAGAAGAATGCCATCAAGAAAAACTTAAACTTCACAGGTCCATCAATGATCTCAACGCCATACGACCCGTGGTATTACTTGATGAAATTCCTTGGATAGAAATGAATATGAATCATGAACTCACCTTGGTTTGGAAAGATCCAGTCTTACGAGCTTGTGAAGATTATCTTAGAAAAAAGATTTTTCAGTATAAATATTTTCCTGGGGATATGGTTCTGAAACCCTACCTACCAATCCGCAAAATAATCCTTGAAGGTGATTCTGGCATCCAAGTTAAAGAGGATATCATTGAAACCGAACAAGGCAACAATATTGTATCACATGAGTACCATGACCAATTAGCAACAGATACTGATGTTGAGAGAATTAAGTTACCAGAGATTGCCTATAACCAAGAGGAAACTATGCGACGTTATCAATTAGTCGGTGGTGTTTTAGGTGATATTATACCTATTAAAATTGTTGGTTATGACTACATGAGTGTCACCACATGGGATGATATTTCAATGTATCGAGGTGTAACGCCCTTGCTCATGGACCTTATTGACAAACCTGAACATACACATAAAATATTAAGAAAATTAACGGATATTGCACTTCATAGACTTAAGCGATTCGAGGAACTAGGACTCTTTGAAACAGATCCTTCTAGTTTGCATTGTACACCTATAACCAATAGCACCCTTAAACCAAAGGAAGAAAAAGGTCCTGTTACCCGCAAAAACATCTGGGGTCGAGGTGCCGCTCAGATACTTGCATCTGTGTCAGGTTCCATGAGAGATGAATTTGACATACCTTATATGCAAGAAACCGTTGGTCAATGTGGCCTCGTTTATTATGGTTGTTGTGAACCCTTAGACAAAATGATTGATATTGTGGAGAAAATACCAAACCTCCGAAAAATTTCTATTACCCCATGGGCTGATGTAGACATTGCTGCTGAGGCTATAGGTAACCGATACGTCTTGTCTTCCAAACCAACACCTGCATCTGTTGCCGTACCGACCTTAAACGAAAACGCTCTAAGAAAAGAATTAGGTCGTATCCTCGACGCCAGTAAACGTAACGGTTGCCATACAGACATAGTTTTGAAAGACATTAGTACCGCCTCACATAACCCTAAAAATATTATACGCTGGGAGCAAATAGCCATGGAGATGGTTCAGAGCTATTAATTAAAATTCCGTTGTACATGTAGGTTTTTCCTCTGTTATGAATAACTTATTCACTGTATCCATATATGCTTCGTCTGTTATCTTAGCCAGTCCATACTTAACCAAAGCTTTAAAGCTGACTGCACCCATAATCATAGATGAAAAATCTGAATTTTTGAGTTCTATCTCTACACTTGCATTCTTATCCTTACAAATATGGGCTATTCCATCATTAAAATCCACTATGATACTTCCATCATTGGCACTGAAGAAGTCATCTCTAATGGTTAACTTAAGTGTACAGCTTTGATGATTAAAATTATGGCCACTTAATACCTCAAATAGCTTTTCAACATCAAGAACTCTACACATAAGTCCTATTGCCGTTACGCTGTATTCGTTCTTTATTGAATCAAAAGCATTATATTCTCCATTATTAGGGTTATTCACCAGATAGTGAAAATATTCATCAGAGGTATTCATAATGATTCTATCAAATTGATCGGCCTGCGCATGTAAGAATGTACATAACTCCAAGAGAACTTCTTGATTTTCATAAATAAACTCATGAATAATCATATCGTTCTTAAGAAGATGTTTTTTCTTAAATGAAAAGCTGATGTAACCTAATATGTCATTACCTTTTTTATAGCAAATGATTCTTTTATTCTTTCGGAATAACCGATTTTTACAAGCTTCTGTCTTTTCCATCATCCCATGATGTTTTTTAAAGAATCGATGATAACAAGCCACAATAGCTTCTCGATCATCTTCCTCCAACCATAACAGATGTTCCTTGGATGCACCCTTTGGAAAATATTTTGGCTCTATCTTATACTGTCTTAACTCTACACCGTATCCAAATCCCATATCCTTATAAAAATCTGCTCTAAAGGGATATAAAGTGACCATGCTCATTCCCTTTTCTCTAAAATATCCACATGCAAATTCTATTAACTCCTTTGCTACTTTTTCCTTCTTATGTACTAAATCGACTGCTACACAACCAATTCCACCGACTTTAGCCTTTGTGGATAATAGGTTCATATTAAAATCAGTCAATCGCATACCACCAAGAAGTTTTTCATCCCTAAATAGTCCAAATAAATTGTCGCCCTCAAGTCCATTTAAAAATGTAAAAAACTCTCGATGTGAATCACTGAGCTTGTCTAAATCCCCAAAACCACAATAGGCATTGGTAGCAATCCACGTAAAATCTTCTATATCCTTTTCCAATAACCTTCTTATTTCACTCATACTTTCAACCTCCTTGATATGTTCTTTTTTATTTCATTCTTACTATGACCACAAATAATAGTATACTTCTACCATAATATATTTTATTATAAAATGCAATATTCGAACCAAAAGCCTCTGAATCAATTTTATAATTCAGAGGCTTCAAAACAATAGGAAGATTTTCTTTTGATTGCAGTACTATTTAATATCATAAAATTCAGCAGGGTTATTGGTCATAATATCAAAAATGACATTTTTACTAAGTCCTCTTTCTTCACAATAAGGAATAAACTCTTTAAAAAAACTTGTACATTTATGATCCTTACCATTTTTAACTACTTCAGCATGCATCTCATAATCTTGTGATAATAATATCCTATTTTGTTGACCATTGCTAATTGCTTGTTTAATGTACTTTAATTTCCTATCATAAGTACCCACTTGAATCATATCAAAACCAATCCACATACCTTTATCATAAGCAAATTTTATAGTCTCTTCATGGCCTTCAGAATCTGCATGTGCCCATAAGAATTTACTAAAATCAGCATTTGCTTTTTCAAGAAGCTCTATAACATCATAAACCATATTATACTCTAAAATATGGCAATGAATGGGTAAACCTGTTTTTTATTAGCCATAACAGCAGCTTTTAATAAATCTTGATCTTGACTACAGAGTTTGCCTTTTCTTAGAAGTAGTTTAATATAACCTGGTCTAATTATTGTACCCTCAATGGTATCTAGGCCTTCTTCAAAATCACTAACCCACTTTCTAGAGACTTGAGATACAAAATTATCTTTAAACATGTCATGCATATATGACGGTACATTATGACCGGTACAAGGTATTATATGAATACCTGAATCCATTGATAATTTTTTAAGTAGTTTTACATTTTGCCCTCCTATTGGTGGTGATGTTTCTACTACTGCTCTACAAGACAGTTGATATAATTCTTTAAGTACAGGTAATATCTTCTCATGTGATGTTTTAATATCTTCATCATCATACTTTTTTTCGAAATACATTTCATTCGCATATTCTTCATTGGTTTCCCACTTAAAATGTTCATGTTCTAGTGTAATACCTAATTGTTCTTTGTCAATTGGTCCATTTACTGTATAAATCATTTTCTTTCTCCTTTAAAATATAATTAGTATGTGTTATGTATAGAATAACAAACAACCCCTGACATATACTTGTCAGGGGTTTTAAATTAAATATATTTTTTTGGATTTTTGCATAATTGAGGGCTATCTCACGATTGTGAGACAGCCCCAATTAATATCTTTTATATAACCCTCGTAAGCTTAATTGATGCTATCCAACAAATTCGAAATCACTTGTACACTTTCTGCACGATTTGCTTGCCCTCGAGGTACAAATTGGTTATTGTCACGACTTTGGATCAATCCAATCTCAGCTACCGTGTTGACAGCTTCTTTTGCCCAATTACTTACGTTAACACTATCCGTAAAGTTTATTTCATTTTTTGAAGTTGCTTTCATTCCAGTTAATACTTCATATGCCCTTACAACCATAATCGCCATTTCTTCCCGCGTCATCATTTCGTTCGGTGCAAATGTATCCGTACTACGTCCAAACACAATACTCGCTTCGTATGCTGCAGCTATGTATTCTGCATACCACTGGGATTCATCCACATCATTGAAGATTGTAGCTTTCGAAGCTTTTAAATCTAATGCGCGTACAAGTAGTGTTGTAAATTCAGTACGTGTCACAGAATTCAGCGGTTTAAATTCAGTGTCGCTTATACCTGTTACGATGTGTTTTGCCGCCATTTTCTTAATGACGTCATAAGCCCAGTACTGTTGGCTGACATCCTCAAATAATCTGTTATACTCAAGCACTGCATACTTACTAAAGTGATTTATACTTGCCGTGATTTTATTACCCTCTAATTTACCTCCTACATATTCTAAAGACCCATCATCAGCAATATAGTAAACACCAATTAGATCTTTATTCACTAAATCGCTAACATTTAGAGTTATTTCTATGGGTTTAAAAAACTTAGTTAGCTTTTGTTCTTTGCCGTTTTTATCAATGATTGCTAAGTTGAATTCAAATATGTCTCCAGCTGTTTTTACTTCAGCCATAGATTTATCCTGCCCTTTGTTGATGAGCTGTTGAGCGACCTTATTCGTTAATACATCTGCACTATAGGAAATAGTCGCGTCCTTCAACTCATTTTCTGATAATAGTGACTTCAACGCTTCAAGCACTTCACCATCTATGGTTACTTCAAAATCATCATTTTTTATAACTAATTTATTATTCTTGTTGACCGCCTCAGCATTTGCAGGTAGTAACACTTTTTTCTTTCCTTTTGGAAGGATTACAGAAACCTTACCTTCTGCATTAGCTTTTAGATTTACCTCTTCTGTTTTAGAATTCGTTTGTGTCGAAGAATCATTTGGCGATGACGAATCTGGTGCCGATACCTTTGGGGTAGTAATAGTCATAGTCACTGTCTTAGTCGCTTGTTTTGCACGACCTTTATCCGTGTACCATGGCTGATTTAATGTGTTTTCTGTTGGTTCGATATGAAGCTCAAATACATTCTCACCTGGCTTTAATGGAATATTTTCAATATAGACATTACCAAATTCATCCATATCTCCATCATCAATGGCCTGATCATTGATTGCAAATGCAACACCGTAAGGTACTACAGCTTTAAGTGTAAAACTATCTTCTTCAGTGTCGAATTGAATATTTTCGCCATAGGAAATACGTGGCATCGATATCATCATTGGCATATCTACCCAGCGGAGTACATAGTCATCCACAAGCATCTGGTTGCCACCTTGATTCTTAATCGTAAGCTTCATATTTGTGTCCGTGGAACCATACGCCCAATTTCCATAATCCTCAGTATCATTCGGTACACGCGTATGGGAGGTGAAAGCCTCTGTTTCCCACGATCCTCTTGTGTACTTATAATCGATAGATTTACCAGCCATCATTGAAAAGTTATATTCCACTACATCTCGATTGGTTGCACCACTTGGAATATTCAGTTCGGTAGACCCAGCATTCCATCCATTAAAGTTACCTGCAATATAAATACCATCCTTAGCAGGTGTATAGGAAGGCAAATGCAATCTCAGTGTCACATCCACCATCACTAGCTTGGGTGTTACTGATTTTTCCTCTGAATAACTTCGAATATAAGCTTGATCAAATGCAGCTATTTTATAGATGTACTGTATGTCATTACTTACAGTATAGTCTATATAGTTATTAACCGTCTTATCTAATGATGCTATTTTTGTGAATCCTGCATCGGATACTTTTTTACGGAATACATCAAAACCAGAAATATCTTCACCTTCAGCTGTCCAGAATAATCTAGCTAGATTCGATTCCACTGCAATATCTGCTAATGTCAGCACTGATGGCGTGGTTGTATAAGTTGTATCTTCATTAGCACTAAATGTAGCCTCGGCTGACTCCATATAAGTTTGACCATTATTTGTAGATACCTTTGCAAAGTAGTGAAATACCCCAGGCTCAGTCGGTTCAAAGCTTGCCTGATAAACCTTACTTCCATTTTCTAAATCTTTTTGATATCTAAGTTTCGTATCAACAGCCTTCGCTTTATCTGAACCTTCTAAGTAGTAAACTAACCTTGCAAGCATATTAGGTGCTTCTTTACCAACATGTTCTATCGCATCCGTTAATCCATTTACTTCAATTGTCACAGTAGCTTCAGTCGTAGATTTACCAACACCAATAGTCATATCTTCAATACAGTTGGAAATAATGACACTATTGATTGGAAAAGCTGGTGTAGCAGATACCATATCTAAGACGTTACTTTCACTATTTCCAATGACTGCTGTTACAGCGTAATAATACATGGTTCCATTGGTTACTGTGTCATCTTTTAATACCAAATCCGTTTGACGTTCAGATAGAAGCGTTAATTCTCCACCCTCTATTGGTGCACGGTATATGTTGTATCCATCAGCACCACTCACTGCATCCCAAGATAAAGATACAAAGGCGTTATCTCCGTTTGCATTAACATGTTGAACAACTGGAACTTCTACTAATTCTCCTTCACTAACCATCATGAATCCAGTTAATGCAGGGATAGTTATCGTAAGTTTTCCACCTGTAACAGTAGATGTCACAGTCTCATAAAGCTGATCCGAGAGGGTGACCCCATTTGGAATAAATCCCTTGACATCCGCTTCGATGGTTTCTGCTTCTTTTCCTTTATTGATAATGACTATTCCTGCTTTGGTTGCATTTTTTCTAGCATAAGCAATCACATTACTTTCTGCATATGCAACTTTAATCTCACCAGTGCGAAATACTTCATTGTTATTGCGAATCTTTGCAGCTTGTTGATAGACATTAAATAATGAAGCATGCCCTCCTACGCCAACAAATTCATCATTGTTTTCGCTTATGCGTTCCCAAGGAAATGTTCTTCTAGAGTCCGGGTCTTTCGTACCTTCTAATCCGACTTCATCTCCATAGTAAATAGTAGGTGCGCCAGGATATCCCATTTGAAAAATAGCTGTTAATTCTTGTAATTTTAGAGCAGTTTCTGTTGCAACAGGTGCTATACCTATTCTATTTTCTTCAAATTCTGGATGATCCATTTTTGTAATATTCCTAGTTGTATCATGTGATCCTACTAGGTTGAGCATAACTAACCAAGCTTCTTCAGGATAGTCTTCTCGAATAGACTCGAGTGAAGTATGCATCGTTTGTGCATCGCCGCCAGTTAAGAAAGACTGTAAAGCACCCCTAAATCGATAATTCATAACTGAATCAAATTGATTACCTAATAAGTAATGTGTCGCTACACCCCACTCTTCACCTAAAATAATGGGTTCATCAATTGGCTCACCGCTAGCATTCGTTAATCCCTTTTGTGATTTCACAGCTGTACGGAATTTTTCCCAAGTACCAAAGGATACATCTGGTGCTACGTCTAATCTCCATCCGCTTGCACCCATCCAGTTCCATACCTGAGAAGCTGTATTCCTCATGGCTTCCTGCTGTTTCTCAGTAGTCAAAGTAGATAAATCATAGCCTATAACATGGTTACGATAGCTTTCAACGTTCCATTCATGTATACCAGCTATAGCACTTGAATCGCCCTCAACAGGCTCAATTGCATCCATTGCTGGTAGTGAATCATAACCCCACCAAGCGTCATACTTATACATGGTTACATTATCTCTACTTTGAACTTTTTCATTAAAAACCGTGAACCATGTGGTAAATTCAAAGTCCTCTGGATATTTATAATTTACGCCAGTGGCAGGGTTCACTTGACTCGTGAATTTGTCAATCACAGCTTGCTTTGCTTGTTCTTGGATCATACCATCATTATTGATATGATCATAAACCGCTGCCCAGTACTCATAGGCGCCAATCTCTGGATATTTTTCATAGCGATCAAAATAAATTGAATCATCACCAACGTGGTTAAATACGCCATCAGCAATAATGTGTATGCCACGTGCTCTTGCTTCGTTTGCAAATTGTATAAAAACAGCATCAGATGCTTGTCGTGTAGCACTATAATCAAGACCTGATGTTGGGTCCCCAGGCGTATTATAAACTGGCTCGCCAAACATAGGGTCTAGATGTTTATAATCTGTAGCGTCATACTTATGGTTCGAAGCCGCCCAAGCTATGGGGTTAAAGTAAATTGCTGTCACCCCGATAGATTCTAAGTAGTTTAATTTTGCTTGTACACCTTGAATGTCACCGCCATAAAATTCATTTGTCCAAATACCATCTGTCTTAGAACCTGGGTAATACGGTGCATTCTCAGCCGTCAACCTATCTGGCATTTCTGGAATGTCACTCCACTTGCCCCATACTTGATTAGGTGTAGGTTCATTCTCAACACCACCATCAAAATATTGAAGGGCATAAGCTGTAATCGGTTCACCTGTTTTGTTTTCATCACGGTCACCACGGTAACCATCGACCAATTTGGCACGATTATTTTCTTCAGATCCATCAAAGAAACGGTCTGGGAAGATTTGATATACAATAGCATTTTTCATCCAGTCTGGTGTTTGGAAGTCAGCATCGTACACTGTCAAATCAAATTGCACTGCTCCTTCATCAACAACTCTCCCCGTGCCACCACGAATGCTGTCATCACCATATTCTACTTTTGTAAGACCATCAATTAATATGAATTTGTATCCCCACACACCAATACCATTAAAATCTGCAGCAGGAATAGTCGTTTCAAAGTAGTCTACATCATCCACTGATGTTACTCTTTTCATATCATACGTTTTTGCCAGTCCCTCTTCATTCACTAGTTCTACTCTAGCAATCTGGACATCATCCTTTTTAGCCGCAATACGCAGTGTTAAATCTTGTTGCTTTTCTGGAATCGCACCAAATGGCTTCTTATAAGTGATGGAGCGACTATCAAACATTATCATTTCACTCTTAATCATCCCATCAAAGTTACCGTCAGTTGCTTCATAATCGTGAGATAGAGCTTTAGGTGTTGCTGAATAATCCATGGTAAGGGTGACATTAGCTTGATCCAATGTGACCAGTTCAAGATTATTTCCATCTTCGTTGCCATAATTCTCTGACTCCCAATTAGGTCCAAAAACTACTTTAGCTTCATACTGTCCAGCTGGGATACTTCTTTGAAGTTTGTATACAGTATTATCAAAATTATAGTCTATAAAAAATTGCTGTGCATCAGATGGAGCCCATGTGTTCTCATTAAAAACAGCTTGAATAGTCCCTACGAGTCTAGGCCAGCTGTCAACAGATAGCGTTGGTATGTATTGAGGTAATGCTTCTACTCCAGGTACATTTATTCGTGCTTCTTTTAAATCATCATTAATATAAACATTTATTTTTGTAGTCTCCTCAAGTGTTAGAACAAAGTTATTTCCATTATTTGAATAACCATCCCATGTCCCATTTTTAGTCAACTTGAATTCATGTGTTCCTGCATCTAAAACGATTGAGTAAGCATAGAATTCTCCAACAAGATGTGTAAAAGGCAATGCCTTGTTATCCCAACTTGAAAAACTGCCTGTCAAGTACCATTCATCTGTACCACCTGGTTGATTCATAAATTCATCTGCAGAAACATCACCTGTTATTGTTGTTGAAATACTTGAGCCCCCTGCCGCCGCTTCTACAGTTAAGGGAACAAATGCACTAAATAATAACTGTAACAGTATGATAGAGCTTATAGCCAGAGAAATATATTGCTTACTTCTTTTAACTAATAATTCCATGAAAACCCTCCCAGTTTAAGTAATTATTTGCAATTCCTTTAAAATAACTTAAAAATAACTAAACGGATTAACTTCCCCCTCTCCAACTGCGCAATCGATTGCATTAATTGGTAAAAATTATTATACCTGCAATCTAATTATGACAATTCTTACATATCTTTTTAAATATAAAGCAACGAACGGAAAACCCTCTCCTTCCTAATTATATAATGCAATCGATTGCGCATTAAGCAAAAAAATAAAATAATCAAATGCACAATTTCTTGATTGATGACCAAGTAAGCAAGCTATGAAGTATATATATAATAGAAAAAATTCAAGATTATATATTCTTTAGATAAAAAAATCGAATAATAGTTATGTCAACATATCCACTATCGTCTTATTGTCCAGTTTAGACTTTAGAATGTTAAAATCTATTTAAGCATATCACCTTTTTTTACCAATGTCAACGTAAACAGTAGACATTAATACATAGCAGGGTGTTTGACATTTAAGTGTAATTTAAAGATGAAAAGCTATAGATACCAAGGATTTTTTCTATTGGTCTCTATAGCTTATTGAAAAGTTTAAACCTTAATCATTATAAATAATCGTACCACTTTCACCTTTAATAGCCAGTGGTGCTTTTTCAAGGGAAGCAATAACGGCTTTTCGGTCTTTCCCACCTTTTACAAAAGAGATAGCAGCTTGAACCTTTGGCAACATGCTACCCGATGCAAAATGACCTTCTTCACAATACTTCTCCGCTTCTCTTACAGACATTTTGGGAAGGTCTTGTTGTTCAGGTGTTCCAAAATTAATCGCCACTCGGTCGACTGCAGTTAGAATGAACAAATAGTCGGCATGTACGGATTCAGCTAAAATTCCTGATGCAAAATCTTTATCAATAACCGCTGATACACCATTGTAACTGCCATCATCTTCTCTAACAACTGGAACACCGCCACCGCCACATGTAACCACTATAAATTCATGATCCAACATGTTAACTACCGACTCTTTTTCCAAAATACGAACGGGTCTTGGTGAGGGAACCATTCTTCTATAACCTCGATTGGCATCTTTTTTCATGATCAAGGATGGGTCTAATGCCATCATGGCTTTAGCCTCTTCTTCTGTATAAAAACTGCCAATAGGCTTAGTTGGATTTTTAAAAGCTTCGTCTTCTTTATCCACTTCGATTTGAGTAACGACCGTTGCAACATTCCATGGTTTTTTCTGAGCAAAAATCTCAGCTTGCAATGCATTTTGTAAATGGAATCCAATATAACCTTGACTCATTGCCGTACACTCTGGTAAATCAAAGGAAGCAATTTTATCATTATGCTTAGAAGCCTCTTCAAAAGCTAAATTAATCATACCTACTTGTGGTCCATTTCCATGACTGATGATAATCTCATTGCCTTGCTTAATCAGCTCAATTAAAGACTTCGCTGCATTTCTTACTTTTATTTTTTGCTCATCTGGTGTTTTTCCCAGTGCATTTCCACCTAATGCAATGACAACTCTTGGTATTGCGTTTTTATGTTTCATCGTAATCCTCCCATAACATGTAATAGACATTAATCAATATCTGCTTCTTGCAACTCAACCGTTTGTCTGAATACGCCTGGTGTCATAAGTCGCAGTTTTACGAAATTTCGTGTAAAGGTTTTTGATGTATTATAACCCACTTCAATGGCTATATCTGTTACGCTCATATCTGTCGATAATAGTAGTTCACTAGCCCGATTTATACGAACAAAATTAAGGAAATCTTCATAGTTTTTCTCTACTTGATAGAGTAGAATTTTATTGAGATTTTTAACCGATACATTAAAATGATCGGCAACAAACTTTGGTGTTAGCTCCTCCATATAGTAACGATAAATATAGTCAACAATCTCAAAGGAAGCCTTAGTCTCCTTTATCTTGCAGATGTCATTCACCTTTTGATAGGTTTTTCGATATTCATTTGCTTTCATACCAATTCTAGCCATGAAGACTTTGCTAATATGTGCACCATCGACAAACCCCAGTATTTCTGCAAGTTCCTCCATAGTAAAATCAGTATATAGTAGGAAGTTAATGGTTTTACCAATTCGCATTTCATTCAGTAAATCAAAAAAGGACAACCCTGTTGTTTTATTAATATAGTGGCTGATTGATGATTCACTTAAATAGAAAATACTTGATAACTTTTTCAGCGTTAGTTTATCACTTAGATGATTATAAATATATTGAATGATTTCAGCATTATCTATGGTCTGCGTTGCCCCATTGTTCTCGAGGGTATTCTCTTTGCCAAATCGATAGAACTGAATCATTATCTCAACAATTTTATTGGTTAAATAGATGTTACTTAAATCTTTCCCCTGTTTAGAATCAATGGTTGATTCCATGCCAATTTCACTATGAATTTGTTGAAAAAGCTGTTGCATGATGCTCACCTGTTCTTCCTGACAATGGATAACCGGCATATTGGTTAAGTCATTGGTGATATGAATAGGGTCATTGCTATTGTTGTAAAAGGATTTCATAATGTTATTGACACCATCAAAATAATATTTCAGCAAGAAAAACTGTATGGATTCCTTCACTTTAAAAATGTCAGAGGTTTGCCATGGAAGTATAGAAACTACTGTTCCTGGCTTTAATTCATACTCTTTTCCTTGCAATCTTAAATACCCATGCCCTTCATTAATTAATAAAAATCTAGACATCTGATGTATCAAAGGTTTTGTAGGTTCTTCAATGACTTCAACATCAAAACTGCATATGGAACGATGATCATATTCAGAGCGATATTGACTTTGTATTTTAACGATATCTTTCATAACAACACCTCGATGGACTGCTTAATTTCACTATATAGGATGGATGATTTCTTGTCAATTTTTCAAGGGACATTTGGACGTTTGTTTATTGTATTTACATGGCAATCGTTATTTGTTTTATCTCAATTGGTTTAGATCGTTGATGAAATCTAACTTTCAGCATCAAAAGTTTTTAGTATAAAAGCTCAAAAAGAGCTTCAAAAAAATCCGTTGGCTCATAAAACATCTATTTTGCATTTACATGTAAATACGATAATTCTATTTCCTAATGTCCAACATGCATGACAGAATTTTTGTATACTAAGTGCAAGTTCATAACAGTCGCCTAAGAACAGGTTAAATCATTACAAATGAGCTTACTAAATAATAAGAGAAAAAGGAGATTAGCAACTATGGCAATTAATATTAAAGGAAAGAATTTTTTGACGCTACTTGATTATTCACCAGAAGAGATTAGATATCTATTAGATTTATCAAAAGATTTTAAAAGGATGAAACGTAGCGGTACCCCACATCGTTACCTTGAAGGAAAAAACATTGTTTTACTTTTTGAAAAATCTTCAACAAGAACCCGTTGTTCATTTGAAGTTGCTGGTATGGATCTTGGTATGGGCGTTACTTATCTTGAGCCTAACAGTTCCCAAATGGGTAAAAAAGAAAGTATAGCCGATACAGCAAGAGTACTTGGACGCTTATACGATGGCATCGAGTATAGAGGATTTAGCCAAGATATCGTAACAAGTCTTGGAAACAATGCAGGGGTTCCCGTATGGAATGGACTCACAGATGAGTTCCATCCCACACAAATGTTAGCTGACCTATTAACCATAGAAGAAAAGTTTGGCACATTACAGGGACTTAATTTCACCTATGTTGGTGATGCAAGAAACAATATGGGTAACTCACTAATGGTTGCATGTGCAAAGATGGGTCTAAACTTCACAGCTTGCTCACCTAAGGCACTGTTCCCAACTGATGCATTAGTCGCTAAGGCAAAAGAGCTGGCCACAGAAAACAACTGTACAATCACGCTTACTGAAAATATCAATGAGGGCTCAACTGATGCTGATATTATCTATACGGATATCTGGGTTTCTATGGGAGAGCCAGATGACGTATGGGAAACGCGAATCAAACTACTGAAAGACTATCAAGTTAATACTGATGTGATGAACAACGCTAATGAAAATGCGATCTTTATGCATTGTTTACCCTCTTTCCATGACACAAACACAAGCATTGGAGCAGACATTGCTAAAAAGTTTGACCTCGATGAAATGGAAGTAACCAATGAGGTATTTGAATCTAAACAATCTGTTGTTTTTGATGAAGCGGAAAATAGAATGCATACCATTAAAGCTGTTCTCTACGCAACATTAAGTTAATAGGACATTTATGTATAAACAAAATTAAAGACTTCTTTTGGTTATAATCAAACCAAAGGAAGTCTTTATCTACAAGATACATATCACAGCGTGAACAGGAGTTCTGTAACACTCCCCATATAACCTTAAATCTGAATATCTCATATAGGTACTACAATCTTCTTGTTTCGAAAAACACGCTTGCATAAAAGATTGACCATAATAGATAAACATGTTACAATATGAATGAATAAATAATTATTCATTCATATTGTTGGTTTGCATAAAAACTAGCAAAGCTTATAAAGGGGTGTGTATACATGAAAAAAATAGTATCTTTTATTGGTAGCGACCGAAGGAAATCAACTTATCAGGCAACTCGGGAATTTGAAAAAAACTTGGAGTTATATGGTGAAATTGAATTTGAATATGTATTTTTAAATAAGTATCACTTAGAATTTTGCCAAGGGTGCAAGTTGTGCTTTAATAAGGGCGAAGAATTTTGTCCTCTAAAAGATGATAAGAATGTACTGCTTAAAAAAATAGAAGATGCAGACGGCGTTATCTTTGCTACACCCAATTACGCATTTCAGATTTCTGCGCGTATGAAGAATTTTTTAGAGCGGATCGCTTATCTACTTCACAGACCAAGATTTTTTGGCAAGGCTTTTACAGCTATTGTTACTCAGGGTGTAATTGGAGGACATGATATTCTAAAATATCTAGAAAGCACGGGAGCTAATCTTGGATTTTATGTGGCAAAAGGTAGTTGCATTACCACATTAGAACCATTGACTCCACTTCAAGATAAAAAACTTAAGCAGAAAATCAAGAACTCGTCTAAGAGGTTTTATAAATGTCTGACCAACTCGACACCAATAGTACCCTCATTCTTTAGATTGGCAGTGTTCAGAATGACACGGTCTAGCATTCAATCTACTCAGGTGAAGTACTTTGATTATTACTATTATAAAGATAAAGGCTTGTTTGAATCTGATTATTATTATGAAACAACCTTAGGACCAATAAAAAAAACTGTAGGGTATCTTTTTGATTTCTTAGGGCATCAAATGGGTAAACGTACATAAAACCTACACATAAACAAGGAGGAAACTGTTTTGATAGATAAAAAGGCTGAAATTTTAAAATGTGGAAGAGAACTGTTCCGTTCCAATGGCTTTAAAGATACAAATGTGGCTAAAATAACAAAAATGGCAGGTATGGCTACTGGTACTTTTTATAACTATTATCCTTCAAAAGATAAGCTGTTTATGGAAATATACTTGGAAGAAAATACAAAACTGAAAAAGAGTATCCTGAATTCCATTGATTTAGAGGCTGATCCCATCTATGTCATGAAAAAAATGATGCTTCTAAATCTTAAAGGCATGAATTCAAATCCTATATTAAAAGAATGGTACAACAAAGATGTTTTTAATAAAATCGAACAAAATTTTCGTAAAGAAAATGGACTGGATCATGTTGATTTTTTATATGAGAGTTTTATAGACATAGTAAAAAAGTGGCAACATGAAGGAAAAATGAGAAAAGATATTGATGCTGAAATGATTATGGCTATTTTTGAGGCTTTAATCAATGTGGATACACACAAAGAAGAAGTTGGTCTTCAATATTTCCCTCAAATTTTAGAATACTTATCAGAATTTACAATGAAAGGCTTGATGGATTGCTCTAAAAAGGAATAGTCTTTTGGGTTAGAAAAAGTGTCTTATAAATTTAAAAAACAATGATTGCCCAACTAAACACAATGGGGTTGAAACAGTAAAACAGAAGTATTAAATAATAAAGATTGGAGGATTTATCATGAAGATTGTCGTTATTTCATACTCATTAACTGGCAACAATGAAGCTTTAGCTAAAAATCTTGCTGAAGAATTGTCTGCGGATCATCTAATAATTACAGAACCAAAACCTCGAACTACCCTTTCAATTGTCATAGACCTTGTTTTAAACAGAATACCAAAAGTACAACCTGAACCCGCCAAACTAAAAAACTATGATTTGATTCTTTTTTTAGCACCTGTTTGGATTGGAAATGTAGCAACACCACTTCGTGCATACTTCAAGTACCTTAAAGCAAACCCACATAAATATGCTTTCATTTCAATAAGTGGTGGAGCGGATGGTGCAAACCTAAAACTAGCAGGTGAATTGAAAAAAAGAGTACGGAAACAACCTCTTGCACTCCTTGATTTTCATATTGCTGATTTACTACCTACTGAGCCAAAACCTACTCGAAAAGATACATCCAATTACCTAATAAATACCAAAGATATAGAGAACTTAACGCATACCATAGAGAAAACCGTGAGAGAAGTTATTTCAGATACACGGAGTGGTTACACAGAAAAGTAAGCTTGAAATAAGAAAAAGGCAATAGGTTAGAACAGATTATTGTTCTAGCATTATTGCCTTTTTGGGTTATAACATCTAGATCATCTGATTTTATATATTCAGAAGGCTTCTTATAGTAGATATAGATTGTCAAGAAAGATACATAGCATACTTTAACAGTTTTCTTCTATTAACTCATATATTATCGTTATGTCATAACCCATCTTTTTGATAGTTAATAAGCATCTTATTTTTGTTTAACAGGTATCTGAATTTCAACTCTACCATAATCTTGTTGTTCATCCCAAACAATATACTTTTCAATTGTTGGTAGGTTTAGTTTAACATACTTACTATTTGGTAGGAACTCCTCTAGAATTCTATTCCATGTATTAAATAAAATATTATCACTAAGTGCTCCCTCTGACACAAAAACTAACCATCTGCTATGGGGATACACATAGGAATCAAATGCATGAATATCTTCTGACTGCCATTCAATACCACACATGTAATCATTGTTTCCTTCCTCATCATAACCAAAACATAGTCCTAGAGTGGTGTCTGTTTTACCCACTCTCTTTAATTCATCTAAAGAACCATCGCTTTTTACAATCGCCCATGTTCCAGCACTATAAGGTGTTATTTTTCTTATTCCAACAACTTGAAAGGATTTCCTTTCAACTAACTTATAATCCATTTCATATACCCCTTTAATATTAATTTCAAATTCCAATTTTGAATAAAACTTTAGGACAACATCAGGATTTTTTGCATGTTTGGGATTCATCCCATGGAGTTTCTTAAAAGCAACTCTAAAAGCATCAGGTGAGGTATATCCATATCTCAAAGCAACATCGATAACCTTAATAGTCGTATTTTGTAAATCATAGGCAGCTAAAGTTAGTTTTCTTCTTCGAATATATTCAGCAAATGAAATCCCTGTCACTTGCGTAAAGGAATTATAAAAGCTTGTAAGTGGACAAGCCATAATTTTACTTATTCTGCTTAAGTCAATGTCTTCTGATAAGGACTCCTCCACATATTCAACTACCTGATTCATTCTATCTACCCAATCCATTGTAAACCTCCTTATAATTTTATTATAGTCCATTACCATTACTTTTCCCGTCATATCTGTATATAAAAATGACGGATTTAATCAAATAAAACTTCTACAAATAGATATATTATTAAATATAATAATCGCACCTCACGGTTTTATATTTATATGTTCATTTTATGTCATTTACTTAGATTAGAAGCCAACAAGATAATTCATCTTGTCGACTTCAATCATCTAACTTGCGAGTATCTGCATTAATTCCAAGCAATCTTTGTATCCTTTTATGTACATTTCTTCTTTTTCAATCATATTCATCTGCAACTCTAGGGATCTAAAATTATTAAGTAACACCTTAATTTCTTCATTACAATGCCGTAAAGCTAAGTCTAATTGTTCTTGATATTTGGTTAAGTCAGTGAGCATAGCCGAATAGGCTTCATCTTCTTCTAACGTGTCCATAATATCTTCGTTAACTTGTAGGTATAGGTTGTGTAAATGTTCTTTGTATGTGTTCATGAAATGTTTCCTCCCTGTTCTACTTGAATTACTATCTTAGAGAGGGTATAATAGATTTACCATTATCTAAGATAGTGGGTTATCTGCAAAAGGAGTGATGGTTACTGGCAAAGTTGGCATCACTTCTTTTATTTGTTTTTAAGGTCATTATAGATTCTATATACTCCTTCCCTTAGAACATCAGTCCTTGTGATTTCAAGTTCTTTACTGCAATACTCTAGCTTTTCCTTGAAATTTTCATCCATTCTAATCTTGATACTGGAAGTTTTAGGTGAATCTGTTGGGCGACCAAGTTTTTTTGACGTAATTATTCACACCTCACTTTCGTACGTACAATATCATTATATAATTGTACGTACATAATGTCAATGTATTTCTCCCTTAAGTACACCAGAATTCCTCTCAAAATAACTTCTGACATCATATCCAACCATAAACAACGCTGACTATTATATCACTTATCATAACATGTTCCTAGAATAAATGAATTTTATGCACAGAAAAACCACTAATATCTAATTAGTGGCTTAAACACAATAAAGTAGGCTTATCCATTAGAGTAATTACCTTTGATTTTTACTTATTCTATGGTTAGTTTCTCAGTAACAGTAAATGGAATAAAGCAGTTACTGTTAGTATATATATATGCTTTCTCATCATGTATTTTCTTCACAATTTCATCGATTTTTAGATTCTCACAATCAGAAATAATTGCATCTATCGCTTCAAGTTCTGATTGTGTTAATTCTTTGATTTCAAATCCAGGAGTTGGTTTAAAACTGTAGGCGATATTATCTCCATACCATACAGTTTCTAATTCTACACCATCTAGTAATACAATCAATTCATATCCCTCCGGTACAGCTCCCGTCGATATAGCACTATAGGCTAAACCGCTAATAGATACACCATTTCTTTTATAATGGATGTTATCAGAATACCAAAGCATTTTCATAAGTTTTACTTTGTGAAGGTTGCTTACACTTGCAGCTAAGTAATTAATCATTTGCACAACCTTATTGAGATTTAACTGCACTCGGCCAGTTAGAACATCATTTTCAAAAGCTGCATATGAAGCCTGTATTGAATTAATTAGATATTGATTTCTTTTTTTCTTGAATTGACCACTGGCTTCATGGCGATATTTGCTAAATGCCTTTTCTGATATACGACCTTCAACTCGTTCCAACATCTCTAAAAACCACTTTGGATCTGAATCAATCTTTCTTAGCACATCATCGTGAGAACGATCTTGAACTTGATGATTTTCATATCTTGTAATGGTCGCTCTCCCCCAGTCAAGAATGGTGTAACAGAGAGGAAGATACAGATGAGATTGTATCCCTCATAGCCATTTAAACAGACATGCTATTTATAAGCTCTATTAACTCACATTTAACTTGTTCTTCTTCGAATACATCATGAATAAGGGTTGTGATATCATCACATCTAAACTTCTTTCCAATGAGTATATTTTGAAACTCTAAAAATGGTTCATCTAAGAGTGAATCTGTGCTAATGATACAGTTTGTAATCAGACCATTTTTAATGGCCATTTCAATGGCGAAGTTTCCCCATGAAAAGGTTTTCGCCTGTTTTACTGTTGCTTTAGGACTTTCTGCAAAGATCCAGTCCCAATCGTTATACTTATCAACATATTCTGATATCATTTGAAAAGAAGGCATTTTTTTATTACATAAAATTCCGCCATATGTCTTATCAAATGCTCTCATCAAATTATCTTTCAAATTGTCTACCGTTATTGTAGGGTTAAACTCTTTTAAGTTTGCAACTCTTGAACGAACGGAATCAATACCTTTGCTTTGTAATTTTAATTCTGGTGGTGTCAGATATAAACCAAGTTCATCTATTTTGGCATCCACTAAGAGAGTTCCATGGTGGCAGCTCACATTGTCTTGATGCATAAATGCATTCCCTGAAAACTTCTTTTGATTAACTGTCAAGTCATTTCTTCCTGTATGACAACCATTAATGCCATACTCTTTTATAGCCCTTAGAATAACATTAAATTGCTTTTTTTCATCATAATGCCTTTTATGAGCAATAAAAGTAAAATTCAAGTTATTAAGATCATGAAAAACAGCACCTCCACCTGATTTACGTCTTACTAGATGGATTTTATTATCTTTAATAGATTTTACATTACATTCTTTTAATGGATTTTGATGTTTCCCAATAACTACTGTTTTTTCATTCTGCCAAAGATACATGATAATCTCATTCTCTTTACAAATCTCCATGAAATACTCTTCTGTTGCAAGATTAATTGCTGGATCAAAACTATTAGATATATAAATTGCTTTATATAACTTATCCAAAATGTACACCTCTATCATCAGCCATTAAGAGTGCTTCATGAATACTTTCTCCTAATGTTGGATGAGCATAGACAACTTTCAATGCCTCTTCAACCGTTACTTTATCTTGAATTAATTGGGTTATGGTTGCAATTAAATCTGTACTATGAGCTCCTACTATCGCCCCACCAAGAAGTGTTTTATCTTCTTGAGCTATAATTAATTTAACGAAACCTTCTGGTTCATTCATTGCTATGGCTTTACCGCAGGCCATGAGTGGAAATTTTACAACTTTCACTTGTTGATTCATTTCTTCAGCTTGTCTTTCGCTCAGTCCTACACTTCCAACTTCTGGCATGGTAAATATAGCACTAGGTATTAAATCATAGCGCATTGGATGTTCTATCTTTGCAATATGTTCTGCTGCAATCATGCCTTGATGAGATGCTACATGAGCTAATTGAATTTTATTCGTTATATCTCCAATGGCGTATATATGTTCATTGGACGTTCTCATGAATTCATCAATTTCTATACCATTGCCTTTTTTATTTAACTTAATACCAAGTTTTTCATAATCTAAGCTTTCTAAATTTGCTTTTCGGCCAACTGCCATTAATACTATGTCTGAACTAATAAGATAACTTTCTTCCTTTATATTAATTTCTGTTATCATTTTTTGATTCATTGTTTTCTTAATGCTCATAGCTTTTGCACCATCATAAATATGAATTCCCTTATCTATAGCAGACTGACGGACAACATCACTAACATCATGATCAAGACAATCTAATATGTTAGGAAGATACTCAACAACACTTACTTCAGCACCTAACGCATTCAAAATAAATGCAATTTCCATACCTATGATACCACCACCTATAACCGTCATGGATTCTGGAATCTCTTCAAGTTCTAGAACTTCCTTACTTGTAAGGACTTCACATAATTCACTGCCGGAAATAGGAATTCTAATGGGTACTGCACCTGTTGCTAACACCATTTTATGATAGTTAATGGTTACATCAAGTTTCTTTGTTTTGACACCTATTGTAAGATCATCTTTAACAACTGCTTCACCCGTTATCACGCGAATATTATTATTTTCCATTAAACCTTGTATACCAGATACAAGCTGATTAATCACTTCATCCTTTCTTCCCATGACTTTCTTAAAGTCTATAGCAAAGTCTGAAATATCAAAACCATAGTGACTTGATTCTTTAATATGATTGAGCACACTTACACTCTGTACTAAAGCTTTTGTAGGTATACAACCATAGTTAAGACAAGTACCACCTAATTTGTCTTTTTCAACAAGCACAACTTTCTTTCCAAGTTGTGTAGCTCTTATTGCCGCTACATACCCACCTGGACCACCTCCGATAACAAGTACATCACAATGAATTTCTTCTTTGGTTGGTGTATGAATACCAAAGGAATAAGATTGCTTTTTATCTACTTTTGATACTTTTTCTTCCTTCCTACACTGGCTTTCATCACCCTGAATATGGCCCACTACTTGATTTTTCTTAATGATATCTCCTTCATCAATATTAAGAGACACCATCACGCCAGTGTATTTAGATGTATACTTCATTGTTCCTTTGCCAGATTCAATTGTAAAAAGTACATCGCCTTCAACAATGTCGTCTCCAGCTTGTTTATATAATTTTCCGATAACACCTTGCTGGTCATGACCAGCAAGTTTATCTATTGTTATTTCTATGTTCATTATCTTCAACTCCCTAAAAGTAGGTGATTCAACTACTTAAAATCCCCTTCAAATTCATCAATGCTCTCTTTTAATAATGTTACGGAGTAAGCCATAGAAGGTCCACCACCAAATGCAACAGCTACCATAGCACCTTCAATAATTTCTTGTCTTGTTGCTCCCGCTTCAAGCGCTTTATACGTATGATAAACAATGCAATATTCACATCTATTGTAACACCCAATAGCTACACTTATAAGTTCTTTTGTTTTTAAATCTACTGCACCTGGTTCATATGCGGCGCCAAGTAATCCCATAAATGCATTGACTGCTTCTCCATTTGTTTCACCCAAAGTACCTAATCCACCAACAAATTCATTTAACATTTCTCTCACGTTATGCATAAAAAATCCTCCTTTTAGTTACTATATTAATATTTGCCTTGCATATGTTTGCATATGCAACTATTAGTATAGCAAACATTCTATGTTAAATCAATAACAATCTTAAAGAATAAAAAAATAAGTAATAAACGTATCACTTATTTTTTGGATTTAGAATCATGCATAATATTATCAAACATCTTCTGTTGAACCTTTTGGAATATATATAACTCATGAGGATCAATATCTTTAATTAACAATTGACTAAAGTCCTCGCCTATTGGTAAAAGTTTAGTAATCAATGCATCACCTTCATCGGTTAAAATCACTTTCATTACTCTTCTATCTTCATTACTACGGACACGACTAACCCAATTCTCACGTTCTAATCTATCAATTAATCGCATCGTACTTGAATCATTAATTTCCATAAGCATTGATAATTCTCTTTGAGATTGTGGTCCTCTCGTATAAATAAAATAGAGTGCAATCCACTGTATTCTAGTAATATTATCTTTTTCCAACCATCTTCCAAATGCTTCTGAAATTTTCTTTGTCATATTGCTGGAAATATAGTTAACACATTTATTTAAATCAAAAGCCATACAAAACCTCTCTTCACGATTTTTTAACAGTATAACAGATTTTATTTCATACAGCAAGTTAAAGAGTCCTTTTGTTAACTCGCTATTCTCTATAAGCTTCATATATAACCCATGAACCTGCGATTTGAATGTCTTCTTCAACCCTTCTATAAGCATTGTTATATCAAATAGAAGTCAGCAAGAAATTAATCCTGCTGACTTCTGCGTTCTGACTAGCTACTATGTGCAAAACTTTTCACAGTATAGCAATCCATATAAATTAATACTAAAACATCTATTTACCTTTAGCCAGTATATCCTTAATCATCTCTAGATTCTCCGTAAGATTACTCAAAACCATTACCGCCTGACCCATCTTGTCATCACCTTTTACCAACTTATTCTTAACAAATACCTTCTTAATCTCATCCCAACGCTTTTCTTCTTCACAATCGATACAACCAACAATCTCTTTCCACTTTAACATATTCGCTTCTGCACCTGTTGTTAGTGTTTGAGAGTCATTCTCATAACTTGCAAGTATTCGTTGAGACAATTCTTCTTCATTCATGATAGAAACAACTTTCTCTGCAATCTTATTCATATTTCTATAAGAACCTTGAAGTTTAAAAGGTGGTTCATTCCTATATTCATCGGCTTGGGCTGCTGAGTAGATATACTCCATGTTAACCTTCAATACGACATCCCTTACCATAGACAGCTTTTCTATCACACCAATGTATTCATTAAGCTCATCCATAGAATAAGTACTCTCAAAATTAACACTTTCTCTTTCAGCTCCATTAGCCATTTCAACAAGACCATAGAGATCCTTCTGGCTTCTATTAGACAGCTTACTCAGTACAGGATTAGAGGTTAAGCTATTTTCAATATAACTCAGTTTAAAAGCTTCTTCATTCTCATTAAGCATATCACCAAGATTATAGACATCCGCTCTATTAGAAAGCATATCTGGTATCTTGAATTTTTCACCACTTTCAGTATAAGGATTACCCGCCATAACAACGGCTACCTTCTTACCTCTTAGATCATAGGTTTGTCCGACGCCATTATATACCCCTTCGATCTTACGTTGGCCATCACATAATGATATGAATTTCTGTAAAAATTCAGGGTTACAGTGCTGAATATCATCCACATAGATCATGACATTATTACCCATCTTAAGTGCAAGGTTGAGTTTTCTTAGTTCATCTCTCGCGCTGGTATTATTAGCCTTCTCAGGATCTAATGATGTGACTTCGTTCCCTAGGGAAGGACCATTAACTTTCACAAGAATAATGCCAAGTCTACTCGCAATATACTCCATCAACGTGGTTTTACCATAACCTGGCGGAGAAACCAATAACAACATACCCATAAGGTCTGTCCGTTTATCTTCTCCGACAACACCCATTTGTTTAGCTAGATTATCCCCTATTAGTGGTAGATACACTTTATCTATTAGCTTATTTCGAACAAATGATGTAAGTACCTTTGGTTTAAAATCATCCAGATGAAGTTCATTTTTAAACTGTCCAATAAGTTCCTTTTTAATATCCTGAAACTTCGTATAATCATGAACGACAACCTCACTATAATGCTTTAACTTATGCATGAATTTTGTGTAAGCTAACTCATACGTGCCTCCATTAATTACTCCGTGAGTGCCAACCAATCCTGTTATGGTTGTCTTAGAATCTATCGTCATAATTCTACCCAAACTAGCATTGTTTTCAATTAATAAAACAATAACTTCATCCAGTATGCCTGATATTTCTTCTGCATCCAAAGCTTCAAATACACTGACACCCGTGTCTATGGAATCGTCTAAACCTTGTTGTTTATGATTACTCATGACATCCAGTCTATAAGCATTAACCCACTCTTTAATGAGATAGAAAAGTCCTTCAATATCTCCCTTACTATTTTCCAATGATAATGAGAATTCATCAAAAGCATTTTTATCTCGTAAGTAGCTCATAAAGCCATCATATATTTTTTTAGCTTCCCTACTAACGATAAAATCTTCACCTTTCATAATCTCCATGCAAAGATATTCTGCAGCAGCAGGGATATAGTCGTTATCAAAAAAGGTTATGTCGTTATAGGTATTATTAAGTTTCTCAGTGATATAAGGCACATAGCTCTGCAAATTAGGTGATGCGTTAAAATACAAGCTAACTTTCGCTAATTCTTTTAAACGAACTGTTAGTAATTCTTTCGTATCATCATCAGCTAAACGATTCCAGAACAATCTAGCTAAAGCTCTAACCTCACTCTTATAGATTAATAAATCGATGTTTTGATTGAGTTCAAGTAATGCTTTTAATATCTTAGCTCCATCATGATCATGTACCCCTTTGGTATATGCCTCTTGATACCTTGGCTCCATGAACTTCCTGACAACTTCAGCTAACTGAGTCTCTGTTTTGCTATACAATATATCTAAGTTATCAAGTTGTTTATTACGTGCTGCTTCAAAAACTAAATAAGCAAGGTATTCAGCTCTATACACATGCCTATTCTCTGACACGACACTCTGTCCAAACACATGGTGATACTTGTCTATATCGTCATGGACTATCTTATCCCAGAAATCTGTTCCTGTTATGTGATAATACATACCATCATCTTTTTGTACGATGGAAAGATCAATGGCTTTTGTATTGACTGAGAAATGGTGTTTACCCAATTTGATGACATTCTCGCCATTTACATACAGCTCTTGTTTATCCTTCAACTGCCTTATAGCATTCTCTTTCAAGGTTTTTAATCTTGAACTAATTTCATCAGCTTTAACACTATCTCCCAACTCTCTTAACTGAGAGATAACATCCCTGACTTTTTCAGCCATGATGTCCGTAGCAAGATATCCATTAATCTCTTCTACAGAATCAAAACCCTTTAGTCTATTGACTATACCACTCATAATACGTTCAGATGAGTTAAAGAGAGCAACCATTCGCTTATTTAACTTATCAAGAAGTGCCTGTTTCTTGCTTTCAAAGGCATTATATAGCTCTTCTCTTTTTTCACTAAGTTGTATGACATAATCATCAAATTCAGCAAACTTTCCTTCTAGTTCCTGTATCTGAACCATAACTTTATTAAGATATTGATCACATTTCTCTACTGTATCTGACATATCCAGGTAATTGACTACAGCCTGACTAAGCAATTTCATTTGGGAATTAAACTGTGTGGTCATTTCGCTCTTAGTAAATTCCTCAATCCTCGCCTTTAACCTCGCCTTAGCATTATTAATAAGAGAGAATAATGATGAAATTTTCTCTATGATGGCTGTTGTCATAGTAGGATCTTCAATTTTGAAGTTACCAACAATATCTATAAGAAGTTCTAAATCAGAAGAAGTCTCGTCCATCTTTTCAGTAAGCTCTTTACCTTCTTTTGATTTATTTACTATCTGGATTTCAGCCTGTAACTCACCTACTCTATCCTCGTAAGGCTTAAGTCCTTCAGGCTGAATAAGGAACTCCACACACTTTTCAGAAAATTCCTCGTTCTTTTCTTTAACACTGTTGTCAAGTGAATCAACAATCGTTAGGTCCGTATATCGTAGATCCCTTAATGAAACTATCTTACCTCGTAGATTTCGTATATCAGCTAATACCCTAACATATTCATTAACTGTATCAAAGCTACCATATTCTAATTTATTTAGGAGCTCTTCTGATTTACTTTTTACATCTTCAATTTGCTTTTTGGTTGAATTCTTTATTCTTACTACTTTTTCAAACTCACCAATTGCAAAAGCTGATGACTCTTTTATTCTTAGAAGCACTTCCTTCAAATTATAGGTTTCTTGTTTGTCTAGCCAAAAATACGCATCAATTATTTGTTCGCATTCTTTTACTATATCAACATAAATACTCTGGTAGCTCTCACCTTTTTGAATGAGTTTGTATACAGCCTTACAATCAGCCATACAGTTAACAATATCCTTATTACCAATTTTAAATAAAATGGAATCGTTGTCACCCTCGCTTACATGGTTTTTACCCACATAAGGTGTTTGCCATATTTGTATCATATGATTCTTTCTAGGCTCACTTTCATGTTTAAAAACGATCATTTCACCGTTATTAAAATGTGAGTATCCGCTACAAACAATGGGTGTTTCTATTGTTTGTTCAATGAGATTATACGAATATATTAAGTATATACCACTATCCATGTTATAAAAAATATACTGATAGTCTTCACCATTAGATGAGCTAATCATCTGATCAAAAACGGAATTTTCAGCGGGTACATCAAATACTTTATATTCTCCATTTTGTAAGTAATAGCCTTTTGGAAAAATGAGTCCATGATTCCCTGGTAAAAGCATACACGTATCTTTAATTGAATCTATTCTTATCACATTTTTTAATTTGTTGTTAAAAACAAAATACCTATAATCATTTTCCTTATATGGTTTAATTTTAAGTATGATTATTTGACCTAAGTCTACATAGAATATTTCAGCATCATCAAGGTTCTGATCCTTATCCTCCACATCCTCTGAATAGATCCCTTTACCTATCTCCGTATTATCTTCAACTTTAATTGTAAGGTCTCCACCGATGGTTTCAACAAACACTCTGTCCAGAATGGAAACATGGGGATGGACACCACTTCGTTGATCGTCTCGTGTAGCTTTAACAAAATTAAATTCATGGTGATTAACGAACTTAACTTCGTGTTCACTTCTACAATCAACATAAGTAAGCTTTTTACCTTCAATTAGCCATTTAAACACTTTAATATCCGTGGCATTCTTTCCTGTTTGAAAAATCATGTAGAAATAGGGTTCAATTATCGTAAACTTGGCAAAAAACGTTTTCTTATAATACTTATACAGCTCATCAAAGTCTTTCAAAAACTGCTCATCATTTATTAAGTTAAGTGGCTGTTTCTGAAAGGTATGTTCCTTATATTGATAAATAGAAAATACATCACTTAGTTCAACCTTTGATTTAAGACCCATATGAACATTGTATCCAAAGATAAAGCAGTCATCTACTGGTGCCATATCTCTAGGTATACAATTGTTCTCTGTTATGATTCGCTCGCTGCCAAGAAGCTTGGTTTCAATAGAACCAAAGACTTCTTTTCTCACAGCATTAAGCTTACCAGTACGTTCCTTTAAATCATTTCCATGTTTTATAAGACGATTTTTTATAACCTCATAGGTGCCATTTTCCATATCTTTATTATTATTCTTTTTATCTATACCTTTGTCATCTCTAACATCCAATATTATCTACCTCATCTACGTGGAGTTTCCATCATTTTTGCTGGTAAATCAGCAACCCCTGCCTTGTTAACCGTATCTAATAGCTTACCTAACATGGTTTTATCGGCTCCATCAGCATCCTTCATCATTTTATTAACAGCACCAGCTATAGATAAGTTTTTCAAATCTTCTGATGTGATGCTAAATCTACCCATTAACTCTTGTAATTGTTGCTTAAAGTACTCTGGATCACCTGTAATAAATGTCTCTTTAATATCTGTAAGAACTTCACTGTTATCAACTAGACGGTCATAAGATTTACCTTTAGTAATTGAACCGATGATCTTATCAAAGAACATGGTTTCTCCACCAACAATATCAATCTTAGCTGTTTTAAGTGCTTCTCTAATAACAGAAGCTTGTGATTCAGCAATTTCTTTCTGAATATTAATATTAGCAAGATCAATTGCTTTCTCTTTTTCAAGTTTAAGCTTGAATTCCTCGTGACCTCTACCTGCTTCATCCAAGGCTTTCATACTATTAGCTTTCTCTTTAATACCTTCTGCTTCAGCCATGTATTTTTTCTTCAAGATATCAGCTTCAACTGTTCCATCTTTCTCTTTTACATCAACCTTAGCTGTATCACCTTTAACTTGCGCTAAAGCTTTTACTTCTATTGCTTTTGCTTCCGCAGTAGCTTTTGCATCTATAACTTTTGCATTTGCTATACCACTAGTGGCTTCTTCAAGCACCTTGGCGTCAACAATAACTTTAATGGATTCAGCTTCTTTTTGTGATGCCTTAAGTTTCGCGTCTGCATCAATAACCGTTTTCTCTGCGATTCTTTCAGCAGCTTGTTTAGAAGCGTCTGCCGCTTTGACTTCAACAATAAGCTTTTGCTCTGCTTGTTCTTCTGCCTTTTTAATAGCGACAGTCTTATAACGCTCTGCCTCTGCAATTGCACGGGTATCTTTTATCTTCTCTTCTTCAACAACTGTATCTTTCTCAACTGCTACTCTTTCTCTTATGACAACTTGAATATTTTTCTTTTCAACTTCCACTTTTTTCTCTTTTTCAATAACTGCAAGTTCAACGAGTTGTTCTTTCTCTGTCTTTTCAAGTAATCTTTTTTTATCAACTCTTTCTGTCTCAACCGCTTCTGTACTTTCTTTTGCTTTTAAGGCAACAATAACTTGTCTCTCTTTATTTTGCTCAGCAACTTCAATTTCTTCATCGGTTTTAACTCTTGCCATCTCTGACTTAAATCGCTCTTCTTGGGCTACTTTCTCCGCTTCTGCCGTTTCTCTTGAATTAATAATCGCGATTTCTCGTTTCTGTTTAGCTTCTGCTTCTGAGTTTTGTTTTTCAAGTTCCAATATGGCTTCTCTAGCAGATACATCTTGTTTCTTTATGGTTTTCTGCTTATCTCGCTCTATCTGATTGGCTAGAATTCGCTGTTCAGCAGTAAGCTCTGTTATTTTCTTAATACCTTCTGAATCTAAGATATTATTACTATTTAGTAGACCAACGTCCGTTTGCTCTAGATAATCAATAGCAGCATCATCCATGACATAACCATTTAGGTCTGTTCCGATAATCTGAAGAATCTCATTCTTAAAAGTTTCTCTTTCTGTATAGAGTTGAACGAAATCAAACTTCTTACCAACTGTTTTCAAAGCTTCTGAGAACTTAGCGTCAAAAAATTCCATGAGCGTTGTACGATCAGATGCCTTCTGACAACCGAGTAACTGAGCAACTTTTAGTACATCTTCTCGTGTTTGATTGACTCTAACAAAGAATGCAACCCTTATGTCAGCTCTTAGATTGTCTTTACAAATCAAACCATCTTTACCTTCTCTAGCTATCTCGACTCTCTTAACGGAAATATCCATTATTTCATATCTATGTATGATAGGAACTACAAAGATACCACCGAATGATACGATTGGACCACCAACACCATTTCTTACGATAACCTTACCTTGTTCCACCTTATGATAGAACCTAGAAAACAATGCTAGTAACCCGATGATTACTATTACAACTGCTCCTATACTTACTAATGCAACCTGAACTGAATAATTCATTTCTCCCATTATATCACTCCTTAATTTTCACAATGTAATATACATTTTTATTAGTGTCTTTTCTGCTTACATATGCAACTTCATCTTTATCAAATGACTCTTCGTCAAATTCTGACTTGACATTGATGACTATTGAAGCTCCATCTCTTTTTATTTTTGCCTGACCTAGTCGTCCCTTATTAACAGCGCACATCAGTGTGCATAATTGTTCAATCACCCCATTATCGCTGTTATCTTGCATATTGCTATACTTAAATATACCTTTTAAAGGAATCGTTTCGTACTTAGTAATGATAATACTCATTAACATGGCAGGTATGAGTAATAACCCATTGACTAGACCTCCTACTACAGGTAAAGGCAAGTAATACATGAACATAGCTATGATCCAGAAATTCAGCATGACGATACTTAAAATTAACATAAAAGGTAATTCTGCTACATTAAGAAACGCTAATATTGCATAAAATGGACCTGAATTATCAGCAAGATCTACATCGATATCAAAATCTAAAAAGTCGAAATCAATTGCACCAACAATCACTATAATCCAATACAATAATATTAATCCTAACAAAACAGTAGGTATAATATTGACCCCTGTAACAGCATATTTTAGCAACACTATGATAACACCCCCTTAATTTTTATACAAGCATTATGATTAAGGCAATTATCACCTTGTTCTAAACTTGTATCTTTTTGTAACACATACTTATATTCAAAATATTGGAAAATATGCACGTGCAAATATAAACATCTATAATATAAGATATATATATCATATATTAATTCTATTACTAACCCTATGCTTAGTCAAGATATATCCGTGCGTTAAAATATCGTAGAACATATAATTTTTGCTATTAAATGGTTATAATTCTAGCACTAGATTAGATTGTGGTTGCTTATTTATTTTGACCTCTAACAAAGTTAGACACAACAGTTGTAAGCGGAACTGGAGCTACCTTAAATAAACCATCATGTTGTATTGTGATAAGAGTCCCACCTCTTTGGGTATATCGCTTACCAATATGTGAGTATCCCAAGAAGTCGATTGACATTCCATATGTCATCATGATGCCCTGGTATGTTAGTGAAAGCGTATTTAAATGATCATGACCACAGAACATGCCTTTGATTATACCATTTTCTACTGCCTTTTCAAAGAACGCTGGTTTATATTTTGATATACCAAAATAATCATTATCTTCTCCAATACTACCAAAATGATATTCCACACTTTTATCTCCAAGTTTCATTTTCTCATAAGCTTCTTTGAATTCGGGTAACGGCATATGAAAAAAGGTTAAAGCTTGTAAATCACTATTTTGTTTTTTAAGTTTAGATAGTTCTTTCATACACCATGCTGTTTGATCTTCATGAATGCAATCAAATCCACTATAGAACCATCCATCTCTATACATATTTGAATCTAACATAACAAGAGCCATCAGTAATTGCTCCTGGTCATCGAGCAACTTGATGATGTAATTACCTACTCCAGTCAGTTCTTTATCTCCTTTAGCAAAGATACTGTATTTTCCCTCTTGAATAATCTCTGAAATTTGATTTTTATCACCTTTTGACCCCATTTCAATATCATGATTTCCAAACACGAAAGCATAGGGAATCTTAAAACCATCCAGAAACGCAACAAGTTTCTTAGCCTGTTTGATATTGTTTCTTGTGCCAGATTTTACGATGAAAGGAAAGATGCTATCTCCAGTGAGTATCATTAAATCAGGTTGTGCTTCTTTGACTAATTTTATTACAGCCCCCATACCTAATTTATCTTGCTTTTTCGATAGTACTCCAAATCCAAAATGCAAATCCGTTAATTGTAATATTTTAAAAGGTTGATCCCCAACTTTTAAACTAAAATGATGATCTTTATCTTTGTAAAACATAGGATTGTTATACATATGCTAATTCCTCCGATTTATTACTTTAATGGCACCATAGCTCCAACTGTACAAATTATAGTCGATATTATTAGGATAATTTGAAATGGCAACGTTCCAATTTTACCACAGATTGGGCTCGCTCCAGCTTTTTTCCTTGACTTATTATATGTAAATATAAGCATAATAGCAACGAGCACGACTACCCCTGACATGATTCTTGTCAGTATAATAAAACTATTTACACCAAATATGGCGAATAATAAGGATGGTATTGTAGCTAATAACCAACAAACCTTATTATTTATTCCAATCTGTTCATGGACTACATCACGAAGACTTAATGTATTTGACCAGAATGTGGTTAAAAGGGCAAATAATGAAAAAAGACCCGCAAGAATGGCTGCCCAACGTCCAATGCTCTCACCTAATTGAAGATAAGCAAGTTCTTTATCTAAGGACCCTTTTACCCCTAACAAAACAGTTGTTGTTACAACTAAGATAAAAACGGATGATATGGCAAAACCCAAAAAAATCGACGTTCTAATTTTCTTTGCATTACCACCTAATCCTTTTACCGACTGGATAACAGCTTGGTTGGCTGAGGTAGCAAAGACAACCATGCTATATAAAGCTAATAGATTATTAATATGTATTTTGGATGTTTGCAATGGGTTAAGTGGGTGTGTGAAGGTTCCTACGCTCATGACTACAACAATTAACATCAATACAATTACGGTATACTTTTGGGCAATTCCCACAGCCTTCATTCCCATAAAAACGACGATACCGGCTAGTAGATAATAGATTAGCTGAGCTACTGAAAATGGTACATGCAGCCAATTCTGAATAATCCCAGCTCCACCATTAATATTGCCACTGACACCAACAACAATGGCTAATCCGTAAACCGTAAACATCACCCAACTAAAGATCTTCTTACCCTTTCCTTTAAATAATTCACCTTCAAAGCTTTTAACAAGCTGAAGGCCACCATTGTTACATGATAACTCAGCAATAAGTAAATGCAAGACAACATTCATAAAATATGCCAATATAACCATCAAGACAACGTCTTTAAGACTGTTTTTAGTTGCTAAAAAAGGCACTGCGATAATACCCGTACCAATACTATGTCCAACAATCATACTGGTTGCTTCAAACACAGTAAAATTAGCTTCACTTTGTATTTTCATGTGTATCCCCCTCCATAGTATAACCAATTGATTTATCTTATTTTTCTCTGTTATCACAATGGTTTTATTTAATAATAACATATATATAAATCAATTGTAAATTGTCGTTTATTTCATATGCCAATAATTATCCCAATATAAATTCTTTGCATGTATACATATGCATTTTCCTTTTATTTTTATATAACAAATCCCCTACTTCTGAATTGAGATATATGGGATAAATCTACATCCTCTCTATTATTTAATGTGTTAATATACTCCACGTGCAAGTTAATATGAACCCTTAATCATTAATTATTTGATTGGTATACTTAAAATACTGAAGATAAGTTCTTTCAATAATTCTTCAAACAATTAAAGGAGGATTCAAAATGACATTAATTTTAAATAATGAAGATTATATGGCTGATTTCTATATATCACCTCATGGCAATGACTCATTTAGTGGAACATTGCCAGTAGTATCTGATGATGGTAAGGATGGTCCTTTGTTAACACTAGAAGAATCAAAGAAAAGAGTTCGTGAAATAAATGAGGGTAACATAAAAGTTCTCATTCGTGAGGGTGACTACTTTATGAACGAAACAGTTGTCTTCTCTATGGAAGATAGTGGTCATAAGAATCGAGTTATCAGATATGAAGCTTATCCCAACGAAACACCAGTATTGACATCTGGCATTAACATTACGAATTGGAAAAAAGTATACGACTATCCAATAGGTTTACCCAAAGAAGCCGAAAATAATATTTGGCAAGCTGCTATTCCTGAAGAATTAACAACTGTTTTAACTATGTATGATAAAGACATTCAGCTTACGCGCGCGCATGGCGAATTTTTCGAACCTACACAGCTGATTGAATATGATAAAACAGTGACATCCAATGTCTCCCATGAAAACGATCGTGCTCTATTAAGGCGAATTGATTTTCCTAAAGGTGTAATGAGAAGCTGGGATAATATAGAAGATATTGAAATACGAATAATGCCTGTTCCATGGACATGTAATCTTCTCCCGCTTGAAAGTGTCGATGTTGAAAATAATGTGGCTTGGTTAGCCGTAGAAGCAACGGCTCCTGCATGGGCAAAAAGCAAAGGTATTCGTGTTGAGAATGCAATTGATTACTTAAACCAACCTAGACGATGGTGTGTTGACACAAAAAAAGGCGTTATTTATTATTGGCCAGAAGATGATGAACCCAGTGAAAATATTTATGTACCTAGTTTAAAAGAATTTATAAAAGTAAGTGGTAACATAGATTATGAAGGTTCTACTGATCAACCTGTAACGCATTTGCATTTTAAAGGTCTAAGCTTTAAATATGGTATGCGAGATAGAACAGATAAAGGGTACAAAGGTTGGGGTATCCAACATGACTGGGAAATGTTTGATAAAGACACTGCAGTCTTTCGTTTCCGTGGTGCTAAGGAATGTTCTATAACAGAATGTCATTTTTATGCTACCAGTGGTACCGCTTTAAGACTTGATTTATTTTGCCAAAATATCCTGATTGAAAATAATTTGTTCGATAATATTGGAGCTATGGGTGTTTTGTTATGCGGTTATGGTCCAGGAACAAAAGATGTTAATTGTCATAACATTATTAAAAATAATATTATAACTCGATGTGGTGAGGTTATTTGGCATGGTCATGCTATATTTGTTTGGCAAAGTGGACATAACATAATTCAAAACAACAAGATACATCATTCTGCACGAAAAGCAATAGGAATCTGTGGTATCCGTGTAGCAATTATGGAAAATCGTTCTCATACATTTGATGAAGGAGCTCAAACTGTTAGGTGGTCTGAAATTGATAAAGCCATAGATGTGAAGAAAGATGTATTTAGCAGATATCTACCATTTCTACATGCAAGAGATAATATCATAAAAGATAATGAAATTTATAGGGTTTTAGAGAAAATAGGTGATGGATCTGCATTAAACATCTCAGGTGCTGGTACAGGAAATCTTGTTAAAAGAAACTATATACATCACATCGCTACTCATGACTCATCATCAGCTTTTAGAATTGATGATTGGCAATGTATGACAACCGTTGAAGATAATATTATTTACATGTCAAATGTCGGTGCTATTACAAGAAAGAATTATAATACAATCTCAAATAACATCATCGTAGATGTTAATTGTATTGGCTATTATAGATTTGCATCCTATCCAGATGAAGAAGCTAACTTTGGTTCAATCATAAAAAATAATATATGTTATGAAAGTGGACCTGGTGCACGATTTTATAAGGCAGCTTATCTTGTCTCAGAAGGTGCTACATATCCTTACCATTGTAAAGCGGACTATAATTTATTTTATTGCGCAGCAGATAAAGATTTTGCACTTAAAGAAATAAACGAATGGCAAGAACAAGGGATAGAAAAAAATAGTATTTGTGCAGACCCTCTATTTACAGACTTAAAAAAAGAAAATTTCACCTTATTGCCTGAATCTCCTGCATTTAAGTTAGGATTTAAACAAATTGATCAAAGTAAAATTGGTATTACCCATGCATATCCAAGCCATCTGAAAAAACTAGAATATCATGAAAAAGAAGATATGCGTGTTTACGACAGAGGAAAAGATACTTCTATTGAAAACTACGAGTGGTGGTAAAAATAATTAAGAGAGGTAGGGCTACCAATACTTTTTTACATAACAAATCCCCTACTTCTCCAATTAAGATATAGGGGATTTGTTATTATTACAAAACCCTTGATATTACATGATTGTATTTAATAGTAAATTTAGCTAGCAATTATATGCATGAGAGTCAAGCAATGAAATTATACTTAATTCAAGGGGCTTTACTATCTATACTATTCATCTTCCAATTTGAAAACGACTGTTGGTTAACGTGTCCCCACGCAACGTAAATTACATCTGATAAATATTTATATGCGTGATCGCTAAAATATTGAACTGTTCTGAGAGTAGTTCCATTCTCAATAACAATACCACTTTGAGTCCAATTTCCATTTCATTGTATTATTTTATCCTATCATTACATCATCTTCATCTGTAATTCGCTTATCCATGTCTACATAGACATTCACCCACCCATAAATCATCCAATAGATAAGTAAAGAGATACCACTCTGAAGATAGATATTCTTGTATAAGAAGCCAGCTCGAATATATAGAATAGTGTTTATTGATATATATCCTAGAAGAATTTTCTGTAGCTCATTATAATCTCCCCGTATAAAGATAAAGCCCATAAAAATTATACAGGTTGTGCCACTAATTACCTTTATCGAATGAGATAGAAAACTCCAATTATGATCTAGCGGAACAACAACGGTAAATAACATAACGCCTATGGCTACATAAGCCCATATATATTCTTTACTCTTTAACCATTTTGGGATAGGTAACAAATTATAGAGGTATTTAAGATGTTCTCTTAAGGTATATATCTGGGTTAATACATCTGCTGGATTTTTTGTTTATCTATAGCTCCATCTATCAGCGTTAAACCAATTTCATATGCTTCTTGACTCGTTCTAGTACTAGGATCATTTTTATATCCTAAGTGCTTGGCGCTTTCATCCTTAGATTGCACCCATGCCGAGCATACCAAAAAGACAGGATTTGATCGGTAAAATCAAATCCTGTCTTTTATTTATAAGATGTCTAATTTTATTTGGTCAGCACTGCAATGCAAATTTCAAACTCTCCAATAGGTACTTTATTATTAAATTCACGCTCATTTTTTACAACCTTAATTATTTGTAAAGGACGGTTGTCTTTTAAAGTCCCTATACTCTATTCTATAATACATTTATAAACTTTTACAAGGAGGAAAACATGAATATATCAATCATAGGTACTGGCTTTATTGCTTCTGTTCATGCAGAAGCCTTATTATCACAAGGTCATTCGATCTCTCTAGTCGTTGACCGAGATATCGAAAATGCAAAAGCTTTTGCTGAAAAGTTGAATATACCAAACTACAGTAAGACAATGGAAGACGTCAACAACAAATATATTGAAGCTGTACACATTTGTACACCACCGGCTTTGCACTTTTCAATGGTAAAACAATGTCTTGAATATAACAAACATGTTTTATGTGAAAAGCCACTCTGTTTAACCCCAGCTGAGGCACTTGTTTTAATATCTATTGCTAAAGAAAAAGATTTAAATGTTGCAGTCAATTATAATGTAAGATTTCACACTCTCATGAATGACATACGTAAGGTTGTACAGTCAAAAGATTTTGGGGATATTTTCCTCTTACATGGTAATTATCTACAAGAATTTCATGTTCTCCCAACCGCTTACTCTTGGAGATATCAAGATGAATTAGGTGGAAACATGAGAGCTGTAACTGAAATTGGTTCACATATCATTGATTTAATGCCTTATTTAACAGGATTAGATGTTGTTGAAGTATCTGCTAATTTTAGCTATATTCAAAATGAACTTTATTTGAAGGATAATATCATGTATAAAGACCCCATTGAAGGTGCAGAAACTATTCAAGTACAAACTGAAGATGTAGCAACTGTTAATCTACGATTCAATAACGGTTCCATAGGAAATTTCACTTTTTCAGAAGTTTCTCATGGAAGAAATAACCATATTAAGTTTGAAATCACAGGCACAAGAAAATCAGTATGGTGGAATTCCGAAACTCCATATCAGTTTCACACAGCATCTCAAGATAATGGTACTAAAACGGTAACCAATGATTTTGGTAACGGCTTCAACGAAACAATCAAATCACTTATTACTAATTTCTACAATTCAATTTCAAACCCATCAAATACGATAAGTTATAGTTATCCAACTTTAGAAGATGGTTATAAAAACGTTATCATCTGCTCTGCTTTGCTTGAAAGCTCTAATAGAAATGGAGCATGGGTAAAAATTAATTATAATGAAAAAGGAGTCTAACATGAAAACAAAAACAAACCTTTCACAAATGTCAGCTAATGAAGTAATCAAACATTTTAATTTTGAAAGAATGCCTGTTGAAGGTACCTTGTTCAAGAATGTATATCGAAGCTGTAAAAAGGATAGCATGGGTAGACCTCTTGGAACTTCAATAATAGGTATGTATAGTCATGAACTTAAAAGCGTTTCCTGCTTTCATCGTTTGCAATGCGATGAAATCTGGCACTTCTATGGTGGTGATCCAATAATATTATACCTACTTCTTCCAGATGGCGCATACAAAACAGTTATACTTGGTAACAATATTCTAAAAGGAGAGCTCATTCAATTTGTTGTACCTTCAGGGGTATGGCAAGCTGGAGAATTAATCTCTGGAGGTAATTACGGCCTCTTTGGTTGTACGATGGCACCAGGTTTTTATGGCCCGGATTTTGAAGCAGCTATTGGTTGCGAACTCGAAAAGGAATACAGCCAATTAAAAGAGGTTATCAAACGACTAAGCGTTAATGGTGATCTAACAAAAATGCCGGATGGTTATGCAGAATAACACTTTAGATAACTCTATGATAGGGTGATTTCTTTCTTAAGGAAATCACCTTTAAAGATCCATTGGATGAATTTTATCTTTAATCTGCTTGATATCTACAATCTGAACAACACCCTTATTATATTTTATTAAACTTTTTTTTTCAAAATTTTCAATTAGACGATTGACACTTCTAACTGTGGTACCTAAAAACTGTGCAACTAGCTCTTTATCCATTTCTAATTTTCCATTTTTTTTATTGCAATATGAATATAATAGAATAGAAAAACGATATTCGAGTGTATACAATGTATTAGCTACTACAGTTTTAGCACTTTCGTTCAGTTTTCTTGACAATTGACTTAACATATATTGAACTAAGTTGAAATCAGCTTCTAACCATTCAAAGAGCACCTCTTTATCTATCATAACAACTTTACAACATGTTATTGCTTCTACATCAAATTCTTTCGTGCTTTCATTAAATAATTCTGTTTCTCCGAATAGTTCCCAGTCCCTTATTATGCTTACAACTATTGATTTTCCCTCTTCTGTCATGACAGATATTTTTGCTATACCTTCAATTAGAACACATGCGAAATTATGTGGTTCGTCTTGTTTTACAATCAATTCACCAGGCAAAAATTCAAGTGTCTTTAATTTACTTTTAATACTTTTATGACACGAATTATATATATCATTAAGTGAGATTATACTCTCTTTCATATATCCTACCTCCTAGCTAATAAAAACTAATTTTTACAAAGTTTCCCCAAAAATTTCTTAGTACTTTGTCCTTTAATAACAAAAAAATGACTTCTTTACTATTTATACATACTTCTTCAATATTCTCAGGTACATAAAGAATAATCTCTCTTCTAACTGATTAAACACTTCTATTAGATTTTAGGTATTAGTTGATTAATCTTTGTATACTTTATCATAACATGTGTCTTAACTATAACCATGATACCTAGTAATGCTGATATGATATCACCATACATATTATATCCAATAAGAACTCCGCAAATTCCATATATTACCCATGAAACCAAATAGATATTTGTAATGTTTTTGCTCAAGAAAATAAAGTTTCCACTTATGATTTCTTATTATATTAAGCGATCTGAGCAGTTATTTAGGTATTTAATATCATTACGAACAAAATAATTACTGACGATATAATTTTTATCATGATACTTGCCCTAATCTTTTTACATTACTATTATTATACGGTTACTTCTTGTGATTGCTTGCATAAATTTTGTTGGTTTACCTAATTCTGTAAGAAATTGCACTTATTTATGAAAGTATACCACAAATTACATTATTTTTTTCGAATAGATATTATATGACATTATATCTACAAAATATTCAAGACGAAAGGAATACTACCATGAAAAAAAGTATTATCACATCCGTATTACTTTTACTGGTGATGTTTGTAACAGGTGCCTCTGTAACATACGCAAATAACACTTATCAACCAAGCTCATGGTCTTTCGAAAGTATTAATATTAGTGCTAGAGCAGGATTAATACCAGAAGACTTCGGTGCACAGCCCTTTACCAACAGTATTACACGAAGAGATTTTTGCGAGTTACTTATAAATGCATGCCGTATTTATGGCATTACATTACCTGAGCTTCCTACCTCTCATCCATTTCAAGATACAACAGATAATGCTGTAGAATATGCCTACATGTTAGGTCTAATCCAAGGTACTGGAGAAGGTATGTTTAGCCCTGAAATGCCCCTTACGAGAGAGATGGCAGCTGTCATGGTCTCCAGAGTACTTATACTCTTTCAATCCGCTTCTGGTAATGACATTGAAAACACGATACATACAGCCCCAACAGGTCCTATTACTTATTCACAGCCTATGAGTGATGTGAATGCCACCAATCTGCTGAAGAATTATGCTATAGATCATAACTTGGTTTCCCAATGGGCAAAGATATACATGGCAGATGTATACACACAGGGAATTCTGTTAGGTACCGGTGGAGGAAAATTAGATCCCAAAAGTAACTTGACACGTGAACAAGCGGTATTATTATCACTTAAGGTATTAACATACTGTGATGAGTCGTCTATTCGAGCTATAGGGGTTGAAACATGTATCCTACCTAAACCAACAGGAATCTATATCTCGACTTCTTATCAAGCAGATAATGTTTTACTTCGCTGGAATAGTATTCCTTCAGCCTCAGCATATGATGTTATTATTAGTCAAAGTGGTGTTACCTCTTATACCAATAGAATCAATACCAATTACCTCGATTTACGAGATAAGTCCCTCTATAACACTATATTTAAAAATAACAAACAACTTGTTCATGCTGATATAAAAGTTACTCCTGTTAATAAAAACGGTGAGGCTTCAATATATGCTCTACAACAGGCGTTCAGCATTTTTCCAATCGTCAGTATTAATGAGATCATTACCGGCGATCCTAATAAGAATCAGTTTAAGGATATTCATGAAGCAAATCAGAATATGACAACCATAACCGTCAAAGTCTGGAATTTGACAACATCAGGAGCAAAAAAATCAGCAACTATCAACCTTAAAGTCAATAAAAATGTTGCAAATACGATAGAAAAAATATTTGAAGATATATATAACGGAAAAGAAAAGTTTCCTATCAAAAGCGCTTCTTGTTATTCTTATAGAAATGGATCATCTCAGCACTCCAATGGTACGGCTATTGATATTAATCCACAAGAAAATTATTACATTTCATCAACTGGATTTATTAAAGCTGGTATTTTATGGAACCCTGGGGTTAACCCCTATTCCATTTTACCTGATGGCGATGTTGTACAAGCCTTCAACCGTTATGGCTGGCATTGGAGTCCGGATAGGCATTGGTCCAGTGGTGCAGATTATATGCACTTCAGTCTTAATGGAAATTAATACGTTAAAATCGACTAAATGATATTACTATCACTTGAAATGACCCCCATTTCCAGACAACAAAAATGTCTAGAAATAGGGGTTTCACTCTTTCAGAAGACTAGGTAATTTGTAATAGTGACTTTCGTTTGATTTAAGTATACTTTTGGATTCTCTTTCTAAGTTCAGCAATAAGTTGTTTTTTTTCAACTCTGGGTAATATATCCAAAGACAATCTGTGAGCTGCAATAGGTATAACCCAAGAATCTATATCTTCAGAAGTGATGTCAGACAACTTCGTATATTCATCTATTAACTCTTCAATCATTATTTCTCTAATAGGATTCTTTAATGGTAATTCTGCATATCTTATCATAAGGATATAATCTGCTAAATCAGCTTCCGGATTCCCCATTGAGGCGTACATCCAATCAATTAATATGGCTTCATTATTTCTAATTAGTATATTATTCAGATTAAGGTCTCCATGGCATAATTGTTGCTTTATCGGTATGCTGTTCAAAATATCAATAACTAATCTTGACTCTGAAACTGTTAGATGTTTTGTATGTTTGATAGAATTAATAATAATATCTCTTTGTGATGGCATATTCTGAATTGATTTTTTATGTGTTTCACATAGAATTTTAGCTGTTATTTGAGCAATATCTTTGTAAGTTGACTTTTTTATATTATTTTGGTCATTATTATTATTTAGCAACTGGTAATGAAGGTGTTCCATCAATGTATTTCCATATATTCGTTCAAATACTATTCCAGGACGACCATCAACATATATCAATTCAAAAGGCTGAGGTACAGGCAGCCCACTATTCCAAGCAACTTGGCTGTTTAAATACTCTATTAACATATCATGATGATCACCTTTATTCTTTGCCAACTTAATAATTTTTTTACGATTTCCCCACTCAAAAATCTCAGCAGAAATACCTTCGTTTATTACTCTACCTTTTTTTGCTTCTATTCTGTCTCTTTTTATGGTACGCATATTCACATTGTATCATCATATCTATAAATCAAGACTTCAATCCTATTTAAATATGTCTTTTTTAGATTACTATGTGCTAGTTGGAAGGGCGTATTATCTTCATAATCTCTATTATTAAATGCCACTGATATTCCTCCTTCTACTTTTTACTCTATTAATACTTCAGGTTTATTTAAATAAGTGGTTTCAGCGGTGCCCACTTCATTCTCATTACATAATATGTCGTTTTTTAGAATGAGTGATAGATCTTCTTTTAACAAGTTCTCTTTTTAAATAATGATTTTATTGTCTTTTTCAACATTCATTACATTTTCAAGTGCCATAACCACTTTGGCTTGTATGGTTTTACCATTTGAAGATACACTGTGTTATCTTTTAATAAATTATACAAATAACCTTATCCAATTACAATAAAATGGAATTTTGTATCTCCAATACTCTGTTCTCTTTTAAGAAATCCTTCAAAATGGATTATATCTTTATGCCGCAAAACCGTAGTATATAATTTATTGTCAGTCAAATAAATTTCTGCTGAACTCTTCTTGACATTTATTATTTTAGATGCTAGGTTAGATTGAAATAGCTAAATTTTTTTAGGATGTAATGGTAATGGATAAAAAAGAGAGTATAAGATAATAAATAATACTATAAATAATACGTGGCATCAAGACGTTCAACGATCATGAGCTTGATATGTTAAAAAATGTTTTGACAAAAATATCTTATACTCTAGAATATGCCAAACATATATTAAGGAGATTAATATGAAAATAGACCGTATGCTGACAATCATTGTTATATTACTTAATAGAAATCGAATATCGGCAAAAGAACTTGCGGAAAAGTTTGAAGTTTCAGTTCGAACGGTATACAGAGACATTGAAGCTATTAATATGGCTGGTATTCCGATTATATCGTACCCTGGGAATAATGGCGGTTTTGGTATTATGGAGAATTATAAATTAAACCATCAGCTACTGACACTAAACAATTTGTATTCCATACTTTCAGCACTTAAAGGTATTAACTCAACTCTTGAGGATGTTGAGCTTGAATCATCCATAGAAAAACTGCGAAATCTTATTCCACAGGATAAAACACATCATCTTGACCTGCATATGGAACAAATCATTATTGGTATGCCGCCCTGGGCATACACCTCAAAACAGAAACAGTTGGTCAAAAACATCCGGAATACGATCACTCAATCACAATTGATTACAATTACATATAGAAACTATGCAAACGAAACAAGTACAAGGCAGATAGAACCGATGTCATTAGTCTTTAAGGGTTATACATGGTACCTGTTTGCTTATTGTCACTTAAAAACAGATTTCAGGGTATTCAGGATTTCACGCATTATTGACTTGCAGGTTGAAGATGTACTCTTCAAGCGTAGGGAAAAGTCATATCAAGAAATTGAAGAGGCATCAAAGAAGCAGGTCTCTTTGACCAGTATTACATTAAAATTCGCACCACAGGTGAGGACCCGAGTTGAAGATATTTTTGACAAAGAAAATATTGAAATTCTGAACACAGGTGAACTGATTGTGACTGCTCAATTTCCGGAGAAGGAATGGTATTTCGCATTGATATTCAGTTTTGGTGAACATGTAGAAGTGTTAGGCCCTGAAAGGATACGCCGAGCTGTTGCATCTAGAACAAAATCGATGTACGAAAAATATCATTAAAAAAAACTTTTCAAACCTGACATACTGGTGTCACATCCCTCAGCTATACTGACTGTACAGTTTTTTAATACAGTTAGTATAGGAGGTAATATGATGATTAATAAAACTGATTTTCCCAAGCCTACCCTTATTTCAGTCAACGGTGTGGAACTCGAAGTCTTTGAAGCAGGCCGACAAAATATAGGAAAACCTATTGTACTCTGTCACGGTTGGCCAGAACATGCGTTTTCTTGGCGCCATCAGGTGCCCGTCCTTGTCGAAGCAGGCTATCATGTCATTGTCCCAAACCAACGGGGTTATGGCAACTCATCCAGTCCGACTGAAGTAACCGATTATGACATTGAACACTTGTCGGGTGATCTCCTCGCACTTCTCGATCACTACGGATACGAAGATGCTATCTTTGTCGGTCATGATTGGGGGGCATTTGTTGTTTGGGGGCTGACCTTATTGCATCCAAACCGAGTAAATAAAGTGATAAATCTGAGCTTGCCTTACCAAGAACGCGGAGAAAAACCCTGGATCGAGTTCATGGAAGAAATATTTGGCGTAGACTACTATTTTGTCCACTTCAATCGGCAGCCAGGCGTCGCAGACGCTATACTGGAAGAAAATACATTCCAGTTCCTTCGCAACATGTACCGGAAGAACGAGCCCCTCAGCGCCTCAGCCGGGGATGACGATGATCAATCTCGCCAGAGCAGAAACACCACTCGGCGAGCCCATAATGAACGACAGCGAACTGGCCGTTTTCGTCTCCGCCTTCGAATCAACAGGGTTTACAGGCAGTATAAATTGGTACAGAAACCTTGATCGCAACTGGCGCTTATTAGCCGACGTGAACCCGATCATCCAACAGCCTACACTCATGATCTATGGTAACCGGGATGTGATCCCGAAGTTTGAAAAACTAACAGAGTTTGTGCCCAAAGCAGAAGTGGTCAGTCTGGATTGCGGTCATTGGATCCAGCAAGAAAAGCCCGATGAAACAAACCAAGCAATTTTAAAATGGTTAGAACAATGGGAGATGTAATTTTTTTCAACAACCAAGAAGAGTTTAGCGATTGGTTAGAAGAACATCATGGTGAAGCTAGTGAAGTTTGGGCGGGCCATAAGATTCGCTTTACTCCGCGCAAAGTAACTAGTGTATAAAAATATTCAATTCTAGTAAGCAAGTCTTCGTTTTCTGTTGCTAATACGTCACACCCTGATGAAAGATTTTCGTTTTCCTCCAACATAATCACCTCCTTAAAAGGTATATGTCGGAATAGAGTTGCATAGAAATGATTATATAGTTTGTATAAATATAGAAGTGCGTGATATAATTTAGATAGTTTTTTGTTATATAATTTATTTGTATTGTTCACTTAAAGGGGGAAAAAGAATGGAATGCAAGATAAAAAATATATCTATAAACTATGAAATAATAGGTAATGGAAAACCGATTATTATGCTACATGGTTATTATATAGACCATAGAATAATGTGGGGATGTATGGAACCTATATTTAGTGATAAAGAGGGGTATAAAAGGATATATATTGACTTGCCTGGTATGGGGAAATCAGAGCGTTCCGAATGGATTAAGAGTTCAGATGATATGCTCGATATTGTAATTGGTTTTATTGAAAAAATCATTCCCAATGAAAAATTTCTGATAGCAGGCCAATCATATGGGGGATATCTGTCAAGAGGAGTACTTCATAAAATGGCAGACAGGGTAGATGGAATTGTATTAATTTGTCCGCTTATAATACCAGATCATGAAAAACGAAGTGTTGAAGAGGACGTCATTTTAGTAAAAGACAATGAGTTATTATCTAAAATACCAGAAGAGGATGCTGAAGATATGAATTTATCATTTGTGGTTCAAAGTCAAAAAATCTATGAAAGATGGCTAGATGAGGTAATGACTGATGATGAAACAATAGATGAAGAATTTTTAGGTAATCTTCAACAGAATGGGTATGAATTCTCATTCGATGTAGATAGGGTACATAAAAAATATGATAAACCTGCTCTTATATTGTTAGGAAAACAAGACGCTTGTGTTGGTTATAAGGATGCGTGGAATATATTAGAAAACTATCCGAGAGCAACATTCGCTATATTGGATAGAGCAGGACATCTATTGCAGATAGAACAGGAAAATTTATTTAATTCATTAGTTAATGACTGGCTTATAAGAGTTAATCACCTATAATGTTCATATTTAATGTGCCCAAATAAAGAAATTGCTTGATTCGTAATAAATGAGAAACGACTTAAATCTAAAAAATTTTTAAAAAAAGACACTGCCTTTATGGTGGTGTCTAATCTATTGTCCCCAAAAAGGAAAAAAGTGCAAATCAAATTTTATCAAATAAAGATTCGAATCACCAAAATCGAAACGCTTTCTACTCAGTGTCAGATTGACAATCTAGTCATTCCAAAGAAGGAAATCTCAATAAGTTATATTTATATCGTTTGCCCTTGACAAAAGACCACCGGTCTTTTATAATGTAATCATTAGAGACCAGTGGTCTTTTGTTATGGGGGGGGTGATTTTTATGGATTGGCAAAGAGCAACAACTGATAAACAAAAAGAATCAAGAAAAAATGATATATTCAAAACAACCTTATATCTTTTCGAAAAGCACGGCTATGAAAATGTTAGTTTTAACAGAATTGCAAAGGAAGCCAATTTTACTAAATCTAATATGTATAGATATTTCAAATCTAAAGAAGACATTTTTTTAAGCATATTTGGAGAGATGTTTAAAACTTGGCAGATGCACTATATAAGTGAGTTAAAAAAACTTAATGTGAACGAATCCTATGTGGTATTTGCTCAAACGTGGGTGGACTCATATTTAAAATACCCGAAGTTTTTAGATCTTATACCACTGCTTTTTATATCATTAGAAAGGAATAGTTCTTATGATCAACTCATAAAGTTTAAAGCAATGTCTAAGGAGCTATTATTTCAAGTATCCCTTGAAGTAGGAAGAATTTACCCAAGTTTGGATCCCGATAGAGCTTTCAAGTTAATAAACTCCAATTTTGCACATACATCCAGCTTCTGGGCTTCTAATTTTCAAAACGAAACCCTTAAAAAAATATATGAACAAGATGAATTCAAGTTCTTGAAACCCAACTTCAAAGAAGATTTAACATCCTCAATAGAAATATTTCTTAGAGGTTTATTAATAAACGACAAAAATATATAGGAGGATTTTATGTTAATATTTTACATTATTGTACTTACACTATCTGGACTTTTATTGACTTATGCAGGATTGAATAGGATGATTAGACCAATCTCATCATTATGCCTTACGAGGTATTCTCAGAACCCAGATGTCAAGATTGAATATAAGTCCGATGTATTCAATGAAATGAGATCTGCAGGAGCACAATTGTTTTTCATAGGCTTAATTATTTTACTTGGAATTTTCGTTCCACAGGTAAGATTATGGTCATTTGTATTCGCCGCTGTAACATTTTTAGGTTATGCATTTGGAAGGATAGTTTCACTAGTACTAGATGGCAAGGTTTGTAAAGAACTGATGTCAGGTCTCTATTCAGAAATCATATTAGGAATTCTAAATGCCATCTGTTTAGGTATTATTTTGATCTCGTAACAAAAGAGTTTTTCACTTCAATTTTTGATAAAAGTAAGAAATAGAAATTGAAGTTACTTCACTATAATACTTTGATCATATAGGAGTTTGTGCTTAAAATTAGAGTTTATACTTATTTTAAGTAAGACTCCTTTTTTTCACATAATAACAGGTTTGTTTATATAAACATTAGATCCAAAAAATCTTAGACGTTAAATGAATGTTACTAATTAGGTAATATGCTGAGGATCGGAATTTAACAAAGATTTGCGTGAACAGGAACAGCTTAAGGCAATGTTCCTTTGGATAAATCCTTGATTTCGTGATAATTGGTCATATAAATGACCTCCTTTATATGTATTTACATCAAAATTTGATGCATCAAATATACACACTAGCAAGTTAATACTCATTAATGATAAGCTCTATCATATTTCTTGTACTAAAAAAGAAGCTATCTTGATAGCCTCTTAAGTATATTTGATTTTCCAAGTCTCGACCTATCAAATAGGCAACAACTTCAAGCCTTGCTATTTCAGTAGTTTCAGCTTACAAACCGTTTCGACGTGCGTCGCTCGGCTGTGAGGAAGATATTTTTTTATCTTTGTTTTTCTTACCCTTTATTGCTTTTTTTGAACCATCTATATCCTTTGATATACCTGTCTTAAATACGAAGGTTAGTAGATGGGGATTTTTGTTTCCTTTTTCATCTGTTCCACCTAGTATTATGTGGTCTATTACTGATTCAAATATTTCTTTGTCAAATTTATCCAGCATCTGCTTACCTTTAAACAGCTTTCTGAATGCCTTGATTCTTTCTGTTATGACTTTTTCTTCATCGGCTGTTATTCTGAGTTCGTTTATTTGCTCATTTAATGCTTCTTTGTCTCTTGATAGTGCTGTATGCTTCTCATTGTAAATGTCTCTGTTTATTGCCCCGTCTAGGTGTAAGTCTACTAGCTTTTTAATCTTAGCTTCTAGTTGTTGTAGTTTTCTATTGAGGGTTGCTAGTTCTTTTTTGTTATCGTTGACTTCTAATGATTCTTGTACAATGCATAGAAATTCTTCTATGATTTCTTTGTTATTCTGGCACATCTCATTGAAACATTTCACAAAGGCTTCTTCAATAATGGCTTCGTGTATTCCCTTACTGTCTGGACAGTTTTTCTTGCCATGCTTGCTTGATAATATGCAATGCCATACTACTTTACTATTTTTTGTACCTGCATTCCATGCCCTTCTTCCAACTCCACCTTGGCAGAAACCACATTTTATTTTACTACTAAAGGTGTATTGTCTGCTATACCTGTCTATCCTACCTTGTGTTTTGTTGACGTTTCTTCTTTTTCTGATTTCTTGACACTCGTCAAATAGTTCTCTTGATACAATTGGAGGATGGTGGTCTTTGATGTAGTATTTTTCTGATTCTCCGAAGTTGGCTAGTCTTTTCTTGCTTAATGGGTCAACGGTGAAAGATTTACCTGATAGTAGGTCTCCACAGTATTTTTCATTGGCTATTATTCCTCTTACAGTGGAGTCTCCCCATTTGGTGTTACCCCTCTTGGTTTTGCATCCTCTTTTGGTTAGTTCTTTGGCTATGATATGACAGCCTACTCCTGTGACATAGGTTTCAAATATGTATCTGACTATTTCGGCTTCTTCTTCATTGATGGATAGTTCTTTTGTTTCTTTGTTATAGTCAAAGCCTAGACATCCATTAAATCCCACAGGTTCTCCTCTTTTCATCTTCATTTTGAGTCCAAGCTTCGTATTGGCTGAAGCTGTTTCTACGTCTTGTTGGGCTACTGCACTCATGAGCACCATGCCCATCTCCCATTGATTACTTAGTGTATGGATGTTTTCTTTTTCAAAGAATACATCTACTCCACGTTCTCGTAGTTTTCTGGTATATTCTATCATAATTAGGGTATCTCTTGCGAATCTTGATATGCTTTTTGTGAGGATGAGGTCAACTTTACCTTCAAGTGCGTCTTGTATCATTCTTTGGAATTCTAACCGTTTCTTTACGCTTGTTCCTGTTACGGCTTCGTCTGCATAGATATCAACTAGCTCCCAGTCGGGATTGGCTTTTACCAATCCCTCATAGTGAGCTATTTGTGAGTTGTAGCTTATTCGTTGTTCTTCGGAGTCTGTGCTTACTCGACAGTAGGCTGCTACTCTTTTTTGCCTCACTTCTTTTCCCGTTCTTCTGCCTAAGTTTTTAGTTCGTTTGATTACTTGAACTTCCACAGCTTGTCCCACCTCTTTTAAATATATGTTCCTATTAGTTAGTTGCTATTATACATGATGTTGGTTTATTTATCCAGTGCTTTTGTTATTTTTATTCTTCTTACTTGCATTCTTACTTTGCAAGGCTACCTTTACTTGGTTGTACTCCTTTCTTGTGATGAGTCCTCCATCAAGTAGTCGACCTAGCATAGCAAGCTGAGTAGTGTATTTCATCAGTTTATCCATGTTTGTCCTCCCACTTGATAATTTATCTATTTCTGGTTTGTAGTTGCTTATTTACTTGAATACGGATAGTCTATACCTCATTTTCTTTTTTATTTTGTATCTTGTTAAGGGTTTCTAGTATTTCACTTAGTAATTTCTTTGCTTCTGTTAGATCAATGTACTTTATATTGCCTTGGTGGGCAAGCATAACACCATGATTTATTTTATCACCAATTTCTTTTAGTCGTGGTGTGTAAGGTGTTAGGTCATCCATTATGGTTACTTTGCCTTCTAAGGCTTTCTTTCTTCCATAGGCACTTAGGGTTAGTCCTTCTCGTTTTGCATTTCTGAGGATGGTATTGTATTCTACTTGGGTTAATCTTGCACTAATCCATCTTGTCTTATTTATGGTTATCACTCCTTATGATTTCGAGGGTATGGGATACTTCCCATTTGCCATTTTATTGGCAGAATTCATCTGTTTGTGGTACAAACAGGAAGCTTGCCATCAACTAGGGTTGATGTTATGATGCTATATTCGACTGTGTTGTTCAGTTATTGGCTGAACGATTTACGATGTAAGGATAATGGATATTGAAAAAGAATTATTAATCGTTGATGATGCCAATAGATCATTTTTATTTATTGAGAAACATATGTATGGTACTCTTTGCCCAGTTTTCTCCTGTTGCTTGTTCCATTGCTTTGGCTATTTGAGAGTAGGACATACCCCTTGCTTTAAATTCTGAAATAAGCCGTAGATTCTTTTCTGTTTTCCTTGACGGTCGTACAACTGGCTTTTGTACTGTGTTTTCTAGCGTTCTATATTCCCTTAATAGCTTGTTATATCTCAGCAGTAGTTCGTTATACTCTTCTTGATTCTTCTCCAATAGTTCTTTGTATTTTTCAATATCCTCTTTATCTACTGTAGTCACACAGAGCTTGATGTTCTCATGTTTTAGCTGTGCTATCTGTCTATCCTTGGCTTTTATTCTTTCTTGCAGGATGGCTATATCTTCTTTTGCTTTATTAAGCTGTTCAGTATCATTTGAACCGAATATTTTGAATGCCATTGTCATCACGCCTCCCTTTTTGAATGGTTTACATTTCCATATCCCATTCTTCATCGTCATGTTGTTCAGTTATTTGTTCCTGCTGATTGGTATTGGTCATACCGAATCTTATGTTTATGCTTTCTTGGGCTAGGATATAATTGGCTTCATCTAGGCTATAATAGATGTCTAATGGTGATATCCCTGTATCTGTATAGCCGTTGTAGAGGTTAAACCCTAGTCGTATTAGTGCTTTTGAGCTTGTACTAAATTCTACTTCACTGGCTATAAGGCATTCGGGGCTAATCATGTGCTCGCTAAAGTCATAAATGTGGTGACGCTTTTGATATAGGACATGATTACCTGATAGGATGTAGAATAGGACTTGTCGTTCTACATCTTTTGGATACATACCATCCTCTGCTACTAGATGCATAAATCTTTGTTGGTGTTCATCATTTTTGAATAACATTATTTACAACTCCTCTCTGATTTTTTCGCAATGATTATTTTACCCTCCACTTTATAGGACAGTTCAGAAGGGTTTGTAAACCACTCCCTTTATGACAACGT